>ERZ808041.12-NODE-12-length-287864-cov-13.521471_pt1 | contig 287864 bp, 238 predicted proteins | sample MGYA00380192_ERZ808041 | MGnify/ENA primary metagenome ERZ808041 (study PRJEB31490, sample SAMN06133412) | mouse gut metagenome | isolation source: Z1_1 | host: mice | place: China: Chengdu | collected 2015-05 ...
AGTGCCTCAAAGCTCGCGGTACATGGGAGGGGTCTAGTAGTGCGAATGGGTGGGTTGCTGCAAAAGTCACTGATGACAACGCGGGGAATCACACCATCACCATGCAACGTGGCCAGTTCACATTGTGCGAAGTCGGCTGCTACACACCCGACGACTGGGAGAAACTCTACGCCGCCTACCAGCAAGGCGTCATCGAGTATCCGTGGGTCGCGGGACCACGCGACGTCATAATGGCGGGCGAGAAAGGCCCATGGGAACTCTAGAGGAGAAGAGAGAAGAGAGGAGGTGAACATTTTTGAATCTGTTGAGCGCGGAGGCCATCACCGCCCTCGCGGGCGTCGCCACCGGTTTGGGTGTGTCCGGCATCATCAGCTGGCTGCTCGGCCGCTACGACAAACGCCACCCGGTCACGGACATGAACAAGATCGTTGAAAAACTCGACAACCTCAACGCGGCCGTGGTCGAACTCGCCTATCTGCGCATCAGGGAACGGCACGAGAGCGCCGTCCGGCACGGCTGGCTGCATCCCAATGAGAAGCACGTCCTGGAACGTCTCTACTCCGCCTACCATTCGATCGGCGGCAACGGGGTCGGCACCGAAATGATCGAGGACATCCGCCGACTGCCCAGCGTGCCACCTAGAGGAGATGCGACAAGTCGCACGCGCGACGAAACCGAGGAGGAATACTAACCTCCGTCATCAACCAAAACCAAGGCCACAGCACCCAGCTGTGGCCTCTTCTCATATCCAAACAAAGGAGCAACACATGACATTGAACGGCATTGACATCTCTAGCCATCAGACCGGCATCAACCTCGCAGCTGTGCCGGCTGATTTCGTCATCGTCAAGACCACGCAGGGCAACTGGTACGTCAACCCTGACGCTGACCGCGCATACCAGCAGGCGAAGAAGGCCGGCAAGCTGCTCGGCATCTACCATTACATCGACGGGCGTGGCGGCGCGGCGGCCGAGGTCGATTATTTCATCAACAACTGCCGTGGCTATCTCGGTGAGGCATTGATCGCCGTTGACTGGGAGATCGACGACAACACCCAGTGGGGCAACACGTCGTATCTCGAGCAGGTCGTGCGCGGCATCATCGAGAAGACCGGCATCCGTCCGCTGATCTATGGCATGCAGGCAAGCTATGCGCAGTTGAAGTCCGTCGCCGACAAACTCAACTGTGGCCTGTGGGTCGCCCAGTACGCGAACTATGAGCCGACGGGCTACCAGGCGCACCCGTGGAATGAGGGCGCGTATGCGTGCGCTATCCGCCAGTACACGAGCGCTGGCAGTCTGCCCGGCTACGGCGGCAAACTCGATTTGAACATCGCGTACATGGACCGCAACGCGTGGATGAAGTATGCGGCGAAGAGCGGAAGCAAGCCAGCGCCGGCACCGTCAAAGCCAGCCACAGCCCCGGCGAAACCGGCTGCCACACCCAAGCCATCGAGCCGCACATACACCGTGGCCGCTGGCGACACGTTGAGCGGCATCGCCGCCAAGTTCGGTGTATCCACCAGCGCGATCAGCGGCTACCGTTCCGGCAATCCGAACATCATCTACCCCGGTGAGAGGCTGACCATCAACGGCGGCAGTGCAGCCTCCAAGCCAACCGCGCGCACGTACACCGTGCAGTCCGGCGACACGTTGAGCGGCATTGCCGCACGCTACGGGACGACCTATATAGAGTTGGCCCGCAAGAACGGCATCGCGAACCCGAATGTGATCTATCCGGGTCAGGTACTCAAAATCGACTGAAAGGAGACACATGAGCGAGGAAACCATGAAATACGACGAGAGCGACCAGGCGTTGCCTGATTCACTGCTGGAAACGGAACCGTACAAGCCCGTGTTCGATGCGGGTGTTCGTACGGCGATTTATGTGGCGTGCACGATTCTCGGCACGGTCCTGACTGTGGCGGCCCCGGTCGCCATCGAAGCGGGTGCGGCGAAATGGGTGACGATCCTGCTGTCGTCGCTGGCCGGTGCGATTCCGACCGTGGCGTCCGCGTTCGGTGTCGTGTACAATCCGAACCGCGACCTCTGACCCATGCCCTGCTCCCCTAGTACCACCTACGGGGAGCAGGGCTTTCTTTTGCTTTTCCGTGCCCACATTTTGCCCACACTTCGCACCCAAGACAGCCAGAAACACCCTAAATCCACCTAAATCACAATCAGTGGAAACCATTGGAAACAAAAGGGAAACCCGCTGTTTCCAGCGGGTTCCATGGTGCCCCCAGCGGGATTCGAACCCGCACGCCGTAGCGGTCGATTTTAAGTCGAATGCGTCTACCAGTTTCGCCATGGGGGCGGTACGGCCGTACAACGCATGCACAGCACGTGGGTATTATGCCACACTACCGTTCGTGAAGCAATCGGTTCCCCAAGTCGAGCACCAGCCCGTCGAGCAGGCCATGCTCACTCGCCACGAACGAATCGATGCGCTGCCCGTGATCCGCCTGCGCGGCCTGTGACACGCGTTCGAGCACACGGTTCCACACCAGCGCACCTCCGCCCACTACATCGATGCGCCCCGGGTGAATCGTCTTGTACGTGCTGCGTTCTGCCCGGGTCATGTGCAGGAAGCGGTCGTCCACGGCGAACGCTGTGCCGAAGTCCATGCGCACGCCATCCACCGCGCGGTGGTCGTATTCGGTCAGGCCCATCGCCAACGCCGTCATCGTCGTGACCGTGCCGGACACGCCGATGATTGTGCGCGCGCGGCCGGCCGGCACATGGGTGAACGCCTCGTCGATATGCGCGTCGATGTCGTCGACGGCCGCATCGATCTGCGCTTGGGTGGGCGGATCGTTGGTGAGGTGGCGTTCCGTCATGCGCACCGACCCGATGTTCATTGAGAACGCCGCGTCCACGCGCGTGGCGGGAGCCGTCGCGCCGTCGCCGCCGAGCACGAGTTCAGTGGACCCGCCGCCCAGGTCCACCACGAGGAACGGCGGTTCCAAATCGGTGCGCGCCGTCATGCTCGTGGCCGCGAGAAAACTCAGGTCGGCTTCCTCCACGCCACTGATCACCTCGGGGCGCACACCGAGGATCGATTCGATTGTGTCCTCGAACTCCTGACGGTTCTGCGCGTCGCGCGTGGCGGACGTGGCGACGAACCGCAGCGCCTGCACCGGATGCTCGTCGAGGATCCGCGCGAATTCGCGCGCCGCGGCATAGGTGCGTTCAAGCGCCTCTTCAGCGAAGCGGTGCGTGCGGTCCACGCCCTCGCCCAAGCGCACGACGCGCAGGGTGCGCGGCACGATGTCGTGCACACCGTGCGCGTCGATGCGGGCGATTTTCAGACGGATCGAGTTCGTACCGCAATCGATGCCGCCCACGACAACACTGGACTCGGATTGCGGCTCGGCGTTGGCAACATGGTCACTCATGATCTCTCCATACGGTAAAGGGTGTGCGGATCGGCTGGTCAGTCGCGCTGTCCGGTGGTGATCGGCGCGCATGTGCATACGGCCGGGTCGAATTCGCCGCGCAGACGGTCGAGCGCCATGTCCCCGATGGGATTGACACCCGGCCCCATGACGAGGCTCTGCGCGACGAGCGCGTGCAGGCATTTGACGCGTGTGGGCATGCCGCCGGCGCTGATGCCGTCGATATGCTCTTCACTGTCACCGGTATGGAGGGCCAGCGCGTGGCGGAACGCCAGATACTTGCGGTGGGCGCGCTCGTAGCGTTCACGCAGCTGCGGATCCAGAGCCAGCATCTCGTTGTATTCGCGCATCACCCCATCCGCCTCAAGATGGGAGACGGCCTTGACGATTTCCGGGCCGGTCAGGTAACACGTCGTAGGAAATGGGATCTTGCCATCCACAAGCGGCCTGGTGACCACGGCGAGCGGGCATCCATTCGCGCAGCGCGCGCCCACCGCCATCATGCCGCGCGGATAGCGTCCCAACTGTTCCTGCACGACCGCCACATCGTGGTCGGTCGCCGGGTGCTCCAGAATGCGGTCCAGCATGGTCTGGGCATCGTTCATTTCGGCAGCGTCGAATTGCGTCATCCGTTCCTCATTCTTTCTTGCAAACCACATAACACGTACTGCATCGGGCCGGCCGTCATTGCGCGGACGAGCCGTCGCCTTGCGCAGGGACCTCAGTCTCTTTGCTATCCGGGTCCGCCGATTGGCCGTCTGGCGATGCACTGCCGTCGTCCGTCTTCGCATTGTGGCGGTCGGCGTCTGACTGGCCGAACGCGTACGCGAGTTCGCTGTACCAAGGCAGTTTCGAATTACCCGAGGTACCGGCATCGTTGGATTCCGGTGTATGTTGCGCCCCACCGGTCACTGCTTCCGGGTGCTCCACGCGAATCGCCTGCTCGCCCGGGAACACATACCCGAGCCGTTCACGCGCCTGTGCGGTGACATACGCGTCGTCGTTCCACCGCTCGATGTTGTTCTCGAGATCCTGCTTCTGCGCCACCAACGCGGATTCCTGCTTTTTCAGCGCATTGAGTTCCGAAAGGTTGAGCGCATAGGTATGGAACGTGGAGATGAGTTGGATCAGGCCGAGCGCGATGATGAACAGCGCCACAAAAAACGCGATGGGCCCGGCTCCCGAAGCGCGTTCGGGCTTGCGCTGCTGCGGCTTCGGTGCTGTGGTCTTGGTGCGTGCGCTCATGGATACGACGCTACCCGCCGCGTTCGACGAGCGAACGGCGACGGGTAGCGGTGAACCGAAGCACTGGATGGATCAATGCGGTGCGTCATGCCTATGCGTGGCGCACCGACCGCGATCACATGTACTTCTTGCAGGCCTTGAACGCGCTGTAGCCGGCGTACTGCGCGGTCGAACCGAGCTCTTCCTCGATCTCGAGCAGGCGGTTGTACTTGGCGATGCGCTCGCCACGGGCCGGGGCACCGGTCTTGATCTGGCCGGTGTTCTTGGCCACGGCGAGATCGGAGATCGTGGTGTCCGGGGTCTCACCGGAGCGGTGCGACACCATCGAGGTGAAGCCATTCTTCGTGGCCAGCTCGATCGCGTCGAGGGTCTCGGAGACGGTGCCGATCTGGTTGAGCTTGACGAGCAGCGAGTTGCCGGCACCCATGTCGATGCCCTTCTTCAGGCGCACCGGGTTGGTGACGAAGAGGTCGTCGCCGACGAACTGCAGGCGGTCGCCGAGGGCCTTGGTGATCTTGGCCCAGTCTTCCCAACCCTCTTCCTGGAACGGATCTTCGATGGAGACAATCGGGAACTCGTCCACGAGCTTCTCGTAGAAGTCGAGCATGTAGGCCGCGTCGCGGTCCTCGCCGTCGAAGTGGTACATGCCGTTGTCCTTGTTGTAGAACTCGGAGGAAGCCACGTCGAGGGCGATGCCGATCTGCTTGCCCGGCTCGTAGCCGGCGGCCGAGATGGCGTCCATGATGTACTTGAGGGAATCCTCGTTGGTCTTCATCTTCGGGGCAAAGCCGCCCTCATCGCCGAGGCCGGTGGCCAGGCCCTGCTTCTTAAGCACGTTCTTGAGGGTGTGGTACACCTCGACGCCGGCCTGGAGAGCCTCGCTGTAGGTCTCGAAGCCGTACGGGGAGATCATGTACTCCTGGATGTCGGTGGCGAAGTCGGCGTGCGCACCGCCGTTCATGATGTTCATGTTCGGGACCGGCAGGACGTGGCCGTTGGTGCCGCCGATGTAGCGGTACAGCGGCAGCTCGGCGCTCTCGGCCGCGGCGTACATGGCCGCGAGCGAGACGCCCAGGATGGCGTTGGCACCCAGACGGCCCTTGTTCGGGGTGCCGTCAAGGTCGATCATGAGGTCGTCGAGTGCGCGCTGGTCGGTGGCGTCCATGCCGATGACCTTCGGGGCGATCTCCTCATTGACGGCCTTCACCGCGTTGAGGACGCCCTTGCCCATGTAAACGGACTTGTCGCCGTCGCGGCGCTCCCAAGCCTCGGCCTCGCCGGTGGAGGCGCCGGAGGGGACCAGGCCGATGCCGCGGGCGCCGTCCTCGGTGTCGAGGACGACCTCAACGGTCGGGTTGCCACGGGAATCAAGAATCTGGCGTGCGTACACGCTTTCAATTGCTGCCACAACTACTCCTTATGTGCATAGGTTGTGTTGACAGTCTCCAACAGTAGTGGGCTTATTGGACGAGTGCGCGCCGGACCCACCATTCTTTGTGAGCGCTCACAATCTATCGGGCGGCCCTTCGTCCCCGTGTGGGCCCCGTGCGTCTACACGAGGCCCACAGGGCTCAGCGAGCCCCTGCCTTCGGCGTCCACGCCAAGTCGTCGAGCAACTGCTCGGTCCACTTGAGCACGGCGTCGGAGCCCATCGGCGCCGAGCCCAAGGACCCTTCGAATGGGGTGGGGATCGTGTAGGTCTCGGTGAGCGGGCGGTATTGTGCACCTTTGTAAATGCGTTCGATGCGCATGCGCACCGACTCCGGCGGGTTGATCTTGCCGACGCGCAGCTTGCGTCCCTGCCCCACAATCTCCGTGATACCCAAATCACGGGCGCGGGCCCGCAGACGCGCAATGTCGAACAGCGACGTGAACACCTGCGGAGGCTCGCCATAGCGGTCGGTGAGCTCTTCGCGCAACTCGTCGAGGTCCTCGTCGGTGCGCGCCTCGGCGAGCTTGCGGTACGCCTCGAGCCTGAGCTTGTCGGAATCGATGTAGTCGACGGGGATCGACGCCTCGACCGGCAGGTCGATCGTGACCGCGACCGGTTCCACGCGCTCGGGTTCCTTGTATTCCTCGATCGCGTTCGTCACCATGCGCACATACAGGTCGAAACCGACGCCTTCGATGTGCCCGCTTTGCTCATCGCCCAGCAGGTTGCCGGTGCCGCGCAACTCAAGGTCCTTCATCGCCACGTCGAATCCGGAGCCAAGCGCGGTGTGCTGGGCGATCGTGACGAGGCGCTCGTGCGACTGCTCGGTCATCGGCTTGCTCGGGTCGTACAGGAAATACGCGTAGGCGCGGTCATGGCCGCGGCCGACGCGCCCACGCAGCTGGTGGAGCTGGCTGAGGCCGAATTTGCCCGCGTTGTCGACGATCAGTGTGTTGGCGTTCGAGATATCGAGGCCGGTCTCCACGATCGTGGTGCACAACAGCACGTCGATGTCGCGGTGCCAGAAGTCGCGGATGATCTGGTCGAGCTGCTTGCGCCCCATCTTGCCGTGGGCGATCCCAATGCGCGCCTCCGGCACGAGTTCGCGCAATTGCGCCGCCTTCTGGTCGATGTCCTGCACACGGTTGTGGATGTAGAACACCTGGCCGCCGCGCAGCAATTCGCGGCGCACCGCCGCCGTCACCTGCGCATCTTCATATGCGCCGACGTACGTGAGCACCGGCAGGCGGTCCTCAGGCGGTGTGGCGAGCGTCGACATCTCACGGATGCCCGTCACCGCCATTTCGAGCGTGCGCGGAATCGGCGTGGCCGACAGGCTGAGCACGTCGACGTTGGTGCGGATGGCCTTGAGCGTCTCTTTGGCCTCTACACCGAACCGCTGCTCCTCGTCGATGATGACGAGGCCCAAGTCCTTGAACTTGACCTTGGGGTTGAGCAGCTTGTGCGTGCCGATGACCACGTCGACCGTGCCGTCCTCGAGCCCCTTGAGCGTCTCGTTGATTTCTTTGGCGCTCTGGAAACGGCTCATCGCAGCCACCTTGACAGGGAACCCCTCGAAGCGTTCGCTGAAGGTCTCGAAATGCTGCTGCACGAGCAGGGTCGTCGGCACGAGCACGGCGACCTGCTTGGCGTCCTGCACCGCTTTGAATGCCGCGCGCAACGCGATTTCGGTCTTGCCGAACCCCACGTCGCCGCAGATGAGCCGGTCCATCGGAATCGGCTTTTCCATATCGGCCTTCACGTCGTCGATTGTGGTGAGCTGGTCGGCGGTCTCCTGATACGGGAACGCGTCTTCGAGCTCTTTCTGCCACGGCGTGTCTTTGCTGAAGGCGAACCCTTTCGCCTGCTGGCGTGCCGCATACAGCTTGATGAGGTTCTGGGCGATCTCATGGACGTGTTTCTTCGCCTTGGCCTTCGTCTGCGCCCAGTCCGACCCGCCGAGCTTGTTGAGCTTGGGGATCTCGGCGCCGATGTATTTGCCCACCTGGTCGAGCTGGTCGGTCGGGATGAACAGTTTGTCCGGCGGCGCGTTGCGTTTGCTCGGCGCGTATTCGATGACGAGGTATTCACGCGTCGACTGGTTGCGGCCCGTGCCGGTGGTACGCTGGCGCATCTCGACGAACCGGCCGACGCCATGTTGTTCGTGCACCACGAAATCCCCCGGCTTGAGTTCCATGAGGTCGATCGACTTATGGCGTTTGCGCGGGGTGCGCGACGCCCCCGCCGCGCTCGCACGCCCCGTCACATCGCGCTCGGTGAGCAGCGCGACCTTGGCGGCGGTGTCGATGAACCCGTCCTGCGCCTGCGAGCGCACGCAGGCGAACCGGGTGACGCCGATGCCGTGCAGCATGCGCTTGAGGCGCTGCAGCGTGCCGTGCGCTGCGGCGGTGAGGGTCAGCTCATACCCGCTGTCGAGCAGTTCGTGCAAGCCCTGTTCCGCTTTCGTCTCGCTGCCGCGAAAGTCGACCGGTGTCTGCGCGGCGATCTGCACATGGCCGGGCTGTGCGGTGTCCACGGTGAATCCGCTGACCTGCCACACTTCGCGCTCGCTGTACATGAGCTGGGCGACGGCCTCCTGGTAGTTGAGGAAGTTCGCTTGGTCGAAGGTGATCGGCGCGCCCGAACCGTGGCCGGACGCGGCGACGCTCCAGCTGGTCGCGAGGAACTCGTTCGCGGTCTTCTCGAGGTCGTCGACCGCGCGGCGCAGTTTCTCGGGGTCGCTGAGCATGACGACACTGCCGCGGGGCAGCATCGACGAGACCGGCTGCATCTCGTCGATGAGCGCGGGGATGAGCGATTCCATGCCTTCGACGGGTATGCCCTGCGCAATGGATTCGAGCATGTCGTCGGCATTGGGAATGGAGCCGACAAGCGAGCGTGCACGGTCTCGGATCTCGTCCGTCAGCTGCACTTCGCGGCACGGTGTGGCCCAGATCGAGTCGATCTCGTCGCCGTAGGTGCGCTGGTCGGAGGCGTGGAACTGGCGTATCGAGTCAATCTCGTCGCCGAAGAACTCGATGCGCACAGGGTGCGGCGCCGTCGGCGGGAAGACGTCGATGAGGCCGCCGCGCACCGCGAACTCGCCGCGGTCCATGACCAGGTCGACGCGCGTATAGGCGTTGCGCACGAGCTGCTGTGCTGCGGTGTCGAGCGGCATCTCCCCGCCGCATGTGAAAACAAGCGGTGCGACGTCGCCGATGCCGGCGACGACTGGCTGGATGAGTGAGCGCACAGGCATGATGAGGATGCGGATGGGGCCGAACATGGCACTGCCCTGCTGCGGGTGGCACAGGCGGCGGAACACTTCCATGCGGTTGGCCACGGTGTCCGCGCGCGGCGAAAGACGCTCGTGCGGCAGCGTCTCCCATGACTGCAGTTGGGCGACCGACGCGGGGTCGCCGCGGTACCACGATCGGATGTCTTCGACGAGCTCCTCCGCCTCACGGCCGGAGGGGACGATCACGACGACGGGCGCGCGTTCGGCGGTGGCGGCGGCGAGCGCCGGGCGTATGCCTTGCGGTGCGCCGATGAGCAGGCTTGGGTCGGTGGCGTCGTCGGGCGTTTCGATCTCGCCGTGCGCGAGCGCCGCGAACTGCGGGTCGCGGGCGAGCGCCTCACGCACGTCGCCGAGGGAGCCCGCGATGAGCTCGTCTTCCGGGGTGCGGGTGTCTCGGTCAACGGGCATTGAACGTGGCCTGCGCTTTCGTCAATCCATCGAACACGATCGATTCGGCGGCGTCGGCGCCGTCGGCGAGGAATTCGGGCAGCTGCTTGCGCTGGGCGGCGTTGAATTCGCCGAGCACCCAGTTGATCGTGTTGTCGTGTGCGTCGCCCGAGCGGCTCGCATGTCCGACCCCCATGCGCACACGCGCATAGTCGGGGGTGTGCAGGCAGCGGTCGATGGATTTGATGCCATTGTGGCCGCCCGCCGAACCGCCCGACTTGAGTTTGATGCGGCCGAACTCGAGGTCCATGTCGTCGTGGATGACGACGATGTGGTCGGTGTCGATGCGGTAGTAGTCGCGGATCGAGGCGACGGCGTTGCCTGAATCGTTCATGTAGGTCAGCGGCTTGCACAGGAACATCTTGACGTTGCTCCCATTGAGCGCCATGACGCCTTTGCCCAAGTCGGCCAGGCCCTTGTGGTTGGCGAAGTGCACGCTCCAGCGTTGGGCGAGCTCGTTGACGGTCATGAAGCCGATGTTGTGGCGCGTGCCGCGGTATTTCGCCCCGGGGTTGCCCAGTCCGACGATGAGCCAGTAATCGGAAGCCATGTCATCCTCTTTTCGTGTGCTGTGGGGCGCGCGCCCCTTGCTTTCCATACGGGTGGTATGCGGGTGCTCCCCGCTCCTGTGGCGCTATAGGGCGTACGACCAGAACCCCACATCGTGCAATGTGCCTTTGGAATCATACGCCGCCTGCGGCAACAGGCCATAGCGGGTGAAGCCGAAGCGCTCCATGAGACCGCTCGAGGCAGCGTTGTCGGCGAAGATCACCGTGCACGCCATGCGCATCGCGCGGGCGCGGCATTCGTCGATGAGCACGCCCAACGCGTATTTGCCGGCGCCACGGCCCTGCCACTGGGGTGTGATGTAGTACGCGAGCGAACAGATGCCATCGTAGCCGGGGCGCGGGTTGAAGGCGCTGATGGCCGCGAATCCGATCGGTTCGGCGGTGTCGCCGGCGCCCGCATCAATGACGAAGACGGCGTACGGCGTCTGGAAGGAGTCGAGCCACGCCTTGCGCTGTTCGGTGGTGACAGGTTCCGTGTCTGCGGTGGAGCCGCCCCGGATGATGGCGGCATTGTAGATATCGGTGAGCGCAGGCAAATCGGCGTCGGTGGCCACATGGTACGAATAATCTGTCATACGCGCCAGTGTAGCGCGCCACTGCCCTGATGCTCGCCGTAGGCGTAGGGTATGCGAAGGCGGGGCGCGGGCCCTGCACGGACCGGCGCCCCGCCTGTCGCATCAGTGGGGATCAGTGCTCACACGCTCTGCTTCCCTACCGTTCACTCGAGTTCGAGAGCCTTGTTGATGGCCTCCTCGAGTTGCTTCTGCGCTTCGCCGTAGGCGCTCCAATCGCCGCTCTTCATCGCCTTGTCGGAGTCCTTCATCGCCTGGGCTGCATCGTCGAGCGCGGATTTGAGCGCGGCGGAATCCTTCGACGCGGAACCACCCGGCTCCGGCTTCTCATCACTGCCGGCACTGGGCTCCTTGCCCTGCTGGTCGCCCTGCGTGTTCGCGGCGTCGCCTGCGGAGGCGCCGGAATTGCCGCCGAACACCTGGTCCAGTGCCTCGTCGAGCGTATTGGCGAAACCGACCTGGTCGCCGAACGCCACAAGCACCTTCTTGAGCAGCGGATAGCTGGTAGCGCCGGAGGACTTGACATACACCGGTTCCACATACACCAGTCCACCGCCAAGCGGCAGTGTGAGCAGGTTGCCACGTTCCACCTGTGTGGAGCCCGATTGCAGCAGGTTGAGCTCCTTCGACACATCGGCATTCGCGTTGAAGTTGTTCTGCGCCTGCCCCGGGCCCGGCACATTGGAGTCCTTGGGCAGCTCCTGCAGGCGGATCGTGCCGTAATCCGGCCCCTTCACACCCTTGGTGCGCCCCGCGTCGGAATCCACCGAAAGGAATCCGGTGAGGATCTCACGCGTGCTCGCACCGGCCGGGATGTACGACGAGGTCAGTGAGAATACCGGCTGCTGCGAGCCACCCGTCTGCAAGGTCAGGTAGTACGGCGGCTGCAGCACGTCGCGCGCCTGCTGTTCCTGGGATTCGGTGGGGTCGACCGGCGTCTGCCAGAAATCCTCACCCGAGAAGAACTGGTTCGCCTGGGTCACATGGTACTTGGCGAGCAGTTGGCGCTGCACCTTGAAGATGCCCTCCGGGTAGCGCATATGCGCCATGAGCTCGCCCGAGATCTCCGACATCGAGTGGTACTGGCCGGGGAAGATCTTCTGCCACGCCTTGAGCACCGGGTCCTGATCGTCCCACGTGTACAGGTCCACCGAACCGTCGTACGCGTCGACCGTCGCCTTGACCGAATTGCGGATGTAGTTCGCCTGCTTGTTGCCGAGCTCCTGCACCGAATCCGAGCTCAACGTCGTCGAATCCTGCGTGGCGGAGGCGAGGTCGGTCATCTGTGCGTACGGGTACTGGTCGGACGTCGTGTAGCCGTCGATGACCCACTTCACGCGGCCATCCACAACGGCCGGGTAGACACGGCCGTCGAGGGTGAGGTACGGCGCCACCTTGGCCACGCGCTCGCGCGGGGAACGGTCGTAGAGAATCTGCGACTGTGGGGTCACGCGGTCGGAGAACAGGATCTGATCCGAACCGAAGCGGATCGCGTACAGCAGACGGGCGAACATGTTGCCGATGTTCGGGCCGCCATTTCCTTTGAACGTGGTGACGGCGCCCTCGGCGCCGCTTGTCGGGTAGTCGAACTCCCAGGAGCGCTCGCCTTCCGGCGCGCCGACAATCGAGTATTCCGGCGCGTTGGGCGAGAAGTAGATGCGCGGCTCGTAATGCTGTGTCTCGGTCAGGTACCCCTGCGTGGGGATGCCGTATTCGAAGAACTCAGGCTGGCCGTCGCTCGTCACGCGGTTGCCGTAGGCGGCCACCACGCCGTAGCCATGCGTGTACACCGTGTGGTCGTTGACCCAGTTGCGGTTGTCGTTGCCCGAAAGGTCCATCTCGCGGGCAGCGATCACCGTGTCCTGGTTCACCCCATCGATGTCGTATTTGTCCACGGCCAGCGTGTCGGCGAACGTGTAGTACTGCTTCATCTGCTGCAGCTGACGGAACGTCGGCGCCACGATCTGCGGGTCGAGCAGGCGGATCTGCGCGGTCGTCTCGGCGTCCTTCTGCAGCGCGCCCTCGGTGCCCTTCGTCGTGGCCTTGTATTCCTCGGTCTGCACGGCGTCGAGCCCATAGGCGGCGCGCGTGGCGTCGATATTGCGCTGGATGTACGTCGATTCCATCTCCTGCGCGTTCGGATTGACACGGAAGCGCTGCAGCAGCATGGGCCACAGCGTGGACAGCAGCAGCGACAGCACAACGGCCGAGGCGACGGCGATGGCCGGCACGCGCCATGCCTTCCACGCGGTGACGAACCCGGCGGAACGGCCGCCATCCTCGTCGAACAGGCGCGTGCGCATGAGCCAGATGCCGAGCACCACGCCCACAACCACCGTGATCACCGCCATGATGATGACCACCGGGATGTGCGCATGCACCGTCGTGTAGGTGGCGCCGGTGATGCGGTCGCCCTGCGCGGTCATCGTCGAGAAGATCGACAGCACCTGATTGGCCGCCCAGGAGACCATCCACAGCATGAACCAGATGGCGATCTGACGGCGTGCGCGCGTCGTCATCGCGAACAGGCCGCGCCCATGGACCGGCATGCGGAACCGGATGCCGCCCATCGCGATGTGCGTGCCGATTGAGAACACGAGCGCGACGACGAGCAGCAGCGACAGGCCCGACAACAGCAGCGACAGGCCGGGCAGCACAAACACGTAGAACCCGTTGTCGATGCCGAACTGCGGGTCGGACACACCGAACGATTCGCCGTTGAACATCAGCAGGATCTCGGTCCAATTGGCGTTGAACCGCGAACCGAACATGAGGCCGGCGACGAGCGAGACCACGATGGCCACACGCCGCGCCGTCTTCGAACTCACCGATTTGCCCACTTCAATCGTGTCGCCATGGATGCGAATCGTAGAGCCGTCGGAGTACGCGGGCCGGGCACGGATCGCGAGCGTGGCGGAGATGAAGGTGACCAGCACCATGAGCGCTGCATACGCGAGCCACAGGCCCACGCGCGTGCCCAGCAGCGTCCACACAATGCTCTGGAACCCAAGTTGGGAATACCACATGACGTCGGTGGCGAAGTTGGCGACGGCGAAGAACAACGCCACCACCACGGCGATCACCGCCACGACCGCGATCAGCACGCGGGAGCCACGGCCATGCGATGGCCGTTTGGCCTGGCGGGTGATGCGCGGCGCGCCCGTGGGCGGCTTGGTGCCCGAACCAGCCGCGGCGTGGGCTTCGTCGCCGTTGGTTTCGATGTCGATGATGACCGGCTCGTCATCATCCTTCTGGTTGGAGGGTTTGCGCGACCCCGGCGTAGCGCCGAACAAAGGTCCGAAATCGAAAAAAGACATTCTTTCAGCTTACTGGAATACCGCGAACGGCATCAAGGGCCATGCGCATTCTTCCATCAATACTCCATAATTCGCCACATTCAGGGAGCGCGCGCCGCCTTGTCGCGACTCATTACACTGGTAGCAACGGACGCAAGACCAATCAAGGAGGGGCCATGGCGCAGCAACAGGCGAACAGGCACGGCAGTGAACAGCGGCATCGCACGCACGCATGGATCGCCATCGTGGCCACCGTGGTCGCCCTCATGCTGGCGGTCGGCGCCATATGGTGGGCGTGGGCACACCATGCCCACACCCCGCGCCCTCAGGCCACCACACCAGCGCTCACAGCCACCCCCAGTGTCACGCCAAGCGGTTCCCCCAGCGGCGCCACGCCGACCGCATCCCCCAGCCCGACCACAACAGACCGCGCCCAGGAGATCGTGGATGGCATGAGCCTCGACGAGCGTGCGGCGCAACTGGTCATGACGCCACTGGCCGCAGGCACCGACCCGTCGGCGATCCGCGCACTGATCGCCGACGAGCATGTCGGTTCCGTCATCCTGATGGGCAATTGGACGAGCGGCGTGGCCGGGGTGCGCAAAGCCACCGAGATGCTGCAGTCCTATGCTGACGGCCCCACGCGCGTGCTCGTGGCCACCGATCAGGAGGGCGGACAGGTGCAGCACCTGCAGGGGCCGGGGTTCGAGACCATGCCGAGCGAGGTCACGCAGGGGACGATGGCCCTCGCCGACCTGCAGGCGGCGAGCCGGGGCTGGGGCGAACAGCTGCATATGGCCGGTGTGCATGTGGATTTGGCGCCATGCGTGGACACCGTGACGATCGACCGCGCGTCCAACGCTCCGGTCGGCGCGCTCGACCGCGATTACGGGCTCGACGCCGCGGGCAATGCGCAGCACGCCGCCGCGTTTGTCGAAGGATTGCGTGCCGCCGGCGTGGGCGCGGCGGCGAAACACTTCCCTGGGCTTGGCGCCGTGACCGGCAACACCGACTTCACAACCGATGGCATCGTCGACACGACGACCACGCGCAACGGCCCGGAAGTGCAGGCGTTCGCCCAGGCGATCCGCGCCGCCGACCCAGGCATGGTCATGATTTCGCTCGCCACGTACACGGCGATCGACCCCGATGAGCCGGCGGCGTTCTCGCCCACCGTCATCGACGGCATGCTGCGCGGTGACATCGGCTATGGCGGCGTCGTCATCTCCGACTCCCTTTCGGCGAGCGCCGTCAGCGCGATTGCCCCCGCTGAGCTCGGCGTGCGGCTTGTGCAGGCCGGAGGGGACTTGGCCTGTGTGAACGACCCCGCGTTCGCGCAGCCGATCCTCGACGGCTTGCGCGCGCGAGCGCGCGGCGACGCTGCGTTCGCCGAACGGGTGACGCAGTCGGCGCGCCGCGTCGTCTCACTCAAGCTCGCCCTCGGATTGGCGCAGTAGCGCGCACTAACAGCAGCAACTGGTGTTGGGGTGCAGCCGCTCGTGCTCCTTCGCTGAGCGGCTCCTCACCGGGGTGCTCACGTGCGAACCGCTCCACGTAATGCTCGTAGCGCGCTTCGCCGCTGACCTCCCGTGCATACCACACCACGGCGCGCCATGCACGGGCTGCGATGGCACGCAACTGTGCGGCCGCGTTCATCCGAGCTCCGCCCGGCGCGCAGGGTGATGCTCGAACTCGTGCTGCACCTTGCGCTCGAGTCGAGTGGCGATGAGGCCCGACGGGGCGAACCAGTTCGACTCGAGGAACGGTTCCTGCGAGGTCAGGTGGTCGCCGTAGGCACGGGCGCGCACCGTGGAGACGACCGTCTTGACGCCCACGGCCAGGAACGCGGCCATCATGACGAGGAAGAACACCGAGAGCACACCGTCGAGGTAGGCGTTCGACAGTGAGGCGTATGCGTTGGCGAGTGCCTCGCCCTCAAGCTGGCCGGAGTCAATCGAGGCGCGCAATGATGAAGCGGTGGCGAAATACCCAAGCTGCGGGTCGAAGATCTTCTCGAAGTCGGCGGTGAACGTGACCGCCACGTCCCATACCAACGGCACGACGGGGATCCATGCGTACCGCCCCAAGCCGGCTTTGACGACGCAGACGGTGACGAGCATGAAGCAGCCGGCGGAAAGCAACTGGTTCGAGATGCCGAAGATCGGCACCATCGCGTTGATGCCGCCGTTGGCGTCCGAGACGCCCATGTAGAGCATCGTGCCCCACAAGGCGGTGGCGATGAACGTGGTGACCAGATTGCCGGGCCGCCATGTGGGGTCGGCGAATTTCCTGAGTTTGCGCACGTTGCCCAGCAGGTCGCCGATCTGATAGCGGGCCACACGGGTGCCGTTGTCGACGGTGGTGAGGATGAAGAGCGCTTCGAACATGATTGCGAAGTGATACCAGAACGCCATGGAGCCCTCCCCGCCCAGATAGGATTTGAGGAAGTTCGCCATGCCGATCGCGAATGTCGTCGCACCGCCGGTGCGTGAGACGAGTGTCTCCTCGCCCACGTCATGCGCGGCCGCGTCAAGCGCCTCGGCACCGGTGACCACGGTGCCGCCGGATTGCCATTCCACGCGCACGCGTTGGCCTTCGATGTTCTGCACATCCATCCGGCTCACCGCAGCCGCCGCGTTCTGCTCGGGGCTCGCGGAGGCGGAGTAGGCGCTGCCGGCCGTCGCCTCGATCTGCGCGGGTGACATGTTCATCGAGAAATACACGCCTTGGCTGATGGTGATGGCCGCGATGAGCGCGATGATGGCGGTGAACGACTCGACGAGCATCGAGCCATAGCCGATCATGCGGATCTGGTTCTCCTTCTCGATCGCCTTGGGGTCAATCCGGAGGAGACAGCACCATGGAAGCCGGACAAGGCGCCGCACGCGATGGTGATGAACAGGAACGGGAACAGGTTGCCCGAGAACGTGGGGCCGTTGGAGCGCGATGCGAGCGTGGTGAGCGCCGGCACTTGCACCTGCGGGTTCGCGATGACCACGCCGATGACGAGCAGGGCGAGCGTGCCGATCTTCATGAGGGTGGACAGGTAATCGCGCGGGGTGACGAGCAGCCAGTGCGGCAACGCGGCGGCGGAGAACGAGTAGAGCACGAGCGCCACCACGAGCTGCTTGGCGTTGAGTGTGAAGATCGGCGCGAGCACCGGGTTCGCAGCGATCATGCCGCCGCCGACGATCGCGAGCACGAGCAGCACGAAGCCGAGAATCGTCGTTTCAATCACACGGCCCGGGCGCAGGAACCGCTCATAGCACCCCATGATCAGGGCGATTGGGATCGTCATGCCGAGCGAGAACACCGCCCACGGCGACGACGCCATCGCCTTGATCGCGACGAGCGCGAGGAACGCCATCGCGATGGCGGTGACGACGACAAGGAACACGGAGATGATGAGGCCGCCGACCTTGCCCATCTCGTCGGTGGCCATCTGACCGAATGACCGGCCGCGGCGCTTGGCGGAGATCCAGAGCATGAGCATGTCCTGAACGGCACCGGCGAAGATGACGCCGAGGATGATCCACAGGACGCTCGGCAGATAGCCCATCTGCGCGGCGAGGATCGGGCCGACGAGCGGGCCGGCGCCCGAAATCGCGGCGAAATGCTGGCCGAAGAGCACGCGGCGGTCGGCGCGCTCGAAATTCGCGCCATCCTGCACGCGTTCAGCCGCGGTGGCATTGGCATCGTCGGTGCGCATGATCTTGATCTGGATGTAATACGCGTAGAACCGGTAGGCGATCGCATACGAGCCCAGGGCCACCACAACGAACCAGATGGCGCTGATCTGCTCGCCGCGCGCAATGGCGAGCACCGACCACGCCAAGGCGCAGACGATGGCGATGGCCGCCCACAGCAGCGCCTTGGGCCATGTCCAGACCATCTTGGGCTTGATGCCGACGGGCAGCCCGGACGAATTGCGGATGATGCGCGCCTCTTCATCCGCGGTATACGCCGTATCCGGCGCAGGTTGTGATGCCGCTGGTGTCGCGGTGGTCATCGTGGAGCCTCCTTGGTTCTTCTTAGGGTGAAACGTGTTGGCCGCCCATCCGCCGTTCGAGCGCGTTCATGAACTTGTCGACATAGGCGATCATCGCGCGGCGCTCATCGGGCTCGAGCGCGGCCATGGCCTGCAGTTCTGCCCCGCGCACGGGCGTGACCACCTCGTGGCAGTAGAGATCCCCCTCGTCGGTGAGATGGATGCGCTTGACGCGTTTGTCGTGCTTGCTGCCCTCCAAACGAAACAGCCCTTGGGATGCAAACACATTGATGACGTTGTTCACCGTCTAGCGTGGCAACAATGTATACGCGCAGATCTCGCGCTGTGACGTGCCGTCGTTCTGACAGATGTAATCGAAGATGAGGTACGCGCTGAACGACAGCCCACAGCGCCTCCCATACGCGCCGTAGATGAGGTCGATGCGGCGGAACTCCTCGAAGAACGCGGTGAGCCGCGTATCGAGGTCACTGTGGGCCGCCTGCGCGTATTCGATGACATCGGCGCGGGGCGGCTCAAATTCATTTGGATCGCTGTGAGTCATGGGCATGACAGGGCCGGCGGCAGGCACCGGCCCCTCAAGGGTCTTACCGCTCGCCTCTCACTGCTCGTCAAGCTGGATAGGGCGCACCTGGCCGGAATCCAAGAGTTCCTCAAGCGCCGCGGGGCCGTCAAGCACGGCGGTCGCCGCCTGGTCCACCATGAGGCTGATGCGCGAATTGGGCAGGATGCCCTCGCAGTACGCATATACCGGCTTGCCCAGCGCGAAACCGTAGGCGAGCGCGAAGATCGCGCCGGCGTCCTTGTCGTCGAAGTTGGCGATGACGGCCGCGGAGTTCTTGATGGCCTCGATGCGGTTCTCGAACACCGCTTCCGGACCTGAGACATTCACATCCATGGCGAAACGCGGGCGGTACACGCTCAGATTGCGGTGCTGCAGCACGCGCTCAAGGCGCTCCATGCTCTCCACCTGTTCGGCGGTCTGGTACGGCCCAGCGACATAGAAATCGTAGATGGGCTTGGATGATGTGAAGGTGATGTGCTGATTGGCGTTGAAGTTTTCCATAGCTCTATTGAACCTCCCCTGCGGCAGTGGCCGTCTGAATTGGCTGTAAGCAATAATACGCCCGCCACGCCGTGCGTGCCGCCGCTACAATGTTGGCGGCGGCCGTGCACGCCGATCGACCCCGCGCACATGCGCATACCGCGCCCGCCCCGCGCGAAAGGAGCGCCATGAGCACGTCATCACCAGCATCGTCGACCCCGCGTATGCGCGTCGAGCATGATTGTATAGGGGCACTCGAAGTGCCCCAGAACGTGTATTGGGGCATCCATACGCAACGCGCGATCGAGAATTTCACGGTGAGCGGCATTCCGGACGGCGCGCATGGGGCGCTCATCCGCGCCTACGCCGTCGTCAAGCGAGCCTGCGCGATCGCGAACGCTGAACTCGGGTTGGTCGACACGCGCAAGGCCGAGGCGATCGAGCAGGCGTGCGAAGAGATCGAGCACGGCGCGCTCGCCGACCAGTTCCCCGTAGACGTGCTGCAGGGCGGTGCCGGCACGAGCCTCAACATGAACATGAACGAGGTCATCGCGAACCGCGCGCTCGAGATCTGCGGACGCCCGCGCGGCGACTACGACTACATCCACCCCAACGACGACGTCAACCATTCGCAATCGACGAACGACACCTACCCCGCGGCGTGCAAGCTCGCGATCTGCGGCGGCCTGACCCCGCTCGCCGAATCTGCCCGGCGCCTGCGCGCTGCGTTCCACAAGCTGGCGGACAAGCACGCGAACGACGTGACAATCGGGCGCACGCAACTGCAGGACGCCGTGCCGATGACCTTCGGGCAGGAATTCCACGCATGGGCGACGTTCCTCAAACTCGACCTGCAGGCGATGGACGCGCTTGTGGGGCAATTGTGCGACCTCAACCTCGGCGCGACGGCCATCGGCACCGGCATATGCGCCGACCTGCGGTTCCGCGACACGGTGACGCGCACACTCGCCCAACTCACCGGCCTGCCGGTGCACGCCGCGCTCGACCCGGTGGCGTCGGTGACCGACATGAGCGCCTACATCGCGGCGAGTGCGACGTTGAAGAACCTGGCGGTGCATCTCAAGAAAGCCGCCGACGACCTGCGCCTGCTCAATTCCGGCCCACGCTGCGGATTCGAGGACCTGCATGTGCCGGCGAGGCAGGCCGGCTCCTCGATCATGCCCGGCAAGATCAACCCGGTCATCCCCGAATGCGTGGACCAGTGCTGCTTCATGATCTTCGGCATGGATGTGACGGTAAACTGGGCCGCCGCGGAAGGCCAGCTCCAGCTCAACGCGTTCGACCCGGTGATCATCCACGAGATCCTCACCGGCATGACGCTCGCGATCAACGCGATGGACATGTTCCGCACGAAGTGCGTGGATGGCATCGAAGTAAATGTGGAGCGCGGGCGCCTGTATGCTGAGCGGTCCACGTCGATCGCCGCGGCGCTCAACGACGCAATCGGATACGAGCATGCGGCCGAACTCGCGCAGACCGCCGCCGCCGAGCACAGCACCGTGCGCGAGGCGGCCAAGACACATACCGGTCTTCCACATGCTGAGATTGACCGGCTGCTCGACACGGTGGCCCTCAGCCGCGGGCTCGGCCAGACGTGCCGGGAACACGGTGATTCCACACGCTGACCGCGTGCCGCGTCCGCACCGTTCCTTGACGGTTTTTTCACTTTTTTGCCGCAAGGGTATTGACTTTGCCCAATGAGGCCATAACAATCGGCACCATGACCTCTCCCAGCAGCACCACGCCCGACGGCGCGCATGCCACCGACCCCACCGTGGAAACCTGCCCGTTGCACGTGGACATGGTGATCACGGCGATCGACATCGACGAACGGCACCGGTTCCGCATGCTCGAGCTCGGGTTGCGGCGCGGCACCGTGATCCGTGTGACCCAGCGTTCCAACTTCCACGGGCGCGTGGTGGCCAAGGGCACCGAGCGCATCGCCCTCGACGGGCAGACGGCGGCGCACATCCATGTCCGCCGCGCCGAACACCCCGCCAGCCCCACCGCAACACCCACCAAGTAAGCCACACAGCCCCGGAGCCTCCTCTCATGGACAACACCAGCCATTCCTCGCATTCGCGCGGGTTCGCCGCGCTGCTTCCCCACGGCACATCACACGACCATGCCACCGCTAAACCATGCTGCGACACCGGCGGCCACCGGCTGCCCAGCGGACACACCATGCCACGCATCGTGTTCATCGGCAACCCGAATGTGGGCAAATCATCGCTGTTCAACACATTGTTGGGCGCCAAAGCGCGCGTCATGAACGCCCCCGGCACCACCGTGCTGCTCGAAGAAGGCGTGTACACCCACAACGGCGTGCAATGGGACCTCATCGACACGCCGGGCACCTATTCGCTGCTGCCGCTCTCCCCCGACGAACGCGTGGCCTCCGAAGCGGTGATGGGGCTCAACGGCGAAGCCACCCCGGACCTCATCGTGGCGGTGCTCGACGCCACGAACATCTCACGCGCCCTGTACTTCCTGTCGATGGTGCTCGAGCTCGGGCGCCCCACCGTGGTGGCCCTGACGATGAACGACCTGGCCGCCAAGCAGGGCACCGGCATCGACGCCACGCTGCTGTCGCGTGCACTGGGCGGCGTGCCCGTCGTCCCGGTCAACGGGCGCACGGGCGAAGGTGGCGGCGAGCTCATGGACACGGTGTCCGCCCATCTGCACGGCACACCGCTGCCCGACGGCCTCGAGACCATCGACCCGCAGCATGTGGACGTGCAGCGCTGGGTCGAAGACGGCGCCGACGAACGCTTCGACTGGGCGGCGCGTGTGTTGGATGGCCTCGGCACCAACGCGCGCGACCGTGTGACGTTCTCGGACCGCATCGACGGTGTGCTGTTGCATCCGGTGCTTGGCATCCTCATCTTCCTGGCGATCATGCTTGGCATGTTCGAAGCCACCACCACGCTCGCGGGCCCGGCACAGGACTGGGTCGACGGCCCGGTGCGCGATTGGCTCACCGCGCTCATCGACGTGGTGTTCTCGTGGTTCGGACCGCAGGCGACGCAATCCTGGTTCCATTCGCTCATCATCGACGGCGTGGTGGATGGTGTGATCACGATTGGCACGTTCATTCCGCCGATGGGCATCATGTTCATCCTCCTGTCGTTGCTCGAGGACTCGGGCTATCTGGCACGCGCCGCGTTTGTAATGGACCGCGCCATGCGCTGCATGGGGCTTGACGGGCGCGCGTTCCTGCCGATTGTAATCGGCTTCGGCTGCAACCTGCCCGCGCTCGCCGCCACGCGCACGCTGCCCGATTCGCGCCAACGCGTGCTCGTGGGCATGCTCGTGCCGTTTTCGTCGTGCACGGCGCGCCTGTCGGTGTATCTGGTGTTAGCCTACGCGTTCTTCCGCGAGCAGGCTGGCCTCGTCGTGTTCCTCATGTACGTGTGCTCGATTGTGCTCATCCTGCTGCTCGGCATGCTGTTGCGCGCCGTGCAGTTCCGCGACCTGCGCTCCGAACCGTTCGCGATGAGCCTGCCGCCCTACCAGATGCCGCGCCTCATCGTGCTCGCGCGCAGCGTGCTGCTGCGCCTGTGGGGATTCGTGCGCGGTGCGAGTTCGATCATCATCTCGATGCTCGTGGTGATGTGGTTGCTGCAGTCCATTCCCGCCACGGCCGCCGCCGGGTCGTTCGCGCAGGTCGACGACGTGCACGACTCGGTGTACGGCGTGGTTGCGGACGCGGTGGCCCCGGTGTTCGCGCCGGCCGGTTTCGATGATTGGCATGCGTCGGCCGCTCTCATGACCGGTTTTGTGGCGAAGGAGGTCGTGGTGGCGTCGATGGCCCAGTCGTACAGCATCGACACCGGCGACGAAGACGAACAGCAGCAGGGCGAAGGCACACTCGGTGCGGCGATGCGCGAGTCCTTCGACCATGCCTCCGGAGGCCATGGCAAGGCGGCCGCCGTTGCGTTCATGCTGTTCACACTCGCCTACACGCCCTGCTTGGCGACGGTGGCGGAACTCAAACGCCAATTCAACATGCGCATCGCCATGCAATCGATCGGCTTGGGGCTTGTCGTGGCGTACCTGCTCGCGGTGATCGCCTTCCAGACCCTGCGGTTCATCCTATGAGCGAATTCAGGTCCACACACGCCCCGCGCACCGGCATCACGGCCCAAGTCATCCACGACCTGGGCCGGGGCATGACCGTACGCGAATGCGCGGATGCGCACCATTTGCCCGAGGCGTTCATCGCGCAGATCGTCGAGTTCGCCCGCGCACGTGGCGAACTCGACGTGGTGGCGCTCGACCGCGGGTGCGTGACGAAAGGCATGTGCACGCCCGACCCGGATTCGGTCATCTGCGCAGGCTGCCCTCTCGCCGCACCCAACACACGCCGTACACCGGTCTGGCGCGCATGGTTCCGCGCGCGCCGGCATACGGACCGGTGATCCAACGACATTCCACCGACGGGGAAAGCCCAAGATACGTCATGGCCGCGCGGCGCGACACGCATTAGTATGGCGGATATGAGTGAACATACAACCCCCACACCATGCGAGCCGCAGTGGCACAATCCCCTGCGCGACCCGCGTGATCTGCGCCTGCCGCGCATCGCGGGGCCCTGCAGCATCGTCATCTTCGGTGTCACAGGCGACCTGTCGCGTAAGAAACTGCTCCCGGCCATCTACGACTTGGCGAACCGCGGCCTGCTGCCGCCTAGCTTCGGCCTGACCGGCTTCGCGCGCCGCGATTGGACCGAGGACCATTTCCGCGAATTCGTCAAAGAGAACGTCAAGGAACACTGCCGCACGCATTTCCATGAGTCCACATGGAAGCAGCTCGCCGAGGGCATCCGCTTCGTGCAGGGCACGTTCGAGGACGCCGACGCGTTTGAACGGCTGAGCAGCACGGTGGCCGAGCTGGACCGCGACCGCGGCACCCGCGGCAACCACGCGTTCTACATGTCGGTGCCACCTCGCGACTTCCCGATCGTGGCCAAGCAGCTCGCCAACTGCGGCCTGGCCAAATCGGAAGGCGACGCATGGCGCCGTGTGATCATCGAAAAGCCGTTCGGCCATGACCTAGCGAGCGCCAAGAAGCTCGACGCGGTGATCTCGGAGGTCTTCGACCCCGATTCGGTGTTCCGCATCGACCATTATCTGGGCAAGGAGACGGTGCAGAACCTGCTCGCCCTGCGGTTCGCGAACACGATGTACGAGCCAATCTGGAACGCGAACTATGTGGACCATGTGCAGATCACGATGGCGGAGGACATTGGTGTGGCGGGGCGCGCCGGCTATTACGACGGCATCGGTGCAGCGCGCGACGTGATCCAGAACCATCTGTTGCAGCTCATGGCACTGACCGCCATGGAGGAACCGGTCTCGTTCTCCGCACGCGACCTGACCGACGAGAAGACGAAGGTCCTCTCCGCCGTACGTCTGCCGAAGGATCTGGCCGCGCACACCGCACGAGGCCAGTATTCCGCAGGCTGGCAGGGTTCCGAACCGGTTGTGGGCTATCTGGAGGAAAAGGGCATCAGCCCGGATTCCACCACCGAGACCTATGCGGCCGTCCGGCTGGACATCGACACGCGCCGTTGGGCCGGCGTGCCGTTCTACCTGCGCACCGGCAAGCGTCTGGGGCGCCGCGTGACCGAGATCGCGCTCGTGTTCAAGCGCGCGCCGCATCTGCCGTTCGAATCGACCGCCACGCAGGAGCTCGGCAAAAACGCCATCGTGATCCGCATCCAGCCCTATGAGGGCGTCACAATCCGCTTCGGGTCCAAGGTGCCCGGCGGCACATCGATGGAGGTGCGTGACGTGTCGATGGACTTCAGCTATGGCCGTTCGTTCACCGAATCCTCGCCCGAGGCGTACGAACGGTTGATCCTCGACGTGCTTCTGGGCGACCCGCCGCTCTTCCCCACCACGCAGGAGGTCGACCTGTCGTGGAAGATCCTCGACCCGATCGAGGATTTCTGGTCGACCCTCGGACAACCCCAGCCGTACCGTTCGGGCACATGGGGGCCGCAGGAGGCCGTGGAGATGCTGGCCCGTGATGGACACCGTTGGAGGATGCCATGATCATTACATTGCGCGATACGCAAACAAGCACGATCTCCGAGAAGATCGACACGCTGCACGAAGAACGTGGCGAAGTGGCGCTTGGCCGTGTGCTCACCCTGCTCATCCTCACCGATGAAGACAATCTCGAAGACGCCCTGCGATTGGCGAACGAGGCGAGCCTCGACCACCCATGCCGTGTGATCGCCATCACCCCGAGCACCCGCCGCATGACAGAGCCCGAGGAGAAGCGCACCTACCTCGACGCCGAAGTGCGCATCGGGGCCGATGCCGGCGCCGGCGAAATCATCGTCCTGCGCCCGCGCGGCGGTCTCATCCACCATCAGGACACGCTCGTCATCCCCCTGCTGGTGCCCGACGCGCCGGTCGTGGCATGGTGGCCCACCGAGGCGCCGGCCAATCCGTCGAAGGACCTCGTGGGGGCGATGGCGCACAGCCGCATCACCGACGCAATGCGCTCGTCGAACCCGCTGCGCACGATGGAGGACCTGCGCCGCAACTGGTCGCCGAAGAACGTCGACATGTCGTGGACGCGCCTGACCTTGTGGCGCGCCATGCTCGCCTCGCTGCTCGACCAGCCGCCGCATCTGAAGATCACGTCGGTCACCGTTTCGGGCCCCACCGCATATCTGCCGATGGACCTGCTCGCCGCATGGCTCACCCTGCAGCTCAACGTGCCGGTCTCGATCGAGCGCGAACCGGACGCCACGGCGATCACCGGCGTGACGATGACGCGCGAGGACGGCGGTGTGCTCAGCCTGGAGCGCCGCCCCGCCGAAGACGGCATCGCCACGATCGGTGTGCCTGGGCAGTCCCCGCAGACGATCCCGCTGCCGATCCGCTCGCTCGGCGATTGCCTGAGCGAGGAGCTCGGCCGCCTCTACCCCGACGAGATCTATGCGCAGGTCGTGACACAGGGGTGGAAGAAGATCCACCCGAACGACGACTGAGAGGAGCACCATGCACGAACGCACATTGATCGTCTACCCGGACCCGCGCCTGCTCGCGCAGGCCGTGGCGGCGCGCACGCTGCTCACGCTGAACGAAGTCCTCGGCACGCCGGGCCGTGACCGGACCGACATCGCCGTGACCGGCGGCACCGACGGCACCGCGATCCTTGAGTCGATGGCTTCCAGCGCACTGCTCGACATCGTGGATTGGTCACGCGTGCATGTCTGGTGGGGCGACGAACGGTTCGTGGCCGCCGACAGCGACGAACGCAACGACCGCGCGGCCCGCGCCGCACTGTTCGACGCGCTCATCGCCGAGGGGCGTATGGGCGATGCGCAGATCCATGCGATGCCCGCCGACGACCGCAGCGCCGAAGCGCGCTCCCACGCCACCGCACACGATGACGGCGAGGCGCTCGAACACGCAGCCGCACGTTACCAGCAGGAATTGCTGCACGAGCTCGGCGAGGCCGCCGCGATGGACCTCATGATGTTCGGCGTGGGCCCTGACGGCCACTTCGCCTCGTTGTTCCCCGGCCGCCCGCAGCTTGGGCTGGACGGAGACGACGTGCTGGTGACGGGCGTGCAGGATTCCCCGAAACCACCGCCGCTGCGCCTGACGATGACCGTGCCGATGATCGCCCGCAGCGCACGCGTGTGGATGTGCGGGTCGAGGCCCGGCAAGGCCGAGGCGATGGCGCACACGTTCCTGCAGAGGCGCGACACCGCGTTCCCCGGATCGTTCGCCGACGCCATGCACGAGGTGCTGTGGATCTGCGACGAGGATTCCGCAGCGCAGATTCGGCAGTAACCATCTACGTGCATACCCTGAACACCGCTTGTGGGCGGCTACTCCTCGATGAAGTGGCCGCCCACAAGCGGTGTTCAGAATCCTATATCAGAACCTCACTTCGAGGTCTGAATCTCCTCCTGCCCCGGTTCGGCCCACAGGATGTGGAACGAACCTGGCTCATCGACACGCTGATAGGTGTGCGCGCCGAACAGATCGCGCTGGCCCTGGATCAGCGAAGCCGGCAGACGCGTCGAGCGCAATCCGTCGAAGTAGGCGAGCGACGAGGCGAACACCGGGTCCGGAATGCCGTGCGCGGCGCATGTGGCCACAATGCGGCGCCATGAGGCTTCGCATTCCTCGATGGCCTTCTTGAAATACGGCGCGAACAGCAGCGAGACATCGGCCTGACCGGTCTCGAACGATTCCGAGATGCGGTCGAGGAACTCGGCGCGGATGATGCAGCCGGCGCGCCAGATGCGCGCGACCGCCGCCAGATCGATATGCCAGTCATACACCTTGCCTGCGGCGGTGATCTCATTGAACCCTTGGGCGTAGGCGATGATCTTCGAGGCATACAGCGCATGGCGGATGTCATCGATGAACGCCTTGCGCTCGTCGTCACCCAATTCGATCAACGCCTGCGGGCCGGCAAAATGCTGCTTCGCGGCTTCGTCACGCAGCTCGATCTCCGAAGAGAGTCCCCGGGCGAACACGGCTTCGGCGATGCCGGTGACCGGCACGCCGAGCATGAGGGCCGTCTGTACGGTCCACGTGCCGGTGCCTTTCATGCCGGCATGGTCAAGGATCACATCGACAAGCGGCTGTCCGGTCTTCTCGTCTTTCTTGTGCAGCACTTCAGCGGTGATCTCAATGAGGTACGAGTTGAGTTCGGTGCCGTTCCACTCCTGGAACACATCGCCGATCTGGTCCGGGCTCATGCCCAGGCCGCGGCGCATGAGGTCGTAGCTTTCGGCGATGAGCTGCATGTCCGAATATTCGATGCCGTTGTGCACCATCTTCACGAAATGGCCGGCGCCATTGGGGCCGATGTGCGTGACGCAGGGTTCGCCTTCGGCCTTGGCCGCGATGGATTCGAGGATCGGCTTGAGGCGCTCCCACGACTCATCGCTGCCACCGGGCATGAGGGACGGCCCGAGCAGCGCGCCCTCCTCGCCGCCGGAGACGCCCATGCCCACGAAATGGATGCCGCGGGCGCTCATCTCCTTCTCACGGCGGATCGTGTCCTGATAGAACGCGTTGCCGCCGTCGACGATGATGTCACCGGGCTCCATGAGGTCGGCGAGCTCGTTGATCACATCATCAGTTGGCTCGCCGGCCTTGACCATGATGATCGCCGTGCGCGGACGCTCGAGCGACGCCACGAATTCCTGGACCGTCTTGGCCGGGTAGAACGTGCCTTCATCACCATAATTGTCGATGAGGTGCTCAGTTCGTGCATAGGACCGGTTGAACACAGCCACCTTGTTGCCATGCCGGGCAAGATTCCTTGCCAGGCTCGCGCCCATGGCGGCCAATCCGACCACGCCTACGTTCGCTTGTGCAGTCATGCCATTCCTCCACATCGTATACAACAGTTTCCGTGCCCATTCTAACGGGCCGGGCGCCGAACGTGCCGGGTATCCGCGCATGGCCATAATTCGTGCAACGCATGTTCACATGGCAAGCGGCAGCACCGCGCGCGTCGTGAAGACCCGCGCCTGTGTGCCGGCCACCACAAGCGCCTGGTCATTGCGCAGCGGCACAAAGCGCGAATCTGCGGCATGTGCACGTACGATGTGTGCGGCCGCGCGCCCCAACGCCAGCCCGTGCACATGCGGCACCACCCGGTATGCACTGAGCGCGAGACCAGGCACGGGCGCTGCCGATTTCCCGACCATCGCGGGTCGCTCGTCCATCGGTGCGATGTAGTCAATCGACGGCGCAGCAGCCACGGCGCCGGCAGACTCCCCCAGATACGGCACGCCCTGCGCCACGCGCTCGCGGATGATGCCGGCCGCCCCACTCGTCTGCAGACAGTACATGAGGTAGAACGTGTTGCCGCCGCACACGTAGAACACGTCAGCGCGGCGCAATTCGTCATGGATTCGCCAACGGCGCGCATCGGTCAGGTCGACCACATGCACGTCCACACCCAGGGCACGCCACCACCAGTGCATTAGGCGGTTGGCTGCACCGTAATCGGCCGCATAGCTCGCGGTTGGGATGAACGCCATGCGCCGACACCCCAAGTCGGGGATGAGCCGGCGGATGGCCGGCGTCATGCCGACGAGCGACGACATGAGGAAGAGCCGGCGACGCGCACGACCTTGCGCGTGGGCGCCGGCGCCGCCCCGTTCGTCTGCGTATGCCATGCCCGGCCTCGGTTCGTTGCGCTGATGGGGCACATCCGTTGATGTGCCTGCACACAGTGTATGCCGCACAAGGCAGACCACACCACCGTGCATGGCGGCATTTGCCCTCACCGCGCAACCCAGAGTGCCGGGTGCGGGGCGGCGGTATCCTAGTCCACAGCTTTACCCATACGACACATGAGGACACCATCGGCAATGGCATCGCTTATCCCATCACAGCAGCACACGCACACCGACGACCCCGCGCACGAACCCCCCACCGTTGTGGCACAAGACCTTGCGCAGAGCCGCGAAGCCGGATTGGCGCAGGCGCCGGAGCGCACCCAGCTGACCGGCCGACAGCGGTTCGTCGTGGCCGTCACATTCTTCTCGATGTTCTTCGGCGCCGGCAATCTCATCTTCCCGCCGCTCGTCGGCGCGTTGAGCGGCCGCGCGGCGGTGCCCGCACTGGTCGGCTTCACCATCTCGGCGGTCGGCCTGCCGATCCTCGGGGTGATTGTGGTGGCCCGCGCCGGTGGGTTCGCGCATCTTTCGGCACGCGTCTCCCGCCACTTCTCACTCATCCTCGGTGTGGCGATCATGCTCACGATCGGCCCGCTGTTCGCGATTCCACGCACGGCGTCGACCTCGTTCGAGATGGCGGTCGTGCCGTTTCTGCCCAGTGGCGCGCGCCCATGGGCGCAATTCGCCTATTCCGTGGTGTTCTTCGCCCTCGCGTTTGTGGTGGCCCAGCATCCTGACCGTTTGACCGCCGTGCTCGGCCGGATCATGGGGCCGATCCTGCTGGTCATGATCGCCGCGCTGTTCGTGGCATGCCTTGTGGTGCCGCACGGTCCGTTCACCGCACCGACCGGCGTCTACAAGCACGACCAGCTCATTCAGGGATTCCTTGACGGCTACCAGACGATGGACCTGATTGCGGCATTGTATTTCGGCATCGTCATCTCGGCGAACATCAAGGAGCTTGGTGTGCGTGACGAATCACGCAACCGCGCGGAGACCGGCATCGGCGGCCTATGGACCGGCGCCATGCTCATCATCGTGTACGGCGTGTTGGGATTCGTGGGCGCCGTGTCCGAGACCTTCCACGCCATCGACCCCACGACTGATACGGGCGCCACCGTGCTAACGAACCTCACGTCGCACGCATTCGGCCCGGTCGGTCTCGCCTTCATCGGCATCGTCTTCGTCATCGCATGCTTCAACGTGTGCACCGGCCTCATCTCCACCTGCAGCTCGTACTTCCACACCACGTTCCCCCGTATGGCCGGCCACCGTGTCAGCTACCGCGTATGGAGCCTCGTGTTCACGCTGATCAGCCTGGCCATCGCCAACATCGGCCTGAGCGCCATCATCGCGCTTTCGGTGCCGGTGCTGGAGTTCCTCTACCCCATCGCAATCGTCCTCGTGGCGCTGGCGCTGTTCGGCCGCGTCTTCACGCAACGCTTCCCACGCGCCTATCTGTGGACCGTTCTGGGCGCCGGCATCGCCAGTGGCGCCAACGCCATCCGCGGATTGGCCGCGGTGTTCGGCGCACATCTCGAATGGCTCGACCGCGCGTGCGCGCTGTTGCCCCTGCAGCAGGTGTCACTGGGATGGCTCGCGCCTGCTGCAGTGGGTCTGGTCATCGGCATCGCCATCAGCATCGCCGAACGCCGGCGCGCACGCTGACTCGGCCGGCGCTGGCGTAGCTCAGACCTCGGATTGGTCGCGAATCCGCGCGTCCAGGGCCTCCACCAGATCGCCATAGCCTTCACTGGCCATCCGGTCGCGTGGCACAAATCGCAGCGACGCCGAATTCATGCAGTACCGCAGACCGCCGCGCTCTCGCGGACCGTCCGAGAACACATGGCCTAGGTGGCTGTTGGAACCCGTCGCGCGCACTTCGAGACGCGGGTGCATCGGCAGGCTGTAGTCTTCGACCTCACGTACCGACGCGCGGTCGATTGGCGCGCTGAACGCCGGCCATCCGCATCCGGAATCGAATTTGTCGGTCGAGAAGAACAACGGCTCGCCACTGACGCGGTCCACATAGATGCCCGGTTCGAACACACGGTCGTATTCGTTGTGGAACGGCGCCTCTGTGGCGGCGTGCTGCGTGACTTCATACTGTTCGGGAGTCAGGCTCCAGATACGTTCGATGTAGCGTTGGCGCTCACGCATATGGTTGATCACATCCACCGGAATATGGCAATAACCACCCGGATTGACGAGTAGATAATCCTGATGCTCGGGCTCCGCAGGTGTGAAGTTGCGCAACTGCTCTACTTCCACAGCCGGTTCGTGGCCGGCACGTTGCGCAAGTTGCGCCAGCGCCTCCTCATACACCACACGTTGTTCGGCGGCGCGCTCACCGGCCGGATACAGGCCGGAACGGTACTGCGCACCGACGTCGTTGCCTTGGCGGTCGACGCTGAACGGGTCGATGATGTCCAGAAACAGCAGCGTCAACGTCCGCAGGCTCACGCGCTCCGGGTCATAGGCAACGCGCACTGTCTCCACGGCACCCGTTGCGCCGGAACACACCTGCCGGTATGTGGGATTGGGCGTGTTGGATTGCGCATATCCCACCGTTGTGTCGGTGACGCCGTCGACGTTCTGCATGGCACGTTCAAGCCCCCAGAAACAGCCGCCGGCCATATATGCCACATGTGCTTCGGCGGCCGGCTCCGCATCATACGCGGCCATGGCGCTCACGCCTCGTCCGCGTACTTCGCGGGGTCCTGATCAAAGACCTCGGCGCAATGGGGGTTGCAGAAATAGATGGTTTTGCCGTGGAAGACGCGCGTGTCCGCCGCGTGCTCCGGATCGACGACCATGCCGCAGACCGGGTCAATCGCCTCATGTACATCGTTCATGGTGTGTCCTTTCGTTGTGGCGGTGTTGTCTGCCGCCGGCTTGGCGAGCGCCTGCTCGTCGATGGTGACGGGCGCAAGGCGCCCGGTGGTATGTCTAGGCTTAGCACGAGTCGGGTCGAAGGCATGCAGCCGGTTAGCGTTGAGCACAACCGAGAGCGAGGAGAACGCCATCGCCGCGCCGGCGATCATCGGACTGAGCAGGATGTGCCACGCGGGATACAGCACACCGGCGGCCACGGGGATGCCAAGCCCGTTGTAACCCAGCGCGAAGCCGAGGTTTTCCCGGATGTTGCGCATGGTGGCGCGTGAGAGGTCCCATGCGGTCACCACCGCCATCGGCGAACCATGCATGAGGGTGATGTCGGCGGATTCCATGGCCACATCGGTGCCGGTGCCCATCGCCATGCCCACATCCGCGCGCACAAGGGCGGGCGCGTCATTGATGCCGTCACCCACCATGGCCACCACATGCCCTTGGTCCTGCACCATGCGAATCACCTGCTCCTTGGCTTGTGGCACCACATTGGCCACCACGGTGCGCATGCCGACCTGATGCGCGATGGCATGGGCGGTTGTGGCGTTGTCGCCGGTGAGCATGACCGTCTGCACGCCGCGCGCGTGCAGCGCCGCGATGGCTTCGCGTGCGTCCGGTTTGACGGTGTCGGCCACGGCGAGCACCGCCACAAGGGAGCCATCGATGGCGGCCAGTACCGGCGTGGCGCCCTCGGCGGCAAACCGTTCCATGATCCCACGTGCATCGTCGACCTGCTGCGCGGGTATGGAGCCGTCGAGCAACGCGGCATTGCCCACACGCACGGTATGGCCCTGCACGGTGGCCCGCACGCCCTGTCCCGGCACACTGGTGAATGCGCTGGCCTCGGGCAAGTCCAGTCCCCGGTCGCGGGCGGCTTCCACAACCGCTTGGGCGAGAGGATGTTCCGAACGGGTCTCCGCCGCGGCGATGAGTGCGAATGTGGCATCATCGAGCGGGGTGTCAGTAGCGTCTGTGCCATGGTACGCAACCGCGTGCGTGAGTGAGGGGTGTCCTGCGGTGATGGTGCCGGTCTTGTCGAAGACCACCACATCCACGGCGGCGGTGCGTTCCAACGCCTGTGCGTTGCGGTACAGCACGCCGTATTGCGCGCCCTTGCCGGTGGCGATTGTGATCGACAACGGCGTGGCCAGGCCCAACGCGCATGGGCATGCGATCACCAGCACGCAGATCGCACAGATGATGCCGTAGGCGTGCTGCCCCATTGGGCCCCACAGCCGCCATGCCACAAAGGTCCACAGTGCGATCAGCACCACGGCTGGCACGAACACGGCGGCCACACGGTCCGCGATGCGTTGGATCGGCGCTTTCGACGTCTGTGCCGTCTTGACGAGTGTGATGATCTGCGCGAGCGTCGTGTCGGCGCCCACACGTGTGGCCCGGTAGCGGATCGCACCGGTCGTGTTGACGGTCGCGCCAATGACCTCGCTCCCCACATGCTTGGTGACCGGCATCGACTCGCCCGTGACCATCGATTCATCCACCGCGGTCGTGCCGTCGGTCACCACACCGTCCACGGGTATGCGCTCCCCGGGCCGGATCTCCACAATGTCACCAACGTGCACGTCGTCGGTCGGCACATCGACCACTGCGCCGTCGCGCACCACATGCGCCGTGTCGGGGCGCAGCCCGATGAGCGCGCGGATCGCCGCGCCTGTGCCGGCACGCGCGCGCGTCTCCAACAGCTGCCCCAGAATCATCAGCGTGATGATCACGCCGACGGCCTCATAGTATGGCTCGCGCGCGCCCTGCGGCAACAGGCCCGGGCAGAGCGTGACGACGAGCGAATAGGCGAACGCGGCGATCGTGCCGATCGAGACGAGCGAATTCATCTCAGGCGTCCGATGCGCCAACGCCATCCAACCGGTGCGGTGCACCGGCCAGCCGCAATAGCACATGACCGGCAGCGCGAGCGCCAACTGCAGCCACGGACTGGTGACCCACGCGGGCAGCGTGCTGTGGAACCACGCGCCGACTGCGGGAATCATTGGCAGCATCGCCACCAGCAGCAACGGAACGGTACACGCCACGCCGACGATGAGCCTACGGGTGAGCTCATGCGCCTCATGCGCGCGCTCGTCGTCCTCCGCCTGTTGCGCGGCGCGGATCTGCTCGGGCCCCTGCAGCACACCCGTTGCCTGCGACGGTGTCTGTACGCCCTGTGCTTCGTCACCGGAACCGGTGACGCGCAGTTCGCCGTGGAGCATGTTCATGCCGCACGCGAACGGATAGATGCCTGGAGCGAGCGCCGGCAGCATGAGCTGCGTGGTGTCGAACGCGGGCAGCGCACGGTCGATACCCAAGTCGGGGAACACGACGTGCGACGAGCATTCACCGCTTTCCTGCCGGTCGAAGTCGAGGCGGATGGGACTGCCCGCAGGCACCTGCACGACCGCCGGTGCATAACCGCCCTTCACTGTGATGTGCGCGGTCTGCACGCCATGGTCCTCCACCGACTGCGCGGCGCGGCGGGGCGCGAAGAAGAACCACACCAGCGCCGCACTGAGCAGCACCGCCACCACGACGATGATGACATTGATCACCGGACACCTCCTGTTGCACCGTGCACATCACGCGCACGTCTTGCATGCTTCTTCTTCGTACAGCAGCGCGGGCGCGCCCCCTATTCCACGCCCGCGTGTTGCCTGCGCCACGCGCGCCGTCGCCGTGCAGCTGAAAACCGCCGGCACACCGCATGCACTGGCTACGCTGGTGCATGGAACCAGCCGAACCATGAAGGAGGCACCACCATGACCACACTGATCACCGGGGCCAGCGGGAGCATTGGCGCACAACTCGCGCTCCTGTGCGCCCAACATGACGACGAATTGTTGATCACTGGCCGCAACGCCGACAAACTCGCGGCGGTGAAAGCCAATCTGGAACGCGACTACCACGGCAAGGTCACGGCGATCACGCTGGACCTCGCGCAGCCCGACGCAGCCGCCCGCCTAGAACAGTACACCGTGGAACGCCATATAACGATCGACACGCTCATCAACGACGCCGGGTTCGGGGACTGGGCCACATTCCTCGACATGGACGACGACCACATGCGCGCGATGATGCAGGTGAACATGGTCACGCTCGCCGAATTGTGCCATCGGTTCGGGCGCAGGATGCGCACGCGCGGACATGGGCGCATCCTCAACATCGCGTCGGTCGCCGCGGCGTTGCCGGGCCCCTACATGGCCATGTATTACGCGACCAAGGCGTTTGTGCGCTCATTGAGTGTGGCGCTCGCCTACGAGCTGCGCGGCACCGGCGTCACCTGCACCGTGGTGTGCCCCGGCCCGGTCTCCACTGGATTCGAACGCGCCGCCAACATGCACGGCAGGAATTTCTTCACGATGGTCAAACCGTCCACACCGCAGGCGGTCGCGCGGTTCGCCTACGCCAAGATGCAGGCCGGCAGCGCACTCGCCTATTCGGGCGCGTTCGCCAAGCTGACCGCGCTCGGTGTGCGCGGTGTGCCCACGCGCCTTGCCGCACGGTGCGCTGCGTATATGAATGGCGGCGATCCGCACACGTCACGGTAGACCAGCCGCACGGCGCGGTGACATCACAACAAGGCCGTACAGCCATGTGATCGTGTAGCTGTACGGCCTTGTTGCGGTTCGCCGTGTCTTGGGATTACGAGCGTGAGCGCGTGCGGAACGGCGCCGAAGCCTTGTGCTTCGTGTGCCGCTTGCGGTTCGCGGCGGGGCGGCCCTTGCGGCTCGCGTCGCGTGCCTTGAGCCGGCGCTCATGGCGTTTCACGGCTTCGTCGCGCTCGTCGCGCACCAGACGCTGCTCCTTGCGCTGGATGCGCTTGGCGCCGTTCTCGTAATTGCGCTTGCCCTTGCCCTGCTTCTTGTGCTTCTTCGACACCTTGCCAGCCGGTACGCCATCACGGCCCCGTTCGGCGTCATGCTGCGCTGGGTGGTCGTCGCGCACACTGCGTACATCGCCGAGGAACCGCTGCGCGAACTCACGCTGCTCCTCGGTGAACTGCTGCCGCTGGCTGTCGCGGCGGTCCTGCGCACGTTCGGAACGCGAACGCTTGCCGCCCTTCGGGCTGCGTGAGCGCCGCGGTTCACGCTCCGCCCCACGGTCCTCGCCGCGGCGTCCGCGGCGTCCACGGCGGCGATTGCGGGACTTGCCCGGCGTGCCTTGGCGCTCGGCGCGCTTGAGCGGAGGCAGCGTCCAGCCTTCGACGGGCTCCGCAGGCGTGCCTACAAGCTCGAGCACTTGCGGCGAATCAGGCTTGACCTCGAGCGGCTTGACGTCGATGCCCGCCTGATGCAGCAGTTTGCGCGCATAGCGGCGCTGGTCCGGCGTGATCACGGTGATCACGTCGCCGGCCTTGCCGGCCCGCGCCGTACGGCCGGAACGGTGCAGGAACGACTTAGGGTCGTCCGGCGGTTCGACCTGCACCACGAGTTCCACACCACTGACGTCGATGCCACGCGCGGCCACATCAGTGGCCACGAGCACGTTCACCGAACCTGATTCGAAGGCCTGCAGGTTGCGGTCACGCTGGTTCTGGTTGAGGTTGCCGTGGAGCTCGGCCGCCGGAATGCCCTGCTGGGTCAGTGATTTGGCGAGCTTCTGCGCCTGGAACTTCGTGCGCGTGAAGAGGATGCGCCGGCCCGCCCCAGAGGCCAGCTTGCGCACGAGGGCGGGCTTGTCGTTGCGCGTGGTGAGAAACACATGGTGGGTCATCAGATCGACCGCGGATGTCACCTCGTCGACGCTGTGCACCTTGGGGTCGTTGAGGAACTCGTCCACGACCTCGTCGACGCCATGATCGAGCGTCGCGGAGAACAGCATGTGCTGGGCGTCGGGGGAAATCTGCTTGAGGATGCGGCGGATCGGTGGCAGGAAGCCCATGTCCGCCATCTCATCGGCCTCGTCGAGCACCACGACGCGCACATCGTCCAAGGTCAGCGCGCCCTGTTCGATGAGGTCCTCCAAGCGGCCTGGGCAGGCCACCACAATGTCGGCGCCGGCCTTGAGGTCGTTGATCTGTCTGCTGTACCGCACGCCACCGTACACGGTCGTCGTCGTCATGCCATACACATGGGCGAGCGGCGCCACCACATCGTTGATCTGGTTCGCCAATTCGCGCGTGGGGGCCAGGATCAGCCCACGCGGGTGCGGCGTCGCGTCGCTGTGTCGCAGAGCCTTGACGCGGTCGCGCTGCGCTTTGCGCACCGCCGAGCGGAAATCCTCCATCGAAACGCCGTCGTCGTACGTCACGTCGCCCAGACGGGTGACGAGCGGCAATGTGAAGGCGAGGGTCTTGCCCGATCCGGTGCGGCCTCGGCCGAGCACATCACGGCCGGCAAGCGAATCCGGCAGGGTGTCCTGCTGAATGGGGAAGGCGGTTCGTTTGCCTTCGTCGGCCAGCGCATGCACAAGCGGGCCGGGCACGCCGAGTTCGGCGAACGTCATCTCAGGCTCGTCATAGTCGGCCTGTTCTTCGGAAGTCATCTGTAAATCGGGCACAATGGCCTTTCATAAAAATCGTTGAATAATTCGCGCGATATGCGCAAACTCGTCAACTATATCCGAAGGCCGCTACGAACCACACACCGCGCACAGCGAAGCGTCAAGGCGCATATACGGCGGCGCGCCGCGACATACGCGGATGTCGCGGCGCGCCCGTGAGAGGGAGGGCAGACCGGTCAGCGGTTCTGGTCGCCGTCTTCCTGGATGGGGTGCAATGGTTCGGACGGCTTGCCCTGGTCACGCACGACCGACGAGGTCTTGGGAATCGCGCCTGTCGCGCGCCCGATGGCCTTGAGGCCGTGGTACAGCACGAGCACGGCGATCGAGCCGATCGCGATGCCGTTGAACTGCACATCGGAAAGCGCGAACTGGAAGTTGGCGATGCCGATGATCATGACGATGGCGGCGGTCATGATGTTGAGCGGCTTGCTGAAGTCGACCTTGTTGTCCACCCAGATCTGCACGCCGATCATGCCGATCATGCCGTAGAGCAGCGTCGTGACGCCGCCGAGCACACCGGCGGGAATCGAGTTGATGACCTCGCCGAACTTGGGGCACAGCGAGAGGATGAGCGCAAAAGCGGCGGCGCACCAATACGCGGCGGTCGAATAGACCTTGGTCGCGGCCATGACGCCGATGTTCTCGCCGTATGTGGTGGTGCCGGAGCCGCCGCCGAAGCCGGCGACGGTAGTGCCGAGGCCGTCGGCGATGAGCGCGGTGCCGATCTGGTTGTCGTAGTCATGGCCGGTCATGGCGGCCACGGACTTGACATGCCCCACGTTTTCGGCGATGAGCACGAGCACGACCGGCAGGAACATCGGCAGCACGGAGAAATCAACCTGCGGCAGGTGGAATTTGGGGAAGCCGATCCACGCGGCGTCGGAGATCGCGGCGAAGTCGACCTGTCCGCGGAAGCACGCGTACGCGTAGCCGATCAGCACACCGATGAGGATATTGAGGCGTCCCAGCAGGCCTTTGAACAGCACGGCCACGAGCACGACCGCCAACAGCGTGACGAGCGCGGTGTCTGGCGCCGTCTGGAAGTTGGTCCACACCGTGGGCGCCAGGTTGAAGCCGATGATCGCGACGATTGCGCCGTTGACCACAGGCGGCATGATGCGGTCGATCCATATGGCGCCCGCGTATTGCACGGCCACGCCTATCAAGGCCAGAAGCACACCGGTGCACAGGATGCCGAAACTTGCGACGGCGATGCCTTTGCCGGCGCTGTAGACGGCCGTGATTGGCGCGATGAAGCCAAAGGAGGACCCGAGGTACGACGGCAGGATGTTCTTGTTAATCAACAGGAACAGGGCCGTGGAGAATGCCGTGAAGAACAGTGTGGTGGATGGGTCGAAATGGGTGAGGATCGGCACGAGGAATGTGGCGCCGAACATGGCTACCACATGCTGCGCGCCGATCTCAATCGTGCGCGGCCAGGTGAGGCGCTCGTTGGGCTCGACTACCTCCCCCGGTCCCAAGGTCTTGCCATTGCCGTGCAGTTTCCAATGGAACATGCCCGCCATCGAAAGGTTGGTCATAAGGTCTCCTTGACTGATCGATACCGACTTGCTCGGTATTGTTCGCGGCGCCACGTGGAGGCGGATGCATGCGCCCTACGGAAAAACGCCATCGTCATTGTAAAGCCCCCACGTCACGAATCGGGCAGGAGCGTCGTTACAAAGCCCGCGATGGCGCCGTCACGCCCGCAGACAACAGTGGAGCCCACATCCCGGGAACGGGATGTGGGCTCCACTGTTGTCTGCGGGCAACCGCTCAACGGCCACCCAATCCACTCACTTCGCGGGGAAGAACACGAGTGCGAGGCCGATGCACAGCGCCACAAGGATGACCGAGGCGATGAGCGATGCGCCAAAGGGCTTGACGCCCTTCTTCAGCGCCTTGAAGTTGACGTTGATGCCCAGTGCGGCCATGGCCATGCCGAGGAAGACCTTCGCCACATCGTTGCCGAGCGCGTTGACGAATCCGGTCGTGGCGGGCCATGCCTTGAGCATGAGCGTGCCGATCGCGGCGGTCGCGATGAACCCGAGCATGAACCACGGGAACGCGACCTTGCGCTTGCCGCCGTCGGCGGGGACCTCACCGTGCTTCTTGTCCCACCAGATCGCCACGATGATCGCGACGAAGACGAGCATGAGCACACGCGAAAGCTTCATGATGTTGGCCATCGTGGCCGCATCGACAACACCCTGCTGTGCGGCGAGCCGCTCGTTGTTGAGGCCTTCGCCTGCGGCGACGGCGTGCGCGATCTCGTGCAGGGATCCGCCTGCGACGAAGCCTTCCTGCGCCTGGGTGAGGCCGAACAGCGGGAGCACGGCGATTTCGAGGAGCGCGAAGATCGTGCCCATGATCGCGACGATCGCGATGGCGGTGACCTCGTCGTTCTCCTTTTCTTCCTCACGCTTCGGTGAGACCTTGATCGAACCGGAGACGCCCATCACGGCGGCCGCGCCGCAGATGCCGGTGCCGCATGCCACGAGGATGGACATGAGCGGGTCGACCTTCATCAATCGGCAGATGCCGTAGGTGATCAGCACGGTGACGAGCACAACACCCGCCGCGAGCGGTAGGCACTTGGCGCCGGTGGTGAACAGCAGCTGCAGGTTCAACTTGAAACCGAGCAGGATGATGCCCAAACGCAGGAACTTGTTAGCGATCAGGCCCGCGGCGTCCTTGACGCCCGCCTTGCGCTCGGCGCTGTCTTTCGTGTACCACGCGCGGATCGGGAACTGAACGACCATGCCGATGAGCAACGCGATGATCAGCGCGCCCAGGATCTTGAACCCGTTGAACTGCGCGAGCCACATGCCGATACCGGTGGCGGCCAAGGTGACGATGACAATCAATAGCATTTGTTTGGTGGCAATGCGTTTGCCCCATTTGATACAAAACTCTTTCACACGCCCTATTTAAATACGCCGCTTGCGACCACACAAAACACCGAGTACCACCCCAAGCCGCCAAAAGAACAGGAAAACATTGGATTCCCAGCATCTGACGGCATTCCCAGCTTTGCCGAAGAGCGAACAAATTTGGCACACTGTGCACTACATATACCTGATTGTTGCCTGTGAGGATTGGCAGACTACTCTCAGCGAACACACGCAACTCCCCCATAATGTCTGCGTATGATGAATATTAATGCACAAGGAAAGGCATCACAATGACTGACAATAACGAAACCAATGAAGACTCCATCAACATGAACAATGGTCAGGCCAATGGCGGCTCGACATGCGGCGCTTCCTCGGATGGCGACCTCGACTTCCAGGGCCAGGCCGATCACACTGAAGCAAGCGAGCAGGCGGAAACCAAGGACCACAAGTGTGGCTGCGGCAAGTCCGACCCCTCTAACGACTTCCCGAAGTCGCAGGAGCCCAGTGGCGACGGCACCGGCATCAAGGCCGGCGGCGAACAGGCTGAGTAACCAGACCCCACGCGACACACCACACACCATGCGGCCGTGTTGCAGCAACGAATCACCCCCACCAGTGCGATACTGGTGGGGGTGATTCGCTGCCGCAACACGGCGCGCACATAGAGAAAGGCCCCACGATGCCATCCATCCCTTACCGTCTTGTCCGCTTCGACGACGAGCCGTTCGCGATCGGCCCAGTCGAATTCGACCGCGGCATCGCCGAAATCGCCAGGTACTGGACCGAGATCGACGACGATCTGGCCGATACGGATCCAGACCGTGCCTCACGCATCCGCGAAGACCGCCTCCGCATCGCGAAATTCGACTATGCACGCACGGCCTATTGGCATGACCCGGAAAGCATCGACGCGATCTGCGACATGCCATACCTGCCCGACGGCGGCTATGACGCCGAAGCCGGCGAATCGCGCGGCCATCTGCTCGACCTGTATCTGCCCCACAGCGCCATGGTGCGCGGTGGCGCCACATTGCCGGTGTTCATCGACATCCATGGCGGAGGCTTCACGTACGGCTACAAAGAGCTCAACCGCAATTTCAACATGCATCTGGCGGCGCTGGGATTCGCCGTGTTCTCGTTGAACTACCGACCCGCACCGCAGACCGACCTGCGCGGCCAGCTCGCGGACGTCCAGAACGCTTTGGCATGGATCCGCGACCATGCCGACGGTTGGCCCATCAGCCCGCACAACATCTTCCTGACCGGCGATTCGGCGGGCGGTGCACTCGCATGGTACACGCTGCTCATCGAGCGCAATCCCGACGCCGCCCAGGCGTTCGGCATTGCATCCCCATCGGGGCTCCCCATCGCCGGCGCCGCGCTCGTCAGCGGCGTGTTCGATCTGACAGAACGCCCCGATGTGCCCAGCGCACGCACACAACTGGAACAGACCGTAGGCCGCGAATTCTTCGACGGCCTCGACGGCGCGATGCCGCTCGCCCCATTCTCGGCTGCCGCGCAGACGGCATTGCCGCCACTGTACCTGCTGACGAGCAGCGACGACTTCATCCAGGCGGAGACGCTCGGGCTCGCCACGGCCCTGGCATGCGCCGGGCGTGATTTCGAACTCCACGATGTCAAGGTGGCACCGACCGAGACGCTCGGCCATGTGTTCTCCGTATGCATGAGCTGGCTCCCCGAAAGCCAGCGCGCGCTGCAGCAGATCCACGATTTCGCCTACCGCAACTGCCGGTGAACCCTGATCTATGCACAACACGGCGGGGCCGGCGGCGAAGACATGTTCGCCGCCGGCCCCGCCGTGTTGTGCATGCACTTGGTTATTTGCTCACATTGAACTTGAACTCGGTGATGTCGCCGTCCTGCATCACGTAGTCCTTGCCTTCGAGGCGCAGCTTGCCCTCTTCTTTGATCTTGGCCATTGAACCGTCGGCCGCCACAAAATCGTCATAGGAGACGACCTCGGCCTTGATGAAGCCCTTTTCGAAGTCGGTGTGGATGACGCCTGCGGCCTGTGGGGCGGTCCAGCCCTTGTGGATCTGCCAGGCGCGCACCTCCTTCTCCCCTGCGGTCAGGAAGGTCTGCAGGCCGAGGATGTCGAAGCCCACGCGTGCGAGCTGGTCGAGGCCCGATTCGCTCAGGCCGGCGTCCTCGAGCATCTCGCGGGCATCGGCTTCGTCGAGCTCGGTGAGTTCCGCCTCGAACTGCGCGTTGAGGAAGATCGCCGGGGCCGGGGCAACCGAATCGGCGAGCTTCTTCTTGAACTCCTCATTGGTCAGTTCGGCGTCATCCACGTTGAACACGTAGATGAACGGCTTGGCGGTGAGCAGGTGCAGGTCGGCGATGTCGTTCTTGTCGATTTCGCCCGCCTGTGCGGCCTGGTCGATTGTGCGCCCCGATTCGAGGATCTCCTTGGCCTTCTGCACCGCCTCCATGTAGGATGGCTCGATCTTCTTGCCGCGCAGGTCCTTTTCGAGTTTGGGCAGTGCGTTGTCGATCGTCTGCAGGTCGGCGAGGATGAGCTCGGTGTTGATTGTGTCGATGTCGTCGGCCGGGTCCACATGGCCGTTCACATGCACGATGTCGTCGTCTTCGAACGCGCGCACGACTTCGCAGATCGCGTCGGCCTCGCGGATGTTGGCGAGGAACTTGTTGCCCAGACCTTCGCCTTCGGAGGCACCTTTGACGATGCCGGCGATGTCGACGAACGTGACGGTGGCCGGTACGATCTTCTCGGTGTGCACGAGTTCGGCGAGCACCGGCAGGCGCTTGTCGGGAAGCGGCACCACACCGGTGTTGGGTTCGATCGTGGCGAAGGGGTAGTTTTCCGCAAGCACGTTGTTGCGGGTCAATGCGTTGAACATGGTGGATTTGCCCACGTTGGGCAATCCGACGATTCCGATGGTAAGAGACATGCGACTCAGCTTAGCGCCGCCGCTCGTCAAGAGGGGCCGTGCGCGAAGCATGCGCCCGGCCCCTGTGCAATACGTATCGCCTCAGCGCTGTTCGATGGCGTCGACGGCCTTGATGACGGCCCCGCGGAACGCGCTCTCCTCCAACGAGGCCACGCCCTTGATCGTGGTGCCGCCCGGCGAGCACACGGCGTCCTTCATGGCGCCGGGGTGCTCGCCTTCACTCATATAGAGGGCGCCGACACCCTCGATCATCTTCGCCGCCAGACGGTATGCGGTGGCCCGCTGCAGCCCGTATTTGACGCCTGCGTCGCCCAACGCCTCCATGTACATCTCGGTGAAGGCGGGGGCGCATCCGGCGATGCACATCGCAATGCCCATGTGCGCGGTGTCCACGCGCTCGATCAGTGCGATCGAACCGAAGAGCGCTTCGAAACGGTTGCGCTGCTCGGGTGTGAGCGTGTCGACGTCTTCGGTGACAAGCACGCCCTTGCCCACCGCCATCGGCGTGTTGGGGATCGTGCACTGCACATGGATGAGCTCGCTCATCTCGCCGAGCATCCGCTGGAACTTCTCGAGCGTCCACCCCGCCGCGATCGACACGACGAACTTGCTTTCGTTCACCAGCGTCTGCACGACCGGCTTCATCACCGCTTCCACCTGGTATGGCTTGATCGCCACGATGATCACGTCGGCGGCCGCGGCGACCTCGATCGGATCATGCACGGCGCGCGCGCCGATCGCCTTGGTGCTGGCCACGAGCTTGTCATAATGCGCGGCGCACGCCACGATCTGGTCGGCGCCGACCGTGCCCGATTCGATGAGGCCGCGTGCGATCGCCTGCCCCATATTGCCAAAGCCGATGAATCCGATGGTCGTTGAATCGGTCATGATATACGTCCTTTGCGTGCGGTTCTCCTTGGGTGGTGGCGCGGGTTCCGCCGTGCCACCACCCATGGTAAGGCACACCGCGTGAACTTGTCAGAACATGGCCTGCAAATCGCCGTTCGCACATGCCTCATCGAACAGACGCCGGAACACGGTGGCACCGTGCACGCCGTCGTGCTCGAACTCGTTCGTGACCCACGCGCATGCATTGCCGATGCGGCTGAGCGTGTCGAGGCTCAATGAGGAATCCACATACATGTCGTCAAAATACACGGCGGCGCGCAGCGGCACCTCGTTGCGCGCGAGTTGGCCCTCGTCATAGATCACACCGAAGCGCGTGTCCTGCATCATCGTCTCGACGGCGCCGCGGAAGGGCTTGAGCTGCTTCTCCTGCTCGAACATCCACGGGAACACAGCCTCACCGGTCAGCAGCAACGGACGCGCGTCCGTGCTGAACCGCGGCATCGTGTCGCGCACGCGCTGGGCGGCCCAGTCAATCGGGCGCTCAAGCTCGCCGTTGGCGTAGATGAACTCCTGCAGCGGCCAGTACAACGGATGCGACGCGGTGGCTGACTCCACGCCGCGCAGGAACTCGTCGCTGATCGGCGAGCTCGCCGAGGCGCTGCCGTCGCCGGCGGCGAACGCCTCGTCGAGCAGCCAGTGCACGCGCTCGAAGCTCGGCTTCATGCCGAACGACGAGCCGATCGTCTGCAGCCGCTCCACGGTGAGCGGATCGCCGTTCGGCAATGGCAGAGGATCGGCGGACAGGCGGTCCGCAAGCACGGCGAGGCGTGCGCGGTCCTGTGGGTAGCGCGCATAGAACTGTTCCGTCTTGCGTTCCATGCGCGGAAAGGTGTGTTCATAGACTTCGGTCGCGTCCGCGGGCACGTGCGGAATGCCGCCTGTCGTGAAACTGGCTGTAAGCGCGTCCGGGAACAGCGAAAGATATGTGAGGGTCAGAAAGCCGCCGTAGCTCTGCCCGAGGCTCACCCATCGGCTGCCCGCGAATTGCGTGCGGCGCAGGTGCTCGAAGTCGCGCACGATCGAGTCGGCGAGGAAGTGCTTAAGATAATGTGCGCCCTCTGCCGCATCCATTGCGCCGATCGTGTTCGAGTCGACGCGCGCGGAACGCCCGGTGCCTCGCTGGTCGGGCAGCACAACGCGGAAGTGCTTGATCGCCTCGGCGATCCAGCCGTCCGACTGCGGACTCAACGGCCGGGGGCCGGCGCCTCCCGGACCACCCTGCAGGAAGATGAGCAGAGGAAGCTCGGCATGGATCTTCTCCGGCGCGTCCACCACGCGGTAGAACAGCGTGGTGCTTGGCCCGTTGAACCCTTGGCCGGGCACATGGCCAGTCCAATCCAGCGGCACGTCGATCGCGTGTTCCTGCACATGCAACCCGGGCAGATAGTATTCGTCAAGCAATCCCATGAATCGGCTCCTGTTCGTTCCTGTGTGCGCCGGCACTGCACGATGCCACCGCTTCTCATCCCACAGTACTATTGCGTTGCGCCCGGTACGCGCTAGGGTGAGAGGCATGACGAAGCACCCCGCCACTTCCGCGCATACGCCACATGCCACCACGCTGCTGCAGCGCCTCCGGCAATGGGACGGTTGGAACCGGCGGTTCGCGATCGATTGCCTCGTCGCCGCGCTGCTGTGCGGCATCTGGTCGTTGTTCGGCGCCGGTTTCATGGACGCGCAGTACGCGTTTGTGCGTGTGCCGGACCGTTGGATGCCGTTGTGGAACCAGACGTGGTCCGTGGCGTTGACGCTGCCGTACATCCTGCACCGCATCCGCCCCACCATCGCCGTGCGGTGGTTCCTCGTAACCGTGGTAGCGCAGCTGATTGTCGGCCCCGGCATGCTCATGGCCGATTTCATGGCGGCGGTCATGCTGTATGCCGGGCTCGTGTATGGCACGCGCACGCAGGTGCGACGCTATCTCGTGACCGCCGTGGTGTTCGACGCGCTGACTTCGCTTGTGTTCGCCGTGCGGCAATTCGTGTGTGCTTATGACTGGGCGATGGGCATGCCCACGATGCACCACCTGCTGTGGGGCGACTACCAGTGCCTCGAATACACTGAAGTGGACGGCGACACCGTGTGCTCGACGAGCATGGCGTATGGAGGCCTCGCCAATACCGGTCTCGTGCTGCTCATGCTCATCACGATCGTGCTCGTGCTCGCGGCCGTGGCCGGGTTCTGGCAGCGCGCGCGTCACCAGACGATCACACTGCTCAACGAACGCAACGCGGCGATTCGCGCACGCGAGCAGGAGGAGCAGCTCATCGCGGCCTCCGCCGAACGCGCGCGCATCGCACGTGACATGCACGACGTGGTGGCGCACACACTGTCGATCATCATCATCCAGTCCGACGGCGGCCGCTATGCCGCCGTGCACGACCCGCAGCTCGCCCGTGAGACGATGCTCACAATCCGTCACGAGTCACAGCGCGCGCTTGATGACATGACCCACTTGCTTGGCGTGTTCAACAACGCCCCCACTTCCGACTACCACGACATCGACGCGCTAATCAACCAGGCACGTTCGGTAAACTCGGCCATGCGGCTGACCCGCACGGTCAGCGGCAATCCACAGCCCGACGGACTCTCCCCCGCCGCGAGCGAGGCGCTGTACCATGTGGTGCAGGAGGCGCTCACGAACATCCGCAAATACGCCGGACGCGACGTGCATGTGGAGGTCACCGAGCGGTGGGGCGACGGCGCGCTGTCGATCACGATCGATGACGACGGTCGCGGCGCCTCGGCCTCGCTCGACGGGCACACGCCCGGCTATGGTCTCATCGGCATGCGCGAGCGCATCGACGCGGTCGGCGGCACGGTGACGAGCGGACCGCGCCTTTCGGGCGGCTTCGAGGTGAGCGCGCGTGTGCCGTTGCTCAATGCAGTGCCCGGGCAGGAGGCGGCCGCTGCCTTCGCCGCACCCGCCTCGGCTGTACAGGACGACAGCTCCACACCGTCCGCACCCAACGCTGCCGCCCCCGAACCGGCCGCACAACACCGCCCGCTCCCCCTGCATGTCGCGGACTGGGTGCGCACACTGCGGAGCACGCCGGTCGCACACGTGCAGCAGGACGCGCACGCCAACTGGATTGTGCGCCTGTCCCATTGGTTCGAACACCATTACGTGCTCACCGACACATTCATCACATTCGCATTCATTGTGCTCTTCTGCGTCATGGGCGCCGACATCACGTCCAGCATGGGTTCCGACCCACCCACGCTCGGCTGGCTCGAGCGCGTCATGACAGTGCTACTGCTGGCTCCGCTCGCCTTGCGGCGGCGGTTCCCGCAGACCGTGGCGGTCGTGTTCGCCACCATCTGCTTCGTCCAACTGCTGTTCCTGCCCTCGGTGTACATGGCCAATCTCGCCGCCTCGCTCGTCGTCTATACAGCGGCGGTCTACGGCAAGCACGGCAACTGGAAATGGCTCGTACCGCTGTGCGCGCTCGACAGCATGGCCTTCGCGTGCAAGGTGCTCGCGTTCAACCGTTGCCACTACACGCTCTTCAGCATGCTGACCGGGGGCGCGCGCACCGAATACTGCGCGGTATCGCTGCGGCTCTCCCCGCTGCAGATCGTCGTGATGATCACCGCCATCACGTTCGTCTGCTGCATGATCGCCATGCTGCTCGGCCTGTGGGCGCGCGTGAACGGATCCAATCCGCAGGTGCTGCAGGCACGCGCCGACGCCTTGCGCGCCGAGCAGGAAAAGGCGCGCATCGCCGCGGCGAACCGCGAACGCGACCGCATCAGCGCCACGATACAGGGTGAGGTGAGCGAGACGCTGCATGCGGTGATCGACCAGACGTCGCAGGAACTCGACGAGATCGACGGGCAGATCGCCGCAGGCGAGACGCCCTCCCCCGAGTCGATCAACGCGGCGTTCGCGGCGATCGGCGCGCAGGGCCGCGCGGCGCTCGCCCGCATGCGGCAATTGCTCAGCGTGCTGCGCGAGACCGGGTTCAGTGACGACCATGCCGACGTGGACGCACATATGACGATGCCGCTCGCCCCCGTCGCCGCGATGGCGCAGCGGGAAGACGGCGCTGACGACTAGGCGCGCGTTCATGCACGCCGCCGGTTACAGTGGTGGGTATGAGTGACGATTCGAGAATCCGCATTGTGATCGCCGACGATCAGGAACTGGTGCGCGCCGGCTTTACCATGGTGATCAACTCACAGCCCGACATGCAGGTCGTGGGCCAGGCCTCGAACGGCGATGAGGCAATCCGGCTGGCGGAACAGCTCACGCCGGACATCGTGCTGATGGATGTGCGCATGCCGGGCATGGACGGCATCACCGCCACGGAGCACATCACGCGCATGGCCACCGAGGGGCGGCCCATCCGTGTGATCATCCTCACGACATTCGATCTGGATGAGTATGTCATGGCCGCCATCCATGCTGGGGCCTCGGGTTTCCTGCTCAAAGACACCGAGCCGGAGACGCTGCTGCGTTCGATCCGCACGGTCTACCAGGGCAATGCGATCATCGCGCCGACGGCGACCAAGCGTCTGATCGAGAAGATGCTCGAACCCGACTTCCATATCTCCGGCACGGCCCCGGCCCAACCGTCCGGCTACACCGATCCGGAGTTGGAGTCGCTCACCGAACGCGAGCGCGAGGTGCTTGTCGAAATAGCCCACGGACTGTCCAATCAGGAGATCGCCGACAAGCTGTTCATCTCACTGCCCACAGTGAAAACACACGTAGCGCACATCCTGCAGAAGATCAATGCGCGTGACCGCGTGCAGGCGGTCGTGTTCGCGTATGAGAATCATCTCGTGCAGTAGTGCGCTACGTGCGTGCCTGCCCGGGGCAGACAGTTCCCGGGCAGGCACGGATTGGGGTCAGCGATCAGGATTCGGCAAGCGCCTCCACCGGAGGGGTCTTGGCGGCGCGGCGTGACGGGAACACGCTCGCCACAAGCGCGCAGACGATGGCGATCGCGAGGATGACGCCATAGGTGCGCCAATCGACCGGGTACACCACGGTGGCGATCGAGCTCATCACCATGTTGATGCCCAACCAGCCGAACAGGGTGCCGACGACCATGCCGATGACGCTCGAGACGACCGAGATGAGCACGGCCTCGATGGCGAGCGAGCTGCGCAGTTGGCCGCGCGTCATGCCGATGGCGCGCAAGGTGGCCGATTCACGGGTGCGTTCGATGACCGAGAGGCTCAGCGTGTTGGCCACACCGATGACGGCCACGATGACGGCCACGGCGAGCAACGCCACAAGCAGCATGAGCATGGCGTTGACCATGGTCTCCCACTGCTGGCGTTCCGCCACCGGTCCACCGAGCTGCACGTTCGGATACGCTTCGAACACCTTGGTCAGGTCGTCGAAGGTCTGTGAGAGTGGCACGTTGGCGCCCCCCAGTTTGAGCAACAGCATGTGCCCGGAATCCTGGAACGTGCCGTCGGCGAACATCGACTCGTTGACGAACGCCACGACGGGCGTGGTCTGGGTCACACGGCGGAAGTCACGCTGGGTCACGGCCAGATCGGCATGGTTGCCGTTGCGCATCAGCCCATCCTTGCTGTTCGCGTCGACCACCTGTTTCATGAGCGACACACGTCCATCGGTGAATGTGAGCCGCTTGCCGTCATAGGCGTCGTATTGCGGCATGAGCGCGTGGCCGGTATCCACGTCGACAGTCCCCAGATCGATGTTCATGACCGACTGGAGGACCTGCGCCGATGGCACGCCGACGACAAGCGTATCCATGGTCTTGCCATCCGGGGTCTCGTATGTGGCCAATGCGGTGGGCGCATACAGGCTGTGCTGCACACCCTTGACCTTGGCGGCCTTGTCGGCGGCCTGCTGGGGCACGTTTCCACCCTGCGCCACCACGTCGACGCTGTACCGTTCATCGAGCGCCTGGTTCATCGTGGCCTTCGCGCTCGCCGCGCCTGTGGCGATTGTGGAGACGAGGGTCACACCGATGAGCAACGCCGTGCCTGTCGCGGCGATACGCCGGGGGTTCTTCTGGATGTTCGCATCGGCCAGCTTCGCCGAGGGGCCGCACAGCGAGGCCAGCGCGCCCGCTCCCTTCATGAGCCACGGCATCCAGAAGATCGCGGTGAGCGCCAGGCCGAGGAACGAGAACATGCAGCCACCCACTGCGGCAAGCAGGGCGGAGTCTCCATGGTCTTTCTGCATCCACAGTGAGAGGCCCACAAGGCCCATGCCCACCAGCAGGGCGAACAGGCCGATGACGGCACGGCCGACCTTCATCTTGCGCTGGTCGGTCAGTTCGAGCGGACGCATGGCCTCCAGCGGCGTCACGCTCGTCGCGGAACGCGCGGCCCCGAGCGAGGCGAGCACCGTGACCAGCACACCGAACACGATGGGCACTATCACGACCTGCCAGTCGATGATGATCTTGATCTGCATCGAGGCCGAGGCCAACACGCCAGACGCCCCAACGGCGGCGATGAGGCCGATGCCTGCGGCCACACCAAGGGCCGACGCCACGAATCCCAGAATCGCCGCCTCCTCGAGCACGGAGACATACAGCTGCCGTTTGGTGGCGCCGATGGTGCGCAGCAACGCCAGGGTCTTGCGGCGCTGAGCCACGAGCACCTGGAAGGTGTTGGCGATTACCAAGGCGGCCACCACGAGCGCAAGCACGCCGAATGCAAGCAGGAACTGCTTGGTCACATCCGTGCCGTCGCTGCTCATCTTCTTGATGGCCTCATCGGCCGCCTGTTGGCGCGAAAGCAGTCGAAAACCCTGTGGCAGGTCCCCGATGATCGTGGCTTTGGCATCACCGAGCGTGGTGGCGTTGGCGGTATCGATGGAAAGGTACAGCTCGGTGGCGCTCATCTCGTCGAAGGAAGTCGTGCCGGAGAGTCTGGCGAGCAGACCGTCCGAGGCCACCGCAGCTCCGCCATAGAATCCGTAGGCGTTATGGGGATCATCGGTGAGCCCCACGATGGTCGCGGCGAACCCTTCGGGGTGGGCTTCGTCCGTGTTGGCGGACGAATTGACCACCATCGTGTCCCCCACCTTGAGGTTCCACTGCGAGGCCAAACGCTGCGGCAACGCGAACGCTTCGGACTCGTCGGGCTTCGGGGCGCGCCCCTGCACGATGGACACCGGCAGCAGCTTGGCGTCACGGCTCGTGGCGATCACCACACCACTGGCATGGCGGTCCTGCGAGCTGTAGGTGATGGGGCCTTCCACATTGGGGCGCGCGCCCTCCACACCATCGACCGCTTCAAGACGGTCGATATGGAAGTCGCCCACCGTGTTCTCATACACACTGTCAGGGGCGTTCTGTGCGGGCGTCACCGCATAGTTGGCGTCGCCGTACAACACGGTCTGTGTTTCGGTCATCGACGCGTCCAACGCGTTGCTGAACAGCAATGTGGCGGCGATGAACGCGGTGCCGATGAGGACCGCGATGCCTGCGGGGATCAGCATCCTCACGTTCTTTTTCATCATTTGCATGGTTATGGACCACATGGTTGGTATCCCCTTTGCTCTTCCGTTCGTCTCTCATCACGCCTGCGGCGGCACCGGCGGCACCGGTCCGCGCGTGGCGCGTTCACGCTCCTGCATGAGCAGGTCGCTCATCTGGGCGGCGGTCGGCGCGTTCACATCCGCCACGATCTGCCCGTCGGCGAACACAATCGCCCGGTCGGCGTACGAGGCGGCCACTGGGTCGTGGGTGACCATCACGATCGTCTGGCCCAGCTCCTTGACTGAGCTGCGCAGGAAGCTGAGCACCTCGGCGCTCGAGGCCGAATCAAGAGCGCCGGTCGGTTCGTCGGCGAACACGAGTTCGGGCTTGGTGATCAGAGCGCGGGCGATCGCTACACGCTGCTGCTGGCCGCCCGACAACTCGTTCGGATGGTGGCTGAGGCGATCGCTCAGGCCCAGGGTGCGCACGAGCAGGTCGAACCACTGCACATCCGGCTTCTTGCCGGCGAGGGTCAATGGCATGAGGATGTTCTGCTTCGCGGTGAACATCGGCAGCAGGTTGAAACTTTGGAAGATGAACCCGATGTCATGCCTGCGCAGCATCGTCAGCTGCTTGTCGTTCAAGGTGGTCAGATCCACACCCTGGAACATGATGTGGCCCGACGTGGCGCTGTCCAAACCGGACAGCGTGTGCATCAACGTCGATTTGCCCGAGCCGGAAGGGCCCATGATCGCGGTGAAGCGGCCCTTTTCAAAGGCCACGTTCACATGCCGCAGCGCATGCACCGTGCTGTCGCCCTTGCCATAGTCCTTCACCAGGTCCACCGCCTGGATGGCCACCGGATCGCCGTGCTCCACGAATCGCTGGGATGGCGCAGCCTGCATTGCCGTCGTCATTGCTTTGTCCTTTCCATCAATGCGGGCCACTCCCGCATCACTACCAGTCACCGTACTGGCGTAATCGGGCGCCCAGTATCGTGCCTGAGATGGAAAAAGCGGTGGGTCTCATCCTTAAGGATGAGACCCACCGCAATCGACCAGCGCGGATTCACCAGCCCAACGCGACCATCGCGGCCACCCCGGCGGCCACGAGCACCACGATGAGCAACACAAGCCAGTCGGCAAGCCGCATATGCGCGGGTCGCATCACCGTCGGCTTGGCCGAACCGGTGTGCATCTGCGCCCCGCGGGTGAGCGCCGCGACCGAAGCCCGGCGCTCGCGCAGCCGCAACGCCGCCCATGTGTCGCCGAATGCGGCAAAGCCCCCGCCGGCGCCGCGCGACGCGCGCATGAGCCTGCGCTCGCGGAATATGGCGAACCATTGCGGCACGACGTTCACCGCACGCGCCATGCGGCGTGCGGCGGACAACGGCAGGTGCAGCCCCGTCAGACCGCGCACCCAGTCGGCGTGACTCGTAGTGAACAACGTAAGGAACAACGCGAGCACGATGCCGGCGACGCGCAGCACCACCACAAGGCACATCATCAGCGTCTGCGATGTGACACGCCACCACCCCAACTGCCACAGCACACCGGTGCCGTAGGCGTTCATCGACAGCAGCATGATGACAGCCACAAGCGCGCACAGCGGGCCGAGCACAGCCCACAGGCGCCCCACATGCCGCGCCGGCACATGATCGGTGAGCAGCATGACGTGCATGACGACCAGCATGGCGGCGAGGAACATCCAATTGCCCCACACACTGCACAACACGACCACCACAAGCGTCATGCACAGTTTGACGCGCATGTCGAGCGCATGGAGCCACCCTGTGGCCGGCACATGGAACTGGCCGTTCATCGCGCCACCCCCTTTCCGTTCGAAGCGGCACGCACGCCCTGCACGGGCGGCGGCGCGAGGAAGCGCCGTCCATTCGCGCGCACGCGGCCGTACGAGACGAGGCGGCCTTGGTCGAGCCGGGCCGCATGCGAACAATAGCGTTGGATCAGATCGGCGTCTTCGGTGGCGATGATCACCGTGGTGCCCTCCTGGTTCATGCGGGCCACGGTGTTGAGCAGCCGCGATTTGAGCCGGTGGTCGAGTCCGGCCGCCGGCTCGTCGAGCACGAGCACGGGCGCATGCATCACGAGCGCGCAGGCGAGGGCCACGGCGCGCTGCTCACCGCTGCTGAGCGCGCCGGCGGGCATGTCCTCCACGTCGTAGAGGTCGAACAGGCGCACCATCTCGTTGACGCGCCGCGCCACTTCATCGTCGTCGACGCCAAGCGCGCGCGGACCGAAGCCGATTTCCTCGCGCACCGACTGCGCGCAGAACATGTCGGCAGGGTGTTGGTCGACCACGGCCACCTGCTGTGCCATCTGCACGGGGGTGCGCGACGCGACGTCGACGCCATTGACCACAATCTGGCCGCGGTCGGGGCGCAGTTCGGCATTGATGAGGCGCGTGAGCGTGCTCTTGCCCGAACCGTTGCCGCCGGTGATGGCCACGAAGTCCCCCTGCTGCACGGCGAACGCCACATCGTCGAGTTGTGGCGCCTCGCTGGGCGGCGAATCCGCGTACCGCGCGTGCACATGGTTGAACACGACGGCGGGATTGCCCGCCGCGTCCGGCTCGTCGGATTCGATGACGAGCGGCGTGGCGTCCTGGTCGGAGACGATCACACCGACCGATTCGAGCAGCGAGCGCTCGCGGGTGAAGATATCCGCCGTGGTGCGGCGGATGATCTCGCCGTTGACCATGAGGAACACCGCGTCGGCGCGCTGTGCGAGAAAACGCGTGTCCTGTTCCACGAGTACGGCCGTCATACGCGTGCGCCGGCGCATCACGTCGATCACATTGACGAGGTCTTCGTACCCCTCCTCATCGAGCAGGCTCGCAGGCTCGTCCACGATCAGCACATCCGGTTCGCCGGCGATGGCCGCGCCGATGGCGACACGCTCCATCTCACCGGTCGACAATGTGGCGGTGTCGCGCTCACGCAGGTCCTCGATGTGCAGCATGGCGAGCACGTCATCGACCCGCGCCTCGATTTCGTCAGGTTCCACACCGCGGTTCTCCAAGGGGAACGCGATCTCCTCGGCCACGGTGGGGCTCGTGAGCTGGGCGCGTGGATCCTGGCCCACGTAGCCCACGCGCAGGGACAGGTCGCTCACCGTGGTGCTTTTCACATTCATGTCGGCGATGCGCACATATCCGTTGAGCGAACCATTCGTGCAATGCGGGATGATGCCGGCGAGCGCCTTGACGAGTGTGCTTTTGCCCGATCCGGTGGGGCCTATGACGCCGGCGAGCGCGCCCTGCTGCACATAGCAGCTGGCGTCACGCAGCCCTTGGATCGGCTCTCCCCCGCCACCGGGCGCCGCATACCGCCATCCCAGATTCATCACAGTGATAATGTCGGCCACACATGCTCCATCCAGATAACCGCCCACTGTTTGCGCAGACGTGCGGGAACAGCGGCGAATCGATACCAGCGAATGACACTGTTATATCAGACAACGGATACGTGGCTGGCTGGTTGTGGCGACGGGCACAATGCGTGCGGATGGCGGTGAAGCGGCCTCACGCCATTACTGGGCGAACCCGCTTGCACGCACCGCTTCGAATCCACGGCGCAGGTCGGCGAGGATGTCGTCGATGTGCTCGGTGCCGATCGACAGGCGGATCGTGCCCTGATGGATGCCCTGGTCTTCGAGCTCGGCCTCGCTTTCCTGTGAATGCGTGGTGGACGCGGGGTGGATGACGAGGCTCTTGGCGTCGGCCACATTGGCCAGGAGAGAGAACAGCTCGAGGTTGTCGATGAACACGCGCGCCGCGTCTTTGCCTCCCCTGATTTCGAAGGTGAAGATGGACCCCGCGCCGTGCGGGAACGCCTTGGCATAGCGCTCATGGTCGGGGCGCCCTTCGATGCTTGGGTGCGAAATCGACTCCACTTCGGGCACGGTCTTCAAGTAGTCGATCACCGCGAGCGCGTTGCTCACGTGCCGCTCCACGCGCAGCGACAGTGTTTCGGTGCCCTGCAGCAGCAGGAACGCGGCGAACGGCGAAAGCGTCGCGCCGGTGTCGCGCAGCAGGATCGCGCGGATGCGCGTCACGAACGCGGCCGGGCCGAGCGCCTCATAGAAATTGAGGCCATGGTACGAGGGGTCGGCTTCGGTGAGCGTGGGGAACTTGCCCGGCACGGCGGACCAGTCGAAATTGCCGCCCTCCACGATCACACCGCCGAGCGTCGTGCCATGGCCGCCGATGAACTTGGTGGCCGATTCGACCACGATGTCCGCGCCATGCTCGAGCGGACGGTACAGGTACGGGGTGGCGAACGTGTTGTCGACCACGACGGGCAGATGGTGGCGGTGCGCGATCTCGGCGATCGCCTCGAAGTCCGGGAAGTCGGCGTTCGGATTGCCGAAGGTCTCGAAATACACGAGCTTGGTGTTGTCCTGGACCGCGTCTTCGAAGGCCTGCGGGTCGTTCACATCGACGAAGGTCGTGGTGATGCCGTCGCGTTCCAAGGTGTGGCGCAACAGGTTGTAGGTGCCGCCGTAGATGTTCTTGGCGGCCACGATGTGATCACCGCTCTGCGTGATGTTGCGCACCGCGTAATCCACGGCCGCTGCGCCGGATGCCACCGCGAGGCCGGCCGTGCCGCCTTCGAGCGCCGCGATGCGGTCTTCGAACACCCCTTGCGTGGAGTTGGTCAGGCGTCCATAGATGTTGCCTGGGTCGGCCAGCCCGAACCGCGCCTCGGCATGGTCGAAATCGTGGAACACGTAGCTCGTGGTCTGGTAGATCGGCACGGCGCGCGCATCGCTCGCCGGGTCGGGCCGCTCCTGCCCCACATGCAGCTGGAGCGTTTCGAAATGGTAGGGGTGCTTGGCGTTCGTCTCACTCATGGCGTGGTTCCTTTGCTTCGGATGGGTGTCTGGTGTGGGTGCGGCGCGGGGTGACACCGCACTGCTGGACATGACGATACGGAACCGTTGCGGCGCAACGCAAGCGCGCCGTTATCGCGCTTTCCTATACCTCGCTATCATGGCGCGACGGACCACGCCAAGGCGGGGCACGGCCACTATCGCGACACGCCGGTGGCGCGGATGGGCGGCGGACGGCGTGATGCACACACATGGCTATAATCCGGCACTGACAGCCGATGGCGCAGCCACCGGGAACCATCCAGGAACCATACGGCAGAAAGCAGCATCATGAACGAGACCATCCTGTACCACCGCAACCGTGAATACATTCCGCGCATCGCCGCCGTGCACGACATGTGCGGCTATGGAAAATGCTCGCTGACCGCGGCTATCCCGATCCTTTCAGCCGCCGGCTGTGACGTGTGCCCCGTGCCGACCGCACTGTTCTCGGCGCACACCAAGTTCCCCGTGTTCACGATGACCGATACGACCGACATGCTCGAAGGCTATCTGGATGCATGGCAGAAGGAGGGTGTGGACCTCGACGGCGTGTATTCCGGGTTCCTTGGCGCCCCCGAACAGGTGGCCGTCATCCAGCGCCTGTACCGCGAATACCCGAACGCCCTACGCCTTGTCGACCCGGTCATGGGTGACAACGGCGAGATGTACCCCACGTACACGGCCGAACTGTGCGAGGCGATGGGCGCGCTCGCGGACGGCGCCGACATCCTCATGCCGAACCTGACCGAAGCCTCGATCCTGACCGGCACCGCCTATGCGGGCGCTGACCTCGACGACGCGCAGGTCAACGATCTGCTGCAGGCACTGCTCGACTTGGGCGCACGCAACGTGGTGCTCAAGGGCATCGACCGCAACGACGGGCGCATCCGCAACTTCGTGGCCAATGCGCAGGCGGGTGTGGACGCCAAGGAAGAGATCGTCAACGAAAAACTGCCGTTCATGTGCCACGGAACCGGCGACGCATTCGCCTCGGCGCTGATCGGCGCCGTCATGGCCGGTCTCGACCTGGCGGCCGCATGCCGCATCGCGAGCGTGTTCGTGTGCAATGCGATGCTCAGCACACGCCACCAGCCTGATTACGAGAACCGTGGCGTGAGCTTCGAACTGTGCCTTGGCGAATTGACCAACCTCGTCGACTGACCCCAGCGGCCTGTGGCCGTCCACGCCCATTGTGGACAACGGTGGACGACACCTGATCCGTCCACACCGCGCAGCCGAAACGGGGCGTCCAACCACAGGGGCGCCCCACGCTTGCATCGTGTGCACGCATGCGCTGAACTGGGCTGCATGACTATTGCAACACCAGTATCACCAGCCATCCGCACGCTCGACGACGCACACAGCGACCTCACCTTCGCGCAGTGGTCGCACCGTTTGACCGACCCCACCCTGCCGGCCCACACATTGGGGCGTTATGGCGAAGCCGCCACATGCCAATGGCTGCGGGAACGGTCCTGGCATATCCTCGACGTCAATTGGCGCACCCGCTATGGCGAGATCGACATCATCGCGCTCACCCCACACCGCACCATCGTGTTCGTGGAGGTCAAGACGCGCCGCACCACGCGGTACGGACTGCCGCAGGAGGCCGTGCATCCGGCGAAGCAGATGAACCTGCGGCGCGCCGCCACCCAATGGCTGGCCCAACAAACCCCCAAGGTCCCGCACATCGGCATCCGCTTCGATGTCATGGCGGTGCAGGTGCACGGCGACGAAGTGCACATGCACCATATTCCGGAGGCGTTCTGATGGCCATCGGCGGGGCGCTTTCCGTGGGTCTCATTGGGCTGAAGGCGTTCATCATCCAACTCCAGGCGTTCATTTCGCCGGGGCTGCCCTACTTCTCGATCATCGGATTGCCCGATGCCTCGCTCAGCGAGGCGCGCGAACGGGTCAAATCCGGCTGCACCGCGGCCGGCGTCGCATGGCCGCAGACCCGGGTCACCGTCAACATGTCGCCGGCCTCGCTGCCCAAACGTGGGTCGAGCCATGATCTGGCGATCGCCGCAAGCGTGTTGAGCGCGCAAGGGATCATCGACCCCGAGTGCCTGACCGACACGGTGGTGCTTGGCGAACTCAACCTTGACGGCACCGTGCTGCCGATCAACGGGTTGCTGCCGATCCTGCTGCATGTGCGCAACCAAGCGGTGCGGCGTGTTGTGGTACCCCGCGCCAACCGCGACGAAGCCGAGCTTGTGGATGGTGTGGACGTGGCTTATGTCTCGCATGTGGGCGAACTGATGGAGATGTACGGCGCACAGGCCAAGGTCGCCGCGCCACGCGCCTCGGTGCCGGTCGACAGCGCAGACCAGGCGTTCGCCCCTATGGCCGATGTGGGCGACATGCGCGACGTCGTCGATCAGGATGGAGCCAAGAGGGCATTGCAGACCGCGGCGGCCGGCGGCCACCATGTGCTGATGATGGGCCGCCCGGCACCGGCAAGACGATGCTCGCCTCCCGCTTCCCCGGCATCATGGCGCCATTGACCGAGAACGAACAGTCCGAAGTGGCGTCGATCCGCTCGTTGAGCGGCACCCTGCGCTCGTTCGGCATCAGCGATGTGCCACCGTTCGAGGCGCCGCACCACACCGCCACGGTGCCCGCCTTGGTGGGAGGCGGTTCCGGATTGGGCAAACCGGGAGCGGTCACCCGTGCGCACCGTGGCGTGCTGTTCATGGACGAGGCCCCCGAGTTCGCCCCACGCGCGCTGCAGACCTTGCGCAAGCCCCTCGAATCAGGTGCGGTCGCGGTGTCACGGGCGAAAGGCACCACGTTCTACCCCGCCCGATTCCAGTTGATCATGGCGGCTAATCCCTGCCCATGCGGGTTCGGGTATGGCACCGGCGAGCGCTGCACTTGCCGTGAGCGCGACCGCATCCGCTATTTCAACCGTCTGTCCGGGCCGATCCTCGACCGCATCGACATTCAGGTGGAGGTCAATCCTGTACGCAGGATCGGCGCGTTGTGCACCGATCCGGGGCCTTCGAGCGCGCAGATGCGCGAGCAGGTCGTCCATGCGCGCAGTGTGGCGCAGGCGCGCTTCCGTGCGCAGGGATGGACGTGCAACGCGCAGGCGTCCGGCGCATGGCTGCGCGAGCATACGCCGTCGGCGGTGCTCGCCATGGTCAATGCGGCGCTTGCCTCGCAACGGTTGAACCTGCGCGGCGCGGACCATTCGATGCGTTTGGCATGGACACTGTGTGACCTCGACGATTGCGGCGAGCCGACCGTGGACCATATGGCCCAGGCGATCGCCCTGCGCACCAAGGAGTTGACATGAGCGGCGCGGCGGCACATGCGCGGCTCGTCGACCGCTGCGGCGAGCGCATGGCGAGGTGCCTGCTCACGTATTGCATCGATGGTGCGGACGCGCTGATGATGGCGCTGCTCAAAGGCGCGCCACATGCGCTCGCGGTGTTCACCCTGCTCGTCGAGGGCCTTGATGGCCATGACGACGCCGAACGCCGCCACGCCGACCGCGCATTGGACCATCTGTTCAGCCAAGGGGCCGCACGGTGGGGCTGCCACGTGAAGCCCCAAGGATTACAGGCCTTCCACCGCGCCCTTACACGCTGGCGTGCCCGCTTGCAGTCCCTCCCCACATGGGAGTATGACGCGTTGACCGCATGGATGACGCATGAGGGCACGCAATGGGTGGTGATTCCGGGCGATGACCTGTGGCCCGAACGCCTTGGCGACTTGGCGGTCCGTTCGGATTGGGCTCCCCCATTGTGTTTGTGGGGCATCGGCGACCGGCATGCGCTTGCGGCATGCCCATCGCCCGTGGCCGTTGTGGGGTCGCGCGGCGTGAACGAATACGGCAGACATGTGGCCGGCGAGATCGCCCATGAGGTGGCCACACAGGGGCACACCGTGGTTTCGGGCGGCGCCATGGGCACCGACGCGAGCGCGCATTGGGGCGCATTGCGCGCTGTGGACACGGTGGGCGGCGGGCAGGCCGGCCGCACGATCGCCGTGTTCGCCGGCGGCCTCGACCATATGGGTCCCACGTGCAACCAACGGCTGTTTGACGCCATACGCGCCCAGCATGGCGCGCTCGTCAGTGAGATGTGCCCACAGACCGTGCCGGAGGCGCGCCGGTTCCTGCTGCGCAACCGCATCATCGCCGCCTTGTGCCCCACCGTGGTGATCGCACAGGCGCGCCGGCGATCAGGGGCCTTGAACACCGCGCATTGGGCGGCCGAACTCAACCGCGAGGTCTATGCGGTCCCCGGCAACATCACCGCCCCCGACAACGCGGGCTGCAATGAGCTCATCCGCAACCAGCAGGCGATCCTGCTCGCCGGCACGACAGTCGACGACCTATGCCATGCCGCGCATGTGCCCCATCTGCCGAAGACAGATCCGGCTCCAGACGCACCGGTACACGACGACGCCGGCGCAGGAGGCATGGCACGCGAACAAGCCGTGCTGGGCGCCCTTGAGCGCATGGATCGCACCGGCCGCCATGCCACACCGGACACGCTCGCCGAAGCACTGCAGGCGGATGACAGCGCCGTCTTGAGCCCCGAACAGGTTCATGCCACACTCGGCCTGCTCGAACTGCAGGGGCGCATCAGCACCACAGGGGGCCGGATCGCCGTGTGCACGGCCAAGTAGTCCCCGCACATGACCATATACATTCGCCACGCCTTGTGCGACAATACCGAGTATGAGTCCGAAGCACATCGAAGAGTTATATGATGCCGTCATTGTAGGAGCGGGGGCCGCGGGCCTGTCCGCAGCGTTGGGACTGTACCGAAGCGATGCCATGCAGGCATTGCGCGCCCAAGGGTCGGAACCGAAGATCCTTGTGGTGTCCAAGCTGCAGCCGTTGCGCTCGCACACCGGTTCAGCCGAAGGCGGCATCGCCGCCAGTCTGGGCAATGTGGAACCGGACAATTGGCATTGGCATTACTTTGACACCGTCAAAGGCGGTGATTGGCTTGTGGACCAGGATGCCGCCCGCGTGCTCGCCCAGGAGGCGCCGCAGACGGTGATCAACCTCGAACGCTCCGGTGTGGCGTTCTCACGCACCAAGGACGGGCTCATCGCCCAGCGCCGTTTCGGTGGCCACACCAGGGAATTCGGCCAGGAACCGGTCAAGAGGGCCGCCTACTCCGCGGACCGCATCGGCCACCAGATCCTGCACACCCTCTGGCAGCAATGTGCGGCATACGGGGTGCAGTTCGCCGAGGAATGGTATGTGAGCGACCTCGTGCTCGATGAGACCTGCAGCCGTGTGGCCGGCATCGTGGCCTACGACACCCATGCCGGTACCACGCACGCCATCGCCGCCACGCATGTCATCATGGCCACCGGTGGCGCAGGCCGCCTGTTCCACACCACCTCCAACTCATACGACCTGACCGGGGACGGCATGGCGCTCGCCCTGCAGGCGGGGCTGCAGCTCGAAGACATCGAGTTCATGCAGTTCCACCCCACCGGACTGGCGCACACCGGCATCCTGCTCTCCGAAGCCTCACGTGCCGAAGGCGGTGTGCTGCGCAACGCCGACGGCGAGGCGTTCATGGCGCGGTATGCACCAGAGCACAAGGACCTTGCTGCGCGAGATGTGGTCAGCCGCGCCATGCGCGCTGAAATCGAAGCCGGCCGTGGTGTTGCCGACCCCAAGGACCCGCTGGGTCCCCAGGATTGCCTATGGCTCGACCTGACCGAGCTCGACGCGCAGCATATGCGCGCCGTGCTGCCGCAGGTCGTGCAGACCGTGGAGGACTACGCGGGGCTCGACCCCAGCCGTGACTATATTCCTGTTAAACCCACCGCCCACTACACGATGGGCGGCATCCCCACGACGCTCAACGGCCAGGTCTACACGTGGTCCGATGGCGAACGCCATATCGTCGACGGCCTGTATGCGGCTGGCGAATGCGCCTGCGTCAGCGTGCACGGCGCCAACCGCCTCGGCGGCAATTCGCTGCTCGACGCCTGCCTGTTCGGCACCCGCGCCGGCGCGATGGTGGCGCTGCGCCTGCTGGACCGGCCCGCCGCCGCATCTGGCGTGGACCCCGCGCTGACCGAGGCGCTCGATGCCGCGCAGGCGCGCCGAGACGCGCAGATCACCGACATGCTCGCCACGACTCCCCCCGACGACGTCGAAACGAGCGAGCAGCCCACCGACAACGCCTACCAGCTCATGGCCGATCTGGGTTCGGTGATGGAGTCCGGTGTGGCTGTGACGTGCGACAACGCGTCCATCACGCAGGCGCTGCACCGTCTGGAAGCGGATCTGGAGCCGCGCGCGCACGCATTGCGCACACACAGCGACGCACGCACGTTCAACCAGGAGATCACCGCGATCTGGGAGGCGCGCCATCTCGTCGAACTGGCCCGCACCATGCTCGCGGCCACCAGCGCCCGCCATGAATCGCGCGGGTCGCTCTACCGCACCGATTTCCCGCAGCGCGACGACACCGGGTTCCTGGCACATTCGATGACCGCAGCCGGGCAGACGCCGCTGTGGCAGCCGGTGCACATCGTCAACATCGAACCGGGCACGCGCGCCTACTGACGCCACAATCACGACCACACGTACCACCCCAACCACGTGCACCGCATGTGGCACACTGGTGAGGGTTTTTCTGGAAAGGCGACTATGCATCACGACGATTCGCGCAGCGAGACGGTGACCCTGCGCATCCATCGGTTCGCGCCACGCCCACAACGTGACCGCGACCGCGCACGCGGCGGCAGCCCCTTCGCGCGCAAAAGCTCACCATTCGGCGATTCCGGCTCACGCTCCGCACGCCGTACGCGCGGCAAGCAGTGGGTGCAGGACTACCAGCTGGAAGTGCGCCCCGACGACACACTGCTCGACTGCCTGCTCACCATCAAACGCGAAGTCGATCCGACGCTCGCGTTCCGGTATTCGTGCGGGCACGGCATGTGTGGATCGGATGCCGTGGCGGTCAATGGCACGCCGACGCTCCTGTGCAAGGCGAAAGTGCGCGACTGGATCCAACAGCTGCCCGGAGCCGCGCACGACGACGAAGGCTTCCGCCGCACCGGCGACGTCGATGACGAGGCACAACCCGGCACACCGAAGCACCCTGTCGATGCACCGTCCGGTGGCACGATCGAACTGGCGCCGTTGCCCGGTTTCCCCGTGCAACGCGACCTCATCGCCGACATCGACTCGATGCTCGAACAGATCACCAGGCTCAAACCCTATCTAATCGCGGACGGCACGCTCGCCACCACGGTCGATGGCAAGGTCGACGTGTTCGAATACCTGCAGAAGCCCGAACAACTCGCGCAATACGAGACGCTCACCACGTGCATCACCTGTGGTGTCTGTGAAGGCGCCTGCCCGGTCTATGCAGGCGGCGAAGCGTTCATCGGCCCCGCTGCACTCATCAACCAGGCCCGGTTTGTCAACGATTCGCGCGACATGGCCACCGCCCAGCGCCTTGAGGCGATCGACTCCGCAGACGGCATTCAGGCCTGCCAGTCGGTACGCGCCTGTTCGCGTGAATGCCCTGTTGGCATCGATGTGGGTGAAGAGATCTGGCAGCTCATCGCCAAGGTCAAGGAACGCGAGGTGTGAGCTTCATGGACAAACGCAGCTATATCAACCATGCCAAGGCGTGGGAGTGCATCGAGGACCATGAGGCCGCTCGCGAGACACCATTCGTGCGCCATGCCCGCACGTTGGCGCAGCAGGCGCAGCTGCCCGCATGCTCCGCAGCGGTGGGCGGCCTGCTCAACACCTACGAGACACTCACACACGCGTCGTCGGTCATCGTGATCGGCACCGGTTCGCTCGTCGAAACAGCCCAGCTCGTCGAAGGCCTGCACGGTGAAGGCAAGCTTACGGCGGTGGATTCCTCGGTGCAGGGCGGCGCGCAGGTGCGCATGCTGCTCAAGTCGATGGAAGACGACACGCGCACCACGCTGCGCATGGTCAGCGCGCAGCCAGGCGTGTATTTGCAGCGCCTCAACGGCGCAGACTACGACCTGATCGTGGTGTGCGGCGATGCCTCGAACTATGAGCCGGCCTATGAGCAGGCGCCGCGGCTGCTCAAGCATGGCGGCACCATCGTCTTCACCGATGCGCTCGCCATGGCCTCACCCCATGCCAAAGGCGGCCTGACCAACCCGGCGGACCGCAGTCCGAAGGCCGTGATGATGCGCGGCCTGCTCGACCGCATCGAAGACGACGAACGGTTCGTCACCGCGCTGACCCCAGCCGGCACTGGCCTGCTGATCGCCGGCTACCGCTGACGGATCAACCCGCTCAACGCCACATCCACAGCCTCGTCCGCATCATCGGTGATCGTGACGAGGCTTGGGTCGAGTGGTGAAATCATGGCGCGCTGCGCGAGTGTGCCATTGACCCAATCGAACAGGCCTTGCCAATACGAACTGTCGTACAGCGCGATCGGAATGGTGGCCGCCTTGTGCGTCTGCACGAGTGTGAGCAGCTCGAAGGTCTCATCGAGTGTGCCGAAGCCGCCCGGGCAGACAATGACGCCCGATGAGTACTTCACGAACATCGTCTTGCGCACAAAGAAATACCGGAACGTCATGCCCAGATTGACCCATTCGTTGATTCCCTGCTCATGGGGCAGCTCAATGCCGAGGCCAACGGATTTGCCGCCTTCGATCGAGGCTCCCTTGTTCGCCGCCTCCATGATGCCCGGTCCGCCGCCGGTGATGACGGCCACGTTGCGCCGCGCGATCTGCGCGCCCATGTATTGCGCCGCCTGATAGACCGGGTCGGCGGGATCGGTGCGCGCCGAACCGAAGATGCTGACGGCGGGGCCCAGCTCCGCAAGCGAGCCGAACCCATCCACAAACTCCGCCTGGATGCGCAGCACACGCCATGGGTCGCGGTGGAGCCAATCGATGGATTCATCCGTCTTGAGCAGGCGTTCGGTGGTGCTTTCCTCGGGGATCATCTGCCCGCGGAGCAACACCGGGCCTTGCCGGTAGGTCTCGCCGAGCGGCGAGCGTTGGTCGTCAGGATGGTTGGTGTGCGGAGTGTTCATGCGTGCCCTTTCCAATGCGTTGGCTGAGCACAACAGTACCATCGGGCAACGTGGTCACGCTTTCGTCCCCCGGCTCATCCGCGCTCGCCGGCGCCGCCGGCTCATTCGCCGCGGCGAGTTCGAGGCGTTTAGATTGCTGGCTCAGCAGCACACCGGAGATCGCCGCGGCGATCAGCGAGGCGATGAGCACGCCGAACCGTGCTTCAGCCGAAAGCTCAGCGTTGGCGTAGGCAAGCGACGCGATGAGGAACGAGACGGTGAAGCCGATGCCACACGCCACGGCCGCCGGAAACATGTCGCGCACACGCAGCCCCTTGGGCATCTTGAGCGAACCGAGGTGCGTCGACACCCATGCCACGATCATGATGCCCAACGGCTTGCCGACGACGAGCGCCACGATGATGGCGATGACGACCGGCGAGACGAGCAGCATCGGCGTAATCGCATCGAAATGCACGCCGGTGGCGAAGAACGCGAAGATCGGCAGAGCGAGCAGCGCGGAGAACGGCTGCAGCTTGTCGGCGTAGCGTTCGGCGCGCGGCGAACGCTCGCCGAACATCGAGCGTGCCGGCGTGAGCAGGCCGACGAGCACGCCGGCGAGCGTGGGGTGCACGCCCGCCTCGTACATCATGACCCATGCGAGGATGCCGATGACCGCCACACCGAACCATGGCACTTTGCGCATGCGCACGAGGAAATACCACACGGCCGCGCAGATCGCGATGCCTACGAACCAATACCAGGAGTTGAGCGACGAGAAGAACACGGCGATGAGGATGATGGCCAGCAGGTCGTCCACCGTGGCAAGTGTCATCAGGAACGCGCGGATCGAGCCGGGCAGCGCCTTGGCGAACAGAGCGAGCACCGCGAGTGAGAACGCGATGTCGGTCGCCGTGGGAATCGCCCAGCCATGCGCGGTCTCACCGAACGGGAAGAGCGACCCGTTCGCGATGAGCAGACTGCCCGGGTCTCCTGCGCCCCACTGGGAAAACACCGCGATGACGCCGATGAACAGGATCGGCGGCACGATCATGCCGCCCACCGCGCACAGCATCGGCACAGCCGCTGCACGAATGTTCGACAGTGAGCCAGTGGTGAGCTCCTGACGCAGTTCAAGACCGACGGTCAGGAAGAATATGGTGAGCAGGCCGTCCTGTGCCCAATGACCCAGGCCCATGTCGATGTTCGTGCCGGGAATGCCCACATGCCAGTGCGACAGGTGTTCGAACCCCGCGGCAGTGGCCGGGATGTTGGCGAGGACAAGCCCGGCGAGCGCGAATCCGAGCATGATGAGACCCGAAATACGGTCCGAAGCCGCGATCCTGCGTATGGTGGCCCATGCGCCATGCCTGCCTGTACTCATTGTGCCTCCCGAATCCGGACCATCCCGGCCGCCTGTGCTGTATGTCAAAAAACCATTCCATTATGCCGCAATCGGCACCCAGATGCACGGGCGCGCAGCATTATGCAAGGTTCTTAACGATTGGCGAGTGCGGCGTGCATCCGTTCCAGCACATCGGCGAGCATCGATGGCGGACATGCCAGATTGACACGTTCGAAGCCTTCGCCTTCCACACCGAACAGCGCGCCCTCGTCGAAATACACGCGGGCTTTGGCGCGCATGAAGTCCCGTAACTCATCGGCGCCCGTGAAGCCCAGCCCACGGCAGTCGAGCCATGCGAGATAGGTGCCTTCAGGCTCGACGAGCGCGATGCCGTTATGCGCGGTGGCGAACGCCCGCACGGTGGCGAGGTTGGCGACGACCACGTCGAGCAGTTCGTCGAACCAGCCTTCTGCTTCGTTGTATGCCGCGATGCATGCGACGAGCCCGAAGTGGCTGACCGTCATGCCACCGATGTTCTCGGCGGCCACGTCGAAACGCGTTTTGAGCTCCAAATCACGGATGATGGTGTTCGAGCACAGCAGACCGGCCAGGTTGAATGTTTTCGTTGGCGCGGTGAATTCGATGCACTGGCGTGCGATATCATCGCCCAGCTCCCCCATCATCGTCACCGGATGCTCGGGCCACGAGAAATCCGCGTGAATCTCGTCGACGAGCAGCAGCACGCCGTATGTACGGCACAATGTGGCGATACGGCGCAGTTCGCCGGCTGTCCAGACGCGGCCCACCGGGTTGTGCGGGTTGCACAGCAGCATCGTGGTGCAGCGTGAATCGGCGAGCTTCGCTTCCAGATCGCCGAAATCGATCGTGTAGGTGTGGGTCGCTTCGTCGTAGGCAAGCGCGTTGTTGAGGATCGTCAGCCCATTGTGTTGCGCGGCCGAGGTGAACGGGTAGTAGACTGGCCGTTGGATCACAATCGCGTCGCCGGGGTGCGTGAACGCGCGCAGGGCCGTATTGACGGCGGGCATCACACCGTCGGAGAGCGTGACCCATTCCGGGCGCACCTCCATGTGGTGCCGACGCGCCATCCACCCGGCGAGGGCGGCGAAATACTCGTCGGTGGCGTAGTCATACCCGAACACGTCATGCTGGGCCGCATCCACGATCGCCCGTACGATCTGCGGCGCCGGTTTGAACTCCATGTCGGCCACGGACATGGCAATCACGTCGTCATTGCCCTCGCCCATGTCGTCTTCGATCAGCTTCCATTTGATCGATGTGCTGTTGCGCCGTTCCACACGCGTCGTGAAGTCGTACACGACCTGCCCTCCTGACCGTCTGTCTGTGTATGCGCACGCCCCATGCGCCCGCATGCGCCTTCAGTGTAATGCGCGCGTGTGAACTCGGCGGAACGGCCCGGAAATTGGCAAACCCCTTGACTGCATACGCAATCAAGGGGTTATTGTGCGCGAGACAGGATTCGAACCTGCGACCTGCTGATCCGTAGTCAGCTGCTCTAATCCACTGGGCTACTCGCGCAGCACCGCTGCCTCCGATGTGACTGACGCTATGCGCGCCTCCACTGCAACGGCTGAGTGCGCGAGACAGGATTCGAACCTGCGACCTGCTGATCCGTAGTCAGCTGCTCTAATCCACTGGGCTACTCGCGCATGTTGCTTGTTTCAGGCAACTCGAAAAAGATATATCACTTTCACAGAAAACACAAATCTCGGCGTGTCGTCTCCTGCTGTGCCATTCGGACCGCTCCCTTATTGGTTGATGCGTAAGCGGGGGCGCTGTGCCGGCACATACTGCGGTTCGGCAGTGCCATCCACCGCGTTGGCGTCCACAATGACCTGCGCGATATCGCTGCGGTTGGGCAATTCGAACATCGTGGTCTCGAGCGTGTGTTCGATGATGGAACGCAGGCCGCGCGCGCCGGTGCCTTTGTCGAGCGAAATCCGGGCGATGCGGTCGATTGCGTCGTCGGTGAAGACCAGATCCACGCCATCCACATCGAAGAGTTTGCGGTATTGCTTGACGAGCGCATTGGCCGGTGTGGTCAGGATCTGCCGCAGCTCGTCAATCCCGAGTTCATTGAGCGCCGTGACGACCGGCAGACGGCCGATGAATTCCGGCAACAGACCGAATTCCGCCAGATCATCGGCGGTGACCATCGCCAGCAGGTCTTTGGGGTCGTACGTCTGGGTGCGCCATGCGGCACCGAAGCCGGTCTCATGCGCGCCGACCCTGCGTTCCACGATCTTGTCGAGGCCTACAAAGGCGCCGCCACAGATGAACAGGATGTCGCGCGTGTCAATCTCCACGCCATCAGCTTCGCCACGCTGCTTGCGTGCGTTGTCCATCGGCACATGCACCGTGGTGCCCTCGAGGATCTTGAGCAGCGACTGCTGCACGCCTTCTCCGGAGACGTCGCGCGTCATGGCGGTGTTGTCCCCACCCTTGCGCGCGATCTTGTCGATCTCGTCGATATAGACAATGCCGCGGCGCGCTCGGTCCACATCGCCGTCGGCCGCCTGAATGAGCCGACGCAACACCGTTTCCACGTCGTCGCCCACATAGCCAGCCTCGGTGAGCGTCGTGGCGTCGACGATGACAAAAGGCACCTGCATGGCCTTGGCCAGCGTCTGCGCCAGATAGGTCTTGCCGACACCGGTAGGACCGAGCAGCAGGATGTTGGATTTGGCCACCTGCACATCTTCGAGCGGGTCAATGATCCGGCGTGCCTCCCCGGTGAGTAGCCCCGGATCCTGTGTGCCGTGGTCATGGGCGTCGAGCGCGCCGAGCCTGGTGCGTTTGAAATGGTTGTAGACCGCCACGCTGAGCGTGCGTTTCGCCGCCTGCTGGCCGATCACATAGCGGTCGAGCACCTCGTTGATCTGGGCGGGTTTGGGCAGGCGTGTGACTTCGAGCCGGGCGTCTTTCGACCGCTCCTCAGCGATGATGTCCACGCACAGCGCCACGCATTCATCGCAGATCGCCACGCCTGCGCCGGCGACGAGCCGGCCCACTTCGTGTTCGCTTTTGCCGCAGAACGAACAGCGCTGCACGCCGTCGTTGTAGCTGACCACCCGTCCCATTGGTCACGCCGTCCTTCCCGTGGGCCCCTGATGTGCCGCGCGCCGGCGGCCACGCAGGAGCGCCGGCGCGCGGCACATCACGATGCCATGCGCATGGTTTTGCGTTACTGCTTGCCGCCGCGCGGTTGCAGCACTTCGTCCACGATGCCGTAGTCCTTGGCTTCCTGGGCGGTGAGGAACGTGTCCACTTCGATGTCCTTGCGCACGCGTTCGAGCGGCTGTCCGGTGCGTTCGACAAGCGTGTTCTCGAGCCATTCGCGCATGCGGAGCATCTCGCGCGCCTGGATCTCGATCTCGGTGGCCTTGCCGAAGCCCTGGTCGATCGCCGGCTGGTGGATCAGCACGCGGGCGTTCGGCAGGATCAGGCGCTTGCCCTTGGTGCCCGCCGCGAGCAGGATGGCCGCGGCCGACGCCGCCTGGCCGAGGCACACGGTCTGCACGTCGGGCTGGATGTAGTTCATCGTGTCGTAGATCGCCGTCATCGCGGTCATCGACCCACCCGGCGAATTGATGTACATCATCACGTCGCGGTTCGGGTCGAGGCTTTCCAGCACGAGCAGCTGCGCCATGATGTCGTCCGCCGTCGTGTCGTCGACCTGCACACCCATGAAGATGATGCGGTCGTCGAACAGGCGCGTGTACGGGTTCTGACGCTTGTATCCGTACGGCGTCTTCTCTTCGAATTCCGGCACGACATACCGGTTCTGCGGACCGGCGAGACGCTCGGCGCGCGCTACGAATTTCGCTTCTTCAGATGCCATGCTCACTCCTTGGTGGTGTTCATGGTGTCGTGCGTGGAGACGAGCTTGTCTACGAAGCCGTACTCAAGCGCCTCCTGCGCAGTGAACCAATGGTCGTATTCGTTGTCGCGGTAGATTTCCTCGACCGTGTGCCCGGTCTGCTCCGCGGTCAGCTCGGCGAGTGTCTTCTTCATGTTCATGATGAGCTCGGCGCTGATGCGCACGTCGGTCGTGGTGCCGCCGATGCCACCGGAAGGCTGGTGCATCAGTACACGCGCGTGGGATGTCAGGAAACGCTTGCCTTTGGTGCCCGAGCTCAGCAGGAACTGGCCCATCGACGCGCACATGCCGATGCCCACCGTGGCCACGTCGGGTTCGATGAGCTGCATCGTGTCGTAGATTGCCATGCCCGCGGTGATCGAGCCGCCCGGCGAATTGATGTACAGCCAGATGTCGCTCTTCGGGTCCTCCGCGGCGAGCATGAGCATCTGCGCGCAGATACGGTTCGCCATGTCATCCTTGACTTCCTCGCCCATCCAGATGATGCGGTCCTTGAGCAGCCGGTTGAAAATCGGGTCGGAGGGGCCGGCGGGCATGTCTCCTTCGGCCATGGTCGGTGTCAGTATTCCACTCACCTTGTCTCCTTTGCGGTTGTTGTGCAGTTACACATTACTTGTTTCAAACGACGGGAGGCCGTTTCTATTCCCGGCCTGGCGCCCCGCCACGAGTGTGCCGGTCACCGTGGCCACGGCGCAGGCGAGGGCCACCGGCACATACAGGTTCGACGGCGCTTCGGTGAGTTCCATGACGAGCGTCATGGCCATGAGTGGCGCGTTCTGCGAAGCGCTGAGCAGCGCACAGGCGCCGATGAGCGCATAGACGCCGATCGAATTGGTGTCGAACAGTTGTATCCATACAATGCCGAGCGCGCACCCCATCGATGCGCCGAGCGCGATGCCCGGCGTCAGGACGCCACCGGAGGCGCCTGCGCGAATCGTCATCAACGTGACGACCGCTTTCGCGGCGAACGAGAGCAACAGCAGCGGGATGAACGCGAGTTCGGGGCGCCCCGCGAACCCCATCTGCGCGGTGGCCCGGCCATTGCCCATGACCTGTGGGATCCAGATGGCGATGGCCGCGGTGATGCAGCCGGCGAGCGGCAGCTGCCAGAGGATCGCCGCACCACTCGCCTTATGTGATTCGGCCCATTGCGCGCCGCGGCGGAACCATGCGCCGCACACGCCCACCACGAGTCCTGCGATCAGCGCGAACCCCATGAGGTCCGGTGTGAAGATGGCGTCCACCTGCCCGATCGCATAGAACGTGTGCGTGCCTTTGATCAGCGTGGCGACCCATGCGGCAAGCGCGGCGCAGGCGAACGAAAGACCGACGGTCACGGCGCTCACATCGGCGAGCAGGATCTCCACGGCGAAGAACCCGCCGGCGAGCGGCGCGTTGTAGACGCCGGCGAGGCCGGCGGCCGCGGCGATTGCAACCACGGTCTGCAGATCGGCGCGGTGGAGCCCTGTCCACCGGCAGAGCCGTTGCGCGAGCATGGCGCCGAGTTCGCGCGGAGCGACCTCACGACCGACCGACAGGCCGCAGCCGACGATGAAGATCTGCAACAGCACATGCGCCACAGTCTGCCACACCGGCATCAGCGTGCCGCGCACCGCCTGCCGCACGGACGGCACAGCCTGCGTCTTGGTGCGCAGCAGCCACCACAGCAGCGCCGCGCACGAGGCGCCGATGATGAGCGACAACGCACGGCGCACAGGGTGGGTCAGAAACGGCCCGGGCAATTCAGGTGTTTCCACAAAGCCCAAGGCAATGTGCTCGATGGTGTAGAGCAGCAACGTGAGCGCGCCCGCGCATGCGCCGATGAGCACACCGAGCACCAGCACCGTCGTGATCAATGCGACGGACCGCGACCCCAGCGGCTTGCGATTCGGATCGAGGTCGTCACCGCGCGCGCCGGCCATCTGGAATTCGTCGTTGTCCCAATGGCCCGCATGCGCCCCGGGCTGCAGCATGGCCGTTCCCTTTGCCGCCACGGTCGTCCTTTCCGTTCGCTGTTCGATGGTGGTACGCAATGGTCCCGCCGGCGCTGTGCTGGCGCGGGCGGGACCATTACCTTACGGCAGTCAGCCAACCATGACCGGCGGTTCACCCGCCGGCATGTCAGGCGTTCTCTTCGTTGGAAGCGTTAAGCGAATCGGCCACGGCCGCAGCGGCAGCGGCAGCGGCGACGGATTCGTTGTCGTCCACAGCAGCCTCGGCTTCAGCCTCATCAGAGCCAAGGAACTCGCTCAGGTCGAGCGGCTCGCCGTCCACGGTGAACGAGACGGCGCGCATGCCGGCGAGCAGACCCTTGGAACGGGCCACTTCCTCGACAGCGGAGCCGATCTGACCGTTGCGCATGATGGCCTGGATGAACTGGTTCGGATCCATGCCGTACTGCTGTGCGATCGACGCGAGGAAGTTGAACACGTCGCTCTGCGACACCTCGACGTCCATCTTCTCGGCGAGCGCATCGAGGACCATCTGGTCTTCGAGCAGCTTGTCCACGGCCTCTTCCGCTTCCTTCTTCTGGTCCGCGGTGGCCTTGTCCTTGTCGGTGCCCATGCTCTGCAGCTGCTGCTCGATCATGTGCTCCTTGACGCCCTTCGGCGCCGGAATCTCGAGGCCTTCCTCGATGCGCGCGATGAACGCGTCACGGGCCTTGGTAGCCTGCATGCCGAGCGCGTCGGACTCGATGTTCTTCTTGATCTCGTCCTTGAGCTCGTCGAGCGTGTCGAACTCAGAGGCTTCCTGCGCGAAGTCGTCGTCGAGTTCCGGCAGTTCCTCGGCCTTCACGGAGTTGACCTTGACCTTGACGAGGGCCTTTTCGCCTTCGTGCTCGCCGCCTTCCAACGTGCTTTCGAACGAGGTCTCCTCGCCGGCCGACAGGCCTTCGAGGGCTTCGTCGAGACCGTCGAGCATGGTGCCCGAACCGATCTCGTAGCTGATGCCCTCCTGGGAGTCGACGGACTCGCCGTCGATCTGCGCGTCGAGGTCGATGTTGACGAAGTCGCCGTTCTGGGCCGGGCGGTCCACGCCCACGAGGGTGGCGAAGCGCTGGCGCAGGGCCTCAAGGCGGTTGTTCACGTCTTCGTCGGTGATCTCGGCCTTCTCGACCTCGATCGTCATGCCGTCAAGGTCCGGCAGCTCGAAATCAGGGCGGCGCTCAACGGTCGCGGTAAACTTGAGCTTCGTGTCGTCGTCCGCGTTCTGAGGCAGTTCCACGACTTCGATCTCCGGCTGCGCCATCGGACGGATCTCCTTGGTCTGCAGCGCCTGCGAATAGAAGTCCGGGATAGCCTTGTTCACGGCTTCGCCGGCGACGGCGCCGAATCCAACGCGCTGGTCGACGAGCTTGCCCGGCACATGGCCCTTACGGAAGCCAGGAACGGTGATCTGCTCGGCGATTTCCTTGCGAGCGGTGTCGAGGTACGGCTCGAACTCTTCCTGGTCGATGGTGATGGTGAGCTTGGCCTTGGTCGGCTCTAGATTCCTAACGCTGATTTTCACGCTGTATGCTCCTGATACGTATTGTCAATGCTCTGCCCGGAGGCAACCGTTACATGATACCGCGAGTCAGCGACGCTGCCAACAGATGAATCTGCCATGGGCGGGCGCCCTGTTCCTCAAGGAATCCGGCCACATCGCGCGCGCCCGGGTTGTCGGTCCAGCACAGGTTGCGCACGATCTGCGGTTTGATCAGCACATCCGGCGGCGTATGCGTGTCTTGCGAGACCTGGTTGATGAGCGCCCGGCACGCCTGCAGACGCCTGAAGCGGTCCGGATGGTGCTTTTGCCAGAGTTTCATGGATTTCGGCGCGTTCACCTGCGTGGCGCCCCCTTCCGGCGCTGGCATGACCGGCAATTCGCCCTCGGGCAATTCCAGCGCGCGCTGGATGGCCTGCTTCCACACGCTCGGCTTGACTTTGCGTTGGATCGGCGCATACCGCTCGAACATCTTGTCCTGGTCGGTGCCCAAGTGCATGCGCACGCGCTCGTTGAGCGAGCGGATGGCACGGAACTGCCTGGCGTTGTGCGGTTTGGCCTGTGCGGCTTCGATGATCGACGAGTCGGCGAGCAGCAGGCTCGGGGCGATGTCGTACCGCCGGGCGAGCTCGTCGCGTTCGGTCCACAGTTCCTTGGCGATGGCGAGTGCGCGGCGGTCGCGTTGGATGGTGTTGATGTGCGATATGCGCAGCCAGGGCACCGCATGGGGGCGCCGGGGGTGCAGCTCCGTGCGCAGCACATACTCGAATTCCTGACATGCCCATTCCCATTTGCCCGCGCGTTTGAGGTCAATCGTCATCTTGTGCGCGAGCGGGATGAGCAGTTCCACGTCGAGCGCCGCGTAATTGCGCCAGTCGCGCGGCAGCGGCCGGTACGACCAGTCGGCGGCGGAGTGCTCTTTCGCAAGCGTCATGCCCAGATAATGCTCGGTCACATAGGCGAGGCCGAAGCGATGAAGGCCCAGGATGCGCGCGGCGATCTCGGTGTCGAACAGCGCATGGGGTGTGAGCGAGAGCTGGGCGAAGCCGGGAAGGTCCTGCTTCGCGTCGTGCAGGATCCATGTGGCGTCACCGACGGCGCGGTTGAACATGCCCCAGTCCACACCGATCGCGTTCAACACCATCGGGTCGAGCAATCCGATACCGGCGCCGTCGCGTTTGAATTGGATGAGCCAATCGTCGTGGCCGTAGCGGTACCCCGACGCACGCTCGGCGTCGGCCGCGAGCGGCCCGGACGCCGCTGACAGCCTGTCACAGTAGTCTTCGAAGCCTTCCAGGGTGTCGGTCACCTGTGGGACGCCTTCCCGGGGTTCCCGCAGCAACACGGGCTCGTCGTTCACGCGCGTTCTCCTTGTCGGTGCATCGGACTTGTCACAGACAAATCATGTAACCACTCCCCGACAGTCCACATCACCGGCCAAAGGTGCCGAAGCGGGCGCACAACCGTTTAATACACGGTGAATCCGTAGGATTCGAATTGCTCCTTGACGCGTTCCTTGCACGCGCGCGACGGCCCCTTCTGGTCTTCGAGCGGGTACGGGATGCGCATCTCATGCCACTTGGGGCGCCCGAGCTGGTGGAACGGCAGCACGTCGATGTGCTCCACGCTGTCGCCGAAGGACTGGCAGATCCGGGCCACCTTGTCCACGTTCTCCTCGCCGTCGGTCAGGCCGGGCACGAGCACGAAACGCACCCAGATTTTCTTGCCCTTGGCGGCGAGCCGTTGGCCGAAGTCGATCGTGGGCTGCAGCACGCCGCCGGTCACCTTCTCGTAGATGTCGGGGTCGCCGGATTTGACGTCGAGCAGGCACAGGTCGATGTCGTCGAGCATCTCGTCGGTGTAATTGCGGTTGAGGAACCCCGAGGTGTCCAGGCACGTGTGCACCCCCATCTGCTTGGCCGCGTGGAACACGCGCGAGACGAAGGCGGGCTGCATCATCGATTCGCCGCCCGAGAACGTGATGCCGCCATGTGTGGCCTTGAACAGGTCCGCGTAGCGTTCCACTTTCTTGATCATGGCGTCGAGGAACACCGGCTTGCCGTCGCGCATCTTCCACGTGTCCGGATTCTGGCAGTACTGGCAACGCAACGGGCATCCGCTCATGAACACCGTCATGCGCGTGCCCGGCCCGTCGACCGACGTATTGATATCCCATGAGTGCACGAAGCCGATGTCGCCGGTCTTCAGCGCGCGGATCCGGTCGCGCCGGTCGAGTCCGACCGGTGATTCGAAACCGGACAGGCCACCCATGAGTGTTTGGCTGGCGTATTCCTTCGATGTTTTGAGCATGTGCTGCGTTGTCGTGCGGAACCCGGTGCTCTGCGCGTTGTTCTCCATGCCGGTCACCTCCATTGGCGCTAAGGCCCCCTTTCACCTTACGGTGGGGTGCAGGGGCGGGCGTGTTGTTCATCGATTGCGTAACCAATTGCAAAGGGCGGAGCCAATGGCCCCGCCCTCATGCGTTCACGTCAGTCTGACGTCAGTCCTCCACGGCGCCCTGATGGAAGGTGCGCGAGATGACGTCGAGCTGCTGCTCCTTGGTGAGCTTGACGAAGTTCACCGCGTAACCGGAGACGCGCACAGTCAGGTGCGGGTACTTCTCCGGGTGCTCCACGGCGTCTTCGAGCTGTTCCTTGCGCAGCACGTTGATGTTCGCGTGGTACAGGCCGTGGCCGTTGCCTGCGTCGAGGATGCCCACCAGGTTGTTGATGCGCTCATCCTCGTCACGGCCCAGGCCGTCGGGGGTGATCGTGTTCGTCAGCGAGATGCCGTCGAGCGCATCGTTGTAGTCGATCTTGCCGACCGAGAACATCGACGGGAGCATGCCGTGCGAGTCCATGCCGTTCTCCGGATTCGCGCCCGGCGCATACGGCGTGCCCTTGACGTGGCCCGAGGGGAAGGAACCGGTGTTCTTGCCGTACTCCACGTTCGAGGTGATCGTCAGGATCGACTGCGTCGGCACGGCGCCACGGTAGACCGGCAGGCGCTTGACCTGGCCCATGACCGTGGAGACGACCCACTTGGCGATGTCGTCGGCGCGGTCGTCGTCGTTGCCGTAGAGCGGGAACTCGCCTTCGGTGCGGTAGCCGACGATCAGGTCGTCATCGGCGCCTTCGACGTACTCGAACTCGTGGCCCGGCATGTCCTTGGCGTCCTTGTTGTAGATCGGGTACACCTTGGCGTACTTGCAGGCAGAGAGCGAATCCGCCGCGATGGACAGGCCAGACATGCCGCAGCCGAGCGTGCGGTAGACCTCGCGGTCGTGCAGCGCCATCTCGATCGACTCGTATGCATACTTATCGTGCATGTAGTGGATGATGTTGAGCGCCTCGACGTAGGTCTCCGAAAGCCATTCGAGGGCCTTCTCGTAGTTCGCCTTGACCTTCTCGTAATCCAGGGAGCCGTCGGCTTCCGGCGTGATCGGCTCGATGTGGCCCTTGTCGATGACCTGCTGGCCGGTCATCTCGTCACGGCCGCCGTTGATCGCGTACAGGAGCGCCTTGGCGGAATTCACACGGGCCGCGAAGAACTGCATCTGCTTGCCCACGCGCATCGGCGAAACGCAGCATGCGATGGCGGCGTCATCGCCCCAGTGCGAACGGATCTCCTTGTCGGACTCGTACTGGATGGCCGAGGTGTCGATCGAGATCTTGGCGCAGAAACGCTTGTAGCCTTCCGGCAGCTTCGGATCCCAGAAGATCGTGATGTTCGGCTCAGGGCCCGGTCCAAGGTGCTCGAGCGTCAGCGTGTTGAGCAGACGGAACGAGGTCTTCGTGACGAGCGTGCGACCGTCGTCGCCGAAACCGGCGTCCGACCAGGTCGCCCAGTACGGGTCGCCCGAGAAGATCGAATCGTAGTCCTTGGTGCGCAGGAAGCGCACGATGCGCAGCTTCATCACCAGGTTGTCGATGATCTCCTGGGCGTCCTGCTCGGTGATCTTGCCGCTCTTGAGGTCGCGCTCGAAGTAGATGTCGAAGAACGTGGAGACGCGGCCGAAGCTCATTGCGGCGCCGTCCTGGCTCTTGACGGAGGCCAGATAGCCCATGTAGGTCCACTGCACGGCTTCCTGAGCGTTCATCGCCGGGCGTGCCAGATCCAGGCCGTATTCTTTGCCCAGGTTGATGAGCTTCTTGAGGGCCTTGATCTGCTCGTCATGCTCTTCGCGGTAGCGGATCCAGTGCTCGATCTCGGTCTCCGAGAAATCGTTGCGGTACGGGATCGCGTCCTTGTCGCGCTGCTTGAACTTGATCAGCGCGTCCACGCCGTACAGGGCCACACGGCGGTAGTCGCCGATGATGCGGCCACGGCCGTAGGCGTCCGGCAGACCGGTGAGGATCTTGTTGTGGCGGGCGAGCTTGATGTTCTTGGTGTACACGCCGAACACGCCGTCGTTGTGTGTCTTGCGGTATTTGGTGAAGATCTCCTTGATCTTCGGATCCGGCTCCTTGCCGGCTTCCTTGATGGCCTGCTCGACCATGCGCCAGCCACCGTTCGGCATCATCGCGCGCTTGCATGGCTCGTCGGTCTGCAGGCCGACGATCACATTGTCGACCTCGGCGGAATCGATGTAGCCAGCGGGGAACGCGTCCACATCCGCCGGGGTGTGGGTGTCCACATCGTACACGCGCTGTTTGCGCTCGACAGCCAGGTAATTGTCGTCCAGATACTTCCACAGATGCTTCGTCTTGTCGGTGGCATCGGCGAGGAATGACTCGTCGCCCTCGTACGGGGTGTAGTTCTTCTGGATGAAGTCGCGAACGTCGATGTCCTTCTCCCAGTTGCCCGGCACAAAGCCTTCCCAGGCCTGCTCCTTGACTTCTTCTGGGGAGAGAGCGGTCGCATCAACTGCTGCCATTGGTACTCCTTGATGTTGGTTCTCTTTTGCTCAGCGCGTCCTCGCGCTGTCGACTCCTCCATCGTACGCGTTCTTTACCGGCGAAAAGCGTCGAAATGGCGTGAGCTAGCTCACAAATGCCGTTTTTGGCTGTGAACTAGCTCACGAATGGTGTGGAGAACCGGCACAACGCCGTCTGGAGACTACTTGGCGCCCCAGCTGTTCCACTGGTGGTCTTCGTCGTCCCACTGCTTGTTACGCGCTTGGGCGGTCTTCAACGCGTCCATCGCGGCTTCGCGCGTGGGGTACGGTCCGATCCGGTTCTGCATCGGCGACTGCGGCCCGAGCTCCACCTCGCCGGTCGCCGTGTTGTAATACCACTGCTGTGGATCTGTCATGTTGGGTCCTTTCCTTCTGGATGTCCTTATGCCGCGCGACTGCACGGCCGCTATTCCCCGCTATTCACGGAACGCGCCCGTGACGGGCAGTCGGCGATCGCGTCCGAACGCGAGCGCGCTGACCTTCGGCCCGAGCGGGTACTGGCGGCGCTTCCATTCGGCGCGGTCGACGAGGCGTATGACCGTCGAGACGGTCTCGTCGTCGAATCCGTCGGCGAGCAGGTCGGCGCGGCCGTGCGCGTGCTCGATGTATGCCTCGAGCACGCGGTCGAGCAGCTCGTACTGCGGCAGCGAATCGCTGTCCTTCTGCCCCGGGCGCAGTTCGGCGCTGGGGGCCTTCGTGATCGAGTTGACGGGGATCATCACACCGCCGGGCAGCTGCACACCGGCGTCTCCCGCCTCGTTGCCGACGATGTGCAATCCACCGACGCCCATGCCCGCGGCGGCCGCGCTGTTGCGCCAGCGCGCCAGCTGCCAGACCTTGGTCTTGAACACGTCTTTGATCGGCGCGTAGCCGCCCACCGCGTCACCGTAGATCGTCGAATAGCCGCAGGCGAGCTCGGACTTGTTCCCGGTCGCGAGCGCAAGCACGCCCTTGGAGTTCGAGTAGGCCATGACAATGACGCCGCGGATGCGCGCCTGCAGGTTCTCCGCGGACACGCCGTCCAGCGCGAGCTGCTGCTGGAACGCATCGTACATCGGTTTGATCGGCTGCACGTCGTAGTGCGTCCCGATGTTGGCGGCCAGATCGGCGGCATCGTCTTTCGAGCCTTGCGACGAATACATGCTCGGCATCGAGATGCCGTACACATTGCCGCCGCCCACCGCGTCGGCCGCCATGGCCGCCACGAGGGCCGAGTCGATGCCGCCGGACAACCCCAGACACACGCCGGTGAAGCCGTTCTTGGCCATGTAGTCCTTAAGTCCCAGCACGCATGCGGTGTACACCTCTTCGTCGGGATCCATGCGCGGTGCGACCTCGCACACCTCCTGGTGTTCGCGGTCCGTGTCGAGTGTGAAGTACGCGAGGTCCTCCATGAACATCGGCGAGCGCTGGAGCAGTGTACCGTCCGTGTCCACCACGAAGGTGCCGCCATCGAAGACGAGGTCGTCCTGTCCGCCCACCTGGTTCACGTAGATCATCGGCGCATGCACTTCGGCGGCGCGCCTGCGGGCCAGGTCGAGCCGGATCTGGGTCTTGCCTTCCTCGTACGGCGACCCGTTGATCGTCAGCAGCACGTCGATGTGCTCCGCGGCGAGCTCGGCGACCGGGCCGCCGTCCTGCCAGATGTCCTCGCAGATTGCCAGCCCCACGCGCACACCGTCGATCGAAAGCACGACGTGCCGCTCACCGGCGGAGAAAATGCGGAATTCGTCGAACACGCCGTAATTGGGCAGGAAGTGCTTGTCGTACCCGGCCCACACCAAGCCGCCGTGCAGCACCACGAGTCGGTTGCGCGGCTTGCCGTTTGCGTGGTCGGTGCCGACGGTGCCCACCACCACGTACAGGCCTCCCATGCCTTCGCTTTCGAGCTGCGCGGCCAGTTCGTTGGCTTTGTTCCATGCGGCTTCACGGAATGTGGCACGCAGGGCCAGGTCTTCGATCGGGTAGCCGGTCAGGGTCATCTCCGGGAAGACGACGACGTCGGCGCGCTCACGCGCCATGCGGGTGGTTGCGATGACTTTGGCGGCGTTGCCGTCCAGATCGCCCACGCAGGTGTCGATCTGCGCAAGCGCGAAACGTGTTGTGCTCATGCTCCCCTAGTGTATCCGCTCGCCACGCGTTACGCGTTTCGAATGATTCACCGGGCGCCGCTTACGCGCAGGGCGTCAAGCACGTCGAGCGCGGTGTTCGCGTAGAAGTCGGCGCCTGTGCGCACCGTCTCGTCGAATCCCACGAAGCGCGGGCTGTGCCAATCGGCGCATCCGGGCGTGCCGTTCGACCCGACGAATGCGAACACCGGGCGGGTGACCTTGGCGTATTCGGCGAAGTCCTCGCCGGCCATCGACGGCATGATCGGCGCAAGGCTCGCGTATTGCGGGATATGCGCGCACACCGGCTCGATGAGCGCGGGGTCGCTGACGAGCGGGTCCTGGAAGTCGTCCCAGTCCACGCTTGCGCCGATGCCGTAGGCCGCCGCCGTCTGCTCGACGATCGCATGGAACCGCTCGGCGGCCATGTCGCCGTCCTCGCGGTGGAAATAGCGCACGGTGCCCTGGAAGCCGGCTTCGGCAGGCACGACGTTCCACACGTCGCCGCCGTGCACTTCGGTCACCGAGACGACGAGCGGGTGGAACGGCGTGACATTGCGGCTCACAATGGTCTGCAGGCTCATGATCATCGAGGCCATCGCCTCGAGCGGGCCGGTGCCTTTGTGCGGATAGCCGGCATGGGTGCCCTGCGCGTGCAAGGTGACGCCGAAGCGCACGCAGCCGGCCATCATCGGGGCGGTGCCCGCGGCGAGCGTGCCGGGCGCGTAATTGGGATTGTTGTGCGTGCCGATGATCGCCTCGACGCCGTCGACGAGCCCCGCGTCGATCACGGCGCGCGCGCCGAGCCCCAGCTCTTCGGCGGGTTGGAAGATGATGCGCACGGTACCGCCGATCAGATCGCGGTGCGCGCTCAACCAGAACACCGCACCCAGCAGGCTCGCCATGTGCAGGTCGTGCCCGCAACCGTGCATGACGCCGGGGTTGGCGGACGCGAAGTCGAGCCCCGAATCCTCGTGGATCGGCAGGCCGTCGATGTCGGCGCGCAACGCGACGGTCGGCCCTGCGTGCGCGCCGGTGATCTGCGCCACGACACCGGTCTCCATCGGGTTCGCGAGCACGTCGATGCCGTGGTCGCGCAGCGCACGCTCCAGATAGGCGCTCGTCTCCGTCTCGTGGAACGAACGCTCGGGGTGCGCATGCAGATGACGGCGGATCGCGATCAGTTCATCGGTGAGCGCGATGTGCGCGGTGACGGATTCCATCATGGGTCCTTTCGGCGAATGGGTGAAGTCGGCGGGCGGGCGCGCTCAGCGGCGCAGCAGACGCTTGGCGATGGCGTTGGCGATGGCCTGCACGACCTGCACCAGCACGATCATGATGATCACGGCCGTCCATGTGACGGTCTGGTCGAACTTCTGGTAGCCATAGGCGATGGCGAAGTTGCCGAGGCCGCCACCGCCGATGTAGCCGGCCATGGCCGACATGTCGAGCACGCCGATGAACAGGAACGCATATGCCAGGATGAGCGGGGCGAGCGCTTCGGGGATGAGCACGGTGCGGATGATCGTGAGCTTCGAGGCGCCCATCGCGCGCGCCGCCTCGATCACGCCGTGGTCGACCGGCACAAGGTTCTGCTCCACGAGGCGCGATGTGGCGAAGGTGCACATCACGACCATCGGGAAGATCGCCGCCGTGGTGCCGATCGACGTGCCCACCACCTTGATCGTGAGCGGCTGCATGGCCGCCAGGAAGATGATGAACGGGATCGGGCGGATGATGTTCACCAGAATGTCGAGGATGCGGTAGACGACCCGGTTCTCGAACAGGTTGCCGGGGCGCGTGCCGTAGAGGATGACGCCGAGCACAAGGCCGAGCGCACCGCCGATCACGATCGTCACCAGCACCATCTGCAGGGTCTGCACGACCGACTGCGCGAGCAACGGCCGCAGCACGGTCCAGTCGCTGCGGCTCGCCAACGCCGCACCTGTCTGCATGGTCAGCATCTGCATCATGCACGCTCCTTGTTCTCGGATTGTTCGTCTTCGGGGTTCATCTCCACCACATCGTCGACCTGTTCGAGCATCTCGACGTCGGTGGCGAGGGTGCGTACCTCGCCGTCCGCATCGGCGCCTTCGGCGGGCACGGCAAGCTGCGCGCGCGCCACCGCCTGCGCATAGTCGACCGGATCGGCCCGGGTGCCGAAGTCCACGATGTCGCTGTCTTGCGCAAGCTGTGCGAGGAAGCTCCCGATATGCGCGTCGTCACCGCTGAATTCGTAGGTGACCGCGCCGATCGCCACGCCCTGCACGGTGTCGATGCCGCCGTACAGCAGGCTGCTGTGCACGCCGTAGCGCGCGATGAGCTCGGAGATGTTCTGCCCGGACGCCGGCACGAGCGTCGCGCCGTTGGCGTCGGTGATGTCACGCTGGCGGATCACGACGGTCACGAGTCGGCCGGGCCACTGTTCGTGCATCGTTTCGACGCGCGCCGAGTCCGGCAGCCCGTCCATGGCCGTGGCGATGAACCGCTTGGTCACCTCCTGCTTCGGCGCGGCGAACAGGTCGTACACATCGCCCTGTTCGACGACCCTGCCCGCGCTCATCACGGCCACGCGGTTCGCGATCTGCTGCACGACGTTCATCTGGTGCGTGATGAGCACGATCGTGATGCCGAACTGCTCGTTCACGCGTTTGAGCAGGTCGAGCACCTCGGACGTCGTCTCCGGGTCGAGCGCGCTCGTCGCCTCGTCGGCGAGCAGGATCTTCGGGTTCGTCGCCAACGCGCGCGCGATGCCGACGCGCTGCTTCTGGCCGCCAGAGAGTTGGGCGGGGTATTTGTTGGCGTGGTCGGAAAGCCCCACGAACTCGAGCAGCTCCGCCACGCGCTTGTCCTGGTAGTCCTTGCGCCAGTGGTCGAGCTTGAGCGGGTAGGCCACGTTCTGCGCGACCGTCTTGCTGGAGAAGAGATTGAACTGCTGGAAGATCATGCCGATCTTCTGGCGCACCGGCCGCAGTTTCGATTCGCCCATCGCCGAGACGCGCTCGCCGAGCACGGTGACCGATCCGCTTGTGGGCTGCTCGAGTGCGTTGATCATGCGCACGAGCGTGGATTTGCCGGCGCCCGAATACCCGATGATGCCGAAGATGTCGCCGGCGCCTATGCTCAACGACACGTCGTCCACGGCGCGCGTCGACTGTTTGGAGCCGCGCTGCCTGAACTCCTTGCTCACATGGTCGAACACGATGATCGGTTCGCTCGTCTGTGTCATGATACTGCCTTCCACCTGATGGCCCGGCCGCCTGTGCAGGCCGCGGCCGGCGTGTGACGATGCTGCAACAGTGGGGCCGAACGGCCCGTGCGCCATTGTAGCGAACGGTACCGCTCGGCCCCACTGCGGGCACGGGCGTCAGTGCTGCTTGATGTCGTTTTCGATGTCGGTGAGGTACTGCTGCAGTTGCGCCGTGGTGAACTTGTCGGCGAACACGGCGGTGCCGCCGGATTCCTCCTGCAGGGCGTCGAGCACCGGCTTCGTCTGGTAGATCTCGACGCACTTCTTGTACACCTCGTTGTTCACATCATCGGCGCGCACGGCGAAGATGTTGATGTACGGGCGTGACTCCTCGGATTCCGCGTCGTCCTGGTAGAGGGCGTCGGTGGGCTTGAGGCCGGCGTCGGCCACGTAGTCGTTGTTGATCACACCGGCGGACAGGTCGCTTGAGCCCGCTTTGAGGGTGTTGGCGATCTGTTCGGCCTTCATGGGGACGACCTTGACCTTGGAGTTCGCGGTGTCCACGTCCTGAGGGATCGTGAACGCCGTCCAATCGCCCTTGAGCGTGATGAGCCCAGCGGCCTTGAGCACGCCGAGGGCGCGCGCCTGGTTGGTCTCGTCGTTCGGGATCGCCACCGTGGAGCCGGCGGGCAGCTGCGAAAGGTCGGTGTACTTGGGCTTGTCGCCGTCGAACGCCGAATACAGGCCGAGCGGGTAGATCGCCACACCGCCGAGCGGCTGCAGGTTCTTCTTGTTCTGCACGTTGTAGTTGGCCAGGTACAGCAGGTGCTGGAACTCGTTCATGTCGAGGTCGCCCGCATCGAGCGCCGGGTTTTCGCTCGTGTAGTCCTGGAAGTCCTTGATGTCGACGTAGACGCCCTGCGCCTTGGCCTGCTTGGTGAACTCCACCCACTGCGGGTCGGTGGCGCCGACCACACCGATCACGACCGGGTTCGTCTCCGAGCCCTTCGGCGCATTGTCGTTCTTGTTCATGGCGCGGTAGCCGAAGAAAGCGGCCACGGCGAGCGCCGCGACCACCACGACCGCGATCACGATGTTGCGTGTGCGGTGGTTGACGCGCACCGGTTCCTCGGTGTTGAACTCTGGGGTGTTGGATGACATGGTGTTCCTCTGTGCTTATGTTGGGTGTCTTCTTGGCTTCTTCCGGCGGGTGCGCCGAACAACGTGTCCAACAATACGGCGCCCGCCTCACGCCACACGCGGGCATGGATATAGGGGTTGGTTATACAATCCGTTCAATCCTTGGTATCGTGCCGATTGCGCTTTCGCCGAACATTGCGGCGCCCGCACTTGCAACCAGAATACGAATACAATCATCTCACATAGTGACCAATCGATGGCGGGGCGACGGCTGGACCTAAGGACCCCACTCCTCCACGCGCGCTACAGTGGCACCCATGACCACTGCACCAGATCCGGCCGCCCCCGACATCCGCGCGGCGTTCTTCGACATCGACGGCACACTCACGAGCTTCACGACGCACGCTGTGCCCCAATCCACAGTCGATGCCCTTCACGCCCTGCGTGCGCATGGCGTGAAGACCTTCATCTGCACCGGCCGCGCGCCCTCGCAGACGCCGATCGTGCTGGACGCATTGCCGGTCGAATTCGACGGCATCGTCGGCGTCAACGGCCAGTATTGCTGGGACACCAACGGCGTGATCGGCGCCGAGCCGATGAATTCAGGCGACGTGCGCACGATCCTCGACTGGCTTGACGCGCACCCGAGCGTCGTCGCCTGCTTCAGCGAGGCGGACGCCACCTACTTCAACCATGACTCCGCACAACTGCGCGCCATGTGGGGGTCGCTCGGCAAGACCGCGCCGCACATCGACTTCATCGACCCGCGCACGCGCACGAATCCGATCTACCAGATCAGTCCGTACATCGACACCGCGACCGAGGCCGAGCTCGTCTCGCTGTGCCATGCCGTGCGCGGCGTGCGCTGGCACCCCGACTTCGTGGACCTGATCCCCGCCGACGGCGGCAAGAACAGGGGCATGGAGCGCATGCTGCACCATTACGGCCTGACGCGCAGCCAATCGATCGCGTTCGGCGACGGCGGCAACGACATCGACATGCTGCGCTACGCGGGGATCGGCGTGGCGATGGGCAACGCGACCGACGAGACGAAGCAGGCCGCGGACTACGTGACCGGCAGTGTGGACGACGGCGGCATCGCGCAGGCGCTGCGGCATTTCGGCGTGCTCTGAACCGCACGCCGGCGGGTTGTTTTCCGGAGGGCTCAGCGGGCAGCAGGGACTGTGCTACGGTGAGAGGCTATGACAACTATTATCATGCACACCTCTGAAGGTGATATCCGTATCAATCTGTTCGACACGAAGGCTCCGCACACCGTGGAGAACTTCCTGGGCCTGGCCACCGGCAAGAAGGAGTGGACCGACCCGTTCACCGGCCAGCCTTCGCACGAGAAGTTCTACGATGGCCTCACGTTCCACCGCATCATCAAGGACTTCATGATCCAGGGCGGCTGCCCGCTCGGCACCGGCACCGGCGGCCCGGGCTATGACTTCGACGACGAGATCGACCCGACGCTCAAGTTCGACCGCCCGTATCTGCTCGCCATGGCCAACGCCGGACTGCGCCGCGGCGCCGACGGCAAAGTGCACGGCACCAACGGCTCGCAGTTCTTCATCACCACGGTGCCCACCCCGTGGCTCGACGGCCACCACACGATCTTCGGTGAAGTGGCCGACGAGGAGTCGAAGGCCGTGGTCGACAAGCTCGACGCCGTGGCGACCGACGGGCAGGACCGCCCGCTTGAGCCGGTCATGATCGAAGCGATCGAGCTCGTCTGACCCACACGGTGTCGTGACTCCACATCACGACACATGGCCATGGATGCGGCGCATACGCGGTTGCGCCGCATCCTTGGCCCCGGTAAGCCTGTAGACGTCGAAGACGCCGTCGATCTTGCGCACCGCCGAAAGCAGTGTGTTCAGATGCTGTGGATCGGCCATTTCAAAGCTGAACTGGCTCGTCGCCACACGGTCGCTGCCCGTGGCAATCGACCCCGAGAGGATGTTGACCCCGTGGTCGGAAAGCACGCGCGTCACGTCGCTGAGCAGATGCGGGCGATCCAGCGCCTCGACCTGGATCTTGACCATGAACAGGCCTTTGGCGCTCGTCCATTCCACTTCCACCACGCGCTCCGGTTCCTTGCGCTGCAGGTTGATCATGTTCAGGCAGTCCACGCGGTGCACGGACACGCCTTCGTTGCGTGTGATGAATCCGATAATGTTGTCACCTGGCACCGGCATGCAGCAGCGTGCGAGCTTCACCCACACATCGCTGACGCCCTTGACCGAGATTCCCGGCGTACCATTGTCGCGCTTGCGCTTCGAGGCGCGTAGCGGCAGCACCTCCTCTTCGGCCTCTTCATTGACCTCGTTGGCGCCCGCGTCCTTGACGAGGTGCGAGATTACGTTCTGTGTGGAGATCTGTCCTTCGCCGATCGCGGCGAACACCGCCTCGGCGTTCGGCATGTTCACGTCGTCGGCCACGCCGACCATCGCCTCGGGCGTCAGCAGCGCCTGCACGGGCAGGTTGCGTTTGCGCATCGCGCGCGTCAGCTCGTCACGCCCCTCCTCGATCGCCTCGGAACGGCGTTCCTTGCTGAACCACTGGCGGATCTTGTTGCGTGCCTTGGGGCTCTTGACGAAGCTGAGCCAGTCGCGTGACGGGCCGGCCGTGTCCGACTTGCTCGTCAGCACCTCCACGGTGTCGCCGTTTTCGAGTTTCGTGTCGAGCGGCACAAGACGGCCGTTGACGCGCGCGCCCATGGTGCGGTGCCCCACCTCGGTGTGCACGGCATAGGCGAAGTCCACTGGTGTGGCGTCCGCCGGCAGCGAGATGATCTTGCCCTTCGGGGTGAACACATAGACCTCGGCCGCGCCAAGGTCCTCTTTGAGCGAACCGAGGAACTCATTGGAGTCCGGCGTCTCGCTCGTCCAGTCGGCGAGCTGCTGAATCCACGCCAGATTGTCGGATTCGCTGAGCTCCTGGTTCTCGCCACGCTGGCGGTCGGTCTTGTCGGGCGTGCTCAACGCACGGCCCGCCTGCCCGTTCTCCTTGTATTTCCAATGTGCGGCGATGCCGAACTCCGCACGCCGGTGCATGTCCCATGTGCGGATCTGGATCTCGACCGGCTTGCCGCCCGGACCGACCACCGTGGTGTGCAGGCTTTGGTACATGTTGAGCTTGGGCATGGCAATGTAGTCTTTGAAGCGCCCCGGCACCGGGCTCCACCGCGCGTGCACGGCACCGAGCACGGCGTAGCAGTCCTGGATCGTGTCGACGATGATGCGCACGCCCACGAGGTCGTAGATGTCCGAAAAATCATGGCCGCGCACGATCATCTTCTGGTAGATCGAGAAATAGTCCTTCGGCCTGCCGGTCACATAGGCCTCGATGTGCAAATCCTTCAGATCGTCGTGGATCTCGGCCACGATCTGCTTGAGGTAGACCTCGCGCTGCCCCGCGCGATGTGCCACGAGCATCACGATCTCGTTGTAGATCTTCGGGTAAAGCACTTTGAAGCTCAGTTCCTCGAGCTCCGTCTTGATGGCGTTCATGCCGAGGCGGTTGGCGAGCGGCGCGTAGACATCGAGCGTCTCGCGCGCCTTCTTCTGCGCGCTCGACGGCTTGACGTAGCGCCAGGTGCGCGCGTTATGCACGCGGTCGGCGAGTTTGACGACGAGCACGCGCACATCGCGGCTCATCGCCACGACCATCTTGCGGATCGTCTCCGCCTGCGCGGAATCGCCGTAATCCATCTTCGTCAGCTTCGTGACGCCATCCACAAGCCCGGTCACGGTGTCGCCGAATTCCGCACGGCACTCGTCGAGCGTGTAGTCGGTGTCTTCCACCGTGTCGTGCAGCAGGCCGGCCGCCACAACCAAGGGCCCCATGCCTAGGTCGGCTAGGATCTGCGCCACGGCGATCGGGTGGATGATGTACGGCTCGCCCGATTTGCGCCGTTGGGAGGAATGCTGGCGCACCGCACGCGCATAGGCGCGCGAGAGGATCTCCATGTCTTCGTCCGGATGGTGCTGACGGCAGATCGACAGGATCGGCAGCAGTGGGTCCAACGGGTTCTCGCTGATCTCGCACCCCAACATGTTCGCAGGCTGCATCTCATGCTCCGCGTCCGCCATACGCTCCTCCTGTCCCTCTGTTCCCTCACGCGCGCACCGCGAAACGCAGTGCGCGGACGTCCTCATTGTACGCGCGCGTGCGCCATGTGCGGCCGGTGGATGTCACCGCCGCACGACGCTCACACGCCCGTCGAGCCGAATCCCCGCTCGGCGCGGTCGGAACCGGGCAGTGCCCCGGCAGGCACGAACCGTGCCTCCACATACCGTTGGATCACGAGCTGCGCGATGCGGTCCCCCGGTTTGAACACCACCGTGTGCTCGGCGTCGAGGTTGATCAACGGCACCATAATCTCGCCCCGGTAGCCGGCGTCAATCGTGCCTGGGGCGTTGAGCACGGTCACGCCCTGCTTCGCGGCAAGCCCCGAACGCGGGTGCACAAGCCCCACATACCCCGCCGGCAGCGCGATACGCACACCGGTGTGCACGAGCGCGCGTTCGAACGGCTTGAGCTCCACATGTTCGGCCGCGCTCAGGTCGGCGCCCGCGTCGCCCGCGTGCGCGTACCGCAGCTGCACCGGGTGCGCCGGGTCGACGGCGCACACCAGCACTTCGGTCTGTTCCGGCTCGTTGTATGCGGGGTCGAACGTCATCAGGCCGCACACTCCTTGCACACAGGCTGGCCGTCGTCGGTGGTGTAGGCAAGCTGGCTGCGGTGCTTCACCAGGAAGCACTGCGAGCAGATGAACTCATCGCCCTGCATGGGGATGACGGTGACCGACGCGTCCTCATTGCTCAGATCGGCACCCGGCAGCTCATAGTCCTCTGCGATGGCATTCTCGTCGTCATCCATGTCTGCGGCGGAATTCTGCGAGTTCTTGCCCAGTGCCTGCAGCGACTCCTCGTCCTCGTCCTTGTTGCGCGGGGAATCATAATCCTGTGCCATTGCGATTCCTTTCGATTGGTATGGCTTCGCCACACAATACACGGTTTTTCCCCGCATAGAATACACGATGTTGCGTAAACGGAAAATCCGACACGTGGGGCACAATGGAAACTGTTCACATTGTGGAAGAAACGAGGTGCCCTGTGCCAGCGGAATCATACCCGATCGCCCAGTTCGATCATGTGACCGGCGAAGGGGCGCTCGTCTTCTCCACAGACCACGGCTATTTCACCGTAGAGCTCAACGACGCCTTGGAACGGGCAATCCTCGAAGCCAAGCAGATCCGCGCCGAACAGCATGACGACAAGCCGGTGCACCAGCAGAGCACACTGCCCATCTCACAGATCCAGGCGTTGATCCGCGCGGGCGCGGACCCCGATCAGGTGGCGCGCAAATACGCGCTCAACGGCGCGCTCGTACGGCGCTTCGCCGCCCCGGTGGAATCCGAGAAAAACTATGCAATCGAGCAGTTCCTGCGGGTGCGCGCGCCGAAGGAATCGCGCGTGCGCACCTTGGCCGAGCTCATCGAGCGCACACTCGTGGCCGCGCGCATCCCGCGCGAATCCGTGCAGTGGAAAGCCACGCGCCGCGGGCTCGAACCATGGCGCATCATCGCGTCGTTCCAATCCGCAGGCCACCCGATCCACGCCGAATGGTCGTGGAACATGCACGACAACACTGTGGTATGCATCAACAACGCCGCACGCAAGCTCATCGGCGAGGCGGACACCACGCCGGCGGTGGGCATCGGCGACCAGGACGCGGCGCTCAATGAGGCGTTGCCCAACGCCGCCAATCTGCCGGGCGACTCCGCACGGTCCGCGCGCATCGAGATGACCGTCTCCGCTTGGAACGAACAATCGCAACCCACGCAGAGCGAACAGCGCAGCGCATCCACTGAGGCTGCCCAGCAGGCGAGCGACATCAAAGAAAGCGCTCCCGCAGCACCTCAGGAACCGGTGCGACAGCCTGACGCCGAAGAGGCAACGTCGACCGACGATCACGCGCCGTCGTTCGACACCCCGGATGTCATCGATGTGCACGTCGAAGCCGTGCAGACCAAGCAGGCACAGCCCGTCAAACCGGCCCACCGCGGGCGCCGCTCCCCCATCCCCAGCTGGGATGAGATCATGTTCGGCAAGGCGCCGAAGGACTGAACCTCCTACAAGTCAATCCACCAGATCGACGATGCACGGCACGTCCATTTCGAGCATCGTCTGCGAGCCGTGTACACCCGGCATGCCCATCGCGCCTTCCGTCTGCGTGCGTGAATCCACAAGTGTCACGTTGCGCGCGGCCTGCACGATCACGTCGCCGAGCACTTCGCGCGTGTGCGCCGAAACGGGCCCGAACAGGCCCGCTTCAATCGCCTCGTCTTTCGTGCGCACCCACGCCTTGCCCTCGAGCCGCGTGCGCCAACGTTCGGCGAGCGCCCCGACGTCACACCCCTCGTCCGCATACAGCATGACCGACCTCGGTTCGCCGCCTACCATCGCCACGTCCTGCGTGAGCTGCGGGTCGAGCGCAATGTCGATGCGTTCGGCCGGGTCCGCGGCCACCATGCCGTGGTCGGCCACCACAACGATCGCCGTGCCACGCGGGGCGAGCCTGCGCAACGTGTCGAGCTGGTCGTCGATCTTTTCGAACTGCGCGACCCATTCCTCGGATTCCCAGCCTTCGGCGTGCCCGGTCTTGTCCACATCGCGCAGATACAGGTAGGTCAATCCCGGCTCCTGTGCGCTCTGCGCGGCGGCGCGCACGCGGGCGAGCGGGGTGTCATGCCCAATGTATTGGGCACCGCGCAGGGTGGCGCGAGTCAGTGGCGACGATTTGAAGCGCGTCAACCCCACGCTCGTCACACGCACACCACGGCCGGTGAGCAGTTCGAACACCGTGGGCTCGTGTTGCAGCTCTTCGGGCGGCTCCGCACCGCGGAACTGGATGAGTTGGCTCATCTCGCCGGTGCGCGCATTGCGTTGCGTATAGCCGGTCATCGCCGTCAACCCTGGGCACGTGCCGGTGCCGAACGTGGCCATCGCGGCCGTGGTGGTGCTCGGCGCGCATGTGGAGATGGGGCGCTGGTTGCTGGGCTCTTTCATGAGCGCGCGCAGGTAGTTCGCGTGCGCGAGGCGCATCGCGAGGTTCCAATAGCCCAGGCCGTCCACGAGCACCACGATCGCCGCGCGCGCCTGCGGAATGCCGAGCGCGCGCTGCAGGGCGGCCAGATCGGCGTGCACGGCCGTCTCGACCGGCGCGCCGATTGCCGCGGACAGCGCCGGCAGCACCGATGAGATGTGGAGCGCGCCACCGCGCGGCTGTGTGCATGCCGGCGTGAACGGCGCGGGCACGTCCATGTGCTGCGAGGTGGCCAGCATGTCGCCGTAGTGCGCGGTCGGCACGAAATCCAGCAGGGTGTGCAGGTCTGGGACGTCTATGCTCATGCCTTCCATGATGCCGCGGTTGATGGACGCGTGGGGGCACTCTGGCGCGTATCTTCCCCCTGCCACCCGACTCCGCGCCGTTCGCCCTGCGCCGCCGCCCGGACCGCACGGATTGCTAGAATAGGACGGTTCACGTCGTTCTCGGGAGGGCAAGCAGCATGGTTTCGCGTCGCAAGTCGCAGGCAGCGGCGGCATATGATCCGCGCACGGTCAAGGAGCACATCGTCGAGACGCCCCTTGGCGAGGAGATGAGCAAATCATTCCTCGAATACGCGTATTCGGTGATCTACGCGCGCGCCCTACCCGATGCGCGCGACGGCCTCAAGCCCGTGCAGCGGCGCATCATCTACCAGATGGGCCAGATGAACCTGCTGCCCACGCGTCCATACATGAAGTCCGCACGTGTAGTGGGCGAGGTCATGGGCAAGCTGCACCCGCACGGCGACTCCGCGATCTACGAGGCCATGGTGCGCCTCGCGCAGCCGTTCGCGATGCGCCTGCCGCTCGTGGACGGCCACGGCAACTTCGGCTCGCTCGACGACGGGCCGGCGGCCTCGCGTTATACCGAGGCGCGTCTTGCGCCGGCCGCGCTTGGCATGAACGGCGACATCGACGAAGACACCGTGGACTTCACACCGAACTACGACAACAAGCTCAAGGAACCGGAAGTGCTGCCCGCGGCCATCCCGAACCTGCTCGTCAACGGCGCCTCCGGCATCGCCGTCGGCATGGCCACCAACATGGCCACCCATAACCTCGGCGAGGTCGTGGCCGCCGCCAAGCATGTGATGCGCCATCCAGGCGCCGGTCTCGACGAGCTGATGCAGTATGTACCGGGTCCGGATTGGCCCGGCGGCGGCATCGTGATCGGCCGCGCCGGCATCCGCGACGCCTATGCGCAGGGCCGCGGCTCGCTCACCACGCGCGCGGCGACGCATGTGGAAAATGTGACGGCCCGCAAGAAGGCGATCGTCGTGACCGAACTGCCGTACATGGTGGGCCCTGAGCGCGTGCTCGAGCGCATTTCGGAAGGCGTGAAGAACCATAAGCTCGAAGGCATCTCCAATGCGATCGACCTGACCGACCGCCACAACGGCACGCGCATCGTGATCGAATTGAAGACCGGCTTCGACCCGGCCGCCGTGCTCAGCCAGCTGTTCAAGCACACGCCGCTGCAGGAGAACTTCACGATCAACAATGTGGCGCTTGTGGACGGCCGCCCGCACACGATGGGCCTGCGCGAGATGCTTGATGTGTGGATCGAGCACCGCCGCGGCGTGATCCGCCGGCGCAGCGAATTCAGGCGCGCCAAGGCGCTCGAACGGCTGCACCTTGTGGTGGGCCTGCTGCTCGCGCTTGTGGACATCGACGAGGTCATCCAGGTGATCCGCTCGTCCGAAGACGCCGAGACGGCGAAGACACGACTGATGCAGGTGTTCGACCTCGACGAGATCCAGGCGCAGTACATCCTGGATCTGCGTCTGCGCCGCCTGACGAAGATGAGCCGCATCGAGCTGGAGGCCGAACGCGACGACCTGCGCCGGCGCATCGAGGAACTGGAGGCGATCCTCGCTTCCGCCGATTCGCTCGACGCCGTGGTGATCCGGGAGATGGACGACGCCGTGGCCGCATATGGCTCGCCGCGCCGCACCGTGCTGCTCGATGAGAACGAGGATGGCTCGTTGACACCCGTGAAGACGCACGGTGACGATTCGCTGGCTGATTTTGCGCAGTCCGCCGCGCTCAACGCCGCGAAGGTCTCCGACGCCGCCGCGGACGTGGCCGCCGCCAAGAAGGCGAGTGACGCCGGTATGACCCAGGCGTTGCAGATCGAGGACGAACCGTGCGTCATCGCGTTGAGCGCGACCGGGCTGATCGGCCGCATGAACCCGAAGGCCGCGGATGCATGGCGCATGAGGGACCCCGCCGCCGTGCAGAGCGGCAATGATGTGATCGTCTCGATGATCCACGCGAGCACACGGTCCACCTATGGCCTCGTGACATCCGCCGGGCGTTTTGTGTTAGCGCATGCGGTGGAGCTGCCCTCCATCGCCGTCACCGAGCCGTTGAGTCTGGCTGGTGGCATCGATGCGGCCGAACTCGTGGTGTCGACCGAGCATACGGAACCGGTGGACGGCGAACGGGTGATCGCGGCGGTCGCCATCCCCGGCGAAGGCGAACCGCTCCCCTTGGCTCTTGGCACACGCCATGGCGTGGTCAAGCGGTGGAACCGCGAATCACCCACGACGATGGATTCGTGGAGCATCATCGACCTCAAGGATGGCGACGAATTGCTCACCGCACGGGAAGCCGCCGACGGCGACCGTGTGGTGTTCGTCTCCTCTGACTCCTCACTGCTGACCTTCGACGCCAAGCTGGTGCGTCCACAGGGGCGCACGGCCGCCGGCATGGCTGGCATCCGCCTTGCCGAGGGATGCACGGTCCTGACATGCGCTATCGTGCCTGCAGCGCAGGTGGCATGGCATGAGGCGCAGACCGATGATCAGGGCGCGGTGACCGAAGCCGCACATGGCGCCGTCGTGCTCACGGTCGCCGGCGATGCCGACGCGTTGCCCGGTACCGAGAACGGATCTGCGAAGCTGACGCCGTTCAGCCTCTACCCCACCAAGGGCCGCGCGACCGGTGGCGTGCGGTCGCAGCGGTTCCTCAAGGGCCAGAACACACTCGTCAAGGCCTATGTGGGCGACTATCCGCTCGTGGCCTGCACCGAGCATGGCCATCCGGTGGCATTGCCACAGCCGGACATGCGCCGCAATGGCTCGGGCACCGAGCTCACGGCACCGATCACATACGTGGCATGATATAGGAAGGGGGGCCTGCGGCAGTCTGCCGCAGGCCCCCCCTGTGTTATGTGATCAACGCGTGGTGAACATGCCCATGAGCACGGCACCCACGGTAATCAGTACCGTGCCAAAAAGAATGAACGCCATCTGGCGTTTGGATTTGTGTTCGTGCAGGATCACGATGCCGCCATACGTGGAGACGATCACGCCGAGCTGCGAGAACGTGGTGGCGATGGCCTGCCCCACATGCGGGCTCGCCGCGCAGATGAAGACGAGCACATTGCCGACGGCCCACGCCAGGCCGGTGATGATGTTGAGGGCGGTCTTCTTGGCCACGATGAGCTGCGTGTTCTTTTCGATGAACGTGATGATCGCGAGCGCTGTGAGCACCTGCCCCACCGCCTGTGGCAGGATGACCGAGGTCATGTAGTACAGGCCGTCGCCGCCGGGCGCATTGTAGATGTCGTCGCCGATGAAGCCGGTTTTGTGCAGCAGGTTTGGGAACAGGAAGTACATCATGAAGCCGAGCGTGGAGAACAACAGTGCGGTGAGCCCGGCCCGCACGTCCTTCGGCGAGCGTTGCACGGCGCCTTCGGTGTGGTCGCGCGCCGAGCACATCACCGCACCGGCGGTCACGAGGATGATAGCGAGCATGCCCACGGCCCACACATGGAGCGTGGTCCACTGTTCCAGCACAATGGCGGCCATGAGCGCGTTGCCGACCACTTGACCAGCGGTGGAGATGGGCATGGCGACCGATACACCGAGGGGTTTGAGTGCGGAATACTGCCCGAACGAGCCGATTGTCCAGAACACGCCCGAACACAGCCCCACGACCCAGATGCGTGGATTGTAGGCGAAGGCCCAGCCGGCGTGGGGCACCACATAGCACAGCGACACCGCAATGGCGAACAGCAGTGCACCGATGGTGGTGCCCAAGGTACCCTGACTCGGTTTGCCGTCGATCTTTGCCGTGATGATGCTGTTGGATCCAAGGAACACAGCTGGTAGCAGCGCGAGCAGCATATAGGTCAAGGCGTTCGTCCTCTCGTGTTGTTCGGTGCACCACCCCTATCGCCCACCGAATGGTGCGCCAGTCATTGTACGGCGGCGTGCACCAATCATAGGCCATGGTGTGCTCACAGCATGCAACCGCCAGGCCGCGTGCTCACCGGTACAGCTTCATGCCCTGTGGGCTCGGTGCGAATCCCGCGGCACGCAAGGCCACGGTGACGCCACCGCGTTGGGTGAGCGGCACACCGTTGCAATCCTTGATGGTCACACTGCCGCCCATATGGCGGTGCAGCATATCCGCAAGCGCCTTGCACGCCTGCTCCTGCAACGCTTCCACACTCGTGAACATGACGAGACGGCCGGATTTCACGCCGATGTACAGCAGTGCCTCACCGCCGCGTATCACCGTGCAGGCGTCGGCACGGCGGATCGGTTTGGCGGGGCTGCGCTCCTCCGCCGATGCGGACGCCGACGCATCGTCGTGTGTATCGCCCATCACTGCCGGATCAGGCCATGCCATCGCCGCACCATACAGGTTGGCGGGATCGGTCGCGTCCAGGGCCACCGTGCTCGACGGGCCGTTCGCATACTCGCGCAGCACATCCACCGTCTCGCGTTGGGCGAATTGGGCCGCGCCAAACCCGCGCACGAACATGCCGCGCACCAGTACGCCCTGCTCTTCCATGCGTTTGAGCACCGGGTAGATGGCGGAAAATCCACCGGGGATCCCCACCTGCTCGACGACGGGTTGGCTGACCACGCCGTATCTGTCCAACAGCATATCCACCAAGTCGATCGCCCGCTCTTCCGGCGTGCATGGCTCTCCGGCCGCCGTGACCAGCGACCAGAGCCCCGTGAGCGCCACGGGTTGGGCGATGCGTACGCGTGCGCGCCTGCGCGAGGAGGATGGCATGCGTGCGCTCACCATGCCACTGGCTGCCGCACGAGCCACGGCGAATGCGCTGTTGGTGATGCGGCCCTCGCGCACCAATCCCCACAACGCGTCTTCGAACGCGGCAGTCGACCATCCCGCCGCCACCAATTCGCCGGTTGCGGGGTCGATCATCGACTCAGGGTGTTGTTCCCATATCGCGCGGGCACGCTGTTCGAGCTGGTTCGCCGCGTAGGCGCCACCTTCCTCGAACACCTGCACAATGGCGTCGGCCATACCCATCTCGTTTTCCGGCTGGAGCCCCTCACCGGACGGTGTGTTGGCGCGCGATGCACAATGCACCTGCAATTGCACCGAATCAAACGGATAGAACGACACTGCTCCCAACCGCTCCTTGCCGGCGGCCAGGCCGACGCCGGTCCACACCACCTCGCCGCTGGCAATCAGTTCGTCCAGCAGCGCAGGCCGGTAATCACGCACACGCACCGGGAACACCGATTCCTCCCATACGTTGATGGGCAGACTGACGCCTTCGAGCTGCTCCACGACGCGCATCACGCCATCCACGCCTTCGTAGCGTTCACCGCCCAACGACCCCACACCCTGCCGGTCAAGCACAAAGGACTGGAATTGCGCCGGCTCCACGGGCTTGACCGCTTTACGGGCCTTGGCGAGCGACTTCGACCGGATGCGCTTGAGCACATCGGCGTGCACCCATTGCGGCACATCCACCGGAAGCCGGTCGTCGAACCTGCCGGTGAGCATCTGCCCGGACGCATGTAGCTCGTCAAGTTCGTGGACCGCCGCCTGTGCGGGCATGCCCAGATTGGCGATCATCTGGTCGGCGGTGAACGGCGCGTGCGTCACCGCATAGCGGTGCACACGCCCGCGCACATCGCCGTCGTCGAGGTCGTTCCAGAACGTGCGCTCGGCGAGTTGGGCCGCGACCGCATCGATCACGCCGCCGTCGAGTACCGAAGACACGTCATCGGAACCGAGCAGGCGTTCCAACACCTGCGGATCCATCGATAACAGCTGCGCATTGCGTTCGGCCTGTGGCACATCGTATTGGTACATGACCGACCCCACGAACCCGAACAGCAGATGCTCGGCCATGGGTGACAGCACGGCCGTCTCCGCGTCATGCACATCGATCAGTCCCGCCTGCATGTGGGTGAGCACCTCACGCAGGGCGGGCACGTCGTAGACGTCCTGCAGGCATTCGCGCGCGGTTTCCAACAACAAGGGGAAATTCTTGTGGGCGCGCGCCGCCGTGAGCAGTTGCGCCGCCCGCAGGCGTTGCTGCCACAATGGCACGCGTTTGCCGGGATCGGTGCGCGGCATGAACAGCGCGCGTGCCGCGCATTCGCGGAACCGTGCGGCGAACAGCACGCTGCCCGAGACCTGCGCTTCGACGATGTGTTGGATGTCGTCCGGGTCGAACGCGATGAGCGACGCGATGTCGATGCGGCCGTCGCCGTCCGGCAGACGGATGAGGATGCCGTCATCCGCCGCATAGATCTGCCCGTCAACGGCATAGCGCTGCAACAACCGGGCGTTGATCGCGAGCGCCCATGGCTCGTGCACGCGCCTGCCGAATGGCGTGTGCACGATGATGCGCCAGTCGCCTTCCTCGTCGCGGCAGCGTTCGATCACCACATGCGTGGCGTCGGGCACCACGCCGGTGGCGGCGCGCTGCTCGGCCAGCAGCCGTGCCAGGTTGTCGATGGCGTTGGCGTCGAGGCCATCTTGGACAAGGCGGGCCTGCACGGCATTCGTGAAGCGCGGGCCGGGGGCGTACGGGGCATCGGGGTGCGTCTGGCCGGCGCCCACAAGCCCCTGCGCCACGTCGTGCACCCATTGGCCTTGCGCCAGACCGAAACGGTAATCGCGGCCGTCGCCGTCGCCATGCCAAAACGGCAGGCGCGCGCTGCGCCCGGGGGCCGGCAGCACGATCACGCGGTCGTTGGTGATCTCCTGGATCTGCCAGGATGTGGTGCCCAAGGTGATGATGTCACCGACGCGCGATTCATACACCATCTCCTCGTCGAGTTCGCCGACGCGCCGCGGGCCCGTACCGGCCTCCCCTTCGGGAAGCACCACCGTGTAGAGGCCGCGGTCGGGAATCGTGCCGCCACTGGTCACGGCGAGGCGTTGCGCCCCTTGGCGGGCGGCGAGCATGCCAGATTCCTCCTCGAACACGAGTGGGGGCCGGAACGCGGAGAACTCCTCGCCGTTGTAGGCACCGGTGACCATGCCCACCATGGCGTCGAACATGTCGCGCTGCAGCGTGCGGTACGGGGCGGCGCGGCGCACGGTGCGGAACCATGCATCGGCGCTGATCGGCTCGAGGCTCGCGGCGGCCACCGTCTGCTGCGCGAGCACGTCGAGTGGGCTGTTGGGCACACGCAGCGGCTCGATGGCGCCGGCGAGCATGCTTTCGACGCTCGCGGCGGCGCCGATGATCTGTTCGCGCGTCACCGGGTAGATGAGTGCATGCGACACCCCGCCCACGCGGTGGTCGGCTCGCCCCACGCGCTGCAGGCCGGACGACACCGACAGCGGCGGCGCCAACTGGATGACCAGATCCACCGAACCCATGTCGATGCCCAATTCGAGGCTGCTTGTGGCTACGACGCATTTGAGTTTGCCCGCTTTGAGCTGCTCCTCGATCTGCTTGCGCCGGTCTTTCGACACGGAGCCGTGATGCGCCATCGCGATGGCGTCCTGCTGCGCCACAGGGCCGACGAGTTTCGTCGTCGATCCGATGAGCGACCCGTAATGCGCCGGCTCGTTCGACAGGTCGGGGCTTTTGTCCTGCCGCTCCAGGTAGAGGTCGTTGAGCTGGGCCGTGAACCGTTCGGCGAGTCCACGCGAGTTCACGAAAACGAGCGTGGTGCGGTGTGCAAGTACTTCGTCGAGCACGCTGCGCTGGATCAGTGGCCAGACCGAGGCGGTGGGTTCGGCGCTGGCAGCGACCGTCGCCGGCGCCCCACTGCCGGCTCGGGCTGTGCTCCCACCTCGATGGGCGGCCGCCGATGGCGTTGCGGCTGCCGGGCGACCGGCTTCACGGGCCTTGCGCTCCGCCAACCGCTGCATTGCCGGCGTGACGCCGGTGATAGAGCCGGAAGACTGCGGTGTATGGGGCTTTGCGGCGTCTGTCTTGCCGCCGCCGTCACCCATGCGGCTTGCCGGCTCCACGACCTTGAGGTCGAGTGCCGGCCTGCCGCTCGCTTGGGCGATCGTGACGGGCCGGCTGCCGCCGAGGAACGCCGCGGCTTCATCCACCGGGTTCACGGTGGCGGAAAGTCCGATGCGCTGTGGTGGTGTCTCAAGCCGGTCGTCGAGCCGCTCCAGGCTCAACGCGAGGTGGGCCCCGCGCTTGGTGCCGGCCACGGCATGCACTTCGTCGAGGATCACCGTCTGCACGGTGTCGAGCATGGTGCGAGCCTTCGATGTGAGCATCAGGTACAGCGATTCCGGCGTCGTCACCAGGATGTCCGGCGGCCTGCTGACGATTGCACGCCGTTCCTGCGGCGTGGAATCGCCGCTGCGCATGGCGATCGAGACTTCGGGCACGGCCAGGCCCATGCGCGCATACTCCTCACGGATGCCGTTGAGCGGCGTTTCGAGGTTTTTCGCGACATCCACGCCCAACGCCTTGAGCGGTGAGATATAGAGTACACGCACGCCTTTGCGCGGGCGCTTGCAGCCGTGCTTGCCACCGGCCGCACGCACCTTGCGGGCGATGATGCCGTCGATCGCCGCGAGAAACGCCGAAAGTGTTTTGCCCGAGCCTGTGGGCGCGATGACGAGCACGTTCTCGCCATTATGGATCGCCGGCCACGCCAGACGCTGCGCTTCGGTCGGCTCACCGAAGCCACGTTCGAACCATGCCCGTGTGGGGGCGGTGAAACTCTCCAAGCATTCGCACATATGTTCGATTATCGGTCACTCACCGTGCGCATGCAAGCGCGCCACGCGCGCCACACGCGCATATGCCGCAAGTGCGATCACCGTGAATCCCAGCAGATACCACGGCAGGGCATGCATCGACCCCGACACGCGTTCCACCCCGGCGAACAGCACAGGGCCGACCAAGGTGGCCAGCGAGACCGCAGCGGTCTGCATCCCGATCATCGCCGGCGTGCGCGCCGCTCCAAACAAGCGCGGGGTGGCATGCACCACAGCCGGAGCAATCGGCGCACAGCCCACGCCCAACAGTACCGGCGCGGTCAATGCGCGCCACAGGCCGGCCATCGGCACCACCATCAGTACAACCGCACCGAGCAGCACGGCGATGCCGCCGACGACCATCCACACATCGCGCACCTTGAGGGCCACAACGCCCGCCACCACGGAGCCGGCGACCAACCCCACAAAGAACAGGTTGGCGTAGACGCCCGCCGTATGGATGGACATACCGCCGGCGTGCACCATGTAACTGCTGGCCCACAGCATCGTCGTCTGTTCCACCGAGGTGGTGGCGAACATCAAGACGATCACAGCCACCGCCGCAGGCATGGCCATAAGCGTACGCACCACATGCGGCCGGCGCATGTCGTGCCGCCAATCCCCCTGCGCGTACGGCATCTCACCCAGCTGGGCCATCTGGGCGGCGGTCAGATGGTCACGCCATCGACGTGTGCCTGCCGCAAGCATCACGGCGAGCGCAAGCTGCACAAGGCCGATCGTGCGGTACGCCCAGCGCCAGTCGGCGCCGTCCGCGATGATCCAGCCGAGCACCGTGTGCCCCACGAGCGCACCGAACGCGGTCGTGGCATGCAGCCAGGTGATGCGCGCGTTCGCCGAACGCACGGACACATACGCGTTCAACGCCACCACAAGCATGCCCGATCCAATGCCATACGGTAGCGCGAATATGAGCAGCACCCAATAATGCGGTGCGAATGAGAACCCCAACAGCGCAAGCACGGTAAGTGCCACGCCCATGTCGACCGTGCGCCCGGAACCGAACCGGCGCGCCACCGGCTCCGCGGTTATCGCCGCCGCGGCGGAGCCTGCGGCGAGGACCGCGGCGATGCCGACCACGGCCACGAGCGGCGCGTGCACCCCCGCGCCCATGGCCGGCCAGGAGGCGCCGAGCAATGCCTCGGGCAGACCGATGGCCAGGAATCCAAGGATGACCTGCAGCGAGACGCCGGGCGTGCCAGCGCGCACGATGTCCCCATGTATCTGTTCGTGTGCCATGGTGCCCATCGTAAAGCGGCGGCGCCGGTCTGCCCACCCGCGCACGCCCAGTGCGAACGACGACCCACCGGCGGCGCAGCCCTGCTCAGTGTGCGGCGGAGTCGGTCACGGAGTCGGACTTGGCATGGGTCTTGGCGCGCAGCCACTCGTGCATCACGATGAGGGCCGCGGAGAACAGGAGCAGGAACCATGGCAGCAACGCCAATGTGGCGGCTTGGGCGATCACGCCGAAGAGCGGCGGCACAAGCATCGTGCCGATGTAGGCGCATGCCATCTGCACGCCCACAATGGCCTGCGAGCGGTCCGCCCCGAAATAGGTGGGCGTGGAATGGATCACGCACGGGTAGATCGGCGCGCACCCCAAGCCGACCAGCACAAAGCCCGCCACGGTGTTGCCGATGCCGGGGATGGGCAGCAGCATGACCACAATGCCCGCGAACAACAGCACAACGCCAAGCCGGATCATCTGCGGATCGCTCATGCGCATGGTCAGGAAGCCGCTGAGGAAACGGCCCACGGTGATGCCGATGAAGAACAGGCTCGCCAGGTTCGCGGCCTGGCTTTCCCCGATGTGGTCCACGCCCACCATGTAGCTGCTGGCCCACAGCATGGCCGTCTGTTCCACCGCGCAATAGCAGAAGAACATGATGAGGATCTGCACCGCTCCGGGGATGCGCAGCACGCCAAGAAGTCCCAAGGGCTTGCGCTTCGCCGGTTCCTTTGGTTCCACCGCGCCATCGCCGTCCGGCATCGTCACAACCTCTTCCAGCTGTGCGGCCGAACCGCGGGCGCGCCACAACGGCAGGCTGAAAATCAGCACGGCAGTCAGCACGACCTGCAGGATGCCCACGGAGCGGTAGCCCCACTGCCAGCCGTCGCCATGTGCGAGTGTGAAGCCCATGATGTACGGGCCGATGAGCGCGCCGAGGCCCCACATGCAGTGCAGCCAGCTCATGTGCCGGCTCGTGTAATGCACCGCCACGTAGTTGTTCAGCGCGGCGTCCACGCCGCCGGCGCCCAGTCCGTAGGGAATCGCCATAAGCACAAGCACGCCGTAGTTCGGCGCGAACGAGAACCCGAACAGCGCGGCGGCCGTCATGGCCACGGAGACGGCGGTCACGCGCCCGGCGCCGAAGCGCAATGTCAGCCGATCGCTCAACAGCGCGGAGCACACCGTGCCTGCGCTGATCACCATGGAGATGCCGCCCGCCCAGCTCAACGGCGCGTGGATGTCCGCGCTCATCGTGGGCCATGCCGCGCCGAGCAGGCCATCAGGCAAGCCCAGCGAGATGAAGGCCAAGTAGATTATGGCAAGCAGCAGATTCACCATGCGCGTCTCCTCGTCATCGTCGCCGAATTGCAATCACTGTACGCACAAATAATATTCCTCCGGCAAGAAAATGCCGGCGGCGCTTCGACTCGCCTCGAAATTGCCACATGCCACTACACTGGCCCATATGGCCCTGACTATCGGATTCGTGTTCGACGACACCCTTGACGCACTGGACGGCGTGCAGCAGCACATCATCACCATCGGCACCGAACTCGTCCGGCGGGGGCACGACGTGCACTATCTTGTGGGTGAAACGCATCACTCCCCCGTACCGCAGACCGTCTCGCTCGCACGCAATGTGATGGTCTCGTTCAACGGCAACCGCATGCGCATTCCGCTGCCTGTACGCAAACGCGAGATCCGCGCGGCGCTCGCGCACAACAACTACGACATCCTGCACATCCAAGCCCCGTACAGCCCGCTGTTCGGCGGCCGTGTGCTCGAATGCGCGCCGCAGTCGACGGGCGTGGTCGCCACGTACCACATCGCGCCCATCGACCGGCGGGCGCGCTACGGCGGGCGCGCGCTCGGACTGGTCAACGCCCATTCGCACCGGCGCGTCGACGAAGTGATCGCTGTGTCGCAGGTCGCCGCGCAATACGCGCAGTTCACCGCCCACACCCACGGCACGATCATCGCCAACCCGGTGAACGTCGAGAAATTCGCCACGGCCGCGCACAGGGCCACGCGCGACGCCGCGCATCCGCACATCGTGTTCCTGGGCCGTCTGGTGCCTCGCAAAGGCGCGCAACTGCTGCTCGACGCGCTCGACTACGGCGAAAGGCACGGCATGTTCCCGATGCCCGGACTGCACGTCACGATCGCCGGCGAAGGCCCGCTCATGGACGACTGCGTTCAGCGCGCCGCCCGGCTGCGCACGCCGGTCCAGTTCGTAGGCACGGTCGACGAGGGCAAGGCGGACCTGTTGGCGAGCGCCGATGTGGCCGTGTTCCCGGCCATCGGCGGCGAGACGTTCGGCATCGTATTGCCGGAGGCGATCGCTTCCGGCGCGGGGGTGACGCTCGCCGGCGACAATCCGGGCTACCGGTGGACGATGCGCGGCGATGAGGATGCGCTGTTCTCCGTGGGGCCCGACCATGCGCGTGTGCTCGCCGAGCGCATCACGCGCGCGCTGACCGACGCACCGTGGGCGCGGCGGCTGCATGCGCGCGAGGAGGCGCTGCTCGACCGGTACAACGTGCAAGCGGTGACGGACGAAGTCGAGCAGGTGTATGCGCGCGCGATCGCGGACCGCCGCGCCCGCGCATGAGCGATCAGGTGTCGATCTTCGAACGGTCGAAGTCGTCGGCGTTGTCGACGATGAACTGGCGGCGCGGCGGCACTTCGTCGCCCATGAGCAGGCTGAAGATGTCGTTCGCCTGCTCCGCGTCTTCCATGCGGATGCGCCGCAGCAGGCGCGTGCGCGGGTCCATCGTCGTGTCGGCGAGCTGGTTCGCGTCCATCTCGCCCAGGCCCTTGTACCGCTGGATGTCGTCGGCGTAGCCGACGTGGTCGCGGTCGAGCTGGGCGAGTTTGCCGGCGAGCTCGTCGTCCGAATACGTGTAGATGTATTCGCCCTTGCGCGGACCGGTCAGGGCGATGCGGTGCAGCGGCGGCACCGCCGCATACACATGCCCTTCTTCGATGAGCGGGCGCATGTAGCGGTAGAACAGCGTGAGCAGCAGGGTGCGGATGTGCGCGCCGTCCACGTCGGCGTCGGTCATCATGATGATCTTGTTGTAGCGCGCCTGTTCGATGTCAAAGGAAGCGCCGGACCCTGCGCCCACCACCTGGATGATCGCCGCGCATTCCTTGTTGGAGAGCATCTGCGCGAGCGACGCCTTCTGCACGTTGAGGATCTTGCCGCGGATCGGCAGCAGCGCCTGGAACGCGGAGTTGCGCGCGGCCTTGGCGGTGCCGAGCGCCGAATCGCCCTCGACGATGAACAGCTCCGCCACGTCGTCATTGCCCGGCTGGCAATCCGAAAGCTTGGGGGGCATCGACGCCGATTCGAGCGCGTTCTTGCGGCGCGTGACCTCTTTGGTCTTGCGGGCCTGGATGCGCGCGTGCATCTCGCCCACGATCTTTTCGAGCACGCGCGCGGACTGCTCCTTGTACCCGCGCTTGGAGCCGGTGATCATCTCGGTGAACTGCTTGTCGGTGATGCGCGCCACGACCGGCTTGACCGGCGCGGTGCCGAGCACATCCTTGGTCTGGCCTTGGAACTGCGGTTCGGCGATGCGCACGGTGACGACGGCCACAAGCCCGGCCAAGATGTCGTCACGCTCGATCTTCATCTTCGAGTCCTTGAGGTTCACCTTGAGCTTGCGCGCGTTGTCTTCGACCGCCTTGCGGATCTGCTTGGTGATCGACTGCAGGAAGCCGTCGACGTGCATGCCGCCGCCGGGTGTGGCCACGACGTTCACGAAACTGCGCACCGTCGTGTCGTAGCCGTTGATCCACCGCAGGGCGATATCCACGTCGCATGTGCGCGTGATCTTCTCGGCGTGCAGGTTGCCGGAGTCGTCCACGACCTGCGTCTCCTCATGGTAGGTGCCTTGCCCGGCGATGCGCCAGACGGCCGACACAGGTTCGCCATGCGAGAGGAAATCGACGAAGTCGACGACGCCGCCGGTGTGGCAGAATTCCTCGACGCGCCGGTGCCCCGGTGTGGGCGCACTCGTGTCCACTGGGGTGGCCACCGGCTCCAGCTCCACCACGGAGCCCGCTTCGGCGCGCTCCTGGTCGAGCTCCGCATCGTTGCTGGCGAAATCCAGTTGTTCCTGCGACTCGTCGTGTGCACGCTGCCCGTCGTCAATGGCTTCGCCCTGGTCCGCCTGGGCCTGCGCGGCATCCGTCTCCACAAGCTCGTCCACGGCCGCGTCGCCGGTCTCGTCGATGTGCTCGTCGACCACGGTGATCGTCAGTCCGGGCACGAGGAAGCTCGTCTGGCGCACACGGTCGATGAGCTGGTCGTAATCGAATTTCGCCGAGGCGTTGAAGATCTCGGGGTCGGCCCAATAGCGGATGCGCGTGCCGGTCGTCTTCGCCGGCACCTTGCCGATGACCTCGAGTTCGGTAGGCCTGTTCTTGCGCGTCTTCTTGAACGGGGCGTCCGGCGAGGGGTGCAGCGGGTCGACGTCGGTGTAGACACCCGGATGGCCCTGATGGAAGGCCATGTGGTACGTGTGGCCGTTGCGGTCCACCTCCACGTCGAGACGTGAGCTCAACGCGTTGACGACCGACGAGCCCACGCCGTGCAGGCCACCGGCGGCGTTGTATGAGGCGTTGCCGAACTTCGCACCTGCATGCAGCTTGGTCAGCACCACTTCCACACCGGTGAGCTTCGTCTTGGGCTCCACATCCACCGGAATGCCACGGCCATTGTCAGCGACTTCGATGGAGCCGTCTTTGTGCAGCGTCACGGTGATGTGCGTGCAGGCGCCGGCGAGCGCCTCATCCACGGCGTTGTCGATGATTTCCCATAGGCAGTGCATGAGCCCCTGGCTGTCGGTCGTACCAATGTACATGCCGGGGCGTTTGCGGACCGCGTCGAGTCCCTCGAGCACGGTCAGCGAATCCGCACCATAGTCTTTCTTCGCCATTGCCTTCATTCTCCATCCATATGGCGCATGCCACGTCTCATGCAAAGGAGAGCGCAGCCCGTGGGCTCGCTCTCCTGGCGTCGGCCACGCCCGCCGGCGTGGTCCATGTCGATGCCGGAAGGCATCACTGGTCGAGGAAGTCGCGCAGCGTCTGCGAGCGCGAGGGGTGGCGCAGCTTCGACATCGTCTTCGATTCGATCTGGCGGATGCGTTCGCGCGTCACGCCGTACACGCGGCCAATGTCGTCGAGCGTCTTCGGCTGGCCGTCCTCAAGGCCGTAGCGCATCTTGATCACACCGGCCTCGCGCGGCGACAGCGTCTCGAGCACCTGCTTGAACTGTTCCTGCAACAGCGAGAACGCCACGGCGTCGGACGGGGCGATCGCATCGGTGTCTTCGATGAGGTCGCCGAACTCGGAATCGCCGTCCTCGCCGAGCGGGGTGTGCAGCGAGATCGGCTCACGGCCGTACTTCTGCACTTCCTGCACCTTTTCGACCGGCATGTCGAGCTCGCGCGCCAGCTCGTCCGGTGTGGGTTCGCGGCCCAGGTCCTGCAGCATCTGGCGCTGCACGCGTGAGAGCTTGTTGATCACTTCCACCATGTGCACGGGCACGCGGATCGTGCGCGCCTGGTCGGCCATGGCTCGGGTGATCGCCTGACGGATCCACCACGTGGCGTACGTGGAGAACTTGAAGCCCTTCTTCCAATCGAATTTCTCGACGGCTCGGATCAGGCCGAGGTTGCCTTCCTGGATCAGGTCAAGGAAAAGCATGCCGCGTCCGGTGTAACGCTTGGCGAGCGAGACGACGAGGCGCAGGTTCGCCTCGAGCAGGTGGTCCTTGGCCTTCTTGCCGTCGGAGGCCGCCCACTTGAGTTCGCGCTTGCGCTTGAAGTCGAGGGTGTCGCCTTCGGTCTCGAGCAGGTGCTGGGCATACAGGCCGGCCTCGATGCGTTCCGAAAGGTCGACTTCCTGTTCGGCGTTGAGCAGCGAGACGCGGCCGATCTGCTTGAGGTAGTCCTTGACCGGGTCAGCGGTGGCGCCCGATGTGACCACACGCCGCTTGGGGTTCTTGCCGGTGGGCGCGAGCGTCTCGTCGTCATCGTCATCACGGACCACGAACGCGCCCTTGGCTTTGGGCTCCTCGGGCTTGGGCTCGTCGTCCTCATCCTCGTCGTCTTCCACCGCATCGTCGTCGGTGTCGTGCTCGTCGTCTTCGTCGTCGTCCATATGGTCATGGTCGTCGACGTCGTCGACGTCCTCGAGGTCGTCATCGAGGTCGATGTCCTCCTCGTCGATCATGACCTCGTCATCGTCGACGGGCTCGTCGTCTTTGGGCTTCGACGCGGACTTGCGCGCGGTGGTCTTCTTCGGCGCCTTCGTCTGCGAAGCGGCTTTGGCCGTCTTCTTCGCCGTGCTCTTGCGGGTCGTGCGCTTGGCCGGCTTCTTGGCCGTGGTGGTCTCGTCTTCCTGCTGCGCCTCGTCCGCCTTCGTGGAGGAGGTCTTCCCCTCAGATTTCTTAGCGGCGTTCGACGTTTGCTTCGTGACCAAACTGTTCCTCCTCCATATTCATGGTTGAGCGACCCGCTACAAGGCATACTCCCGCCAAAGGCAAATCGCTGACTATTGGAGTTAACCATGCAACACGGACGATTATTCCCGTGCTCCATCACATCGCCTCCCCTGCCGTGCACGCCTCTTTCGGTGCCTTCGGCATGCACAGCCATGCCGGGTGGATATCACGCAGCAGCGCCGCGATCACAATGCCCGCGAGCGTCGCGTCGTCGTCCATGGCCACCGCCTGCATCGCCATGGGCATGGCCCGGGCGTCGCCGATCCACCAACATGCATACGCCGCCATGGCGAGCGGCTGCGCGCAGTATTGGTCCGGCACGACCTGCGCGCACTGTTCAAGCGCCGCGATGCCGCGTTCCACCCGCACACAGTCGGGTCTGGCCTGCGGATCGTCGAACGCCTCGGTGAGCATGCGGCCCATCGCGTCCCCGCTTGCCCGCGTATGCGGATGCACGGCGAATTCCATGATCTCCTCACCGCTGCCGTGGTCCGTGCCCATGATGAGCATCATGATCAGCGCGTCACGCATCGCCAACGAATCGGTGACCGTCACCGCCAATCCGCACAACGCCTGCGCCTCGCAATCCAATTCGTCGAATCGCGGGTCCTCAATCCATGTGCGCCATGTGTCGAGCACCGGTTCGAACCACAGCCGTGACGCTTGCGCCACACCAAGTTCGCGCCGCTGTCGCCTGAACTGCTCGTCGAGCGCTTCGCATGCCAGTTCGTCGCGTTCATCGACGAGCCGCTCGTTGAGGGGCTCGCGCGGCGTCGCCGTGACGCGGATGCCCAGTTCCTTGATTTCCATCGTGTGCCTCGCTTTCCGCCTGCTGGCCGGCCGGTCGCCCCGCGTGGCACCGTCGCCGCGCGTGCCTCAACTATCGGGCCTTGCCCACGCTCCCGTCCACCCCGATCGACCCCTGTGGTCGGACGCCCTTCCATCCACATTTTCCGCGGGCGAACACCACAGGCCGCCGTGCACCCTACAGTCATCAAACCGGCCCCGGCAATGTCGCAACACTGTGCGTGAATAACCTCTATGGCACTCACACGTCACGACCCGCAGCACATCGAAACCCGCATCCGTGAACTGGTGCGCCAATATGTCGGGCTTGGCGCGCGCCATGGCGTGCCCGCGGCGCTCGAGCCGGTCATGGACATGGTCGTCGACCAAGCTGCCGCATCCAGCGAAGGCGGCAAACGGTTGCGCGCCCTGCTGACGATGGACACCTACGCGATCATGACACCGCTGGCCCCCGGCGAACCGCACAGCGAGCAGGAACAACGTGCGCAGGCCGGTGCAGTGCTCGACTTGGCATGCGCGATCGAGGTGTTCCAGACGGCCGCACTCGTGCATGACGACATCATCGACGATTCCGACATGCGCCGAGGCAAACCGTCGGCCCACCGCGCGCTCGCCGCACGCACCAACGAATCGATCGGCATGGGCCTCGGCCTCATGCTCGGCGATCTGCTCGCCACCGCATGCGTCGCGATCATGGACGCGTCCGCCTCTGCGCTGCCCCATGCGCAGGACGTGCGCGCGGCGTTCATCGCGATGCACCACGATGTGGAAATCGGGCAGGTACTCGATCTGGCGATCGAGCGCATGCCGCTCGACGACCCGGATGCGCTGCGCGGCGCCTCGGCCGAGGTCTTCCGCTGGAAGACCGCCAGCTACACCACCATCGCGCCGCTGCACTTGGCATTCCTGTCCGCCGGCATGAACCAAGCTGACGCGGCGCACCATGCAGAGGCCATCGGCCTGCCGCTCGGCGTGGCGTTCCAGCTCGCCGACGACCTGCTCGACGTCGTCGGCTCATCGAGCGCAACAGGCAAACCGGTGGGCGGCGACATCCGCGAAGGCAAGCGCACCGTACTGCTCGCCGACGCGCTCGCCGGCGCGAGCAGCGCCGACGCCGCGCGGCTGCGCACGCTCTATGCCGCGCCCAGCCGCACTGACGCGCAAGTGCGCGAAGTGATCGCACTGTTCGAGCGCACAGGCGCCATCGCCGCCTCGCAGGCACGCATCCGCAGCAAGTGGGAGCAGACCGTGCGCGCAATCGGCGAGATGGGACTCGACGACGGGCGCGAGGAACAGCTTGCGGCCGTCTGTGCGCGGTTTGTTCCCGGAATATGCACGGCGCGCGGCGCAGGCACCATGTAGAATGACGTTCGACATTGGCCATTGATTCGTGGTGCAGGACGCATCTTCGTGAAGGACGACACAGCAAGCATGAGTGAAGCTGCAAATATGCCCGAAAACAAGCTGATCGACGGGCGCTACCGCATTGTGCGCAAAATCGCGGACGGCGGCATGGCCACGGTCTATCAGGCGGTGGACGTGCGGTTGGGGCGCGATGTGGCGCTCAAGATCATGCACATCCAACTCGCGCAGGGACCGCACCGCGACCAGTTCGTGGAACGCTTCCGACGCGAGGCGAACTCGGCGGCCGCCATCGCGAACCCGCACGTCGTGCAGGTGTACGACACCGGAGAGAACGACGGGCTCGACTACCTCGTGATGGAATATGTGCACGGTGTGAACCTGCGGCACGAGATGCAGACGAAGCGCACCTTCAGTGTGCGCGAGACGCTGCGCGTCGTCTCCGAAACGCTCAATGGCCTCGCCGCGGCGCACCGCGCAGGCGTCGTGCACCGCGACATCAAACCCGAGAACATCCTGATCAACGACCGCGGGCGTGTGCAGATCACCGACTTCGGCCTGGCCAAGGCCGCCTCGCAGGCCACGCTCTCCTCGACCGGCATGCTGCTCGGCACCGCCGCCTACCTTGCGCCCGAGATGATCGAGAACAATCTGGCTACACCGCAGGGCGACTGCTATTCCGTCGGCATCATGGCGTGGGAGATGCTCACCGGGCAGGTGCCGTTCCTCGCGGACAATCCCGTGACCATGGTGTTCAAGCATGTGAACGAGAACGTGCCGTCGGTCGCCACGGTCTGCACCGGGATCGACCCGCAGGTGGCGCGGTTCATCTCGTATCTGACGAACCGCGACGTGAACGACCGCCCCGCCGACGCCTCGCAGGCCCTCGACCGTCTCAACGCCCTCATGCGTACTCTTTCGCCCCAGGCCCTGCAATACCGCTTCGACCCGGATGCGCCGGCACCGAACGCCACAACGGTGCTGCCAGTGGGCGGCAAGGCTCAGACAGGACCCACCGCCGCGAAGCTGGACGACCGCACACAGGCCGTGCCGATGGCGGGTGCCGCGACGGCCACTTCGGCGCCGTACACACCACGGCCGTCGGCACCGCCCACTGCCGCCAACGCCGATGCCACGCCGACCCAAGTGCACCATGGCATGTCCACGGGCAAGCGCTGGGCGATCGGCGTCGCCATCGCCGCCGCGGTGTTGGCTCTGGGCGGCGCCGCGGGATGGGGATGGTGGTATTACGCCGGTCCGGGCAGCTACTACGAGATGCCGCAGATCGAGGCATTGCACTGCCAGGAGAACGCGCCGTGCAAGATCGCCGGCGTGCCGTGGGCCGATTACGAGAAGGCGCTGAAGGCCGCCGGCATTGCGTACGAGACATCCAAATCGTACAGCGACACCGTGCCAGAGGGCGACATCATCTCCACCGACCCCGAATTCGTGAACGCGCATGTGAGCAAACGCGGCGACCTGCAGAAGGTCCGTGTCATCGTCTCGCAAGGCGTGCAGCAGTCGACGGTGCCGGACGACATCATGTCCTCGACCGACCCGCTCGCCTCGCTCAAACGCGCGGGGTTCACCAACATCGTGCATAGCGCCGATACGGACGAATGGTCGCTCGATGTACCCGAAGGCGAGGTCATCTCGATCACGCCGGAGGCCGGCACCACCGTCGATCACAACGAGCCCGTCGATGTGGTGCTCTCGAAGGGCCCGATGCCGGTGTCGATGCCCGAGGTCGTCGGCAAACCCGCGTCGGACGTGAAGGCGGCGCTCGAAGAGGACAAGCTCACCGTGACGACGAACGAGGAGTTCAGCGACACCGTGCCCGCCGGTCAGGTCATGTCGAGCTCCGAAGACGCCGGTGCCCAGCTGCACTGGGGTGACTCGGTGCATCTCGTGGTCTCGAAGGGCCCTGAGATGATCACGATCCCCAAGGTCGTGGGCATGAATGTGGACGACGCGAAGAAGATGCTCGAAGACCTCGGCCTCGAAGTGAAGGTGTCCGCGCCGTTGGGTGACCTGCTGCACACCGTGCGCATGCAAAGCCCCGATGCCGGCAAGCAGGTGCGTGCACGCGGCGAGGACGGCAAGGCCACGGTGGTCACGCTCACCGTGATCTGAACTCAGCGGGTCTGTTCCTCGGCGCGCGCGGCGTCAAGCGTCTGCTGTTCCTCCTGCATCTGCTTCTTGACGACCTGCGCGTATTCGGGCACGTATTCCTGGCCGCTCATCTGCTGGATCTGCTTGACGACGCGGTCGGTCAGTTCGCGCAGCATCTCGTGGGTCACCTGGTCGGACGTCGTCTTCGGCACATCGATCGGTGTGCCGTAGATCACCGTGCTCTTGCCTTTGCCGGGGATGATCTGCCCGGGCTTCTGGATCTCGCGCGACCCGATGATTGCGGTGGGGATGATCGGGCAACCGGTCTCCAACGCGAGGCGCGCGGCACCGGTGTGCCCCTTGTACAGGCGCCCGTCGGGGCTGCGGGTGCCCTCCACATGGATGCCGAACAGCTCGCCGCTTTCGATGATCTCGCGCGCATGCTCGAGGGCGCCGAGCGACTTCGAGCCGCCAGAACGGTCCACAGGGAACACGCCGACCGACGTGAACCACCATTTCTTGAACTTGCCCTTGAGCCCCTTGCCTTCGAAGTATTCGGCCTTGCCCATGAAGTGGATCATGCGCGGACATGTCAGCGGCAACAGCGCGTCATCGATGACGGCCAAGTGGTTCGCCGCGATGATGCCACCGCCCTGGCGCGGGATGTTCTCGAGACCCACTGCGGTCGGATGCATGCGATGCCGTGCGATCGGCCCCAGCGTCTTCACGAAAAACCAATACAGCATGCGTCGGTTCCTTCCCCTGCGGTTGACTGTCCGCTTGATTACAGTAGTGCGTATGACTGACCACAACAATAGCAGCACAGGCGACTCGACAGGGGCCGCAGGGTCATCGGGCGGCTCGGGCGATGATTGGGAGGCCTTCCTCTCCGAACATCAACATGAACTGCACGACATCGAGCATTCGAAGACCGCACGCAAGTTCAACAAGCACGCCGAACGGCAGGAAAAGCAGACGCTCGTCTCGGTGCACGACCTGACGAGCGACGCATTTGTGGGCGGTGGGGGCCCGCGCGACTACCGCTCGAGCTGGCTCGACACCGACGACGTGATGGACCAGTATGGCGCCGGGTTCACTCCCCCGAACCCGGACCTTTCCGACATCAAACGGTCACGGCTGGTATTTGGCCTCATCTTCGTGATTGGCATCGTCGGCATCATCGCCACCGTGTTCATACCGCACATGGCCTCCGTGCTGGGCGTGGTGTTCGCGCTGTGCATCCTCGTGGGTGCCGGCGGACTGTTGGCCCAGCACAAAGGCCATGACGAAACAAAGCGCGACGAATTCGACGACGGCGCGCGCGTGTGACCGCTGTGGTTCAGCCGCGGTGCGACTGGGCCACGGCAATCCATTCGTCGAGCAATGCCGCCGCCTTGCCTGAATCCACCGCCTGCTGCGCGATTGTGTAGGCTTTGCGGAAACGGTCTGCGAGCGCGCCGTTGGACACCAGACGACCGTCGGCGACAATCGCCGAGGCGGCGTTCAGCAGCGCGGTGGAACGGAACGGAACCGGCTTGCCCGCGAGCAGGTCGCGCACGGCCTGCGCGTTCTGTGCAGGTTCGCCGCCGCGCAGGTCCTCGATGACGACCGGATCGAGGCCCAGTTCCGCAACCGGGTCGAACGTGGTTTCACACACGTCGCCATCACCGAATTCCCAGACGCTGATCGGCCCGGTGGGAGCCATCTCGTCGAGCCCCTCGTTCGACGTGTAGACCATGCCGCTCTGCCCGTTCGCCGCATAGACGGCAGCCATGACCGGGCTCATCGCACGGTTCGCGCAGCCGATCGCCATATGCTTCGGCTTTGCCGGATTGGTCAGGGGGCCCAGCACGTTGAACACGCAGGGCACGCCAAGGGCCGCGCGCACCGGCCCGACAAAACGCATGGCCGGGTGGAAGGTCTTGGCGAAGGCAAAGGTGATGCCCACCTCGTCGGCCACCGCGGCCACGGCTTGCGGATCGAGGTCGAGCGGCAGGCCGAGCGCCTCGAGGCAGTCGGCGGCGCCGCACTTCGAGGAAGCGGCACGGTTGCCGTGCTTCACGATCGTCACGCCTGCAGCGGCGGCGATGACGGCGCCCATCGTGGAGAGATTGACCGTGTGCATGCCGTCACCGCCGGTGCCGACGATGTCGGTGCATTCCGCCTGCACGTTGAGCGGCACCGCATGTGCGACCATCGCCTTGGCGGCGCCGGCCACCTCCTCTTGCGTCAGGCCGAGCTGCTGCTGCGTGGCGAGCACGGCGCCCACCGCGGCCGGATCGGCGTTGCCGCGCATGAGGTCATCGACGAACCACTCCGTCTCTTCCGCGGTCAAGTGTTCCCCGCGCACGAGTTTGCTCAGATTCGACTTCCATGTGACCTGTTCCATAGCGCTCCTTACGGCTTGCGGCACAATGCCGACGTTGTTACGCACAGTCTAGGAAACCCATGCAACAAGCATGTTCCCACGCCCATATCATGGGCATGCGCCCCACAACCGGCACCGAGCACGGCATTCAGGTCAGTCCGCTGTAGACGGGCGATTATATGGGGAGGGCTCCGCAACCAGTTGGCTGCGGAGCCCTCCCCTGTCGTTTATCAGTGGCTGGTCACCTGTGGGTCAACTCACTGCTCGTTCTGTCCGTGGCACATCTTGTACTTACGGCCGGAACCGCACGGGCACGGCGCGTTCTTGGGTGTGCCCGGGAACGTGCGGCCGTCGGCCCACGGGGTCTTCAGCTCCTCGTTCTTCGGGCGCTTCGACGCCGGCACCTTGCCTTCGGCGTGCGAGATCGGGGCCGGGCCCATCAGTCCCGATTCCGGAATCGCCTCATTGTCGTCGTAGGCTTCCTTGATTGATTCCTCGTTGGCGGCGGTGAGCACCTCGTCGGCGTGGTCGTCACGCTGGTCGGGCTCTTCCGGCTCGTGCAGCTGGGTCTCGTCGGATTCGACCTCGTCCTGCTCCTCAACATCGTCGCCCATCGCGACTTCCGCCTGGTCCACGGCCTGGTCGTCGCGCACATCCTGCTGGATGTCCTCGTGATCCTCGGTCTGGGCCACGCTGTCGAGGTCGATGTGGAACAGCAGCTGCACCGACTCCTCCTTGATCGCCTCGATCATGGAGTTGTACATCTGGTAGCCTTCACGCTGGTATTCCACGAGTGGGTCGCGCTGGCCCATGCCGCGCAGGCCGATGCCGTCCTTGAGGTAGTCCATCTCGTACAGGTGCTCGCGCCACTTGCGGTCGAGCACGGCGAGCACCACGCGACGCTCGAGTGTGCGCAGGCCCTCCTCGCCGAGCCTGTCTTCGAACTGGTCGTACTGGTTGAGTGCATCGTCCACGAAGAGCTTCTTCACCGCTTCCGCGGCCTTGTCGCCCTTGAGGCCTTCAGCCGCCTTGCGGGCGTCGTCTTCGGTCACCGTGGTCGGGAACAGCTCCTTGATGGCGCCCACCATGCCGGCCCAGTCCCAGTCCTTCGGCTTGTCGGAACCGCGGTTCGCACCATGCACATAGCTCACGACAGTGTCGGAGATGAACATCTCGATGTCTTCATGGATGTCCTCGCCCTTGAGCACCGCCTGGCGCTCCGCGTAGATGACAGTGCGCTGCTTGTTCATCACGTCGTCGTACTTGAGCACGTTCTTGCGGATTTCGAAGTTGCGCGATTCGACGGCCTTCTGCGCATTGCGCACGCCCTTCGACACGCTCTTCGACTCAATCGGCTCGCCTTCCGGCATGCCCTTGGCCATGACGCGCGCCACGAGCTGCGTGTTGAACAGGCGCATCAGGTCGTCTTCGAGACTCAGGTAGAAGCGCGATTCGCCCGGGTCGCCCTGACGGCCGGAACGGCCGCGCAGCTGGTTGTCGATACGGCGGGATTCGTGGCGCTCGGTGCCGAGCACGTACAGGCCACCGAGGTCCACGACCTCCTGATGCTCGTCCTTGACCTGCTCCTTGATCTGCTTGAGGGTCTCAGGCCAGAGCTTCTCGTACTCCTCCGGCGTGTCTTCCGGCGAGTAGCCTTCTTCCTTGAGCTTGGCGTCGGCAAGGAACTCGACGTTGCCGCCGAGCATGATGTCGGTACCACGGCCGGCCATGTTGGTGGCCACGGTCACGGCGCCCTTGCGGCCCGCCACGGCCACGACGGCCGCTTCCTTCTCGTGCTGCTTCGCGTTGAGCACCTTGTGCTCGATGCCCACCACGTCGAGCAGAGACGAGACGACTTCCGACGATTCGACGGACGCGGTGCCCAGCAGCACCGGCTGGCCCTTGGCGTGGCGCTCGGCCACGTCCTTGACGATCGCCGCGAGCTTCTCCTTCTTGGTGCGGAAGATGAGGTCGTCCTTGTCCTGGCGGATCATCGGGCGGTTCGTCGGGATTGGCAGCACGCCGAGCTTGTAGGTGCCCATGAACTCGGCGGCCTCGGTCTCGGCCGTACCGGTCATGCCCGCGAGCTTGTCGTACATACGGAAGTAGTTCTGCAGCGTGATTGTGGCGAAGGTCTGGTTCTCGGCCTTGACCTCCACGTGCTCCTTGGCTTCGATCGCCTGGTGCAGGCCTTCGTTGTAGCGGCGGCCCGGCAGGATACGGCCGGTGTGCTCATCGACGATGAGCACCTCGCCGTTCGTCACCACGTAGTCACGGTCACGCAGGAACAGTTCCTTGGCCTTGATCGCGTTGTTGAGGTAGCCGATAAGGGCCGTGTTGTTCGGCTCGTACAGGTTGTCGATGCCCAGGTAGTCCTCGATCTTCGTGATGCCCGGGTCGAGGATGCCGACGGTCTTCTTCTTCTCGTCGACCTCGTAGTCCTCGTCACGCGTGAGCTTGAGCACGAGCTTGGCGAACTGGCGGTACCAACGCGTCACGTCGCCTTCGGCGGGGCCCGAGATGATGAGCGGCGTACGCGCCTCATCGATGAGGATCGAGTCGACCTCGTCGACGATGGCGTAGTGGTGGCCACGCTGAACGAGCTCGTTCTTCTCCCACGCCATGTTGTCGCGCAGGTAGTCGAAACCGAACTCGTTGTTGGTGCCGTACGTGATGTCCGCGTTGTACTGCTTGCGGCGCTCCGGCGGCTTCTGCCCGGTGACGATGCATCCGACGCTCATGCCAAGGAAGCGGTAGATGCGCCCCATGAGCTCGCTCTGGTAGCTCGCCAGGTAGTCGTTGACGGTGATGACGTGCACGCCCTTGCCCTCAAGCGCGTTGAGGTAGCTCGGCAGGGTGGCCACCAGGGTCTTGCCTTCACCTGTCTTCATTTCGGCGATGTTGCCCCAATGCAGTGCCGCGCCGCCCATGAGCTGCACGTCGAAGTGGCGTTGGCCAAGCGTGCGCTTCGAGACCTCACGCACCGTGGCGAAGGCCTCGGCCATGATGTCGTCCAGCGATGCGCCATTGTCGAGCTTCTGCTTGAACTTGGCGGTCTGGCCCTTGAGCTCTTCGTCGCTCAGCGCCGCGATCTGGTCCTCGAGGGCGTTGACCTCTTTGGCAACGTTCTCAAGTCGTTTCACCTGGCGGCCTTCGCCCATACGCAGGGCTTTATCTACGATGTCTACCAATTTCACTCCCTTGGTGTATTTGGTCTGTTGCTCTGACACCACTAACAATAATCCTGAGAGCGAAATTGTTCCCAATTCCTCGGCCTTTTTACGAAACTATAGTGTTGTTGACACAAAAACCACGCATTTCCTGACAGAAGTGACTTCGTTTGCATACAGCAACGCCACCCTGCTTCCTCGCAGGGTGGCGTTGCTCATGCCATGCGCCTATGCGGGCGCACCAGACCACTCAGGCGTTCTTGGCTTCCTGGGCCTTCTTGACATTCTCCGGGGTGTCGATCTCGAAGACGCCGTAGCTCCAGCCGTGACGGTGGTAGACGACCGACGGGCGCATCGTGTCTTTGTTGACGAACAGGAAGAAGTCGTGGCCGATCAGCTCCATCTCGTAGAGCGCCTCGTCGATGCTCATCGGTTCGGCGACGTGCAGCTTACGGCGGATCACGATCGGGGTGTCACCGACGTGCACTTCGATCGACTCACCGGGGCCGAGGTCGGAAGCGACAGCGGCGGCCGGGCTGTTGGCGTCTGCAGCGTCGCCCATGATGTCTTCCTCTTCCTCGGACGGCGGCACGAACTGTCCGGCGTCCACCGGCACCGGGCTGTAGTTCTTGCGATGGTCCTTGCGACGGTCGCGTGCGCGGCGCAGGCGCAGCGTGAGCTTATCGAGGGCCAAGTCGAGCGCGCTGATCTCGTCGGCGCTCGAAGCCTCGGCGCGCACCACGGTGGAGCCGGCGATGACGGTCAGCTCGACGCGGATGGCGGTGTCATGCATACGCGGATTGCCCTCGTGCGACAGCACAATCTGCACGCGCTGCGCGTCGGGGGCGATTGCGGTCACACGATTCATCTTGCTTTCGACGACGTCACGGAACTTCTGCTTGATCTGAATGTGACGGCCGGTAAGAACGATATCCATGTGGACCTCCCTAGACTCAAGCGGCTTTCGCCGCTATATACGGACCGATACGGCGAAACCGCCGTCCGGATATGACCCATTGTAGCCGACGCCCCGCGGCGAAATGCACACCATGCCCATGGTTGGACTGTTTTGAGGCTATCGGCGCCAATATGTGGACCACGGGTCCCGCCCGATGCTACAATGCAAAGGTTGAGACCTCTCGATGGCCGCGACTGCGCTTGCGCGGTTGAGGAACTTCCGGGCTCCACAGAGCACGATGGCGGATAACGTCCGCCCAGGGCGACCTGAGAGATAGCGCAGCAGAGAACAGACCGCCGGCACATGTGCCGGTAAGGGTGAAACGGCGGTGTAAGAGACCACCGGGCCGCTGGCAACAGTCGGCCGCATGGCAAGCCTCATCGGGAGCAAGGCCAAGCAGAAGGCGTTTGAGGGCTGCTCGCCCAATGCCTTCGGGTAGGCTGCTAGAGCCTGACGGCGACGTCAGGTCGAGATGGATGGCCATCCGTGCCCATAGGGCACGACAGAACCCGGGGTATGAGGGGTCTCACTTATTCTTCGCTTGCATCGGCCGAGAACAGGGCATGGGCGACTTCGCGCAGCACTTGGGGATCATGGCCTTTGCGGCCGCCTGCACCCCAGAACCTGCGGCGCTGCACCTCCACACTGCACGCACGCGCCTTGCGCGCCACGCTACGGCCCAATTCCCATGCGGCTTCGTCGAAGACGCCTTGTTCGGCCGCCTCCTGCGCCACGGATTGGGCGATGGCGCGGTCGACGCCTTTGCGGGTGAGCTCGATGACCGCGCCGCGCATGCCCATCATGCGGCTGACGCATGCGCGCACCACCATGCGCGCATAGTCCTCGTCGTCGAGCAGCCGCAATTCGACAAGACGGTCGATGACCGCATCGATGACCTGAGGCTCATACCCGCGCTCCGCAAGCTTGCCGCGCAATCCGCCAGTCGAGCGTGCGGCGGCGTCGAGAAGCCTCAGTGCGGCCTCCTTGCAGGCCTCCTCGTCTTGCGGCGACTCAGTGAGCGTATAGCCGAATCCGCTCCCCCGCCGTACGCGCACGGCATCACACCCACCCTTGGTATGGCGCGCACCGCCATCACGGTGCTTGCCCCTGCGGTCCGGGGTGGTTGTGGACGAATGTGGGGCGGCCGGTTCAGGCGTCTCGGCGGCGCCAGCGCCAGCCACCCCGTGTTCACGCAGAAATTCCTCGGCGGAGATCATGCCTGCACCTTGCGGTCAGTTCTTCTTGGGGGCGTCTTCCACCGGCTGCCCCTCGATTGTGGCCTCGACCGTGTCGCCCTGCGCGAATTCGTCTTCGCCGGCAATCAGGCCGTACGAGACTTTGACCTTGTGCTCGATCTCATCGACCACGCCCGGGTTGTCTTTGAGGAACTTGCGCACATTCTCACGCCCCTGCCCCAACTGGTCGCCTTCGTAGGTGAACCACGACCCCGACTTCTTGACGATGCCGGTCTCAAGCGCCATGTCGAGCACGGAGCCTTCACGCGAGATGCCCTCGCCATACAGCACATCGAACTCTGCGGTCTTGAACGGTGGCGCCATCTTGTTCTTCACCACCTTGACCTTGGTGCGGTTGCCCACGGCGTCCTCACCGTTCTTGAGCGTCTGGATGCGGCGGATGTCCATACGCACCGAGGCATAGAACTTGAGCGCCTTGCCGCCGGTGGTGGTCTCGGGACTGCCGAAGAAGACGCCGATCTTCTCGCGCAGCTGATTGATGAAGATCGCGGTCGTGTTCGCCTGCGCGAGCGCGCCGGTCATCTTGCGCAGCGCCTGGCTCATCAGACGCGCCTGCAGACCCACGTGACTGTCACCCATGTCGCCTTCGATCTCGGCCTTCGGCACGAGCGCCGCCACGGAGTCGATGACGATCACGTCGAGCGCACCGGAGCGGATGAGCATGTCGGCGATCTCAAGCGCCTGCTCGCCGTTGTCCGGCTGCGAGACGATCAGTGAATCCGTATCGACGCCGAGATTGCGCGCATACACCGGGTCGAGCGCGTGCTCGGCGTCGATGAACGCCGCGACGCCGCCATTGCGCTGCGCGTTGGCCACCACATGGAGCGCGAGGGTCGTCTTGCCCGAGGATTCCGGGCCGTAGATCTCCACCACGCGGCCACGCGGCAGCCCGCCGATGCCCAACGCCATGTCGAGCGCCAGCGAACCGGTGGGAATGACCTCCACATCCTGTTCGGGCCGGTCGCCCAACCGCATGGCCGACCCCTTGCCGAAGCTCTTCTCGACCTGTTGCAATGCGGTGTCAAGGGCCGCCTGACGGCGTGGATCGATCTTCGGTGCCTCGCCGTCCTGCGCTGCCGCCTTGGTTTTGTCTGCCTTCGTCTGCGTAGCCATCGCTTGGTTCTCCTTCATGTTCTGCCGAATGGTGTGCCCATACGCTAACGCGCGCATGCAGCCGCCATCAACTTGTGCAGGGGCATGTGGTCGGACGCCCCGCCCATCCACAATGGGCGCGACCGGCACTCCGACAAGCCCTGCGTGCTGCGCTCCATCATACCCGACAATGCGAACATTTGTTCGAATGCGCGCCAAGTGCGGCGAGTCGCGGATCAGCCGCGGAAATCGACCGGCAACGGCGGCGCTGTATGGTCCTTGCCCCAGCGCTTGCTGTCTGGAATGTCCATCTGGTCACACAGCACGTTCCACACCACACGCGGCTCCTCACCGCGCTCCAGCGCCTCCACAACGGTGGCGCCGCCGAGCTTGGTGAGCCCTTGGTCGTGCGCCAGCGCACGCCCGTAACTGCGCCCGAAGACCTCTTCCAACAATTGCCAAAACTCACGTTCACGCATAGCCCACCACTGTATCGCACACATCCGCCCCACCATACATATGGCTTGGCGCCGTGCGCCCGGCCGGCAGCGCTGCGGGTTCCCGCTGTACTGCCGGCCGGGCGCACGGCGCCAAGCCATAGAGATAGGTTGAAAATCAGCCTTCGACCGAATCCAGGTAATCCGCGACCATGCGCAGCATCTGGGAAGTGCTCAAACCCAGCGACTCGGAGATGGACGCGAGCAGTTCGGAGCTCGCCTCCTTCTGGCCACGCTCGACCTCGGAGAGGTACCCGAGCGATACACCGGCCTTCTCGCTGACCTCACGCAGCGTCTTGTGGTCATGGGTGCGCAGGTCGCGCAGCACATGGCCAATCGCCTCGCGCAACGACACTTCCTTGACTTCCCCATTGGCCTCATGCTTGCGCAGCAGCGCCCGAGGCTTCACGTTTTCGGAATCCTCCTCCTGCCACATGCGCACAAGCGCCGCCTGACGTTCATCCTTCGCCTTCTTGGCTGCTCGCGCACGCATCACCTGCTGCTGGGCGAACATCACCGCCCGGCGCTGTGCGGGGGTCAGCTCACGCATACGAGCGGATCCCGAACGTGCGGGTGCCGGCGCCTCTACCTTCTTGACCTCGGCTTGCACTTCAGTGATTGTCATTCGTTCCATGGCAGTCACACCCCTTTCACATTGTTCTGCCTACACTTCTTTACTGTTCCAGTATCAGGAATTATTCCTGTGAAGAACCTGAGAATTCCCTCAGGTTTTCCAGAACACACCCGATTGTCTTATGTCTAATAACTTCCCGGGAACCTTGCAAATTCAACTCTACTGCATAGTTTGAAGATTCCATGGATATAGTAGGGATTTTTGGAAAAGACACGCCGATATAGACCAATCCTGCGGGTTTTCCGCCGTCAGGCCCCGGTCCAGCCACCCCGGTGGTGGATAATCCGATTATCCGAGAGCGATATTCCGATTGGCTGAACAGTTGTACCGTGCGCTGGGCCATCTCGATGGCCACCTGTGGGTGCACCGCCCCTTCCCTCCGTAAGAGTTCTGCATTTACGCCGAGCACAGAGGCCTTGGCGTGGATGTCATAGGTGACCGCCGACCCGAGGAGCACCTGCGAAGCGCCGGGGATGCGCACAAAGGCGTCGGCGAGCAGACCACCGGTCAGCGACTCCGCACACGCAATCTTCACATCCCGCTCCCGGCACCATTCCAATATGGCCGCGGCCTGGTCATCGCAATACGCCTGCAGCTCCTCGACACTATCGAGATCCCTTGGATCGATTGTGGATACATCGTGCATCGCGCACCTCTTTCTCTGCCTTGGGTCCCATCGCCCGATTGCGGCACGCCTCCATATATACAAACATCCCGCGCGCAGGGCCGTCATGTGCGCGGGATGCAGAACGCAGCTCTCCGACCGACTACCGGGCCGCGCGCTTCTTTGCGGCCATGACGCCATGCACATATTGCCAGCCTGAATACAGGCACAGGATGAGCGAGAAGTAGATCAGCGTGTAGGTGACGACGAAATAGATCGAGAGCCACAGTGGCTGCGCGCCCCCATGCCACAATGTCCATACCGGGAACATGAGCAGTCCGATGCCAAGGCACTGCGTGAGCGTCTTGTATTTGCCGATCTGCGAGGCAGCGATGACCTTGCCGCCATGGTCGAGGACGAAGATGCGCATCACGGTGATGCCGATCTCACGCAACAGGAACAGACCGGTGACGATCCAGCCGACCCACGCATTGCCCAGCTCGCCGTAGCAGGCGGCCACCACAAGGGCGCCGAGGGTGAGCAATTTGTCGGCGATCGGATCCATCAGCTTGCCCAGTTCGGTCACCTGGTTGTATTTGCGCGCAAGCCAACCGTCGAGTTTGTCGGTGGACGCGGCGATGAAGAAGATGATTGCGGCCGCCCAGCGCATGCCCACATTGCGCAGCCCCCAAGGGCCAGCCGCAATGTACAATCCCAAAAACACCACAACAAGGATGATGCGGCTGAAGGTGACGAGGTTCGGCGGTGAACTCCACCCAGCCCACAATGACTGTTTTTCATCTGTCTGCTTTTCCATGCGCTTCAGGATACTCCCCAGCCGTCACTTTCCATGCCGTGCATGTCCCGCGGCGGCAACAAGCGACTACATGTCGGCATCATTGGCGGCCGGTTCGGTCGCCGTAGGCGTGATCGCGTCGGTCTCGCCGCGGATGAACGCGAGCACCTGCGGCAGGTCCTGCGGCTGCACAAGCACGTCGCGCGCCTTGGAGCCTTCGGATGGCCCCACCACCCCGCGCGATTCGAGCAGGTCCATGAGGCGGCCCGCCTTGGCGAAGCCGACGCGTAGCTTGCGCTGCAGCATCGACGTGGAGCCGAATTGCGAGCTCACCACCAGCTCGGCGGCCTGCAGCAGGTCGTCCATGTCGTCTCCGATGTCTTCGGTCGGGTCGAGCGCGCTCTTCTCCGACTCCTTCGCCATCTGCTCGATGTCGTCGCGGTAGTGCGGCTTGCGCTGCGTGCTCACGAATTCGACGGCGTCGCGAATCTCGGACTCATTGACCCACGACCCCTGCACACGGATCGGCTTGGCCATGCCCATCGGCATGAACAGCGCGTCGCCTTGGCCAATCAGCGTCTCGGCGCCGGTCGCGTCGAGGATGACGCGCGAATCGGTGGCCGACGACGTGGCGAACGCGAGCCTCGACGGGATGTTCGCCTTGATCAGGCCCGTGACCACGTCGACCGACGGGCGCTGCGTGGCGAGCACCAAATGCACGCCGGCAGCGCGCGCGAGCTGCGTGATGCGCTGAATCGAGCTTTCCACGTCGTTCTTCGCGACCATCATCAGGTCTGCCATCTCGTCGACGACGACGAGCAGGTACGGGTACGGCGCCACCTTGCGCTGCGATCCGGCCGGAGCGTGCACCTTGCCTGCGCGCACCGCCTCGTTGAAGTCCTTGACGTGCCGGAATCCGAAGAACTCGAGGTCGCTGTAGCGCGCGTCCATCTCTTTGACAACCCATTCGAGCGCTTGGGCCGCCTTCTTCGGGTCGGTGATGATCGGCGTCAGCAGATGCGGGATGCCAGCGTACGCGGACAGTTCCACGCGCTTGGGGTCGACCATGATCATGCGCACCTGATCGGGTGTGGCGCGCATGATAATCGACGTGAGCATCGAGTTGATGAAGCTCGACTTGCCGGAACCTGTGGCGCCGGCCACGAGCAGATGCGGCATCTTCGTCAGGTCGGCCGTCACAAAATGCCCTTCGACGTCTTTGCCCACGCCGGCGAGCATGGGGTTGGGGTCGCTGACTGCCTTCTGCGAACGCAGCACGTCGCCCAGATGCACGATCTCGCGGTCGGCGTTGGGGATTTCGATGCCGATCGCGCTTTTGCCGGGGATTGGCGACAGGATGCGCACGTCCGAACTGGCGACGGCGTAGGCAATGTTCTTCTGCAGGTTCGTGACTTTCTCGACCTTCACGCCCTGGCCGAGCTCCACCTCGTACTGCGTGACCGAGGGGCCGCGCAGGAACCCGACGACCTTCGCGTCGACCTTGAACTGCTCGAAAGTGTTCGAGAGCGCGCGGATCACCTTGTCGTTCTCCGGTGTGCGCGTCGCATGGGGCTTGCCTTTGGCGAGCATGGCGAGGTCGGGCAGTTGGTACGGCCCATCATCGGCTTCGGCGCCTGTAGCTACCTCAGCGCCGGCGGCAGGCGCAGTGCCTGCGGCTGGAGCGCCGGTGCGGCCGGATGCACCGCCCGCCGCAGCCGGCGCGGAGGCGGTCGAACGCGCGACGCGAGGGGCGGCCGGCGGTTCGGAGATGACTTCCCCTGTTTCGGGGGCAACGAGCAGCGTCTGCTCCTGCGCATCCATATGCGCCCAAGGATCGACGGCGGGCACGGCGCCTGACGGCATCGGCCGTGTGTGCTGCTCAGGCAATGTGGACCACGAGTTCGAATCGATGCTGCGCGTGGCGTCGTCACCATAGCCACCGCCGCTGCTCACCGACCGCAGACCGCCGTCGAGCCGCGTCTCGGCGGCCTCACCGTGACGACTTGCCGCGTTGAGGAACGCCTCGTCCCCAGCGTAATGGTCGAGGCCGGCGTCGCTGTCCTCATGCCTATGGCGGTGGAACAGACGCGCGAAGAAGCCCGGCTTGCGCGCGGCTCCCGACTCCTCGTCCGAGCCATCGTGCGCGGGCACACCATCCGCAAACGCAAGCGTGTCGTCGCCCACGCGCACCTCGTTGGGGAACTGACGGTCGTCTTCGTCGTCGGTCCGCTTGCGTGGCGCCTTGCCGGCGAGCGAACGCACGGTGTCTGGAATGTCGGTCACATGCGTGCGTGTGATGAGCAGCACGGAGAACAGCGCGGACACGACGAACACGATGATCGCGAAGGTCTGCGAAAGCCCCCAGGCGAGCGGCGAGCCGATGACGAACCCAAGCAGGCCGCCGGCGCGCTGCAGGTTGCCCCACGAGAACGTCTTCGTGTCGGCCGCCATGACCACGTCGATGATCGAGCACACCGACCACAGCAGCATCGCCCAACCAGCGATGACGCGCGGGTTGCCTGACCCTTTGCCCGCATTACGCATGAGGCGCACGGCCACAAGGACCAGCAGCACCGGCACGACGATGCTCATCACGCCGAACAGACCGGCGGCGAACGCGTGCAGCACACGGCCGAGCGCGCCGTCCACGCGGAACCACTCGGATCCGATGAAGAACACGGCGAGCACGATCATCACGAAGCACAATCCGTCGCGACGGTACGCCGGGTCGAATTCGCCGGTGCCGCCGGCCCCACGCACGCCAGCGCCGAGTGCGCGCGGCACGGCGAGCGCGGCGCGCTTCCACCACGGCTCGAGCGTGGGGGCGCCCGACGACGGGGTCTGCCGCGATGTGCCCGACGAACTGGTGCGGGGTTTGTTTGGGTTCGAGGAAGTAGATCGTGCCATAACGCTCAAGATTCTATCGCAGGGGTTTCACCTCGCCTCGCGCGCGTTCGCGATGCGCGCGCATCAGTGCAATGCGCCGAGATGGTGCTGCACGTATTCGTCGGCGTGCATGTCGATGTGGTCGTAGCCGCCTTGGTCGGCCACGTCGATAACCGCCATCGCGTTGTCCACAAGGCGCGGGTTGAGCGCCTGCAGCCAGTGGATGCGCGGGTCGCGGCCGAACCAGCCCATCTGCTTGCGCGCCAGACGCCGTGTTTTCTGCGCCACGTCGGCCATCGTCTCATCGAGGCCGCGCAGGCCGTCCAAGTAGTCGATCACCTGCTGGTAGCCGAGCGCGCGCGCCGCCGTCATACCCAGATGCGGGCGCAGGCGTTCGACTTCGTCGATGAACCCGTCGTCGAACATGCGACGCGTGCGTTCGTCGATGCGCGCGTCGAGGTCTTCGCGCGGCAGGTCGAGCCCGATCTGCACCGAGGGAATGACGTAACGGTAACGCGGCAGCGACGCCGAATACGGGCGCCCGGTGAGCTCGATGACCTCGAGCGCGCGCACGGTGCGGCGTGGATTGTGCGGATCCATGCGCGCCGCCGCCTCGGGGTCACGCTGCGCGAGCTCGGCGAACAGTGCGCCGGCGCCTTCCGTGCGCGCGCGTTCCTCGAGACGCGCGCGCACGTCCGGATCGGTGCCGGGGAACGAGATGTCGTCGATCGCGGCGCGCGCGTACAGGCCCGAGCCGCCCACGAGGATCGGGCGGATGCCCTGTGCCTGCAGGTCGCTGATGACCGTGCGCGCCATCTGCTGGAAGCGCGCGACGGTCATTGTGTCGGACGGGTCGATCACGTCGAGCAGATGGTGCGGCACCGCGGCCTGCTCCTGCGCACTCGCCTTCGCGGTGCCGATGTCCATGCCGCGGTACATCTGGTAGGCGTCCGCATTGACGATCTGCGCGCGTTCGCCGCGCTCGGCGAGCCGCCGCGCGATCGCGATGCCCAGACCCGTCTTGCCCGATGCCGTGGGCCCAACAATCGAGACGAGGCGGGGTGCGACGATCGGCGTGGGTTCAGTGGCGGATGGCATAGGTCTGCCCCTTGGCCGGGTCCGGGTCCGCGATGAGGTTGTGCTTGCCGGCGTGCGTGACCGTGGCGGTCACGAAATCGCCGACCTGCGGTGCGGGCATGCCTTCGGGCACGCCGACATGCACAAGCACGCCGGTGCGTTCACGGCCGGTCACACGGTGCGTCTGCTCGTCCTTGCGGCCGGTGGTGCCGGTGACCATCACTTCGACGTCGCGCCCTTCGAACTTCTTGAGCTCCTGTGCGGTGATGCGCTCCTGCAGCGCCACAAGGCGCTCGAAGCGCTCCTGCGAGACTTCGCGCGGCACCTGTTCCATCGCCGCGGCGGGCGTGCCCGGGCGCGGTGAGTAGATGAACGTGAACGCGGACGAGAAGCGCGCCTGCTCCACGATGTCGAGCGTGCGCTGGAAATCCTCTTCCGTCTCGCCCGGGAACCCGACGATGATGTCGGTCGAGATCTGCGCGTCGGGCATCGCCTCACGGATGCGGGCCAGGATGTCGAGGAACTTCGCGGAACGGTACGACCGGCGCATGGCGCGCAGGATGCGGTCAGAGCCCGACTGGAGCGGGAAGTGCAGCTGGTGCATCACATTCGGCGTCTGCACCATCGCCTCGATCACGTCGTCGGTGAACGCCGCCGGATGCGGCGACGTGAACCGAACACGTTCGAGCCCCTCAACCTCGCCGCACGCACGCAACAGCTTCGAGAACGCATAGCGGTCGCCCACGCCGTAACCGTACGAGTTGACGTTCTGGCCCAGCAGCGTGACCTCTTTGGCGCCTTCGTCCACACAACGGCGCACCTCGGCGAGCACGTCGCCCGGGCGCCGGTCGCGTTCCTTGCCGCGCGTGGTGGGCACGATGCAGAACGTGCAGGTGTTGTTGCAGCCCACCGAGATCGCGACCCACGACGAGATGCGCGACCCGCGCACCGCGGGCAGCTGGCTGGGGAACTGATCAAGCGATTCCTTGACGCGCACCTGCGCGCGGCCTTTGCGGCGGGCCTGATCGAGCAGCGCCGGCAGGTCCTCAATGTTCTTCGTGCCGAACACGGCGTCGACCCAAGGCGCCTTCTCGGCGATGCGCTCGCGGTCGAGCTGGGCCATGCAGCCGCCGACCGCGATCTGCAGGTTGGGGCGCTCCCTTTTCATCTGCGCCCACAGGCCGATTGTGCCGTACATGCGTTCCGCCGCGTTCTCACGCACTGCGCATGTGTTCATCACGATCAGGTCCACGTCGTGGTCGAGCTCCTGCTCTTCGGTGGCCGGCACATACCCTTGTCTCTTGAGCACGCCGGCGATGCGCTCGGAATCGTGCACGTTCATCTGGCAGCCCAGCGTGTGGACCTGGAACACGCCCCTGCCACGGCCCTCCTGCCCGGCCTCGGGGGCCGTAAGCGTGCGCTCCTGCTCGGTCATCATGTCTTCGTTCATACCGCATATGCTAACGGAGGGCGGGCACAGTACGCACAGCATGCCCCACTCCTCCATCGAACTTCCATGAAACGCGCCCGTGGGCCGATTGCCCCGTTCAGGCGCATCGGTTAGGATGGCACAATGTGATACTTGACCGCCAAAGCCGCATCAACACGAATGACCTGCGCACCCGTCTCAAGGTGTTGCTCGCCCAGTTCTCCACCGACAGCCAACCGGGGCATTTGGGCGACATGGAGACGATGACCGAGTTCATCAACCAGATGCAGGTCTACGAAGGCGCCATGTACGAGATCAGCACCAAGCTCGAGATCCTCGACTCCGAATTCCAAGTGCGCTTTTCGCACGACCCGATCCATCACATGGAGCGCCGCCTCAAGTCCGTGGATTCGATTCTGGGCAAACTGGAACGCAAGAACCTGCCGGTGACGATCGAGGCCATCCGCGACAATCTGTTCGACGTGGCCGGCATCCGCGTGATCTGCAATTACCGCGACGACGTGTATTCCGTGGCCAACTACCTTTCGGCGCAGTCCGACATCCAGGCGCTGCGCGTGAAGGACTACATCAAATCCCCCAAACAGAACGGCTACCGTTCGCTCCACGTGATCTACGCCGTTCCGGTGTTCCTGTCGAACGGCGCGCATTACACGCCCGTGGAGGTGCAGTTCCGCACGATCGCGATGGACTACTGGGCGAGCCTCGAGCACGCGTTGCGCTACAAGACCGATCTGCCCGACAACAAGCACGCGGAGCACGCGCAGACGCTGCTCGATTGCGCGCGCTCGCTGCAGAACGTGGAGACGCAGATGCAGACGATCCACCGCGACATCAACGGCGCCCCGCAGAGCGGCGAGGCCCCGCACGCCGAGGGGCTGCAGCACGCGATCTCATGACGCGCGCACGGCCCCGGCAAACAAGACGGCGGTGGCCCCACGCTGAACAAGCGTGGGGCCACCGCCGTATGTGAGGCCTGCGCGGGGCTAGTCCCGGCTCAGCCCCACCAACTGCAACACGTAGAGGAACATGTTGATGAAGTCGAGGTAGAGATTGAGCGCGCACAGGATCGAGATGCGCTTGATCATCTCGGGGCCCTGCGCGGCGTACTGCGCGAACGCGGCGCGTGTGAACTGCGCGTCGTAGATCGTCATGCCGGCGAACAGGATGATGCCGATCGCCGAGATGACCTTGAGCATCGTGTCGGTGGGCGCCACGAACATGAGGATCACCTGCGCCACAATCAGCACGATGAGCGCGATCATCAGCACCGGGCCGGCTTTGAGCATGTTCGCCTTGGTCGTCAGGCCGAACATCGTGAGCGCGAAGTAGAAGCCTGCGCTGATCAGGAACGCGAAGCCGATCGTGCCGAGGTTGTATGCCCCGAAGATCGTGCTCATCGTCACGCCCATCAGCGCCGCGAATATGTAGAAGCACACGCGCGCGGCGGCCGGCGACATCTTCATGACGCGCACGCCAAGGTAGACCGCCATGCCGATCTGCACGATCGCCGGCAGCCAGACGCCCAGCGCACCGGTGGCGCGCAGGAACGACACATAGAACCCGCTCATCTGTGTGAAGATGGCCACGGCCGCGGTGATGAGCAGGCCGATTGTCATCTCGCCATAGGCGCGCGTGATCGACACGTGCTCGGCACGCTCGTACGCGTATGCAGGCGTGGCATCGATTGTGGTTTGGCCCGCCTGCTGCCGCATGGTGTATTGCGACTGCGGACCATTGGGATAGCCCCCATAGGGCTGCTGGCCATATGTCATAATCCGTTGTTCCTTATCTGTTTTGGCTGCCCCTATTGTACGCGAAGGATTCGCCTACAATCTGAAAGTCTTCTGACAATACGATGGGAACGGTCCAATACGGTTGCTCCACTGCATTCAACACCGCCGCGTAGAGCACTATTCCACCTCGCCCACGGTGAAGGCGGACACCCATCAGTGGCATGCGAGCCATTCGACGGCGAGTTTGGTGCGGTTCGAGATGTTCGTCTTGGCCAGGATGTCGCTGATGCGGTTGCGCACCGTGCCTTCGCTCAGATACAAACGCCCCGCGATCTCGCGGTTGTCCAATCCTTCGGCCACGAGGGCTGCGATGCCCCGCTCACGGTCGGTAAGCACCGCGAACCGCGGGTCCTCCCCCACGCCTTCGCCCGGCGCCCCGCCTTCGCGTGGCGCCACATGCAGCGGCAGTTGGCCCAGGACCTCGGCGCCGAGCACCACCTGGCCCGCCATGACCGCCTGCACTGCCGGAACCACGGAGGCGACGTCCTGTTTGATCAGATAGCCCTTGGTGTGCAGGTCGATGGCACGGCGGATATAGTCGGGGTCGGCGAATGTGGTGAGGATCAGGATGCGCGCATCGGGGTCGTCCTGCAGGATGCGCTCCGCCGCCTCAAGGCCGTCGATGCCCGGCATCTGCACGTCGATGAGCAGCACGTCGGGGGCGTGCCGGCGGCAGTTCGCCACGGCGGCCTCGCCGTCATGCGCGCTCCACAGCACCTGCGCGGTGCCGGTCGCGGTGAGTATCGTGCCGATCGACGAGCACACAATCGGGTCGTCGTCGACAATGGCCACTGAAATCATCATGCTCCTTGTGTGGTCTGTTGTGCGGGGTCTGGTTTGGGGATGGAGACGAACACGCGCCAACCTTCGCCGTACGGCCCGCATGTGGCGTTGCCGCCGAGTGCGCGGGCGCGTTCCTCGATGTCGGCAAGCCCGATGCCCGCCGAGCGCATGGCGCCCGCGCTTATGGGCTTGCCGCCGTTGTCCTGCACGATGAGCTGCCACAGGCCTGGCAGATCGATGAGCTTCACCGTGGCCTCGCTCGCCGTGCCATGCCGCACCGCATTGGTGAGCGCCTCGCGAATGACCGCAGCGAAACAGCGCGCGACCGCGGCCGGGGCGTGCTCGATGCCATCGGCCAGATGCACCGTCAGCGGAACACCCTCGTCGACTGATGCGGCGTCTTCGACCATGCTGTGGAAATCGGTGCCCTCGTCTTTCAGGTCGTGCACCGACGCGCGGATCAACGTCATCGCCTCGTCGAGCGTGGCGCTGATCTGGCCGAACTGCGCGGCGTGCTCGGCGTCGCCCACCGTTGCGGCCACGACATGGTCGGCCTGCGTCATCATGATCGCGCGTGTGAGGACGTGGCCCACGTTGTCGTGGATCTCACGGGCGATGCGCGTGCGTTCGTTGAGCCGGGCCTGCCGCATGTCGGCGGTGCGCTGCGCCTCGACATCGGCGATGCGCGCATGCGACAAGCGCAGCCGTTCACGCCGTGCATCGGCGAGCGCACGGTAGCGCATCTGCGAGCGCAGGCCATCGGCACGCAGCCAACCCGCCACGGCGGCCAGCACAGTGAGCGGCACCAACAGCATGCAGGCGAGCGCACGCGCGTCGCGCGGCCACACGCCGCCGATGCTCATCAACGCCATGCCCGTCACCACGCAAGCCGCCGCACATGGCGCCGCCGTGAGCACATATTTGGCATGGCGTGTGCGTGGCGTGGCGCAGAAGACGAGTTGATAGGCCAGATCGCACGCCACAAGCGGCAGGAACATGGCCCATGTGGGAATGGCGACCGCCGCTACGCAGAACGCCATGCTCAAGGTGAGCCATGTCTTCGTCTCGACGAGCGCGGCGAGCGCCGCCAGACAGACCGCCACAAGCAGGCCCACCACGGTGGCCACGGTGATGTCGGAGCCGGCCAGCAGGGCGAGCAACGTGCAGATGACGGCCATGAGCACATGGGCTGCGATGTCCGCCATGCTGCGCTCCTTTCCGTGCCGTGTACGTGTTGCCGTTTCCATTATCGGGCACACCGCGGCTGCCGCAACGCGCATCGTGACATTTGTCACCACTGCTTCACGAAACTGGTGATGGCAGGCACGGTGTCGGCACGCGCCCGCTTGGAACAATGGTGGACATGAACACTACAGCACCAATCCCGGCGAGCGCCGCACAACGCACCGTGCAGCCCACCCCGGCCATCCGGGTGACCGAACTGGTCAAGCATTATGGAGACAACCTGGCCCTCGACTACCTGAGCATGGAGGTGCGCCGCGGCGAGATCTACGGCCTGCTCGGACCGAATGGCTCGGGCAAGACGACCGCGATCAACTGCATCCTCGGCCTGCTCACCTATGATTCGGGCGAAATCCGCATCTTCGGCGAGCCGATGGGCCCCACGAGCTACGATCTCAAACGCCGCATCGGCGTTGTGCCGCAGGATATCGCCGTGTTCAACGAGCTGACGGTCGAAGAGAACATCTCGTATTTCTGCTCGCTGTACGTGGCGGACCGTGCACGCCGCACAGGGCTCGTCGACGAGGCGATCGCGTTCGTGGGACTCGACGACTACCGCACGTACCGCCCGCGCAAACTCTCCGGCGGCCTGCTGCGCCGACTGAACATTGCGTGCGGCATCGTGCACAGGCCGGAGCTCATCTTCTTCGATGAGCCGACCGTGGCCGTCGACCCGCAGAGCCGCAACGCGATCCTCGAAGGCATCGAGCAGCTCAACGCGCAGGGTTCCACCATCGTGTACACGAGCCACTACATGGAAGAGGTCGAGCAGATCTGCGACCGCATCCAGATCATTGACCACGGCCGGCAGATCGCCCTCGGCACCGCCGACGAACTCAAGCGCATGATCGACGTCGGTGAGCGCATCAGCATCGAGGCGCCGTCGCTCACGGGCGGCGATGATACACGTGCGCGCACCATCGCCGCACTGCGCGCCCTGCCCGCTGTGCACGACGTGGCGTTCGAGCAGGACACGCTCACCATCTCGTGCGCACAAGGCGCGCACAATCTGATCGACGTGCTGCAGGCGCTGCGGCAGGTGGATGTGCCTGTGGGGCATGTCAGCTCGCACACGCCGACGCTCAATGACGTGTTCCTTGCGCTGACCGGCACCGACCTGCGCGACTGACCGCATGCGTATACGAAAGGAGAGACACGATGTGGAGCACGTTCCTGACCACATTGCGCATCAATCTGCGCGAAAAATCGTCGCTGTTCTGGCTGTTCTGCTTTCCGATCCTGCTCTCGACGATGTTCCTGGGCATGTTCGGCAATCTCAGCGCGACCTATGAGGTCACGACGATGCGGTTCGCCATGGTGGCGAATGGCGACTACTGCAAGTCCGAAGGCGCGCAACAACTAGTCGCCGCGATGCAGCGCACGCCGGTCACCCCGCAGGCATGCGACACGGCACCCGACGCGATGGATGTGGATTCGGGCGTCACCGATCTGCGCGACCTGCTCGACGTGACGCCGGTGGACAACGCCGCCGAGGCGACTGACCTGATCAACACCGACACCGATGTGCGTGGGTTCCTCACGGTGGACGGCGACGGCCTGCTGCATATGACAATCAGCCGCGCGACCGTCTCGAGCGTGAACGACACGATGAGCACCCCGGGATTGCCGGTCTCGTTGAGCATCCTCGACGGCGCAATCGGCATGTTCAACCGGCAGGCGCTCACCGTGGCGCAGATCATGTCATCCGACCCGGCTGTGTTCACCAATGAGGCGTTCACCGCAGCCGTGCAGGAGGCGCCGGGATTCACGCGCCAAGTGCGCCTGACGAACTTCAAGCCCGACGAATCCGCGCGCTACTACTACGCGCTGCTCGCGATGACCGCGTTGATGGCGATGACCTTCGCCGTGACGACCGTGTGCTCGACGCAGGCGAACCTCTCCGCGCTCGGCATGCGCCGTTCGCTCGCGCCGCTCACGAGGTTCCGCCAGCTCATGGGCGGGTTCCTCGCCAGTTGGCTGTGCACGTTCTGCTCGCTGCTCGTGGCATTGCTGTACATCCACTTCGTCTGTCGCATCTCGTTCGGTGGCCGTTGGGCGGCCACACTGCTCGCGATCGTCGTCGCATCGTTTGCATCGAATGCGCTCGGCACATTGCTCGGATCACTGCCGAAACTGACGGCCGGCACAAAAATCGGCCTGACGACCGCCATCTCATGCGCGCTCTCATTGTTCAGCGGCCTGTACGGCTCCGGCGCGATGGCGTTGAGCGACTGGATCCAACGCAACGCGCCGATCGTCGCAACGATCAACCCCACCCAGCAGGTGACCAACCTGTTCTACGACATCCTCTATTACGACTCATATGCCCCATTCTTCCGCACCGTCGGCATCCTGCTGACGATGGCCGTTCTCGCCCTGGCATTGGCGACCGTGTTCCTCAGGAGGCAACGCTATGCACACCTTTAAGTCCACACTGAAGGTCCTGCTGGCCCAGAAACTCATGATCCTCATCTATGTGGTGTGGCTGTGCCTGATGATGTTCGGCCTGAGCTGGACACTGATCACCGACCTCTCCGCATCCGACAGCTCGGTCCACTACGAATCCGCCAAAGCGGACGTGGCCGTCGTCAACCGCGACCCGCACGGCGCCGATCTGGTCGGTGCGATGCGCGAGTTCCTCGCGAAGGACTGCAACCTCGTTGACGTCGGTACAACGAGCGAGGACCTGCAGACGGCCGCAGCCTCGAACTACGCGGACCTGATTGTAATCGTCCCTGACGGCTACACGCAGCGCCTCGCCGATGCGCTCACGACCAATGGCGACGAGCCGAAACTCGACGTGGTCGTCAGCTTCACCGGCGCCTACGGTTCGCTCGCGAAACTCCAAGTGGACGACTTCCTGCGCCTGACGCGCATCGAAGCGCTCGCACAGCAGACACAGACGGGGGCTGCCGTGACGCCCGCGGCGCTCAACACGGCGGCCGACGCCGTCATCAACACGCTCGCCGACGACGCAGGCGCCTACCCACAGATCAATGTGGCCGACGACCCGGGCGCCGCGAGCGACAAGCAGGAGTCGGCGCGCACAGCCTATGTGATGACCGCCAAGATGGGCGTCTATCCACTGCTCGCCGCGACGCTCGTGTGCACGGCGCTCGCGATGAACGCGTTCTCCGCGGCGAATGTGCGCCGCAGGCTATATGCCTCACCGCAGCACACCGGCGCCATGGTCATGCAAGAGTTCGCCGCATGTGCGCTTTTCGGCGCGATCGTCAGCCTGCTGTATTGGGGCATATCCATGGCGCTGCCCGCGCTCGCCGGACTGCCGATCAGCGGTATCCCCCTGCCGACGCTCCTCTACTCCGGCGCCTCGCTCGTGCTGTATGCGCTCGTCGGTGTGGCGAGCGGCTTCATGATCAGCATGCTGTCGGCGAACTCCGTCGCCGTCAACGCGATCGCGAACGTGTTCGGCCTACTCGTCATGTTCACCTCAGGTATGGCGTTCCCGATTGACATGATGCCGCATGTGATGATCATCATCGGCAAACTGCTGCCAGGCTGGTGGTTCTGCCAGTCGATCGACGCGGTCAACGGCATGGACGGCCATATCGATGCGGGACTGTGGCTCGCCAACAACGCGATCGTGCTGCTCTTCGGCGTCGCGTTCATCTGCCTTGGGCTCGCGTTCTCGAAGCTGCGCCGTTTGCGCCCCGAGCTGGCGGCCCCGGGCGCGACCCAGCTCGCCGAGGCGTAAGGAACCGTCAACACTCCCACAATCCACAGGGGGCCGCCACCGTGTGCTCGGTGGCCGTCCCCTCACGTTGTGCATGGCGTCACATCATCGCGCGGTACGCCTTCCAGATGTCGCTCAATGCACGACCGTCCGACTCACGCTTCCAGACGTTGAGGCTCGCCGTCGATCCGCCGATCTGCCGTGCCGCGGCCGTCGGCGTCGCGTATTCGGTGCCGTCCTCTCCCTGGAACCCGGTTTCAGTGACGGTGATAATCCACGTCTCATGCTTGCGCGGCCGGTTCCACACGAACCGGTCCCCCGGTTTGAGCAGCCCCGCGCGCACCACTTCGGCCACCGCCACACGCTTCGACGTGCGCTTGGACCGGTGCGCGACGCCCGGCGTGTGCGTCGCGGCCGCCGCCTGCTGTTCGGCGATCGCCACATCACCGCGGTCGATGTGCCATGCCTGCGCGATGAGGTCGATAATCTGCCGTTGCCGCAACTCCAGATACTGCGGGGTGATCACCTCCAGATCGCGCAGCACGCGCGTCAACGGGAACCGTCGCGAACTGGCGTCGCGCACCATGAGGTCGCGCCGTGCGCCAAAATCATCCACAGCGTTGAAATACCGCGGCGCCTTCTGCGTGAGCACGAAGTTGCCGATCCGCTGCGCCCAATAGTCGCATGTGCCGGCCGGCCAAGCGGCGAACTGCGAACCGGTGGGCACACGTTCGGGGATGATCGGCACGGCGTTGAGGCTGCGCGGCCGTGTGATGCGCTCGCCGGAGAGCTGTTCGTTCGCACGGATGAGCAACAGCCGTCGCATGCCGGCGTCGATCGAAAGTTCGCCGCGCAGGTGCAGCATCGCGAGCCGCTGTTCGTCGGCGCTGACACTGAATCCGGCGATCCGCTGCAACGGCGACTGCTTCTTCAGGTCGCGCACAATCGTGGCCGCGCGCGTGCGCCGTTCGAGTTCCGACTTCCCGTTGAGGCAGTCGATGCCGGTCACGCGATCGAGCATCGTCAGGATCTGCATCAGGCGCTCGCCGTCGTGCAGCGAAACGCGCTGCGACGCATTGCGCTCGCCATGCGCGAAGACGACCGTGTCCGGGTCGTTCAGATTGTCGAGCGAATGGACGAGCGCCCACAATGCGACCGGCTTCCAGTCACTGTACGGGTAGTCGCCGAGCGCACAGAGCAGATCGACGACCGAGCGCGGCAGCAGGCTTTCGCTCGGCCGGTGCAGAATCTCGTCGCATATCGCGTACGGCCGCAGCACTTCGTCGATGAATTCGATGCATTGCCCTTTGCGGATGTACCCGTCGAGTACGTGGCCGGTGAAATCGGCGATCAGCGACTCGCAGATCGGCGTGCGCGTGAAGATGAGGTCGAGGTCGGCGAAGAACCGTTCAATGCGCGCGTTCTCGTCGCCCATCGGTTCCATGATGTCGTCCCAATAGCGCGCGTAGACGGTGCGCGCGGCGCTCGAGATGCCCGAAACGACCTTCGCCTTGAACACGTCGGACGGCGTGAGCGGCATGCCGCGCATGTTCATGACGTCGAAGATGCGGTACGCGCCCGAGATGTCATCGGTCGTGACGATGACGAACATGACGTCGTTGACGAGGTAGGCGGCGAACTGCCGGCGTTCGTCGTCGGCCATCGCGGCGAGCGTGTCGTATGCGCATTTCGTATTCATCTGGATGTTGCGCTGCGCCTGCGTCGCGATGTCCGTGTCGCGCAGGTCGAACAGCGCCTCGAGGTCGCCGTGCTGCACGTATTCGCGGAAGAACTCCTCGTCCTGCTCGCGCAGCCTGAGGCGCGGCTCGGTCTCGATGCCGCGCAGTTTGTCGCCCGCTTCGGTGAGCAGGCCGGCGAGGCTCGCATGCAGTTGCGGGTCCTCTTCGAGCGTGAGCAGCACCGCGAAGATGATCGACAGCGACACCAGACGCTGCTGCCCGTCGATCACCTGATGCATGCCGTGCTCGTCGCGCACGAGGATGAGTGAACCCAGGAAATACGGCCCGTCGTGCACGGCGCACGCGTCCATGACGTCTTCGATGAGTTGCTTCATCTGCACGTTGTGCCAGCTGTACGAACGCTGGAACGCCGGAATCGCGAACCGGTAGTCGGCGGTGAACACTTTGGACAGCGGTTTTTCGCTTGCGCTAATCGACATACTCATCCCCCTCGATGATCGTGATCCCAGCCTGCCGCATCCGTTCGACGGCAGCCTTGCCCAACTCCTCGCTCACCGGCACGCTCAGGTCGGTGTACACGCGCACATCGTAGCCGCGCGCCACCGCATCGAGCGCGGTGTCGCGCACGCAGTGCGACAGCGCGATGCCCACAATGTCGACGCGCGTGACGCCTGCGCCAGTGAGCAGCGCGTCAAGCGTGCGGCCCGCGGCGAGCGCCTCGGCCACGTCGTCGCGCGTGGGGATGGCCTCACCGTTGTCTTCGACGCCTTCGAACCCGGAGTACGCGGCGCTGTACTGCCCCTTCTTGATGTGGTGCGGCACGCCGAGCGACTCGACCGCCGGGTGCAGGCGCGCGTTCGGCGTGCCGGCCGCGCCGTGCACCGGCCACGTGTCGACGAAATCCGGGTGGTCGGACCAATGCTCCCCCGGTTCGACATGCCAGTCCTGCGTCGTCGCGATGAGCGCATACCGGCTGCGGTTGCGCTCGGCGAACCCATGGATGCGCTCGGCTACCGCGTTGCCGCCCTCAACGGCGAGCTCGCCGCCCTCCGTGAACGTTGGCTGTACGTCGACGATGATCAGTGCTGTGTTGTTCGTGCCCACGTGCACATTCTATAGCACGCGGCACAGGGCATGCCGCGTGCGTGCCGAACTCGCGTCACATGCCCTTCCACGCGCAGTATTCCGCGGCTTTCGCACGCCACCGGTCACGCTCGGCGTCGTCGATCGCGCGGATGACACGGGCCGGGTTGCCCACGGCCACACTATGGTCGGGGATGTCTTTCGTGACGACCGAACCGGCACCGATGACGACGTCGTTGCCGATCGTCACGCCCGGGCAGACGGTCACATTGGCACCGAACCACACGTCGTTGCCGATGCGGATCGGCCGGCCGCCTTCGAGCTGCGCATTGCGTGTCTGCGTGTCGATCGGATGGTACGGCGTGTACAGGCCGACGCGCGGGCCGAAGAACACATTGTCGCCGATGGTCACCGGCGCCACGTCGAGGATGATGCAGTCGGTGTTCGCGTAGAAGCCGTGCCCGATCGTGATGTTGCAGCCGTAGTCGCAGCGGAACGGCGGTTCGATGTGAGAGCCTTCGCCGATTGCGCCGAACAGCTCACGGAACAGTGCGGTGCGCTCGTCGAATGCGTCCCATGCGCTCGTATTGATCTCATGCTGCAGCCGGCGGCGTTTGGCGCCAAGCGCGTGCAGATGCGGGTCGTCGGCGATATACAGCTCGCCGGAAACCATGCGTTCGTATTCTCGTGTGGAATGCTCATTCATGGCATGGGATTCTAGCAGCGTTGCGCTGCGCGACGAGAGAACAGGCTGCACCGCGCGCGGCCCTATAATGGCCTCAGTGCTTGCCAACGATGGCATCACCTGAGGAAAGAGCAACTAAGGAGCGTGGACCATGACCGGACTATATGCGAGCCTGTTCACCATCATCATCGTCGCCATCAGCATCTGGGTGCTGTATTACGTGATCCGTGCCGCCGTGCGCGCGGGCATTATCGACGCCGAGCGTGAGATGGGCAAGATCAAGATGCCCGTCACGAAGGACGACAAGCTGCAGGAACAGCGCGAGGCGCTTCAGGAGGAACGCGTGCGTGCGATTGTGGCCGACGAGCAGCGCAAGCAGGCGGCGAAGGCCGCCAAGGAGCAGGGCAAGTAAGCTCAAGGCTCACCACATATACCAAGGGGGAGGACCCATCCACAGTCGTGTGGATGGGCCCTCCCCCTCGCGCTCTGGCGTGCTTAGCGTCACTCGCTCATCAGATTGCGCAGCACGTACTGCAGGATGCCGCCATTGCGGTAATAGTCGGCTTCGCCAGGCGTGTCGATGCGCACCACGGCTTCGAACTCGGTCTTCGAGCCGTCCTTGTGCGTCGCCTCGACGTGCACGGTCTTCGGTGTCACACCCTGATTGAGCGCGTCAATCCCGGTGATCGAGTAGACCTCGGTGCCGTTCAGGCCAAGCGATTCCGCCGATTCGCCTTCGGGGAACTGCAACGGCAGCACGCCCATGCCGATGAGGTTGGAACGGTGGATGCGCTCGAAGCTTTCGACGATGACGGCCTTGACACCGAGCATCGCGGTGCCCTTCGCCGCCCAGTCGCGCGAGGAGCCGGTGCCGTATTCCTTGCCGCCGATGACGACGAGCGGCGTGCCGTTCGCGATGTAGTCGCGTGAGGCCTCGTAGATCGTCGTCGGCTTCATCGCCAGGAAGTCGTAGGTGTAGCCACCCGGCTTGATCTCCTCGCCCACCGACGCGAGCAGCATGTTGCGCAAGCGGATGTTGCCGAACGTGCCGCGTACCATGACTTCGTGGTTGCCACGGCGCGAACCGTACGAATTGAAGTTCTTCGGCTGCACGCCATGCTCCACAAGGTATTCGCCCGCGGGGCTCGTCGCCTTGAACGCGCCGGCCGGCGAGATGTGGTCGGTCGTGACCGAGTCGCCGAGGAACGCGAGCACGCGTGCGTCGCGGATGTCCTCGACCGGGGACGGCTCGGCGCCCATGCCGTCGAAGAACGTCTGCTTGCGCACATACGTCGACTCCGGATCCCATGCGAACAGTTCGCCCTCGGGCACGTCAAGGCCCCTCCAGCGGGCGTCGCCTTCGAACACCGAAGCGTAGTCGTTGAGGAACATCTCACGGCTCACATTGCCGCTCACCACCTGCTCGACCTCGTCGTTCGTGGGCCAGATGTCCTTGAGGTACACCGGCTTGCCTTCCGGGTCGGTGCCCAGCGGCTCCGTCTCGAAGTCGAAGTCCATCGTGCCGGCGAGCGCATAGGCGATGACGAGCGGCGGCGAGGCGAGGTAGTTCATCTTGACGTCCGGGCTGATGCGGCCTTCGAAGTTGCGGTTGCCCGACAGCACGGCGGTCACCGTGAGGTCGTTCGCGTTGATCGCTTCGGAAATCTCCGGCAGCAGCGGCCCGGAATTGCCGATGCACGTGGCGCAGCCGAAGCCGACGAGCTGGTAGCCGAGGCGGTCGAGGTCCTCCTGCAGGCCAGCCTGCTTCAAGTAGTCGGCCACGACCTGCGAGCCCGGGGCGAGCGAGGTCTTGACCCATGGCTTGGGGCTCAGGCCCTTCGCCACGGCGTTGCGCGCGATGAGGCCGGCCGCGATCATGACCGAGGGGTTCGAGGTGTTGGTGCACGAGGTGATCGAAGCGATTGCCACGTCGCCGTTCTGGATGTCGAAATCGCCGCGGAAATCGGTCGAGACGTGCACGGGGTTGCCGTTCGTCTTCTCGGTCACATAGCCGGGCAGTGTCTCTTCGAACGTCGTCTTCGCATGGTTGAGCTCGATGCGGTCCTGCGGGCGCTTCGGGCCGGCGATCGACGGCACGACCGTCGACAGGTCGAGCTCGAGGTATTCGGAGTACTGCGGCTCCACATACTGCGGGTCGTTGACATCGTGCCACAGCTTGTTCGCCTTCGCATACGCCTCGACGAGCGCCACCTGCTCGTCGGAACGGCCGGTCAGGCGCAGGTAGTCGAGCGTGACGTTATCAATCGGGAAGATGCCGCACGTCGAGCCGAACTCCGGGCTCATGTTGCCGATCGTCGCGCGGTTGGCGAGCGGGACGGACGCGATGCCTTCGCCGTAGAACTCGACGAACTTGCCGACGACGCCGTGCTGGCGCAGCATGTCGGTGATGGTGAGCACCACGTCGGTCGCTGTGACGCCTTCGGGGATCGACCCCTTGAGCTTGAAGCCGACGACGCGCGGCACGAGCATTGAGATCGGCTGGCCGAGCATGGCGGCCTCGGCTTCGATGCCGCCGACGCCCCAGCCGAGCACACCGAGTCCGTTGACGGTCGTGGTGTGCGAGTCGGTGCCGACGCACGAATCGAGGTACGCGAGCGTCTTGCCGTCGGCGGCGGCCTTGCGCATGACGACCTGGGCGAGGTATTCGATGTTGACCTGGTGGATGATGCCGGTCCCCGGCGGCACCACGCGGAAGTTCTCGAAGGCCTGCTGGCCCCAGCGCAGGAACTGGTAGCGTTCGCCGTTGCGCTCGTATTCGATGTCCATGTTGATCTGCACGGCGTCATCCACACCGTAGGCGTCGATCTGCACGGAATGGTCGATGATCATGTCGGACTGCACCTGCGGGTTGATCACCTCGGGGTTGCCGCCGAGCTCCTTGACGGCGTCGCGCATCGTGGCCAAGTCGACGACGCACGGCACGCCGGTGAAGTCCTGCATGACGACGCGCGACGGCGTGAACTGGATCTCATGGCTTGGATCGGCTGCAGGGTCCCAATCGAGCAGCGCCTTCACGTGCTCGTCGGTGATGTTGGCGCCGTCCTCGTTGCGCACAAGGTTCTCGACGAGCACCTTGAGCGAATAAGGAAGGTGGTCAATGCCCTCAAGGTCGGCGATGCGGTAGTAGTCGTACGACTGCTCCCCGACGTTGAGGACGTCCAGCTGGTCGTCGCGCATGGACATGGGTTTCCTCCGAACGTGTTGTGGAACTGGTGATTGGCTCACACGATACCGTGTGCATGTTTCAGCGCTTCGATATGCGCTTGTATTGTGAGATGACCGAACGCATGGTCACGGGCAGGAACTTGGGGAACAGCCACACACTGAGCGCGAAGAGCAGCGTGGCGATCACGATCTGCACACCAAGCGCGAGCAGACCCTTGCCGCCCGGCAGCTGGAATGCGAAGAAATGCGCGACGAACGGGATGCACATGCCGATCACACCCGCCGCCGCGAACGCCGCGACGAGCCAGCCGCGCCACGAGTTGAGTGGCGTCGCCACGCGCGCGAGCACGTAGATGCCCATCACGAAGAGCACCGTGGCGCACATCGACCGCCACAGCAGCTGGTACTGCGCCGAGCCGTCGACGTTCCACCCCATGAGTTTCGGCACGAACCATGCGGACAGCAGCACCGAGAGCGCCGTCGCGATGCCGCACGGCACCGAGAACGCGAAGACGCGGCGCAGGAACCCGGGAATGTAGCGGCGCGTGTTCGGCGCGAGCGCGAGCAGGAACGCCGGGGCGCCGATCGTCAACGCGCCGATGTAGCTGATGTGCCGCGGCAGATACGGGAACGGAATCATGCTGAGCACGACACCGAACGAGATCAGCGCCGAGTAGACGGTCTTCGTCAGGAACAGGCTCGCGACGCGCTCCATGTTCGCCATGACCTGGCGTCCGCGCGCCACGACGTCGGGCAGATGCGAGAATTTCGAGTCGACGAGCACGACTTCGGCCACCGCTTTCGTCGCCGGCGCCGCGTTGCCCATCGCGATGCCCAGATCGGCCTCCTTGATCGCGAGCGCATCGTTGACGCCGTCGCCGGTCATCGCCACCACATGCTTCTGCGTGTGCAGGGCCTGTACAATCGCCTTCTTCTGTTCGGGCAGCACGCGACCGAGCACGTCGACGTTCTCGAGCACGCGCGCCAGCTCATCGACGTCCTGCGGCAGTTCGCGCGCATCCATGGCCACCGGCTTGCGGTCGCCGGTGAGCTTGACCTTACCGGCGATCGCGCCGACCGTCACCGGGTTGTCGCCGGAGATGACGCGGCAGCGCACTCCCTGTTCACGGAACCACGCGAGCGTCGGCTCCGCGTCGTCACGGATATGCTCGGAGCACAGCACGATCGCCACGGGCTGCGCGGCCGCCTCGAGCTTCGGGTCGGTCTCGAAATCGGCGGGGACTTCGCCGGCGGCGTGCGCGATGAGCAGCACGCGCATGCCGTTGTTCGCGTAGTCGTTGACTTGCTTGAGCACGTCCGGGTACTGGTTCGCGAATCCGGCGAGCAGCACTTCCGGCGCGCCCATGTACCACACGCCGCCCTGGCCCGCTTCAGGCTCGTTGTGGAACGCGACCGCGCTCCATTTGCGCGCGCTCGAGAACGGCACGCGTTCGAGCTGCGCGCTGTCGGTGAATCCCTGCTTGCCGAGCCCCGCGAGCACGGCACGGCCGGTGCCATTCGGGCTTTCCTCGTTCGCCAGGTCGTAGAGCGCCTGCATCGCCTGCTGCTTGCTGGCGCAGGCAGGCAGTGCGATGAAGTCGTCGTAGACGATGCCGCCGTCAGTGATCGTGCCGGTCTTGTCGAGGTTGAGGCAGTCGACGCGCGCGAGCGTCTCCACCGAGTCGAGGTCCTGCACAAGCGTGTTCTTGCGCGCGAGCCTGATCGCCGCGAGTGCGAAGTTGAGCGAGGTGAGCAGCACGAGGCCTTCCGGCACCATGCCCACCACGCCGGCGACCGACGAGACGACCGCCTGCCGCCATGCGCCGCTCGCGATGGCCGCGGACCAGCCGCCGACGGTCTTCATCTGTGTGAGGATGAGCAGGATGCACAGCGGCACCACGAGGAACGTCATGAACTTGAGGATCGTGTTGATGCCCTTGTTGAGGTCGGAGACGTTCTTCTTGTACACCTTCGCCTGCGCGGTGAGTGTGGCGGCGTAGCTGTGCGCGCCGACCGCGGTCACGTGTACGAGCGCCATGCCGGACACTGCGGTCGAGCCGGAGTAGACGGTGTCGCCCTCCTTCTTGCGCACGGTGCGCGATTCGCCGGTGATCATCGACTCGTCGAGTTCGAGCCCCCATGTCTGCACGATCGTGGCGTCCGCGGGCACCTGCTCTCCCGACCTCAGCCATATGAGGTCGCCGAGCACAATGTCGTTGTGCGAAACCTCCACGTCGTTGCCGTCGCGGCGCACGAGGTAATCAGAGGCGACGAGGATCGACAGTTTGTCGAGCGTGTACTTTGCGCGCAGCTCGGTGACGATGCCGATGCCCGTGTTGATGATGATGACGAACCCGAAGACGGCGTCCTTCCATGACCCGGCGATGAGCACCATGACCATGGCGGTGAGGATGATGCCGTTGAACAGCGTGAACACGTTCGCACGCACGATGTCGGCAAGTGAGCGCGACGTCGACGATGTGACGGCGTTCGTCTGTCCACGTTCGATGCGGTCCTCGACTTGCGCCGCCGTCAATCCCCGTTCGGACACATCCGGCATCTTCGGTTGCACGGTCGTTGCCGCATTCGTCGTTTTGCTCATGCGCGCCAGTCTACTCGACCGTGTGCACCCGCCGTTGTATGCTCCGCCAGCCAGTGGCTGCGCTCACTTCGTGAAGACGGCGACCGTCTCCACATGGCTTGAAACAAGCACCTGAATGTCTACATTTTCCGTCCGTACGCGGGAACTGCCCAAAGCCGAAAATCGGCGTTTTTACAGGTGCTCTCCGTTTGCGGAAACTTGTCCATGCGCTTTCTCTACCATATTTATACGGCAGGCAGGAGGGAGGCCACCGCCTCGACCTGCTCCATTGCAGCTGGCTACTTCATTATTACGGTCTCAACCCTGTCTGCCGCTAACTTGGTCGGTATCTTGGTCGGTATCTTGGTCGCTTATCTTGGTCGGTCACCGATCAAGTCGTTTCTTCTTGAACCGGTTCCGTCATGACTCCAATGTCCGGTTTTCTATTTGAATGTCCGGTTTTGCTTTTCAATGTCCGGTTTTCTACCGTCGCAGATTCTCGACTGGCATTCTGCTACTGGCTCCGCGACACCTCCAATCTGCAATCGTTAAAAAGTATGGCCACCGATGAAAGATTTAATCGGCGCTGTCGGTGTATCCGAAATGGTCTCTGACCTTCTGATGCGTCGTCTTGTCATTAAGCATGTAGGCTACAAGCGGGACTGTCGTCATTCCTTTCTCCCAGTAGCCGTCGTTAATATCCGTCACATATTTCTTCCATGCAACTTCGATAAATACTTCCTTGTTGGGATCAAGTTTCTCCTTGGATTCCTCGGATTTCCACGGCGCGCCTGCTACAGGAGTTGAAGCGCCGTCGACCATCACTTTGAAGTTCTTCATCGGCACAGCGGTTGATGTGCATTCGCCAATACCTACAAAGCCATATCCAGCGATATGGCAATAAACCGTATCTCCGACCTGAACGTTATAAATAGATTTCCCGCTGCCGCCAAGGTTCGCAGACAGGAATCCGTATTCCAGAGCGTCTGGCCAGCTTCTTTCTGCATAGCCGACTGTAAATTCACGGCCCTTCTCGTTCTTGAAGAAGTCCTTCTCATCGTCATCGGCCCATCCACCAACGATTTCCTTAATGGCGTCTGGATTCCAGATGTCACTTGCCATTCTCAGATAGATCTCAGCCCGGTCTGCGATGCTTTGCTTATTGAAGTCAGGAATCGCATGAAAGCCATGCTTGTCGGCCGGATTGCCAGCATCATGTCAATTCTGATGTACGTCTCATATATTCCGCTGATCATCAACAACTTGCACGGCCAATATGGCAATCCCATACAGCCGCTGGTTGCCTCCATCGACAGCTCCTTTTGGTGCAGCTACGCCCTTTTGCAGAAGTACAAGGACTGGCCGGTCTTTATTGCCAATGTCCCTGGCATTATCTTCGGCCTGATCACTTTTGTAACTGCCTTGCACTAAGCCGTCTTCATCTTTCTTTTTCGATAGTAAAAAATCTCCTCCTAGTAATCTAGAGGGAGATTTTTCTTGTCTATTACAAGTCCAGTAGGCCATCTTCATCAAGGATTTTCACCTGCTTTCCTGTCCTTTTCAGATAGCCCATTTTTTCGAGGAGTTTGAATTTGCGGGAGAGGGTTTCGGGAGTAGTTCCCAAGTAGAAGGCGATATCTTTCATCTTCATGGACAGCTGGACCTGGTCGCTTCCAGCCACTTTAGCCAAGTCGAGCAGGTAGCTGGCCAGCCTTTCTTCGACCCGCTCCATGGCCAGGAACTGGGTCTGTCTTTCCGTGGCCAGCAGCTTCTGGGTGCTGAGTTCCAGCAGTTTGAGGGAGAGCTGGGGATTTCCTAGGAGGACCCGGTTGAAGTCGGCCTTGCCCAAGCTGCAGATTTCCGTATTCTCCATGGCCTCACCGAAGAAACTGTCGTTTTCCAGGCCAAAAAGCTGCTTTTCCCCTTCATAGTCACCCGGCTGGGCAACCCGGAGCAGCTGCTCGCGGCCGCTGGCGGACAGCTGGTAAACCTTCATGCTTCCCCGGGCCACGATCTGCAGCTTTTCATCCCCTGGCTGAAAAATCGTCTCACCCTTTTGATAGCGCCGGTGGATGGCCAGGGAATTGATCTTAAGCTGGTCTTTTCCTGGCAGGTCCATGAATAAGGGAACAAGGCTGACACATATATGCTGCATTTTGCTCTCCTCTGCTGGTAAAAATTAACCCTGGACCAAGTGGTCGAATTCTTCCAGGGTCTGATAGGTCTTAGTCATCGCCCCGCAGGCGTCGGCCGGAATGGCGTAATCCGCGGTCAAGGACCGCAGCCTGCTGAAGTCGGCAATCAAGTCTTCCTGGCCGGCCTTCACCTTCTTTTGGATGCCTTCATAAACCTTGCGGACTTCAAAGACTTCCGGGTGGTGGGCGCCGTGGGCCTTGGTAATTGCCTTCGTATATAAGTCTAACATTTCATCGTTCTTGGTAAAAAATTCCTTGATCATCATTTTTCTCCTTTTTCTTGATTAGTCGTTTTTTTGTTTTTGCTTTTTCTCTTATTTAGTGCTGGCCTTCAAGACGTCATAGCCGATATTCTTCACGGATTGAGTGATCGTGTCCAAATTGGTTTTTTCCGGGTCGAAGTTGGCCTTGGCCTTGCTTGCGTTGAAGAGGACCTTAACGCTGGTCTTTTCAACCCCGTCGACATTGGCGATGGCCCCCGCGATCTTCTGCATGCAGGTCGGGCAGGCTAATGTTTCAAGTTGTAAAATTGCTTTTTGCATGATTTCTTGTCCTTTCTTTTTTCTATTGGATACTTTCGATGCCCTTAGTATACGGGCCTGCTGCTTGCTAAAAATTGTTTTCTATCAACTTTCGCGATTTTTGTAATTTTGACCGGTAGGCCAGAAGGCGCATGGCGTTTAAGATTACAAACAGGATACTGCCTTCGTGGACAAACATCCCGATGGCCATGTTCATCCATGAGCTGGCTAACACGCTGACCAGCAGGACGGCTACGACAGCCAGGGCGATGGTGATGTTCTCAATCATGTTCCGCCGGGTGGCCTTAGCCAGGGCCAGGGCCCGCGGAATCCGGTCAAAGCTGCCGTTCATGAGGACCACGTTTGAAGTCTCAATTGCCACGTCAGTCCCGCTGCCCATGGCAATCCCGATGTCTGCCCGGGCCAGTGACGGACTGTCGTTGATCCCGTCGCCGACAAAGGCCACGATTTCACCGGCCGCCTGCCGCTTTTTGACAAATTCGGCCTTGTCTTCTGGCAAAAGCTGGCCATATGCCTCAGTGAGGTCCAGTTCTTCCGCTACCAGGTCAACCGTCTTCTGGTTGTCACCGGACAAGAGGAGCAGGTTCTTGACGCCCAGCTTCTTTAAAGCAGCCAGGTCTTCCTTGACCCCGGCCCGGATCTCATCCTTTAAGCCTAAAGCAAGTTCCAGCTGCCCGTTAACGTCCACCAGAACCAGGGAATTACCAGCACTCGCCAGCTCTTCCATGTCCCTTTCCATTTGTTTTGTGACTGGGACATGGTACTGGTCAAGCAGGTAGCGGTTGCCGACCAGGACCTGCTGGCCAGCTACTTGAGCAACGATCCCGCCGCCCTGGAGGACCTGGGAAGCTTCAACTTCTTTAGCTTCCAGGTCTTCATAGTAGCCAGTGATGGCTTTCGCCAAAGGGTGGGCAGATTCTTTTTCCACGCTAACCAAAAGCTGTTCAGCCAGCTGGCCCTGGCCGTACTTTTTCACCTGGCTGACCCGGGGGTCGCCGTAAGTCAAGGTCCCGGTCTTGTCGAACATGATCGTGTCGACCTTGCTGAACTTGGTGATGACTTCACTGCCTTTAAAAAGGATCCCCTGCTTGGCCCCATTGCCGATTCCGGCCACGTTGGAGACCGGAACCCCGATAACCAAGGCACCCGGGCAGCCGAGAACCAGGATGGTTACAGCCAGTTCTAGGTCTTGGCTGATGAGGCCAACAATAATGGCCAGGAGCAGGACGACTGGGGTGTAGTACTTGGAGAAGCGGTCAATTAGACGCTCAGCCTGGGACTTGGAGTCCTGGGCTTCTTCGACCAGTTCGATGATCTTGCCAAAAGTCGTCTCATCCCCGACTTTTTCCGCCTCGATCCGGATGGTCCCGTTTTCCAAAATAGTACCGGCATAGACCGGGTCGCCGGGCTTTTTGTCTAAAGGCATGGATTCACCGGTAATGCTGGCTTCGTTGGCCGTCCCGGAACCGGAGACGACTTCCCCGTCAACCGGGATCTTGCCGCCGGTCTTGACCAAAACGATGTCCCCTTCGTCCAGGTCGTCTAAGTCAACTTCTTCAAAGTCGCCGTCTGCCGTCTGCCGGAGGGCGGTTTCTGGCACCATCTCCACCAGTTCCTTGATGGCTGACCGGGTCTTGGCCAGGGTCTTTTGTTCAAGATAAGCCCCAAACAAGAAGAGGAAGGCCACGATGGCGGATTCTTCGAATTCCTGGATGACGAAGGCACCTAAGATGGCCAGGGTCACCAGCAAGTCGATACTGATGACTTTGACTTTCAGGGCCTGCCAAGCGGATGCGGCGATCGGGAAGCCGCCGATGAGGGAGGCGGCCAGGAGCAGGCCGGACTCTGCTGCTTCACTTTTAAATAACCATTTTGCGGCAAAGGCCAGGACGATTAAGATGCCCGTAGCGGCTGTCAGCCGGTTGCGATTTTTCATTAACCATTTTTGCATTGATCTTTTGACCTCCTTGCTTTGATGCTTTTAACATACCGGGAAAGCAGAATTCCTCCATTGATTTCTATCAAGATCGGGATTTTTGGCATATAGGTCACAATGTGTTGATTATGTTGCTGGTTTGCCGTTGTGGCAGTAGGCGTGTCGGGGTGTTATTTTCGGTTTCCCGTAAATAAGCGCGTTTCGCGCCGGTTCGGGGCCGTTGGATTGTGTCATGAGAACACGATCGAAGCGGGCCCGCAAATGCCCGGTCCGCGAGCGGCCGATGCGCAAGAACGGGCACGACCGAAACGGCCGGCAGCGTTGGCAGTGCGACACCTGCAAGGCGACGACGACCGCCACCATCGAGTCACGGAGCCGCGCGTCCACACTGCGTGCCTTCCTGGACTGGCTGCTCGAAGCCGCGCCCCAGCGGCGGCTGGGATGCGACGCGCGTACCTTCCGACGACGCAGCGCATGGTGCTGGGACCTCGAACCGCGCATCCACCCCGATGGCGTGGTGCACCACGTGGTCATGGCCGACGGCACCTACGTGAACGGCTGGCGCCTGCTGACGGCGGTCGACGGCAATGACGGCGAGGCGCTCGCCTGGCAATGGTGCAGCCGTGAGGGCACCGCCGCCTACAAGGCCTTGTTCGAACAGATCGCGCCGCCCGACGTGCTCGTGTGCGACGGGATGAAAGGCATCCAACGGGCATGCGCCGAAACATGGCCGAACACGCGGATCCAACGCTGCCTGGTGCACGTGCAGCGCGACACTAGGGCGGATCTGACCGGCAAACCCAGATTACAGGCCGGACGGAAGCTCAAGAGACTCGCCGACATGCTCGCCCGCGTCCACGAGCCCGACGCCGCCGTCAGATGGGGCGGGGCGCCCGACGCGTGGCACGGACGCTGGAAGCGCATGCTGGCCGAACGCACCTACGCCAAGGACAACCCGGACGACCCCAGGGCAGCTACGAGCAGGGCGGATGGTGGTGGACCCATTTGCCGTTGCGCCGCGCCTATTTCAGACTCGAACGCCTCTTCAAAGACGGCACACTCTTCTGTTTCCTCGACCCCGAGCTCACGATTCTCGGCCCGGTGCCGCGTGACAGCAACCGGCTCGAAGGCGGCCTCAACGCCGCGCCCGAACGCATGCTCGTCAACCACCGCGGGCTTCCCGAGGCACACATGCGCCGCGCCTGCGAATGGCACTGCTACATGAACAGCGCCAAACCCGCCCCGGCCCGCATCCTCAAACAACACGACCAAGACACCAAGAACCCCATCGCCAATGACGACGACAACGAACCAACCAGCCAACCCACCCTCGGCACCGGCATCGACTGGAACGAATTCCACACCAACACCCGCTACCCCAACACCACCGACTAGGAGTCTAAATCAACACAAAATGACCTATATGCCCTTTTTGCAGGTTGTTCAGATAGATGATGAGAAGTGTTAGCGAGGTCAGACGCCGCTGGCCATCGATGATTTTCTTTACGGAATCGCCAGTACAGATGATGCATCCCATATAGTAAAAGCCATAGGGGGGTGGTGCATAAATCTTGGACTGCGTTGTCGCTGTTCTTGATTATGCCATGAGCCCTAGTGCTTGTCGGTGTCGGCGGATGCTCATGCCGTATTCGGTCTTGATGCGTTCGTCGCGATACCAGACCAGATAGGCTTCCAGGGCGTCGATGAATTCGTCGATGCTGTCGTCCTGATGGTTCTGGTTGTAGTAGAACTCCTGCTTCAATCGGCCGAAGAAGCCCTCGGCGGCGGCGTTGTCCGGCGAGCAGCCCTTGGCGCTCATGGAACGCGTCAGCCCGTGGCGTTCGCAGATGCGGATCCATCCGGGCCAGCGGTAATGACAGCCCCGGTCCGAGTGGATGACCGGACGCTCGTCGTCCTTGAGGGTGGCGCATGCCTGCTCGAGCATGGTGTCGGCCAGTTCGGCCGTCGGGCTGGTGCCGATGCTCCATGCCACGGGCATGCCGTCGTAGCAGTCGATGACCGGGCTGAGGTATATCTTTCCTTCGCCGATGCGGAACTCGGTGATGTCCGCGGCCCACAGCCGGTTGGGCGCTTTGGCGTGGAAACGGCGATTGACAAGGTTGGCGGGCGCCGGGCCGTGCTCGCCCGAATAGGAGTTGTAGCGCCTGCGACTCCGTAGCTTGGGGGCGATGCCGTGCCGGGTCATGAGCTTCATGACGCGCCGGCCGCACACGCGTATGCCCCGGTCGCGCAGCATGCGCCATATACGCCGGTATCCGTATCGTTCCCGGCTTTGCTCGAACGCCCGCCGGACGGGATCGAGCAGCCACTCGTCCCGCTCGGGCCGGCCCAGACGCTTCCCGTTGTCGTAGAATGTGCTGCGCGACAGGCCGCACCTTCCCAGCAGGTCGCGTGGCTTCACGGCGAACCTGCCGGCCAGATGCAATACCAGACGGGTCCTCCCGGCGTTGGTCAGGTTGTCGGGGTCTGCGCCCCGCCCTTTTCCCAACAGCTCCTTCGTGTAGCGGATGATCTCCAGCTCGATCTCCAGCTCGTCGCGCTCGGCGCGCATCCGCGTCAGCTGCGAACGTATCCCGTCGCGTTCCCGCCGCATGCCCTCAAGGGATCTGCCACCGTCATCGCGGTGCCGGTCCTCGCGGGACTTCGGCGTTCCGCCCTTGTCCGCGTCGTCGCCCATCGCACGCTCCTTGTCGTCGCCCGCAAGCATCTTGTGCTTCCAGTTTCGCACGACATCGGCACTGACCCCCAGCTCCTCGCCGACCTGCCGACTCGTCCTGGAGCCCGAGGCATATTCGACCACCGCCTTGCGACGCGTCCCCGCATCCACGGGAGCCCGCCTGATCCGGCGTTGGCCCGGCTCCAGCTCGTCGACCCAGCGCGCCAACAGCGCCTTGCACGGATAGCCCAGCGCGCGGATCGTGCGCGCCGCGCACCTCCCGTGCCGCAGGTAATGATCGACCGCCGCGCGTTTCTGCCCGGGCGTGTAGCGTTCCCCGCGCCCGTCGCCAAGCGAGCCGCCGTCGTCGCGGCCGGCCTCGACCCATGCCCGATGCCAGCGCACCAGCATCTGCCGGGACGGACACCCCAGCTCGTTGATCACCGACGCCGCGCCGCGATCGTACCGCTCGTACAACCTCACCGCACGAAGCCTCTGCTCCCTCGTGTACTTCACCATCAGTGGACTCCTTTCCCACCAAAGAGTCCAAAAAATCGGCACCACCTCAGTTCGATAAGTTCCCCCAGAGAGTTTTTTCTTAGTTGGACCATCCTTTTGCAAAAAGGTCAGGTGTGCAGGAATGGCTTAAAATAAGGCTTTTCTCACCCCTTAGCCTCTGACTCTTGACATCAATGCTACCGTCTCAACATGGTGCGTCATCGGGTAGATGTCGAACGCGGCGATCGAATGGAGCGCATATCCATGCTGGGTGAGCGTCGCCGTGTCACGCGCGAGCGACGCCGGGTCGCACGCGATGTACACGACGATCGGCGCGCCGGAGTTCGCGATCTTCGTGCACACCTTCGCCTTCGCGCCAGCGCGCGGCGGGTCGAGGACGACGATGTCGGGGTGCGCGCGCTGCGGATCGATGTCTTTCTCGAGCGTCTTGAGCACGTCGCCGCACAACGCCTGCACCGTGTGGATGCCCGCGCTCTTGAGGTTCCTGCGGGCGTTCGCGACCGCCGTCTTCGCGCCTTCGACGCTGACGAGCTTCGCATGCTCGTCGATCAGGGTCGCGAGCGGCAGCGTGAACAGGCCGGACCCCGCATACAGGTCCCAGATCACCAGATTGCGGCCGTTGCGGGGCGCGCGGTCGCCAAGGACTTCGCGGATCTGGTCGATGACGTACTGCGGCAGCACCTGCGGCGCCTCGCGGTGCATCTGCCAGAAGCCGGAGGCGTCCACCGTGTAGTCGAAGGCGTGGCCGTCCACGGTGATCCGCTCGGTCAGGCTGCGGCTGCCGTGGCGCACCTTGCCGTCGACGATGATGGCGTAGTTCCTGCCGATGGCACGGCGCAGCGCAGCCCCATCCGCGATGTCCGCGGCGTCCACGCGCGGCTCGGGAACGGCGATGCGCACCTGCGCGTTGGCGGATAGCGCGCCGCCCCACACGTCGTTCATCGCGGCCGCTTCGAGCACGGCGCGCGTCGCGAGCGGCATCGTGTCGATCGGCACGCGTACGTGGCTGCCACGGCGGTGCATCGACGGCCGTCCCTCATCGTCGGTGATCATCTCGATGCGCGTGCGCCAATGGAGGCCTTGCGCCTCCTCATCGCCGGGCATGGCATAGACGGGGATCTCGTCGAGCTCCACATGGCCGAGCCGGCGCATCACGTCCATGACCGCGGCTTCCTTCCACCGTTCCTGGCCTTCGAGCGACACATGGATGAGGTCGGCGCCACCGACGCCGCCGCCCATCGCGAGCGGTCCGGCGAGCGGCCAGCTCGGCGCCACACGGTCCGGGCTCGCCTCGAGCACCTCGACGACTTCGCCGGTCCAGAACCGGTCGCTCCTGTTGGTCGGCTCGTCGAGCACGATCCTCACGCGCTCGCCCGGCAGCGCGAACCGCACAAAGACGACGCGCCCGTCGATGTGTGCGACGCACCTGCCCTGATCCGCGTATCGTTCGATCTGTACCGTGGCTTCCATACCCGTTCCTGTCTGTTGTCGTGTGTCTATTCGGTGGCGGTGATTGTCGTAACCATCATCTCGCGGTCGTGCGGCTCGTCGCGGATCACCGTATCGGCGGCCTTGGCGAGCGGCACCGCATCCATCATGCGGTCGTTGATGCGGAACACCGCGGCATACAGCAGTGGGTCGTGGGGCTCGCCCTCCGGATTGAGCAACACGACCGGAATGCCGCTTTCACGCGCCTTGCCGAGCGTCTGGCTCCACGCGCCCTCTTCCCCATCAGTGAAATCACTGATCATGATGAGGTTGACGCGTCGTGCCACCGCGTCGAGCACCGCTTGGCGCGCCGTGGCGCCCGGGTCGCCGAGGCCTGCCGTGGCCGTGTAGACGACGTCGAAGTCATCGTCCGCATCCAGCGCATTCACTGCAAGTGTGTCCGCATTGGATGCGTGCGGCGATCCGATCAGCGCGATCGTCGTGCGTGCACCCGGCACGTTGTCATGCGCCGGCGCCTGCTCCTGCTGTGTGTCGCCGACGGCTGCGCCGCGCGGTGTGCATGCGGCGAGGCCGAACACGGCGAGCGCGCAGCACACGCCCACCGCCAGCTTGAGAAGGATTCCGTTGCCCATGGTGTATCTTGTGCCTTTGCTCATCTGCTCATTGCGTGCTGTTTGACGCGTGGGGATGTTCGGCGCTCTCTTCGAGTTGCGCGCGTTCACGCATCTTGTGGCGGTGCATCGGCGTCGCCACAATCAGATAGGTGACCCAGATGGCCAGCGCCCAGAACGGCAGGCCCATCAGTAGGCGTGCGGTGCCGAGCCAGCCCACGTGGTTCGTCACGTACAGCGGCACCTGCACCACAAGGCGCAGTGCGAACACACCGAGCCACAGCCACGTGGCGATCGTGTAGGCCTTCACGAGCTCTTTGTCGGAACGCCAGCCGTCGAGCCACTGTCTGAAGTGTTCGGTGGGCAGCGAGCGGATGAATTCGATGAGGAACCCAAGCGCCGGCACATGCACGGCGAGCGAGACGAGCAACAGCACGATGTAGGCGGCGTTCGTGAGGAACCCGTACATGTAGTAATCGCGCGCCTCACCGGTACGCCATGCCCAGATCAGGCAGATCGCGACCGCCGCCAGGCCACTGAGCGCACCCATGACTGATTGGCGTTGGCACAGGCGCACCACTACCTGCAGCACGGCGAGCGCCGCGGACACGATGATCGTGAGCTGCAGATTCGACGTGACGACGAACATGACGACGAAGAGGAAGCCCGGCAGCATGGATTCCACCACGCCGCGCGGGCCGCCGATGGCCGTGATGACCGAGAAATCGTCGTCGCCGGCCTGTGCGAGCGCGCCGAGCCCGGTGCGTTTGCGGTCGGTGCCCATCAACGCAGTTCCGAGAACATCGGTCCGCGCGACAGCGTCGTCTTCGTCTCCGTCTCCTGGTCGGAGTTGAACGGACCCTCCGGCTTGCCAGGTAGCTGTGCGCCCTCGCCGTCCTGCTGTGCGGCGTCACGCTCGCGGCGCTCGTTCGGCGTGAGCGGCGGCGCCATCGGGATCAGATCGCGCGGGGCGAGCGGCTCCTCGCCGCGATCCACAACGATGTCGGAGAAGAAGCGGTTGAGGATTTCCGCTTCCGGCGACTTGGGGTCCTCGGCCGCGGGGCCCGAGAAGATGCCACGCAGCATCCAACGCGGGCCGTCCACACCCACGATGCGCGTGGTGTGCACCTTGCCGTTGTCGAGCTTGACGGGCAGTTCGATCTCGGCTCCGAAAATGCCGGGCACTTCCTTGGCGTTGGCGTTGCCTTCGAGCAGGTCCTCGCGCACGTCGTCCCACAGGCCGAGCGTCTTCGGTGCGGCGAACGCCTCAAGCTCAAGGCTCGACCGCCCGATCGTCACCGTCGCGCCGAGCAGCGTGTTGTCCGCACGGCTCGCCTTGATGCGCAGCTGGATGCCACGCACGAACGGGATGTAGAACGCGCCGAGCGACATGTATTCGTCGAAATCAGGGGCGTTGTCCTCGTCGATGTCCCATGGGCCGTACTCTTCGCCGCGGCCCTCGTAGGTCATGCTCGTCTCTTCGGGAATCTGCCCCGTCATGCGCTCGCCAGCCGCGGCATCGTCGCCCTGCTGGGATTCGTCGTCGAGCTGGGCGTCTTCCTTCGCCATGTCTTCGGTCTGCGAAGCGATGGCCTCGGCCTCACGGTTTTTCTTCTTCTTGCCGAACCCGAACAGTCCCATATATCCTCATTTCGTTGCGGTCCGCCGGCGGCGCGCATGGTCACCGGCAGCCCATTGGCAATAGTCAATCACTACTTCCAGTTCAGTATAGGGCGCATGAGTGATTGCGCGGAATGCGGCGCCCGGTTATTGCACCAAACATCCATGGCCTGCATGCGCGGTCTTGTGCGTCAGACGTCGTACGTGATGGTCAGCGGCGCATGGTCGGACCACCGCTTGAACCATTCCTCGGCGCGATCCACACGGAATCCCCGTGCGGTGAGCGCAAGCTCGGGCGTGGCGAACTGGTAGTCGAGGCGCCAGCCGGCGTCGTTGTCGAAGGCACGGCCTCGCTGGCTCCACCACGTATACGGCCCTTGGATGTCGCCGGCAAGGTCGCGCATCACGTCCACATACTCCATCTGCCCGATCCAGCGGTCCATGTAGGCGCGCTCCTCGGGCAGGAAGCCGTGCGTGGTGATGTTGGCCTTCGCGTTCTTCAGGTCGATCGGCGTGTGCGCGATGTTGAAGTCGCCGCAGATCACCGCCTGGTTGCCGCCGGACGCCGCGATGTCCTGCAGTTCACGCATGCGTTCGGTCATCGCGTCGAGGAACCGGTATTTCTGCACTTCCTTGATGTCGTCGCCGTCACCGCCCGCGTGCACGTACACGCACACCACGGTGATTTCGTACCCCTGCGGGGTGCGCACATCAGCTTCGACCCAGCGTCCCGAATCCACGTCTTCGCTGAGCCCGGGCAGTCCGATGCGCGTGCGTTCCACAGGACGGTCGGTCAGGAGCCCGACGCCAGCGCGCCCCTTGATCCGGCACACGTCGTCGACGGTGGCCAGGTCGTCGGGAGTGGCGATGCGCCCCTGCTCCACATAGGTCGCACCGAAGTCCTGGAACATCTCGTCGAGGATCTCCTGCGGCGCACGCGTCTCCTGCATGCACCAGATGTCGGGCGTGTTGCGGGCGAGCCATTTGCTGACCCCTTTGCGTTTGGCGGCACGGATGCCGTTGAGATTCGCGGTGGTGATTGTGAGTGTCATGCTTTAGAGCCTACCAGCGCACAACGGCCGCGGGCCCGTTCATGCTTGGTGAACGCGTGCCGGCGCGGGGCAAACTCGTTACCGTGGAGGCATCGGCGCCAAACGCCGCAATCCCTTTGCATGAATCGAGCGACAATGACACAGACCACGAACCAAGCCCCCACCTCGCCCACACGGCCGCATGTACCGCGCGGATTCATCATCTGCATGGGTGCGGTGCTCCTCACCCTCGTGTGCGCGGCGGTCTCGCTGTTTGACGACCGCGAATTCTACAGCGACATCTTCGTGGAGGTCTCCGTCTTTGTGGTGTTCGTGGCCGGCTTCTTCACCAACACGCGCACATTGCAGTTCGGCTACCTGCTCTTCGCGAACCTGTACAGCATCATGTTCCTCGCCATCTTCGGCAAGGTGTTCTACGACAATTACAGCCAAGGCGTCGGTATCCTCGTGCTGATCCAGATCATCTTCTCGACGATCAACCTCGTGCCGATCCTGCTGTACCACCTGACGAACCGCACGTTCTTCTACAGCTACCAGCGCCAGCTGATCTACCCCACGCTGTTCTTCGCGTTCGTGTTGCTCGGCCACCTGCCCGGTGGCGACGTGCTGACGGCCGAGGTCTCGCACGAGATCTTCTCGCTCATCATCTTCGCGCAGGCCTTCGATCTGATGGATTCGATCCACAAGATCGGCAAGGCGCATCATCTGGCCACGTATGCGGTGGGCAAGGAAGACGGCGGCATCGTCGATGATGACGATGCCGCCGAAGATGACGATGACGAGCGCAACCCCGTGGAAGGGTGACCTTCCGCGTGGGCCGCACGCCCGTCAGTCGAGATTGAGGCCGAGTTCGAGCTTGCCGCCCGGGATCGCGTCAAGCAGGTCGCGCGTGTACTGCTGCTGCGGGTGCAGGAACACCTCGTCGGTGGTGCCGTGCTCCACGAGCTTGCCGTGCTGCATGACCACCACGTCGTCGGCGATCTGCCGCACAACCGCGAGGTCGTGCGTGATGAACAAATAGCTCAGGCCGTTCTTGGCCTGCAGGTCGTTGAGCAGATGGAGCACCTGGTCCTGCACAAGCACGTCGAGCGCGGACACGGCCTCATCACAGACGATGACGTCCGGATTGAGCGCCATCGCGCGCGCGATCGCGATGCGCTGGCGCTGACCGCCCGAAAGCTCGTTCGGGTACCGGCGCATGACCGACTCCGGCAACTCCACCAGGTCGAGCAGCTCACGCACGCGGGCGGCTCGGCTCTTCTTGTCGCCGATCTTGTGGATGCGCAGCGGCTCCTCGATGGAGCGGAAGATCGAATACATCGGGTCCAGCGAACCGTAGGGGTTCTGGAACACCGGCTGCACATGGCGGCGGAAGTCGAGCAGGCTCTTGCCCTTGAACTGCGCGATGTCGCTGCCGTTGTAGGTGACGGTGCCGCTCGTGGGCTCCAGCAGCTTGAGCACCATGTTCGCCACGGTGGACTTGCCCGAGCCCGATTCGCCTACGATCGCGAGCGTGGTGCCGCGCTTGACCTTAAAGCTCACATCGTCGACGGCCTTGAACATGTCCTTGGTGCGCGGCAGCTTGAATTCGCGCGTCAGGTGGCTCACTTCGATAATCGTGTCCGCCGTTTCGAGCGACTGCTCATTGACCTTGTGCTCCATGATTGACGAAGCGTCCTGACCATGCTCCTCGACCGACACGATGCGCTGCGAGGCGAGCGACGGGGCCGCGGCCACCAGGCGCTTCGTGTACGGGTGCTGCGGGTGCTGCAGTACCTCGAGCGACGGGCCCGATTCCACGACCTGCCCCTTGTACATGACCACGATGTGCTGGGCGCGTTCGGCGGCCAGGCCAAGGTCATGGGTGATGAACAGCACGGCAGTGCCCAACGAATCGGTCAGGTCCTGCAGATGGTCGAGGATCTTCTTCTGCACCGTCACGTCGAGCGCGCTCGTCGGCTCGTCAGCGATGAGCAGTTCCGGCCGGCAGGCCAGACCAATCGCAATCAGCGCGCGCTGGCGCATGCCGCCGGAGAACTCGTGCGGGTACTGGCGCGCGCGCGTGGCGGCGTCGGGCAGGCCGGCCTCGTCGAGCAGGCCGGCGATGCGATCCTCCATCGACGAGCCGGTGACGTACTTCTTGGCGATGTACCATGCGTCGTCATCCTTGACGCCAGCCTTGATCAGGTCGTCGGCCACGCGCCAGCGGGTTTCAGAGCCCGGCACCCATTCCGAGCGGAAGTACTCCATCTTCTTCGTGAACGCGTCGCCTTCCACGCCAATGCCCACAAGCGCCTGTTCGGCGGCTTCGAGCAGTTCCGGCAGCTCCTTGGAACCGAGGAACGTCTCGTCGCCTTCGCTCTTGATCTCGATGTCCGCGTTGGCGAGCGCCTTGGCCAGATCGGAGCGCTTTTCGTGCGAGACGTCCATGTTGTTGGCCACAAGCGCCTCTTTGACCTGCGTGCCGATGCGCCACACCGGGTTGAGGTTGCTCATCGGGTCCTGCGGCACAAGGCCCATCTTGGAGCCGCGCACGTTCACGAACTCTTTCTGCGTGTAGTGCGAGATCTCGGTACCGTTGAGCTTGATGGAGCCGCCCACGACCTTGCCGGTGCCCGGCAGCAGGCCCAGGCACGCCATGGCGGACGTGGACTTGCCCGAACCGGATTCTCCCACGATGGCCACCCACTGGCCCGGGTACACGCTGAACGAGGAGTCGCGCACCGCATGCACGGCACGTCCGTCGTCGGTCGTGAAGTCGACCTGCAGGTCCTTGACCTCGAGCAGCGGACCCTCGGCGCACTGCAGCTGGTCGAGTTTGTCGTCAATATTCGTTTGCTCACTCATTTGCATAACCTCGCGAAGCTCACGCCGTACGGCTCTTGGGATCAAGGGCGTCTTTGACGGCGTCGCCCATCATGATGAACGCCAACACGGTGACTGCCAATGCCACCGACGGGTAGAACAGCACCATCGGGTCGGTACGCAGGATCGACTGCGCGTTCGAGATGTCGCCGCCCCAGCTGACCGTCGTGGACGGCAGGCCGATGCCCAGGAAGCTCAGTGTGGCTTCGGAGACGATGTACGAGCCGAGCGACGTGGTGGCGATGACGATGATCGGCGCCAGCGAGTTGGGCAGGATGTGGCGGAACAGGTTGCGCATCGGGGTGGAGCCCAACGCGGTCGAGGCCGTGTTGAATTCGAGGTTCTTCGACGAGAGCACGGCGCCGCGGGCGATGCGCGCGGTGGAGACCCAGCCGAAGAGCGCGAGCACGAGCACGACCTTCCAAATCGAGGTGACGGTGCGGAACATCTGCAGCACCACAATCGCGCCGAGCAGCATCGGGATGGCCATGAAGATGTCGACGATGCGGCTGAGCACCGCGTCGATCCAGCCGCCGCAGAAACCGGCGATCGCGCCGATGAGCGTGCCGACCGCCACGACGATGAGCGTGGAGAGAATGCCGACGCTCAGCGACGTGCGCGTGCCGTAGACGACGCGTGCGTACACGTCGCAGCCCTGCATGTCAAAGCCGAAGGGATGGCCCGGGCGTGCGGGTTCAAGCGAATCGTCGAGCGTGCAGTAGTTCGGGTCGGTCTTCGTGAATACGCCCGGGAAGAGCGCCACGAAGATGATGAACACGATGAGGATCGCCGAGATGATGAACAGCGGGTTCCTGCGCAACGTGCGCCACGCGTCGGACCACATGCTTGTGGACGGAGCAGATTCGTCGACCGTGTCCACCGTCTGCAGCGGCGTCTCTTCGAGCGGGGCGACGTAACGCTCCTGCCCTGGAAGTGTTGTATTGATGTCTGTCATGTGCAATACCCCTTTACTCACGCGTACCTGATGCGCGGATCAAGTGCCGCATACAGCATGTCGACAAGCAGGTTGCACACCACGAACACGAGCGTGAGCAGTGTGACGACCGAGACGACCATGTTGGCTTCGCCCTTGAGGATGCTCTGGTAGGTCAGGAAGCCGATACCGTGGATGTTGAAGATCTGTTCGGTGATCATAGCGCCGCCCATCAGCGCGCCAAGGTCCTGACCCAGATACGTGACGACAGGGATCATCGAATTGCGCAGAATGTGGCGGAAGATGACCGACCGGTTGCTCATGCCCTTGGCGCGTGCGGTGCGCACATAATCGAGCGAGACGTTCGACGAGACCTCGGAACGGGCCAAGCGGATGATATAGGCCATCGAGACCGATCCCAGCACCATCGCTGGCATCAACAGGTCGAAGAAGCCCGGGTTCGAGCCCGCTGTGACCGGCAGGATGCTCCACTTGACGCCCAGGAAATACTGGCCCAAGAAGCCGGTGACGAAGGTCGGCACCGAGATGAGCAGCAGCGAGACGATCAGGATCACCGAGTCATACCACTTGCCCTTCTTGAGGCCCGAGATGACACCAAACACACATCCGAAGATGGCTTCGAAGCAGAATGCCATGAGCGCGAGCTTGATCGTCACGGGGAACGCGCGACCAATCTCGTTGATGACCGGCTGTCCGGAGAAGGTGTTGCCGAAGTCGAGTGTGAACGCGTTCTTCAGGAACAGCAGATACTGCACCAAGAACGGCTTGTCCAAATTGTATTCCGCGCGGATCTGGGCGGCGACGGATTCATTGACAGGCTTGTCTCCGAACATCGCCTTGACCGGATCGCCCGGCAACGCGAAGACCAGCGCATACACCAACAGTGTCGTACCAAGAACCACAGGGATCATCTGCAGAATGCGTCGCAGAAGATATTTGCCCATCGGTTTCTCCTTATTCCTCTTGACCCCGTTCGGCCACGGCGGCATGCGCGGTCGGCGCGGCTGCCGTCCACGGGGTCCACAAGTACCCAGCAAGTCTACCGCATGTGCTGACTTAGCTTTCAGCCCAGACATCAATATCACCAAAAAAGGGCGCGATGCTTCCGTCAAATGAGATGCCCGCATCCCACGTCGTGGGCGTGGCTGCCCATCGCCGGCACCATTGCCTTACCGTGAATCCTGGATGCATGCATCGTGCATCGACTACATGGTTGGAAGGGGTGGCCCTTATGGAACAGACCCGAACATTCGTCACCGTCCGCATCGATATCGTGCAGGACGAAGAGGAGCCCACGGATCCGCATCGCGATATTCGCGACTAGCGCACACCGCGGCTCATGCTGGCGTCTATGGCGAGGCCCCCGCGATCATCGTGATCGCGGGGGCCTCGCCGGTACTGGGCCGCTAGGTCAGCGTTTCACTGCGAGCGCCGTCTCACTTGGAGAGGTTCGCGTAGATCGGCTGGTTCTGCCAGTCCATCTCGAAGTTCTTCACACCCTTGGCGGCGACACCGTAGGCGTTCGAGTAGTACAGCGGAATCGCAGGGAGCTGCTCGAGCAGGATCTCTTCGGCCTGCTGGTACAGCTTGTTCTGCTCATCGGTACTCGGCGACGATGCCGCCTTGGAGAGCAGCTCGTCGACTTCGGTGTTCTTGTAGTCGCCGTCGTTGGAACCGTGGCCGTCGGCCGCGTCCGAATCGTACAGCTGGTACAGGTAGTTCTCCGGCGACGGGTAGTCCGGCTGCCAGCCGGTGCGGAATGCGCCTTCGATCTTGCGCTGCGAGACGGCGTCGCGGAACTCCTGGAATGTCGGCATCGGGTTGGTGGCCACGTCGATGCCCAGCGTGTTCTTCACGGAGTTGACGATTGCATCGTACACCGGCTTGGCGCCGCCGTCGGCGTTGAACGAGAAGGTGAGCTTGCCGTCGTACTTGGAGATGGCGTCGGCCTTCGCCCACAGTTCCTTGGCCTTCGACTCGTTGTACTTGAGGTTGTCGGAGCCCTTGAGGTCATCAGAATAGCCCGGGATCACCGGCGCGATGAAATCAGTGGCCGGCGTGCCCACGCCATTGAGCACCTTGGCGACGATGTTCTCGCGGTTGATGGCCATAGAGAGGGCCTGGCGGCGCAGCTGGCCTTCCTCGGTGCTGGTTTCCCAGTGCTTGAGGCCCGCCGGGATGGTGAAGGTCTGGATCACGGAACCAGCCTTGTTGTAAGGCTCGACCTTGGAATCGGATTCGAAGGTCTTGGTGGCGGAGGCCGGGACGGTGTCCATCACGTCGAGGTTGCCGGCCTGCACGTCGGCGTAGGCGGCGTCGGTGTCGGTGTAGATCTTGAAGGTGACGCCGTCGTTCTTCGGCTTTTCGTCACCCTTGTAGTCGGCGTTCTTCACGAGCACGATCTGCGAGTTGTGGTCCCACTTGTCGAGCTTGTACATGCCGTTGCCCACCGGCTTCTCGCCGAAGGCCTTCGGGTCCTTGTAGAAGGATTCCGGCAGCGGGGCGAATGCCAGATAGCCCACCATGACCGGGAACACCGAGTTCGGGGAGTTCAGGTCGACGGTGAAGGTCTTGTCGTCCTGCACCTTGAGGCCTTCGAGTTGCTCGTCGCCCTTGAGCGAATCGGCGTCCTGCAGCTTGTCGTAGCCCTTGATGGAGCTGAAGAACGACGAGCACTTCTGCGCGTTCTTCGCGTTGGCCGTGTAGCTCCACGACTTGGTGAAGGATTCGGCGGTCACCGGGGTGCCGTCCGTGAACTTCCAGCCGTCCTTGAGCTTGATGGTGTACTGGGTGGCATCCTTGTTCGGTTCAATCGAATCGGCGACTTCCATCTGGGTCTTGCCCTTGGAGTCGTAACGCACCAGATTCGCGAACAGCAGCTGCCCCACCTTGCCGCCGCCGGTCTCGTTGGTGTCTCCCGGGATGAGCGCGTTCTGCGGCTCGGAGTTGAACGCCGTGATGACGTTGCCCGCCGAGGCAGTAGAGCCCGATCCGCCACAGCCACTGAGCAGCATGCCGAGCGTGCACACGCCGGCAGCGATCGCCATGACCTTCTTCTTCATGTTGTACTCCTGTCCTTGAGGAATGCGGATGGTGTATCCACCAAAGCAATGGGGTTGAACGCGCGCATACGCATATGCGCTCCGTCAACCCCGTTGCTGCATAGCTCACCATTGTGCCATACGAGTATGGCGCGCAGATTTCAGTAACGTTTGCAATATCGTGCGCAAGCGATGCGTTTATTCACACAATCTTCATCGTTATTCCACATCATCAGACGGAGCACTGCACACTGTTTACTGCCCTTTTGCGGAACCACCACGCGCGACGCTATGCTCTGAAAACGATTGCACCCATCTTCGCGCACCATGTTCACCCAATGCGAACCTTCACAATTGCGCCACCGCGACGCTGCGACACACAGCGCACTACGCGCGCGGGAACGCCTGCTTGTACCGCGATTTGAGCTGCTCGATCGACACATGTGTGTAGCGCTGCGTCGTCTCCAGTGAGGAATGCCCCAGCATCTCCTGCACCTCGCGCAGGTCCGCTCCCCCGTCGAGCATATGCGTGGCCGCGCTGTGCCGCAGGGCGTGCGGCGAGATGTCGGGCACGCCAGCGCGCGCCGCCTCGCGGTGCACGACGCCGCGGACCACACGCTGGTCGATGCGCGCGCCCCGCGCGCCAAGGAACAGCGCGTTGCCCGAACGCGGCGTCATGAGGCACGGCCTGCCCTGTTCAGTCCATTGTTCGAGCGCATGCTGTGCGGGCACGCCGAACGGCACGACGCGCTGCTTGTCGCCTTTGCCCGTGACGATGATCGTGCGGTTGCCGTAGTGCACGCTGCCCAGGTCCATCGAGACCAGTTCCGCGACGCGGATGCCCGTCGCGTACAGCACTTCGAGCATCGCGCAGTCGCGCAGTGCGAGCGCGCGTGCATGCGGGTCGTCGTCGCGCCGTGCGGCTTCGGCGTCGGCTTCGTCCATAAGTGCCCCTGCCTGCGGCTCGTTGAGCACGGCGGGCAGCGTCTGCGGCAGTTTCGGCGTCTTGAGCGCGGACGCCGGATTGTGCGTGAGCACACCGTGTTCGAGCGCCCATGCAAAGAACCGGCGTATCGCGATTGTCTTGCGCGCGAGGCTGCTTTTCGAGACGTGGTGCGACTCCTCCCCCATCCACATCCGCAAGTCGGACAACGTCACACCGTCGAGCTCCGTCTTCCCCGATGCCGCGAGCGCGTCGAGGCATTGGAGCACATCGGAACGGTAGGCGGCGACGGTGTGTTCGCTCAATCCTTTCGCCGCACGCAGATAATCGACGAACCGTTCGACCGTATACTGTGCGTCCATCCGCTCCCCTGTTCTGTCGACGATGCCGTTTCCACCTCTCACTATATCCATCCATATCCACGGCGCATACGTCCTCGGCAGTGCACGCAACTGCTGTGCGCATATCCGCTGCTTCCCACATCGTGAGACGGACGTCGGCGCGGCGGGGAATCGAGGGGTCCTCCAGCATCGTTGCAATGACGCGGATGCAACCGTCGGTTGCGGGCATTCGGGCGTGGTGCAACGCGGCGTTGCCGCCGAGAGTGTGCGCCATCGGGTATAGCTGGAGTCGTCCTTGACGGGCGGCCCCGGTACGGCCGCGCGAACGTGGACATTGTGGCGAACCGCACACGCCGATACGGTACGATGCGGTCATGGGCGGTCCGCCCGTTGAAGTTTCGGACACGATGCAGCAGTGACAGCAGTCACGGCTCCATCCAAGAACAGTGACAGCAGTCACGGCTCCATCGAGACGGTTTCGCGGACAATGGGTAACGGAAAAGCACACGGCAGGCGTCTGGCGCGCCGCCGTGCATCGAATCATCACTACCACCAGATCACTGGGAAAGGTTCATATGAGCAGGAAAACCACAGGCGCACCCGCGCCGAGCAATGATCCGATCGTCGCGAAGGCGGTCGATCTCTACAAGACCTATGGAGACACCGACAGCCAGGTGACGGCACTCAACCATGTGAGCGTCGACTTCCGCCGCGGCGAACTCACCGCGATTATGGGGCCGTCCGGTTCCGGCAAATCGACCCTGATGCACTGCATGGCCGGCCTCGACGTGCCCACGAGCGGCCAGGTATTCGTCGAGGACCTCGAGGTCTCGTCGATGAACCAGAAGCAGCTCACGCAATTGCGCCGCAAGGAGATCGGCTTCATCTTCCAGTCGTTCAACCTCGTACCGACACTGACGGCAGAGGAGAACATCCTACTGCCGCTGCAGATCGCGCACCGCCCAATCGACCGCACCTGGTTCAAGAAGGTCGTGGGCGTCGTCGGTCTGGAGAACCGCCTCGACCACCGCCCGAGCCAGCTGTCGGGCGGCCAGCAGCAGCGCGTCGCATGCGCCCGCGCGATGATGGAACGTCCGAGCGTGATTTTCGCCGACGAGCCGACCGGCAACCTCGATTCGCGTTCGAGCCGTGAAGTGCTCGAGTTCCTGCGCAAATCCGTGCGCGACTACGGACAGTCGATCGTGATGGTCACACACGACCCGCGCGCGGCGAGCTTCGCCGACCGCGTGCTCGTGCTTGCCGACGGCTCGATCACGCAGGACATGGACCACCCGACCTATGACGACATCCTCGCCGTCTTCGCTGAGCACGACGACCCGGACAACGGCCCGGTCGAGGTCGAGTCCTCCAAGGAGGCCTGAGCCAACGATGTTCCGCATAGGATTACGAGACACCAAGGCGCACTTCCGCCGCTTCATCATGTCGATCATCGCGATCGCGCTCGGCGTCGCGTTCGTCGTCGGCTCATTCTGCTTCCGCGAGATGCTCAACGACCAGGTCGCGCAGATGATGGGCTCCAACTCGGATGCCGACGTCTATGTGCGCGGCGCGACCGAGCAGAAGAAGGAGAACGGGGGCAGCGTCACCAGCTACAACAGCACCTACAATGAAATCAGCACAAGCATCATCCCCGACATTGAGAATGTCGACGGCGTCACGAACGCCGATGCGACGATGCAGCTGGGCAACGCCGTGCTGCTCGACCACAACGGCGACGCGCTGACGACGGTCGGCGCACCGACGCTCGTCATCGGCGTCGATCAGGACGACCCCTGGCGTTCGGCGCACTTCGTCTCGGGCGAATACCCGCAGACGGACGATGAGATCGCGCTGCTTGAAGACACGGCCGACAAGGCCGAGCTCAAGACAGGGGACACGGCGAAACTCATCGTTGACGGCGAGGCACGTGAGATGACCGTCTCCGGTATCTTCACTTCGCCGTCGACACAGCTCGGCGCAATCCTCATTCTCGCCCGCCCGAGTTTCGTCCAACATGTGCTGCAGGAGGAGGGAGAGGACACCTCGAGCATCCAGTTCATCGGCGTGTACGGCAGCAAGACGACGCCGCTCGACGAGGAGGCCCAGCAGCAACTCGCCAACCGCATCAACAAAGCACTGCCGAAGAGCGCGGACGCGCACGCCGTGACCGGCGACTCGGTGCGTGACGACGCGACGAAGAGCATCCAAGACCAGCTTGGCTTCATCCAGCCGCTCATCCTCATCTTCGCGGCGATTGCATTGTTCGTCGGCGCGTTCATCATCGCGAACACGTTCACGATGATCGTGCGCGAATCGATGCGCGGCTATGCGTTACTGCGCTCGGTCGGCGCCTCGCCGGCTCAGGTGTTCGCGAGTGTGCTCATCCAGGCCGTCATCCTCGGCATCGTCGGTTCCGGCATCGGCGTATTGCTCGGCTGGGGCCTGCTCGAATTGATCGCGAAGGGCATGACGCAAAGCGGCATGCCGCTGTCCGGCTCGCCCGCACCGTCGGCAACCGACGTCATCATCGGCGTCATCGTCGGCGTCGTCGTGACGATCATCGGCGCGACATTGCCGGCGAAGACCGCGGCGACCGCTCCCCCGATCCAGGCGATGAACGAGACGGTCAATCCGGAGAAGCCGGTCAAAGCACGCGGATGGATCGGCATCGCGATGGTCGCCGTCGGCGCAGCCTTCTGGGTGCTGTGCTACCTCGACGCCGCGAAGACGGTCGACTGGCAGTGGCTCAAGGACCTCGGCTCCGGCTGGACGCTCGGCTTTGGCGCTGGATTCGTCATCATCGGCGCGATCGTCTGCGCGCCGGCGTTCGTCGCGCCCGCCGCGAAGGTGCTCGGCTGGATCCCTTCGAAGGTGTTCCCGGTCACCGGCAAGCTCGCGACGCGCAACATCAGCCGCGCGAAGCGCCGCACCGCGAACACGGCCGCCGCGCTGTTCATCGGCGTCGCGATCGTCAGCTGCCTCGGCGTCGTCGCATCATCGATGAAGACATCGGTGAGCAACCTCGTCGACAACAACGTGAACGCCGACTATGTGGCGATGACGGCGAGCATGACGCAGCCGATCTCCACGAAGGCCGTCGACGCGATCGAGGACACCAAGGGCGTGGGCGCCTCCTCAGCCGTCTACATGCTGCCCACGGTGAAGGCGACGAACGCCGAAAAGGACGTCATGACCGCCGCCATCAAGACCGACCTACTCACGGAACTCGCCCCGGTCGGACAGCAGGACGGCGACGCCGCGAAGGCGATCGACGACGGCGAGGCCGCGGTCGGACGCACAATCGCCGACGACGAGCACTGGAAGGTCGGCGACGTGATCGACCTCGAATCGGAGAACACGTCTGTCGACGAAGAGGCCACGAAGCAGGCGTCCGAGGCGTACCAGAAGCAGGTCGAGTCCCAGGCGACGGCGTTGCAGCGGGAGGCGCAGCAACTTGCGGCCTCCGGCGACATCTCCGGTGCGCAGGCCAAGGCGAAGGAGGCCGAGGATGTCGTCAAACAGGCACAGAACGCCGACCCGAAGCAGTTCGTCAAGATGAAGACCGAGACGAAGAAGGAGCAAGTCAGGATCGGCGCGATCATTGACGACTCCCTGTATGCGGACAGCATCTTCGTCTCGGTGCCGACCGCGGAGAAGATCACAAGCGAAGACATGATGATGGTCACGCAGATGTACGTGCAGGCGAAGCCCGGCGCGGACGTCGAGCAGCTCGGCAAGGACCTCAAGAAGACCGTGAAGCCGTTCTACACAGTCTCGGTCCTTACGCGCGACGAGTTCAAGTCGTCGATGAGCTCGATGATCAACTCGATGCTCGCGATCATCTACGCGCTGCTCGCACTGTCGATCGTCATCGCGATCTTCGGCATCGTCAACACGTTGGCGCTCAACGTGTCCGAGCGCACGAAGGAGATCGGCCTGCTGCGCGCGATCGGCACGTCGAACGGCCAGGTGCGCGGCATGCTCGCGATCGAGGCGGTCATCCTCTCGGTGTTCGGCACCATCGTCGGCATCGTCGTGGGTGTGGCGGCCGGTGTCGTCATCCGAGCAGCTTACGAGTCGCAGGGCATGACGACGTTGACGATTCCGTGGGACCAGCTCGTGCTGTTCCTCATCGTCGCGATCCTCGTCGGCCTCGTGGCGAGCATCTCGCCGGCGCGCCGCGCGCTCAAGCAGCCGGTGCTGGACGCCGTGGCGAGCGAGTAGCGGCAACTGTTTTCACCCCAACGGAAGGAGGGTGCGCCCGTCACCATGGTGACGGGCGCACCCTCCTTCGATGCTGTCTGGTCTCCCTAGGCCCGCGAAGTCATGCCCCTCGTGCAGGCGATCAACCGGGTCACGTTCGCAGCGCAACGTTCCAGATTCTCCGCACCGCAAGCGAGCGCCTGCCGCAGGTTCTGTGGGCCAGGCACGATGCCGAACACGGCGTCGATGCCTTGGCTGTACAACTCCTCGACGCCACTGCCCACATTCCCGGCGAACGCCACGACCGGGCAATGCGGTGCGGCTTCTTTTAGCGCACGGGCCACACCGATCGGCGTTTTGCCGTATTGCGTCTGGCTGTCGATGCCGCCTTCGCCGGTGAAGCACCAATCTGCACCGGCCGCCAGCGTCTTGAGTCCGGTCGCCTCCACCACGAGCGACACACCCGATTGCATCCGCGCGCCAGTGAATGCGAGGAATCCAGCTCCAAGGCCTCCTGCGGCGCCAGCTCCCGGCACGGTCTCCACGTCACGCCCAAGATCGCGCGCCACAATCGACGCGTAATGGTGCAATGCCGCATCGAGTTCGGCCACCATCGATGCATCGGCGCCTTTCTGGGGGCCAAAGACCGACGACGTCCCCTGTGGGCCGGTCAGTGGATTCGTCACGTCGGAGGCCAAACGGATGTTGGCCGCGGCGATCTGCGAGTCAAGGTCGGAAACATCGATTGCGGCAAGGCCGGCGAGCGCCGCGCCGCCGAAGGACAGCTCATTGCCTTGGGCATCGAGCAGATGCGCACCGAGTGCCTGCGCCATGCCCGCTCCCCCGTCGTTCGTGGCCGAGCCGCCGAGGCCGAGGATGAATGCGGTGGCACCATGGTCGAGTGCATCGAGAATGAGCTCGCCCACACCGTAGGTGGTTGTGATGCGCGGGTCGCGGGTCGTCTCGTCCACGTAACCGATGCCACTGGCCGCGGCCATTTCGATGACCGCCGTGCAACCATCGCCCAGCATGCCGTACTGTGCGTGCACCGGCGTGCCCAATGGCCCGGTCACCGTCGCCTCGAGCAATGTGCCGCCGGTCGCATCCACGAGCGATTGCACGGTGCCCTCGCCGCCATCGGCCATCGGCACGAGCACGCATTCAGCGTCCGGCAACACATGGTGCACGCCGTGTTCCATTGCCTCAGCCGCCTGTCGTGCGCTCATGCATCCCTTGAAGGAGTCTGGTGCGATGATGATTTTCATGTCGCGCCCCCTGCCGGCATTCCGGCTTGATGGCATGGGCGGTATGATGGGGTGCTGCGGCAGAGGCCGCCTGATTCCAAGGAGACACCCATGCGACTTCCCGAGACCATTCCCGCAGGCGCGCGCATCGTGGTGCGCACATACGCCGGGCTCGACCCGCATACCGGTAGGCAGCAGTACCGCGACGTCGTGGGCCATGTGCGGTCCTGGGACGGCACGATGCTCGAGATGACGCGCGACGCCGCCGCCAATGGCTCACGCCCTGCGCAGGACGTGAGCATCGACGCCACGAGCATCGCGATTCTCAAGCCGGTGCCCGAGCGTCCGCGACGCCGTTGAGGCGCCACAGGTTCAGATGGTGGGGTGACGTTCGGCGAGCGCATGGTGCCCCGAGGTGAAGCGCACAATGTATTCACCACGTTTGGCTGACTCAAGGAAGTCACTGCGCCAATGCTCCGGGTGGATGCGCAGCGTGGTGAACACCGTCTCGGTCTCCCCGCTGTTGCGGTTGGCCAGATGCTGCTTGAAGTCGCGGTATGTCTGGCCTTCCGTGAAGAACCGGTGGATGGCGGCCACATCGTCATCACGCAGGGCGTCGGCGAATTCGGTGAGACGGCTGGCCATCTGGCGCAGCAGGACCTCCACGTTCTGGCTGTTCTCCACGACCATCGCGCATGTGCGGTCCGGGTCGGTGAGCGCCACACGCGTCATGTCGCGCCATGATCCCGCCGACAGTTCGGCGGCGATGTTGCGGTCGGGGTCGGCTGTCATCTGATTGATCAGCGCCGTCGAGACGACATGCGGCATATGCGAGATCAGCGAGGCGGCGCGGTCGTGTGTCTCGTCGTCGATGACGATCAGTGAATTCTGCAGGCCGCGCGTGATCAGGCCAGCCACCTGCACGATGCGCCGGTATTCGGTGTGCTCGTCGTAGGTCAGGGCCCACAGCGCATTGTCGAAGATGCCCGGGTTGGCGGCCGTCCAACCGGAACGCTCATTGCCGGTCATCGGGTGTGCGCCCACATAGCAGTCAGTGATGCCTGCGGCGTGCACCTGCTCGCGCACCAAGCCCTTCACGCTGCCCACGTCGGTGAGCGTTGTGCGCGCCGGGTCGATGATCGGCTTGATCGTCTGCAGGATCTTGGGCATCGCGACAAGCGGATTGCACAACACGAGCACATCCGGCTGGGCCTCCACGAGTTCTTCGAGGGTGTCTTTGCACTCGATGCCGATGCGCGCCGCAGTCTCATACGGGTGCGCGCGGTGGTTCCATGCACTGACGGCGCAGCCCGCGGAACGCAGACGGACCGCGAGCGAACCACCGATAAGCCCGAGGCCGACGATGCCCACATGCTGCGGGCATTCGATGCCGTCTGCGGCGATCGCCGGCAATGTGGACGTGACTTCAACCGGGGCTGCCGCCGGTGGTGTAGGGGTGTGTGCTTCTACCACAGCAGTTCCTTTCTCATGGACGCATCGCCTTGCCATGCCTCCTGCAAGGTTCCTGCATTGCATCGTACGCCCCCTTGTGGAAGCATCCATTCATCCACGGGCGGATGCGGGCGTTCTTGGCGCGGGTAGACAGCGAGTGTCTTGAGCCAGTCGCCGTGCTCCGCTATCTCAATGAGCGTTTCACGGAAACGCGGTTCCCATGGCGCCGCATCGAGGGTCACAATGAAACTGTAGGTGCCATCGTGCCCTTTGATCGGCCGGGAGATGAAACTCGTCATGTTGAGCCCTGCATCGCGCACCACGTCGAGCAGATCGGCGAGCACGCCCGGTCCGGTGGCGAGCGGAATGAATGTGAGGATCGATTCGAATTCGCGCACACCACGCCCGCGCGCATCGGCGAGCAGCTGTTGCACGCGGGCGCGGGGCGCGACGACGAGGAATTCGGTGCGGGCACCGGCGAAGTCCTCGACGTGCGTGGCGACGCGTTCCAATCCATAGAGTTCGCCGCAGATCGACGGTCCGAGCCCCACCTCGCCTTCGCACAGGTCGCGGCAGGCGGCGGCGTTCGATGACGCGGGCACGGCGCGCAAGCCGTGGCGTTCCGCAAAGGCGCGGCACTGTGCCAATCCGTGTGGGTGGGCGGTGACGACGGAGCAGGATGCGAGGATGTGTTCGCGATCCTGCGCGTTCTGTACGGTCGCGGGCGTCACGAATGCGTCGAACGTCACGTCCACTCCGACGCGCATGAACGCGGCCACGTCAGTGGCGTCGATCATCATGTCGAGGTTCGGCACCACGTAGCCTTCCACATTGTTTTCCCACGCGATCACGCCCAGCCCCTCGCCGGCGGCCACATGGCGCAGGATCTGCGGCACGTCGGCGCACGCATGCAACCGTGCGTCATGCTCGCCGTGGCTTGCAAGACCTTCAGCCGCGGCGATCGCCGCCTGATGGGTGAATGTGCCTTCGGGGCCCAGATAATATATGTCGGTCATTGGCGCTTCCTGCCCGGAATCACGAACCAACGCGCAGGCAGGAACAGCATGATCGCCTGCAGCAGAATCGAGCCGTATAGCCAGACCACGCCACAATACAGGCTGAGCCACGGCAGGGTGGAATCGTGGAAGCCCACAATGACCGCGTCACCGTTGGGCCAACCCTGGGCGATCATATAGATCAGCAATGTGGAGCACAGCATGTGCACGGCGAATCCGGTGATGCCACCGCGCGAGCGCGCGCACCACGCCGACATGCCAAGCAATGCGAACGCGATCACCAGACCGATCGGCATGTTGTACACGGCGCCGATGCGCGAGGCGAATGTGGCGACGAGGGCCGACCCCAACGCCGAAAAGACGGTGATGAGGGTGCGCACCGGTGCGCTGCGGCGATGCGACCACGGTTGGCTCGTGTCCTGCTGCTGTGGATTGCTCATATCTGCCCAGTGTAAGCCGACCGCGCAACTTCGCCCGGGGCAGTATCGGGCGTAGGTGCCCGAATATGCGTGGGCGGGGCCCGCACAATCACTGTGCGGGTCCCGCCCATGTCATCCCCGTTTTCGGGGTTCGGCGCTTACTTGGTCGCGTTGTTGTTGGCGCGGCGCTGCTTGGCGCGCCACTTGTACCAATCCTCACGGTTGAGGATGATCTTGCGGATGCGGATCGATTCCGGCGTGACCTCCACGCACTCGTCCTCATTCGCGAAGTCGAGCGACTCCTCGAGGCTCATCTTGATCGGCGGCGTGAGCGTCTCAAGCACGTCGGCGGTGGCCGAGCGCATGTTCGTCATGTGCTTGGCGAGCGTGATGTTCACATCGAGCTCTTCGGGCTTGTTGTTGACGCCCACGACCTGGCCTTCGTACACCTGCGACTGCGGCTCCACGAAGAAGTTGCCGCGCGCCTGCAGGCGCTGCATGGCGTACGGGGTCGCGGTGCCCTGGCGGTCGGAGACCATCGAGCCGTTCTGGCGGGTCACGATCTGGCCGGCCCACGGCGCATAGCCCGCGGAGAGCGACGACGAGATGCCGGTGCCGCGCGTCGCCGAAAGCAGCGCGGTGCGGAAGCCGATCAGGCCGCGCGACGGCACAGTGAACTGCAGGCGCACCCAGCCGGAGCCGTGGTTCGACATCGATTCCATGCGGCCTTTGCGGTCTGCCATGAGCTGCGTGACGGTGCCCATGTATTCCTCGGGCACATCGATCGTGGTGGATTCCATCGGCTCGCACAGCGTGCCGTCGATCGTCTTCGTCACGACCTGCGGGCGGCCGACCGTCAGTTCGTAGCCTTCGCGGCGCATCTGCTCGGCGAGCACGGCGAGCGCGAGTTCGCCGCGGCCCTGCACTTCCCATGCGTCCGGGCGGTCGGTCGGGATGACCTTGATCGAGACGTTGCCGATCAGTTCGCGGTCCAGACGGTCCTTGATCATGCGGGCGGTGAGCTTGTGGTCCTTGCCCTCGGTGCCGGCGAGCGGGGAATCGTTCGTGCCGAAGGTCATGGAGATGGCCGGGTCGTCCACGTGGATCAGCGGCAGCGGGCGCGGGTCGTTGGGGTCGACGATCGTTTCGCCGATCATGATGTCGTTCACACCCGCCACGGCCACGATGTCGCCGGGGCCGGCGGATTCCACCGGAATGCGGTCGAGTCCCTGGGTGCGCAGCAGCTCGGAGACGCGGAAGTTCTCGATCGAGCCATCGACACGGGAAAGCCCGTAGGTCTTGCCCTTCTCGAGGTTACCGTTGTAGATGCGCACCAGGCCAAGGCGGCCCAGGAAGTCGGAGGAGTCGATGTTCGCCACATGCGCCTGCAGCGGGGCGTCCGGGTCGTATTCCGGAGCCGGGATGTTCTTGATGATCGCGTCGAATAGCGGCTCGAGGTTGTCGTTGACGGGCAGCTCGCCGTTCGCGGGCTGGTCCGTGGAGGCGTAACCCACCTTGGCGGCGCAGTAGATGACCGGCAGGTCGAGCAGCGAATCGAGGTCGAGATCCACGCCTTCCTCGATCACATCCTGGGCCAGACCGAGCAGCAGGTCGGAGGCTTCGCCCACCACTTCCTCGATACGCGCGTCGGGGCGGTCCACCTTGTTGACGCACAGGATGACCGGGAGCTTGGCCTCAAGGGCCTTGCGCAGCACGAAGCGGGTCTGCGGCAGGGGGCCTTCGGACGCGTCGACGAGCAGCACAACGCCGTCGACCATCGAGATGCCGCGTTCCACTTCGCCACCGAAGTCGGCGTGGCCCGGGGTGTCGATCACGTTGATCGTGATGCCTTCCGGGTGGCCATACTTCTCGGCGAGCGGACCGGTGTATTCCACGGCCGTGTTCTTCGCGAGGATCGTGATGCCCTTCTCGCGCTCGAGGTCGTTCGAGTCCATGACGCGGTCGGGCACTTCCTCGCGCTCGTTGAACACATGGGACTGCTGAAGCATTGCGTTGACCAATGTGGTCTTGCCGTGGTCAACGTGAGCCACAATTGCCACATTACGAATATCGCCGCGAACCGCCATTGCTGTTTTCTCCTAAAAAGTATTGATGTTCTCGTGTAACCGGTGGCATGACATAGGCATTCACCATTCGTACACAAACCGGCACAATACTACGCGCACATGCTGACACGATGATTGCGTGCAGCCCTCTCGATCAATGCGAGAAGGCTGCACGCTCAGGAAGGTCAGACTGGTCCGCTCAGTCGTCGAGCGACGCTCCCGTGCGCTCTGGCAGGAACAGCGCCGCGACGCAGGCGAACACGAACGACGCCGCGAACACGATGAACGCGATCGACTTGTTGCCACCCGAAAGCGTGAGGAACCACGGCACAAGCAGCGGTGCCACAATCGCCGCGACACGACCGCATGCGGCTGCGGCGCCGGCTGCGGCACCACGCAGACGCGTCGGGTAGATCTCTGGCGTGACCGCGTACAGCACGCCCCATGCGCCCAGGTTCGACGCGGACAGCAGCATGCCGAAGCACAGCACGGCGGTAACTGTGGAGGACTGCGAGAACAGGAACGCCGCCACAGCGGACACCGCGAGGAACACGCTCAGCGTGGTGCGCCTGCCCCAACGCTCCACGAGCCATGCCGCCAGGAAGTAACCGGGCAGCTGTGCGAGCGAGATGGCCAGCGTGTAGCCGAAGGACTTGGTGAGCGAGCCGAACTGGTCGGCGAGCAGGCTCGGCATCCATGTGAACGCACCATAATACGAGAAGTTCACAAAGAACCATGTGGCCCAGATCGCCAACGTGATCGGCAGGTATTTGCGGCCGAACAGTTCGCGCGTGCGGATCTTGGGGAGTTTGACCGCCTTGGCGCTCGCCACCGGACGCACGCCACTGGCCGCCTCGAAATAGCGCACCGACCGTTCGGCGCCCTCGTCGTCGCCGCGCGATTCGAGGAACCGCACCGATTCTGGCAGTTCACGGCGCACGATGATCGCATAGAGCAACGGCAGTGCGCCGATCAGCAGCGCCCAACGCCAACCCCAGTCGCCGGTCGTGGGGATCACGAAATAACCAATCATGGCGGCCAGGATCCAGCCGATGGCCCAGAAGGATTCGAGCAGCACCGTCATGCGGCCACGCTGCTTGGTCGGCGAGAACTCCGAGACGAGCGTGGAGGCCACCGGCAGTTCGGCGCCAAGTCCCAAGCCGATTACGAAGCGCGCGGCGAGCAGCATGCCGAGGGTCCACGAGAACGCCATCGCGCCATTGGCGACGCCGAAGATGATCATCGTGGCGGTGAAGACGGTCTTGCGGCCCCAACGGTCGGCGAACCAGCCGCCGAGCGCGGCGCCGATCGCCATGCCGATGAAACCGATCGAGAGCACCCACGACTTCTGCATGGCGTTGAGGTTGAAATGCGGGTCGGCGGCGATCGCCGTCACCACGAACGAGACGAGGCCCACGTCCATCGCGTCGAACGCCCAGCCCACGCCGGAGGCGACAAGCAGGCGGCGGTGCGCCTTGTTGAACGGCAGGCGGTCCAGACGCTCATTGCGCGTGAGCGGGGCGCCTTCGCGGTCAACGGGTTCCGGTTCTATACGTGGGGCCGGTGCGCCGGCAATGGCTCCGGTGGTGATTTCGGCAGCCGTCATCATAACCTCCAAGGGGAAACGGCGGGTGAATGTCAATCGTGAAGCAGAGCGGTGGTCAGCGATCCGAGCGGATTATCATCCGCAGAGGCGCGTTCTGGCGCCGTGTTCATATGCTCGAGCTGCTCGCCTTCGCAGCCTGCGGGGAGCCATGGAGCGCCCGCATCGTCCAGCGCGCCCGGGCGGAACCGGTAGAGCGCGGCCGGACGTTGCCGCCCTTCGCGCAGCACTCCCCCGGTCTCTTCGAGCAAGCCGGACGCGAGCATGCGGCGCCGGTAGTTAGCAACGTCGACGCGCTCGCCGCGGATCGCCTCGGTCAGCGCATGCAATTGGCGCAGCGTGAATGGTTCGCCGACGAGCTGGCGCACCACGCGCGGGCTGTCCATGCGGTGGCGCAGGCGCCACAGCGCATAGTCCACGATCGCGCGGTGGTCGAACGCGAGCGGCGGCAGGTCGTCGTCGGCGAACCACTGAACGTTGTGCCGCGGTTCGAGCTGCGCCACATCCGCCTGGCCCACGAGCGCCCAGTAACACACCGAGACCATCGGCACTCCCCCGCGCGAGCGCGCGGGGTCACCGAAGGTATAGAGCTGTTCCAGATAACGCGGGCGCAGGTCGGTCGTCGAGGCGAGCGTCTCGTACGCCGACTGTTCGAGCGACCGGTCGGCGCGCAACGGACCTCCAGGGAGCGCCCACTGGCCGAGGAACGGCTCGCGCACGCGGCGCACGAGCGGCAGCCAGAGGCGCCGCCGCCCGTGCTCGCGCGCGGGTTCCAACGCCAGGATGACGGAGGTCACGCCCACCTGCGGCGGCTCATGCCGCCGTTCGCTGACGTTGCCCCGGTTCATGATGGCTCCTCCAGATATGCTGAACTCTTGCTTCCACGGCGAGCCTATCAGTAATAGTCAACGCGACTATAAGTCAGGGCCGCATTGTGGACATATCATACGATGCTGTTGTGTGGGTGCGCGGCGCCTCAGGCGACGATGCCCTTGACGATGAGCTCGCGCGCGACCTCGCGGTATTCGCGCGCGGTCTTGTGGTTGTGCGCATAGTACGTGATCGGCGCGGCCGCAACGTTGGCGTCGGGCAGCTTGATCGAACGCGAGATCACCGAGTGGAACACCTTGTCTCCGAACGCCTCGTAGATGCGTTGCATCACTTCGTCGCAGTGCAGCGTGTGCGTGTACATCGTCACAAGCACGCCGTACACCTCGAGGCTGGGGTTGATGCGCGTCTGCACCTTCTCGATAGACTGCATGAGCAATGCCACGCCGCGCAGGGCGAAGAACTCGGCGGCCACGGGGATGATCACCCCGTCGGCCGCGGCGAGCGCGTTCACCGTGAGCAGCCCGAGGGACGGCTGGCAGTCGATGAAGATCGCGTCGTACTCATTGACGATCGGCCGCAGCACGCTCGCGAGGATCTGCTCGCGCCCCACTTCTGTGACGAGCTGCACTTCCGCCGCGGACAGGTCGATGTTCGCCGGGATGATGTCGAGCCCGTCGAATTTGGTGTGCTGGATGATCTCATGCACGTCGATGCACGGGTTGAACAGCGCGGTGTAAATCGTGTTCTCGAGCGCGTTCGCGTTGATGCCGAGCCCCACGGTCGCGGCGCCCTGCGGGTCGAAGTCCACGATGAGCACGCGGCGGCCGTACTGGGCCAACGCGCCCGCGATGTTGATCGAGCTCGTCGTCTTGCCTACGCCGCCCTTCTGGTTGCACATGGCGATGACCCGCGCCGGCCCATGCTGCCGCAAAGGCTCAGGCACCGGAAAGGTCTCGTATTCTCGTCCAAGCAAATCCGTAGGCATACAGCTCTCTTTGATCAGTCCGTGCACATCCTTGAGGCGTCCCCACCCGCGCCGCACGCCGGATGCGCACCGCGGGATGGCCGAGGGGGCGCCGTATTCCTCATTGGTTCTCAAGTGTACCGCTTCACCCGCACAGCGCGTCGCCTATTTGGCGCGTGGGTGAGCGGTGATGTAGGTCTCGATGAGCTTGTCGGGGCTGATATGCGTGTAGATCTGCGTTGTCTTGACCGAGGCATGCCCCAACAGCTCCTGCACCGTGCGCACATCGGCGCCCCCTTGGATCAGGTGCGTGGCGAATGAATGGCGCAGGGTGTGCGGGTGGAGCGGGCGGTCGATGTGCGCGCGTTCGCCGGCGCGCCGGATCACCTCCCACACCGATTGGCGAGACAGGCGTCTGCCGCGCAGATTGAGGAACATGGCGCGCATCTCCTGCTCGCCCTTCGCCCTGGCCGCAAGGGCCGGACGGCCGTGGCGCAGATACCCCTCAAGTGCGCGCCGCGCGTAGTCCCCGAACGGCACAAGCCGCTGTTTGCCGCCCTTGCCCATGAGCCGCACCACGCATTCGTCGAAATCGACGTCGTCGAGATTCACCCCCACAGCCTCGCTCACACGGCAACCCGTGGCGTACATGAACTCCAACAATGCGCTGTCGCGCAATCCCACGGCGTCTTGTGGGTCGGCGGTCTGCGCGGCCTGCAGCAGCGCGGTCACCTCGTCCACATCGAGCACGTCGGGCAGCTTGGAGCCGGTCTTCGGGGCGCGCACCTGTTGCGAGACATCGTCTGGCACCATGCGCTCGCCGAGCAGAAAGCGATGGAACATGTGCACGCTCGCGAGATGCCGGGCGCGGCTCGTGCCGCTTTGGCCGGCGAGGGCCAGCGCCTGCATGAACGCCTCCACATGGAGTGTGGTGATCTGCCGTGCGTCGTCGATGCCATGGTCGCCGAGCCACTCGATATAGCGGTCGAGGTCACGCCGGTAGGCTTCGACCGTCGCATGGGCGAGCCCCCGTTCCACGTCGACGTAGGTGAGGAACCGCGATTCCATCATCTGCAGTGCGTGTGCCATCCGCGCTCCTTTTGCTGTGCTCGATGTGCGGCTGTCAATGCAAAGAGCCGAACCCACGCGTGGCTGGGTTCGGCTCTTTGCGATCAATGCGATGCAGTCGGCTCAGGCGGCAACCGGAGCGTTGACATCCTCAGGCAGCGCGGCCTTGGCCTGCTCGACGATGGCCTTGAACGTGTCGGGATCGGACACGGCCAGCTCGGCGAGGGCGCGGCGGTCCAGCTCGATGCCGGCGAGGCGCAGGCCCTGGATGAAGCGGTTGTAGGTGATGCCTTCGTTGCGGACGGCGATGTTGATGCGCTGGATCCACAGCTTGCGGAAGTCACCCTTGCGGGCCTTGCGGTCGCGGTAGTTGTAGTTAAACGAGTGGAGCAGCTGTTCCTTCGCCTTGCGGTACAGGCGGGAGCGCTGGCCACGGTAGCCCGAAGCCCTTTCGAGTACGGTACGACGCTTCTTGTGTGCGTTCACTGCGCGCTTGACACGTGCCATTTGATTTCCTCAGCTTTCTAACGTATTCCCAATGTCTGCGGTGCGGTTCAGCGACCCAGCAGGCCCTTCATCTTCTTTGCCTGTGGCGTCGACAGGACGTCGTCACGCTTGAGCGCGCGACGCTTGCGAGCAGACTTGTGCTCGAGGTTGTGGCGCATGGCGCTGCCGGCATGCATCACCTTGCCGGAACCGGTGATGCGCACACGCTTGGCTGCTGCGGTCTTTGTCTTCATCTTCGGCATTGCTGCCCTCCTTGTTATTTCTTCGTTTCGGAAGTCTCGGTGGCTTCGGAGACCACGGCCTTCGCCGCTTCGGCCTCCTGCGCCTTGGCCTCTTGCTTGGCGGCGAGGCGGGCGGCCTGTCGCGCTTGGCGTTCGGCGCGGGATTCCGCACCGCGGCGGCGCTGCTCGGACTGCGTGTGGACCTTCTTGCCCTTCGGCGCCAACGTCATGATGATGTTGCGCCCCTCTTGCTTCGGCGAGGATTCGATCGAACCCGACTCAGCGACCTCGTCGGCGAGCCGCTGCAGGAGCTCCACGCCGCCGATCGGGCGGGACTGTTCGCGTCCGCGTAGCATGATCGTGACCTTGACCTTATCGCCGCCGTTGAGGAAGCGCTCCACATGGCCCTTCTTGACTTCGAAGTCATGGTCGTCGATCTTCAGACGGAAGCGGATCTCCTTGATCTCGGCCGTGCTTTGATTACGGCGCGCCTCACGCTGCTTGACCTTTTCGTTGTACTTGAACTTACCGTAATCGATGAGCTTGGCGACCGGAGGTTTTGCGTTCGGTGCCACCTCGACGAGATCGAGGTTCGCTTCCTTCGCCAGGTTCAGGGCCACCGAGGTGGCGATGACGCCGACCTGTTCGCCGTTCGGTCCAATAAGACGCACCTGTGAGACGCGAATCTCGTCGTTAATGCGTGGTTCGTCGCTAATGATGACTCCAATCCTCATATGGTTGTATATGCGGGCCCATGGCGCACACCGTGATTGGATTCAACCAGCAGCCGTTTGCGTGCACGGCACGCGACGGCATGACGCCTATATGCACACCGGCCTGCTGCCGTATGCGATTGCGTGCCTCATGCACGCCGGAGGCGTTGCCTTGAACCCGAAACCACAATGGGCTTCCAGGTGGGTTTCCCACTTTCTTGATTGCTCAAGCCTTGTCGAGTATAGCACATCCCCCGACAACAGCCGGCCGCGTGTCATCACACACCGCGCACCGTCACCCCATATGGAGATAGATATACGGTACGGTGGCTTACACAGTACACAACATGCACCGCGCAAGCCAACACACAACCCAAGGAGCGGCCATGGCACCGATACGGACGGCGCGCACACCCCTGCCCACCTGCGTGGTATTCGCGGCCGGCGAGTACTACCACGAGCCGATCGACGTGCCGCCCGGCGCATTCGTCGTCGCCGCAGACGGCGGCTACGACCACGCGCGCGAGCTCGGCGTGCAGGTGGACGCCGTGGTCGGCGACTTCGACTCGGTGCACAGCGCGCGCAGCGCGATCGGCGCCGAGACCGTGGCGCTGCCGCCGCAGAAGGACGACCCCGACCTGCTGAGCGCGCTGAAGATCGGATGGGCGCACGGCGGCCGCGCGTTCCACATCTACGGCGGATTGGGCGGGCGCGTCGACCACACAATCTCCAACATCCAACAGCTCGCGTTCATCGCCGCGCACGGCGGCATCGCGTTCCTGCATGGTGCCGGGCAGATTGTGACCGCCATATGCGACGCGGCGCTCACGTTCCCCCCGCACCCCGTGCACGGCACGCAGTACATCTCTGTGTTCGCGCACAGCGACGAGGCGCGCGGCGTCGACGAGCGCGGGCTCGCGTACGAACTGCATGACGCGACGATGACGAACCTGCAGGTCAACGGCCTGAGCAACGAATTCGTGGACGGGCTCGGCGCCGAGGTGCGTGTGCGCAGGGGACTGCTGACCGTCGTGTTCGACGCCGCCGCACCGCTGCCCACGCTCGTGGGTGCGCCTGCGGCGGCCGGGACGCTCGGCGCGCCTTCCACCCATGTGAGCGCGGCGCTCGCAGATCGCGGATAGTTGCGCTCACAGCGCATGATCGCCAATGATGTGGGCTGCGGTCCGTTCAATGCAACCGTTCGCAGCCAATTCCAACGGTTTTTCGACGCGCAGGGAGACTGCCTTGGTCAAGCAACGCCACTAGAATGGGGCACGTTGGTTAACCATGCCGGCGGGCATTCATTGGCCGCCGGCTGTTCCCCAAGGGAGTAATTACATGACAGTGAAGATTGGTATCAACGGCTTCGGTCGTATCGGTCGTCTCGCATTCCGTCGTATTTTCGAGCTGCAGGAAAAGGGCGGCGAAGCTGCTGACATCGAGGTCACCGCGATCAACGACCTGACCTCCCCGCAGGCGCTTGCATACCTGCTCAAGTACGACAGCACGCACGGCGTCTTCAAGCACATCGACGGCACCCCGGTCGATGTCAAGGCCACCGATTCCGCCATCGTCGTCGACGGCAAGGAATACCCGGTCTACGCCGAGCGCGATGCCCGTGACCTCAAGTGGGTTGCGAACGACGGCGTTGAGTTCGTGCTCGAGTGCACCGGCTTCTACACCTCCGCCGAGAAGTCCCAGGCCCATCTGGACGCCGGCGCCAAGAAGGTCCTCATCTCCGCCCCGGCCAAGGACGAGACCACCCCGACCGTCGTGTTCGGCGTGAACCACGACATCCTGAAGAAGGACGACAACATCGTCTCTGCAGGCTCCTGCACCACCAACTCGATGGCCGCCATGGTCAAGCTGCTCAACGACAAGTGGGGCATCAAGGCCGGCTTCATGACCACGATCCACGCCTACACCGGCACCCAGATGATCCTGGACGGCCCTCGTGGCAACAAGAGCGGCCGCGCACTGCGCGCCGCTGCCGTCAACACGATCCCGCATTCGACCGGTGCCGCCAAGGCCATCGGCAAGGTCGTGCCGGAAGTCAACGGCAAGCTGCAGGGTCACGCCCAGCGCGTGCAGGTTCCGGACGGATCGATCACCGAGCTCTTCACCGTGCTCGACAAGGAAGCGACCGTCGACGAGATCAACGCCGCGTTCAAGGACGCCTTCGAGGATTGCGCCTACTACGGCTACAACGATGACGAGATCGTCTCCGGCGACATCGTCGGCGACACCCACGGTGGCGTCTTCGATCCGACGCAGACCGACGTCAACGAAGTGGACGGCGTGACCATGGTCCGCACCGTTGCCTTCTACGACAACGAGTACGGCTTCACCTCGAACATGGTGCGCACACTCGAGTACTTCGCCGAGATCTCCGAGTGATTGACCGCGCCTAGCGCGCGCCATCACTGACCCTTCAGGGCTTTCGCTCACGCGGAAGCCCTGTTTTGTTGCCATACGGCAGCCCTACACTGGTACACATGGGCAAAAAGAAACAGAAAGCCGCCGCCACACCGGCCATCGCACAGCTTGAGCAGGCGGGCGTCACGTTCACCATCCACGAGTACGAACACAGCAACGACGACACGGAAGGGTACGGCCTCGAAGCCGCGCGCAAACTCGGCTATGACGAGCGACAGGTGTTCAAGACCCTGATGGCTGACACGGGCGACGAGCGCGTCATTGGAGTCGTGCCGGTCAACGGGCATATGAGCCTCAAGGAGCTCGCGCACGCCGCGGGCGCGAAGAAAGCGGAGATGGCCGACCCGAAGGTCGCGATGCGCGAAAGCGGCTATGTCGTCGGCGGCATCTCCCCGCTCGGCCAGCGCACCAAGCATACGACCGTGCTCGACGAGTCGGCGATGGAGTTCAGCGAGATCCTCGTGTCGGGCGGCAAACGCGGCCTGAGCCTCGGCGTCGATCCGCACGACCTGGCGCAGGTGCTCGATGCGGTCGTCGCGCCGATCGGCACGACGAAGAAATCATACTGAGCGCAGCGCCTTCGGCAGCACGAAGTGCATGTTCTCCTGAATCGTCTCGACTGTGCTGACCTCAGTGAACCCGAGCTCCTGCAGCCGTTCGACGACCCCGGCGACAAGCTCGTCGGGCACCGAGGCGCCTGAGGAGACGCCGACCGTGCTCACGCCGGCGAACCATGCGGGGTCCATTTCGGCGGCGTCGTCGACTCGGTGCGCCTCGCCGCACGCGCCGAGCGCCTCGTTCGCGACCTCCATGAGCCGCACCGAGTTCGACGAGTTCGCCGAACCGACGATGACCATGCAATCCGCCTGCTGCGCCACGAGTTTGACGGCTTCCTGCCGGTTCGACGTGGCATAGCAGATGTCCGAGCTCGGCGGCAGTTCGATCCACGGGAACCGCCGCTGCAGGGCGGCGATCACATCCGCCGTCTCATCCACGCTGAGCGTCGTCTGCGACAGCAGCACGAGCTTGGTGCTCTCGGAGAAGTCAAGCCGATCGACGTCGGCGGCATGTTCGATCAGGTGCACATGCTCGGGCGACTCCCCCACCACGCCGACGGCCTCGTCGTGGCCGTTGTGCCCGATGTAGACGATCTCGTACCCTTCGCGCACAAACCGCAATACTTCGCGGTGCACTTTGCCCACCAGCGGGCACGTCGCGTCCACAATGCTCAAGCCCCGCGCGTCGGCCTCACGCTGCACCGCGGGGGACACGCCGTGCGCGGAGAACACGACCGGAATGCCGGCTTCGGCGGCGGCATCCGGAATCTCATTGAGTTCCTCGACGAACACGGCGCCACGGCCGGCGAGCTGTTCGACGACATGCTTGTTGTGCACGATCTGCCGGCGCACATACACCGGCGGCAGGCCATCCGCACGGGGCCCGGCAGTGCGCAGAATCGTGTCGACCGTTTGGATGGCGCGGTCCACGCCGGCGCAGAATCCGCGTGGATTCGCCAACACAATGCGTTTCGTCATGATGTCCTTTCGCAGTTCGCCACCAATAGTAGACCACGGCGTTCACCATGCGCCAGCGGTGCCCTGTGATGTTGCACACAGACCCGTCCACCTACGCACATCGCATGTGAACGGTCACATGAGCGGCTAAGATAGGGAGATGTGCACTGTGCGCATCGTTGTGGCGCGCAGCACCAGCACACACACCTTACCGACAATGGAGTATGCATCTATGGCTGTCACCCAGCTTCCCCCCCGCACGGGCCAACAATATACCATCGCTTTCGGTGATTACACCGCCGTCATCACCCAGCAGGGCGCAGGATTGCGCCGACTGACGTGGCAAGGCAACGACGTAGTGGTGCCCTTCGGCGCCGACGACGTGCCCACCTGCATGCGCGGCCAGTTGCTCGTGCCCTTCCCCAACCGCATCGAAGGCGGCGAATACACCTTCGAAGGGCAGACCTACGAGCTGCCGATCGACGAGCACGAACGCAACAACGCGATCCACGGCTACGGCTACCGCCACTTCTGGACCCTCGAGCGGCTCACCACGTCGGCCGTGACGCTCTGCTGGCGCACGCCGAACCTCGCGGGCTACCCGTTCGACGTGCTTGTGCACGTGGCCTACGAACTCGATGAGGACGGCCTGCATGTGCAGGTGCACGCGCAGAACCATGGCGGCGAGGACGCGCCGTGGGCGTTGGCCATCCACCCATGGATCGCCAACGGCGGCGACGCGTATGGAGACGCGATCGACGAGCTCAACGCGCAGTGCACGCTCGAACTGCCCGCACGCACGCATGTGACGATCAACCAGAACCTGATCCCCACCGGCACCGAGCCGGTGGACGGCACCGCATACGACTACCGCGAGCCCAAGGCCCTCAGCGCGCAGCCGATCGACGACGCATGGACCGACCTCGAGCATGACGCCGGCGGCACGGTCACCGCCGTGTTCACGCGCATCGACGGCATCCGTGTGCGCATCACCGGCGACGAATCGATCACGTCGTACCAAGTGTGCGACGCGAGCGGCTTCCCCGAGCCGATCCACCCGTGCGGCGTGGCGATCGAACCGCAGACGGCGTATGCGAACGCCTTCAACACGGGCATCGATCTGATCACGATCGCGCCGGGCGAATCGTCCACGACCAACATGCTCATCGGGGTCGTGCGCTGAACGCGCGTGGCCGCACGTCTGGGCGCTATGCGATAATCCTGTAGGCATATTGGCTAGAACCGTTCTACAAAAGGAGTCCATTATGGGTATGCGCGGACGTAAGCGTAAGGCTCGTCGTAAAAAGGCTGCGAATCACGGCAAGCGTCCAAACGCCTGATCCGTGGCGGCAACGCCTTGCCGAGAGCAATGCGAAGGCCCCGCAATCATCCAATGATGATTGCGGGGCCTTCGCATTGCTCGCGTGCTTCGGCGCGGTGTGATCACGCGTCGTCGTGGCGGCGGATCACCGTGTGGTGGATGATCGCCGAACCACAGCATTCGTCAAGCGTCACACGCAGCCGTTCATACAGGCATTCAGGGGCCTGCTGCGGGCGCAGGTACGCGCGCATCGCCTCGATCATGAGCCGTTCACGCTCATCGCAACATGTGCGCGGGTCGAAACACTCCTGATCCTGTGCGTCTTCCGCCTCATGGTTTGCAGTGGTCATCTCTTCGCTTTCGGTATCCATGTCGCCGTCCGGGAACTCATGCTGTTGCGTGCTCATTGCGCCGCCTTTCCCGAAGCACCGACCAATTCACGGTCACTATGAGATTCAACGGATTTGCCGGTGGTTTTATTTCCACGCGCCGTTTTTCCATACCCGCGGGCCGCGGCGTACTCCGCGAGCTCCTGCTTGAGCTGGTTGCGCGCGCGGTTGAGGCGGCTCATCACCGTGCCGATCTTGATGCCCTGCTCATCGGCCACCTGTTGGTACGATTTGCCGTCAATCGCAGCGTCGATGAACACCTGCCGGCGTTCCTCGGGCAGCTTGTTGAGCGCGGCCATGATCTCTTCGGGGGCGAAGGCCTCGAGATACTCCTGCTCGGCGGAGCGCAGACCTTGCGACGCATGCTCGGACGCCGCATAGATGTCCCAATCGTCGTACTCCCCCGTCGAATCGTTGGCGCGTTTCGGCCGGCGCTTGGCCTTGGCGTATTGGTTGAAAAACGCGTTGCGCTCGATCGTGGTCATCCACGCCTCGAAATTCGACCCCGGCTTGAACGTGTCGAATGCCTTGAACCCACGCTCGAACGTGTCTTGCACCAGGTCCTGCGCGTCTTCGGGGTTGTTGGTGAATTTCATCGCCTGCCGGTACAGCGCATTCACCGCGGGCATCGCCAGCTTCTCGAAGCGGGCCCGCTTCTCTTCCATGGTTTCGGCTTTGCTGTCTTGTTCGCTCACGCTGCCCATTCTACGGCACCGCCCCGCGATCCGCCCGCGGCATCGCGGCGAGCGTGGAGCGCCGCCAGGCACTTCATTGCCACGCGTTAGAATGCATACGCTACGGAAATCCAAGGAGATCATGGCATGACGTTGACATTGCAATCGGCCGCAACACTGCTGAACGAGCATCATCTGCTCAGGGAGATCATCACCCCGGACCAATGGACGATGAACCCGGCCACCGTGGAGGGCTCCGGCAAGGAGTTCACCGCGATCACCTACAGCACCCAGCACATCGTCAACGGTGCGATCATGTGCTGTAAAGGCCGGTTCAAACCCGAATACCTCAAGCACGCCGACGAGCTGGGCATGGCCGCTTACGTGGCCGAGCACGACTACAGCGGGTACACGCAGGCCCCCGGACTCATCGTCAACAACGCGAGCCAGGCGCTGAGCCTGCTCGCCCAGGCCTTCTACGACTATCCGCAGGACGAGCTCACGCTCATCGGCATCACCGGCACGAAAGGCAAGACCACCACCGCATACCTGACGCACGCCATCCTCGACGCCGTCTCAGGCGGCAGGGCCGCGCTGTTCTCTTCGGTCGACAACTGCCTCGACGGCGAGCACTACCACGAATCCGACCTGACCACCCCGGAATCGCTCGACGCGATCCGCATGATGCGCGAAGCGGTCTCGTACGGCATGCAGTACCTGGTGATGGAGGTCTCGTCGCAGGCGTACAAAGTCAACCGCGTCTACGGCCTTAACTTCGACGCCGCAGCGTTCCTCAACATCTCCCCTGACCACATCAGCCCCATCGAACACCCCACATTCGAGGATTACCTGTATTGCAAACGCCGGATCGTCGCCAACGCCGACGCGCTCGTGCTCGGCGTGCCTGGCGACTTCGCGCCGCTCATCGAACAGGACGCCGCACTCGCGCAGATCCCCGTCACCACATTCTCACTGACCGACCCAGCCGCCGACGTCACCGCCACGCCGGCGAACGCGCAGCACACCGCGTTCGCCATGCGCGCAGGCGGCCAGCCGCTCGGCGACCTTTCGCTCGCGATCAACGGCGACTTCAACTACGCGAACGCCGCCGCGGCGATCGCGCTCGCACACGCCGTGGGCGTCGATGTCTCCGACCCGCGCGTGCTCGACTCCATGCGCGATGTGCGCATCTCAGGACGTATGGAGGAGACGCACGACTCGCAGTCGAACACCCTCGCGATCGTCGATTACGCGCACAACTACGCGTCGGTGAACGCGTTGCTCGACTACGTGGAGCAGCGGTACGGAAACGAACACCCGCACATCACACTCGTCACCGGATCGGCCGGCAACAAGGCGATTGACCGGCGCAAGGAGATCATCGAAGCCGCGCAACACCGCGTGCAGACGATCATCCTCACGCAGGAGGACTCCGACACCGAGCCGTTCGAAGACATCTGCGCGCAGATGTACGACTACGTGACCGACCCGCATGTGGAGCGCATCATCGAACTCGACCGCCCCACCGCCGTGCAGATGGCGGTCGATGCGGCGCGCGCACGCGACGGCTTCGACGTGCTGCTGTTCATCGGCAAAGGCGACGAACAATGGATCAAGGTGCTCAACAAACACGTGCCATACGAAGGCGATGAACAAATCATCCGCCGACTCTTCGCGTGACAACCGGAAGGAACATGATGATTACGATCGAACGCGTGACGCCGCAGACGCTCGAAAAGGAAGCGGCGGCCAACGGCATCGACCTGCCGATTGAGCAGACCGCAGTATGGGCCGATTTCCAGTCCGGCGTGGCCGGGCGCGCACCGTGGGGCAGCCTGCTCATCCGTGACAACGACACACTTGTGGCGGTCATCTCACTGATCGACATGGAGACGCACGGCTACCACTACCTGCGCTCCGTGCACGGTCCAGCGTGGAAGACCAAGCCGAGCGAGGCGCAGGAGCAGGCGATGATCAAGGCGCTCGCCGACTTTGTGAAACTGCACGACAAGCATGTGGCGTTCCTGCGCATCGACACGTGGACAGACAAGGGCACCTACCCCGTGCTGTCCACAGTGCCGTACAACGAGACCGTGGTGCTTGACATCACCGGCGGAGACGAGGCGCTGCTCGCACGCATGAAGAAGCGCGGCAGGCGCGATGTGCGCAAGGCGCTGCGCGAAAGCCCGGCCGAGGTCGCGGATGAGACCGCGCAGGCCACGCAGGACTTCGCCGATTACTACGCGGTGATGGTGGAGACCGCCAAGCGCGACGGCTTCACCGCCGCTCCCATGAGCGATTACACCGATATGATCAAGGCGCTTGGGCCGGATCATTGCCGCGTGTTCGCCGCGCGCATCGACGGCAAGGTCGTGGCATGGACCATCATGACGACCCACGGCAAGACCGCCGTGTACTACTACGCGTCCATGCTCACCTCGGTGCGCCGCCAGCATGTGCCGGACAAACTGCTCTACTTCGCGGCCTGCACCTTGGGCCAGGAGGGGTATGAGAAGCTTGACCTCATGGGCATCGGCAACGATTTCGCGCCTTCCCTCAAATCGCTCAACGACTTCAAGACGAAGTTCGCCCCCGACACCGTGACGATCGCCGCCGGGCGTGACATCCCCATCAAGAGGGGGTTCTACCAGATGCTGCGCATGGTGCAGAACGTGCGCCACGCGCTCAAGCCGAAGAAGAAGGCAAAGGCGAAAGCCCAGCCGACTCCCGCCAAGGAGCAGCCGGCGTCCACCGCCAAGTAGCCCAATACCGCCACGGGAAGTGGCGGCATTGTTTTTGGCCATTTTCCAAGCGCGACACACCCCTCCGTACACATTGCCCCGCGTGGATTGTGCAACACCGATCGCGTTCCTTATTGTCAACTGCATGAAAAAGGACACACGTATTGAACATCTTCTCGATGAAGCCGAGCAGCATGGTCTGTGTGCGATAGCAACGGACGACAATCAACGGCGCAGGCTTGGCCGCCGCGTTGAGAGCGGGGAGCTTGTCAACCCGCATCCCGGTTTGTATATCCGGGCGGATGTATAGAACTGGCTCAATCCCACCAAACGCAAACGCGCCATGGTGAGGACACTCGCGCGCATTCACCCTGACAGGGTGTTCGCCGCGGAACGCGCGATGTGCATGTTCGATCTTGAGCAGCCATACGACATCCATCCAGAACACGAACTGACAATCGCCTCGCCATCGCGCAGTGGCATACACGTCTTTGCGAAAACCGGATTCATCAAACGCACGTTGTACGTACCCAACATGCAGGCGATGAGCATCAATGGTGTGCGTGTCACGTCACTCGCCCGCACGCTGTTTGATTGCGCGCGGCTCCTGCCGTTCGAATGCATGCTCCCCATCGCCGATTCCGCGGCCAAGGCCGGCTTCGATATGGCATCGTTGACGCAGTTTCCGACCACACGCTTCGATGAAACAAACAGAATCGCCCGCCTGCTCACCTATACCGATCCACTGAGCGACAATGGCGGTAAGTCACGTGCCCGTGCCGTGATGATCGCCGGTGGATACATGCTGCCCCACCTGCAATATCCATGTCCCAATCCGGATAATCCCGCATTCCCCTTGCGTGTTGACTTCATCTGGTTTCTTCCGGGGGATGTCACGGTCGTAGGCGAATACGACGGCATGGCGAAATACGGGAACACATGGACCGAAATGAACACGCATGTCACCAAGCAGTGCAAACGCGATGCGTATCTGCGCAAACGCGGTGTCACCACGATTGTGCACTTCAGTTTCGACGATGTCATCCACCGCGAACTGCTGTACAGGAAACTTGATGACGCGGGTATTCCACGCATGCATTGACGATGAACGACTGCGCTTCCAGTGTCTGTTGGTGTCTAGTGGGCAGACGCCAATAGCCGCCTACCTCCTCTGTGGCAGCCTCATGTGTCTAGCCACTAGACACCAACTACCAGCACTACGCCCATACAAGGCTGTCCGCGGCTAGCCACTAGCCACGGAAGGACGCTATCGACTACTCCGCGGTGTCGTCATCGCTGCCGAGGATGCTGTTGACGTCGAAGACGTCGAAATCGGTGTCCGCATCCGATTCGTATTCGCGCTCGGCCTCGTCCTCCACACTGGCGGCATCGCGCGCGTCGGGCGTCACCACCGGCTGATGCACACGCTCGGCCTTACTCAACTTCAGATCGGGGTGGATCGATTCCTTGAGCAGCATGCGCGCGTCACCGGCGGTCACGAAGCTGCCGCAAATCAGCACACCGTGCCCGTAGCCGACGCCGAGCTCGTCTTCGGCATCCACGCGGTTCACCGCCTCCTGGATCGCCTCGGGCAGGTCCGGAATGCACGTCACACGCTCCGGGCCGAACACCTCGCGCGCGATGTCCGCCAGCTGTTCCGCCGGCATCACGCGGTCCTTCCATGAATTCTCGGTGACGATAATCTCGCTGACAATCGGCTCAAGCACGCCCAGATACTCCTCGACCTGCTTGTCCTCCATCATCGCGACGACGGCGACGAGCTGCGTGAAGTCGTAGTTCTCCTCGATCGCCGCGCGCAACGCCTCGGCCGCGTTGACGTTGTGGCCGCCGTCGATGATGATCGTCGGCGAATTCCTCACCTGTTCGATGCGCCCAGGAATCTTGACCGAGCTCAGCGCCTCGCCGACGAGGTCGCCGTCGAGCGGGCCGGTCACCGGAATGACGACCTCCGCCGCACACAGTGCCGCGAGCGCGTTGTGCGCCTGATGCTCGCCGAATTTGTCGAGCGGCACGTCCGCGTAGGTGCCGTTCGGCGTGCGCAGCGTCACCATCTGGCCGCCCACGGCCGGCATGCGCGCCACGACTTCCGCCTCCACCCCATCGCGCACAAGCGTCGCGTGGTTTTCAGCCGCCGCCTGCTCAATGATCGGCATGACCTCGTCCTCATGCGGCTGCCTGCCGATGATCGCCGTGCAGCCGGGCTTGATGATGCCGACCTTCTCCTGCGCGATCTGCTCGACCGTGTCGCCGAGCCATGCCATATGGTCCATGTCGATCGGTCCGATGACGGCGGCGTCCGCGTCGAGCACGTTCGTTGCGTCCCAGCGGCCGCCCATGCCGACTTCGATAATCGCGACGTCGACCGGTGCATCCGCGAACTTCCAGATGGCCATCGCGGTGAGCACCTCGAAGAAGCTCATGCGCGGTGCGCCTTCTGCGTCCATCTTCGCGTCGACGAGCGCGACAAAGTCTTTCACCTGATCCCACAGTTCCACAAAATCGTCGTCGGACAGGCGCTGCCCGTCGATCGCGATGCGCTCGTTCACATGCTCAAGGTGCGGCGATGTGTACAGTCCAGTGCGCATGCCGTATGCGCGGCAGATTGCCTCGGCCATGCGCGCCGTCGAGCCTTTGCCGTTGGTGCCGGTGATGTGGATGATGCGGAACGAATCCTGCGGGTCACCAAGCAGGTCGAGGATCATCTTCATTCGTTTGAGATCCAGATTCGTTGTGTTCCGTTCGCTCGGACGTCCCATGATGTCACGTTCGACGTCGTGGATGCTGCTCTTGTCTGCCATTCGTTCTTGGCCTTCCCGCTGTGTGCTGCCGACTTGATACAGCTGTCCATTCTATGCCGTTGACCGACCATCCACCGCGAGCGATGCCAACGCTCCTCGCGATTCACCCACGCTACTATCTAGTATCCGGACTCAGCCGTTCCCCCAATCCTGCAGGACCCACGTTTTCGTGCCATCATCCTGCGGCAGCAACATGTACCATTCCACATGGTCCTCGTCGTCGACATGCTCTTAGCAGGTCATGTCGACGAACAGTACAGCCGCGCCACTGCGCCCGTGTTCCCTCACCGCTCTTCCGAGTGCGGAACCGTGGCCTTCGTCATAGGAGTCGATCTCCATATCGACGATCTTCTCGCTCTGCCGTTCGTCATACTTGACCTTATCGACGCTGCAGTTCTTCATCCCCGCGTTCGCTCTGTACGACGCCTGCACCAGATCGTCCAGTTGCGCATCCGTGAATTTCGAGGATGCGGATATTTCGACCTTCGTATGCGACGTGTCGAGCGGTTTCGGCCACAGCCACCACATGCCCACCGTAACCGCTGCTACTACGACCACTGCGACGATTGCCTTTGTCAGCCGCTTCCACGAATGTGCACTATGCGATTCCACGTTCCCCCACCCCCTATATCTATTATCTATCATCGTGCAAGGTGATGCCGCCCCTTCAGTCGCGCAACATCTGCCAATAGTCGTAGTAGTGCGTGCCGTCGTGCCCGATGAGCGGTTGGCGCTTCGCGGCATATCCCGCGTCCGCGAGCGCCGCGCGACGTTCGACCGCGTACAGCGGCGCCTTCGTCGCGATCTTCGAGCAACCGAACAACGTCATGAATGGCACGGAGACGAGATTGAGGATGCTGCATATGACATCCTCACGTTCGTACGCGACCCCCAGATCGATGCGCAGAATGCCGCAGTCGTCATAGTAATCGTCTGCTTCGCGCCGAAACATCTCAAGCGTGCCAATCACTCCCCCTGCTTCCAGTGATTCGACGGCGAAGCGCACAAAGCCGCGGTTCTCGTGGTATTCGAGAAGCCAGTATTTTATACTCTCCTGCATGTCGTGCAACGTACGGCAGTAGAAATTCGCGCCGTGGCAGTTGTCGGAGTTGAAGAACGGCAGTGTGAGCTTGTCGCCATACACGGCGAGCAGGTCCTCGGCGTCCCTGGGGTCAATCAGGCGGATGCGGTAAGTGTCGTCACACAGTTCCGGGCAGCTGTCATATACACTCATGATTCCATTGTAAAGGTGTAAAGGGCGGCGTTGCGCCCAGACGAGCCCGTGTTGCGTTCGCACGCGTGTTCACGCATCCCGCGAACACGTTCGCTGTGGTGACTACGATGTTGGGCGACAGCCACCGCGTTCCACAAGCAGATGAAGAAAGGGCAGGAATGAGCGAAGTGATCACCGAACAGGACAAGGAATACGAGGCCCGCGAAGAGGCGGCGGCTCCCGGCAGCGACCAGCCGATGGGCGACCGCGTGAACAACCGCTCGCTGCGCCCGCGCTCCGAAGCATTCGTCGAATTCATGAGCAGCGGCTGGGACGACAACGAACCCGCGATCGAGCGTTTGGCATCCGCGGAGTTCACTCCCGCGCGCCTGCAGACGCTGAGCGAGGCGTTCCCCGGCGAGCGCCTCGTGATCCCCGCCGGCCAGCCGAAGGTGCGCAACAACGACTGCGACTACGCGTTCCGCCCGGATTCCGCGTTCTCGTATTACACCGGCCTCGGCCAGGATTACGAAGCGGGAGCGGTGCTCGTGCTCGACCCGAACGCGGACGGCACGCACACGCCGATGCTGTTCGTCGCCCCGCGCGCCGACCACTACACGCAGGATTTCTTCAAGGACCCGCACTACGGTGAATACTGGGTGGGCCCGCGCGCGGGATTGAAGGAGCTCGAGGCGATGACGGGCATCGAGACGCACGACATCGCCCAGCTCGCCGATATGCTCGGCAAGAACGTGGGCACCGAACCCGGCGCCGTGCAGTTGCGCGTGATCAGCGCGACCGACCCGCAGATCACCGCGATGGTGCAGGAACTGCGCGCCGAGCACGGGTTCCCGGATGAGGCACACAACACCGTGCACGACGACAAACTGCACGAATTCGCGTCCGAAGCGCGCATGGAGAAAGACGGTTTCGAGGTGCGCGAGATCCGCCGCGCCGTCGACGCGACGAAGCACGGCTTCGACAACATCCTGCGCAAGCTGCCAAGGGCGCTGGGCAAGCCGCGTTCCGAACGCATCCTCGAAGGCGCGTTCAACGCGATCTCGCGCGAGGAAGGCAACGAGGTCGGCTACGACACGATCATCGCATCCGGCGCGCACGCACCGATCCTGCACTGGATCCGCAACACCGGCACCGTGAATGCGGGCGAACTGCTGCTCATCGACGCCGGCGTGGAGGTCGATTCGCTCTACACGGCGGACATCACGCGCACGTTCCCGACGAACGGCAAGTTCACCGACTTCCAGAAGAAGCTCTACCAGGCGGTGCTCGACTCGCAGCAGGCCGGGTTCGAGGCGGCCAAACCGGGCGCGACCTACTCCGACATCCACCATGCGTGCATGCGTGTGATCGCCGAGCGCCTACACGACTGGGGCATCCTGCCGGTCGACGTCGAGGAGAGCCTCTCGCCCGAAGGCCAGCAGCACCGCCGTTGGCTTGCGTGCGGCGTCGCGCACCACCTGGGGCTCGACGTGCACGACTGCGCGCAGGCGCGGTACGAGTCGTACCAAGGCGCGAAGATCACGCCAGGCATGGTGTTCACGATCGAACCGGGACTCTACTTCCGCGAGGACGACCTGATGATTCCACCGGAGTACCGCGGCATCGGCATCCGCATCGAAGACGACGTGCTGATGACCGAGGACGGTCCCGAATGGATCTCCGCCGGCATCCCGAAGCAGATCGACGACGTGGAGGCGTGGATGGCGCAGATGGCGGCCGAAGGCGCAAAAGACGCGCGATGAGCACCCCGGAATTCATCCTCGAGCTTCGCGAGCGCATCGACCATATGCCGCTGTGGCTCATCGGCGTGACCGGATACGTGCGCCGCGACGACGGGCTGATTCTGCTCGAACAGCGCGCCGACAACGGCAACTGGACGCTGGTGACCGGCATCAACGAGCCCGGCGAGGAGCCCGCGGACACCGTCGCGCGCGAGGCGAAGGAGGAGACGGGCGTCGACGTCATCGTCACCGATCTGGTGAACATCAAATCCGACCATGAGATCAAGACCTACCGCAACGGCGACCAGACGTGGTACATGGACCACCTGTTCCTGTGCGAGGTCGCGCCGAACGGCAACAGCGAGCCGGCCGTCGGCGACGACGAAAGCACATCGGTCGACTGGTTCTCACTCGACGCGCTGCCCGAGCCGCTCGCGGCGAGCTCGCGCGAACGCATCGGCTACGTGCAGCAGTACCTGAAGCACCGCGCCCAGGGCGATGCACGGGCGCAGTTCGCGTTCGACGGGGTCATTGAACATCTGTGAGCCATGCGTGTGCGCGCATCGTCGGCCAGACGATGCGCGCACACGTGTATTCCCGTGTTTGCTCAGAGCTAGTTCAGCGAATGCGCAGAATCGCGCGCTTAAGATGAACGGCAGATCGACGGAGACACCGCCACACGCATCGCATGCGTGAAGGATCAGAGGTGACTATGACCACAATCGCCGTACTTGGAGCCAACGGCCGCATCGCTCGCATTGCCGAGGACATGCTGCTCGCCCATGACGATATTGAACTGACGCTCTTCATCCACACCGAAGACGAACTCGGCGCGGACATCAAGGACAACCCGCGCGTGACCGTGGTGAAGGGTGACGCGAAGAACCCGGATGACGTGCTCAACGCGATCAACGGAGCCGACGAGGTGTACGCCAACCTGGCGGCCACGCAAGACAGCAGCGCCGACATCATCCCGATGGCCAAGGCCGTGGTGGACATGATGGACAAGGCCGGCATCAAGCGTCTGGTCTGGATTTCGTCGCTCGGCATCTACAACGAGGTCCCCGGTGAGTTCGGCGCATGGAACGCGAACATCCTGGGCGACTATCTGGTGAACTACCGCAAGGCGGTCGACGTGATCGAGGCGAGCGACCTCGACTACACGATCATCCGCCCGGCGTGGCTCACCGACAAGGACGAGGTGGACTTCGAGATCACCGAGAAGGGAGAGCTCTTCCGCGGCACCGAGGTCTCGCGCAAGTCCGTGGCGAGCGAAGTGGTGGAGCTGCTGCTCGACCCGGATAAGGAAGTACGCGCTTCGATCGGCCTCGACAAGCCCGGCACCGATGGCGACAAGCCGGAGTGGTACCGTTCCGCCTCCACCGAGCATCTTTCGGAGTGATCGAAGACTCCTGAATTCAGGATTCCTCCACGGGGTACGGCTTTGCGCTGTACCCCGTTTTGCGTGGCGCAACGGCGTGTCGTGTTGCATCATTGATTAACGGAGTTAATATATAAACATCGTTAACACAGAGATGTGCACGGAGCCACCGAAGGAGGTGCCATGACCACCCAAACCGCAGGCGACCAGCAGAACCTTTCGGAATACAACCGTTCGCGCACGCTGCAATACCTGTACCACCATGGCATCGCCTCACGCGCGCAGATCGCGCAGGCGCTGCACCTCACCCCCGCCGCATTGAGCAAGATCAGCAACCACCTGCTCTCCAGCGGCGCGATCATCGAAACCGGGCCACTCGAAGGCAAGGGCAACCGCCGCTCGATCGGACTGGCGGTCAACACCGGGCAATACCGCGTGCTCGGCGTCAAATTCGCACGCAGCCTCATCCAGATTGGCCTGTTCGACCTGGCCGGCAGCGCACAGGCCGTCTGGGTGGACCAAGCGACCGACTACCCCACCCCGGCCGAGGCGATCGACGCCGTGAAGCAGCACATCCGCGCGATCATGCGGCAGTTCACCAACATCGTGGCGATCGGCATGGCCGTGCCCGGGCCGTATCTGCGCAGCGTCGGCCACACGGCGGTCGTCTCGTCGATGCGGCAGTGGCGCGAAGTCAATTTCAAAGCCGAGTTCGAGCACGCGTTCGACATTCCGGTGATCATCGAGCAGGACGCGCGGGCCGGCGCCTTGGCCCAGTACCTCTTCGACCCACAGCCGCGCAACGAGAACCTCGCCTACTACCTGCTCGGCGAGGGCATCGGCCTCGGCGTGATCGACCATGGGTCCGTGATCAACGGCGCGCTCGGCACGGCCACCGAAATCGGCCATGTGAGCGTCGACGTGCACGGCATACCATGCGACTGCGGCAATGTCGGTTGCCTGGAGCGGTACTGCTCGGCCGTCGCGATCCACGACCTGCTCAACGAAGACCGCACGATCGTGCCCGATTCGCCCGCGCTCACCCATCACGAGGCCTGCATCGCGCTGTTCGAACTCGCCGGGCGCGGTGACACACGCGCTCAGGAAATCGTCAGGCGCATCGGCACCTACGTGGGCTACGGCTGCGTGACGATCTGCAACGCGTTCAACCCCTCGCGCATCGTCATCGGCGACATCGTGGCCGAAGCGGGCGAACCGCTGCTCGACCGCGTCCGCGAGGTCGTGCGGGAGCGGGTGCTGCCCGAGCTCGTGGAATCGACCGCGATCGAACTGTCGACGCTGCCGACCGACGCCGCGGTGACCGGCGCCGCCGCCGTGGCGATCATGTACATCCTGGACCACCCCTCGCGGTTCTTCACGCCACAGACTGTGCACAACGCAACAACCAACCACAACAATCAAGAAAGGTGACCACCATGACCAAGCCAATCGTCGTCTCGCTCGGGGAACTCCTGTGGGATATGCTCCCCTCCGGAAAGCGCGCAGGCGGTGCGCCCGTCAACTTCGCCTACCATTCGATGATGAACGGCGCCGAAAGCTACTCGATCAGCGCCGTGGGCGAGGACGAGCTCGGCGACGAGCTCGCGATGGCCACCGAAAAGGCCGGCATCCACACGGTGCTGCAGCGCAACGCGTGGCCCACCGGCACCGTGGAAGTCGCGCTGCGCAACGGCATTCCGGAATACACGATCGTGCCGAACGTGGCATGGGACCACATCCTGTACACGCACCAGCTCATCGACATCGTGCAGCAGGCCGACGCCGTGAGCTTCGGCACGCTCGCGCTGCGCTCCCCCGAGTCGCATGAGACGATCATCGAGCTGCTCAAGCACACCAAGCCCGAGGCGCTGCGCTTCTTCGACATCAACCTGCGCGGTGACATGTATTCGAAGGAACTCATCGAAGAGATGCTTGGCTACGCCAACGTGTTCAAGATCAACGACGAAGAGCTGCTGCTCCTGCGCGGCATGTTCGGCATCGAGAACACCTCGGACGACGAGGCATGCCGCTGGTTCATCGAGCAGTACGACCTGCGTTACCTGATTCTGACGGGCGGCGCCACGTTCTCCACGATCATGTCGAACGACGGCGAGATCTCCACGCTGAACACCCCGCACGTCGAGGTCGTCGACACCGTGGGCGCCGGCGACTCGTTCTCCGGCACGTTCACCGGCCGTCTGCTGTGCGGCGACTCGCTGGGCCTGGCCCACCGCGCCGCCGTGAACACCGCCGCATTTGTGTGCACGCAGAACGGCGCATGGCCCACCTATCCGGACCAGATGCCCGATTACCTCGCCGAAGCCGGCATGTGACCCACTCTGGCCCTACCATAGGTGCCATGAGAATCGTATTGCAGAAAGTCAGCCAGGCCAGTGTGGACGTCGTTGATGAGCAGACGGGAGAACCCGACCCTTCATTCGAGCCTCAGTCCATCGGGAGCGGATTCGTGTTGCTCGTCGGGTTCGGCGAACACGACGAGCAACCGAATCTGGCTTGGCTCGCTTCAAAAATCGCCAAACTGCGCGTCTTCGCGGATGCAGATGGCAAGATGAACCGTTCAATCCGCGACGTCGAGGGCGCCGTGCTGTCCATTCCGCAGTTCACGCTCTACGCGCAAGTGCGGCATGGCAACCGCCCGAGTTTCACCGGCGCGATGGATCCGACGCGCGCACGCGAACAGTGGCTGCGGTTCAACGACGCGTTGCGCGCCGAAGGGCTGCCTGTACACACGGGCAGGTTCGGCGCGCATATGCGTGTGTCACTGACCAACGACGGACCGGTGACGATTCTGTTCGACAGCGACGAACTGGGTGTGTGACCGCGCTCACCAGATGTGCGGGCGGTCTTCGGGCGCCACATACATGGCGTCATGCTCGGTGATGCCGAAGGCGTCGTAGAAATCGTCGGTTGCGGAGAGCACCGCGTTGACGCGCACCTTTCCCCGGCGAGTGGGAGTCCGTGGTGACCAGGTCGGCCAGATATTCGTCACGCACCTCTTCCGCCCACAGGTTCGCATACGCCGCATAGACCTTCCGCAGGTCGAGACCGCGCTGCTTGGCAACGGCACTCACACAGGCCATGGCACCCAAATCGGCGATGTTCTCACCGAGGGTGAGCTGTCCGTCCACCTGCATGCCACGCACACTCTGCGCCGAATAATACTCCACCACACTTTGGCCCAGTTCCTCGAACTTCTTGGCGTCGTCCTGCGCCCACCAATTGCGCAGATTGCCATTGGAGTCATACTGCGACCCCGAGCTGTCGAACGCATGGGTGATTTCATGGGCGATGATCATGCCAATGCCGCCCAGATTCTCCTCTTCGGTCGCATCCCCGCTGTAGAACGGGCTGTTCAGTACGCCGGCCAATAAGGTGATGTTGTTGCCGGAAAGATCATAGAAAGCGTTGATGGTCTGCGGTGGGTCTTCCCAGAGTGTTCCGTCGACTGGCTCGTCTTTTGTGGCGAACTCGTACTCACGATCGGCCTGCAGCACAGCCAGAATATTGTCGATGTAGAGGCCACCCTCTTCGGGCGTCTTCACCTCGATCCCATACCGGTCCTGCGGCCAGACGTCCGGCACACCGATCCGCGCCGTCATGGCGTCAAGCTTCGCCAGCGCCTCTTTCTTGGTGCTTGCGGTCATCCATTCAAGGCCGTTGATGCGGGTGGCGTAGACGTCCAGAAAGCCATCCACCATCGACTGGATGTCCGCTTCCACCTTGGGGCCGTAATACGCGTTGGCATACAAGCGGCCACACTGGAAGGGTGCCCAGTTGTTGACCTGTGCCGCCGGATTCTGATCGAATGGCTTCGCCTCCTCCATGCCCAGGCGCTTGCGGTGGTTCTCCGATACCTTGAGGAAGGCGTCATGGGTGTTTATCGTGCCGAGGTCCGAGAACAGGCAGGTCTTGAGGTAGTCCTTGACGAGCTGTAGATCCGCTTCGTGGAGGAACTTCGCCGTCGCTTTCCATAGGCCTTCATCCTTGACGACCACTTTGTCTTCGGGGCTCACACCGTAGGCCTTGTAGACGTGGTCCATCGGCACGGCCTCGCCATAGACGGCCTCCAGATCGGCCATGGTATGCACGTTATAGGTCTTCTCCGCGTTATACATATCGGCCTGATCCAGCGCGGAGCCCGAAAGGTCACGCATGGCCTTGGTCACCGAAGACACCTTCGACTCGGCGTCTGCGGCGCTCGCACCGCTTTCGACCCATAGTTGCGCCATCAGTTCCTCGTACAGCTTCACACGGGTCTTCGTCTCTTCGATCGAGGAATGCCATTCCTCTTTGGTGAGGCCAAGATCCGTGGGGCCCAAGTAATGCACCTTGCGGCTGGCATCCGCAGAGTCCGGCGCCAACGACATGCCGAAGAACGAGTAGTAACCGTACATGCGGTCGAAATCGATTGCGGCTTTGATGACGTCACGTGTGGTCTGCGCCTCATCGACCGCATCAATGAACCGCTGCGCATTGCCGAATCTGCCGGCGTTGCGTGCCTCGATGTCGTTGCCGGTGGCCCACAGGGCGCCGACAACAGCGGTATCGCTGTCATCAGTCGTGCCGGCGGATTGTGCGGCGTCCTCCATGAGCTTGAGCAGGCGCTGGTTGTTTTCCCGATCGAGTGCAATGAGATGCCCGATCGATGGGTCGGAATCCGGAATCTCCCACTCATCGAATTGCGCCTTGTTCACCGCCTCATAGAAATCCGTCTTGTACCCCGGGTATCGCTCTTCCCAATTGACTGCGGCGGGCGCGGACTGCTGTTGCACGCCGCATCCGGCGCCGATCACCAGCATGACCGCGGCCAAAGCGGACGCCACAGCCTTGTTCACCGTTGAAGTCGTCATGATGTTCGCTCCTTCCTCGCCATATGGCCGCAATAGCATCGACAGCGGCAGGAATGGAGCAACCAGCACCTACAGCGTGCACCATTGCCGGACACATAGGAGTTATGCCCTTAGCGTAACATCTTTTCATGGCGACATTCCACTGACGCGCTGTACACATGGGTTCGGCAGCCAACGCTCTGCCACCCTGTCTGAACCGAACGGAAGCATAGATGCCACAAACCATGTATATCGGTTGAAAGAAGGAAAAAATCATGGGTTTGTTCAATGCCTTGGCAGGCAATCTGCAGCAGGTCAGCAACGAGCAGTTGATGCAGCAGTATGGGCCGTTCCTGTTCACCGGCGAGCAGATCACGAACGGATACCAGCTGGTGCGTGACGCGGTGGTGTTCACGAACCTGCGCATCATCTTCGTGGACAAGCAGAGCGCCACGGGCGCGAAGGCCAGGTTCAAGACAATCCATCTCGATTCGATCGTCGATGTGGAGGTGGAGACCGCCGGCGCGATCGCGGACGACAGCGAAATCAACATCACCTACCTCAAGGATGTGTACCAGCGCAAGACCGGCAGCGAATCATTCGGCGAGGTGAAGCTCGAGTTCCCCCGCAAGTTCGACATCGCCCCGATCTACCGTTACCTGGGCGAGCTGGCGCTGGCGAACCGTCACCGCATCAACGCGTAACGGGCACGCCACAATCCCCGCAGTCCCGGTTCGCCGGACTCCATCTTCGACGAACCAGACTTGCGTGGTTTCAGTCCCAGCCAAAACCGGACACAGAGAAGAGCATACAGTGACGGAGCCTATACGATTCGGGGAGTGACAAACCTCTGGGCGGCAATGACGGAAATCATGCAGTAGGCGCTATGGGATGACAAAGCTCTACGTGATACTGACGAAAGTCATGCAGTACGCATTATAGGATGACAAAGCTCTAGAAGCCACTCAGGGAAGTCATGCGCGAGCGTCTTGACGGGCCGGTGACGCCCCTGTCCGACAACGACGAACTGGGTATGTAGTCCACTGTCACCAACGAGCCCTAAACCAGTCCCCCCTAACTCGTGGTTTTCCAGCTCATCAAGGAGCCATGACACCACTGATTCGATTGGTGCTCATTACGCCACAAAACGTTGGCATGGCAACAAAAAAGCGCCACCCCCGTGCGGGAGTGGCGCTGTACAAGTGGAGCCGCGGGGAATTGAACCCCGGTCCGGTGACCGTACCCTCGTTCTTCTACGTGCGTAGTCTGCTGGCCACAGAGGGCGATTTTTCGGCTCCCATCAATATCGCAGACAACAGATGGCGAGCCTAGCTACAGTAAAAGTCCCTGTGTCACCCTGCAGTGCAATGACACAGGCAAGTCTTCTCAACGACGCTCAGCATCTCCCCGAAGACACGGGAGAGTGAACGGAGCGGCTGCTCGCTGGTTAAGTCCTGACGAAAAAATCAGGCAGCGAGAGCGAACTCAGTGCGGTTAGATTTAGCACTTATTTTGTTCACAGAGAACATCACGAGCGGACTCTGCATTCTCGGCACGCTTCACCGAAGCGAACAGATCACCGTCGAAACCGATCGGCCCCTTTTGATTTATCAAACTCGCCGGCGCAAAGCCGGACTTTTCAATATAGCACGCCCCGCGCGCACACGCAAGACGCACAGCATGCCCAGTACCCGCACACCACTGGGTGCGGGTACGAATAAAGTCGGTTCCACACGCACGTACACAGGAAGGCGAGAAGAGCGGCATGGCCACACGCAAACAGATCGCAGAACTCGCAGGGGTCTCACAGGCGACCGTCTCACGCCTGCTCAATGGCGATGCCAAGCTGCGCATCACCGCGCAGACACGTCGCCGCATCATGCGCGCGGCCGCCCAACTCGGTTACACCGCGTTCACGAGCCGCATGATCGCCGTGCTCAACGCGCCGCCGGAGATCGATGAACTGCAGGACGCCTACTTCCAGTCGTTGCGCGAGGAACTGCGCACCGCCGCAGAAGAGCAGGGGTCCACGCTCGTGTTCTTCGCATCGATCGACGAACTGATCGACGCCGCCGACGACTACGACGGATTCATCGCGATCGGCCCCGCCACGTTCACACGCGAACAGCTTGGTCAGTTGCGCCGCGCGTTGCCGTACGGCACGTTCATCGACACGAACCCGGCCCCCGACTGGTTCGACTCGGTGCGCCCCGACCTGAGCCAGACCATGCTCGACGCGCTCGACGCACTGCAGGGCGCCGGCCACACGCGCATCGGCTTCATCGGCGGCATCGGCGCGATCATGGGCCTGCACAACCAACCCGAGGACATCCGCACGCTTGCATTCACCGACTGGAGCCGGCGTCTGCATCTGGACAACGACGCGCTGATCTACGCCAGCGGACCGTTCACTGTCGACAATGGCCGCGCGCTCGCCGAGCGCATACTCGCACAGCACTCCCCCGACGCACTGCCCGACGCGCTTGTGGTGGCGTCCGACCCGATGGCCGTCGGCGTGCTGCAGGCGCTCGCCGCGGCCGGCGTGCGCGTGCCGCACGACATGGCCGTGGTGAGCGTCGACAATCTGCCGATCTGCCAATACACCGCTCCTGCATTGAGCTCGTTTGACATCGACCGGCATGAACTCGTGTACACCGCGCTCGAAACACTCACCGACGCGATTGCGCGCGACCGGGGCACGCGCCGGCAAATCCTCATCTCGACGAAGCTGATATGCCGCGCGAGCTTCCAGCCGCCGCAACCGCAGTGAGCGAGCTTGCGCGCCTGATTCACACGAGGCGCATCGTCACATCGAGCGTCAGTTCGCGCGCGGCGTCGAGCTGATAGCGGTCGTGCACGGGCGCGCCCCACGAATCGTCGCCGCCGACGCCCATCTGCCCGGCGAGCATGCGCAGGAACATGTGCCGTGGCTTCGGCAGCTCATCCTGATGCGTCGCCGCTTCTATGGTCAGCGTGTCGTACGGCAGCAGGCTCAGCGCGAGATCCGTGCCGGGGCGTGCGGATTCGATGAGCAGGCCATGGCCGTCTTCGTCGGTGACGCGCGCCCAGCGCACATGCGCATGATTGCCGGTCTCCTGCGGCACGAGGTAGGGCTGCATGTCGTCGAATGCGGTCGTACGCCATGCGCCGACTTTCGCGCGGTCGCGGTCGGCGTAGGTCTCCCAGGGGCCGGGGCCGTAGAATTCCAGCTGCGAATAGCGTACGGGCAACACCCATTCGAGGCCGAAGAGGGGCAGGCTTGGAGCGTTCACCTCGCCCGGCCACGTGGCTTCGACGTGCAGCTGCATCGCGCTATCGATGCTGTAACGCACCGGCACAGTGGTGTGCGCGCCGTCCGCGAGCTCATACCAGTATTCGCCGGTGAGCTCGCCACGGTCCGGATCCCATTCCACCTGCCCGATGCCGGTGACCACGCGTGCATAGCGCCCTGCGCCGAACCATTGCGCGCGGTCGAAGCCGCTGCTGGCACCGCGGTCGTTGTCGGTCAGTGGGCGGAATGTGATGAGTCTCGGTACGCGGGACACCATCTCCCGCGCGCCGTCGCGCATCGAGATGATGCCGCCCTGCGTGCGTGACAACAGCATCTCACGCGACCCCAGCCGCATGCCGCCGTTCCAACGCCCCAGCGTGACATGTGCGCCGGATTCCACCGCGGCCGGGGTGCGCCATGCGGCGAGCGCACGCGCGTCGAGCGTCCGGGAGCACTGCCCCCAGGCGAGCTCATGGCCGGCCTCGGCCCATGCGGTGGCGCGTGCGAGCCGTTGGCTCACTTCGTAGACCACCTCGTGCGCGCGCAGTGCGCTGTCGCCGCCGGCCGGCAGCACGTCCTCGACCGGCGGAAACGCCAGGTCGAGCACGCGCGTCTCTCCAGCGGGCACGTCGAGCGTGCACGCGGTGCTCCACACTTCCTGCCCGTCGATCAGCATGCGCGCCACGAACATGCTGTCGCCCGTGCCGACGAACACATTGCCGTTGTGCACGAGCACACGGTCGGGCTCGACGCTGATGCGCACAGGCGCATACTGCGCTTTCACTTCCTCGGCTTTCGCCGATGGCGTGCGGTCCGCGAACACGATGCCGTCGCCGCTGAAGTTCATGTCGCTCGGCCTGTCGCCGAAGTCACCGCCGTACGCGAGCCGCTCCGTGCCGTCGTCCAGCCTCTGCCACAGCGCCTGGTCGATGAAATCCCAGATGAAGCCGCCTTGGTAGTGCGGGTACCGCTCAAGGGCGGTGTATTCGCTCAGGCCGCCGAGCGAATTGCCCATCGCGTGCATGTATTCGCACGAGATGTACGGTTTGGTCGGGTTGTGCTCAAGGTAGTCGCGGATGTCGTCGGGCCGCGCGTACATGCGCGATTCGAAGTCGGAGATCGCGCTGTACGCCTGGTTCCACTGCACGCCTTCGTAATGCACGGGGCGTGTGGGATCCCATGCGCGGCACCGCTCCCCCATCCGTTCGATCACCGTGCCCGCATACGACTCGTTGCCGAGCGACCACGCGACCACGCACGCATGGTTGCGGTCGCGCGCCACCATGCCATGCGCGCGGTCCACGCATGCGGCGAGCCACATCGGGTCATCGCCGGGGATCGACTTGCCGTCGGTCACGTCGCCAGGTAGATTCCAACTGCCGTGCGTCTCCAGATTGGCTTCGTCGATCATGTAGATGCCGTATTCGTCGCACAGTTCGAGCCAACGGGTCTGGTTCGGGTAGTGCGAGGTGCGCACCGCGTTGATGTTGTGCCGTTTCATGAAGCGCACATCCCACAGCATGTCCTCTTCGGTGACGCTGCGGCCGAGCCGTGCGTCGAATTCGTGGCGGTTGACCCCGCGCAGCACGATCCGCTCGCCGTTGACGGTGAAGATGCCATGCTCGATCTCGACATGGCGGAATCCAACCACCGCGCTTGAGGTTTCGACCAGCCGCCCCTCGGCATCGCGCACCAGCACGTCGACGCGGTACCGGTTCGGCTCCTCGGCGCTCCATGCGCGCACGTCGGCGATCGCGGCGCGCCCGCGCAGCACCGCGTCATCGGCCGACGCCGCCTGCCGATCCACGTCTAGCGTCGTTTCCCACAACGGCATGCCCGTCCCGTCGTTCACCGCGCACACGCGCACATCGGCGCTGTGTGCGGCGGCGTCGCCTTCGAGCGCAAGCCGCAGGTCGAGCACACCACACTGCGCCGCGACATCCCAGTCGGCGGTCGCCTGCATGTCGCGCACATGCACGCGCGGGCGCACGTCGAGGCGCACGCCGCGGAACAGTCCATGGAAGCGCCAGCAGTCCTGGTCTTCCAGCCAACTCGCGCTCGAGTACTGGAAGCACGCGACGGCGAGCGTATTGCCCTCCTCGCCCAGCGCGTCGGTCACGTCGAATTCGCTCGGTGTGTATGCATCCTCCGCATATCCGACGAATGCGCCATTGAGCCACACGTAGATCGCGGTCGCCGCGCCGTCGAACGTCAGCGAGACGCGCTCGCCGGCGCGCAACGCCTGCCGCACGCGTGGATCGGCGTCGAACGTCCGGCGGTAGAGTGCCACGAGATTGCTGTTGGGCACATGTGGCGCCTGAGGTTGTTCATGCCCGTCCCACGGGTACTGGATGTTCACGTATTGCGGGCGCATGAGTCCCTGCGTCTCCAGGCAGCCGGGCACGTTCACATCCACATATCCCGCGTCGTCGAAACGCGACGAGGCGAACGCCGGCGGGATGCGCGAGGTCTGCCAGTGCTCGTCAGTGCTTTCCATCGGCAACCGGTCGAGGTGCGATGGCACGACCCGCGCGCGCCATACCCCATCAAGCGACTGCCGCAACGTGCCGGACGCGCCGTCGACGGTCATGTGGTCGGTGTGCGCGGGCAACCGGTTGACCGCGAAGACGGCCGGATCGACGAGCCAGCGCACGCTTGGCTGGTCAAGCCGCGTACGCTCCCCTCCGGTCGTGGGCGCCATGTCGCCTTTCCCAGCGGCATCCGAGGCCGTGCCGCGCGGCGTGTGCATGTGCGTGGTGGTATCCGACTGTGCCATTCCTGCTCCTCATTGTAGCGTTGGTGCGACCGCGGGCTGCGTCGCTCACGGTTCGTGTGCGTTCTCGATAGTAAACTATTTACTAGACATGCGCAAGACATATTCACCCCATGCCATAATCGCGAGGAATCACCATTGCCCGATCGCCACTATTATCTCCTCTCAATATAGCGATATATCAACATAAATAGACACGCCGAGCAAAGCATACAAAACACTGCCTTTCCATCACATGTCGATAAACTTGTTTATCATTCTGAGTAAAGTAAGCTTCCGCAACAGATCAATGAGGATCACCCATCACGGGAGGATGACATGACCACAACAACACCTCGGCCAACACCGCAGTCGGCCACACACCAAAGGCACACCAAGGCCAAGAGCTCGGCACGGCAACGTATCGCGTTCGCGATCGGCAACCTCGGGCAGGCGGCGTTCTACAACGCGATGAGCACATTCTTCATGACCTACACCACGACCGCGCTGTTCGCACGAACCGACAAGGCGGTCGCCGCACGCATGATTGCCCTGATCACCTCGCTCGTCGTGGCGATCCGCATCGCCGAGATCTTCCTTGACCCCCTGCTCGGCAACATCGTCGACAACACGCGCACACGCTGGGGCCGGTTCCGCGTCTGGCAGTTCATCGGCGGCATTGTGCCGTCCGCGCTGCTCATCGTCGTGTTCACCGGTGTCTTCGGGCTCGTGAACGTCAACACCACATGGTTCATCGCGGCGTTCATCGTCACCTTCATCCTGCTCGACGTGTTCTATTCCGCGCGCGACATCTCCTACTGGGGCATGATCCCCGCGCTCTCGAGCGATTCGCATGAGCGCGGCGTCTACACGTCGCTCGGCACGCTCACCGGCTCGCTCGGCTACAACGGCGTCACCGTCATCGTCATCCCGATCGTCAGCTATTTCACCTTCCGCTTCACCGGCGAACACACCCAAGGGCAGCCCGGTTGGACCGCGTTCGCGGTCATCATCGCACTGTTCGGCCTGCTCACCGCATGGACCGTGGCCTTCGGCACGCGCGAACAGCACAACGAACTGCGCGGCGGCGACGAACACTGCAAGCCACTGGACGCGTTCAAGGCGATCGGCCACAACGACCAGCTGTTGTGGATGGCATTGAGCTACCTGCTGTACGCGGTGGCCAACGTGGCGACGACCGGCGTGCTGTTCTACCAGTTCACCTATGTGCTCGGCATGCCGGAGCAGTTCGCGCTCGCCGGCGTGATCCCCGTGGTCACGGGCCTGCTCACAACCCCGCTCTACCCGCTGCTCAACCGTGTGGTTCCGCGCCGTTGGCTGTTCACGGGAGGCATGGCCCTGATGATCGCCGGCTATGCGATGTTCATCGCCGCACCGCGCAACCTCGCGGTCGTGCTCATCGCGCTCGTGCTGTTCTATCTGCCCGCGCAGACGATCCAGATGACGGCGATCCTGACGATGACCGACTCGATTGAATACGGACAGCTCAAGACAGGGCGGCGCAACGAGGCCGTGACGCTCAGCGTGCGCCCGATGCTCGACAAGATCGCCGGCGCGTTCTCGAATGGCATCGTCGGATTCGTTGCCGTGGCCGCGGGCATGGTCGGGTCGGCGTCCGCCGGCGACATGACCGCAGGCAACATCCACACCTTCACAACATGGGCATACATCGTGCCTTCCGTGGGCATTGTGCTGAGCCTCGTGGTGTTTCTGGCCCGCGTGCGGATCGACGAGAAGCGCCATGCGCGGATCGTCGAGCAGCTCGAGGCGCGCCTCGCCGACACCACGCGGTAGGCGGCTGGCCCCGGGATCATTTGATGATCGGGCGCGCTGTGGCGGAGACGTTGATCTGCTTCTTGTCGCCGATCACGTTCGGGTCGTTCATGATCTTGTCGACGATGGCCATCTTGAGCTTCAAGTCCGAATCGTCGCCCCACACGATGCTGATGCCGTTGTCGAGCTGCGTCGTGATCGAATCCTGCGTGTTCGCCTGCACTTTGACGATGGCGTTGCGCATGGATTCGGGCAATGCGTCGAGGATCACGAGCGCCGACTGCACCGCGCGCCGGCTGAGCGCCTTGCCGACATTGTCCACCTCAATGACCGGAATGCCCTGCACAGACTGCGCGGACCCGTTGACCGCATTGAGTTTGCGCGCCTTGCTGTCGACCGCCGTCAACGTGTTTCCCGAAGGCTCCTTGAGCATGGCGGCCGGCCGTTGGGCGGTGACCGAGACATGCAGGCCGTTGGGGAATTTCTTTTCGGCGGTTGCCGACGAGACGCCCGGGATCTGCGACAGCTGCTGCTCGACCGCGCCGTCGGAGACCAGGAGCAGTGATTTGCCCGCCTGCCGCTTGGCGATCGCCATGATCTGCTCGTTGCTCACCCATTCGTTCGCGCCCGACGCGCTGATGTTGTTGGGCTCCAAGCGCAAGACCGGCGAGAAGAAGAGCAGCCAGATGAGCGCGACCACCGCCGCCAACGCGGCGCACGCCACGGCCACACGGGCGGCGATGCGCCGCGTGTTGGCCTTCCGCTGCTCCTTCTGCCGCGCCGCGAAGTCCACGACCTTGGGCCGCGTGGCCACACCGATCGCGCCTGCGGTCTCCTGCAGTGTCTTCGCCACCACATCCTCGCTCGGCAGGTTGTTCGCATCCACGAACGCGCCCGGACTCGTCGCCCCGGTGCGCTCCTCGACGATGCGTGGTTTTTTGACCTGCGCGCGCGCCTGCTTCGCCGACCGCCGGCGCGCCACGGCATTGCCGGCCGCGGCGAACGCCGAGCGCACGGATCCGCGCTTCCTGCGGGGCTGTGATGTCGCCGCCGACTGTTCCGCACGGCTGACTGCACTGGCATCGCTGTCCGCGGCCTTGTGTGGCCTGTGCGCGGCGCCGGAAGCCACCGACCGGGCGCCGTGCCCCGCCTCATGCGCGGTGTGCGCTCCCGATGAGGCGCTGCGCGCCACCCTGTGGCTGCCGGACGGCGCGCCAGTGCCCGAACTCGCCGACCGCGCGACGCGTTTGGCGGGCACGGCACGCCCCGACCGTGTGGAGCGCGCCGGCTTGTCGGGGGTCTCACCGGAGAATGAGGAGCTGACGGAACGGCCGGCCATCATGCATCCTTGCCGTGGTGCGCTTCGAGCACATGCACGATGACCGGACCCATTGTGGTGATGTCGCCGGCGCCGACAGTGAAGATGACGTCGCCCGGCTTGGCGCGCATCGCCACCATCTGCGCGGCCGTGGCCATGTCCTCCACCACGTCGATCGGTGTAGCACCTTCCGCGGCGGCGTCGGCAATCGTGTGTGCATCGACGCCCGGGAAGTCCTCCTGCCGTTCACGCGCCGGGAATACGCCCGTCACGATCACGTCGTCCGCTTTGGCGAGCGCCTGCGCGAATTGCGGTGCAAAGAACCTGGTGCGTGAAAACAGGTGCGGCTGGAACAGCACATGAATCGTGGCATCAGGGTAACGTCGGCGCGCCGCGTCGAGCAATGCGCCGATCTCGGTCGGGTGGTGCGCGTAGTCGTCGACGACCGTGACTCCGCCCACGGTGCCGCGAATCTGGAACCGGCGCGCCGCGCCCAGGAATGTCGACGCGGCGCGCGCGGCGTCCTGGGCAGGCATGCCGAGTTCGATCGCCGCGAGGATCGCCGCCGTGGCGTTGCGCGCGTTGTGCAAACCCGGCACGGCGAGTGCGACCGGCAGTACCAGTTCTTCGCCCGCCACTGCGGCGGGGATGTCGAGCATGAACTGCTCGCTGCCGCTACCCGCCTGCTCCTGTTCGGCAACGATGTGCACGTATTGTGCGCCGTTCAGATCGCCCAATGCGCTGCGTTCGCTCGTGCCGTAGGCGATGGCGCGTGCACCATCCGCCGGGTCGAGGGCGCGCAGCACGGCGAGCGCACTGCTGTCGTCGGCGCACACAATGACGTGGTCCAACGCGTGGCTCATATGCTCGGCGAACGCGCGCTGGTAATGCGCCTCGTCGCCGTAATGGTCGAGGTGGTCGGCTTCGGCGTTCGTCACGATGGCGATGGTGGGGCGGTATTTGCCGAAGCTGCCGTCGGATTCGTCCGCCTCCGCCACGAGCACGTCGCCCGTGCCGGCGTGGCCGCCGTCGAGCACGGTGCCGTCCGGGCCTTGGATCGAGCCGCCGATGGCGTAGCTCGGGTCGGCGAGCGCGCCTTCGCCGCCATGGAGCAGGATGTGCGCGAGCATCGCGCTTGTGGTGGTCTTGCCGTGTGCGCCGGCCACGGTCACGGCGCGTGTGCCGTGCATGAGCAGGGCGAGGATGTCGCTGCGGTGCACGATGTGCGCGCCCTGTGCCTGCGCCTCCACGATTTCGGGATTGCTGGGCTTGATGGCGCTCGAGTAGACGATGACGCGCGCGCCTTGCACATTGCCGACGCGCTGCCCGATTTCGACGGGAATGCCGAGCGATTCGAGGCGGTCGGTCTTCGGGCCACGCTGGCTGTCGGAACCGTCGACGGGCACATGGTGTTGGTGGAGCATCTCGGCGAGCACGCTCATGCCCGCTCCCCCGATGCCGATGAAATGGGTGCGGCCCAGATCGGCTACGGTCTGCTGCTCGTCGAACTGTGCGGTGGTGGGGTCGAGCGTCACCGTCTGTGCGTCATGCGTGCTACTCACGTGAACTCCTCAAGTATCGTGTCTGCTGTCTTGTGTCGGTCTTGCTATCGTATTGCCTGCGGTGTGCGCCGGGGTCACCTGCACCAGCGCGCGTCGCCCGCGATGGTGAGAATGCGCTGCGCCATGCGGTCGGCGGCGTCGCGGATGCCGTATTGCCATGCGTTGTGGCCGTAGTCCTGCAGCGTCTGCGGGTCTGCGAGCAACTGCGGCACATGGGATTCGACCCATCCTGCGGTGAAGTCGCGGTCGTCCACGAGCAGGCCACCGCCCGCCTGGACCACTGGTTGCGCGTTGAACCGCTGTTCGCCGTTGCCGATCGGCAGCGGCACATAGACGGCGGGCAGGCCGAGTGCCGTCAGTTCGCTCACCGAACCGGCGCCCGAACGGCAGATGACCAGATCGGCGCACCCGAAGGCCTTGTCGATGCGTTCGAGGTACTGCGCCACATGGTAGTCGCGTCCCGGTTGCGCGTCATCGCCAAGGCCGGTCAGCACCTGCTCCCCCGCATGCTGCGCCACGAGCTCGCGCACTTCGTCGATCTTGCCTTTGCCGGTCAGGTGCACGATCTGCGCGTCGCGCACGAGTGTGCCGGAAGCCTGGGCCACCGCCCGGTTGAGGCTGACCGCACCGAGTGAACCGCCGGTCACCACGATGATCGGCCGGTCCGGGTCGAGCCCGAGTTCACGGGCGCTGTCACGGCGCACCTGTGCACGGTCGGTTTGCATCCGCCCGGCCAGTTGCGCGATCGCGGGTCGCAATGGCAGGCCGACGCGTTCGATCTCGCCTTCACCGCCGGCCTTGAGTCCGGTGCCATCATATGCAGTGCCGATGAACGTGGCCCATTTGGCGCCAAGCTTGTTGGCCATGCCGGCGCGCGCGTTCTGCTCGTGGATCACGATCGGCACACCCATGCGGTGCGCGGCCGCGTACGCCGGCGCCGAGGCGTAGCCGCCGAAGCCCACGACCACATCGATGTGCTCGTCCTCGATGAGCTGCCTGACCTTGGCGGTCTCACGCTTCCATTTGAACGGGAACTGCAGGGCGGCTTTGTTGGGGCGCCGCGGGAACGGCACCTTCTCGATCGTTTCGAGACGGTAGCCTGCCTGTGGCACCAAATCCGCCTCAAGTCCCACCGCAGTGCCCAACGTGATGATCGACGCATCCTCCGGATCGCGCGTGGCGATCGCGTCGGCCACGGCGAGCAATGGGTTCACGTGCCCCGCCGTGCCGCCGCCGGCCAGCAGGATGTGCTTTGCTTCTGTGTTCATGGTGTTCCTTTGCATACGCCTGGAGTTGCGTTACGACCGTTGCCGTTCGGCCGCGATCTGCGGCTGTGAACGCATCATGCTCATCGACGCACCCGCCGCCGCCAAACATAGGATAAGCGATGAACCACCCGCCGACACGAACGGCAACGGCACGCCCATGACCGGCAGGATGCCCACAACCACGGCTATGTTCACGAGCGCCTGCCCCACAATCCACACCGTGAAGCATAACAGCGCCATGGATGTGTAGCGGTTCGGTGTGCGCAGCGCCACGACAATCATGCACCATGCGATCACCGCGAACAGCACGAGCACGAGCACGGCGCCCACAAAACCGGTCTCTTCGCCGATGATCGCGTAAATGAAGTCGTTGTGCGCCTCGGGCAGGTAGTTCCACTTCTCACGTGAATTGCCCAGTCCCACGCCCAGGAACCCGCCGGAGGCCAACGCGTATTTGGCGTGTGTGGCCTGATAGCAGGCGTCCTGCATGTCACTCGCCGAGCACCCTTGGTATGTGGCCAGGATGCGGCGCATGCGGTTGGGGCTCATGATCGCGAACAGCACGCAGGCCCCGGCCAGCCCCACGGCGAGCGCGCCGAGCCATTTACGTGGGAAATCGCTGAAGCAGAACGCCACAAGGCCGATGAACACCAGGATCATCGTGGTGCCGAGGTCCCTGCCCGCCAACACCAGCACGAGCAGGGCGCCGTATGTGCCGAACGGCCACAGATAATCCTTGACATGCGTCGGGGCACCCCGCTCATGGCGTTTGCCGACTTCGACAAGCAGCTTGGGCAGCGTGATGCACAGCACGAACTTGACCAGCTCGGCGGGCTGGAACGTGGCGAAGCCAAGGTTGATCCACCCCTTGTTGCCGTTGACCTCAACACCCAATGGGGTCAACGTGAGCAATTGCATGAATCCCGCCATGGCCACGAGCGGCGTGCAGAGCTTGGCATACACACGGTATGGCAGCGCCAAGGCGACCGCAAAGGCCACGAGGCCGATGATGCAGAACTTCGCTTGGTCCAAGGCCTGGCTCCATGGTGTGGCGCCCACCGCCACCATGCTCACCGAGGAGCTCGAGAACACCATGACCAAGCCGAACACCATGAGCATGAACACACAGAGGGCGAATCCGTGGTAGCACCAGATCGGATTGAGCAGCATGCGCCAGCCCCGGTAGGCCGAAAAATCGGCGGCATGCCCTTGGGGCTGCGCGCTGCGCGCCGCCGGCGCATCGTGCGCGGCGGCGCTCTGGCTCGCTCTCGTGCGGACCGTGTATTGCCGTGGTGTCGTGCTGGCGCCCCGCGAGGACGCGGAGCGCGCTTTGCGCTCAGGCTGCGGCATGCTCATCCACCCAACGCCGCGATTCGCTGGCGAATTGGTCGCCGCGGTCGGCGTACGACACGAACTGGTCCATCGAAGCGCACGCCGGCGCAAGCAGCACCACGTCGCCCGGCTCCGCGAGCGCGGCAGCCGCGTCCACCGCACGCCGCATCACCGACCCGGTGCCGGCAGGATCGATCACAGTGAGCGGCACGTCGGGGGCACAAGTGCGGAATGCCTCGAGCATCGGCTCCTGGTCCACGCCAATGATCACAGCTGCCTTCATGCGGTCGTGTTCCTGCGCCACGAGCTCCTCGAAGCGTCCGCCCTTGGCGAGGCCGCCGGCGATCCACACCACGCTGGACGGGGCGAAGCTCCTGAGCGAGGCCTGTGCGGCGAGGGCATTCGTGGCCTTGGAATCGTCCACGAAGCGCACCGTCGTACCGTCGGTCGTCAACCGCGCGACCTCCTCGATGCGGTGGCCGCCGGGCTTGAAGCCCTGCAATGCCTTCACCGCCACGGCGTGGTCCACGTCCATCGCATACACCAGGATCAGCGCGGTCAGCGCGTCGGCGAGCAGATGCGGGTAGACCGTGCCATCGGGCTCGGTCAGGTGGGCGAAGTCGGCAACGCGCGCGATGCGGGTCTCCTCACCCACTTCACCACCGGCGATGCCGCTCATATCCACGATCCACCCGTCGCGCACACCGATCTGCCCGGCCTGCGGTTCGGCGAGCGTGAACCCCACATGCACGCAGCCTTCGGCGGCACGTGCCTCGGAGGCGAGCTCGGTGACGCGCGCGTCCTGCGCATTGTAGGCGATGACGCGGCGCGCGCCGTCGTAGACCTTCGATTTGTCTTCGGCATAGCGCTCAAGGCCGCCGTGCCAATCGAGGTGGTCGGCGCCGATGTTCGTGATCGCGGCCCCGGCCAAGGCGAGTGAATAGGTGAAATGCAGCTGGAACGAGCTCAACTCGACGCACAGCACGTCGTTCGCGGGGTCGAGCGCGGCCCGCGAGACCGCTTTGCCGATGTTGCCGACGGCCGGCGCCTGCAACCCGCAGGCCGTGAGCATGACCGAGACCATCTCGGTGGTGGAGGTCTTGCCGTTCGTGCCGGTGATGCCGATCCACGGTGCCGGCTCGCCCGTGCGCGCGTTGTCCACACGCAGCAGCCACGCGAGTTCGACCTCGCTGATCACCGGAATGCCGCGCTTGCGCGCCTCGACGATGAACGGCGTGCGCGGGGTGAAGACCGGCGACGTGCACACGAGGTCCACGCCGTCCCACACGATGTCGTCAAAGGAGCGCAGGTCGGCGTCTTCCTTGCGTTCATCGACGCTGATCACACGCGCCGCGCGATCACGCAGAATATCCACCATGCTCTGCCCGGAGATGCCCAGGCCCGCCACTACGACTGTGCTGCTGTTGAGATCCATATCTCGTCCTTTCCCTGACGTTGCCGATGCCGCTTATGGTCGCGCCTCCGGTCACAGCCCCGAGCGCACGACCCAGTCCGTGTAGAAGATCATGAGGCCGATAATCACGAACATGAGCTCGACCATCCAGAACCGCACGACGACCTTGCCTTCCGTCCACCCGCACAATTCGAAGTGGTGGTGGATTGGCGCCATTTTGAACACGCGCTTGTGCGTCATCTTGAAATACCCGACCTGGATGATGTCGCTGAGCGTCTCGATCACGAAGAGGCCGCCGAGGATGATGGCGAGGAATTCAGTGTGCGTGGCGATCGACATGGCCGCGAACAGGCCTCCGAGGGCAAGCGAGCCGGTGTCGCCCATGAAGATCGACGCCGGGTTGCAGTTGTACCATAGGAATCCCAGGCATGCCACGGCCGCGCAGCATGCGATGACCGTCAGGTCGAAGGGGTCGGACACCGCATAGGTGAAGCCGGGGTGGCCCGATCCGCGCAGGTGGTAGCTTTCCCAGAACGCGATGATGCCGTAGCCGGCGAACGCGACCATCGAGGACCCCGCGCACAGGCCGTCGAGGCCGTCGGTCAGGTTGACGGCGTTCGTCCACGCCGCCATCAGGAAGTTCACCCAGATCACGAACAGCACGATGGCGAGGAACCGGCCGGCGAAGTCAAAACTCAGGAACGGCGTCTCGATGAAGCTCATGCCTGCCTGCGCGCTCGGGAACCCGGATTTGGTGGGCAGCATGAGCGCGAGCACCGCGTAGATCGTGGCAAGGATGAACTGGCCGATGAACTTGCCTTTGACGGTGAGTCCCTCGTTCTGCTTCTTACGTACTTTCGCGAAGTCGTCGATGAAGCCGAGCAGGCCCATCGAGGCCATCGCGAACAGGGTGAGGACCGCGGACCACGACGGCACGATGTGCTGGCTGCAATACCGGTACAACGCGCTGGCGCCCCAGCCGAGCAGCACCGCGAGTACGATGACGACGCCGCCGAGCGTCGGCGTGCCGCGCTTGACCTGGTGCGACTGCGGGCCGTCCTGCCGGATGTACTGGCCGTAGTGCAGTTTGTGCACCACGCGAATGAGCGTTGGCGTTCCGATCATCGTGATGACGAGGGAAACCACTATTCCAATGATGAGCGCTATCACCTTACGGTTCTCCTATTCGTTGTGGGCGCGCGTGGCGGCACGCCGCATCGCGCGCCGTTACGCGCGTTCCTCGTTCCAGCGGGTGGCGAGTGAGCTCAGGCCCGAGGCATGCGACCCTTTGAGCAGCACGACCATGCCTTCATGCGCGCGTCCCAGATCGCGCACAATGCCGTCTGCCTCGTCGATGGTGTCCACGCAGAACACGGCGTCTGCGTCCATCGCGGTGCGCGCGCCTTCGGCGAGGTCGTGCGCCAGTGCGTTGAGGTGCGGGTCATTCCCGCCACCGACCGCGATGACCGCGTCGGCCCCGTTGCGGGCGGCGTAGGCGCCGATGTCATGGTGGGCCTGTGCCTCGTCACCGCCGAGTTCGAGCATGGCGCCGAGCACGGCCACGCGGGTGGGCTGCGCGGCGTCGCCGGCGTGCCATGCCATCATGCCGTCGATGCCGGCGCGCATCGAATCGGGGTTCGCGTTGAACGAATCGTCGATGAGCGTGAACCGCACATCGCCTTCCTGCACCACGCTCACTGCCATGCGGTGCGCGCTGATCGCATGCACCGAGTTGAGCACGGCGGCGATGTGCTCGAGCGGCATGCCCTCCAAGCGCGCCACGCTCGCGGCTGCGAGGGCGTTCATGATGTTGTGCCGTCCGGTGATGCCGAGTTTCACACGCTGTTCCACACTGGCTTCGCTGACGAGCGTGAACACCGGGTGCCCCAGATCGTCGAGGCTGATGTCGTCCGCGGCCACATAGCCGTCGCGCTCATGCACCTGCGCGTGCTCGATGCCGAACCACACCACCTTGCCCGGCGCGATGTCCTGCATGCGGGTCACGCGGGCGTCATCAGCGTTGAGCACCGTCACGCCGTCGTTGAGCAATCCGCGCACAATCTCGCTTTTCGCCTGTGCGATGTGCTCGACCGAGCCGAATTCACCCAGATGCGCCACGCCCACCTTCAGCACAATGGCGATGTCGGGTGGCGCGATCATCGTCAGATGCGCGATCTCACCAAGGTGGTTGGCGCCCATCTCCGCCACCAGATAGCGGGTATGCTCGTCCACTTCGAGCGCAGTGAGCGGCAGGCCTATCTCGTTGTTGAATGAGCCGACCGGGGCCACGGTCTCACCGAGGGTGGAGAGCAACGCCTTCAACAGGTCCTTCGTCGTCGTCTTGCCCACCGAGCCAGTGATGCCGATGATCGTGAAGGGAGTGGCCTCGTTGCGGCGCATCCGCAGGTTCGCCTTGGCGAGCTCGCCCAACGCGGCCACATCGTCTTTCACGATGATCTGCGCGATGCCGGCGTCTGGCACGGCATGCTGTACCAGCGCCGCCACGGCGCCGTTGTGCGCGGCCGCGTCCACGTAATCATGGCCGTCCACATGCTCGCCCGCGATCGCGACGAACAGCGAGCCGGGCTGCGCGAGCCGCGAATCGGTGACCGCCGAAGTGACCTCGGTCCCTTCGTCCATGGCGGCACCGGGTGCTGCATGGCCGTCTACACTGGCCATGACCTGCCGCAACGTCATCTTCATCATATGCATTCTCCTTGCACTGCGCGGTATGGAACCGCCGGTTCAGTTCAGTTCCCTCGACACGCGCAACGCGCTGCGGATGCTGCTTTTGCGGATGCCGGCCGCAAGCACCATCGCGATGGCGAGCGACAGCGGGCGCGAAGGCCCGGTGCCCAGGTCGGCCTGGATCGCCATCATGTCGGTCTCATCGGTGCGCACGGCCACATGCGTGTTGTCATCCAGCACGCAGCCATACCGTTCGCACACCTGTGCGAGCGCCTGTTCCACATCCGTGTTGCGCGTCTCGCCGTCATAGCCGATCACGTCGACCCCCACGCTTTCGAGCGAGCCGGCGGCGAGCGTCTCGTCGTCAAGCGCGATGATGACCGCCGCCACGCCGTCTTCCACACACACCGACAACACGCGCTGCACCGAGAAGGTGTCAACCGGGTAGGTCAGATCGAGGAACCGTTCGAGCGATTGCGAATCGCCCTTGCAGAGGGTGCCCACCGGGTTGCCGAGCATATGCAGGAACTGCGCGATCGCATCCACGTCTTCGCGCAGGCGCTCGTTGTTGGCGCCCGCGACCGCGAACACGGCGATCGATTCGGAGGGCATGCCGGCGATGCTCGCGGCGAGTTCGCCGATCTGCTGCGGCGTGGGGTCAGCGAACAGGATCGGGATCTGCTGGTCGTCGATCGCGTTGCGCATGGAGGTGGGCAGCAGCATCGCGTAGGCGCCTCGCTGCACGGCGAGCGCCGCACGCGCCTTTTCGATGCGCCCGCCGGGGATGAACAACGCCCCGGGCGTCACCGATTCCACGTCGTTGGCGAGCGATGTCACGGTCACGTCGCGTGCGAAGCCGGGCACGAGCGAGAACCCGTAGCGGTCCTCGAGCATGCCCAGCGTCAGACGCTGTGACGTCGTTTCACTGATTGCGCTCATCGTTGCTCCTCTTGTTGGGTGGTCGTCATCTGCTGTTCGCTCACCATTCCACCGGAATCGCGTTCTTGCGTTGCGGGGAGTTCGGCACTTCGTATTTCTGCATCAGGAATTCGCCGATCTGCGCGAACACCGGGCCCGCCGTCAGACCACCATAGCTGCCCTCCGGGTCCTTGAGCACCACGGTCACCACGAACCGGGGGTTGTCGGCGGGGATGATCGCGGAGTAATCGCTGATGAGCGAGCTCAGCTTGCCGTCGGGGCCGGCCACTTCGGCGGTGCCGGACTTGGAGGCCACACGATAGCCTTTCACGCCGGCGAACCCTTGCGAGGAATAGTGTTCCGACACGGATTCCATCGCGTTGAGGATCTGCTTGGAGGCCTCTTCGTCGATCACGCGCGTGGATTCCTTCTGTTCGGGCGTGGTGCTTTTGCCGTCGGGGGTGGTGATGGTTTTGATGATTGACTGCGGCTTGAGCACGCCTTGGTTGGCGATGACCGCGATCGCGTTCGTCATCTGCAGCGCGTTGACGGTGTAGCCCTGGCCGAAGAGCACGGTGTTGCGCGTACGGCCGTCCCATGTCTGCGGCTGGGTGAGCAGGCCCTGCGATTCGCCCGGCAGGTTGAGGCCGCTCGGCTGGCCGATGCCGAATTTGGTCAGGTATTCGTAGCGCTTCTGGTCCGAGAACGAATCGGAGGCGAGGATTGTGCCGATGTTTGAGGATTGCTCGAGCACGCCGGCGAGCGTCCAGCGCTCGGCGCCGTGGTTGAACGAATCCTTGTAGGTCTGCCCGTCGAGCGTCAGCGAATCGGGCACGGTGAATTTGTCGGACATCTGGTGCAGGTGCTCCTGCACGAGCCCCGACATGGTGAAGACCTTGCCCACGGACCCCGGTTCGAAGGTCTGGCTCACCGAACGCGCCACATTGAGTTTGGCGTCGTCGCTGCCGGCTTCGATCTGGTCGGTGTCGGCGAGCGCCAGGATCTGCCCGCTCTGCACGTCCTGCACCACGGCGATGCCCCACGCCGCCTTGTATTTCGCTTGGCTGTCCTTGAGGATCCGCTCCACGCGCCACTGGATGTCGCGGTCGATCGTCAGCTGCACATCCGCGCCATCCACCGCGTCCTTCGCATCGGTCATCGTGCCGGGGATCTCTTCACCGCCGTTGCCCTGCTGGTAGATCTGGTAGCCGTCGGTGCCGGTCAGTGTCTTGTCCTCGATCTGCTCGATGCCGGCAACGCCCTTGCCCGCGTCATCCACGCCGCCGAGCAGCGCGCCCATGAGGGTGCCGTTCGTGTAGATGCGCTCGTTGCTCAGTTCGCCATACACGATGCCGCCCAGATGCAGGTCGGCGATCTTGCGCTTGACTTCGGGCGTCACGTCTTTTTTGAGGATCGCGTACTGGCCGGTGCCCGAAAGCTTGCCGCCGAGTTCGGCCGCGTTCATGCCGAGCACCGGTGCGAGCAATTGCGCCACGGCGGCCACACCGGTCGTCTGCAACGGTTTGCCGTCGATCTCATGGCAATAGCCGCGTGTGCGCGTGGTGCATGTGGTGGGCTCGAAATCCTGTGCCGCCTCCGGATTGCCGATGATCGTGTAGCGTTCCACGCTTTGCGCGAGCACCGCCCCGTTCGCGTCGGTGATCTTGCCGCGTTTGGCGCTTAGCACCGCTTTAACTGTGCGGTTCTGCGTGGCGGCCTGTGCGGTGCTCGCGCCGTCGATCAATTGGATGCGCACCAATTGCCCAATACACAGCAGCGCCACGAGCAGCATGACGATGCCCATGATCGAAGCCTGCTTGACGCGCCGGGAAAGTCGGGACCAGGAGAACGAACGCATCACTGTGCCCCTTCCCCGGCGGGCTGGTAGCCCTGCAGGTCGATCGACAACGACCCCTTGGCGGGTTCCATGTTCATCTTCTGCGCGCGTTCGGGCAACGTGGCTTCCAATTGCGCAAGCCTGGCCTGGTCGTCTTCCACGTCCTGCTGCAGCATCGTGATGTGCTGCTCGATGCGCGAGGCCTCGAACGAGTTGGAGCTCATCTGCGTGCGCAACAGCAGCGCGCCCAGCAGGCATGCGCCCAGGAACACGACGGCCACCACGATATGCACAAGCGGCGTGGACCGTGATTTGGTCCACGCCCAGAACGCCGCCAATCCGCGTTTCGCGGACCCGTTGGCGCTGCGGTTCGACACCACATGCAGCTGAGGGCGCTGTGTGCTGCGCGCCTCATGGCTTTGGCGCCCGGCCGGCGCCGCGTTCGAACGTGTGGAACGTGCTGCGGATCCCATGGATCAACTCCTCTTTCCCCGGCGGCGCCCAGTGGCGCCATGGCGTGCCCCCGCGCGCTGCATGGAACCGTCCGCCTCGTGCTCAAACCGCCGGCGCCAACGCTGCGGCACCGGACGGACCAATTCGACGGCGCGAAGACGCACCGAAGCGGCACGCGGATTGCGCTCGCGCTCCTTGTCGTCGGCCATCACCGCGCCCTTGGTGAGCGGCGCGAAGAACGGCTGCATGTCGTCTGGAACAACAGGCATATCGGCAGGCGCATCCACCCGGGTGCCCTGCATCATGAACGATTTGACCGTCTTGTCTTCGAGCGAATGGTACGACTCCACCACAAGCCTGCCACCCACCGCAAGCCGGTTGGCGATCTGCGGCAGTGTGCGCGCGAGCTTCTCCAGTTCGCCGTTCACCTCGATGCGCAACGCCTGGAACACGCGCTTGGCGGGGTTGCCGCTGCCGCGGTGAGCCTGCGGAATCACGCGGTCCACAAGCGCGGTCAACTGCCGCGAACTCGTGAGCGGTTCGTCCGCGCGCGAGCGCACGATCTCCTGGGCGATCTGGCGCGCAAAGCGCTCTTCGCCATACGCTTTGAAGATGCGGGTCAACGCAGCGGCGTCGTAGCGTTCGAGCACCATCTGCGCGGTCAGCGGCTGCGAGACGTCCATGCGCATGTCGAGCGGGGCGTCGTGTGCGTATGAAAAGCCACGCTCGCGCTCGTCGATCTGCAGGCTCGAGAGCCCCAGGTCCATGAACACGGCCTGCACGGTGTCGATGCCTCGCTCCTCGAGCACGCGCGAGAAGTCGTCGAACGCCGCGTGCACGGGGATGAACCGGCCACCCAGCCCCTCCTGTTCGACTCGCGCTGTGGCCATGCGCAGCGCCTCGATGTCGCGGTCGATGCCGATCAGGCGCGCCTGTGGGGCGGCTTTGAGGAACGCGATGCTGTGGCCGGCGAGTCCAAGCGTGCAGTCGACGGCGAGCGCGCCCGGCGTGCGCAATGCGGGTGCGACGAGGCCCACGCACTGCTCGAGCAGCACGGGCTGGTGAATGTGCGCGTAATCCGTCATCTACCACTCCAGTTCCGGCAATACGTCGGATGTGATGTCCGCATAACCCTGTTCATGTGCGGTCAGGTAATCCTCCCACGCCTGCTTGTTCCAAATCTCGGCCCGTGTGCCAACGCCGATGATGACGATCTCGTCGCCAAGGCCGGCATAGTCGCGCAGCATCTGCGGAATCAGCACGCGTCCCTGCTTGTCGGGGTCCTGGTCAACCGCGCCCGACAGGAACATGCGCAGGTATTCTCGTGCGGCCCTGCTGCCCATCGACGTCTTCTGCATCTGCATGGCGATGCGCCGGAACTCCCGTTGGGGCAAGACGTACACGCAGCGCTCCTGACCGCGGGCCATGACCATGCCGCGGCCCAGCTGCGCACGCATTTTTGCCGGCAACGCCACACGCCCTTTGGCGTCGATCTTGGGGGTGTATGTGCCCAAAAGCATCGGTGGCATCTCCAGCGACATCGGATCGGGGGCGGGCTCGTCAGTCGATGGCAACTGCGCATCGGTCAGGCTTGCCATCAGTCACCTCCGAACCGCACCTCAATATGTCCGCATCTGCCTTCAGGTACCCACTTTACCCCACCGCTCACCTAAAATCCCCACCCGCCGCCAAAACACGCCGTCGGCGTGACCACCATGCACCGTTTCCACACGATGTGGCGCTCGTAGCCGCCGTTTGCTACGCTTGTGTGGCTCAAGTTTCAGACAGGGGACCAACGTTCAAATGTCACAGTATTCAGCACAGTTGCAGGAAGAGCAGCGCATGACGGACCGCGCATACGCGCGCCTTGACGCGCTGCGTGCGCAGGCAAGGGAGCGGTTGAGCGACGTGCGTGCCGCTGGGTCGCACGGTTCGCCCACGCAGCGCACCGAGCGTGACTCCTTCGCCACGATGTACGAGGACCGTCTGGCGCAATTGCGCGCCGTCGAGGACCGCCTCGTGTTCGGCAGGATCGACAACACCGCGGGCGAACGGCGGTACATCGGGCGCATCGGCCTTTCCGACGAACGGCACGAGCCGATCCTCACCGACTGGCGCGCCGAGGCCGCGCGCCCGTTCTATGAGGCCACGCCGTCGCACCACGGCGACATCGTGATGCGCCGCCACATCACACTGCATTTCCGCACCGTGGCCGGCATCGAAGACGAGGTGCTCGACGTGCATTCGGCGCATGTGAACACGGCGAGCGAGCAAGGCACGCTGACCGGCGAAGGCGCGCTGCTGGCGTCGCTAGGCTCACGACGCACCGGCAAGATGACCGACATCGTGGCCACAATCCAGGCCGAGCAGGACCGGATCATCCGCACCGATCTCGCCGGCGCCCTCGTGGTGCAGGGCGGCCCCGGCACCGGCAAGACGGCCGTGGCGCTGCACCGCGCCGCCTACCTGCTGTACACGCACCGCCGCCGACTCGAACGCTCCGGCGTGCTTGTGGTGGGCCCGAGCGAGGACTTCCTGCACTACATCGACCAAGTGCTCCCCTCCCTCGGCGAGACCGGCGTGGTGAGCCGTACGATCGGCGAGCTGATCCCCGGCGTCGTCACGCAGCGCGTCGACGAACCGCACGTGGCCCAGCTCAAGGGCGAACGGCGCATGGCCAAGGCGATCGCGAATGCGGTGGCCGCGCGCGAACGCGTGCCCTCGCAGTTGCCCGCGATCACGGTCAATGGAGTGTCGGTGCCCTTGCGCGCCTCCGACTTCGAGACGGCGATCGCCGACGCGCGCCGCACGCGGCAGCCGCACAACAAGGCCCGCGAGACCTTCGTCTCGTCGATGCTGTCGATGGTGCGCACGCGCGTCGTCGAAGAGCTCGACTACACGCCCGAGCAGGCCGAACTCAACGACATCATGGCGCAGCTGCGCATGAACGACAAACTGCGCGTCACGCTCAACCTGGCGTGGCTGCCGATGGACGGCCGCTGGCTGCTCGACCAGCTGTTCTCGAAGCCCGCGCAGTTGCGCCGGTTCGCACCGTGGCTCAGCGACGCGCAGGTCAGCATGCTCACCCGGCCCAAGGGGGCCTCTCTCACGCTGTCCGACATTCCACTGCTCGACGAAGCGCTCGAACTGCTGGGTCCCGACCCGCACGAACAGGCGCGCCAGGCGTCGCGCGACGCGCAGCGCGCCGAAGAGGAGCGCTACGCCCAGGAGACGCTCGCACAGGCGGGCATCGGGTCGGGCATCGTCTCATCGAAGATGCTCGCCGACCACATGCGCGGTGACTCGTCGGAGCTGGTCGCGCAGCGCGCCGCCGCGGACCGCGAATGGACCTATGGGCACATCGTCGTCGATGAGGCGCAGGAACTGACCGCCATGGACTGGCGCATGCTCATCCGCCGCTGCCCGTCGCGCTCGTTCACGATCGTGGGCGACGTGGCGCAGACCTCGGCGCTCGGCGGCACACGGGACTGGCGCACGTCGATGAACGCGCTGTTCGGTCCGCGGAACTGGAGCCTCAACGAGCTGACGATCAACTATCGCAACCCGCGTGAGGTCTCCGACCTCGCCGCGCGTTTCGCTCAAGGCGAAGGGCTCTACATCTCCACCGTCAAGGCGATCCGTTCGGTGCCCGATTCGGTGCAGCGCGTGAGCGTGGCGGACCGTGCGGCGCTGTATGCCGAGGTCGCCGAGCAGACCCTTGATCTGGCCGGGTCGTACCTTGTGGGCGACGGTACAGGCCGCGTGGCCGTCATCGTCCCCGACGAACTGCGCGATGCCGTACAGGCCGCCGTGCACGAAGCCGTGGCGCACAGCACGCTCGCACGCAGTGGCGTCCGGTTCGACGAGCAGATCATGGTGTGCGGCGCACAATCGGTAAAAGGCCTTGAATACGATGCGGTTATGGTTGTGGAACCAGGACTCATCGAGCAGGAGGCGCCCACACGGCTCTCCGCGGCCTCCGACCTGTATGTGGCGCTCACCCGCCCCACGCAGCGTCTGCTTATAGTCCGGACACAAGCAGACGAAACGCTGCTCGATTTGTAAGGTGGTGCATATGCCGAAAGCTCTATTACTTGAAAACATCCATCCCCTGGCCGCCCAATCCCTGCACGACCACGGGTTCGAAGTCGAGACGATGAAGGGCGCACTTGCCGAGGACGAGCTCATCGAGGCCCTCGAAGGCGTGGACCTGCTCGGCATCCGCTCGAAGACGACCGTGACCGCCAAGGTGCTCGACGCACGCCCCACGCTCACCGCGATCGGCTGCTTCTGCATCGGCACCAACCAAGTCGACCTCAACCATGCGGGCCGCCGTGGCGTGGCGGTGTTCAACGCGCCATATTCCAACACGCGGTCCGTGGTGGAATTGGTGATCTGCGACATCATCTGCCTGATGCGCCGCATCCCGGCGCATACGCACCACCTCAAGCACGGGCTGTGGGACAAAACGGCGTCCGGTTCGCACGAAGTGCGCGGCAAGACGCTCGGCATCATCGGCTACGGCAACATCGGCTCACAGCTTTCGGTGCTCGCCGAGGCGCTCGGCATGCGCGTGGTGTTCTACGACCTCGACGAAAAGCTCGCGATGGGCAACGCCCAGCGCTGCGACACGCTCAATGAATTGCTCGAGCAGTCCGACGCCGTGACGATCCATGTGGACGGCCGCAAATCCAACACAGGGTTCTTCGGCGAAGACGAGTTCGCGCACATGAAGCAGGATGCGATCTTCATCAACTGCTCACGCGGATTCGTGGCGGACCTCGACGCACTCAAGCGCCACCTCGACAGCGGACACCTTTCCGGCGCCGCCGTGGACGTGTTCCCGGTCGAACCGAAGAAGAGCGGCGACCCCATCGTCACGCCGCTCGCCGACGAGGACAACATGATTCTCACCCCGCACATCGGCGGCTCCACGCTCGAAGCGCAGGAGGCCATCGCCCAGTTCGTCTCGCAGCGTCTTGAGGACTACTGGCTCAAGGGCTCCACGATGCTCAGCGTGAATCTGCCGCAGATCACCTTGAGCGACTACCGCGGGGCCGCACGCATCGCCCACCTGCACGCCAACCTGCCGGGCATCCTCGCCTCGGTCAACCAGGTGCTCGGCGAACAGGGCATCAACATCTCGGCGCAGGCGCTCGGCACCGAAGGCGATCTGGGGTATGTGGTGACCGACGTGGCCAACAAACCCGATGAGCGCACGCTCGACGCGTTGGCCTCACTGACGGGCACGATCCGCATGCGCGTCATCGAATAGGCCGTGAGGTATGGCAAAGGCCCGGAACCTTCAAGCTCCGGGCCTTTGCCATACCTCACGCGCGGTCTTCGACACGCAGCTCGTCGATCGCATGCTGGAAGTCCTCAAGCCCTTCGAAGTTCTGGTAGACGCTGGCGAAGCGCAGATAGGCCACTTCGTCGAGTTCACGCAATGGTTTGAGGATAGCCTTGCCGATCTCCTCCGACGGCACCTGCGCGATGCCTTGCGCACGCAGGCTCTCCTCGACCTGCTGGCCGAGGTGCTTGAGGCTTTCCTCGTCGATCGGCCTGCCTTGGCACGCTTTGCGTACGCCGGAGATCACCTTGTTGCGGTCGAATTGCTCCACATTGCCAGACCGTTTCTTCACCAGCAGCATGGCGGTCTCCATCGTACTGAAACGGCCCCCGCATTTGGGGCATTCACGGCGCCGGCGAATGGAATGACCGTCGTCGCTGATGCGCGTATCGATCACCTTAGTGTCGGGATTCTGGCAAAATGGGCAATGCATACCACTCACAATAGCCTGACGTTCGGCCTTTTGTTCAACGGGTGCACCCATGTTCCGCTCGCCGCGCACCATCAGCCCCAATGCCATGGCCTTATCAGACCGGGATGATCAGGTGCTGGCCTGCCACGATGCGGCTGTCATCGAGGCCGTTGACGGCTTTGAGGCGCTCCACCACCTGCGCCGCCGGCGCATCGGTGAAACGACTGGCGATCGACCACAACGTGTCGCCGGGCCGCACGGTGTAATGCACGACTTCCGTCGACTCGTACCCCGCATAGGCCGTTTGTTCGCCCAGTCCTGGCATACGGGACGAGAGGGCGCATCCCAGACACAGCAACGCCGCCAGCACGATGAGCCACATGCGCACATGGGCCTTGGCCCCCGCCGTCTGCACTGCACCGGATGACCGTGAGATATGTGATGCCAACGCGCTCATCGCAACCTTCTTTCGAACGTTTGTTCTAATTGCGGTTTCGATATTCGCACAGATGTTCGAACTTGTCAAGCCTGCGTTCGAACATCTGTTTGATTTTCTCCGTGTGGCACGGTACTGTTGTGCCATAACGAAAGGACCCACCATGAGCAGCATCGAACACGACCCGAACGCGGCCGCGGAGCGCCGCGCACCCGACCTGACGGAGCGCCAGCAGCGCATCATGGCTGCGATCCGCGCACTGCACGCCGAACACGGTTTCGCCCCGTCATTGCGCGAGATCGGCGAGGCATGCGGATTGAAGAGCACATCGTCGGTGCAGCATCAGCTCAATGTGCTGGAGTCCAAGGGGTGCATCCGCAGGGATCCAAACAAGGGCCGCGCCATCGAAGTGGTGGATGGCTCTCCCACCGCCGTGGACGTCAGCCCGTTCCCCGACGCCCAATCGGCGTCGTTCCTGGCGTCCACCGATGTGCCGCTTGTGGGCGCGATCGCCGCCGGCGCGCCGATCACCGCCGAGCAGCATGTCGAGGACGTCATGCGCCTGCCCGTGCGACTGACGGGCACCGGCAGGCTCTTCATGCTCGAAGTGCATGGCGATTCGATGATCGACGCCGCCATCTGCAACGGCGACTTCGTGGTGGTGCGCGAACAGCAGACCGCCGAGAACGGCGACATCGTGGCGGCGTTGCTCGACGACGAGGCCACCGTGAAGACCTTCCGCAACGAAAACGGCCATATCTGGCTCATTCCCCACAACCCCAACTATGCGCCAATCGACGGCACCCATGCCCAGATCATGGGCAAGGTCGTCACGGTGCTGCGCAAGATGTGACAGGCGGCCTTCAGGCGTGGATCTGCGCCGCCCCCGGCCCGGTGTAGCCTTCCGGCTCCAATTGGAATGTGGTGTGCGGCACCGACACCGGGAAGTGCTCGCACAAGCACAGCTGCAACTGCTCGAGCACCCGGCCGGCCTCCTCCATCGTCATCTGCTTGTCCACAATCACATGCGCGGTCAGGATCGGCATGCCCGAAGCCACCGTGCTCGCATGCAGGTCATGCACCGCGATCACATGGTCCACACCTTCCAGATGCGCGCGCACCTGGTCCAAGTCCAACCCGGTCGGCGTCTCCTCCAGCAACACGCGCATCGCGTCGCGCACCAACACATATGCCCGCGGGATCATCATCAGCGCAATCACACCGCCGGCCACCGCGTCGAAGCCATCCCACCCGGTGGCCATCATCACCACGGCCGAGACAATCACCGCCACCGAACCGAGCGCGTCGTTGACCACCTCAAGGAACGCGGCGCGCATGTTCATGTTGTCACCCGACTGCGCACGCAGCACCATAATCGACCCGATGTTGGCGGCAAGTCCCAGAACGCCGAAGAACAGCAGCAGACGCACGTCCTTGATGCCGTCGGCCTCCTGCCCGGTGAGGCGCATGACCGCCTCCACAAGCGCATAGAGCCCCACGAACAGCAACAGCAGGCCGCCGGCCGCGGCGGTGATCACCTCAAGCCTCGCCCATCCCCACGTGCGCGACTTCGTGGGTTTGCGCCGCATCATGAACGCGGTGACGGTGGACGCCGCGAGCACCGAGACGTCGGTGAGCATGTGCCCTGCGTCCACGAGCAACGCGAGTGACCCGGTGACCGCAGCCCCGATCACCTCGGCCACGAAAATGGTGCCAGTGAGCACCAAGGTGGTCAGCAGACGCTGATGGTGGCCGGCTGTGTGGGCGGCCGTCCCCGTCCCATGTTGATGTGCCATTGATTCGCCTCTCCCCTCATGCGGTGCCATAACACAAAAGGGAGGCCGGGCTCGCCCGACCTCCCTGAACGCACCTGATGTCTTACGGAAATCAGAATCCGAACTGTGCGGCGGTTTCCTTGAGCGTCTCGGCGGAGCGCTTGAGCTCGGCGAGCTCATGCTCGGACACCGGCGTGTTGATGCGGGAGTTCACGCCATTGCGGTTGAGCAGCGTGGGCACCGACATGCACACGTCGGAGATGCCGTGGAAGTCGTTGAGCAGCGAAGAGACCGGCAGGATGCGGTTCGAGTCCTTGAGGATGGCCTCGATGATGTCGACGCCGGACATCGCGATCGCGTAGTTCGTCGCGCCCTTGCCGTTGATGATCTTGTACGCGGCGTTCTTGACCTCCTGGTGAATCTGCTCGCGCATGTCGGCGTCGAGCGGGGCATGGCCCGGCAGCGGCTGCCAATCGCACATCGGCACGCCGCCGATCGTGGCAGAGGCCCACAGCGGGACTTCGGAATCGCCGTGCTCGCCGGCGATGTAGGCGTGCACGTTCTTCACGTTCACACCGGTCTGCTGGGCGATCAGGAAGCGCAGACGGGCGGAATCCAGGTTGGTGCCCGAGCCGAACATCTGGTTCGACGGCAGCCCCGAGATCTTCATCGACACATGGGTGACGACGTCGACCGGGTTCGTGATGAGCATGTAGATCGCGTTCGGGGCGACCTTGACCATGTTCGGGATGATCGACTTCATGATGTTGATCGTCGCGCCGGCCAGGTCGAGACGCGACTGGCCCGGCTTCTGGCGCGCGCCTGCGGTGATGACGACCATGTCGGCGTCGCGGCAGACCTCCGGGTCGTCGGAGCCGTCGATCGAGACGGTCGGGAAGAAGCTCGAACCATGCTGCATGTCGAGCACTTCCGCTTCGACGCGCTCCTTCGCGATGTCCTGAAGGACGATCTCACGGGCGACGCCGCGTTCGGCGGCCGCGAAGGCGAGGGTGGAGCCGACGGCGCCGGCGCCGACGATGGCAAGCTTTGTAGGCTTAATTGGTGAATCGGACATGTGTCTACCTCTTTTATGCATAGATTATCCGCTTGTGACGGAACCATGGTTCATTCATCTTCACTGTAGCAGACCACAATTTGTTCACAATGCGATAAAGGGGCGGCGTGTGCCGGCCGCGGCGGTGTAGGCACGGCCGGCGCCGCATCAGTCCACAGGTTCCTCGAGCGCTTGGTCCATGATCTGCGCGGCGAGCCGCTCGTCCACATCCGCCTGCAGAAGGATGCCGGTGTCGCGGTATTCCACCGCGTCCACATTGCCGTATTCGCGGATCTGCGAGACAAGCGAACCGGCCGTGTACGGCAGCAGCGCCTCCACATGCACGCCGGGCGCCGGCAGCATCCCCTCGATGTGCGCGCGCAGCGCGTCCACGCCTTCGCCGGTGGCCGACGAGACGAAGAACGTGCCTGGCGCGAGCTGCTCGAGGCGTTCACGCGTCACGGCGTCTATCAGGTCAACCTTGTTGAACACGGTGACGACAGGCAGCCTGTCCACGCCGTCGATCGTCTTGAGGACCTCGTTGACCGCGTCGATCTGCCCGAACGGATCGGGGTGCGAGGCGTCCACGACGTGCACCATCACGTCCGATTCGCCGATCTCCTCGAGCGTCGACTTGAACGCCTCGACGAGCTGTGTGGGCAGTCGGCGCACAAAACCGACCGTGTCCACATAGGCGTAGAACCGCCCGTCCTTCGCACGTGCACGGCGCACGGCGGTGTCGAGCGTGGCGAACAACGCGTTCTCCACGAGCTCGTCCGAACCGGTGAGCCGGTTCGTCAACGACGATTTGCCCGCGTTCGTGTACCCGACGACCGAGATCGTGGGCAGCGCGTACCGCTTGCGTGAGCCGCGCTTGACCTCACGCGCCGGCGCCATCTGCGCGATCTGCCGGCGCAGGCGTGCGATGCGCGTGCGGATGACGCGCCGGTCCATCTCGATCTTCGTCTCGCCTGGACCACGCGAGCCGATGCCGCCGTCGGCGCCGGCGGCGCGGCCGCCCGCCTGACGGGACAGCGCCGCGCCCCAACCGCGCAGGCGCGGCAGCATGTACTGCAACTGCGCGAGTTCGACCTGCGCCTTGCCTTCGCGCGACGTGGCGTGCTGCGCGAAGATGTCGAGGATTACCGCGGTGCGGTCCACGACCTTCACTTTCGTGGCGTCTTCGAGCGCGCGGCGCTGGCTTGGCGGCAGGTCGTCGTCCACGATGATCGTGTCGGCGTCGTTCGCCGCCACGATCTGTGCGATCTCCTGCGCCTTGCCCGATCCCACGTACGTGGAGGGATCGGGGCGGTAGCGGTGCTGCAGCACGGCGTCGCACACCTGCGCGCCCGCCGTCTCGGCGAGCGCGGCGAGCTCGCGCAGGGATTCCTCGGCCTCGCGCTGCGAACCGTTGCGTGACGACCAGACCCCCACGAGCACCACGCGCTCAAGGCGCACCTTGCGGTATTCGACTTCGGTGACATCCTCGAGTTCGCCCAGGCCCACCACATGCTTGAGCTGGTTGCGTGATTCGCGCTCACGCCAGATCTCGTCGCCCGGCTGCGCGCCCATGCCGTCGTCGTCGAGCAGCACGTCGGATTGGTCTGCGAGCAGACCATGCGCGCCCGGTGCACCTTGGTCCGTCAATTCCTGGTCACCCTGCCATGATTGGGTCGATTCGGTCAAAGACACCTCACATTGTTCGTGAAAACTTACGTCTGCCTTACTATCATCGAAAAGCAGCAGACACGCAAGTATACATCAGGAACGAAACGAGGCGCCATGAACGCACAGGACCCACACAAGCAGGCGGAACAGTATTTCACCACGTCGCCCTCGTCTGCGGATGTGCGGCATGAGATGCATGTGACACTGCGCGGCCACGAGGCCGATGTGGAGACGTCGAACGGCGTCTTCTCGGGCGGCCGCGTGGACCTCGGCACATCGGTGCTGCTGCGCCATGCGCCGATGCCGCCCGCGCACGGCGACTTCCTCGACATCGGCTGCGGCTGGGGCGCGATCAGCCTCGCGCTCGCGCTCGAATCCCCCGAAGCCAGCGTCTACGCGATCGACGTCAACGAGCGCGCGATCGAACTGACCGAGCACAACGCCGAACTCAACGGCTGCACCAACATCCACGCCGGCGAGGCCGCTGATGTGCCCGAGGGGCTCGAGTTCGAGCTCATCTGGTCAAACCCGCCGATCCGCATCGGCAAACAGGAGCTGCACACACTGCTCATGACGTGGCTGCCGAGGCTTGCGCCCGACGGCTACGCGTATCTTGTGGTCCAGAAGAACCTCGGCTCCGATTCGCTGATGCGCTGGTTGGCGCAGGCCCTTCCCGACACGTTCACGGTGGCCAAGTATGCGAGTTCGAAGGGCTACCGCGTCATCGAAGTCCACCGCTTGCCCTGAGCCCGCACCGATCCGACGTATCGCAGCCCATGGCTTCCCATGGCATCCCATTGAAAGAGTGACCCTTTCCCCTTATGAAATTCGAATATCCAGAAGAACTTCCGGTCAGCGGCGCGCGCCAGTCGATCCGCGAGGCGGTGCAATCGTCACAGGTCGTCATCGTCTCCGGCCAGACCGGTTCCGGCAAGACGACGCAGCTGCCGAAAATCCTGCTCGAACTCGGCCGCGGCACGCATGGCCACCAGATCGTGCACACGCAGCCGCGCAGGCTCGCCGCGCGCACTGTGGCAGAACGCATCGCGAGTGAGCTCGGCGTGCATTTGGGCGACGAAGTGGGCTATCAGGTGCGCTTCACCGACGAAAGCTCGCCGAAGACACGGCTGCGCGTGGTGACCGACGGCATCCTCCTCGCGCAGATCCAACGTGACCCGAACCTGAGCCGCTATGACACGATCGTGATCGACGAGGCGCACGAGCGCACGCTCAACATCGACTTCCTGCTCGGCTACCTCACCGCGCTGCTGCCCAAACGGCCCGACCTCAAGCTCATCGTCACCTCGGCCACGATCGACTCGGTCAAGTTCCAGAAGCACTTCGAGGACGCGCTGCACAAGCCAGTGCCGGTCATCGAAGTCTCCGGGCGCACCTACCCCGTCACCATCTGCTATGAGCCGCTCGGAGGGCTGCCCGCGCTGATGGCCCATGTGCCGGGATTCTCCGATGGCGCGTCCGGCGGCGCCGACAATCCGGACACCGAGGCGATGGACATGCCCACGGCCGTGGCACGCGCGTGTGTCGAACTCGTGACGGTCTCGGCGCACGATCAGGGCCCGCGCGACATCCTCGTCTTCGCGTCCGGCGAGCGCGACATCCGCGATTTCGAACAGTCGATCCGCCATGCCTTCGGCCCGCGGTGCGCGGACATGCGCAGGCCGGACGCGATCGAGATCATGCCGCTGTTCGCGCGCCTGAGCGCGAAGGACCAGCACCGCGTGTTCGAGCCGCACCGGCACCAGCGCATCGTCATCGCCACCAATGTGGCGGAGACGTCGCTCACCGTGCCGGGCATCCGGTATGTGGTGGACCCGGGCACGGCGCGCATCTCGCGCTATTCGAAGACGGCCAAGGTGCAGCGCCTGCCGATCGAGCCGATCTCGCAGGCGAGCGCGGACCAGCGCGCGGGACGATGCGGCCGCATCGCAGACGGCATCGCGATCCGCCTGTACTCCGCCGAAGACTACGAAAGCCGCCCGAGGTTCACCGAACCGGAGATCCTGCGCACGTCGCTCGGCGCCGTGGTGCTCCACATGCTGTCGGTCGGTGTGGCGAAGACCGCCGAGGACATCACCGACTTCGGGTTCATCGACCCGCCCGACATGAAGGCGGTCTCCGACGGCTTCAACGAGCTCACCGAACTGCGCGCGATCTCGCGCAAGCGTGGGCAGATCCGCCTCACGCACATCGGACGGCAGCTCGCGCGCATCCCGATCGACGTGCGTCTGGGCCGCATGCTCATCGAGGCGGCGCATGCCACGACCCCGAACACGCTCGCCGCGGTGATTGTGATCGTGGCGTTCCTGAGCCTGCAGGACCCGCGTGAACGCCCCGAAGACAAGCGTGACGAGGCGGACCGCCTGCACAACCGCTATGCGGACGCCACAAGCGACTTCCTGACCGCGCTCAACCTGTGGGACCGCGCGTACGGCGCCGACGGCGAGCTGAGCAACAACGCGCTGCGCCGGCTGTGCAAAGCCGAATACCTGCACTTCCTGCGCATGCGCCAGTGGAAGGACCTCGTCTCACAGCTGCGGTCGCTGTGCCGCGAGCTCAAGTTCACCGTGGGCGAGCCGATTCCCGTCAGCCGGCCGAGCGAACAGGTCCGCGCGCTGCCGGTCAACCAGCAGGCCGCACACTCGCTGTGCTGTTCGTGGGACGCGCAGGGCATCCACACGTCGATGCTCGCCGGCCTGCTGTCGATGCTCGGCATGCAGGTGGTGCGCGAACCGAAGGCCTCGGATTACGCGAATCTCAAGGGGGCCGCCCGCGCCCGCGCGCTCAAACGCGCCCAGAAGATGGCGAAGAACGACTATCAGGGCGCACGCGGCACGCATTTCGCGATTTTCCCCGCTTCCGCGACCTCGTCTTCCACCCCATCGTGGATCATGACGACCGAACTCGTGGAGACGAGCCGCCTGTGGGCGCGGTACTGCGCGCAGATCGACCCGGCGTGGGCCGAACCGCTCGCCAAGGATCTCACGCGCACCACGTACGCGAACCCGCACTGGTTCGCCTCGCGCGGCAGCGCGGTCGCCGAAGCCACCGTGCTGCTGTATGGACTGCCGATCGTGCGCGGCAAGCATGTGCAGTGGGGACGCATCAATCCGCTCGAAGCCCGTGATTTCCTGCTGCGGCAGGGCCTTGTGGAAGGCGACATCCAACAGCGCTTCCCATACGACGACTTCATCGCGCGCAACCGCGCGATCGTCGAGGACGCACAGGACGACGCGAGCCGCACCCGCCAGATCGCCCAGACGGTGAGCGACGAGGACCTCTACGACTTCTACGAGCGGGTCGTGCCACAAGACGTGACGAATGTGGCCGAACTGGCGCGCTGGTGGAAGACCGAGCACGCCAGCAACCCCACGCTGCTCGATTTCGACCCCGAGGAGGTGGACCGTCTCAACGGCGTCGAGTCGGTGAGCCTGAACGACTTCCCCGACCATTGGACCGCCGTCGGATCGGACGGGGCCGCGCTGTCGCTGCGCTTGAGTTACATCTACGACACGGCCGACCCGGAGGACGGCGTGAGTGTGCACATCCCGATGACCGCGCTCTCGCGCGTCAGCGCCGCGCAGTTCAGCTGGAATGTGCCCGGATTGCGCAACGAGCTCATCGTGGCGATGATCAAGGCGCTGCCGAAGCAGTTGCGCGTGCAGTTCGTGCCGGCGCCCGACACCGCCGCCAAGATCGAGGATTGGATCGACGCGCACTACCCCGCCGACCCGGGCTCGGGCACGCGCGACCATCCGGCCCAAACGCCGGACGGCAAGCCATGGCCCGATTTCGCGCATGTGTTCACGCAGGCCGCGATCAGCGTTGTCGGCGCGCAGATCCACCCCGAGGTGCTCGACGGCCTGATGCCCAAGCTGCCGCCGTACCTGCGCATGACCTTCGTGATCGAACAGCCCGCGCCGCGCCCCAAACGCGCGCATGGCAGGAAGCCTGCGCCAAATGCGGCCAAACGTGTGGCGAGCGGCAAATCGCTCGAGGACCTGCAACGCCGGTTCGCCAGCCAGGCGCAGGCCTCGGCCCGCACCGTGGTGCGCAAACAGGCCGAGCGCGCCGCCGACGAGGGCAAGGCGGTCACCCAAGCGAACCTGCTGCACAAGGCCGGCGCCACCACGCAGTCGCGCGCCGACATGCTGTGGCATGCGGCGCTCGACCGGCTCAGGCTGCCCGCCGAACGCATCTCGTCACGATGGCTCGGCGCCGAGGCGTTGCGTCTGGCCGCCGCGCCGTACCAGTCCACCGCCGCGCTCGTCGACGACCTACAGCTCGCCGCCGTCAAACGGCTGCTGCCCGACATCGACAAGATCGGTTCCGACGACGCGCTCGACCAGGCCGTGGCCGGCGTGGAGCAGGTGTACGAAGACACCGTCTACGCCGTGGCCAAAGACGTGGTGGAGATCCTCGCGCAATACGCGCACGTGGAGAAGGCGGTGGGCGGCGTGGCCGACCTGCCGATGCTTTCGGTGCTGCAGTCGGTGCGCGAACACGCCGCCACGCTCGTGAACCCCGGGTTCATCGGGCGCACGCCACCGCTCACCCTGCCGCGCATCCCCGTGTACCTGCGCGCCGACCTGATGCGCCTTGCCAAGGCGAAGACCGACAAGAACCGCGACGTGCGCTGGGCCTGGCAGGCCGATGAAGCGAAACAGCTCGTGGATGCCGCGCTCACGCGCGCCAAGGCGCTGCCAGCCGGCGCCGCACGCGACGAGGCGACGGCGAAAGCCAACCGTGCGCGCTGGATGCTCGAGGAGTTCTACGTCTCGCTGTGGGCGCAGGAACTCGGCACCAACCAACCGGTCAGCGTGCAGCGCATCACCAAGGCGCTGCGCTGAGCACGCGCAATCCACCAGGTTTCCAAGGACGACCCAATGGCTTCGAACAACACCCCATCCAAACATACGCAGTCGCGCCACGCCCCCTTCGAGCGCATACGGGCCGCGGCCAGGACCGTGGCCCGGGCATGGAGACACGGCAACGCGCGGCAGCGCACGGCGTTGGCCACCATCGGGCTGCTCGCCTCGATCGTGGCGCTCGCACTCGTCATCAGCCTCGTGCGCTTCGTCTCGTGGCGCGCCGAGGTACATCAGGCGCGCGACGAACAGCAGCAGTTGGTGGAGCGGTTCGATTTCAACCCCGGCAACATCATCTCGAACACGCAGTTCTTCAACGGCTCCGCGATGAACCAGAAGGAGATCCAGGCGTTCCTCGACGAGAAGGGCGCCGAGTGCACCGAGCGTGGCTGCCTGCGCAACGCGACATTCAGCACCGAGCCACGTGCGGCGAGCGACTACTGCACGGAGTACAAGGGGTCGTCCAAACAGAAGGCGTCGGCGATTATCGCCGACGCCGCTACCGCATGCAATGTCTCGCCGAAGGTGCTGCTGACGATGCTGCAGAAAGAACAACAGCTCGTGACTGCCACCAAGACGCCGAGTGAGTTCCGGTTCAAGGCCGCCATGGGGCTGAGCTGCCCGGATGACGACAGCTGCGACCCCCGGTACGCCGGCTTCTTCCGCCAGGTGTTCGGTTCGGCGGAACGCTACCAGTACTATGTGCAGCACGAGGACCAATACGGGTTCCACGCGGGCACGCTCAACTACGTGCAGTTCAATCCGGACGCGGCATGCGGCGGCTCGGAGGTCTACATCGAGAACACGGCCACCGCATTGCTGTACATCTACACGCCATACCAGCCCAACCTCGCCGCACTCGAAGCGGGCGCGGGCGAGGGCGATGCGTGTTCGACCTACGGCAACCGCAATTTCTCGATCATCTATTCGGGCTGGTTCGGCGACCCGCGCGCCTAGCCCTCAGAGCTTGGCGAGGTACTCCTTGAGCTCGAACGGCGTGACCTGGCCGCGGTACTCCTCCCACTCCTTGCGCTTGTTGCGGATGAAGTACTCGAAGACGTGTTCGCCGAGCACGTCGGCCACGAAATCGGATTTCTCCATGATGCGCAGCGCTTCGTCGAGCGATTCGGGAAGCGGCTGGATGCCCATGGCCTGGCGTTCGGCGTCGGTGAGCTCCCACACGTCGTCGCTCGTCGGCTCACCCAACTGCATCTTCTGCTCGATGCCGTCGAGGCCGGCCGCGAGCAGTACCGAGTAGGCAAGGTACGGGTTGGCCCCCGGGTCGAGCGCGCGGAACTCGATGCGCGCGGAATTGCCCTTGCCCGGCTTGTACTGCGGAATGCGCAGCAGCGCGGAACGGTTGTTGTGGCCCCAGCAGATGTAGCTCGGAGCCTCGTTGCCGCCCCACAGGCGCTTGTACGAGTTGACGAACTGGTCGGTGATTGCGCAGATCTCCGCCGCATGGTACAGGATGCCGGCGGCGAACTGGCGCGCGGTAATCGACATGTTGAATTCCTGGCCGGCCTCGTAGAACGCGTTCGCGTCGCCTTCGAACAGGCTCAGGTGCGTGTGCATGCCGGATCCGGGCTCGTTGGCGAGCGGCTTGGGCATGAAGCTCGCGTGGATGCCGCGTTCGAGCGAAATCTCCTTGACGACCGTGCGGAACGTCATGATGTTGTCGGCGATCGTCAGCGCGTCAGCGTACCGCAGGTCGATCTCGTTCTGCCCCGGGCCTGCCTCGTGGTGCGAGTATTCGACCGAGATGCCCATCTGCTCGAGCATGTTGACGGTCGCGCGGCGGAAATCCATGCCCGGACTGCGCGGCACATGGTCGAAATAGCCGCCTTGGTCGATCGGCACGGGCGGCTGCGCATAGTCGTCCTGCCGTTCGAACAGGTAGAACTCGATCTCGGGGTGCACGTAGAACGTGAAGCCCTTGTCCTTCGCCTTCGACAGCGCGCGCTTGAGCACGTGGCGCGGATCGGCGAGCGAGGGTTCGCCTTCGGGTGTGAGCACGTCGCAGAACATGCGCGCGGTGCCCTGCGGGCCGCCGCGCCATGGCAGGATCTGAAAGGTGCTCGGGTCGGGCTTGACGATCATGTCGTCTTCGGAGACGCGCGTCATGCCTTCGATCGCGGAACCGTCGAACCCGATGCCCTCCTCGAACGCCGCCTCCAGCTCCGCAGGCGCGATCGCCACTGATTTCAAGGTGCCCAGCACATCGGTGAACCACAAGCGAATAAAACGTACGTCGCGCTCCTCAACGGTACGGAGCGCGAACTCTTGCTGCTTATCCATAACAGCCCATCGTTCCATGCCGATGTTACAGAACACGTTAACATGCCCATTCCGCGGACTCGCCAGCCGTGCAGCCATGGCCCGTGCCTCCGCTGCGCTATCGTGGTGCACCATGAGCGCACATACCAGCACGATCGTCGATTCGACCGCCGACGACCCCATCATCGACATGACGTGGCACCAGGCCGCCACACCCAAGGAGCGGGCGCGCGCCGGCCTGGACGCACGCGAACGGGCGCCGCTCGAATCACACGCCATCTGGCATGTGCACCCAGACCGGCGCGAGGTCATCGGATTGCTCGAGGAGCAATCGAAGACGCGCCTGCAGAGCCTCATCCCGCTGCGGTACTACCGCATGAGCGACTCCGCGTTCACGTTCTACCGCGGCACCGCGCTGATCATGGCCAACGATCTGGCGCGCACGCCCGTGACGGGTATTCCCGTGCAGGCGGTGGGCGACGCGCACATCGGCAATTTCGGCCTGTTCTACTCCCCCACCCGCCACTTGGTGTTCGACATCAACGACTTCGACGAGACGACGACCGGCCCTTGGGAATGGGACATCAAGCGTCTCGCCGCGTCGGTGGAGATCTGCGGGCGCGCCAACAACATCTATTCGAAGGACCGGCAGAAGGCGGTGCGCGCGTGCGTGCGCACCTACCGGCAGATGATCGACCAGTTCGCGCAGATGGATTACCTCGACATGTGGTACGACCACTTGGACGTGGAGCACACGCTCGACCAGTTCGAAAGCGCGCAGGGCGGCCATCGCAACCGCACGCTGCGCGCGGCGGTCATGAAGGCGCGCGCCAAGGACTCCGACGGCGCCGCTGCGAAGCTCACCGTGCTCGACGGCGACACGTTGCGGTTCAAGTCGATGCCGCCGGAACTCGTGCCGATCCACGACCTTGAGGGGTACCAGGACCTCGACGCGCTGCAGGGGCGCCTGAAGCAGCTGTTCGACTCATACCGCGATTCGCTGTACGAGGACCGCCGGCATGTGTTGAGCCAATACACGTACCACGACACGGCGCGCAAGGTCGTGGGCGTCGGCTCCGTCGGCACGCGCGCGTGGGTGTCGATCCTGACGGGCCGTGACATCCACGACCCGCTCATGCTGCAGATGAAGGAGGCCACCGATTCGGTGCTCGAACGGTTTGTGGGCCGCAGCCCGTATGCGTCGCACGGCGAACGCGTGGTGCAGGGCCAGAAGCTGATCCAGACCACCGCCGACATCATGCTCGGCTGGACCAAATTCCTGGCGAACGACGGCCTGCCACGTGACTATTACGTGCGCCAGCTGTGGAACGGCAAGGGGTCGATCGACATCAACCACCTCAACGACGTGGCGTTGAACGATCTGGGGCGCATGTGCGCATGGTGCCTGGCGCATGCCCATGCCCGCACCGGCGACGGCATCGCGATCGCGAACTACCTCGGCGGCACGGACACGTTCGACGACGCGATGACCTCGTTCGCCGATTCCTATGCGGACCAGAACGAAGAGGATTACCACGTCTTCAAGCAGATGATCAAGGACGGCGAACTGCCCTGCTCAAAGAAATGAGCCGGAGGTCAGTCCACCGCGACGGCAAGAGCCTCGGGCAGGGTAAACGCCCCCGCATACAGCGATTTGCCCAGGATGGCGGAGTCCACACCCAGATCGTCGAGTGTCTTGATCGCCTCGAGGTCGGCGAGCTTGGAGATGCCTCCTGAAGCCGTGACCTTCGCGTCGGTGCGTTCGGCGACTTCGCGCAGCAGGTCGATGTTCGGGCCGCTCATCATGCCGTCGCGTGTCACGTCGGTCACCACGTACCGGCTGCAGCCGCTGTCGTCGAGGAAGCGCATCGTCTCGAACAGGTCGCCGCCCTCCTTGACCCAGCCGCGTGCGGCGAGCGTGTGCCCGCGCACGTCGAGGCCCACGGCCACGCGGTCGCCGTACTTGGCGATCACGCGCGCCGTCCACTCGGGGTTCTCGAGCGCGGCGGTGCCGATGTTCACGCGCGCGGCGCCGGCTTCGAGCGCCGCGTCGAGCGAGGCGTCGTCGCGCACGCCGCCCGACATCTCGATGTTCACCACGTCGCCCAGTTCGGCCACAATCCGGCGCAGCTGCGCGCGGTTGTCGCCGGTGCCGAAGGCCGCATCCAGATCCACCAAGTGGATCCACTGCGCGCCGGCGTCCACCCATGTGCGGGCGGCGTCGAGCGGCGAGCCGTAATCCGTTTCGGAGCCGGACTCGCCTTGGCGCAGTCGGACGGCCTTGCCATCGCGAACGTCGACGGCCGGGAGCAGTGTCAATGCCATAATGTGTTCCTCCGGTGGTTGGGTTGATCGGTTGGTCAACAGGTGTGGGGCTTACAGCACGTTCGCCCAGTTGCGCAGCAGCCGTGCGCCGGCCTGCGCGGATTTCTCGGGGTGGAATTGCGTGGCGAACAGCGGACCATGCTCATATGCCGCCACAAAACGGCTGCGCCCGTAGGTGCACCATGCCACGCGCTCGGGGGCATCGGCGAAATCGATCTGGTATTCGCTCGTGTCGGCCGGCGTGACGTCGCATGCGGCGTACGAGTGCACGAAGTAGAACCGTTCGTCCTCAACACCGTCGAGCAGAATCGATCCTTCGGGCGCCTGCACGGTGTCCCAGCCCATGTGCGGCACCACATCGGCGTCCAGACGTGTCACCGTGCCGCCGATCAGGCCGAGGCCTTCGGTGTCGACGCCATGCTCCTCGCCTTGGGTGAACATGATCTGTTCGCCGACGCACACACCGAGCACCGGACGGTCGGCTCGCAACCGGTCGTAGATGACCCGGTCGCCACTGACCTTGCGCAGGCCCTCCATGCAGGCGCCATACGCACCCACGCCGGGCACCACAAGGCCGTCCGCCTCAAGTGCCTGCCGGTAGTCGGACGTGAGCGTCACGTCGAGTCCCTGGTCCGCGAGCGCGCGCACCATGGATCGCACGTTGCCGAACCCGTAGTCGAACACGACAACCGTCTTCATAGCTTTCTCCTTCCAGTGTTTCGCCGTGTCCGCGGCTATTCGATCGACGACTGGCCGCCGCCCATATGCGTGTGCTTCGCGATGATCCCGTAGGCGCGGGTCTGGCCCATGGCGTCCGACGACACGACGTCGTCGGATTGCGCGAGCACGTCCTGCACCGTCGAGATGCCCAGCATCACGTCTTCGACGAACGGAGCGAGCGACGGGAACACGAAGGGCGGCGGCAGTTGTTCGCCGGCCTGTCCGTCGTAATACACCGTCGCTTCCACCTTGTCGGCGCGGTTGACTACGAGCAGGCCGGACAGGCCGCCCACGACCTTCGTCAGGTCCTTCACCGCGGCCTCCGGGCCGTCGCCGTCGAGGTTGTGCACCACGGCGACGGCACCCTGCTCCGATCCGATGCATTCGGCGGAGATGTCGGAGATCTGGCAGAACGCGGCCAGCAGCTCCGCGGAGTTGAGCCGCGTGCAGATGAACGCCGCCTTCGCCTTGTCGCCCAGCAGGCCTTCGAGCTCGTCTTCGAACGATGGCTCGTCGCCAGTGGGATCGGCCGACTCGCCGGCGCCGCCTTCACCCTCGTGGAACTCCTCTTCGAAATTCTCGAGCATCGCTTCCAATTCGGCGTCGTCGAAATGCCCGCCGGCGTCGCCCGACCGTTCGGGTTCGTCAGGTTCGTCTGCCATCACAGCGCGCCCTTCGTGCTCGGAATGCCTTCGACGCGCGGGTCGGGCTCGATCGCGAACCGCAACGCGCGCGCGAGCGCCTTGAACTCGGCTTCGGCGATATGGTGCGGGTCGCGGCCCGCGATGAGGTGCAGATGCAGGCAGATGTCAGCATGGAACGCGATCGACTCCATGACATGGCGCACGAGCGAGCCGGTGAAATGCCCGCCGATCATCGCGTACTGGAAGCCTTCCGGCTCCCCCGTGCACACGCAGTACGGCCGGCCTGACACATCCACGACCGCCTTGGCGAGCGCCTCATCGAGCGGCACCGTGGCGTCGGCGAAGCGGCGGATGCCGCGTTTGTCGCCGAGCGCCTGCTTGAGCGCCTCGCCGAACACGATCGCCGTATCCTCCACCGTATGGTGCGCGTCGATGTCGGTGTCGCCGGTGGCGCGGATCGTCAGGTCGATGAGCGAATGCTTGCCCAACGCCGTCATCATATGGTTGTAGAACGGCACCGACGTCTGGATATCGGTCTTGCCCGTGCCATCGAGGTCGAGACTGAGTTCAATCGTGGATTCGCTTGTCTGCCGCGTGATCGTGGCCGTGCGTGCCATGCTCGCTCCTTACTGCTGGTTCGCTTGGTTCGTCTGTTCCTCGACGGCGTGCATCGATGCGGTGAGCGCCTCGCGGAATCGTGCCATCTCGTCGTCGGTGCCCATGCACACGCGCAGCCAGCCGTCCGGCCCCACCACGCGGATGAGCACGCCACGGCGCAGCATCTCGTCGAAGATCATGCCGCGGTCGTCGAAATGGCCGCCGAACATGAGGAAATTCGACTGTGACGGCGCCACTTCGAGCGGCTCGCCCTTGTACGTCTGCTCCCTGAGCCATTGCGCGGTCTGCTCGCGCAGCTCACGCAGATGGCCGACCTGCGCGAGCTGGTCGTCGGTGTGATCGAACCCGGCGAGCGCGGTCGCCTGCGTGACCGCCGAAAGATGGTACGGCATGCGCACGATGCGCAGGCAGTTGATGATGCCCGCGCTGGCCGCGACGTACCCCACGCGCGCGCCCGCAAATGCGAATGCCTTGCTCATCGTGCGGCTCACCGCGAGGTTCGCGTACGTATTGACGAGCGTTGCGGCCGACGGCGTGCCCGGGTCGCGGAACTCGATGTACGCCTCGTCGACGACGACGATCGGGTGCACGCCGTCTGCGGCGCCCGCGACGCGCGCGTTCTGGCAGAAGTCGAGGATCCGCTTCAGGTCGGTCATCGGCAGCGCCGTGCCCGTCGGGTTGTTCGGGCTCGTGAGCATGACGATGGACGGCTCGATCGCGCGGATCGCCTCGATCGTGCGGTCCACGTCGAGGGTGAAGTCGGCGTTGCGCGGGGCCGTGTGCCACTGGGTGAACGTGTCGCGCGCATACTCCGGGTACATCGAATACGTGGGGTCGCAGCCGAGCACCGCGCGCCCCGGTCCGCCGAAGGCCTGGAATATCTGGAGCATGATCTCGTTGGACCCGTTCGCGCCCCACACCTGGTCGGTTGTGAGCGAGGCTTGGGATTCCTTGGCCAAGTAGTCCACGAAGGCCTGACGCAGCTCCATGTGTTCACGGTCCGGGTAACGGTTGAGCGTCGGCGCGATCTCGCGGATGCGCTTTTCGATGCTGCGCACGACCGCGTGGCTCGGCGGGTACGGGTTCTCGTTCACATTGAGGCACACCGGCACGTCGATCTGCGGGGCGCCGTAGGGCTCTTCGCCGATCAGGTCGTTGCGCAGCGGCAGATCCGCGGGAATCATCCCTTCGTTCATCGAAGGCCTGCCTCCTCTTCCTGGCTCGTGAGCGTCTCTTTGTCGTATGGGTCGGCCACGAAGCGCGTCAGCACGCTTTCGCCGTGCGCGGGCAGGTCTTCGGAGACGGCGAACGCGTTGACGCGCGACGCGAGCTCCTTGAGCCCCTGCTCGTCGTATTCGATCACTTCGACCGGCTTCATGAACGTGTGCACGCCAAGGCCGGCGGCGAAGCGCGCGGTGCCCGAGGTGGGCAGCACGTGGTTCGACCCGGACATGTAGTCGCCGAGCGGCACCGGCGAATACGGGCCGCGGAAGATGGCGCCGGCGTTGCGGATCCTGGCGATCACCGCATCAGGGTCAGCGGTCTGCACTTCGAGGTGCTCGGCCGCGTATGCATTGGCGGCGTCGATCGACTGGTCGACCGAATCGGTGAGGATGATGCCCGACTGCTGGCCACGCAGCGACGTCTCGACGCGCTCGGCGTGCTCGGTGCGCGGCACGCGCTTGAGCAGGCTCGCCTGCACGGCATCGGCGAGTTCGGGGCTGTCGGTGATCAGCACCGAGCCAGCGAGCTCGTCGTGCTCGGCCTGGCCGATCAGGTCGGCCGCCACGAATTCGGGGTTCGCGTCCTTGTCGGCGATGATCGCGATCTCGGTCGGGCCGGCCACGGCGTCAATGCCGACGATGCCGGAGACGAGGCGCTTCGCCGTGGCGACGAAGATGTTGCCCGGGCCGGTGATCTTGTCGACCGGTTCGCACAACACCGGGTTCGTGGGGTCGTCCACGTCGGTCGCGCCATACGCGAACATCGCGATCGCCTGGGCGCCGCCGACGGCATAGACCTCATCGACGCCGAGCATCGCGCATGTGGCGAGGATCGTCTTGTTCGGCCAACCGTCCGGGTCGTTGCGGTTCGGCGGCGTGGCGATCGCGAGCGATTCGACGCCCGCCGCCTGCGCCGGCACGGCGTTCATGATGACCGAGCTCGGGTAGACGGCCTTGCCGCCGGGCACATACAGGCCCACGCGCTGCACCGGGATCCAGCGTTCGGACACGCGCGCGCCTTCGGCCAGATCGGTGTGGAAGTCCTCGGGCACCTGATTCTGCGCGACGGCGCGGGCGCGGCGGATCGACTCCTCGATCGCGGCGCGCACCTCGGGGTCGAGCTGCGCCACCGCGGCGTCCATCACGTCGGCTGGCACGCGCAGCTTCTTCGGCACCACGTGGTCGAACCGCTCGGCGTACTCGCGCAACGCCTTGGCACCATTGCGCTTCACGTTGTCGAGGATCGGCTGCACCAGTTCGGTGGCTTCGTCGGTGCCCATCTCGGCGCGCGGCATCGCGGCGAGCATTTCGGCACGGGTCAGGGTTTTTCCGCGCAGGTCAATGATGCGCATGTAGTTTTCAGCACTCATACCGCACTATCGTAACAATGGCCTGTCACGAGCATGATTCACGCGTCGCCGCATCTCACGATGTGGCTACCCGAGCCCTTGCCGTCATGCACCGAGCAATGCGTTCGGCCCGAACACGACCTTGATGTCCGCGAACAGGCTCGTGTCGCGTGTGACGCGGAACCGGTCGCCCATCGTCAGGACGCGCGCGTTGCCGTTGTCGTCGAAGACGGCGAGCTTGACCTCGCAATAGCCCGGATGGTTCGACAGGATCGAGCCGAGCTGCTCGAGGCGGTCGCGTTGCAGCGCATGCAACGGCAGCGCCACGATCACCGGCCGCTCGTCCTCCGCCTCGAGCGAAGGCACCTGCATCTCGGTGGCGCGCATGCTCACCGTCTCGTCGCGCACTTCGGGCGTGCCGCGCATCTGCACCACGGTGTCCACGGCCAAATCGGCCGCCGCTGCCTCGTACACCTTGCCGAACATCATGCACTGGATCGAGCTTTCCATGTCTTCGATCGTCACGATCGCCCACGGATTGCCCTTCTTCGACATCCGGCGGTCCACATTGGTGATCAGCCCGGCGAGCACGACCTGTGTGCGCTCAGGCAGACAGTCGGCGCGGTCGATGAACTGCGCGATGGACATCTCGCGCAGATTCGCGAGCACAGACTGCATGCCCGAAAGCGGGTGGTCGGACACATACAGGCCCAGCATCTCGCGTTCGAAGTTGAGCTTGGTCTTCTTGTCCCACTCCTCCACGTCGGGCACGCTGATCGAGGCGTCGCCCATCGCATCCTCGTCCTCGCCGTCGCCGTCCACATCGGCGAACAGGTCGAACTGGCCTGCCGCCTGCTTGCGCTTGAGATCCACGACCGATTCGATCGCCGCTTCGTGCACGGTGAACAGGGCGCGCCGGTTCGGGTCGATCGAGTCGAAGGCACCGGCCTTGATCAGTGATTCCACAAGCCGCCTGTTGAGCGCGTTGAGCGGCACACGACGCACGAAATCGAGGAAGTTGACGTATTTGCCGCGCTTGCCGTTGCGTTCCTCGATGATGTCGTTCACCGCCTGCTCGCCGACGTTTCTGATGGCGCCGAGGCCGAAGCGCACGACGTCGCCAACGGCGGAGTACGCGTAGACGGATTCGTTGACGTCCGGCGAGAGGACCTTGATGCCCATGCGCCGCGCCTCGCCCAGGTAGAGCGCGGTCTTGTCCTTGTTGCTCGCCGCGCCCTGCAGCAGGGCGGCCATGAACTCGACCGGGTAATGCGCCTTCAAATACGCGGTCCAGTACGAGATCAGCCCGTACGCGGCCGAATGCGCCTTGTTGAACGCGTAGCCCGAGAACGGCACCAGGATGTCCCACACCGCCTGCGCGGCCTCCTCAGAGTAGCCGTGCTCCTTCATGCCCGCGAAGAACGGGATCTGCTCGCGGGCCAGCACCTCGGGCTTCTTCTTGCCCATCGCGCGGCGCAGCACGTCCGCCTTGCCCAGCGAATAGCCCGCCAGGATGCGCGCGGCCGACTGCACCTGCTCCTGGTACACGATCAGGCCGTACGTCTCGTCGAGCACCTCCTTGAGCGGTTCGGCCACCTCGGGGTGGATCGGCGTGATCTGTTGCAGGCCGTTCTTGCGTTTGGCGTAGTTGTTGTGCGAGTCCATATCCATCGGGCCCGGCCGGTACAGGGCGATCAGCGCGGAGATGTCGTTGAAGTTGTCCGGCTTGAGGCTCTTGAGCAAGGCCCGCATGCCGTCCGAATCCAACTGGAACACGCCCAGCGTGTCGCCGCGCGACAGCAGCTCGTACGTCCCCCTGTCGTCGAGCGGGATCTTCGTGTAGTCGATTGGATCCTTGCCGTTGGCTGCGATGTTCTTCAACGTGTCGCCGATCACCGTCAAGTTGGACAGCCCCAGGAAGTCCATCTTCACCAGGCCCAGCGTCTCGCACGTATGGTACTCGAACGTCGTCGTGATTGTCCCGTCCGTGCGCTCCAACAGGGGCGACGTGTCCGTGATCGGCTCCGAACCCATGATCGTGGCGCACGCATGCACACCCGTCTGGCGGATCAGGCCCTCGATGCCCATCGCCTCATCGGTGATGCGCTTGGCGTCCGGGTCCGACTCGTACAGCTCGCGGAACTCACGCGCCTCGGCGTACCTCTTGGCCTTCGGGTCGAAGATGTCGTGCAGCGGCACGTCCTTGCCGCCGGTGGCGGCCGGTGGCAATGCCTTGGTGACCTTCTCGCCCATCGCGAACTCGTAGCCCATGATGCGCGCCGAGTCCTTGAGCGCCTGCTTCGTCTTGATCGTGCCGTAGATCACGCACTGCGCGACCTTGTCATGCCCGTACTTCTCACGGCAGTAGTCGATGACCTCCAACCGGCCCTCCGGGTCGAAATCCACATCGATGTCCGGCAGGCTCACACGCTCGGGGTTGAGGAACCGCTCGAAGATCAGGCCATGCTCCAACGGGTCGAGCTCCGTGATGCCCATCGCGTACGCGACCATCGAACCCGCCGCCGAACCACGCCCGGGGCCGACCATGATCCCATGGTCCTTGGCCCACTGGATGTAATCCGCCACCACCAGGAAGTAGCCCGGGAACTGCATCTGGCAGATCACACCGCACTCGTAATCCGCCTGCTTGAGCACATGGTCGGGCACGTTGCCGTCATAGCGCCCCTCCAGGCCCTCCTCGACCTTCCTCAGGAACAGCGACGTCTCGTCCCAGCCCTCGGGGCACGGGAACTGCGGCATGAACGCGCCGTCCTCATGGTCGTCGAACATCACATTGCACCGCTCCGCCACCTCCAACGTGTTGTCACACGCCTCGGGCAGGTCCCGGAACAACTCCCGCATCTCCTCGGCCGACCGCATGTAATAGCCCTCGCCATCGAACTTGAACCGCCCCGGCTCATCAAGCTTGGACCCCGAATTGATGCACAACATCGCATCCTGCGCGCCGGCGTCCTCCTTGTGCACATAGTGCGAGTCGTTCGTGGCGAGCAGGGGCGCGCCGAGCCGTTTGGCGATGTCGAGCAGGTCGTTCGTCACGCGGCGCTCGATCTCGAGCCCATGGTCCATCAGTTCGATGTAGAAGTTCTCCTTGCCGTAGATGTCCTGCAGTTCGCCGGCGGCGCGCAGCGCCTCGTCGAACTGCCCCAGGCGCAGGCGCGTCTGCACGATGCCCGACGGGCAGCCCGACCCGCAGATCACGCCCTTGCTGTACGTGGCGAGCACGTCCTTGTCCATGCGCGGATAGCGCATCACACGGCCCTCGAGGTTGGCCACCGACGACGCCTTCGTCAGGTTGACCAGACCCTCGTCACTCTCCGCCCACAATGTCAGATGGGTATAGAGGCCACCACCCGACACGTCGTCGCTTCTCTGCGCCTCGGTACCCCAGTGCACACGCGACTTGTCGCCGCGCGCCGTCTCCGGCGTCACATACGCCTCGATGCCCAGGATTGGCTTGACGCCCTGCTTGACCGCCTCGCTCCACAGCTCATACGCGCCATGCATGTTGCCATGGTCCGCGATGCCGACCGCCGGCATGCCCAGGTCCTTGGCGCACCTGACCAAATCCGGGATCTTCGAAGCGCCGTCAAGCAGCGAATAATGCGTGTGGTTATGCAGCTGAACAAAGTTTGCGGATTGAGCCATAAGGTTCAAATCTACCCGTTTCGCATGACGGTGCGCAAGGGTCCGCGGCACCGGCTGCGCGCCATGCGCATGGTGCGGCGCGTGGCGTGGCGACACGCCGTTCGGGCCGTCCATGCACATGCCCGCGCACGGTTTGCACCGTGCAAGGCGCTCCGCTAGCGTGGGCGTATGGAACACACAACACAGACCAACCGGCCGGCGCCCCGGACCGCTCACCAGCCACAGACACCGCCGACGCCGTACCCCCAGCCCATGCAGGCGATGCCCCGCTTCGCCACTGTGCGCGCCACCGCGTCAAGCCATGGCCGTGCCCCGGCCGCCTTGCAGGCACGCGCGCGTGGCTGCGCGATCGGCGCCGTGGCATGCCTCATCACCGTGATTGTGACGGTCGTGCTGTTCGCGCTCGGCGTTCAGTCGCTGTTCGCGGGGCACACGAGCCCCGCGATGATCCTGGTGATGTTCGGCCTCTTGCCGATTGGGATGCTCGCCGCAGGTGCCACTGTCGGATTCACCATCTGCACTATTGTGGCGTGGACGGCGTGGAGCGATCTGCGTGATGCGCGCGCATCATGTCAAGCGTATGCTGCAGGTCCGCCGGATAGTGCGAGGTGACGACCGTGGTGACATGCGTGCGCGGGTGCCGGAACTCGAGCTGCATCGCGTGCAGCCATTGGCGCTCCAGCCCCAGTTCCTCACTGAGCCGGGGATTCGCCCCGTACATCGCGTCACCCACAAGCGGGTGCCCGATCGACGAGAAATGCACCCGGATCTGGTGCGTACGACCGGTCTCGAGATTGACCGAAGCGAGTGTCGCCTCACCGAAGCGTTCCATGACATCCCAATGCGTCACCGCGTCTTTGCCCGCTGGCGTCACGCAGAACCGGAAATCGGAGACCTTGGCGCGGCCGATCGGCGCGTCGATGGTGGCCTTATTCTCTTTGAGGTTGCCCTGCGCCAAGGCATGGTAGGTCTTCACCACCTCATGTTCGGCGAACTGGCGGCGCATCTCGGTGTAGGCCAGATCTGACTTGCACACGAGCATGAGGCCCGATGTACCCACATCGAGTCGTGAGACGATGCCTTGGCGGCCCGGCGCGCCGAGGCTCGTGATATGCACGCCGCGGTCGAGCAGCGACCCCAGCACGGTGGGTCCCGTCCACCCCACCGAGGCGTGGGCTGCCACGCCGACCGGTTTGTCGACGATCACCACGTCGTCGTCCTCGTAGGCGATCGCCATGTCGGTGGCCACCGGTTCGGGACGCTCCTCGCGTTCCTCGAGGGTGATCTCCACAAGGTCGCCCAGCTGCAACGTGTCCGATTTGCTTGGCGTGCGTCCCACGATCGTGGCTTGACCCGTCTCGATGAGGTCTGCCGCCTTGGCACGTGAGATCCCCATCATCTTGGCCACGGCCACGTCGAACCGACGGCCGATGAGTGCATCAGGTGCGGGAATGATCGTGCCCATGCCTACTCGCTTTCGCCGGTGGCGCCATCCTCGGTGGTGTCGGTGGACCGGAACGGCACATTGCACAGGATCGTCACCACAATGCCCACGCCGGCGACCATCAGGAAGATGTCGGCCACATTACCTACGGACCAGCCGTAATCGAGGAAGTCCACGACTTTGCCGTTGAGGAACCCGTCCGCATAGGCAAAGCGGTCGATCAGATTGCCAAACGCGCCGGCGAACGCCAAGGCGAACCACACCGTCCACAGCATCGAATCGGTTTTCGACGCGAGCAACACGAGCACGATGCACGCTACAATCGCCAGCAGGGCGATGAGCCATGTCATGTTCGACCCCATGCCCAGCGATGCGCCGGGATTGTGCACAAGCGTCAGGGAGAGCATGTTGGGAATCACCCTGACCGAGCGGTGGCCGGCCAGGTACGTTTGGGCGAGGGCCTTGGTGAGCTGGTCGGCCACCAGTGCCACTGCGGTGATACACGCAAAGACGGCCGCGCGTGTGCGTGGCCGTCTTTGCCGCTGAATGTGTTCAGTCACAATCCGTCTCAGTTGTTTTCGAGGGAATTGTAGTTGTTCGTGTCGGAGACCTGCGCCTGCAGCTGGGTCAGGAACTCGGTCAGACGCGCACGGTATTCGGTCTCGAACTGCTTGAGGCCCTGGATGTTGCCCTCGATGACCTTGGACTGGTTCTCGAGGTTGGCGCGCACCTGGTTGGCGTAGTCGTCGGCCGCGGAGCGGGTCGTCTGGCTGTAGTCGTCGGCACGGCCCTTGACGTCGGCTTCGAACTTCTCCATCTCCTGATGGCGGTCGGCCACATACTGGTCGGCTTCGTCCTTCTTCTGCTGGGCGTAGGAGTCGCCTTCCTGCCGCTTCTGCTCGGCGTACTGGTCGGCCTCATGCGCCTTGGAATCCGCGTAGGTGTTGGCCTCGTTCGTCTTCGTTTCGGCGTAGTTGTTGGCTTCGGTCGTCTTGTCGGCCACATACTGGTCGGCTTCGGCGTGCTTGTTCTGCATGTAGGTGTCGGCGTCCTCGCGGGTCTTGTCGCTGTAGGCGTCGGCTTCCTGGCGCGTCTTCTCGCTGTACGCGTCGGCCTGGTCGTGCACGCTCTTGCTGTAGTTGTCGGCGTCTTCACGCGTGTGCTTGCTGTAGGCGTCGGCGTCTTCGTGCGTGCGCTGCTTGTATTCGTCGGCCTCAGTGCGCGTGCGGCTCGAGTACTCGTTCGCCTTCTCGATCGTCTCGGCGTACTTGCGCTGGCTCTGCTCGGTGATTTCCTTCGCGGTGGCCTTGCCCTTGTCGACGTACTGGTCGTGCAGCTGCATCGCGAGCGTGAGCATCGCGGTGGCGCGCTCCGGCTCGCTGTTGGCGGCGGCGGCGGCGCTCTTGATCTTCTGCAGACTGCCGGTCTCGGTGTCGGGCTCGACCTTGGCCACTTGGTTGCGCAGCTGCTCTTCGCGCTGCTTGGACTCTTCGAGCTGCTTGCCAAGTTCCTTGACCTGTGCGTCAAGCTGCTGCACACGCACGGTCTGCTCGTGTGCGGAGCTCAGCTCGCGGCGCAGGTTCTCGGTGTCGGCGCGGAACTGGTCGCGCTCCTGACGCACCGAGTTGAGTTCGGCGGCCAGATCCGGCTGGTTCGCGTCTTGCGCGGCCTGGGCGGTGAGCTGGTCGATCTGCGCGGACAGGCGCTCGACCTGCGACTTGAGCTGTTCGTTCTGCGCGGCGAGGGCGCGGTTGTTCTCCTCGGTCTCCGCGAGCTTGCCCTGCGCGGCTTGGGCGGCCTGGTTCGCCTGGGCGATCTGCGCCTGTGCCTGCTCGCCCTGCCCCTGTGCAGCGGCGGCCTTGAGCGCCTGATTCTCCTGCGAAAGCGACTGCACCTGTGCGGTCAGCTCGGAGATCTTGGTATTGAGGGCCGAGACATCTGGCCCGAGGGCCTGCGTGGACTGGCCGCCGGAAACGGCCTGCTTGCCCAAAGCCTCAACGGTTTCAGTGACCTGATCGAGGAAGTCGTCTACCTCGTCAACGTCATACCCTTCCTTGAAACGCACCGTTTGAAAGGTGTGCTCCCGAATATCCTTAGGCGTCAAAAGAGCCATATATCTTCCACCTCGCTTTGGGCTTGTGCCCGGCTAAGTTAGTCTTAATGTCAGATGCTATCACGGAACCTGCGATAACAGCGTTTCCGCACCATATTCTTTGCCGATATTCCCGTTAAATCAGCACCCGTAGTATAATCAGCACGAAATATAGCACCAAAAAACTGGTGTCAAAATAAATCGGACCCATCGGAATGGGTTTGATGTATCTGCGGAGCCAACGCAACGGCGGTTCGGTGAGCCGATACACAATGCGTACCAGCGAAGCGACAATGCCACTCGGGTGCCAGCGGGGTGCGAGCACCATCACCCAGTCGAGAATCATCCGGACAAACAATACGGTGATGTACGCTTCGATCAGCCAGTCAATGATGTGAAACAATACAGAGACCAATGAAGCAAGCATGCTCCCAGCCTACCGTAAGGCTGGGAGCATACTTGGGGGTACAGCTGCATTGTTCACTCCGAGAACAAATCGCGCGCGGCGCTCTGCTCCGGTTCCTCGGCCACGATGTCCACGCGGGCAGGGCTCAGCAGGAATACACGCGGAGTGACGCGTTCGATCGAACCGGCCACACCGAACACCACGCCGGACGAGAAATCGACGATGCGGTAGGCCACCGCCTCAGACACGCCCGTCAGGTTCAGCACGACCGGCACGCCGTCGCGCAACGCGCGCCCCACCATCTGGGCGTCTTCGTACGAATTCGGATGGATGGTGGTGATGCGGCTCACGCGCCCTTGGAACGGAGCCGCGGTCTTGCGGCTCGTGGGGGCGGCTGCAGGCGCTGTGGACGGGATGGGGGTCACGGAGCGGTCCGAATCGAATGACGATTCGCTCTCTTCTTCCTCAACGAACTCGTCTTCGTCCTCGGGCACGACGTCTGACATACCGAGGTAGGACATCGTACGCTTCATAAACCCGGGCATTGTGGTGTTCCTTTCCGCTTCGTCTCAGTGTGCTTTAGCGCAGAAATTCCGGAATATCGAGGTCGCCCGGGTCGCTGGAGCCGTAATAGTCCGGCCCTGTGGTCGGGTCGAACACCGGCGTTTCGGGCGTCTGTGGCACAACTGGCTGGGAGGGCTGTTCCGCGGGCGCCGTCTGGAAGATCGGCGTGGCGTTAGGGGCCGGCGAGGTCATCATGGCCGGCAGGCTGCCGGTGTGGCTCACCGGCTTGATCGCCGGATCTTCGGGGCGCGTGTGCGACAAGGGGTTGGCTGGGGCGGCGGCCGTCTTCGGCTTTTCGCCCTTCGAGTCGAAGCCGGCGGCGATCACGGTCACGCGGATCTCGTCGCCATAGGCGTCGTCGAGTGCCAGACCCCAGATGATCTGCGCTTCCGGATGCGCCGAACGGCGGATGAGCTCGGTGGCCTGCGTTGCCTCCTGCAGCTTGAGGTCGGTGCCTGCGGCGATGTTGATGAGCACGCCGTTGGCGCCGTCGATGCTCTCTTCAAGCAGCGGCGAGCTGATCGCGATCTCGGCGGCCTGCGTGGCGCGGTCCTCGCCCCGCGCCGAGCCGATGCCGAACATCGCGGTGCCCGAGTCACGCAGGATCGACGTGACGTCGGAGAAGTCCACGTGGATGTACGAATTCATCGTGATCAGGTCGGTGATGCCCTGCACGCCGGCCAGCAGCGCGGTGTCGGCGGTCTTGAACGCCTCGACGATGCCGATCGAACGGTCGGCGAGCTCAAGCAGGCGGTCGTTGGGGATGATGATGAGCGCGTCGACCTCTTTGCGCAGGTTCTCGATGCCCATCGCGGCGGAAGCGGCGCGCTGCGGGCCTTCGAACGAGAACGGGCGGGTGACGACCGCGATCGTGAGCGCGCCCTGCTGGCGGGCCGCACGCGCGACGAGCGGGCTTGCACCGGTGCCGGTGCCGCCGCCTTCGCCGGCGGTCACGAACACCATGTCGGCGCCCTTGACGGCCTCTTCGATGTCGGACTGATGGTCCTGAGCCGCCTTGGCGCCCTTCTCCGGGTCGGCTCCGGCGCCGAGGCCACGGCTCGAAGCGTCGTTCAGCGAAATCTTGACGTCGGCGTCCGAACGCAGCAGATCCTTCGCATCCGTATTGATGGCGACGAATTCCACATTCTGCAGCCCCTCTGCAATCATGCGGTTGATTGCGTTGCCGCCCGCGCCACCGACACCGACGACCTTAATGTTGGTTTTGTCGTTGAAATTGTCAGTCTGGGCAATCTCGCTCACGGTATTCTCCTGTCATTTACGTATCTTGCTCTACTCTATCGCAGACGGGTCGATAAATGTTACGTGTTTCACCGTTTTCAATCCATTGCGCAATACAGCAGATGCGGTTGTGTGCTGGTGTGGGGTTTTCTTCGACGTTCCGGTCAGCGTTGCATCAATACTCCGCGTCCATCGGATCGTCTCCAAACAGTTGCTCACGCTCGGCGTGCGTGGTTCGCCGGCTTTCCAGCCAGCCGTAGGGAAGATGGACTTTTTTCGCAAAGCGAACACGGCCTCTGGGCTTATCCACGATGCGCTCCGGCAGTTGAGCCCGCTGGTCCAATCCATCGATGATCGCCTGCACTTCGGCGAGGCTCTCGCACCCCATGAACGCGGCGCGCACGGATCCGCCGACCGGGAACCCCTTGAGATACCACGCGATGTGTTTGCGCAGGTCGTGCACCGCCATCCGCTCATCGCCGTCGAAGAACTCGACGAGCAGACGCGCATGGCGCATCACGACGGCGCCGACCTCACCGAGTGTGGGGCGCACGCGCGCGTCGCTGCCTTCGAAGGCGTTGCGGATGTCGGCGAAGATCCACGGGCGGCCTTGGCAGCCGCGGCCGATCGCCACGCCGGCGCAGCCGGTCTCGTTCACCATCGCCACGGCGTCGTCGGCGCCCCAGATGTCGCCATTGCCGAACACCGGGATGTCCAGATGCTCCACGAGCTCGCCGATGCGCGTCCAATCGGAGTGCCCGCCGTAGTATTCGGCCGTCGTGCGCGCGTGCAGCGTCACCGCGGCACAACCCTCGCCCTGCGCGATGCGGCCGGATTCGAGGAACGTCTCATGGTCATGGTCGATGCCGACACGGAATTTGGCCGTCACCGGTATGCCAGCGGGTTCGCACACGCGCACCACGCGGTGGATGATCTCTTCGAGCAGGTCCGTCTTCCATGGCAGCGCGGACCCGCCTCCCCTGCGTGTGACCTTCGGCACAGGGCAGCCGAAGTTGAGGTCCACATGGTCGGCCATCGATTCGTCGACCACGATGCGGGCCGCCTGTTCCACAATCGCCGGATTGACGCCGTACAGCTGCAGCGAGCGCGGATGCTCGCTCGGTGCGAATCGGCACAGCCGCAGCGCCTTCGGATTGCGCGCCACCAATGCGCGCGCCGTGATCATCTCCGCCACATACAGCCCATCGGACCCGTATTCCTCGCACAATACGCGGAACGGCCAGTTCGTCACGCCGGCCATCGGCGAGAGCATGACCGGCGTACCGACGGTCAGTGGACCGAGCCGCACCGGTGCGAGCGCATGGTCGAGCCGGGCCGGCGCACTGTCCGTCCTCGGATCGAGTTGCGTCGTCTCATTGGCGGTATTCACTACTGTTTCGTGCATACATCCCCATTCGAGCGGTCGCGAGCCAGCGTACAGACGCGGCCTGAGAGATTCCTGAAAAAACGTGCGGTGCGCGCCGCCCACTCGCCGCCAGCATCGCAATTGCCCACGGCGCGCGGGGGCGTCCGTGGGCAATTGCGGCCGTGGCGTGCGGGCGTCGGCGCGGTCAGTACAGGCCGCCAGCGGTGGCGATGTGCACGCTGTCAGGCCATGCCTCGCCGCCCATCTCGACGGGCTTCATCGGCACACGCGTGCGCTTGTCGTTGATGCGCTTGGCCACATATTCGGCCACGTTCGCGAGCGCCACGCGCTCCTGCTGCATCGTGTCGCGTTCGCGGATCGTGACCGCCTGGTCGTCGAGCGTGTCGAAATCGACGGTGATGCACAGCGGCGTGCCGATTTCGTCCTGGCGGCGGTAACGGCGGCCAATCGCGCCGGACTCGTCGTAGTCGATCATCCAGTCGTTGAGGCGCAGGTCACTGGCCAGGTCCTGCGCGATCGACTGCAATTCGGGCTTCTTGCTCAACGGCAGCACGGCGGCCTTCATCGGGGCGAGCCTCGGGTCGAGGCGCAGCACCGTGCGCTTGTCGACGCCGCCCTTTGTGTTCGGCGCCTCGTCCACGTCGTAGGCGTCCACAAGGAACGCCATGAGCGAGCGCGACAGGCCGGCCGCCGGCTCGATGACGTACGGGATGTACTTTTCGCCCGTCGCCTGGTTGAAGTAGCTCAGGTCCTCGCCGGAATGCTCGGAATGCGCGCCCAGATCGAAGTCGGTGCGGTTCGCGATGCCTTCGAGCTCGCCCCAGTCGGAGCCTTGGAAGCCGAAGCGGTATTCGATGTCGACGGTGCGCTTCGAATAGTGCGCGAGCTTCTCTTTGGGATGCTCGTAGTGGCGCAGGTTCTCGGGCTTCACACCGAGGTCGAGGTACCACTGGGTGCGCGCGTCGATCCAGTACTGCTGCCATGCCTCGTCGGTGCCGGGTTCGACGAAGAACTCCATCTCCATCTGCTCGAACTCGCGTGTACGGAAGATGAAGTTGCCGGGTGTGATTTCGTTGCGGAAGCTCTTGCCGGTGTTCGCGATGCCGAACGGCGGCTTGGAGCGCGAGCTCGTCATGACGTTCTTGAAGTCGACGAAGATGCCCTGCGCGGTCTCCGGGCGCAGGTAATGCAGCGAGTTGTCGTCCTCGACCGGGCCCAGGTGCGTGCGCAGCATCATGTTGAAGTCACGCGGTCCGGTCCAGTTGCCTCGCGTGCCGCAGTCGGGGCACACGATGTCCTTCAGGCCGTTCGGCGGCATCTGGTCGTTGTGCTTTTCGGCGTAGGATTCCTCGAGCTTGTCGGCGCGGTGGCGCTTGTGGCACGTGAGGCATTCGATGAGCGGGTCGTTGAACACCGAGACGTGGCCCGAGGCCACCCACACGGCGGACGGCAGGATGATCGATGTGTCGACGCCCACCACGTCCGGGCGCGTGACGACCATCGCACGCCACCATTCTCGCTTGATGTTGTCTTTGAGCGCCACACCGAGCGGACCGTAGTCCCAAGCGGAACGCGTGCCGCCGTAGATCTCGCCGGCCGGGAATACGAAGCCTCGACGCTTGGCGAGGGAGACGACTTCATCAAGTTTGGAATTAGCCACAATGCACCTTCTGGTTTGAACGGTTTGGGGTCTTGTACAAGCCCCCAAGCCTACCGGCACACGGTGACACCCGATGTCACGCGTGGAACATCGTGAAACGCCACGCGCCCACGCCGCGTGTCCCAAGCGCCCTATAGGTTCGGTACGTGCAGGGGAACTTCCGCTTGGGGAAGTTGAGAGAGGCATGCCGCCTGACCCTTTGAACCTGTTTGGGTAACGCCATCGTAGGGAGCATTGTTATGAACCAATCACCATCCACCACCACTGTGCCGGCCTCGAGCCCGCTCCGAGAAGCCATCCGTGCCGCCGTCGAATCGGTGCGCGCAGACACGCCGATGGCACAGTCGTTCACGAACTTCGTCACCATCAACCTTGTGGCCAACGCGCAGCTCGCCGCAGGCGGCACCGCCGCGATGAGCTTCCTGCCCGACGACGTGATCGATATCGCGGCGATCAGCGGGGCCACCTACATCAACGTGGGCACGTTGCTGCCATTCTACAAGGACGCGCTCGGCGAGATCACCAAGGCGCTGCACGAGAAGCGCCACCGTTGGGTGCTCGACCCGGTGGCCGCCGGACTCGGCGCCACGCGCACACGGATCCTCGACGGCATGCGTGACGTGCCGCCGGCGGTCGTGCGCGCGAACGCCTCCGAGATCCTCACGCTCGAATCGATGTGGAACCCAGAGCACGCCGGCCCCGCCGACGACGGCGCGCATGGGCCGGCCGGCGTGGAATCCACCGACGACGTGGACACCGCCGCCCGTGCCGCCGAACGTCTGGCCCTGTACCTGCGTTCCAAGGACGCCGAGGGCCTGGGCGCCGTGGCGGTCTCGGGCGAAACCGATCTGGTCACCGACGGCAAGCGCACGTACCGCCTGCCCGGCGGCGACCCGATGATGACCAAGATCACCGGCGCCGGCTGCGCCCTGGGCGGCGTGGTGGCCACGTACCTGTGTGTGGCCGACCCGCTTGTGGCCGCGCTCGCCGCCTCGCTGTTGTTCAAGCGCGCCGGCGAACGCGCGGCCGCCGCTTCGGCCGGCCCCGGCTCGTTCCAGACCGCCTTCCTCGACGCGTTGTGGAACACCGACGCCGACGACGTGGCGTCGTCGACCATCTGGGAGGCGTGAGCATGGCCGCGACATTCCCTTACCCCTCGATGCGCGGTTCGTTCGACCTGCGCTTCTACTTCGTCGTCGGCCCCGACGACTGCGCGGGCCGCACGCTGCTCGACGTGGTGGCCAAGGCACTCGACGGCGGCGCGAGTTTCATCCAGTTGCGCGCCAAGCACGCCGACGTCGCGCAGATCGTCTCGATGGCCGAAGGCATCGCGCACGAGATCCGCGGGCACCATCTCGAGGATTCCGTCGCTTTCGTGATTGATGACCGCGTGGATGCCGCCCTCGAGGCGCGCCACCGCGGCATCAAGGTCGACGGCGTGCACATCGGCCAACAGGACCTCAGCCCGCTTGAGGCGCGGCGCCTGCTGGGCAACGACGCGATCATCGGGCTGTCCGCGAAGACGCTCGACGAGGTCGAGGCAGCCAACGCATTGCCCGGCGGCACGATCGACTATCTGGGCGCCGGCCCGCTGCATGAGACGGCCACCAAGCCCGACTGCGTCGTCACCCATGCCGACGGCACCACAGGCACCCAGAGCGCGCAGAGCATCAACGCGCTGTGCGAGGCGAGCCTCTATCCGCTCGTCGTCGGCGGCGGCGTGCATGTGCAGGATGTGCCGATGCTCGCCGGCACCTACGCCGATGGCTGGTTCGTGGTGTCGGCGATCGCCGCCGCACACGACCCCGAGCAAGCCACCCAGGACCTCGTCAACGCGTGGCTCGCCGTGCGCGGCGACACGCGGCACGGCTATGCGCAGCACACGGCCGACCCGCACACGCTGCCCGCCGCGCTGACAATCGCGACGACCGATTCGTCGGGCGGCGCAGGCATCGCCGCCGACCTGAAGGCGATGCTCGCGAACGACGTGTACGGCATGTGCGTCGTGGCCGGCATCACCGCGCAGAACACGACCGGCGTGCAGCTCATCGCACCGGTTGACCCCGCCGTCGTGCGCGAGCAGATCGATTCCGTGTTCACCGACATCCGCCCCGCTGCCGTGAAGATCGGCGTGATCGTCGGCGACGACCAGATCGAAACGGTGGCGGCCGCGCTGCGTGACCACCATGCCGAGAATGTCGTGGTCGACCCGGTCATGGTCGCCACGTCGGGCTCTTCGCTCGCCGGCAGCAGCGCCGTGCGCACAATGACGCGCGAGCTCTTCCCGCTCGCCGCGCTCATCACGCCGAACATCCCCGAAGCGCAGGCGCTCACCGGAGCAGAGATCTCGTCTGCAGCAGACATGGAGCGCGCGGCGCGGGCGCTCGCCGAACGGTTCGGCTGCGCAGCGCTCGTCAAGGGCGGCCATGGCACGCAGGACGCCAACGATGTGCTCGCACTGCCCGACGGCGCCACGCAGTGGTTCGCCGGCGAACGCATCGGCAACCCGAACACCCACGGCACCGGCTGCACGCTGTCGTCGGCGATTGCCGCGCATCTCGCGCTCGGCGAACCGCTGGGCAACGCGATCGCGCACGCCAAGGCGTATGTGAGCGGCGCATTGCGCGCGATGCTCGACCTTGGCGCCGGATCGGGGCCGATGGACCACGGCTGGGCGCAGCACTGAGCACGCACATCACCATTCATATCGGCGTGTGCCGCCGAAAGGAACGAACAGGAGCATCATGGACCGTTATGCCGAACGGCAGGAAGTGCCGTTGGACCCCGAGACCGGCAAGCCGGTCATCAACACCGTGGCCGCAGTGGCAATCGCGCCCAGCGGCGTGGGCGCCGAACTGAGTGACTACGTGGCGCAGGTCGTGAGCGTGATCCGCGAATCCGGACTGCCCAATGAGACAAACGCCATGTTCACCAACATCGAAGGCGACCTCGACAGCGTGTTGCGCGTCGTGCGCGACGCCGCGATGGCGCTCGCCGGCCAGGGCTACCGCACCGGCGTCAGCCTCAAACTCGACATCCGCCCCGGATTCAGCGGGCAGCTCGAGGAGAAACCGCGCATTGTGGACGAACTGATCGACAAGGCCTAGGGCGGGGTCTTCCTTACCCAGTACAGAGAACGGCAGGTGGCATTCCACCTGCCGTTCTATCGTAGAAGCCATGACGACGATGAAGGAAGTGGCACAGCGGGCCGGCGTTTCGGTATCCACCGTCTCGCTCGTGCTCAACGGGCGCGACAGCGGGCGCGTCAAGACAGAGATCGCGCAGCGGGTGCGCGACACCGCGCGCGCGTTGGACTACCGGCCGAACCCACTCGCGCGGTCCCTGCGTACGAGCCGCACGCGCATGCTCGGATTCGTCAGCATGGAGGTCGCCACCACCCCGTATGCGGGGGGCATCATCCTGGGCGCGCAGGAAGCTGCGAGCGAAGCCGGGTATCTGCTGACCACGGTGAACGCCGACGGCAAGGTCAATCTGGAGCAGGAGGTGGCCACCCTGCACCGCTATGGCGTGGATGGGTTCCTGTTCTCCACGATGTCGAACCGCGTGTCCGACATTCCCGAAAGCCTCGCCTCCTACCCGCTTGTGCTCGCCGACGCGACCGACGCGCACAACCGCTTCCCCGCGATCGTGCCCGACGAGGTGCGCATCGGACGCGATGCCACGCAACGCCTGATCGACGCGGGGCTCACGCGCATCGCGTACATCGGGTGCACCGCACCGCTTGTGGCACAGGGGTTGCGCCTCGAAGGCTATCGACAGGCGCTTGAACACGCCGGCATCCCGTACCGCAGCGAACTGGTGTGCGACGTGCTGTACAACGACGAGGCGCTGCGCACGGTGGGGCGGCTGTTCGACGAGCAGCGGCCCGACGGCGTGTTCTGCTTCAACGATTCGCGCGCATGGTATGTCTATGAATGCGCCGCGCGGCTCGGACTCACGATCGGCGAGGATGTCTCGGTCGTGGGCGTGGACAACCACCCGGTCGTCAGCGAGACGTTCTCGCCACAGCTCACGACGGTTGAGCTGCCGCATTACGAGATGGGGTATTGGGCGGCCACGAAGCTCATCTCGATGCTCGCGGACTCCCCCGCCGAAGACGTGCGGTGGCCAGCCACAACCGCCCCGATGCCACCGCTCGACGCCCCCACGCCCGCCATGATCCACTGCACATTGATCGAGCGCGACTCGGTGCGCGACACGCCGATGGATTGACCCAACTCCCTTCAGTCACATCGCCGCATTCCCGTCAAACGATTGACATTATGCGTTCCAGCACTGCCGGCCTCACGTGCATCTTTCGTCAATCGTTTGACGTAAATCGTTTGACGCTCTATACTGGCATCATCGACTTCACGGCATTGCAGCCACACGAAGCACCGATACCCCCAGCCATGCCGACGACGGCACCGAACAACGAGGTTTCATCATGACCCGCACCGCGAAATTGTGGAAGAACCCTTCTTATCTGCAAAGCTCATTCGGCATCTTCCTCTTCTTCTGCTCATGGGGCATCTGGTGGTCCTTCTTCCAGCGCTGGCTCAACTCCATGGGCCTCAACGGCGCCGAAGTGGGCACCATCTACTCCATCAACTCACTCGCCACCCTTGTGCTCATGTTCTGCTACGGCCTGATCCAAGACAATCTGGGCCTCAAACGGCATCTCGTGCTCGCGATTTCCACGATCGCGGCGCTCGTCGGGCCCTTCGTGCAGTTCATCTACGCGCCGCTCATGCGCACCAACATGATGGCCGCCGCAATGATCGGCTCCATCGTGCTGTCCGCGGGGTTCATGGCCGGCTGTTCGCTCATCGAGGCCGTCACCGAACGGTACAGCCGCAAGTTCAACTTCGAATACGGCCAGTCGCGCGCCTGGGGCTCCTTCGGCTACGCGATTGTAGCGCTCGTCGCCGGCATCGTGTTCAACATCAACCCGATGATCAACTTCTGGCTCGGCTCGGCGTTCGGCGTCGGCATGCTCATCGTGTACCTCACGTGGTACCCGGCCGACCAGCGCGCGGCGCTCAAGGAGGAATCGGCACCGGACGCGGAGCCCACCAACCCCTCACTCAAAGAGATGGTCAAGGTGCTGCGCATGCCGGCCCTGTGGGTGCTCATCGTGTTCATGCTGCTCACCAACACGTTCTACACCGTGTTCGACCAGCAGATGTTCCCCACCTACTACGCCTCGCTCTTCCCCACCGAAGCGACCGGCAACACCGTCTACGGCATCCTCAACTCGGTGCAGGTGTTCTGCGAATCGGCCATGATGGGCGTCGTGCCGATCATCATGCGCAAGATCGGCGTGCGCAACGCACTCCTGCTCGGCGGCACCGTCATGTTCCTGCGCATCGGCCTGTGCGGCATCTTCCACGACCCGGTCATGATCTCGATTGTCAAGATGTTCCACGCCATCGAAGTGCCGCTGTTCTGCCTGCCGGCCTTCCGCTACTTCACCCTGCACTTCAACCCGAAGCTTTCGGCCACCCTGTACATGGTCGGATTCCAGATCGCCTCGCAGATCGGCCAGGTCGTCTTCTCCACCCCGCTCGGCATGCTCCATGACCGGCTCGGCGACCGCACCACGTTCCTCACGATCTCCGGCATTGTGCTGTGCGCGGTCGTCTACGGCGTCTTCGTGATCAAGAAAGACAACGAGCAGGTGGACGGCGACCCGTTCATCCGCGATTCCGAACAGCCGCTGCCTTCGCTCGCCCAGGACGAGGCGCGCCTCGCCGCCGATGACGAGGACATGTGACGCCCACCCTTCCCCCAATCCGCACCACTTCGAAAAGGACCATCATGGCACCGACCATCCTCAACACACCCACCGAAACCAACTCCGGGACCGGCGAACTGCCCGATCCGGTGCTCACCCCGATCGCCGACCACGCAGAGGCCCTCGCGCGCGCCGAAGCCGGCGTGCAGGCGCTGCGCGAAGTGCGCAACGACCGCTGGTACCCCACCTTCCACATCGCGTCGAACGGCGGATGGATCAATGACCCCAACGGCCTGTGCCGCTACGACGGGCGTTGGCACGTCTTCTACCAGCTGCATCCGTACGGCACGCAATGGGGCCCGATGCACTGGGGCCATGTCTCGTCCACCGACATGCTGCATTGGCGACGCGAGCCGATCGCCTTCGCCCCGAGCCTCGAACAGGAGCGCCACGGCGTGTTCTCCGGAAGCGCCGTCATCGGCGACGACAGCAAGCCGAAGATCTACTACACCGGCCACCGTTGGGCCAACGGCAAAGACAACACCGGCGGCGACTGGCAGGTCCAGATGCTCGCCGAGCCGAACGACGACGGCATGACGACGTTCACGAAGCGCGGCATGATCATCGACTGCCCGACCGATGAGGTCGACCATCATTTCCGCGACCCGAAGGTGTGGAAGACCGGCGACACATGGTACATGACCTTCGGTGTCTCCTCAAAGGAGAAGCGCGGCCAGATGTGGCTGTACACGTCGGACGACATGGTCCACTGGAGCTTCGACCGCGTGCTCTTCGAACACCCCGACCCGGACGTGTTCATGCTCGAATGCCCCGACTTCTTCCCCATCACCGACGCCGACGGCAATGAGAAATGGGTCATCGGCTTCTCCGCGATGGGCGCCAAGCCAAAGGGGTTCATGAACCGCAACCTCAACAACGCCGGCTACATGATCGGCAATTGGGCCCCCGGACGCATGTTCGAATCCGAGACCGAGTTCCGCCTGTGGGACTGCGGGCACAACTTCTACGCGCCGCAGTCCTTCACCGTCGACGGCCGTCAGCTCATGCTCGGCTGGATGAGCCCGTTCACACCGCCGATCCCGATGGAGCAGGACGGCTGGTGCGGCAACATGACGCTCATGCGCGAGATCACGCTCGGCGAGGACGGCGACCTGCATACGGCGCCGTGCAAGGAGTTCGAGGGGCTGCGCGTCACGACGACGAACTACGGAGAAATGCTCATCGAGGCGAATCAGGAGACGACGCTCGCCGACGACGTGGAGGCCGTGGAGATCGAGATGACGATCGATTTGGAGGCCACCGGTGCGGAACGCGCCGGACTGCATGTGCACGCGACCGAGGACGGCCACTACACCTCCGTCGTCTACGACGACCAGCTCGGCCGCGTGGTCGTGGACCGGCAGAACGTCGCCAATGGCGACAAGGGATACCGAACCGCCCCGCTGAGCGACGTAGAGCTTGCCAGCGGCAAGCTCTACCTGCGCGTGTTCATCGACCGCGGTTGCGTGGAGGTCTACGTCAACGACGGCCACCAGGTGCTCAGCTCTTATTCCTTCGCGGCGGAGGGACCTCGCGCCATCAAGCTCGTCGCTGAATCCGGGGCGATGAAGATCGACTCGCTGAAGGTTCACACGCTGATGAACATCGGACTCGACTCCTGACGTTCCCCTGCACCGCGGCCGCCGGCCGTCCCCAGGCGCATTCCCGGGGACGGCCGGCGGCCGCGTTTCCTTGCCATTGCCCACCGTACGGGCTATCATCGGGCGTTGTCGCATCCACTGGACGCGGCGAATCAGCTTTTCTGGCCGTGCGGCGGCAGACTCCTCACCTTGCTGCCTGATGCCGACGGCCTTCGAGCATGCCGGGTTGGCATGCAGGAAGTAAGGTGCCGATGACTTTCCATGGGCGAACGCAGGGCCGTGGGACACAACGCCTCCGTCACGCCATCCGGCGGTATTGGCCTACAATCGCCGCGATCGTGACGATTGTCGCCGTCTGGCAGATCTGGGTAGACGCCACGCATCCCCCGGTCACGATGATCGCGTCACCGAGCCAGATTGTCGCGGCGACGGTTCGTTCATCCTCCACATTGTGGCCCGCGGCGCTCATGACCTTCACCGAAGGCGTGGCCGGGTTCCTCATCGCATGTCTCGCCGGCGTGCTGCTCGGTGTAGGCATCCACTGCTCTCGCACGGCGTATGCGGCGCTGTTCCCGCTGCTCACCGCGGCACAGACGCTGCCGCTCATCTCAATCGCCCCGTTGTTCCTCATCTGGTTCGGCTTCGAACCAGCCGGCAAGATCGTCATCGTCGCCGTGTTCGCCCTCTTCCCAATCGTCGTGCAGACAATGCGCGGACTGCAGGCGGTGCCGCGTTTCTACGATGACGTCGCGATGACCTGCGGCGCGTCGCGCGCATGGACGCTGTTCCATGTGGACCTGCGCGTTGCGGCACGACAAATCTTCGGCGGCGTGCGCGTTTCGGCGGCCTATGTGTTCGCGACCGCCGCGACCGCCGAATACCTCGGCGCGCGCACCGGGCTCGGCATCTGGCTGCAGGCCGCCTACAACTCGTTCCAGACACCGCTCATCTTCACGGCGACCTTCGTCATCATCGTCATGACAGGCCTGCTGTTGCTCGCCGTGCGCGCCGTCGAACGGCTCACCATCGGCTCACCGGCGGACGACGAGGACCCGGACGCGCAGTGAGCGGCCCCGCCGGCGCGCATGGGCCGGCCAACGGGGCCCATGCGCGGCGCCCGCAGGCCCATTGCCCCCATTCATCACCAAGGAGAAGGAGATCCCATGACGAACCACCGATTCACCACCCGCATAGGCGCCGCGCTCGCCGCGCTATGCGCCGTGCTCGCCGTCACTGCATGCGGCGCGCCGAAACCGGACGCCAGCGACCTAGACAAGGTCACGTTCATGCTGTCGTGGGCGCCGGACACGAACCACATCGGCGTCTATGTGGCCAAACACAAGGGCTACTACCGCGAAGCCGGACTCGACGTGGACATCGTCGCCGTCACCCAGTCGGGAGCCGAACAGGCCGTCAACAACGGCGTCGCCGACTTCGCGCTGTCCAACCTGACGAACGTGAGCACCTATGCGACCAAAGGCGCGCAGCTCAAGCAGGTCATGCAAGTGCAGCAGAAGACAAGCGCGATCTGGTGCGCGCTCGCTTCGAACGACGCGATCACACGCCCCAAGGACTTCGACGGCAAGGTCTTCGCCACCTTCGGCTCCAATGAATCGGATGCCGTCGTGCGCCGCATGATCGAAACCGATGGCGGCACAGGCGACTTCGACAAAGTCACTGTCGGCACATCCACTTTCGCGACGCTCTCGTCAGGGCGCGCCGACTTCGGCGGCTTCTACTCAACATGGGAAGGCGTGCAGGCGAAGATGAACGGGCCCGAACTGCGCTGCTTCAGCGAACCCGATTACGGCGTGCCCGGCAACGCCGATTCCATCGGCATCATCACCAGCGACCGGCTCATCAGCAGCGATCCGGACCTGGTGAAACGCTTCGTCCAAGCCACGCAACGCGGCTACATCGACGCATACGAGGACGGCGACGAGGCCGCCGGGATCCTCGTCCACGACGCCCCGGAGGCGAACCTCGACGAGGCCTTCGTCAAGGAGTCGATGAAGACGATCATCGATGGGCAATACTGGGGCGACCGCAAAAGCATCGAGAACGGCACCGCCACACTGGGCGCGATCGACTACGACGGCACGCAGCAGTACTTCGATTTCCTCGCCGAATCGAACGCCTACACCGACGCGACCGGCAAGACCGTGCACACCGCGCCGCAATCGCACGACCTCGCCACCGACGAATTCCTCGCCAGCGGCGCGCACTGAGACGCCAAGGCAACCGCAACCAAACGTGGGGAGTGACCAGACCATGACCACCGCACCGTATCTCGTGCTCAGCATGGACACCGGCATCGACGACGCGCTCGCGCTCGCATACCTCGTCGCCGCAGGTGCACGCATCGACGGCGTCAGCGCCACCTACGGCAATGTCCTGCAACAGCAGGCCGAACGCAACACGCGCATGCTGCTCGACATGCTCGGGCGCCCCGACATACCGGTGACCGCAGGCGCCCGGCATCCGTCATGGGCGAAGTATTTCGTGGCCGACGCCGGTTGTGCGCGCTTCCACGGCAACGACGGATTGGGCGATCTGCAGGCGGCGGGAGCCGAAGGTCCAGTCCAATCCCCTGCGCCGGCCACAGCGCCCGGCTGCGTGGAGGCCTCCACCGGCAGTGGCATCGTCGAATTGACCGCGGCGCGCATCGAGGCACTCGCGCGGCAGGGGCACACGGTCTCCGTCGGCGGCTATCCGGTCGGCGACCCCCATTGCGCATTGCCGGCGATGCCCGGCTTCTTCGCGCACACCGGCATCGCAGCTCCTGAGCTTCCCAAGCATCCCGACGGGGATTGCCCACCGGTGTCCGAAGGCGCGCGCATGATCGTCGACGCCGCGCGCGAGTACGGCCATGACCTGACAATCGTCGCGACAGGACCGCTCACCGATGTCGATACTGCGCTGCGGGCCGATCCCGACGCCGTCTCACGGGCGCGCATCGTGTTCATGGGAGGCACGCTCACGCAGGAAGGCAATTGCTACGACCTCGTCTGCGAGACCAATGTGTTGCAGGACCCCCAGGCCGCCGACCGTGTGCTCCGCGCCCACGCCGACACGACGATGGTCGGGCTCGACGTGACGCACCGTTGCCTGTTCGGCGACGCCGACGTGGCGCAGTGGACCGCCGCGGCCACAGCAGGCTCCTGCCGCATCGCCTCGTTGCTCGCGGGCATCGCGGGGTTCTCGATCCGTGCGAACCGTGAGAGCGACCCAATCTTCGCCGCGGGCATGCCCCTGCACGACCCGCTTGCCGCGGCCGTCGCGATTGACCCGGGCCTCGTGTCGACCCTCGACCTGCCGATGATCGTCGAGACACGCACCGGGGACGGCAGCGGCGTCCGTGGGCGCACGATCGGCAACCCGCGCGGCGTCGTCGACAACGCCCCGCCGGTGCATGTGGCGCTCGGTGTGGACGGCGACGGATTCGTCCGCAGGTTCACCGACACAATCCGGGGATTTCTCGCATCCATCGGCTGAACGCGCGTGCTCCTCCGCTTACTACTTCTTGACACCTCCGAAACGGCGGTCGCGGTGGATGTAGCGCTCGATCGAATCCCACAGCACCGTGCGCCCGCAATCGGGGAATAGCTCGGGCACAAAGTCGAGCTCCGCGTATGCGGCCTCCCATGGCAGGAAGTTGCTCGTGCGCTGTTCGCCGGATGTGCGGATCACCAGATCACAATCGGGGATGTCGGGATTGTACAGATGCTCGGCGACCATCTTCTCCGTCACACGGTCGCCTTTGATGCGGCCGTCGCGCACCTCGCGCGCGATGGCGGCGCACGCGTCGGCGATTTCCGCGCGGCCGCCGTAGTTGATGCAGAACACGACGTCGATGACCTTGTTGTGCTTCGTGCGTTCCATGGCCACTTCAAGCTCGTCGATGACCGACTTCCACAGCTTCGGCCGGCGGCCCGACCAGCGCACGCGCACACCCCATTCATCCATCTGCGCCACACGCCGGTGGATGATGTCGCGCGAGAACCCCATGAGGAACCGCACTTCCTGCGGCGAACGCTTCCAATTCTCGGTCGAGAAGGTGTACAGACTCAGATACCGCACGCCCGCCTCGATCGCGCCGGCGATGGTGTCGAACACCACGGGTTCCGCAGCTTGGTGCCCTTCGGTGCGGATCAGTCCGCGCTGCTGCGCCCAGCGCCCGTTGCCGTCCATGATCACGCCCACATGCCTGGGCACTTTGTTCTTGGGAAAGTCCGGCACAATCGCCGGATCGGAGAACGGGGCCGCAGGAATGTCCAATGACGTATAGTCCACGTGTTCGAATGCCATACCGCTTAATCTAGCAAGCGCAGCGAACGAATCGGCCGCTCGAGGTAGTACTGCGCCCAGTCCTCGACGAGCCGTTCGGTGCCCGGTTCGAGCGGCTGCGCGTCGAGCGTGCGCCAATCGCCGTCGAGCAGCGCGCGCAGCTGCCGCAAAACGGCCGCGTTCGTCGGCTTCGCTTCCGGCGTATGGTCTGCCATGCACATCGCCCCGCCGGCCGCAGACGAGAAGAACGTGAGCCCGTCGGTGCGCCCGCACACCACACACGCGTGCAGGCGCGGCGTCCAACCGGCGAGCGCGAGCGCGCGCAGCACATACGATTCGCAGATCGTCTGCGCATGGTGCGCGCGTGCGGCGAGCGCGTGCAATGCGCCAACGACGAGCTGGTATTGCGCGGGCTGCGGCTCGTGTTCGGTTGTGACGAGGTCGTTGAGCGTCTCGCAGATCACGTTCGCCGCACGGTAGGCCTCGTAGTCGCCGCTGATCGACCCAGCGTACGCGGCGATGGATTCGACCTGTGACACGTTGTCGAGCGAACGGCCTTCCGCGAGGAGCAGCGAGACGCGCATGAACGGTTCGAGACGCGCACCGAACCGCGATTTGGTGCGACGCACGCCTTTGGCTACCGCGCGCACTTTGCCGTGCCCGCGGGTGAACAGTGTGATGATGCGGTCGGCCTCGCCGAGCTTCGCCGTGCGCAACACAATGCCTTCGTCGCTATAGAGCGCCATGATTCCCCCCTCTCCGCGCCGTGCGCAGTGGATCAGAACAGGAATAGGCCCCAGAAAGAGAAGCTCAGCAGCACGAGCAGCATGGCCACGGTCGTGGTCCAGAACAGCACGCGTCCGAGCCGCGTGGTGGCCACGACGGGCTCCTCACCGCTGACGATGTGTCTGATGGTGCCTCGCTTCACTGGCCATGTGAGCAGTCCGCGCATCGACGCAACCTCGATCATGCCGGCGAACACGCGTGACCATGCCCATACCACGCCGATGCACACGATCTGCACGACCGGCCAGCTCCAGTACATCATGCCGGCGTCCTCCTGCGGCGCACTGCCCCACGACAGGTGCACAACGGCGAGCACGACTTCGCCCAGACCACCGACGAACAGCAGCATGCAGGCCATGGTGATGATCGTGAGCATGAGCAGTGAGCCGCCGAAGCGGTATTGGAATCCCAGCGCCGGCCCGCGGTGTGTGATGCGGTTGCGGATATGCGCGATGAGCGCGATGACGCCGACAACGGTGGCCACGAGCATCATGATGGCCATCAGACCGAGTACGAGTATGCCGTAGATCGTCATGGCGCGCCGCGAGTGCAGTCCGAGCGGCACCGCAATGGACTGGTAGAGCGGTGCGCCGGCGATCGGTTCGCTCGTCTGGGTCAGTCCGCGCGATGTGCCGACCGCCCAGCTGACGGCGTCGCGCTCGTAATCGTCGGCGAACGGTGTGCCGTTCTGCGCTTCGTCACCAAGGCGGAGCACGTGGTTGGCCACCGGGTAGCTGCGCAGGCTCACATTCCAGTTGCCGGCGCGGTGCGCTTGGTCGAGGATGTCCTTGAACCCCTGCACCTGCGCCGTCATCACGTCCTTTGACCCGTACGCCACGAGCGTGGGAATCGAGTATGCCTGCGGGGTGGCAGTGTGCAGGTCGATGTTGGTCAGGCCGAACATGCCCATGTCCAACGAGAGGATGCGCCGCACGATGGCTTGGTAGCCGTCGTTGGCGCCGGCGAGGGCGAAGTTCTGTATGGCGAGGAACGCGACGGCGTGCCGCGGCGAAAACACCATCGGCGACAGCAGGATCTGGAACGCGATGTCATGGTCCATCGCCACGAGGTACGACGAGATCCATGTGCTTTCCGACGTCGCGTAGATGCCGACCTTGTGCGCATCGACCTGATCGAGGTCGCGGATGACATTGATGGCCTGGTCATAGACGGCCGCCGAGCCCGGGTAGTCGCGCGTCAGGTCGTTCGTGGACCACACCGGCTTGTCGATGACCGCCGTCACAAAGCCGGCGGAGCTCATGCTCGTGGCGATGTCGCCGAACGAGTCGTCGCATGTTCCGCCATGACCGGCGCCGTGCATGAACACCATGCCGGGCAAGTTGGTTCCGGCGCCCTGCGGTTCGCGGATGTTCATGCGAATGCGCTGCACTTCGCCGGTGGACGGCCGTTTCGCGTCGATTTCGATGTGCCGGCTCGTCACTTTGTACGTGCCGACGCCCGGCAACGGTTCCGGCGAGTCGAACGTGACCTGCGTGTCGGCGGTGAGCGTGGCGAAGGTCTGTGCGCGCGGATCGTTCTGCGTGGGGATGCGCGTGTTGTTCGAGGCGACCATGAGGATGCCCAGCAGGATGATGAAAATGGGCAGGCTGACCATCAGCCGCCTGCCGCGGCTGAAGGCCCCTGCTTGCTGTACATCCGATGTTCGTTGCTGACTCACGTAACCATCCTATCGGTGTCTGCCCTTGCGGCAGGCAATTATTCACCCACGACTGGTACCACAACGGGACCGGACGACTGGTCGGTCACGAGCCCGTCGGCCTCCATCTGCTCGGCGATGGCGTTCGCGTGCTTGAGCAGCGTATCGACGATGCGGTCCTCCGGCACGGTCTCGATGACCTTGCCCTTGATGAAGATCTGCCCTTTGCCGTTGCCGGAGGCCACACCCAGATCGGCCTCACGCGCTTCGCCCGGCCCATTGACGATGCATCCCATCACGGCCACGCGAATCGGCGCCGTGATGCCGGACAACCCGTTCGTCACCTCGTTGGCGAGCGCGATGACATCGACCTGCGCACGACCGCAGCTCGGGCACGAGATGATGTCGAAATGGCGCGCACGAAGCCCCAGGTATTCGAGGATCTTGCACCCCACCTTGACCTCTTCGACCGGTGGCGCGGACAGTGAGACTCGGATCGTGTCGCCGATGCCTTCGGCCAGCAGCGCACCGAATGCCAGGCAGGACTTGATGGTGCCCTGCCATGCGGGGCCGGCTTCTGTCACACCCAGATGCAGCGGCCAATCACCCTGCTTGGCGAGCAGGCGGTAGGTCTCCACCATCGTGATGGGGTCGTGGTGCTTCACCGAGATCTTGAAGTCGTGGAAGCCCACGTCTTCGAACATGCGCGCTTCCTTCATCGCGGAAGCCACAAGCGCCTCAGGGGTGGGGCCGCCGTACTTCGCATAAAGCTCCTTGTCGAGCGAGCCGGCGTTCACACCGATGCGCAGCGAGATGCCCGCGTCGGTCGCGGCCTGGCAGATCGATGGGCCCACTTCGTCGAATTTGCGGATGTTGCCTGGATTGACGCGCACCGCGGCGCAGCCCGCGTCAATGGCCTGGAACACATACCGGCTTTGGAAGTGGATGTCGGCGATCACCGGGATCGGCGATTTGGCGACGATGCGCGGCAATGCGTCGGCGTCTTCCTGACTGGGCACGGCCACGCGCACGATGTCGCAGCCGGCGGCCGTAAGTTCGGCGATTTGCTGCAGTGTGGCGCCCACATTCGCGGTCTTCGTGTTGGTCATCGACTGCACCGAGATCGGCGCCCCACCGCCCACCGGCACAGGGCCGACCATGATGCGCCGCGACTGGCGCCGTGGGTGCAGGGGGCTTTCACTGATTGACGATTCACCTGTTTTACGAAATGGCTTATCCACTGGTGCTGTTCCTCACTTCAATCGACTGGAAATCCGCCTACGGCCTTCGTCCAAGCCGCGCGGCCCATACGGCGGCCGCTGCCCTTACCCGGTCTGTGACCGTTTAGGGTTGCGCAATGAGGGCGTCCGCACGCGCGCGGGCTTCCTGCTCGAGTTCCACCATGTCTGCGACCGAGGCGAACTGTGGGTCGCCGCGCAACTCGCCGTCCATCTCATTGAGCACTTCAGACACAGTATCCACTATCGCCAGATATGGCAAGCGATGATCGAGGAAGGCGTGGACCGCCTGCTCGTTGGCGGCGTTGAGCACCGCGGTGTGTTTTTCCGACGAGCGTAAACAATGCCGTGCCAGTTCGACGGCGGGGAACGCCTCGTCATCGAGCGGCTCGAAGGTCCACTCGGCGGCCTGTGTCCAATCGCAGCCTTGGGCCACGTCGTTCAACCGTTCGGGCGCGGAAAGCCCCAGCGCGATCGGCAGGCGCATATCGGGCGGCGAGGCCTGGCTGATCGTGGCGCCGTCGCAGAACTCCACCATCGAATGCACGATCGACTGCGGGTGCACGGTGACTTCGATGCGGTCCGGTTCGATGTTGAACAGGCGGCTCGCCTCAATGACCTCGAGGCCCTTGTTCATCAGGGTCGATGAATTGATCGTGACGACCGGGCCCATATGCCATGTGGGGTGGTTGAGCGCCTGTTCAGGGGTGATGTCCTGCATCTGTTCGCGTGTCCAGCCGCGGAACGGACCGCCGGACGCGGTGACGATGAGTCTCGAGACCTCGCTATGCGTGCCTGCACGCAGCGATTGCCAGATTGCCGAATGCTCGGAATCCACCGGGTTTATCTGCTGGTCGCGTGTCTGGGCGCTGAACAACAGGTGTCCGCCCGCCACAACCGATTCCTTGTTGGCGAGCGCCAGCTGCGAACCGGCCTGCAGCGCCGCTATCGACGGCTCCAAGCCAATCGACCCGGTGATGCCGTTGAGCACGACCGAAGCCCCGAGCCCTGCGATCGCGTTCACTTCGTCGCGGCCGGCGCGCGCCTGGGTGCCGGTTGCGCCGTGCGTCGCGAGTGCCTCACGCAACGGCTCCAACGCGTCTGGATTCGCCACGACCACTTCGGGCACATGGAACCGCGCGGCCTGCTGCGCCAGCAGGTCCACGTTCGACCCGCCCGCGGCAAGGCCTGCCACAGTGAACCGCTCAGGGTGCCTGCCAATGACGTCGAGGCCCTGCGTACCAATCGAACCGGTGGAACCGAGGATGACTACTGTCTGGTGCTGCATCACGCCTGCTTCTCGTTTGGCTTGCCGTCGATGATGAGCGGTTCATCCGTGGAAATCGTGGGGAACGACAGATCGGGGATCTCGATGTCGATGCTGTCGCTCGGCGCGAACCGCGGGTAGTCGCCCGGCTGGGCGACGTTCGCGGGCGCGGCATCCGTAGTGGCCGGTTCGTCCGGTGCATGCACCGGCGCCGCCGACGGCGTTGCGGCTGTCGTCGGGGCTGCGCTTGGTGTGGGTTGGGCTGCCGGCGGCACCTCGGGCGTCGCCGCGGTGGCCGGGGCGGTGAGCGGCTGCAACGCCGGCAGGTCGGGCAGGATGCTCGAGAGCTTCGGCACCGCAAGCGGCTGCACGCCGGACGTGATGGCGGGGTTCTCGCGTTCCGGAGCCGTCTGCGTGGTCTCGGCGAGCGACGCCAGCGCGGCGAGCGACGGCGAGTTCAGGTCGCGCAACGGTTCGCTCGGGGCGGCGATCGTCGTCTCATCACTGATTTCAGTGATGTGCGGGATCGTGCTCATCGAATCATCCATCGCGCTGGCCGTCTTCTCATGCTCGGGAATCGTGCGCGGGGCCGGTGTGATCGGCTTGATGTCCGAAAGCGTCGGTGCGTGCTTGACCACGTCGGCGGCCGGCGCGGTATCGCCGTCCGCGGCGGTGTCGGTGATCGGCGTGAAGACCTCAGTCGCGCTGCCTTCGTCGATCTGCGCCACGGCGGGCGCCGCGGTGACGGCCGCTGCCACGCCCTGCGCGGCGAACGACGGCGGCATCGCAGCACCCGCTTCCTGGGCCTGCGCGAAGATCTCCTGTTCCGCACGGCTCAGCTCATCAAACGACTGCGCAGGCTGCGCCTCGGCGACGACCGTCGTCTCGCCGTCCGCCGGTCGCGCCGGCAGGTCCGATTCCACGGTCACGCCATAGTGCTGTGTCTGCGGATTGGCCTGATCCGCCGCGATGAGGGGGACCGGCGCACTCGGCGCCGCTGCGTGCGCGGCAGGCGCAGCGTAATCGGCGATGCGCTCGTACGATTCGAGGCTGGCGAGCAGGTTCACGCATGCATTGAGGTAGTAGTCCACCTGGCGCTCGTCGTACCCGTGCTTGCCTTTGCGCTGCGTGAAGCTCACATCTTCCACATACTGCGACGTAAGCGTTGGGTCGGCTTCCGGGCCTTGCCTGCCGGACGAGCCTGCGCTGATGCGCTCGAGTTCGGCTTCGGCCTTCGCGAGCACGCGGTCGATGAGCCGGTCGACCTGCTTGCGGTCGTACGACGGCGTCTTCGGCTGCGCCGGCGCGAACCGTTGGCCCTCGGCGCGCTGCGCGTGCCGGTCGAGTTCCTGGAACTGGGCTTCAGTCTGCGCCTTCCACGCCACACGCCCGAGCTGGGCGATGTCGTATTGGGTCTGCTTGTCGGTCACGGCCTGTTCAAGGCGTTCGAGTGCGGCGTCCACCTGTGGGATGGCATAGCCACCCTTGACGATGTCGAACGAGGCGTCCTGAATGTCGCTGCGGTGCAACTGAATGCCATCGGCCTCATACAACGCGTGCGCCTGCTCCAGGAAAGCGTCGACCTGATGGACGTCATACCCCTTTTTGCGCTTGCCCACGCGCGCGATCGTCGTCGTGCCGTCGGCCTCTTCCTGATGCTGCACCATCGACTGTCCTCCTCGGATACACACTATTCCCCATTAGATTACGCGATGTTTGCGACGGCTGCGGCACGCATGGCGCACTCCCCGCAGTCGCCTACGCAGGCAACACGCGTGGCAGTCGCGGTGTTGCAACGATTGCGCGCGGTGCACGCCGGTTTCTTCACCCGTGCCTGTACAGTATGAGTGCGCGGGCGATTAGCTCAGTTGGTTAGAGCGCCACCTTTACACGGTGGATGTCGGGGGTTCGAATCCCTCATCGCCCACAGTGCGGCCCCGTCTCGAGATTGGCTTGAGGCGGGGCTTTTCCTTTGCGGCAGTAGGTGTCGCACGCTGCTGTGGTGGTTTCCGATGTTTACCCGTTTTTACCCGTTTTGGGTATGGTTTGCGTTTTTTCGTGTCCAAAACGTGTCCAAACGTCAGGTGTCTACCTAGCCGTGCGCGGATCAGGCAGCAGTCCCCTCTCGATGGTTTTCATACGTCTATTGTCTCATGGCGCAACACGCCGAAGGTTACTAAAAGTAACCGAATGTGCTATAGTGGTAATCACAAGGAGGAAGCACAAGGCAAGCCTCCACAGAGCAGAAAGGCTCCGATCATGACCACCTTCACCACCGACATCGAGACCATGGTCCGCTACTACGCCGGCGACTTCTCCAACGATTTCGACATCGACGCCATCGTCGACGAGTACATCGAGAAGTTCAACACCCAGCTCCAGACTGCCGGCGGTATGTGCAGCCTGCACTCCGACGGGTCCATCACCGACTGGGACTGGGCCAACGAACCCGGCTGGGACGAACGCCACGAGTTCACCGAGGAGGAGCTCGACGAGATCCGCGACTCCATCGACCTCGACGCCATCATGGCGGCACACGACACCTCCAACAACTGACCCACACCGGGGCGGGGACCACACCCCGCCCCTTTCCATACACGAAAGGCTCCGATCATGCCCACACACAAGTCATACAATCAGCGGGCGCTCATCGCGCTCGGCACCGCCATCAGTCGCCTGTACGGCGCGCTCTACGCCAGCGGCGACGCATACACGCGCGACGACGCCAAACTCATCTCCGCCGCATTGCGCCGCCCGGACCGCGACGAACTGCTCAACGCGGCCATCGCCCACACCGGACGGCAGGACAGTGGATTACGCGAGCTCGAACTGTTCGTCGACGACGAACTGCAGCAGGACGGGTTCGACCCGTTCGAGTCACTCCCGGCCGCCGAACGCCGCCTGACTCCGGCCGAATTCAAATGCCTGCGCGCCTCACTGGGATTGACGACGAAATGGCTTGCCGACCGGTGGGACGTCGCCGAATTCTCCGTCAAACGCTGGGAACGCGCGCGCATGCTGCCCGAGGAATTCAGTGAGGACATGCTCGGGTTGCGTCGACGGTTCCTCGATGAGGTCGCCCAGGGCAAAGCGTGCGTGGCTGATTCCATCTCGGTGCCGCGCACCGACCGCGACACCGATCTGGGGTTCCCGGCGGCATGGTGGCAACTGATAGCGTGGCGCGTGCATGAGGATACCGGCCAGATGATCCTCTTCTACGACGATTTCACCGAGGACCTCGAACCCGAACCCGACGATCTGGACGGTGATGGCGATGAGTAGGCGCCATGCGAAGCCACGATTGAGCCCCATCTGGATGCCATATTTGCGCGACAAACTAGCCGATCATCTGGACCATCCGCCATTGCCGTTCCACCATGTGACGGACTACCAGCGTGAGCTGGACGGCGCCTGGAGCAATGGCGACGGACTGCGCCACTCGCCCATGTGGTGGGTCAGCCGCGACATGACCACCCTCGCCGTGCACACCGCGCTGCACGAGGACCCACCAGAAGTGGGTCCACCGTCGGCGACGGGGTTCATCCTGTTCGATGGCGGCCTCGACCTGACCGGAGCACCGGACGCGCCGCTCGCGCATATCGTCGGCCTACGGTGGGCAGTGGAGACCTCAACGGACGGAGCGGACCATGTGGGCATGGAGATGTTCTCCGACGATCCGGGTGTCTGCGAGCTCATGCAATGCCCACTTCCTCTCGTCCCGATGCCACGGAGCGTCGCCAGTGACGCGGCGTTGGCCCGTGAGGCGAATGTGTTCGAGCGGGTTCTGCAGGCGGTGTGGGCATTGAGCGCCGAACCGACCGTGTGCACCGTCGACCGGCCGGACCGTCCCACCGGGCTCGACCCATTGCCGCCGCGCATGGTCGACGACGCCGTGCGTGACGTGCGTATGGTGATCCTGCGCGAGAACATCTACTCCCCCAGGAACGGCGAGACCGACAGAGAGGCACGGCGCGAATACAGCCACCGTTTCATCGTGCGTGGCTTCTGGAGGAATCAGGCGTATGGCAAAAACCATGAATTGCGCCGACGCCAATGGATCCCACCATTCGTCAAGGGCCCCGCCGACAAGCCACTGATCGCGAAAGATACGGTGCGCATATGGCGGCGATGAGCCTGGACGAGGCGATCGCCGCGTACCTGCTGCCATACGACGGGCAGACCTACAAGCAATACCGCAGCGCGCTGCGCGCGTGGCTGCGCTGGTGCGACCTGAACGACATCGACCCCCTGCATGCGAGCCGCTCGCATATCGAGGCGTATTGCCAGTGGCTTGGGCGTGCGCACCCGACGGACACCGTGCGCGACAATGTCGGGGCGGTACGCAGATTCTACCGGTTCCTCACCGAGGAGGAGGTCATCGCCCGCGATCCGGGAGCCGGTGTGCGCATGCCCCGCAAATACCGGCGCTCGACCGGTAGCTTCCTCACCGTCGAACAGGCGCGCGCGTTCCTCGCCGTCGCCCACGGCATGGGGAGGCAGGAATACGCATTATGCGCGCTGCTGCTGCTGGCCGGGCCGCGCATCAGCGAGGCACTCAGGCTCGACGTCGAGGATTTCGACCGGGAGACCTCGACCCTGCGCTACCACCGCAAAGGCCACTACAAGCAGACGGTGCGCGCATGCAGCGCGGTCGCGAGCGCACTGCGGGCACATATCGGCGGACGCCGGCATGGTCCGATGTTCCGCGCCCCGCGTGGCGGCAGGCTGCGAGCGGACGACGCGCGAAACACAGTGCGCCTGATCGGCGCACATGTGGGACGGCCGGACATCACGCCGCATTCATTGCGGCGTACATTCTGCACGCTCGCGCTGGACGCTGGCGTGGCGGAGCGTGACATCATGGCCGCCTGCGGCTGGGGCACGCCCGCGATGGTCGCATACTATGACATGGCCAATCGTGCGGTCACCCAACAGGTCGGCGATGGGGTCGCCGGCCTGATCGGCCTATGACCTGCGAGCGCCCTATAGAAACACAAAAACGGCCCCGCTCCTCTCACCATGGTGGCGAGTGGGGCGGGGCTGTTTTCTCAGGATTCCTGAGAATCGGTGATGCTCGCGAGGCTGGAGCCGTCGTCGACTTCTGGAATGCCGGCGATGCTGGTGAGTAGGCTCAATACGCCGCCCATGAGCGCGACGCTGAGCACGTTGGCCCAGTCGACCTGCATGAGGCCGATCGCACCGGTGCCGAGCACACCGATGGCGGCCTGCGCCATGGTTTTGAGCGCGCGGATCAGGGCGGCGCGCACCCACACGCGCGTCGGACTCGACGCCGGCTCACGGGCCGGGAGGCTGTCGGGCAGCTGTTGGTCGGTGTCGTCGGGCGCGGGGTGGTCCTGCAGATTGTGTAGCGTTTCGTCGCTCATGCAGCCTCCTTGAGTTTGGCCACGACGATGGCCGCGATCTTGTCGATCTGTTCGTCGGTGAGCGCGACACCCACCGGCAGGCTCTTTGGTTCGCCGGTCTTGTACGGGTTGAGCTCACGCACGCGCTTGTCGATCCACACGATGCGGTCGTACATGCTGCGCTTGACCTCCTTGCCGTGCTCGTCGGCCATGCCCGAGCCTGCCGCGTCGGTGCGGTTGAAGAACATGTCCGCCAACCTATATACGCGGTTGGTGAGCCACTTCCATTCGTCATGGTCGACGAGCAAGTTTTTGACTTTGTTTGCGGCCGAGTCGATGCCGGCGAGCCTGTCGGTCGCCTTGACGCCGTGCACGCCGTACTCCCATACGGCTTTCGCGATCTTGTTCGCGTCCGCGTTGCTGATTGCCATGATTCCTCCTCCATTGAGGTACTGCTGTGTGAGATTTGCGAAGTCGTCCCATGTGCGGCCGAACCTCGCGAAATAGGGTCGTGGGTCGACGTGGTCGCTGCCGCCGTAGACCTGTCCGAACCACAGGTGCGGGTGCATGACGCTCGTATTCCAGCCGCGCGAGATGAGCACCTGCGCGCACACCTGCGCGGCGATCTCGAAACCACGCTGGAAATCCGTGGCGTTGGTGGCTTCGCAGATTTCGATGCCGATGCACGTCGAATTGCCGTTGCCGACCTGATAGCAGAGGCGGTTATATTCGACGCATTGGTATGCCTCGTTCCAGTCGCTCGTGAGGTGCACGGCGTAGTCGTAGCCGCGTGACCACAGGTCACGGTGATTGCGGGCGGTGGCGCCGGGATTCGCAGTGGAATGCACGGCGAACAGAAACGGGGCGAGATACCCGTGGCCGCTGTTTACGATGTCCCGTTTGATGGTGACCATGGGTCACTCCTCATCGTCGGCAGCGTCCGCCATGTAGTCGATGCCGTCACCAATCGGCGCAGGCTCGTCCGGCATATCAGCCGTATTGCCGTAGCGCTGGGCGACCTTGATGCTGTCGATCATCTGCTGGCCCTGCACGGCCGCCTCGGTGATGGGCTGGTTTTTCCACCACACGAGCACGGTCATCACGCCCGCGGCGAGCGTGGCTGCGCCCTTGAGTGCCGGATTCTTCGCTTTCACGGCGATGGCGCCGGCAGTCAATGTGGCCGCGAGTTCGCCAATGCTTTTGAGCTGGATATTCATGATGGTTCCTCTCCTATATATGAGAAAAGGCCACGGCGTGGGTGCTGTGGCCTTGGGTTTGTTTGGGTGACGGAGGTGCTAGTATTCCTCCTCGGTTTCGTCGCACATGCGGCTGGTCGTGTCGCCTCCGGGTGGCACGCTCGGCAGGCGTCGGATGTCCTTGATCATTTCGGTGCCGGTTCCGTTGCCGCCGATCGAGTGGTAGGCGGCGTAGAGGCGTTCCAGCACGCGCTTCTCGTTGGGGTGCAGCCAGCCGTGCCGCATGGCATTCTCATGGCGTTCGCGGATGCGTAGATAGGCGAGCTCCTTGACGGCGTTGTTCAGGTCGTCGAGCTTGTCCGCCAACGTGGACAGGTCGATCTGCGAGTTCAATTCTTCGACGCATTGCACGAGCTTGTCCACGTCCACGGCCGGGTGGCGTTTGTCGTAGCGGCCGAGCAGCCAGCTGATGACGCCGGACACACCAAAACCTGTGGCGACGCCAGCGAGAGCGGTGATGGCCTCCGCGCTCAACAGATTCAAAAATGTTCACCTCCCCTCTTCTCTCTTCTCCTCTACAGTTCCCACGGGCCTATCTCGCCCGCCATTGTGGCGTCGCGCGGCACCGCGACCCACGGATACTCGATGACGCCTTGCTGGTAGGCGTCGTAGAGTTTCTCCCAGTCGTCGGGTGTGTAGCAGCCGACCTCGCACAATGTGAACGGGCCACGTTGCAGGGTGATGGTGTGGTTCCCCGCGTTGTCATCAGGGACTTTGGCAGCAACCCACCCATTCTCACTGATTAGTAATTTGGTCTGCTCGATTGAAAGGTTGTCCAACAAAACGACTGCGTGGCCTGAACCCGCGCGTAGAGCACCTTACCGCTCAGATACTGGTTGGTGAGGCCCGCCCAGCAGAACACTGTCCCGTTGTTACTGCCAGCGCTCAGCTCGTAACGCCATTTCTCACCATTCGCACTACTAGACCCCTCCCATGTACCGCGCTTTTTGAGGCACC
>ERZ808041.13-NODE-13-length-280882-cov-47.201442_pt1 | contig 280882 bp, 239 predicted proteins | sample MGYA00380192_ERZ808041 | MGnify/ENA primary metagenome ERZ808041 (study PRJEB31490, sample SAMN06133412) | mouse gut metagenome | isolation source: Z1_1 | host: mice | place: China: Chengdu | collected 2015-05 ...
TTCAATCCTCTTCTATAAATGGTTGATGTGTGTTATTCGTGTCATTTGTGTTCCAATTCTCATTTTGACACATCCCCATTCTGTCGCTTGCGTGTAACAGGTCACTTGGCGGTAACCGAATGAGTAGCAAGTTAAGGAATGGTTGCACGCCCTTTTTATTTCAACAAACGAATGAATAAAAATTTTTTTTATCACTAATGACAGTTGTTCTTTTTTTGTTGCTTGCAGTAAAGATGATGACATTATCGACGGAGATAATCAGGAACAAGGAATGATTAAAGTAAATAATAACGGTCATGATTATATTGATCTAGGTCTTAGTGTCTATTGGGCGACTTGTAATATCGGGACATATACATCGACAAATCAAGGAAACAAGTATGCGTTTGGAGAAACAACGACCAAAAGTACCTACACTAGTTCCAATTATGTTGGTGGTAATGCGGACGTTGCCAAACAGAATTTGGGCGGAGATTGGCGCTTGCCAACAAAGAGTGAGCTTGAAGAACTTGTGAATAAATGCTCATGGAAAAGAAACACAAGAAATGGAACTCAAGTTATAACCGTAACAGGTCCAAGTGGCAATTTAGTGCAAAAATCCACTATGGTACGAGTAGCAATCCAACCTCAAGTAAGACTGCAACGGTAAGTGGAAATCTTATCACAGTAAATATTTCAGGATTGAAAGTCGGAACTACTTACTATGTAAAGTGTACAGCTAACGGAAAAGGAGGAACGACAACTACCACCACAACAAAATGTATAACCAATTATTAAATAGAAACAATGAAAAAAAGTATCATTTTATTTATGTTTGCATTGGCCATGTCCAATACTATCGGATTCGCCGTTGTTTCGGGCTGATGCCGGGATGGTGGCCAGCAATGTCATGCAATATGCTGCCAATAATGTTATCGTTTTCATGTTTTCCGTTTTTTATTTGTTCTGAATAAAATGTGTACGCAATCTTGGCTCATAAACAGGTGCTTCTATGCCTTGCTTAATGGCTGCTTCCCTGCTCTTCAGCAGCCAAGCCATATTTTCGCCAAGGGAGCGCATCGTCTGCAACCCTTCTTCGTCTTTGCGGACATCTTCCGGGGTGAATCCGTGTACGGAGTTCCAATATTGCGAAGAGACAACGGGCATATTGGAGATGGTGAAAAACTGGTTGAGCTGCTCGAACGTGGCAGAAGCACCGCCACGGCGGCACGACACGACCGATGCACCGAACTTGCCTGCCATTTCGCCCTCCTTGCAGAAGAAAAGCCGCTGGCAGAATGACGTTATCTGCCCCGTAGGCTGGCTGTAATAGACGGGCGAACCGAGAATGATGGCATCGAACTCCGCAAGCCTACCTTGAATCTCCTTGACGGCATCATCGCGGAAGCAATGCCCGGTCTCGATGCATTTCATGCAGGCGATACATCCGGCTACCGGCTTCTTGCCGAGGTAGAGCAACTCCGTTTCAATCCCGTGCCGCCACAAGACCATTTCAACTTCATGCAGGGCGGTATAGGTGCAGCCCTCCTTGTTGGGGCTGCCGTTGATGAGCAATACTTTCATACGCGCTTCTTTCAGATGGTCTTACCTAAATTATATGCTTTTGCCAACGAAGGATGTCCGGCAATGTCGCCCACCTGCATCACACCGCCGGCATAGACTTCACCAAGGTTCTCCCAACCGAGATGGCGGAGCAAGGCATGGTAATAATGCTCGACCGGCTCGAAATTGTCCGGCGTGTCGCCCTCTGCCGCCATGAGCAGTACGCAGTGCTGCATGGGGGTGTGGTATTCGGGACTTTTTTCCGTCACGGCAAACAGGCGGTCGATGACAGCTTTTAGTTGTGCCGTGATGCTCCAATAATACATCGGCGATGCCAGCACCAACACATCTGCCGTTTCGTAATGCGGATAAATCTTCGCCATATCATCCTTTTGTACACAAGGGCTTTGTCTGTCTTTACCGCCGCCCAGACACCCCAGGCAGGGATGGATGTCCATCCGTTGCAAATTAAACACCTCCATCGTATGCCCAGCTTCTTTCGCACCTTGCTTGAAGGCCTCTATCAGCCCAGCCGTATTGCCTTTCAGTCGTGGGCTTCCGTTCAATATGACAATTTTCTTTCCCATGATTCTTATTTCTTTTGAATGGTATTCGAGTTTTGATTATAGGCTTTTGCCACGCACTTCCATTCGCCGTCTATTTTTAGCAGAAGCAGATAGTCGGTAAAGTCGATACGACCTCCCCAGCCCTCCTCCAGTACACGGACTACAGCAAGCGTTTCTTCCACCGCTACCACATCAACATGGGCCTTGAATTCCTCGCCGCCGCTGACGGTATCCACATTGCGGTAGAACTGTTCGATGGAACCGCGTTCCAACATCCCATCAAGGAAACCGAACAGCACGGCATCATCGGTAAACAACTCGCGGGCATATCGGCTGTCGCCTTTTGCCACACTCTCCACAAATTTCATGGCAGCGGCCTGCACTGCCTCGTATTCTTTGATTGAATCTCTCATGATAAAATGTTTTGTTCCTTAATTGCTTGCAAAGTTACAGGGTAGTTCTTATTCCCACAAGTACTGAAAAAATATTCATATACCGAATAATTTTTCGGTATACTTTGTTTCAGATAAATTATAGTTACCTTTGCAGAGTTCCAAAGAATAGAAATTATGTACGAAAGAAAAATACCTGTCGATTTAAGTTGCCCGTTACGGTTGACAATGAGTTTGATAGATTCCAAATGGAAATCATGTATCTTGGATGAATTGCGTGATACCTCCATGCGACCAAGTGAACTTCACAAGGTCTTGCCCGAAGCTGCGCCACGAGTACTGGACCTCCAGCTAAAAGAGTTGGTGGAAGACGGGTTGGTGGCTAAAACCATTTATCCGGAACTGCCGCCGCGGTCAGAATATTCCATCACGGAACTTGGCCGCTCCTTGCTTCCCATCCTTGACGCTATGATTGAATGGGGTGAAATCAATCAAGATTTATTTGAGAAGAAATACGGTCCGCAGAGATGAACCGTATTTCCTGTTCCAACACACCAGTCCTATTTAGAAAAATTCATATTACAATCTTATTCCCCGTTTGCGTTTCTTTTTCCTGCGAAGAATCTCCGCCATTTCCAGATTGGCTTCCGCATCGGTGGCGTTACAGGATGAACCGTGACCGTTTAGCAATTCTAATGAACCGCTGACAAGTTCTCCTCTTGCAGCATCGGAAGTTGCGTTTGGCGTACCTGTTGTACAGACTTTCGGTATCAGATTCATGCGTTCCCCATACCTGTTGCGCTGTAAGGCAGCATCAATCTTGGAATAGCTGAAACGTCTGTCCACTTTGGAGCCGTTGAAATGGTAGCCGTTCTTGGTGAAGACAATGCCCTGTATTTCGTTGGTCTGCCCTCTGTACCCTCTGTCTCCAGCCAATTTCCTAATCTTCTTTCCGGTACACTGCACCTCCGGCTCATGCAGGGAATAGATTTCCTTGGGAATTTCATATAGATACAATTTTTGTGTATTTACACACTTTTTGTCTGCGACAACTTTGATTCTATTTTAAGGAAATGATGTCTGAAATCATGACTACAAAATAAATTCTTAACATTTGATTGGATAAGCAGGAATCATTCTTTACTTTTGTAGAATGGGAGTCGTCTTGTCTCATTTACTAAAAAACACAATCTATGAATATAATTCTTGACTTTATAAATGTACCGCATCCGGAAGTTATCACAATCTACAATCCCCAATGGCGTGTTTTTGAAGAGAAAAGTGCTCATATATTTAAAGATTTTCCGCACGTAGTACACCTATTGCAGTGGTTCGGACTGAATGCTATGGAAGAACGCGCAAGTGCCTTACAACATTTAGGGTATATGCTATTGCACATATTGAAACGGATGCATGAAGCCTATGATATGCGTGGGTTACAACTCTGCGATGAGCATTGCGACATCTATGAAACATGGATTCGCAAGATTGACAGCCTGATGAGAAACATCGAAAATTTTGCGGATGATGCAGAGGATATATTGAACAAGGCATATTCAGAACCCCATAGGCAGGAGCAGCTGGAGAAACTGACAGAAATGTACGAGTTGCTAAATACCATTGTGGGTTGCCACATACGTATATCGGAAAATAAATGTATCGAACTGAATATGCGTTACAGCCCTGAAAATCTGTTACGTGTGCGTAAGGGAGCAAGAAGATTCTTTTATTTGGTGCTGCATTTCATCGCATTGCTTACAGTGCCTTCGCATAAAGACGATTCGGAACAGGCATTTACCGACTTGTTCCGAGAAAGTTTCAAGCAATATTGCGACAGTGCAAGAGGACAAAGTATTCAGGAAACATTCATGTACAAGCTGACGGACGAGATTGCCGATTTGGATGATAAAGGGCAATTGGAAATAATGAGAAGCTATAAGAAGAAATTGGGTGCGGAAATCAGTGAATATTTAAAAAACTATGGCGTGGAATATTGCGGCATCTGTAAAGACCACCTTACAGGAAAGTTGTGCAAACAGCTGTATGAATGCCTGAACAAAGCGAATGTGTCGGATGAAACAAAAGGAAAAACATCGGAAAATGAATCAGAGGGAAAGACGAAGAAAATGACCAATAAAGAACTTCAGGAATATTTTCAGAAGGAAGTTCAGATGCAGTGCCTGATTCGGAAAATAAACGAAGCGGTAGAACTGAAGAAAAAGAACCTGGCAGACCGGGAGAGCGTATCGAAACGGAAAGACAACATTCCTGTTGCGACGGGGAAGAAAGATTCATGGGCCGGCATTTTCATCGTAGATGAGAGCAAACTCGCTTCCTGTTTCGCTAAATTATACGGTTATTATTTTGTGCAACGGAAATGTCTTTTAGAAGGGAAACATGATGAAAGCCTTTTTTTCGCCTACCTGTTTCTTTTGGTTGAAATGGAGGGGGTGGGAAAGGAAGGTTTTGCCGACAACAGCCGCAAACCGTTCTTCGAATTTATCCAAAAGAGAGTGGTAGAGGGTAAGATGGAAAAAACGATGCGAACTTTCCACAATAGAGTGGACAAGTTGCAGGGACTTCGTAAGCAAATGCTGTTACAGGGCGAAAAATTATCGGAAGATGTGCTGTGGAAAAACAATTCCGACTATAAGAATTTCCATGGAATCCGTGGAAATTTCCACAGGTCGCGGTATTTCAAAGAATTGGAAACGTTGAAAAGACACTGAACTATCATCTTAATAAATAAGTATATAAACCAACTGAATAGGAGAGAACCCCACACGGTTTCTCTCTTTTTTTTCCACGGCTTCCAGCATTATTTCCATAGGCTTGAAATCGCTTTTCCCACGTATTAGCTTTGCATCGTCAACCAGAAGGAACCGGGGTTGACGCAGAGATCAACAACCAGATTTGTTCAATTCTTAAAAATGCAAAGTCATGAAACTGAAACTGATTCGTACAAGTATGCAAGAGGGATTCACCACCGGAATCCTTTATGCAGGCAACGAGATGCTGGCACACACGCTCGAACCGCAGACACGCGATTTGAACACGGAGCCGAAAGTGTGGGGAAGTACCGCCATTCCTCCAGGCACCTACCGCATCGTACTATTGCCTTCCGGCCGTTTTAAACGTAAAATGCCCTATCTGGAAGATGTACCCCAATTTACCGGGATAATGTTTCACCCGGGAAACAGAGTCGCTGATACCAAGGGGTGTATTTTAGTAGGAGAACGGGAAGGGCACGGCACGTTGGGAAATTCACGGGCTACCTTCGCCAGACTCTACGACCTGCTGGAAAAGGCAGACAATGCAAAAGAGAAAATCATGCTTACCATCAACTAACATTCTTATTATCATGGGAAAAGAAAGAAAACACAAAGACGAGCACAAGAAATGGCTCGCAATCCTGATGAAACTAATTACGTTTCTCGCCTCTATCGTAAGAAATAATCGTAACAAACAACTCTAAAAAAATGAATCATTATGGGAACTATTAATTTGAAAACCTCACTTCGTCGCATCGGGTTCTTGAAAGAAAACCCCGAAAAGTATGTCACAACTGTAGTCCGTTATTCCACTATCGGGTCGGAAGAGCTTATCAAAATGGCAAGCGAAAACTCCGGCATTCCGAAAGCGCAAATGGCTGCCTCCTTCTATGCCTTGAACCAACAAATAGAACAATTTGTGCTGAACGGGCACGCATTGGAGATTGGGTCATTGGGAACGCTCTACCTTACATCCAATGCCAAAGCGTCCGATTCAAGAGAAGAAGCCGGAGTTGACTCATTGGTTCGTATCAGCGTCAGATTCCGACAGAGCAAGAAGATACGCAACCTGCTTAATTCCAATGTAAACTTTTCATTGCCGTCTCTGAAGAAGAAAAAGGAAGAGGGAGATGCTATCGGCGACGAAAATCCTGATGGTAACGGAGGTAACACCGGTGGTAACGGAGAAAATGAGGAAACCGATCCTTTAGGTTGATGAATCTTTTATTGATGCAGCGTATGAAAAATAAGAGTTTGCAAATGATAACTGCAATAGCCACTCTTTCGACAGGCGTTGCACTGTCATACATCAGCTTTTTCTTACCTCCACAAGGAGAGATTGAGGATTCCGTACTTCACTACTTCGCACAGACCTTGATGTTTGCGGGAGCGGTATTCGGATTGAAGGTTTACATCGACCGGAATCTTATAAAGTAACGGAATTGTTCTTCCATAAACACAAGCGTGGGCGTATCGGAAATTCGGTACGCCCACGTCGTTTATCTACAAAACCCTTCTCGCTTAGAACTGGAAGAACTTCTTGGCATTGTAGTAGCTGATGTCTTCAATCATCTGGTTCACGCGGTCCATTTCGGAGACGGGGATTTCACCGTTTTCCACATCGCGGCCTACGAGGTTGCACAGCGTGCGGCGGAAATATTCGTGGCGCGGGTAGGAGAGGAACGAACGGGAATCTGTCAGCATACCTACGAAACGACTCAGCAGACCAAGTACGGAGAGGGCATTCATCTGCTTCTCCATACCGTCTTTCTGGTCGAGGAACCACCAGCCTGAACCGAACTGAATCTTGCCGGCAACCGTGCCATCCTGGAAGTTACCCAGCATGGTGGCAATCACTTCGTTGGCACACGGGTTCAGGTTGTAGAGGATGGTCTTCGTCAGCTTGCCTTCGGAGTTCAGGCGGTCGAGGAACTTCGCCATGGCTTTGGCGGTCGTAAACTCGCCGATGGAGTCGAAGCCGGTGTCGGGACCGAGCAGCTTGAACATCTTGCTGTTGTTGTTGCGGATGGCTCCGTAGTGGAACTGTTGCGTCCAGCCTGTTTCCCAATCCATCTCGCCGAATACGACCAGCATGGCCGACTTGAATTTCAGGATTTCCTCTTTTGTCAATTCGGCGCCGCCGTATACTTTGTTAAAGATTGCCTTGATTTCGGCGTCCGTATAGTCTTCGGCATAGAACTCTTCGATGCCGTGGTCGGAAAGTTTACAGCCCTGTTCGGCAAAGAACTCATGACGCTTGCGCAGAGCGGCAACCATATCGTCGAAGCCGGAAATAGTGACGCCGCTTACTTCTGCCAGTTTCTCCACGTAGGCGCGGAAATCGGCGGGAACCTCCACAGCCATCGCCTTGTCGGGACGCCAGGTAGGAAGCATCTTTATCTCAAAGCCGCTTTCGCGGGTCTTGATGTGGTATTCCAAAGAGTCTACGGGGTCGTCCGTTGTACAAACCGTTTCTACGTGATAACGGCGCATCATGCCGCGGGCGGAGTATTCGGGTTGCTTCAGCTTCTCGTTACATTCGTCGTAGATTTCGCGTGCTGTCTTGGGATTCAGAATCTTGTCGATGCCGAATGCCGTTTTCAGTTCCAGATGAGTCCAATGGTACAGCGGATTGCGGAAAGTGTAGGGCACGGTCTCCGCCCATTTCTCGAACTTTTCCCAGTCGGTGGTGTCTTTGCCGGTACAGAAATGTTCGTCCACGCCGTTGGTACGCATGGCGCGCCACTTGTAGTGGTCGCCTCCCAACCAGATTTCCGTCAGCGACTTGAACTGGTAATCGTCTGCTACCATTTGAGGGATTAAGTGACAGTGATAATCGATAATCGGCATTTTAGCCGCGTGTTCGTGGTACAACTTCTGTGCGGTTTCTGTCTGCAACAGGAAGTTTTCGTCCATAAAGTTTTTCATCTTCTTGTGTTTTAAGTATCTAAAAAAATTACTTTCTTGTCATTACAGCTATATAGTATTGATTGTAAAGTAGATAAGGCCGATATTGCTTTTTGCTTTTATTAACCGTTATCGAACACAAAAGTAGAAATTTTACTTGGAGAAACAAAATAATTCGTATCTTTGCGGCAAATATTTATAATATTTAAGTTTTAAACGCAAGACCTTTAAGAACCTTAGGGTGGAAGAAAATGGAAAACAAGAATTATACAATAAAAGACATCGCGCGCATGGCAGGTGTGTCTGCCGGAACCGTAGACCGTGTGCTCCACGACCGCGGCGATGTGTCGCGTGCAAGCAGGGAAAAAGTCCGGAAGGTTCTTGACGAAATCGATTATCGTCCCAATATGTTTGCCATAGGTCTGGCGGCCAAGAAGCGCTACCATATAATATGTATTATACCTTATTATATGGCGCATGACTACTGGCACTCCGTGGCACAGGGAGTGGACCGTGCCGCACAGGAATTGCAGCCGTTCAATGTAGCGGTGGACTATCTGTTCTACCACCATGCGGACAAGAGTTCCTATGAACAAGTATGCGGACAGCTTCAGACCGAGTCCGCCGATGCGGTGCTGATTGCCCCGAACTTTAAAGAGGAGACCTTGCGGCTGACTGCGTATCTGGAAGACAAAAAGATACCCTACACCTTCATCGACTTCAACATGGAGCAGACCCATGCCTTGTGCTACATAGGGCAGGATTCGCAAATGAGCGGATATATTGCGGCGAAGATACTGATGCGCCGTTACCGGGAAGGGCAGGAACTTGTCCTGTTTCTGAACAACCAGAAGAACAGTCCGGCTGAAGTGCAGATGCAGCGCCGCCTGAAAGGCTTCATGCAATACCTTGCAGCCGAACATGAAAACCCGGTCATACACGATGTGGTTCTCCAAAAGGAAGATACGGATACGAATGAGAAGCAGTTGGACGCCTTCTTTTCCCAACATCCCAATGCCTCTTTGGGAATCGTATTCAACTCACGCGTGTATCAGGTGGCAAGCTACCTGCAGAAGAAAGGGCGGAAGTTGGACGCATTGGTAGGCTACGACCTGTTGCAAAAGAATGTGGAGTACCTGAAAAGCGGCGAAGTGAACTACCTTATCGGACAACGGCCGGGATTGCAAGGATACTGCGGCATCAAGGCATTGTGCAACCATGTCGTGTTCAAAAAGCAGGTCACCCCCGTCAAGTATATGCCCATCGACCTGCTGATGAAAGAGAACATCGACTTCTATTTCGAGTTTGAATAACCCCCGCACATAAATCATAAATCATAAATTTTAAATCATAAATCATTAAACTCATTTTCAAGATGAAAGCATTAAACAAACAGACGGCTCCCAAGTCCGTTGCTCCCGAGCGAATCATCCAGTTTGGCGAAGGCAACTTCCTTCGCGCGTTTGTAGACTGGATTGTCTACAACATGAATCAGAAGACCGACTTCAACAGCAGCGTCGTAGTGGTTCAACCCATAGAAAGAGGTATGGCAGAATGGCTGAACGGACAAGACTGCCTCTACCACGTCAACCTGCAAGGCCGTCTGAACGGCGAAGCGGTCAACAGCCTGACACGCATCGACTGCATCAGCCGCGCACTGAACCCGTATTCGCAGAACTCCGCATTCATGGCACTTGCCGACCAGCCCGAAATCCGTTTCGTCATCTCCAACACCACGGAAGCAGGCATTGCGTTCGACCCGAACTGCAAGTTCACGGACGCCCCCGCTGCTTCCTATCCCGGCAAGCTGACGCAACTGCTCTACCGCCGCTTTAAGACCTTCAAAGGCGACAAGACGAAAGGCCTTATCATCATGCCGTGCGAATTGATTTTCCTGAACGGCCATCACCTGAAAGAGTGTATCTACCAGTACATCGAACTGTGGAAAGACGACTTTGGCGCAGACTATGAGAAGTTCAAGACCTGGTTCACCAAGTATTGCTACGTGTGCGCCACGCTGGTCGACCGCATTGTTCCGGGATTCCCGCGCAAGGAGATTGCGCAGATTCAGAAGAAAATCTGCTATGCGGACAACCTGGTGGTACAGGCAGAAATCTTCCACCTGTGGGTCATCGAGGCAGCCGAGAACCTCTCGCTGCGCCAGCTTGCCGAAGAGTTCCCGGCAAACAAAGCGGGGCTGAACGTACTCTTCGTGAAATCCGAAGCTCCCTACCACGAAAGAAAGGTTACGCTACTAAACGGCCCGCACACCGTACTCTCTCCGGTGGCATACCTGAGCGGCGTGAACATCGTGCGCGATGCCTGCAACCATCCCGTCATCGGCAAGTACGTCCGCAAAGTGCAGTTCGACGAACTGATGCAGACACTGAACCTGCCGATGGACGAACTGAAGAAATTTGCCGCCGACGTACTGGAACGTTTCGACAATCCCTACGTAGAGCACCAGGTGACCAGCATCATGCTGAACTCCTTCCCGAAATACCAGACCCGCGACCTGCCCGGCTTGAAGACTTACCTGGAGCGCAAAGGCGAACTGCCGAAGGGGTTGGTGCTCGGCCTTGCCGCTATCATCACATACTACAAGGGTGGTGTGCGTGCCGACGGTGCGGAAATCGTTCCGAACGACGCTCCCGAAATCATGCAACTGCTGAAAGACCTTTGGGCAACAGGCGACACCCGCAAAGTGGCAGAAGGCGTATTGGCAGCCAAAGACCTTATCTGGGGCGAACACGGAGACTTGAATACGATTCCGGGACTGACGGATATGGTTACCGGTTTCCTGAACGATATCCAAGAAAAGGGTATGTTGGAAACAGTGAAAGGTATCCTTTAATAGATTGATAATCAAAATACTGCGAGTTTATTTCAATTTACTAAAATAAACTCGCAGTTTATCCAAGAAAAACTCGCAGTTTATTAGTAAAAAACTCCCGGTTTATTACTAATAAATTGCGAGTTTATTGCTGAAAAACTAAATTTGGGTATTAATAACCGGGATTTTGTTCTATCCGAGAGATATCCACCTGTTCTTGTGGAATTGGTAATAATAACCAATGATTGTCTGACAGATTATATTCATCTTTAGCTATATTGTTCCTTTTCATAAAAGCAAAGTTACCGATACTATAAAGAAGCAGTTGGCGTCTTGCTTCCTTTATTCCATCGAATATGTCATCAGAAACTGTAATGCCTTTAGCGAAAGCCACTTTGTCAAGATAAGCCTTAGCGGTTGACAAGCTCCCAGACTTGAACAAGCATTCAGCATAAGAAAGCAAAATCTCCGTATAGGTGAACAAAGGTATAACAGATGGTGATTGGATTACAATATTACTACGTGTGCGAGTTCGTCCATCCAATGCAAAAATCAGTTCGGGGTTGTTGCCGTTTATGTTATTTATTACATTCATATCACTGAAATTAGAGCCATTCAATGTATAAAATCCATTATCAATGACTTTTGCCAACAACTTTTCTGCGTTTAGGTAATCTTTCTGATACATATAAATATTGGCAAGTAGTATTCTAACAACGTCTTTGGACAGGAAAAAGAAACTATTGGTATCTTGAAGGGAATTGTTTTTCTTTTCTTCAAGAGTTTCAATAGCCGACAACAAGTCGTGTTTGAGATTATCCAAGATTTCATTCTCTGTAGTTCTTGTCACATTCTGCTGGTTTCCCGGATTAGAACTGTGCTCCGTGATATATGGCACTCCACCCCAACCGACTACCATATGATAATAGCACATTGCATTGAAAACGTTAATAATATCCTGATATACATTCAACTGCTGCGCATCTGCCTCTTTCAACATAAGGAATCGGTTTACGGTACTATATAATGAGTTCCAACTTTCGCGGATGCTGTTATTGTAAGGAGTAATATTCCGGACAACAATATCGTTTTGTGCGTTGAAATGATAATATTGCTCAATAAGATTGTAACATGAAAGGCCTTTGGCAAATAAAGATGCGGCAGATGTAACCAAAGACATTCCCGTATCACCCAATGCCGGTAATGCTACGCCTTTATCGCCGTCTTGTGTCAGGTTTACGGAAGCAAGTATGTTTCCCAAACAATCATAGATATTAATCTTGGCTGATTTGGCAAAACGAGAATTCAATCGTGCGACTTTTATGGCAAGCACATTGTTCTTGATGCTTTTTTCCATGGATATGTCGGATTGTACATTGTCTATATACAGACCTTTCAAGGAATTGTCTTCTTCTTCAAGTATTCCACCCATAATTGGGGTAAGATAAACAGGAATAGGCGATGCTATTTTGATTGTGTAAGTTCCGCCCGCGTTGGGTATATCCAACTGAGTCATTTCTAATGAAATTGTTTCTCCTTCTTTTAAAGTCTCGTTTCCTGCAATGCCGTCATCGTCCCAATCAAGAAACATACCGATGTCTTTTACATCTACGGAAATGCCCAAATCCTCATAATGGCGAATAATATTTTCTTTTATCATTGATAAACTATTTGAAAGTTTCATCCGGTCGTCTCTTATTTGTTTTTTCGTCTCATCTGAGAACGTACCGTTTTGAGCGAACTCCAAAGACAATTTAGACAAATATTCTGTCAGTTCGACTTCATTCCTGTCTGCCAGTAATAGAGACGAAATTGCTATCAGTGCGGCAGATTCATCAGTTCCGTCCATGATAGAGATTTGTGTGGCATCCATTTTGGAACATTTTTGAAGTGAGAATGTCGTCAACAATTCATTATGTGCTTGCCTGTTTGCTTCTTTAAATGTATTTCCTTTACTGACAAGTTCAAGTATCCGCTGATATTCCAAATGAGTGAGGATGTTTACATTAACCGTACTGTTTGCCGACAAGTCTACAATTCCTTTAAGGTTGAGAGTACCAGCCGATTGTGTTCCATTTACCTCATTAAAGAAATATCCGTTGGACGTTAGTGCAACATAAGGGGTATTAAAAGACTTAGAGCCAAAAGTGTAATTACCTGCATTATCTTGAATGGTGGAAGTAAAAGTTTCTCCTGCTGTCTGCATAGCAGCATCCATTAGCTGCATGGTAATGGTAGAGCCGTTGGCAAAAGGTCCTTTTTCAACTTTTCCGCTAACATTATATGTCTGCGGTAAAAGACTACTATCGTCCATTTTATCATTTTCGCTACATGACAACATCAATGAACCTAAAGATAAAACGAAAATACAATTTAATAACAAGTGTGCTGTTTTCATTATATGTATGTTTTCATAGCCTACCAGTTCCTCAAAGGCTTTTTCCATTAAACGTAAGGCGTGGAACCGTATGTACCACCTCCTAACGTACAGGCCCTGAGAAAACCTTCGAAAACAGATGTGGAAATAACAGCCCCACGCATACACGCGGAGACCATTACATCATCTCTTGTTTTCAATTTTATTGAAGTTTCTCAGGCTTCGTACGTACAAGGAGAAGACATAACGCCTCTTTTTATCTTAATTATATGACAGAATAAGCGCTCTTATTCTGTCTGCAAAAATACAAAAAGTCTGATTAATGAGGTTATATAGGAATAATATTTTTATACTTTACCTGTTTCATTCTGCCGTCCGGAGAATGAACGTTGTGGCACCGATAGTCACGATAGCCCCGTTCTCAATGCGAATACGGTCTTTATCGCCCAGGATTTCATTGTTCAGGAAAGTGCCTGTCAGGCTTGGAGCATCGCGCAGCGTATAAACGAGTTTGCCCTGCTTGTTGCGCTTCACATTGATGACACAGTGGTTGCGGTCCATACTCATGTCCGAGGTCTCTATCGGAGCATCAACGACTGTTCCTACGCAACGGCGGCCAATCTTGTTGTCTCCTTCCCGCAAGGGCAGTACCTGCTTGAAACCAAAGACATTCTCGATGACCGTAATGTTGCCGAAAGCTTCCTTATATTCGTTTTCGTCCGGATTATCGTCCTTCTGCGGGGTTTTCATTTTCGTCTTTCCCAAGCGTATGCTGAATTGCTTCTTGCAATGTTCGCAAACAAACACCAAAGACTGACCCTCCGTATATTTCGTTTCATCGAAGGTCAGATAGTTCTCGCATTTGGGGCAACGGATACGTTTCATTGAGTGGGATAGTGGATAGTTGATTAGTAAATTCAAATCAGAGGCAGTTATCTTTTCAGCACCCAGGCATTCCGGAATGCTTCATCATGACGGATTTGTTCAAGGGCACGATATGCCTCTTTCTCGGTAGCACATGACTGGATGCTGACACGCATCTTACCGCCACCGATAATCGCCTTGGCACCGGCATATCCTTTGGCAATCAACTGCTGCGCCATGACATTGGCATCCTTTTCTGTGCCTACACTGGCTACAATGATATGGTAAGGCTTCTTTACGGGTTGAACGGCAGGAGCTTCTGCGGCCGTTTCCTTATCCTTTGGCAGAGCGGCGGCAGCAACAGGCTGTTGACGGACTTTCACTTCTTTCACAGCGACAGGAACGACGACTTTCTTGTCCGCAGCCTGCGACAAGCCGGTTTGGACATTTCTTGCTTGTTGATTACCTGCCTGCTGACGGACTACAACCGGAGTGACTGCCAGCGATTGCTTTTCTATCTGTTCGAACAAGCCGTCGGGCAGGAGCCGGGCGTAATTGGTTTCCACCACTTCGGTATTCTCTATGGGTGCGGAAAGAGAGAAAAACAGAACCACCATGGCTATCATGGCAACAGCATTGGCCAAATAGGAGGAAGCGGTACGAATCTCATACTTGCGTCTCTTTTCTTCTTCGGCGGCAGGCACGAACGGAACAACCTTCTTTTCGGCAGGCTTGTGCAAAGCAGACAATTCCTGCATTTCAAAGCTGTCAAGTCCATATAGATGAGGAGTGGCAATCTTATTGTCGTAAGGCACAAAACCGTATGTGCCACGAATGGAGCAGCGCAACTCGCCGATGTTGGGCAAATCCGCCTTTCCGTTTTCGTGAAGGAGCGCCAGCAGTTCTTTCACCGATTTGTCCACAATCTTGGTGGCATCGGAAAAACTCGTACCATAGACAGCCATATAAGATTGCACCAGCAACCCGTCGTTCATCTTCAGCTGCGGATTGAAACCGATAATACGGGTGGGTGGCAAGAAGGTATTCTCTTCCGCCACTCTCATTGCCGGAGTGTAATGCGCTACAAATCCACCCAACCCCGGAACAATGACACAATCATTCTCCAATAACAATACTTCTATGTGCTGTGCTAAATCAATCATGTTGCAAAAGTAGCGGTTTTATCGGATATATTAGAATTTTTTCCTACTTTTGTGGCGTTTTTCTTATCATTTTCTTGATAGGATGATAACCATATTATATATAATGATAATGAACACAGATAACTGCCAGCACTTGACCAGATACAGACTATTATCCGACACGATGTGTATCCTTATTTGTTTATCGGCCTTCATCCTCGCAGCGAGCAATGGGGCGATGGCGCAAGTTTCTCCCTTTGTGGAATACGGAGCCACCGTGCATACGGGAGACAACACTCCACTGTGGCAAGTGAGCAACCGCCAAGGACTCGGCTCTATTTATGACAACACCTATGTACGGGGCGGAGTGGGCAACAAGCATCAACTCGGCAAATGGAAATTCGAGGAGCGACTGGACATGGTGGCGGCCGTCGGGATGAACTTTAAAGGCGACAAGGATATCTTCATCCAGCAGGCATACGTGGACGTTCGCTACAAGTGGCTGGGGCTTTTTGCCGGAAGCCGCGAGAAGGGGGCACCGTTGCTGAACAACGACTTGAGCAGCGGCGACATGACATGGTCGGGCAACGCAAGGCCCATCCCCCAACTGATGGCAGGTCTCCCCGAATATCTTTATATACTCCCGCGTCTCGCCATAAAGGGGGAAATCTCTTACGGCTGGTTCACCGACAACAAATACCAGGAACGTAAAGTCGGAGCAGGGTATTGGTATACCAAGGACATCAAATATCACCACAAAGAAGGGTTTATCCGTGTCGGCGTGCCCAACGGGAAATGGCAGTTCGACATCGGTATGACGCTTGATACGCAGTTTGGCGGACATCTGGTGAATGCCGACGGCAGTACGGTGGATTTAGGAAACACGCTGAAGGATTATTTCAGAGTGTTCATCCCCGGTGCGGGAGACGAGGACAAACCGCTGAACGACAATCAATTCTATCAAGGGAACTTCTTGGGTAGCGAGCAAATAAGGCTGACCCACCGTTCCGACAAGTTCTCCATTAGCGCATATCTGTGCAACCATTTCGACGACTTCTCCGCCATGGGCAAGCAGAATGGCTGGGACGGATTGTGGGGGCTTGAAGTAGGTTTCGGCAAGTTCAAGCCTGTCAATGCAGTTGTCTTCGAATACCTGCAGACCACCAATATGAGCGGCCCGCTGCACGGCCTGCACGAACCGGAAGAAGGGCCTGTGCATAAGACAGGCGGTTCGGACAACTATTACAACAACGGCCTATACCCGGGCTGGGCGCATTGGGGCATGATGATAGCCAATCCGCTAATCGCTTCTCCCATCTACAATGAAGACGGCAACATGGCTTTCAAGTATAACCGCGTAAAGGCGTTGCACGTCGGCTGGAGCGGACAGATAACCTCTGAATGGAACTACATTGCCAAACTGAGCCACAACCGGACGTGGGGAACTCCCGGTTTCCCGACATTGGATATCCTGGAGAACTTCTCGGCATACGCGTCATTCTCTTATTCCCCCGAAAAGTGGAAAGGATGGAACTTCAACGCCTCGCTCGCCCTGGATATGGGAGACATATACGGAGATAATTTCGGATTTCAAATGAAAATACATAAAACATTCTAAAGCAATGAATTACATACAAACAGGAATTGACGGCGTATGGATCATCGAACCGAAAGTGTTCAATGACGCACGCGGCTACTTTATGGAAGCATTTAAAGAAGAAGAATTTCGTGCCAACGTAGGCGATGTGCATTTCGTGCAGGACAACGAATCGAAATCTTCTTTCGGCGTGCTGCGCGGGCTGCACTATCAGAAAGGCGAACACAGCCAGGCGAAACTGGTACGCGTCATTAAGGGCAAAGTGCTGGACGTCGCAGTCGACCTGCGCCAATCTTCTCCTACGTTCGGCAAACACGTCAGCGTGGAATTGAGCGAGGAAAACAAACGCCAATTCTTTATCCCCCGTGGTTTTGCCCACGGTTTTCTGGTCTTGAGCGAAGAGGCAATCTTTACTTATAAGGTAGATAACGGTTACGCGCCGCAGGCAGAAGCATCCATCCGCTTCAATGACGAAACCATAGGTATCGACTGGCCGGTTGCGGCAGCCCAATGCATATTATCAGAGAAAGACGGACGTGCCGTATCCTTCAAAGATGCGGAATATTTTGAATAAGATATGAAAATAGCCATTGTCGGTACGGGATACGTCGGTTTGGTGACCGGTACCTGTTTCGCGGAAATAGGTGTCAACGTCGTATGTGTAGACACAAACAGCGAAAAGATAGAAGCGTTGAAACAGGGGATTATTCCAATCTATGAAAACGGACTGGAAGAGATGGTGAGTCGGAACGCAAAGGCGGGACGCCTGCTGTTCACGACCTCATTGGAAAGCTGCCTGAACGAAGTGGATGTCATATTCAGCGCCGTGGGCACTCCTCCCGATGAAGACGGCAGCGCAGACTTGAGTTATGTACTTGAAGTGGCACGTACCATCGGGCGGAACATGAAGAAATACGTACTGGTAGTGACCAAAAGCACCGTTCCGGTGGGCACTGCCCGGAAAGTGCGCGCTGCCATCCAGGAGGAACTGGACAAACGGGGAGTACAGATAGCCTTCGACGTCGCTTCCAACCCGGAGTTTCTGAAAGAGGGGAATGCAGTGGCAGACTTCATGAGTCCCGACAGGGTAGTGGTAGGCGTGGAATCCGAAAGAGCCAAGCAACTGATGACCAGACTCTACAAACCGTTCCTGCTGAATAACTTCCGCGTGATTTTCATGGATATCCCTTCTGCCGAAATGACGAAGTATGCAGCCAATTCCATGCTTGCCACCCGCATCAGCTTCATGAACGAAATCGCCAACTTGTGCGAACTGGTAGGAGCAGATGTCAATATGGTGCGCAGCGGCATTGGTTCCGACACGCGCATCGGACGTAAGTTCCTCTATCCGGGCATCGGATATGGAGGCTCCTGTTTCCCGAAAGACGTCAAGGCACTGATTAAGACGGCCGAACAGAACGGCTACCGTATGCGCGTACTTCAGGCGGTAGAAGAAATCAACGAAAGACAGAAAGGTGTCTTGTTCGAGAAGCTGCAACGTTGCTTCAACGGCGATTTGCACGACAAGACAATCGCCATATGGGGGCTTGCCTTCAAACCGGAAACGGACGATATGCGCGAAGCACCTTCCCTGATTCTGATTGACAAGTTGCTGCGTGCTGGTTGCAACGTGCGTGTATACGACCCGGCAGCCATGGCAGAATGCCGACGCCGGAAAGGCGACTGCGTCTGCTACGCCACCGATATGTACGATGCCGTACTCGATGCGGACGCCCTGATGCTGGTGACGGAATGGAAAGAGTTCCGCCTGCCTTCATGGGCGGTCATCAAGAAGGCAATGCGCACTCCGGTGATATTGGACGGCCGTAACATCTACGAAGAGAAAGAGATAGAAGAACTTGGATTTACCTACCACTGCATAGGCAAATAAAAAGGAAGGAGACGGGTATGAAAAGACTCGCGATAACGTTGTGTTGCGCCATTATGGTGGCTGCGTGCGGCAATAACAAAGGGCAGGAGAGTGCTGAAGAAGACACTACAGCCAAAGCCTTGCTGCAAGGTGTCTGGATGGACGATGAGACCGAACTGCCTTTGATGCGCATAGAAGGAGATACCATATACTATGCCGACCCCCAGAACGTGCCCGTATCATTTAAGATTATACGGGACACGATGTATGTGTACGGCAGCAATACCGCAGCCTATAAGATTGACCGGCAGACAGAATACAGTTTCTGGTTCCATTCTTTGGCAGATGAAGTCGTAAAACTGCATAAATCGGAAAGCCCCGAGGATGTGCTGGCGTTTGACAATAAAGAAGTGGAGGTCATACCCACGACGGAAGTGGTGAAGAAGGACAGCGTAGTGATGTATAAAGGTACGCGCTACCGGGGATATGTATACATCAATCCTTCGAAGATGAAAGTCGTCCGCTCGTCCTATTCGGAGGGCGGCATCAGTGTAGATAATGTCTACTATGATAATGTCATACACATCTGCGTGTACGAGGGCAAACGGATGCTGTACGGCAAAGACATCACCAAGAAAATGCTTGCCGGTGTCTTCCCCGAAGAAATTCTGAAGCAGATGATTCTTGCCGATATGGATTTCATGGGCGTGAACGCCGAAGGTTACCGTTATCAGGCCACCTTATGTGTTCCGGAAAGTTCCGTGTCCAATCTGGTGGATATCATCATCGGGTTCGACAACCGGATGGACATAAAAAAAGCGGAATAAATTCCGCTTTTTTATTTTTAATTCCTACTCTTGTTTACTTGCCCTGAGGGGCTTTTCTTCCGTTTTCTCTCCGCTTGGCCCCGTTCCGGCTGCCGCTCTTTCCGCTTCCGCCGCTCCGGTGCACGCCTCCCTTGTAACTGCGCTTGCGTCCGCTGCCGGAGCGTGGATTGTACTCGGGAGCTTCGCCCAGTTCTTCCGGCACGGGTATCTTGTAGATATCCTTTTCCAGGAAATTCTCTATGCACTTGAAGTTCGTCTGCTCCTTTTCGCTCACAAAAGTAAGTGCTACACCGTCGTTGTTGGCACGTGCCGTACGTCCGATGCGGTGCACGTAGTCCTCGCTGTCGTGCGGCACATCGTAGTTGATGACCAGGCGGATGTCGTCGATATCGATACCGCGCGCCACGATGTCGGTGGCTACCAGTATGTTGACCCGTCCGGCCTTGAATTCGTACATCACTTCCTCGCGTTGCGCCTGCTCCAGGTCCGAGTGCATCTCTCCGACATTCAGCTTCATCTGTTTCAGCGCCTTTGCCACCTCTTTCACCTTCAGTTTGGAGGATGCGAAGACGATGACCCGTTCGGGAGTGTGCTCGGCGAAAAGGTTGCGGATGATGCCCAGCTTCTGGTTCTCATAGCATACGTATGCGGCTTGTATAATCTTCTCGGCAGGTTTGGAGACCGCCAGCTTCACTTCTGCCGGGTTGTTCAGGATGTTCTTTGCCAGCTGCTGTATCTTGGCAGGCATGGTGGCGGAGAACATGATGGTCTGACGCTCCTTGGGCAGGTATTTCACAATCTGCATGATGTCGTCATGGAATCCCATGTCCAGCATACGGTCTGCTTCGTCCAGAATGAAGTAGGAGACGCGCGAAAGGTCCACGTATCCCAGGCTGAGGTGCGCTATCAGGCGTCCCGGAGTGGCGATTACGACATCCGCACCCAAGGTCAGCCCTTTTTTCTGCTGTTCGAAAAGTATCCCGTCGTTGCCGCCGTACACAGCCACGCTGCTGACCGGCATAAAATAGGAGAATCCCTCCATCTGCTGGTCTATCTGCTGCGCCAGCTCCCGCGTGGGGGCCATTACGATACAGTTGATGGAGTCCTCCGGATGCCCGCCCTCCGAAAGTTTGTTCAGGATAGGCAGCAGGTATGCGGCGGTTTTTCCGGTTCCGGTCTGCGCCACGGCTATCAGGTCGCGGCCTTCGAGGATGACTGGGATTGATTTCTCTTGTATGGGGGTACACTCTTCGAAGCGCATTGCATCCAGCGCTTCGAGCACATTGTCATTTAAATTTAGTTCGGAAAACTTCATGCATTTCTTTTATTTGCCGCAAAGATAATGTAAAACCATAAGCAGAGCAACATAAGCCCGTTGAAAAAACAAACTCCCATGATAATTAATTATCACGGGAGCTTACGGATTTATCTTACGGGCTTATGTTTTTACCGTGGAATGTCGATGTAGGAGTCCTTGAAACCCAGGAAATAGAGCACCCCGTCCAGTCCGATTGTGTTGATGGACTGTTTGGCATTTGCCACGACCTTGGGCTTGGCGTGAAAGGCGATACCCAGTCCGGCTATGCCCAGCATCGGCAAATCATTGGCTCCGTCGCCCACAGCGATGGTCTGCGCGATGTCCACCTTCTCTACTTGCGCAATCAGGCGCAGCAGTTCCGCCTTGCGCTTGCCGTCCACCACGTCGCCGAGGTAGCGTCCCGTCAGTTTGCCGTCCTCTATCTCCAGTTCGTTGGCATATACGTAGTCGATGCCGTACTTCTGCTGGAGATGGCGCCCGAAGTAAGTGAAACCGCCCGAGAGGATGGCAATCTTGTAACCGTACTTTTTCAGGACGTACATCAGGCGGTCCACGCCTTCCGTAATGGGCAGATTCTCCGCAATCTCCTGCATCACCGACTCGTCCAGTCCCTTCAGTAGCGCCACCCGCTGGCGGAAACTTTCCGTAAAGTCAATCTCTCCCCGCATGGCGCGTTCCGTGATGGCCTTCACCTGTTCGCCCACGCCCGCCCGCATGGCGAGTTCGTCTATCACCTCGGTCTCTATCAGCGTCGAGTCCATATCGAAACAAATCAGGCGGCGCATACGGCGGTACATATTGTCCAGCTGGAAAGAAAAGTCCATTTCCAGTTCGCTCGCCAGCTGCATCAGCTGTTCCTGCATGGCGATGCGGTCTTTCGGGGTGCCCCGCACCGAAAACTCGATGCAGGCACGCGTCCCTGTGTCGCATTCGTCCAGCGGAATGCGCCCCGTCAGGCGCTTGATGGCATCGATGTTCATTCCCTGTTCCGCCAGGATGCGGGTAGCCGCCGAAATCTGGCGGGCGGACAGCTTGCGCCCCAGCAGCGTGAGGATGTAGCGGTTCTTGCCCTGCATACCGACCCAGTCTTCGTATTCCTTTGACGTAATAGGGTAGAACCGGATAGTGACGCCCAAAGACGAAGCCTTGAAAAGCAGCTCTTTCATGATGAAGCCGGAATGTTGTTCTTCCGTCTTGCACAGGATGCCCAGCGAGAGCGTATTGTGGATATCGGCTTGTCCGATGTCGAGAATAGTGGCATCGTACTTGGCAAGGATTTCCGTGACCGAGGCCGTCAGTCCCGGACGGTCTTCACCCGTCACGCGGATAAGGATAAGTTCTGTACTTAATGGTTGCATAAGTTGTTTTTAATAGGATAACACGCCACAAAAGTAAGGAAAAATCCTGCATTTTATGCTAAATAACATAAAAAAGTAGGCCAAAAAAGTGAGAAAATTGCTTGTTTATTTGGAAGTTACTCTAAGAAATGCGTAACTTTGCCCCCGATTTCAGAACTAAAGGCTTTGGCTATCAATAAGTTCCCCCTTATTGCAAGGCCTGAGAAGATGATGTTCCGGGAAGAAATCACTGCCAAAAAGGACAGTCCCGGATAGTATTAACCAAAATCGTATTACATGAGATATGTAAAATGGATTTTTGTTGTATTACTAATTGGTTCCTTGACTTCTTTTGTAGAAAAAGACAAACCGACCGGCGGTTTGAATGTGGGTGACATAGCCCCGGATTTTAAAATCCAATCTATGTCGGCCGGGCAACCGTTGACAGAACTTTCGGACATGAAAGGCAAATACGTGTTGCTTAGTTTTTGGGCAAGTTACGACGCGCACTCCCGGATGCAAAACGCAAGTTTAAGCAATGTGCTCCGTTCGGCTTCCCGTAATGAAAATGTGGAAATGGTTTCCGTCTCATTCGACGAGTATCAGTCAGTCTTCAAGGAAACCGTTCGTAAGGACCGAATAGTTACGCCCACTTGTTTCGTGGAAACAGAAGGCGAATCTTCCGGCTTATTCAAGAAATATCGCTTGGGCCGCGGATTTACTAACTATTTATTAGATGAAAATGGTGTGATTATTGCCAAAAACATCTCTGCTGCAGAACTTTCAGCTTACTTGAATTAAGCGCTTCGATGCGGATGCCGCAAAGGAACGGTTAAAGAACCTGTAAGAAGAAAGTGGGGTTTCTTCCAGACGGCCGGGCCGTAATCGCCCGACAGAAAGAAGAAAAAAACAAAAGAGGAAATGAATACAACAAAAAAGCCGTCCCGCACTTGTGGAAACACAAGAGCGGGACGGCTTCTTATTTTTTGTCCGAGAGATTGAAAGACGTTTCCTCTCCCTGCACCGCGACTTCTATTTCGGCGCTTTCTTATACAGGTAGAATGCGATGAACGCATACAACAGGTTGGGAATCCACATCGCAACAACAGGCGGCACGTTGCCGTTCACCGCAAACGTGGAAGCAATCGTCTGGAACAGGATGTACGAGAAACTCAATCCCAGGCCTATGCCCAGATGCAGTCCCATACCTCCTTTCGTCTTTTTCGAGGAAAGCGACACACCAATCAGCGTCAGGATGAACGAAGCGAAAGACATGGCGATACGTTTATGGTACTCTATCTCGAACTCCTTGATATTGGCAAAACCGCGCTGCCGCTGCCTGTCTATGTACTCGCTCAGCTGCGGACTGGTAAGCATCTCCTGCTGGTTCTTCATGATGAGGAAGTCGGCAGGCTCCATAAAGAGTACCGTATCCAGCTTCTCTCCCTTGACGATGCTCTCGCGCATACCGTCCATCTCACGAATCATATAGTCTTTCACCTTCCATTTATGCACAGAAGCCGTATCGTAAGTGATACTACGTGCTGTGAGGTGAGACACCAACTGCTTGTCCTTGAACTTGTCCAGGGAAAAGCGGTAGCCTGTCTTGCTATAATCTTCGAAACGCTCTATGTAGGCGATGACGCCCGAATCCACTTCCAGCTGGACGTTTCGGGCAGTGCTCTTTTTCCGGGGCTTGTAGTACTTGTCCTCGAAATTAAGCCGCGTGACGCTACCTTTCGGAATGACATACGAACCGAGGCAAAACGTGGTCACCGCGATGATAGCCGCCGACACCATATAAGGACGCAGCATACGCTTGAAACTCATTCCCGTAGAGAACATAGCGATAATCTCCGAGTTCTCAGCCAGCTTGGAAGTAAAGAAAATCACTGCGATAAAAACGAACAGCGGACTGAACAAGTTGGCGAAGTAGGGGACGAAGTTCATGTAGTAATCGAAAATGATGGCCTTCCACGGAGCTTCATGAGACATGAAACGGTCCATCTTCTCATTGAAGTCGAACACTACGGCGATAGAGATAATCAGGGCGATGGCAAACACGTACGTCCCCAGGAACTTCTTGATAATGTACCAGTCCAACCGCTTGAGGAACTTGTTCTTCCCGACAGGCAGTTCTATATTTTTCAGTATCTTCCAGTCAATCTTTCTCATAATCTTGTCGATACACGTTGCACCATCATCGGCTTCCACGTAGAAAAGTCTCCGGCGATAATATGCTTGCGGGCTTCAGCGGCAAGCCAAAGGTAGAACGCCAGGTTGTGAATGGAAGCAATCTGCATGGCCAGCAATTCCTGTGCATGGAACAGGTGGCGCAGATAGGCCTTGCTATATAAAGTGTCCACATACGACGCGCCGTCCGCTTCGATGGGAGAGAAGTCGGTCTCCCATTTCTTGTTGCGCATATTGATGATGCCGTCTTTGGTGAACAGCATACCGTTACGTCCGTTGCGCGTAGGCATCACACAGTCGAACATATCCACCCCACGCTCAATACCTTCAAGGATGTTCACCGGCGTGCCCACGCCCATCAGGTAACGGGGTTTGTCCTTCGGAAGGATTTCGTTGACCAGCTCAATCATCTCGTACATCGTCTCCGTAGGCTCGCCCACCGCCAAGCCGCCGATAGCATTGCCCTCAGCCCCCTTGGAAGCGATGAACTCCGCCGACCGCTTGCGAAGGTCGGGATAGACACACCCTTGCACGATAGGGAACAGTGCCTGATGATACCCGTATTTGGGTTCCGTCTCATTGAATCGGGCGATGCAGCGGTCCAACCAGCGGTGCGTCATCTCCATCGATTTTTTGGCATACGCATATTCCGCGTCGCCCGGAGTGCATTCGTCGAACGCCATCATGATGTCCGCTCCGATGGTACGCTCGATGTCCATCACCTTCTCTGGCGTGAAGATATGCTTGCTCCCGTCGATGTGCGAACGGAACTCGGCACCTTCCTCGCGCAGTTTACGTATACCCGCCAATGAGAAAACCTGGAAGCCGCCGCTGTCGGTCAGCATCGGGCGGTCGAAACCGTTGAACTTATGCAGCCCACCGGCTTTTTCGATAACATCCAACCCCGGACGCAGATAAAGATGGTAGGTGTTGCCCAATATAATCTGTGCCTTTATGTCCTCTTTCAACTCCGTCAGATGTACGCCCTTCACCGTGCCAAGCGTACCTACCGGCATAAAGATAGGCGTTTCAATCTGCCCGTGAGCGGTTGTAATCAGGCCTGCACGCGCGTTTGTCTTACTGTCTGTATACTGTAATTCGAATGTCATTCCTCTCACTTCTCTATCTTTTCTTTTTTAACGGACAGGTCGATGGCATCCGCCACCTTTTCATCGGTCAGCGCAATGGCAAACACTTCTTTCACATCTTTCACATAGTGGAAGGTCAGTCCTTTCAGATAAATATCCTGTATCTCCTCAATGTTCTTGCGATTCTCGTCACTCAGGATAATCTCCTTGATACCGGCACGCTTGGCAGCCAGAATCTTCTCTTTGATGCCACCTACGGGAAGCACTTTCCCGCGAAGCGTGATTTCGCCCGTCATGGCAAGGTTGGCCTTTACTTTCCGTTGTGTAAGCGCGGATGCCAACGAAGTAGCCATCGTGATGCCTGCCGACGGTCCGTCTTTGGGAATAGCCCCCTCGGGAACATGGATATGGATATTCCAGTTATCGAAAATCTCTTCATCAAGGTTCAGCAGCAAAGCATGGGCTTTGATGTACTCCAATGCCAGCATGGCGGACTCTTTCATCACGTCGCCCAGGTTTCCTGTCAGCGTCAGGCGGCCACCCTTGCCACGGCTCAGGCTGGTTTCGACAAACAGAATCTCACCTCCGACGGCTGTCCATGCCAAACCTGTGACCACACCGGCATATTCGTTGCCCTGATATTTATCCCGTGTATATTCGGGTGAACCCAAGAAATCAGACAAATCCCCCGGCTTGATTTCACACTTTGCAAAATATCCGTCCGTAGCATATTGGCGGGCCGATTTGCGAAGAATCTTTCCAATCTTCTTTTCCAGTTCACGCACACCACTTTCACGCGTATAGGACTCAATAATCACTTCCAACGTGTTTTTGGGAATCTTGATATCGTTTTTCTTCATGCCGTTCGATTCCAGTTCTTTCGGAACCAAATGGCGGCGGGCAATCTCTATCTTTTCTTCCGTGATATAACCGCTTACCTCAATCAGTTCCATACGGTCGAGCAACGGACCGGGGATAGTGTTCAAGTTGTTGGCGGTAGCGATAAACATTACTTTCGACAAGTCGTAATCTACATCCAGGAAGTTGTCGTGGAACGTCGTGTTCTGCTCCGGGTCAAGCACCTCGAGCAGGGCAGAGGAGGGGTCTCCCTGGCGGTCGGAACTCACCTTGTCTATCTCATCCAGTATGAATACGGGATTGGAAGAACCCGCCTTTATCAGGCTTTTGATGATACGTCCCGGCATCGCTCCGATGTAGGTTTTGCGATGCCCGCGTATTTCAGCTTCATCATGTACGCCACCCAACGACATACGGATATATTTCCGTTTCAACGCGGCGGCAATGGAACGTCCCAAAGAAGTTTTGCCTACCCCCGGAGGACCGTACAGGCAAATGATGGGCGACTTCATGTCGCCTTTCAGCTTCAACACGGCAAGGTGCTCCAGTATACGTTCTTTTACTTTCTCCAAACCATAATGGTCTTTGTTCAACGTCTTTTCGGCATTGGTCAGGTTCAGATTGTCCGCCGTATAGATACCCCACGGCAAACTCATCATGGTCTGCAGGTAGTTCAGCTGCACGCTGTAGTCGGGCGACTGCGGATGCATACGCTCCAACTTGTCCACCTCTTTCAGGAACGTGCTTTTCACCTCCTCATTCCATTTGATGGTTTCCGCCTTCTGGCGCATCTCCTCCAGCTCTTGTTCCTGGCTGCCGCCACCCAGTTCATCCTGAATGGTCTTAATCTGCTGTTGCAGGAAATATTCACGTTGTTGCTGGTCGATGTCCTCACGGGCACGCATCTGGATGGATTCCTTAATCTCGGCAAGCTGGACTTCACGGTTCAGGATTTCGAGCAGGCGGTAGGTGCGGCCACGCAACGAATCGATGCGGAGCAATTCTATCTTCTCATCCTTCTTCAAGGGCAGGTTGGTGCAGATGAAATCTACCAGGAACATCGGGTTGCTGATGTTCTTGATGGCAAATGCAGAGTCCTGCGGAAACATTTCCGAAGACTTGATATAGCGTACGGTCTGTTCTTTGCACGCTTCTACCAATACCGAAAATTCTTCGTCATCTTTAGCCGGGAGTTCTTCGTTAAGGGTAGTCACACGCCCTTTCAGATAGGGGGTTACTTCCGTTATCTCTTTCAATTCGATGCGTTTCGAGCCTTGCAGAATGACAGTGGTCGTCTGGTCTGGCATTTCCAGCACACGGACAATCTTGGCGACCGCGCCAATTGTATGCAAGTCCTCCATCAAAGGGTTTTCCGTTTCAGCGATTTTCTGACACATCACCGCTATATATGAACCTTTCTTTTCCGCCTCGCGCACCAGTTTCAATGAAGATTTTCTTCCGACAGATACCGGCATAAAGACCCCCGGAAACAAGACCATGTTCCGAAGCGGCAATACCGGAAGGATTTCATTCACCTCAATGTCCATCAGTTGTTCTTCATTCCCCTCAAAATCAGCAATTACAGAAAAAGCATTTTCATTCCTATTTTCGATATCACTAAAGTAATTTCTTTTTTTCATCTCATTCTTTTTTGTTTATGTCATATTGACAGCCGACAAGGCGTTTGCAAAGTTAGCTATTTTCTTCTATATAAACGGGAGTCCTTTCTTTAAAAAGACAAAAACGACACCAAAATTGCCGTTATTTTGTCAGCTTTGATTATTTTTGAGCCCGATTAACAACAAACAGTATGTCGAATCCTTATTTCCAGTTCAAACAATTTACCGTCCGGCACGACCGTTGCGCCATGAAAGTAGGCACGGACGGAGTGCTGTTAGGAGCATGGGTTCCTGTGCAAAACGCCCGTCGGATTCTTGATGTGGGAGCGGGCAGCGGACTGATTTCCTTGCAGTTGGCGCAACGGGTTCCGGAAGCCTTTATCACTGCAGTCGAGATAGACCCAGACGCCGCTGCCCAGGCACAGGAAAACATCCGGCAGTCTCCCTGGAGCGACCGGATAGAAGTGGTGTGTTGCGATTTCCGTGCATACCATCCGGAAGTCCGGTTCGACCTTATCGTCTCCAATCCTCCCTATTTCATTGACGCCTTGAAGTGTCCGGACAGCCAACGCAGCACGGCACGGCACACAAGCGACCTGAACTACGAACTGCTCTTCGGACATTCGGCGCATCTTCTGTCGGAACAGGGGAGTGTCGGCATCATCATTCCGTCGGAAGTGGAACGTCTTGTGATTGACACCGCCTGGAAATACAACCTCTATCCGTACCGTTGCCTGCGCGTTTTCACCAAACCCGGAAAGCCTTGCCGCCGCGTGTTATTGGTTTTCAGTCGCCAGCATCACTCCTGCATTGAAGAAAATCTTTATATAGAAAGCGAGGTACACGGGCAATTCACTCCGGAATACATAGCGCTGACTAAAGAGTTTTACTTGAAGATGTGAATCGTCTATTATTAAGCAACAAAACAAACTTACGGTGGAAATTCTGAAGGCAGACAACCGAAATATTTCTTAAAACAGGAGGAGAAATAGGAGGGCGTATTGAATCCTACCATAGTACTGATTTCGGCTATCGTATACCGTTCCTCTTTAAGTAATTGGCAAGCGCGGTTGAAACGAATCCTACGTATAAAGTCGTTCGTGCTATCTCCGGTAAGTGCTTTTAACTTTAAATGCAGGGTAGAACGGTTCATACCTATTCGTATTTGTCTTGGGCTATATCGAAACGGTACTTTGTGACAAGCCTTCATCCAGTCCGATATGGACGAAGTCGATTGGTCCGGCAGCTTGTACGTGAAACGGACATACGGATATCCAAAGTAAAAGGAATAATATAACAGGCTTTGCCATGGTTCGCTATTGATGAGATTTTAGTCGCTACAAATATACGGAAATGCTTTATATATACTGTAAGGACAAGGAGTATAGTTCCCCTTTCCGGACACTTAATGAAAAAGTCCAAAGATGTTTATGGAAAAGTTCCGGAATGTTCATTGCAATCGTTGGAAATGTGAAACATTAATTTTGTTCTCAAGCTTGGAATGTCCGTTCCAAGCCTTGGAACAGACATCCGCAACCTTGGAACAAATATCCGCAAGTTGGGAACAAACTTTTTGTGAATGCCGACAGAAAGGACGACAGGGAATAAGAGAAAGCGGTTACCGGTATATATCGCTTCAGGGGATTACGAAGAGATGTCACCGTGACGGTTTCGCCTTCCAACGGATATATGCCTTTGGTCTGATAAGGCGAATACTTTCTCTTCCTTTACCGCGGCAACTATCGCATCCATCTAAAACCGACATATAATGTTGTGTTACGGTATCAATTCGCTTCTTCAACCGTTTTCACCCCAGGTTCATCCGCTATTTCGAATTCGGCATAAGCTATTTTACTGCCTCCGTTGAATGCTTTGTAGATGCGGTATTTACCCGCACGGTTGGGAACTTCGGATGTATAAAGCCTGATGGTCTGTTCATGAGTAGGATATTCTGGAGGGAATATCCACAAAACATCATTAACTATAGGATGGGTCGGCAATGTTTCCCAAGATTTCTGCACATTATTGTAATAAACAAGGCTGTAACTTTCTCCACATCCATATTCATAATGGGAGTGATTGGTTATGATTATTTTTACTTCCGTTGCCGATAATGGATAATAATCATATTCGGTCTGTATGGAAAGCGAATCAGGGTTGATTGATTCTCCTGTTGGAATATCACGAGGGACAGGTTGCAGCACAGCGGATACTGTTCCCGATAACTGCCCTTGTTCTTCTTCCGTTGAATCCGGTACGGGGTTAGAGATACTGTCTGCTCTATCGGACAAGATGAATCCGGCCATCAGGGTGTGTACCTTGTCGCCCATTCTCACAGTGTAAAAGAAGCGATAACGACCGGGAGTATGCCGGAACACCCCGGCATCTATATCATACTCGCCGCCTTTCCGCACTACAATTTCTTCCTCAAATGCAACAAGCCGCATAGAGACATCCCTCCACACTCCTCCCTCGTCCTCATAAGTGTAGCTGTAACTTTTTCCAACACCTATATCTGCGTTGCTATTGTTGTGTAAGACAAAAGTCACCTGCTTTTGCCGAGTAGGGTAGACGGGATGTTCGGCGCGCAAAGAGAGTCCGAGCGTATCGTTTATTCCAACCGTATCATTTATGGAAACCTGCGGCGTCCCCTTTTGTTCAGGCTTGTTGGTACATCCCATAACGAGAAAGCAAGACAGATACAAGATTATCGTTTTCATAGTTTCAGAAAGAGAGTTCGTGAAAATCGGTGCATTCCGTGATGAAAAAGACTCCCGGCAGCCCATTGCGGATTTTAGTTTTCTCTTACATAACGCAGCCTATAACCATAATTGGAATTTAAGATTAATGAGTCAGCCGTGAGTTTTTCTATTCTCAAGGTATCTATGCCTTCTATTTCCATTCCATTACCGATACTTTTTACTGTCAGGTAAAGGTCGTCTCCTTGCTGCTCCCAATATTTATACACCAACGTAGCCATATTGATGGAAGATGCTTCTCCGCCTTCTTCCAGTTTGATGCCTTGCATTTTTCCCGGCTGCCCTTCGATAGGCATTACCCACGAACCGACAACACTGACTTCTTTACTCTTCTTCTCATTACAAGCGGCCATTATAGCGACCAATACGGCTGCAATCAATAAAAGTTTCTTCATATTCTCTGAATTATTAAAATTATTTCTACAAAAATAGAGATAAAAGAGGACGTATCAAAAGAAGGAGAGAATAAATTGCCATTATTGGCTGTTCTTTTTCAGACTTATAGAGTTTATTTCGGATAAAATTATAAAATAGTTTGGTCTATATCAAAAAAGATTTTACCTTTGCACTCGCTTTTCGGAAGTAAAGCATTCGGGGTGTAGCGCAGTCCGGTTAGCGCACCTGCTTTGGGAGCAGGGGGTCGTGGGTTCGAATCCCGCTACCCCGACAGGAAATAAGAGTAATCACACATGTCAATGTGGTTACTCTTATTTCATTTTGTGCTATGGTGGAATTCCGATAATACGGAATGATGCAACTGGAACAGAGCGACGCCTTTTACATTTTCAAATAAAACTCCCGGGTTAATTTAATGTATTCATCACTGTAGCGGTGGCGAGAAACTTCTGTTAATAATTTCTCTTCTTTGCAGTCTTGTTTTATAAATGTAAATGAGATCAAGGTACGTTTGGGGGGTGCTCCCGGTTTAGTGATGACCAAGAGCTGGCGGGATGGATACAGGCCTTGTGAAGATGCGATGTCTTTAAAAGAATCACTTGCATCCATCGGTATGACTACTGTAAAAGTACCATTTGGCGAAAGTAAATTCGATACTCCCTTCAGCAACTCTTCATAAGACAGGTTATCGTTATGTCGGGCTGTGTTGCGCTGGCTGTCCGGACACTTCAGGGAGTCTGTGAAATATGGAGGATTTGATACGATTGTATCATATTTCAGGCTATTATTCTTATTGCTGTATAACCTGAAATCCTGGCAAACGACTTCTATCCTGCTTCCCCAAGGTGAACGGGTGATATTCTCTGCAGCCTGTTGTGCGGCTGTTCCGTCTATTTCAAGAGCAATAACGGAAGCGGAACAGCGTTGGGCCAGCATAAGTGCCACCAATCCGGTACCGGTACCAATATCAAGAATACGTGCCGAGGACTCTACCGGGGTCCAAGCTCCGAGCAAGACACCGTCTGTGCCTACTTTCATGGCACATTTATCGTGCCAGACAGTAAACTGTTTAAACTGAAAAAAAGGTTGGCTCATTTAGCTAAGAAATAATTAAGTTCGCCAAAAATAGGTAAATATTGTGATATGACATTCCGTCCACATTATTATTTGGCATTGTTTTTGTGTTTTTATCGAATAGATGTTTTATTCTTAATGAAGAATCGATTAACTTTGCGAACGTTTTATGTTCGCTGATATGACATAAACTAATTTATACGAAATGAAGAAAGAAAGATATTTAAGAGAGATGGATGACCAGAATGATAACGCATTTTCATTAATTGCCGATTTTGACGGAAACGAAGATCAAGTGTTTGACATAAAGGTTGGTGAAACTCTTCCGGTACTCCCCCTCCGTAATATGGTATTGTTCCCCGGAGTATTTATGCCTGTTTCTGTTGGCAGAAAATCATCTTTGAGATTGGTGAGGGAAGCCGATAAGAAAAAATCCTATATTGCAGTAGTTTGCCAGAAAATGGCGGAAACGGACGAGCCGGCATTTGAGGACTTGCACCCGATCGGAACCATAGGTAAGATTGTGCGTGTACTCGAAATGCCCGACCAGACAACAACAGTCATTATTCAGGGAATGAAACGCCTGGAGCTGAAGAATATTACTGAAACACATCCGTACCTGAAGGGTGAAGTGAACATTATTGAAGAAGAAATCCCTTCAAAAGATGATAAGGAGTTTCAGGCATTGGTGGAAACCTGCAAGGATTTGACAATACGATATATTAAATCATCGGACACTTTACATCAGGAATCAGCGTTTGCCATCAAAAACCTGACGAACCACATGTTCCTGGTGGACTTTATCTGTACGAACCTTCCGTTGAAGAAGGACGAGAAAATCGAACTGTTGCGCATTGATTCGTTGCGTGAACGTACCTATCGGTTGCTTGAAATCCTGAATCGTGAAGTGCAGTTGGCCGAAATAAAGGCATCTATCCAGATGCGTGCCCGTGAGGATATTGACCAACAGCAACGTGAGTATTTCCTGCAGCAGCAGATTAAAACGATCCAGGACGAACTGGGTGGCGGCGGCCAGGAACAGGAAATAGAAGAGATGCGCCAAAAGGCAGAACACATGAAGTGGAGTACCGAAGTGCGGGAAACTTTCCTGAAAGAGCTTGCCAAGCTGGAACGTACCCATCCTCAATCACCGGATTACAGTGTGCAGTTGAATTATCTGCAGACAATGCTCAATCTGCCGTGGGGAGTTTATACTACCGACAATTTAAACCTAAAGAATGCCGAGAAAACGCTGAATAAGGATCATTATGGTCTGGAGAAAGTAAAGGAACGCATTCTGGAACATTTAGCCGTACTTAAATTGAAGGGTGACATGAAGTCTCCTATTATCTGTTTATATGGCCCTCCGGGAGTTGGTAAGACTTCACTGGGAAAATCGATTGCCGCAGCCTTGAAGCGGAAATATATCCGTATGTCATTGGGAGGTGTGCACGATGAAGCGGAAATTCGCGGACACCGTAAAACTTATATCGGTGCAATGCCGGGACGTATTATCAAAAACCTGATTAAAGCGGGTTCTTCGAATCCGGTATTTATTCTGGATGAAATAGATAAAGTGAGTGCCGACCGTCAGGGAGATCCTTCATCGGCTTTACTTGAAGTGCTTGATCCGGAACAAAATACGGCTTTCCATGATAATTTCCTGGATGTGGATTACGACTTGTCCAAAGTGATGTTTATTGCTACGGCAAACAACTTGAATACCATTCCCGGACCATTACTCGATCGAATGGAACTGATTGAAGTGAGTGGTTATATCACGGAAGAAAAAGTGGAAATAGCACGAAAGCATTTAGTGCCGAAGGAGTTGGAAGCAAACGGAATGAAGAAGACCGACATTAAAATTCCAAAAGATACGCTGGAAGCTATTATCGAATCGTACACACGTGAAAGCGGTGTGCGTGAGTTGGAAAAGAAAATCGGTAAGATTCTTCGTAAATCGGCCCGCCAATATGCAACAGATGGTTTCTTCTTAAAAACAGAAATCAAACCGACTGATTTGTATGACTTCCTGGGTGCTCCGGAATATACTCGTGATAAATATCAAGGCAATGATTATGCCGGTGTGGTGACAGGATTGGCGTGGACAGCCGTTGGAGGTGAAATCTTATTTGTTGAGACCAGTCTGAGCCGCGGCAAGGGCGGACGTCTCACATTGACCGGAAATTTGGGTGAAGTGATGAAAGAGTCTGCTATGCTGGCACTTGAGTATATCAAAGCACATGCTTCACTCTTAAATCTGGATGAAGAGATCTTTGATAACTGGAACATCCATGTCCATGTCCCCGAAGGAGCTATTCCGAAAGACGGTCCGTCGGCGGGTATCACAATGGCTACTTCGTTGGCTTCTGCTTTGACACAACGTAAGGTGAAGGCTAATCTGGCTATGACCGGGGAAATCACGTTACGTGGCAAGGTACTTCCGGTAGGTGGTATTAAGGAGAAGATTCTGGCAGCTAAGCGTGCCGGCATCAAAGAAATTATTATGAGTGCCGAGAACAAAAAGAATATTGACGAAATACAGGATATATATCTGAAAGGACTGACTTTCCATTATGTGAATGATGTAAAAGAGGTCTTTGCCATTGCACTGACTCAAGAGAAGGTTGCCGATGCCATTGATTTATCCGTAAAGAAAGCCAGCCAGGAATGACATTCGAATTACAATATACAGACGCAAAAAGTAATGCCCGTGCCGGTCTGATTACAACAGACCACGGGCAAATACAAACCCCTATATTTATGCCGGTAGGTACAATCGGCAGTGTGAAAGGAGTACATCAGACTGAATTGAAAGAGGATATTCAGGCACAGATCATTCTGGGAAATACATATCATCTTTATTTGCGGCCGGGACTGGATGTACTCGAAAAAGCCGGTGGATTGCATAAGTTCAATGGATTCGACCGTCCGATGCTGACCGATAGTGGTGGTTTTCAGGTGTTTTCTTTGTCCGGTATCCGTAAATTGCGTGAAGAAGGGGCCGAATTCCGTTCGCATATTGATGGCAGCAAGCATATCTTTACTCCTGAAAAGGTTATGGATATCGAACGTATCATAGGTGCCGACATCATGATGGCATTTGACGAATGCCCACCGGGGGATTCGGATTATGCATATGCCAAAAAGTCATTGGGATTGACACACCGCTGGCTCGACAGATGCATTCAACGATTCAATGAGACGGAACCTAAATATGGTTACAGCCAGTCTCTTTTTCCTATCGTGCAAGGATGTGTATATCCCGACCTGCGTAAACAATCTGCAGAATACATAGCTTCGAAAGATGCAGACGGTAATGCCATTGGCGGACTTGCCGTAGGCGAACCGGTAGATAAGATGTACGAGATGATTGAGTTGGTGAACGAGATACTTCCCAAGGACAAACCACGTTATCTGATGGGAGTCGGCACACCGGTTAATATTCTTGAGGGTATTGAACGTGGAGTAGATATGTTCGACTGTGTGATGCCTACCCGTAACGGACGAAACGGAATGTTGTTTACGAAAGACGGTATCATGAACATGCGTAATAAAAAATGGGAAGCAGACTTCTCTCCTATTGAAGCTGACGGTGCTTCGTATGTAGACACATTGTACAGCAAAGCATACTTGCGCCATTTATTCCATGCGCAGGAGTTGCTGGCCATGCAGATTGCGTCTATCCACAATCTGGCGTTTTATTTGTGGCTGGTAGGAGAAGCACGCAAGCACATTATCGCAGGAGACTTTTCAACCTGGAAACCTATGATGGTGAAAAGAGTGTCAACAAGACTATAAATTTATGAGAAGCAATCGGTTTATTAAACGCCTGGACTTATATATCATCAAGAAATTCTTGGGGACGTATGTATTTGCTATTGCATTGATTATCTCCATTGCAGTAGTATTCGACTTCAACGAGAAGATGGATAAGTTTATGGAACGGAGTGCGCCGTGGTCGGCAATCATCTTCGATTACTACATGAACTTTATTCCTTATTTTGCGAATCTGTTCAGTCCGTTGTTTGTATTTATTGCTGTCATATTCTTCACCTCTAAACTGGCTGAAAACTCCGAGATTATTGCAATGTTTTCTACCGGTATGAGTTTTAAACGGATGTTGCGTCCTTACATGATATCGGCCGGTATCATTGCGATTTCTACCTTTATATTAGGATCGTATGTGATTCCAAGAGGCAGTGTGACTCGTCTGGACTTTGAAGATAAATACGTGAAAAAGAAAAAGACCACTTATGTACACAATATACAGTTGGAGATAGACACAGGCGTGATTGCTTATATTGATAACTATCAGGATTACAATAAGACAGGAAACCGTTTTTCGCTGGATAAATTCGTAGATAAGAAACTGGTATCCCATTTGACTGCCCGTAGCATTACTTATGATACTACTGCGGTTAATAAATGGACCATTAAGGATTATATGATTCGTAATCTCGACGGATTAAAGGAAACTATTGTCCGTGGAGATAAGATGGATTCCATTATACCGATGGAACCTGCCGATTTCATGATTATGCGTAATCAACAGGAAATGTTGACCAGCCCTCAGCTTAGTGCATATATAGATAAGCAGAAACAAAGGGGTATTGCCAATATCAAAGAGTTTGAAATAGAGTATCATAAACGAATCGCCATGTCATTTGCATCATTCATCCTGACTGTGATCGGAGTATCTCTTTCTTCAAGAAAAACAAAAGGGGGAATGGGATTGCATTTGGGAATAGGACTTGGACTGAGCTTTTCATATATCCTGTTCCAGACCGTGGCATCTACTTTTGCGGTAAATGGAAATATGCCTCCGATGATCGCTATGTGGATTCCTAATTTACTGTATGCGCTGATTGCATTTTACCTATATAGAAAGGCTCCCAAATAATGGATTGCATTTGAATTCAAAGGGTCTAAAAATAAGAATTTCCGCCTGCTCCTGTGAAATCCACAAGTGCGGGCGGAATTTTTTGTTGTATTCATTTCCTCTTTTGTCTCGTTCCCGGGATCGAAATCCTGTTGGGAACCCCCACTCTCTTCTTACGCTTTAAAATCAACCTTTGATTTTGTTTGCATAAGCAGAAAGTTCTGCAGCAGAGATGTTTTTGGCTATAATCACACCATTTCCATCCAATAAATAGTTAGTGAAACCCCGGTTTAAACGGTATTTCTTAAACAAGCCGGAGCTTTCGCCTTTAGTTTCCGCGAAACAGGTGGGCGTAACTATTTGGTCCTTACGAATAGTTTCCTGAAATACCGACTGGTATTCGTCAAATGAAACGGAAACCATTTCCACATCTTGAGAAGTTGATCGAAGCGCATTGCTCAAACTTGCGTTTTGCATCCGGGACTGTGCATCGTAACTTGCCCAAAAACTAAGCAGCACATATTTGCCTTTTAAGTCGGTCAAATCAAAATTGTGCTGTGCATCTGACGTAGATTCGATTGTGAAATCAGGGGCTACGTCACCCACATTCAAACCTCCGGTGGGTTTGTCTTTTTCTACGAAAGAAGTCAAGGAACTAATTAGTAATACAACAAAAATCCATTTTACATGCCTCATGTAATTCGGTTTTAGTTAATACTATCCGGGACTGTCCTCTAAAACAGTGGTCTCTCCCCGAAACATCGTCTTTTTAGGCACAACAGAGAGGAATCTGTTGATTGTCAAGGCCTTTAATTCAGAAACCGGGTGCAAAGGTAAGTAAATATTATTCCAACTTCCAAATAAACAAGTAATTTTCTCTCTTTTTAAGTGCAGTTTTTTATGTTATTTAGCATAAATACTGGGAATTTTCCCCTACTTTTGCAGGATACTTAATGAACATTCAGCTATGCAACCATCAAAAACAGAATTAATTCTGATTCGTATTACCGGTGAAGATCGTCCGGGACTTACAGCCTCCGTAACAGAGATATTGGCAAAATACGATGCCACTATCCTGGATATTGGTCAGGCAGATATTCATAACACCCTTTCACTGGGCATTCTCTGTATGACTGAGGAACAACTCTCGGGATTTATGATGAAAGAGTTGCTTTTTAAGGCATCTTCCTTGGGAGTAACCATTCGTTTCTATCCGATTACCGAAGAAGAGTATGAAAGCTGGGTGAATATGCAAGGTAAGAACCGCTATATCCTTACATTGCTGGGACGTAAACTTACGGCTCGCCAGATTGCGGCGGTTACCCGTATTTTAGCTGAGCAGGACATGAATATTGATGCCATCAAACGTCTGACCGGACGTATTCCATTGGATGAGCGTAAAATGCATACCCGAGCCTGTATTGAATTCTCGGTTCGCGGTACTCCCCGGGATAAAGAAGCTATGCAGGAACAGTTGATGAAATTGGCCAGTGAACTTGAAATGGACTTCTCTTTCCAGTTGGATAATATGTATCGCCGTATGCGCCGCCTGATCTGTTTCGATATGGACTCTACATTAATAGAAACCGAAGTAATTGATGAATTGGCTATACGTGCCGGTGTAGGTGCTGAAGTAAAAGCAATTACGGAACGTGCCATGAGGGGAGAAATTGACTTTACGGAAAGTTTTCGTGAGCGGGTTGCACTGCTGAAAGGACTGGACGAATCTGTAATGCAGGAAATTGCCGAGAGTCTGCCAATAACTGAAGGGGTGGATCGCTTGATGTATGTTCTGAAGAAGTATGGTTATAAGATTGCTATCCTTTCGGGAGGTTTCACCTACTTTGGACAGTATTTGCAGAAGAAATACGGTGTTGATTATGTATATGCCAATGAACTTGAGATTGTAGACGGCAAGCTGACGGGGCGTTATTTGGGAGATGTGGTAGATGGAAAGCGTAAAGCGGAACTGCTGCGATTGATCGCTCAGGTAGAAAAAGTAGATATCGCTCAAACCATTGCTGTTGGGGATGGAGCTAATGATCTTCCTATGTTGGGAGTTGCCGGTCTTGGCATTGCCTTTCATGCAAAACCCAAAGTTGTGGCCAATGCCAAACAATCTATTAATACGATTGGGCTTGATGGCGTACTTTACTTCCTGGGATTTAAGGACTCTTATTTGAATATGTAAGAGTGGAAAGAATAAAAGAACCCGAAAAATTTGTACTACGTAGTGAATTTTCTATCTTTGCGAGCAAATAAAATAAACGATGAAGTTTTCCGAATTACAATTAAATGACAATGTACTTGAAGCACTCGACGCTATGCGTTTTGAGGAATGTACTCCTATACAAGAACAAGCGATCCCGGTAATACTCGAAGGTAGAGACTTAATCGCTGTAGCGCAGACAGGAACCGGTAAGACGGCTGCTTTTTTGTTGCCTATATTGAATAAATTGTCGGAAGGTGGACATCCGGAAGATGCCATCAACTGTGTGATTATGTCACCTACCCGTGAACTGGCCCAACAAATAGATCAACAAATGGAGGGCTTCTCTTATTTTATGCCTGTTTCAAGTGTGGCTGTTTACGGAGGAAATGACGGAATACTTTTTGAGCAGCAGAAAAAAGGCTTGATGCTTGGTGCCGATGTGGTTATAGCTACACCGGGACGCCTGATTGCACATCTGAGTCTGGGATACGTTGATTTATCCCGGGTTTCTTATTTTATTCTTGATGAAGCAGACCGTATGCTTGATATGGGGTTTTACGAGGATATTATGCAGATCGTAAAATATTTGCCAAAAGAACGCCAAACGATTATGTTTTCCGCTACCATGCCAGCTAAGATTCAGCAATTGGCCAATACTATCCTGAATAACCCTGCTGAAGTCAAACTGGCCGTATCGAAACCTGCTGAAAAAATTGTTCAGGCTGCTTATGTCTGTTACGAAAATCAGAAATTGGGTATTGTAAGAAGCTTGTTTGCGGAAGAGGTGCCCGAAAGAGTTATCATTTTTGCATCTTCAAAGATAAAAGTAAAAGAAGTGGCAAAGGCGCTGAAAATGATGAAGTTGAATGTTGGAGAAATGCATTCTGATCTTGAGCAGGTACAGCGTGAATTTATTATGCATGAATTCAAATCGGGACGTATCAATATTTTGGTCGCTACAGACATTGTATCCAGAGGGATAGATATTGATGATATCCGGTTGGTGATTAATTTCGATGTTCCACATGACAGTGAAGATTATGTTCACCGCATCGGACGTACTGCACGTGCGAACAATGATGGAGTTGCCCTCACGTTTGTGAATGAGAAAGAACAAACTAATTTTAAGAATATCGAGAATTTCCTCGAAAAAGAAATTTATAAGATACCGGTACCGGCTGAATTGGGGGAAGCTCCTCAATATAATCCTCGTTCGTATACTAACGCAGGAAGAGGAGGAAGAAACTTCCGGAACGGAAATAGAAAAAATAATAACGGTGGACGTTCTACGGCACCCAGATCGGGCAGAAGATAAGCGTAAAGCTTTTCTGCCCTTTTTCTCTTAATACTCTTTTTGCTATTTGTAATTCTTCGGTCAGGTCGGTTTATTTATATTTTGCAGCCGTTATATTTAGTTTTCCATCGAAACTGATGGTAAGATTCACAAGATTGCATACCGGACTTTCCGGAATACAGACGAGTGCTTGATAATGATAGCCTTTGCGGTCAATTCCTGTAAAATTCATATCAGATAGAATGGCCTGTTGCAGAAAATCTGTTGGAATTACATCTACAAACATTTGCTTGGTAATGTCCTTGGCATATAAACTTTTTTTGCCTTCATACACACATATATGCATTACATTGTCATAGTAAATATTGTCCATACTGATACCATCTTCCGAATAAGTTGTTTTCACTACTTTCATTTGTGAGGGGTTGATGTATACATAGGCTCTGTAGCGGACGCCATCGAACATTACCACACTGTCCTTCTTAGTGACTTCTGTATAGGTCGGAATAATTTCAACCGACTTAAAGGAGAATGCCAATGTATCATTAGGATCTTCCGACTTATGGAGCTTGATAATATTATCAGCTAGAGAATGGAACCAAAAAGAATATTCACTCTGCTTGTCAATTTGATAGTGGGTTACGTCTTTGCCATAGGTATAGAGCGTATCTTTTAGGATTTTGAAATAAACCGGAGCACTTTGAGCATCGGAATAATAAATCGTATCTCCTATTATGCGCATCAAGGGAGTTTCAGTTTCATCATCAAGCCAAATGCCTTGGAGAATCTCTTTGGCCTTGGGGTCTTCATTTTCTTCAGAGGGCTGTTGTCCTTTGCCATTATTGCATGCTACGAATAAGACCGTCAGTAACAATGTTGCAATGTACTTTATCATCTGTTTAATTTTGTGCAAAATTACTCATTTATATCGATAAAGATATAAAAAAAGAGCTGAAAAGTAAGTCGGGGGTTACAAAAAAACTCTTAACTTTTCAGCTCTGTTATCAGGTTTGTGAGGATGCGGTGGTATAAGGTATTATTTGCCGATACAATGGTAAATAAAACCCTGTTCTTCCATTTCTTTTTTATCATAAATGTTACGTCCGTCCATGACTACCTGTTGTGACATTGTTTTTTTCACAACGGCCCACGAAGGCAGACGAAATTCTTTCCATTCGGTTACCAGCATCAAAGCATCGGCATCTAAAACCGCATCATACATGTCGCGTGCATAATATATGGTTTCGCCGATTCGTCTTTTACATTCATTTGCTGCTGCGGGATCATAGGCGCGTACTTTGCAGCCGGCTTTCAGCAGTTTGTCAATTAGGACCAATGCAGGTGCTTCGCGCATGTCATCTGTTTCCGGTTTGAATGCCAATCCCCACAATGCAACTGTTTTACCTTCCAGATTTCCATTATATTGTTTTACCAGTTTGTCGAATAACAGGCTTTTCTGATTTTCGTTCACTTCTTCTACTGCCTGCAACACACGCATCTGATATCCATTCTGTTCTGCTGTCTTTATCAAAGCTTTTACGTCTTTGGGGAAACATGACCCACCATAACCAATGCCTGGATAAAGGAACTTACGTCCGATACGGGTATCCGAACCGATACCGCTACGCACCATATTTACATCAGCTCCTACTAACTCACACAGATTAGCGATGTCGTTCATGAAACTGATACGAGTAGCCAACATTGAGTTTGCGGCATATTTGGTCATTTCGGCAGAGGGAATATCCATGAATATCACGCGGAAATTATTTAGCATGAATGGCTTATATAGCTTAGTCATTAATTTTTCTGCACGTTCCGATTCCACACCGATTACAACACGGTCAGGACTCATAAAGTCATTGACTGCATTACCCTCTTTCAGAAACTCAGGATTGGAAGCTACATCAAATTCTATTTTGGCACCCCGTTTGTCTAATTCTTCCTGAATAGCATTACGAACTTTGCATGCTGTACCTACAGGTACGGTACTTTTGGTGACTACAAGTTTGTATTTCTTCATGTTTTGTCCAATGGTACGTGCCACAGCGAGTACATAACTCAAATCAGCACTTCCATCTTCATCAGGTGGGGTTCCGACAGCAGAGAACACTACTTCTACATCATCCAGGCAACTTTCCAGTGAAGTCGTAAACTTTAGTCGACCGGCTTTGGTATTGCGGATGACCATTTCTTCCAATCCATTTTCATAAATGGGGATAATCCCCTTTTTAAGCGCCTCTATTTTTTCGCTGTTGGTGTCAACACAAGTAACATCCACGCCAATTTCCGCAAAACAGGTTCCTGTGACCAAACCGACATATCCGGTTCCGACAATTGCAATTTTCATGTTCTTTTATTTATTGAGGGTTTCTATTCAAAATATTCTGCTTCCCGAAAGGCTCCTGCCTGCTTGTCTTTCTCTGACATGACAAGTTGAGAATCGGCAATAGGCCAGTCGATAGCCAATGCCGGATCATTGTATAGGATAGAAGCCTCAGATTGGGGGGCATATATATTATCTACCTTATAAGTAAAGATAGCTATTTCGCTTTTCACTAAAAATCCATGGGCAAACCCACGGGGAATAAAAAGCTGGCGTTTATTTTCGTCGCTTAACAATACGCTGATATGCTTTCCAAATGTAGGTGATGACTTTCTTAAATCGACAGCCACATCCAGCACTTCACCTTTGATGACACGCACTAGTTTGGCTTGGCTATAGGCTCCTTTTTGATAATGGAGTCCGCGTAACGTGCCGAATGAAGATTGAGATTCATTATCTTGTATAAAATTTATCTGTCCGATAGTAGCATCAAATTCCTGTTGCTTGAATGCTTCCATGAAATATCCGCGCGGATCGAAAAAAATCTTCGGTTCAATGATCCACACACCATCTATTTCTGTTTGTATATAATTCATTCGTTTCTGATGATATTATTAAGTAGCGCAAAAGTAGGCATTTTTTCTAATATGACAGTTATAGATGGCTAAGAAAGGAAGCCGGCGTTTAGCATTTGTTAATAATAAAATGTGCGGTTTTATGGCATATCTTGAATTAATCAGTTAATTTTGCACACATGATTGAATTGGCACAGCATATTGAAGTATTATTATTAGAGAATGATTGTGTGATCGTTCCCGGTTTTGGTGGATTTATAGCTCACTACGCTCCTGCTATGAGAGTGGCTGAAGAGAATTTATTCCTCCCTCCTACCCGTACTATTGGTTTCAATCCTCAATTGACGTTGAATGATGGTGTCTTAGTACAATCTTATATGGCTGTGTACGATACTAACTTCTCGGATGCTACGAAAATGGTAGAAAAAGAGGTGGCAGAACTTATCTCCGCTCTGCATGAGGATGGAAAAACTGATCTTCCTAATATTGGAGAAATCCGTTATACCATTCATAATACTTACGAGTTTGTTCCTTACGACAATAAAATTACCACTCCTTACCTCTATGGGCTCGACTCGTTTGAGATGAAGGAGTTGTCGGCATTGCGACGTCCGGAGAAAGAACAAATTCTTCCGACTGTTCTTAAGAAAAAGACAAGTTATGAATTCAGAGCGAACTGGGCCTTTTTGAGAAATGCCGTAGCTATGATTGCAGCGGTTGCATTGTTTTTCTTTATGTCAACACCGGTAGAGAATACATATATTGAAAAAGGAAATTATGCCCGGCTACTTCCAACTGATTTGTTTGAAAAGATAGAGAAACAATCGGTGGCAATGACTCCGGTTATGCTAAAATCAGTTGATGCCATCCCACAAACCAAACCGGCAACTGCGAAGAAAAAGTCGTCCACTGTTCGTAAAGCATCTGTAGTAAAGCCGGTTGCGGTAAAAGAAGTGAAAGTTAACCAACCGGAAAAGACAATGAAAGCAACCGAAACCAAGGTTGTGGAAAAAACTTTTCCATATCATATAATTATTGCCAGCGTAGCTAATACGAAAGATGCGGAGGCGATGGCAGGTGAACTTAAAGCCAAGGGATATACAGGTGCCAGAGTATTGACGGGTGACGGTAAGATTCGCGTGAGTATTATGTCATGTGCCGATCGTGAAGATGCCAACCGTCAACTGTTGAAATTAAGAGAGAACGAGGCTTATAAGAACGCCTGGATGTTAGCTAAATAAATATTTTATAATGAAAAGAATTCTTTGTCCTAAATGTGAGAACTATCTTTCTTTTGATGAAACTAAATATAGCGAAGGCCAGTCATTGGTTTTTGTATGTGAACACTGTGGTAAGCAATTCAGTATTCGTCTGGGGAAGAGTAAGATGAAGGCTCCTCGTAAGGAAGAGAAATTGGATGAAGATGTATATAAAGAAGAGTTTGGCTGTATCGTTGTCATTGAAAATGTCTTCGGTTTCAAGCAAGTCTTACCTCTGCAAGAGGGTGATAATATCATTGGCCGCCGTTGTGTAGGTACAGATATTAATACTCCGATTGAAACCGGTGATATGAGTATGGACAGACGCCACTGCATTATTAATGTGAAGCGTAACAGACAAGGAGAATTGGTTTATACTCTTCGTGATGCCCCAAGCCTGACCGGAACTTTCTTGATGAACGAGATCTTGGGGGATAAAGACCGTATTCGCATTGATGACGGAGCCATTATTACTATTGGAGCCACTACTCTTATCCTTCGTGCTGCAAAAAAAGAAGAAATTTGACCTCCTATTAGAAGGTATAAGCAGTAGTATGCGGTGCACACCAAACATTTGGGATATCCGTATTTTAAGAAGTTAACATCTTAAGAATACGATATTAACATCCTATATGTAGGAAGTTAACTTCTTGGAAATAGGAAGTTAACTTCATTGGAGGTAGGAAGTTAACATCCTGTAACCTTCATTCTGATAAAACGTTTTTCCTTTCTTATTTTAAGACCAAAATCCTATAAATATCCGGTTTATTTTTGTATCTCTAAGTAATTTTTTTAATTTTGTGTTCGATAACGATTGATGAAATCAAAATATAAATAGAAGGTATTTTGCTTATAATCAATAGTGTAATCTTGGTTATATCTTAGGTAATTATTCCATACAATAAAAGCACAAAAGAATGAAAAATTTTATGGATAAAAATTTCCTGCTTCAAACCGAAACGGCTCAGGAATTATATCATAATCATGCGGCTAAGATGCCCATTATTGATTATCATTGTCATTTAAATCCCCAAATGGTAGCGGATGACTATCGGTTTAAGTCCTTAACTGAAATATGGCTAGGCGGTGATCATTATAAATGGCGTGCCATGCGTTCCAATGGTGTGGATGAATGCTTTTGTACCGGTAAAGAAACATCAGATTGGGAGAAATTTGAGAAATGGGCAGAAACGGTCCCATATACTTTCCGTAATCCACTGTACCACTGGACACATTTGGAACTGAAAACTGCATTTGGTATTGATAAAGTACTAAATCCGAAAACAGCACGTGAAATTTATGATGAATGTAATGAGAAACTTTCTTCTCAGGAATATTCTGCTCGCGGAATGATGCGGCGTTATCATGTGGAAACCGTATGTACAACGGATGATCCTATCGATTCATTGGAATATCATATTAGAACTCGCGAAAGTGGATTTGAAATCAAGATGCTCCCCACATGGCGTCCGGATAAAGTTATGGCTGTAGAAGTTCCTTCAGATTTTCGCACCTATATAGAAAAACTGTCAGAAATAAGTGAGATTACTATTTCTGACTATAATGATATGATCTTAGCTTTACGTAAACGTCACGACTATTTTGCAGAGCAAGGGTGTAAGCTGTCTGATCACGGGATCGAAGAATTTTATGCTGAGGACTATACGGAAGGTGAGATTAAAACTATTTTCAATAAAATATACGGCGGTTCGGAACTGACAAAAGAAGAAGTTTTGAAGTTTAAATCGGCAATGTTAATTGTGCTCGGTGAAATGGACTGGGAAAAAGGATGGACACAACAATTTCATTACGGTGCTATTCGGAACAATAACAGCCGAATGTTCAAGCAGTTGGGGCCTGATACGGGATTTGATTCAATAGGTGAGTTTGCTACGGCTAAAGCCATGAGTAAATTCCTGGATCGGCTGAATTCAAAAGGTAAGTTGACTAAAACAATTCTGTATAATCTGAATCCTTGTGCAAACGAAGTAATTGCCACCATGATAGGTAATTTTCAAGATGGGAGTATACCTGGTAAGATTCAGTTCGGGTCGGGATGGTGGTTCCTTGATCAGAAGGATGGAATGGAAAGGCAATTAAATGCTCTTTCTCTTCTTGGATTATTGAGCCGCTTTGTAGGAATGTTGACGGATTCTCGTTCGTTCCTCTCCTATCCTCGTCATGAATATTTTCGTCGTACTTTATGTAATTTATTGGGGGGTGATGTGGAAAACGGTGAGATACCTTTGTCGGAAATGGAGCGTGTCTGTCAGATGGTTGAAGATATCAGTTATTTTAATGCTAAAAACTTTTTTCATTTTTAATTAGTGTCATCTTATCTGTTACAATAAACTGAGTCGGGAATTCGCTTTGCAAGCCTTTTTCCGGCTTTTATTTTAGATGTGTGGGTGTCGCATTGGCAGAAAATCTTATCTTTGCGTCCTATTATCAATTTAAAAAAAGAAAAACATAAATGAACAATTCCCCTCAGCCTGCTGCCAAAGGGTTCACAAGAGCCTTTTATGTCAGCAACACAGTCGAACTGTTTGAACGCATGGCTTACTATGCTGTGTTTATCGTTCTCACTATTTACTTATCTACTATTTTAGGTTTTAATGATTTTGAAGCAAGTATGATTTCCGGTCTTTTTTCCGGTGGATTATACTTGCTTCCTATTTTTACCGGAGCATATGCCGATAAGATTGGTTTTCGTAAATCAATGCTTGTTGCCTTTTCGTTATTAACTGCCGGATACTTTGGTTTAGGAGTATTGCCTACATTGCTTGAAAGTACCGGGTTGGTGAGCTATGGGGCAAGTACCCATTTTAGTGGATTGACAGATAGCGTTTTCCGTTGGTTGATAGTGCCGGTTTTATTTATAATCATGATAGGCGGCTCATTTATTAAGTCTGTTATTTCGGCTTCTGTTGCCAAGGAAACAACCGAGGCTACCCGTGCACGTGGATATTCTATTTTCTACATGATGGTTAACATCGGTGCTTTTACCGGAAAAACAGTTATCGATCCTCTCCGAAATATGATTGGTGATCAGGCATATATTTACATAAACTATTTCTCCGGATTTATGACTCTCATTGCTTTGTTGACTGTTTTCTTTTTGTATAAATCAACTCATACCGTAGGAGAAGGAAAAAGTATGCGTGAGATCGGACAAGGTTTCTTGCGTATTGTCACCAATTGGCGTTTATTGATTCTAATACTTATTATCACGGGATTTTGGATGGTGCAGCACCAACTTTATGCCACGATGCCAAAGTATGTAATTCGTATGGCAGGTGAAACAGCCAAACCGGGATGGATTGCTAATGTAAATCCTTTTGTTGTAGTATGTTGCGTTAGTTTTGTAACTCGTTGGATGGCAAAACGAAGTGCTATTACCTCAATGAATATTGGTATGTTTCTGATTCCGGTCTCTGCTCTATTGATGGCATGCGGCAATCTTTTGGATAATGAAGTTGTTTCTGGAATGAGCAACATTACATTGATGATGATTGCCGGTATTGTAGTTCAAGGTTTGGCAGAATGTTTTATATCTCCCCGTTATCTGGAATATTTTTCTCTACAGGCTCCCAAAGGTGAGGAAGGTATGTATTTAGGGTTTAGTCATCTTCATTCTTTTTTATCTTCCATTTTCGGATTTGGTCTTGCCGGCGTTCTGCTGACCAAGTATTGTCCGGATCCAACTTTGTTTGAATCCAGAGAGGCTTGGGAAGTTGCCAGTGTGAATGCACATTACATCTGGTATTACTTTGCGGCAATCGGTTTGGTTGCAGCAATTGCTTTGCTTATTTTTGCAAAAATCACTGATTTCATCGATAAAAAGAAGAAAACTAACGTCTGATTGTTTCCTTTTTTATGTATATTTGCCGACAATTTGCCATAAAAGTTGCCGGCAATTTGCATTAAAAAGAAAAGAATAATGAAGATTAGATTTATAAGCCTGGCCAGTGGCAGTAGTGGAAACTGCTATTATCTAGGTACCGAAAAATATGGCATACTGATTGATGCGGGTATTGGAATTCGTACCATTAAAAAATCACTGAAGGACATAAATGTGACTATGGACTCAATACGTGCAGTATTTATTACTCACGATCATGCCGATCATATTAAAGCTGTAGGACATTTAGGTGAGAAATTGAATATTCCGGTATATACTACGGCACGTGTACATGCAGGAATTAATAAAAGTTATTGTATGACAGAAAAGTTGCATGGTTCTGTACGCTATTTGGAAAAAGAAGAACCGATGCTATTGGAAGATTTTCGTATCGAGTCTTTTGAAGTTCCGCATGATGGAACAGATAATGTAGGTTATTGTATAGAAATTGACGGAAAGGTTTTTTCATTCCTTACCGACTTGGGGGAGATTACTCCAATCGCTGCCCGATATATTTGCAAAGCCCACTATCTGATCATTGAGGCTAATTATGATGAAGAAATGCTTCGTATGGGACCTTATCCGACATATCTGAAAGAGCGTATCTCAAGCAAAACAGGTCATATGAGTAATATAGATACCGCCAACTTTCTTGCGGAAAACATAATGGAGCATCTTCGTTATATTTGGCTTTGCCATCTGAGTAAAGATAATAATCATCCGGAGTTAGCATATAAGACAGTTGAGTGGAAATTGAAGAGTAAAGGTATTATTGTCGGGAAAGATGTGCAACTACTTGCTTTAAAGAGAAATACGCCTTCGGAGCTCTATGAGTTTGAATAAATGTGAGAAAAAAGAGTAAAAAACAGGCCTGTTTATTTGGTAATATAAAATAAAAGCCATACTTTTGCAACCGCAAACGAGAAACAAGCACTCTTAGCTCAGCTGGTAGAGCAATTGACTCTTAATCAATGGGTCCAGGGTTCGAGTCCCTGAGGGTGTACAAAAGGAGATTATAAATAATCTCCTTTTTGTTTTTGGTGACATTTTGAAATATTGTTTTATCTTTGCCACCGCAAAAATTAATTTGATGAAAACAACTTATCAGTTTAACATACTCGTCAATCATTTGGAGCTGGCTTAGCTACAGTTCCATCCTATTTTAGATATACCTTAGGTTTTTCAGGGAGGTATCCTATTCTTTCTTCTTCTGTATAGATGCAATAGGGAAATAATTTCATTCTTTATCAAACTTATTATGAATAATTGGAAGAAAAAGTTTATCATTATATGGACAGGGCAACTATTTTCTATACTAAGTAGTTCTATTGCCCAGTTTTCTATTGTTTTGTGGATTAGTCTTAAAACGGGATCTGCGGAGGTATTGTCATTTGCAACTATCGCTGCTTTATTACCACAAGCTTTATTAGGCCCTTTTGCCGGCGTCTTTGTCGATCGTTGGAATCGTAAATGGACTATGATTGGTGCTGACAGTTTTGTCGCTCTCTGTTCCGGAGTGATCGCTTTACTGTTCTATTTGGATATAATCGAATTATGGCATATATATCTTTTACTTATGTTGCGTTCGGTTGGCGGTGCATTTCATACGCCTGCCATGAAATCCTCTGTACCATTGTTGGCACCGGAAAAAGAACTTATGCGCATTGCGGGTATCAATCAAGCTATCCAGTCGATTTGTAACATTGGTGGTCCGGCTCTTGGAGCCATATTGCTTCTTGCGTTTGACATGAGTCTTGTCATGCTTCTAGATGTATTGGGAGCTATAATAGCTTGTACAGCTTTACTTTTTGTGTATATTCCCAATCCTAAACAAGAAAATACCTCAGCTAAAAATGTACTTTATGATATGCGAGATGGATTTAATGTAATTATGCGTAATAAAGGAGTCAGTTGGGTAATGGTAACTGAAGTTCTGGTTTCATTTTTTGTTATGCCAATGGTGGCATTGATGCCGTTGATGACTTTGAAAAATTTCTCGGGAACAGCATATCAAGTAAGTTTGATAGAAACTCTTTTCGGTGCTGGCATGTTGGCCGGTGGTGCCTTATTGGGTGTATGGAATCCAAAGATACGTAAAACCTTGCTGATTGCTATTTCCTATTTTTTGCTTGGTGCGGCATTGGCATTTTGTGGAATACTTCCGGCTGATGGTTTTGTACTTTTTGCAGCATTAACAGTGGCACAAGGTATAGTTGTCCCATTTTTTTCCGGGCCTTTTACCTCATTACTGCAAACTCAGTTTAAACCGGCATATTTAGGACGTGTGTTTTCTCTTTTTGACAGCGTGAGCTTATTGCCTTCTATCATTGGGTTGTTCATTACCGGATTTATTGCTGATAGTTTAGGAATAGCCAATATTTTTATCTGTTGTGGGATAGCAATTGTATTTACCTCAATTTTGATGATGTGCATTCCGGCTGTCAGAGATCTGGAAAAGCAAAGTAAATAGATATGGGATTGGTTATCCTAAATAAAAAGCTGATCACCGTTCGTGCTTCTTTACTTATCATCGGTAAAGAATCGCAAATGGTGATCCAGCCTCTATAGGATTACAATAGGAAATATGATCAGACGATAAAAGCAATAGCCAATTAAAAAATAAATTGAAATCGTCCTTGAAAAACACTAAAGTTTTTGCGGCTGATCTCTTTTATACTGGCTCCGGGTATCAGATAGCTATAGTTTAATTTTATACCTATATATTTATTAATATAATAGTTGAGTCCGATGGAGATATCTTTTTGTTCTCCTCCCCAAATGGCGGCATCCTCATCGTTGAGTGTCAAATAGTTAAATCGTGAACAAACCTCCAGACTTTTTCCTTCCGGACGACCGGCACATGCAACAGATTCATCGTACAGATAAGTTTCTCCGGATAAAAGCCAAGAGCACTGAAGGTAGGCTCCTTGTGCCACATAGTTCTTAAAAGCATTGTCTCGTTCCACATGAGTACGTATATATTCACTTTGCAGGCAGAAACGGTGATAATAAACCAGTAATTCTGTGCCATATTTTATCTGATATGCTGCATGATCAATAGTAGCCATTGCAATATTTCGGTTATCAATCGTACTCACACCAGGAGATTTATAGATAAATATGTTTTTATCTTCTTCATTTAAGGATTCGTTAGGGGTGCGGTAATTGGCCGCAAAACCTATATGAATAAGTTTCTTGCTATCTAAAACCGGACGATATACTACCCTGCCATCCAAAGCATATCCATGTGACGCTTTTTTTAGGTTGTTGACTTCATTATCCATGAATGCCCCTCCTGACATATAATGACGTTTGTTTCGGTAACTATAAGTGATTCCCATTCGCCTGCCGTTTGTTAATGCAAGAACAGCTCCTGGAGATTGATTAAAGCGAATGTCGAAAGTGCTGCACATCATTTCTAAACTAAACGGTTCGTAGAATTGTCCGACTTGTATAGAATGGTTCTTGTATGTGTACTTTGCAAAAGCATCTTTTATTGTCGCTTTATTGCCGGTATAGCCTATTTCAAGTTTCATATCCCAATTTTGATATGCGACTTTTGCACCTATCCGAAGATCACTGAATTCAACTCCATTACCAAAATTATTATCATTCTTGAGATAAACACCGCCATCCAGAAGCATACGTCCTGTCACTTTACATTGTAGTTTATCCGGATTAGACTGTGCTGAAGATATCAAAGCGTAAGATATACCTAATAGATAAAATAAGGTGTGTTTTAAATATAAATTCATTCGTTATTAGATTTTTAGTTTTGCTGTTTATTTCGACTACAAAAATACATCAAAAGAAATATAGATGAAATGAATATTATAAATTATTGATATAATGGTATGCCCAACCGCTTGAAATATTATAATATTAATGTAATAAAATTGATGTGGAGAATTATCAGCATAGTGGATCTTATAAAATATTATATCCATATCTGTTGGATTATAATAGTTTACGTGAATTATTCGATAGAGAGTATTATAAAGCCTATCTAAAAAACTCCTTAGGATATTTTTCTTTATTCAAAGTATAATTTGTTTTTTACTAAATATTAATCTGAAAATTTCTTCTTTGCTATACATCATTGTGAATGAGATCGTTTGTTTTGTGTGATTATTTGCAACTTGATACTTAAAAACAACAGTTTATTCTTTATACGGAATAAAAGACATTATTCCGTATTAAAAAAGTCTCTTAAATATTTGCCATTTAAAAATAAAGGTTTACCTTTGCACCCGAAATCAAGAACGCTTGATGGCAATGCACTCTTAGCTCAGCTGGTAGAGCAATTGACTCTTAATCAATGGGTCCAGGGTTCGAGTCCCTGAGGGTGTACAAGTTAAAAAGGAAAAGCTCTGAAAATCATTTATTTTTAGGGTTTTTCCTTTTTTATTATTTCAGGATATAATGAAAATCTGAGGAGAATTTCTCTTTCTGATAATACAAAAATCCAAATGAGTTCAATTAAATGCCCTATACAAGTACGTCCATTTGCCATCTAGAAGTTGTTTTATTTCTTCTTATAGATCACTTCTCTAAGTCCAGCCATAAAGGAGTACACATACCAGTTCGCTAAATGGGAGTATCGTCTGATTGACAGGTGTAAAACCGAACAGAGGAGCAATAGAACGAATGAGGCAAAAATTGATTTTATACGTTTGTCATTGTTCTTATGAAATGTTAGCATTCTTACGCTGACATCAGTTTCTTTTTAATGATAATACCCTTCAGATTGAAAAGTTATATGTAAAATTGATGAGGATATTGAGTTTTATGTATTTGACAGTAAATAGATGGATAATTATAGCAAAAAGACTGGAAAAAAATGGTTTTAATTTTGTTTTTAACTCCAAAACTTACTATCTTTAGGAAATTGATTATTATTGGGGGCAATTAATAAGTCCTGGCCCACAGGCGAATGATATGAGAATACAATTTGAAATCAAAGAAAAATTACCTGATATTATCGGGGAAATTCTGAATTCCGAAAAATGGATGACCCTTATTAAGGAAGATATTTCGGGTAGGAAATTGGTTGTAATCCGTGATCAGGCATTCGATTCGGAGGCAACTGTGGAGATTTATTCTCGCGAAGTGACTATTAAGACAGCATGGTCCAGATACACTTATCGGCTGTTTGTTTTAGGAGACTGTGTATGGTGTGAGTATAATGGTGCTTATCGTGGATTATTAGAGCAAAAACTGTTACCATCTATCACCCCTAAAGAGAGTCTGTTGGATTCGGAAGTTCTGGACAGCTCATTGTATGGGCATGAAAAGAAGAAACTTCGGGAATATGCAGAAGATAATCTTAAACTGAAAAAATTCAGACGTGAGAATTTTAATGAAAATCGTACAGGGGTAGCTCCTTTTGATCATCCAAAGAAAGTATATGATGAATTCATTAAGGAAGACTACATTGCTCCTTCCTCGAAGGAGAATAATAAATAGAAATAATGAAAGGAGGACATACTATTGTATAGATCCTCCTTTATTTTTTTATAGATTCTACTCGATATCTTCCATTTCGGGTGCATCATGTATACTTTTTACGATAAATGTCCATATAATGAACAAAAAGAATAGATAGAAAAATAGATAGTCCATAGTTACTTTTTTTTATATTGTTGATATAACAGATCAGATATCAAAAAGATGCTCACATTATATTTTTTTTGCAATACCGATAAAAAATGCATTGCCTTTTTGAAGCAATGCATTTTCTTTGAAGTCAATATTTAATAAAACAGTTATTAATCATCGGAATAGCCATACTCTTTGAGAATATTTCTGCCTATTTCTTCAAGACAACTTTTCAAGAACTTCCATATTTCTTTCATGATTATATTCGCTAATGTTTATTGATATAACAAAAGTGATAATTTATGGGTCGGATATTATTCTTGTTTTTTTCAGATTTTATCGTTATTTGATTTGTATCAAGTAAACAATACAAAATTGCCAGTTGTTTATATTATAAAATCTAAAAATATAAACTTATGATTTACAAATTTTTATTTCCTCTAAAACCAGACAGTGCCGGAGCATCTCTATTCTTGTTGATTCTAAGAATTTCGTTTGGCCTGTTGTTGATGAATCATGGTATACAAAAGTGGAGCAATTTTCAGGAACTTTCCACATCCTTTCCTGATCCATTAGGGCTGGGTTCTCCCCTCTCTTTAGGATTGGCTGTTTTTGCAGAGTTGGCATGTTCAATGGCCTTTATTATAGGCTTCTTATATAGATTGGCTATGATTCCGATGATTTTTACTATGGTAATTGCATTCTTTGTTATTCATGCCAATGATGTTTTTGCAATGAAAGAGCTGGCGTTAGTATATCTGATTATTTTTGTTTTGATGTATATTAGTGGTCCCGGGAAATATTCAGTTGATTATGTGATAGGACGACAACTCAAAAACAAACGAAAATTGTAAATGGAAAAGTAACCTAAATTTGTTCTCTTTGACTAAAAAGATTATATTTGCAGCATATAACTGGATCATTTTTATATAAATGATCTATAATATTAACGTAATAACAAATAATAAATTTAGTATGAAAAAGAACAGATTGACTTTGGTTGCTGCCATTTTTCTCAGTGGTACTATCCTATTTAGTTCATGTGTAGGATCATTCGGACTGTTTAATCGTATTTCTTCCTGGAACCAGTCTATTGGTACGAAATTTGTGAATGAACTTGTTTTTCTTGCTTTAAATATCGTTCCGGTATATGGTGTTGCTTATCTGGCGGACGCTTTGGTTATCAATTCTATTGAGTTCTGGAGTGGAACCAACCCGATGGCTAATGTAGGTGATGTTAAGAAAGTGAAAGGTGAGAATGGGGATTATTTAGTAAAGACTCTTGAAAATGGCTATTCTATCACTAAAGAAGGTGAAGATTCAGCTATGGAGTTGATTTATAATAAAGAAGCAAATACTTGGAATGTTGTTGCCGATGGAGTTAGCACAGAGCTATTGAAAATGAACAATGACGGTACTGCTGAAATGAACTTACCGAATGGAGATAAAATGAATGTAACTCTTGATGCACAAGGTATGATGGCTGCACGTCAGGCTACAATGGGTGGACTGCTCTTTGCTGCACGTTGATTATTGAAATAAATAAAATATAAAGATGAAACTTAAACTCTGAGAGTAAGTTTCATCTTTTTTGTATCTATCTCCCTGTAATGTATAACTAGAATGGATAGCCTACTGCAAAATGGAATGCGAAATCGCGGCTGAATCTAGGATGAATAATAGGATAGCGCTCTTTTGCTTTTTTATATTTAGGATTTATAGCTTTCATCCCCCCATCAAAGCGAAGTACAAAAAAGTCTAAGTCAAGTCTGAGCCCTAATCCATAAGCAACGGCAATCTGCTTATAAAACTTATCAAATTCAAAAACACCACCCGGCTGATTTTCATATTCGCGAATAGTCCATATATTTCCTGCATCGATAAATGCTGCTCCACGAAACTTCCAGAATAGACGAGTACGGTATTCGATACTTGCATCCAGTTTAATATCTCCGGATTGATTCATGAAATTCCCATCTCCGGCAAAGGATCCCGGTCCTAAATTGCGTACGGACCATCCTCTAACACTGTTTGCTCCTCCTGAAAAATATCTTTTTTCAAAAGGAACTACTTTGGCATTTCCATAAGGAACAGCGATTCCTATTCCGGCATGAAATGCAAGAGAATTACGATGGTCAATAATAATATTTTTGGCAAAATCAAAATCTCCTTTTAAATATTGTGCATATGGTATACCTAAAATAGCATATTCGCCATCTTTATTTTTTCTCATATTAATCATTTTCGAAATTCCGTAAAGAATATTACCTGCTGATTCGAAGCCAGCCCGTATAGAATAAGAATTAGTTGTAATTGTATTATTGACAAGAGCTCCACCCGCACTATTATAGCTATAATTGTATCCCATACGTACAATCAAACGATTTTCATAATTATATTTGAGAATATAATTATCTTTATCCTTATTAATATAATCTTCCTGGAATTGAGACGAAATCCAAGGCAGATAGAGATAACTGATATCCAACAAATCGATGCGATGCTGTATTTTCTGTTTTTGCATCCATTTATAGCTCCACGAAGCCGAGGCAATGGTACGTGAGAACTCCGGACGTAATTGATAATTATATTGCAAGCCGAATTCTGTGGTTGCTTTTATTCGTCGTTTAAAGTCAGACGTGAGAAAAGGAAACAAGAAATTGGGGAAATTAATGCTTGTTTCGACTCCGTATTCAGTATAGTTATGGTTCTTATAACCCGGTTGTAATCCCGAAATAGCCTCGTATGCTCCACGAAACTTTATCATGAAGGTTTCCGAGCCGCGGAATAAATTTCTATGTTGAAAAGAAACAGATGCGGCAGCTCCCAAATCTCCTGCAGAATTAGTGCCTTCCAGTTCAAAAGAGATAGATTTATGCTTGCTTTTAGTTAGCATGACATAACAATTTAATTGGGTGCTATCACCATTTTGAGTTTCGAAAAAACGAATATTAGTATATTTGAGCGCCGATAGTCGCCCAAAGTAAGTATAAGTCTTCTGTACATTACGTTCGTCATATAAATCTCCGGATGCAAATCTCAGGTTATCCACTAACACTTTGGGACGTAAATATAGCTTGTCTTTATAGTAGATCGGAAATCCGTTATAATGCAAGGAATCGTTGATCTCAATGCTACTCAAAGCTGACGATTGCAGAACATCATAATCGGTAATGAAATTGATTTTGTTAATCTTATACTGAAAATGCTCTTTAGGAGTATCTCCGACATAAGTTTTATAAGGTAATAAGTGTAAAGTGAGATCCACCTGATGGGTATTGCGGGCAGTGTCAGCTGTATAAGTAATGTAATCCTTATTAAATTTATAATAACCGTTACATAATAGATAGTCTGTAATGCGCTGTCGTTCCGCATCAAGTACATTTACATCGAAAAGCATTCCTTTTCTTAACATTGATTGGGTAGAATCATTCCGAAGATATTCTGCTATTTTCTTATCAGAAATATCATATTTCAGTGTACGTACAATATAAGGTTTGCCTGAAGTGATTTCATAAAATAATTTTAGCTTTTTCTTTTTCGTTTTTGTAGTTCTTTTTACGCTAGCTCCCATATATCCTAAATTTTGCACTGCTTTAGCAATTTCTTCTTGCGAGCGTATAGCGTCGGATTCATTGTATATTACCGGAGCATCTCCTATTTTACGCAGGAATCGATTGAACCATTTTGTAGAATCCCGTCCGGACCAATTATATACATATAGCTGGGTTTTGATGGTACTGAACCATTTAGAATTAGGATTCTGGCGAACATAAAGTCGCATGTCCGAAGGTTTTATTTCTTTGTTGTCAGTATGTATTTTTACCTCATCCAATAGATAAGAGCCATCCGGTACAAACTTAGTGGCAGAGCACGAAGCCAGTGACAAAGCAAGATAAAGAAGAATCGTGTAAAGAATCCCTTTCTTCATATACGGTTTTTAATAGATTATGCCAAACAAGATACAAATATAAACCATATTTTTCGTTTGGGGAAATAAAAATGCCGGAAGAGCTGAAAAGCATCTTCCGGCATTTTTATAGATGATTATATCATTTAAGTGTAAAACGGACTGGAAGTGTAAACCGTGAATTCACTTCCTGACCATTTTTTTGTTTTCCCGGAGTCCAGTCAGGCATTAAATTTATGATCCGTATGGCCTCTGCGTCAAGTGATGGAGATACACTTTTCACAACTTTCGGATCAATAATTTTACCATTTTTGGTAACAACAAACTGTATCACAACCTGACCTTCCTGCTTACTTTCAATAGCTTGTGCCGGATAAGTAATATTCTTGTAGAGAAACTCGAGACACGCTTTCATTCCTCCCGGAAATTCGGGAGCTGTGTTCACTATATCATATACTTGGTCTCCCAAGATAGATACACTATCCGGTACAGCTTCTTCTTTTGAAGCGACAGTGTCTTTCACTTCGGTAGTGGCCTGATCATTACTTGTTGTTTTGCTTCCACAATTGCTAAATAATAACAGCATGGCTACTGCCGACAAAAATATCAGGAATTTACTTTTCATAATTCTTTGAGTTCTTTTTTCGTTCAACATTTCAATTAGTTTTTAAAGGTAATACTTGAGTGAATATTTAAATTTGCTGCAGCCGTTCAATATATTCCAAGGATTCTGATATATACCTATTGTTTAAAGTTTCTCTATATTTAATAGAGGAGGAACTTTTTCTAAAAACAGTAAATTATAATTCTTTTCTTTTATTATATTTTACATATTCATAGAAGGATTCTCTACTTTGTATATCAATATAATATCATATAACAAATCTACTAAAATTAAGTAGATTATACGATTTTATCAATATAAATATTGTTAATGGGAATGAAATTAATCCATAAAAGGAAGGTAAATATGATAGCTAATTAAGAATATCTTTATAGCTTTGCCATAAAATGAGATTTAGATGAGCATATTAAGTAAAAATAGAATAAAATATATTCGTTCGCTGGAATTAAAGAAAATCAGGAAAGAGGAAAAAGTTTTTTTAGCAGAAGGTCCGAAGCTTGTTGGTGATGTATTAGGGTATTTCCCTTGTAAACTATTGATAGCAACATCTGATTGGCTTGAGGAACATCCTGCAGTTCAAGCAGCAGAAGTCATTGAAGTAACTTCAGAGGAGCTTTCCCGTACCAGTCTGTTGAAGACACCACAACAGGTATTAGCATTGTTTGAACAACCTGAATATGAAATCGATATGGAAGCTATCCGCAATTCTTTGTGTTTGGCTTTGGACGATATACAAGATCCTGGAAATCTTGGTACGATCATTCGTCTTGCCGATTGGTTCGGAATTGAGCACATTTTTTGTTCGCCCAACACAGTTGATGTGTTCAATCCCAAGACAATACAAGCCACTATGGGAGGAATTGCCAGAGTAAAAGTGTATTATACAGCTTTATCGGACTTGATGCATTCGTTAGGGAATGTACCTGTATATGGTACTCTTTTAGATGGGGAAAATATGTATGAACAACCTTTGTCGAAGAATGGAATTATAATAATGGGCAACGAAGGAAATGGTATCAGCCCTGAGATAGAGAAGCTGGTAAACCGTAAGTTATATATCCCTAACTATCCTGCAGAACGAGAGACTTCAGAATCACTAAATGTTGCTATTGCTACTGCAATTGTCTGTGCAGAGTTTCGGCGACAGGCTGCATTGTAACAAAATTGAAAGGATATAATAAATAAGCCCGCCATTTCATATCTATGGTAACTTTCGGAATATAAATACTTTGTTTTTCTATATTAGTAAAGTTAAACAAAGTATTTATATCTGATTCTTCTTGTGGAGTCAGTAGTATGACACCCGGAAACCATTCTACAGACTCTATTTCTTCGCTGAAAGGAAAGATATAACAAATATATCCTCCTTCTATTTCTATCGCATATTGCTTTAGAAATCCACTTCCCGGAACAAATAAATAATGTGCAGCAAAACGCTTCATATTCTCTTTTAATTATTCTGACGACGTAATGGCCTCCTTGGATTGGTCCTTTGTTGTCTTTCCAATTGCTGTTTCTCTTTTTCTATCTGCATCTCTTTTTCACGTTGTTCCGGTTTAATAGGCCGGACATCATTATTAGGACGATTCAGATCGTTCGGATTCGTACGTTGATGGGGTGATGATGCTTGAATAGTGTCTTTGGGAGTTTTCTTCTGAATAGAATCGTCATTACTTTTTTCTTTTATTGAATCAGTTTTTAGAGAATCTCTACCTATCTGTGTTATTGAATCATTTGCATGATAACGGGTCAATGAAATATCACTGACCAGAAGTGTTATTGATTCCTCAGATAGCGGACAAAAGATAAATCCTTTTATCTCCTTGATATTCATTGTATCCGATTGGAGACGAATATTTTGAATGCCAGATTTAAAAATGTGCTTCACACAACTATGGGTCACTGTGTCGTTTTCATAAACAATCTGCATAGCCATTATTGGAGCCATTGTTGAATCAGGAATTTCACTCAGGAAGTTATATTGCATTTTCCAAAGCAACACATCGCGTTTTTTGAAGTTCGTATCAGAAGGTAGAGTGAACGTAAATTTATTGTTTAATGGAGCCTCTGTTAATTGAGCAATTCGCTGCCATGCCCAAACATCGATGCTGTCACCTGGAGCAGACATCTTAGGTTTATTGTCACGTAATGCAATCAGATGGTTGATAGCATTTTGCTGCGCTTTCAGTCTTTTGTTCACTTTCTCATAGATTTCCGATAATATTTTTGTATTTCGGGTATACCATACCATTGATGAGTCGAAAACTTCTTCTGTCGTACCATACTTTTTGAATACTGCTTCGACGTACAATGCCTTTTTATAGTTCTCACCACCGGGCATGTTCTCTCCCATCGCTTTGGCAATGTGATAATCGTATAATAAATTTTCCATCTCCGATTCTGATATGACGCTGTCCGGCCTTTTCACCTTACAAGCAGATACAATCAGTACCAAAAGACAAATACAACATAATTGAAATCGGAAAAACTTTTTCATTACCTGTTTTTTACTTTTTAGTCACAGAATGATGATATGAATCATTCAGGTATTTGCTGTAGAATAGTAATAAGGCAATAATTCCGCAACTAATGGCGGCATCTGCAAAATTAAAGATCGGACTGAAGAAAATAAAATGTTCTCCTCCGACAAAAGGCATCCATGTTGGCCAGTTGGTATCAATGATCGGGAAATAGAACATATCGACAACTTTACCATAGAACCAAGTAGAATAACCGCCGCCATCAGGCATGAAACTGGCTATTTGTGAATGTGTACTTTCGTTGAAGATGACTCCATAGAATACACTGTCGATGATATTACCCAATGCACCGGTTAGAATTAATGATACACAGATAATATATCCGGTCTTTAATCCTCTTTTTACGATTTTGTATAGATACCATCCTATTAATCCTACTGCAACGATTCGGAATGTAGTTAAAAAGAGTTTCCCAAAAAGCTCCATTCCAAACGCCATACCATTATTTTCAGTGAAATAGATATAAAACCAGTCCGTAATGCGAATACTTTCATGCCAATACATGTGAGTTTTGATCCAAATCTTTATGACCTGATCAATAATCAAGACAGAAAAAATGACGAGTATAGCGATTTGTCCTTTCGTGAGTAGTTTTTTCATCTTTGTTAAGCTATCAGTTATACAAGTTACGAGCTACCAATGACAATCAAAAAGAGGAACACAATATAGTTGTGTGAAACCCTTGTTTCTTGTAACAGGTAGCTCGTAGCCTACTATTTATTTCTTTCCACTGTTCTTTGCTTCGATGCTCAGTGTAGCATGAGGCACAGCACGCAGACGCTCTGCAGGAATTAACTTTCCAGTTTCGCGGCAGATGCCATACGTCTTATTCTCGATACGTACCAAAGCAGCTTGCAAGCCTTGAATAAACTTCAACTGGCGTTGTGCCAAACGTGTGGTTTCTTCTTTTGACAACGTATTCGCTCCTTCTTCCAAAACCTTGTATGTAGGAGACGTGTCATCTGTATCGTTTCCGTCCAGTCCCATTAGACTTAGTTTTAACTGTTCATAGTCACGTTGTGCCAATTCCAGTTTTTCATTGATGATGACGCGGAATTCTTCCAGTTCCGCATCCGAATATCTTGTCTTTTCTGCCATAACTTTTACTGTTTATAGATTATTAGTATTAGAATTATTCTTTCACTACATTCACAAACAAAGAGAAGTCGTCGAAATTCAATTCTGTTCCGTCTTTTACTTCATCTGCTAAAGTAAGGGATGTACCCAAAACTTGGTTACAAATATAACTATTATATTCATTTACCGCATCATCAGTCTGCGGATTTTTAGATAATGTTAATTTTATTTTGTCTGTAATCTCGAAACCGCTTGATTTACGGATATTTTGAATGCGATTTACCAATTCACGAGCAATTCCTTCACGACGGAGTTCGTCTGTCACGGTAACCTCAAGTGCAACAGTCAGTTTCCCTTCATTGGCAACCAACCATCCCGGAATATCTTCACTGAAGATTTCCACATCCGCCGATTCTATCACAGCTTCTGCTCCGCCCAAATCAAAGGTGTACTTACCATTCTTTTCAAGTTCTGCAATAGCTTCTTGTGACATTTCTGCTACAGCAGCTGCTACAGCTTTCATTTGTTTTCCAAATTTTGGTCCCAGTTTTTTGAAGTCACACTTCACTTTTTTCACCAGAACACCTGCCGCACCATCCACAAACTTGATCTCTTTTACGTTCACTTCGCTCATGATTAATGCTTTCACGGCTTCGATATGCGCTTTTTGAACTTCATCTACCACGGGAATCATAATACACTGCAATGGCTGGCGAACCTTAATGTTTACTTTACGGCGTAATGCCAGCACCATGGAAGTAACATCTTGTGCCATTTGCATTTGTGCTTCCAGTTCTTTATCAACCATTTTCTCATTGTATTCCGGGAATTTGGCAAGATGGACAGACACAACGTTATCACGACCTGTTACTCCGATCAAATCACTGTACAAGCGGTCTGCATAGAATGGAGCGATAGGTGCCATCAGTTTGGCTACAGTCTCCAAACATGTATACAGAGTCTGATATGCAGAGAGCTTATCTTGAGTGAATCCACCACCCCAGAAACGTTTACGGTTCAGGCGAACATACCAGTTAGACAGATTATCATTTACAAAATCTGAAATTAAACGTCCGGCTTTAGTCGGTTCATATTCATTGTAGCAAGTATCTACCTCTTTTACTAATGTATTCAAGACGGATAGAATCCATCGGTCAATTTCCGGACGCTCATTCATCGGAAGATCGGCTTCCTTGTATTCAAAACCGTCTACATTGGCATACAGGGCAAAGAAAGAATAAGTATTGTATAACGTTCCGAAGAATTTACGGCGTACCTCTTCAATGCCATCAACATCAAACTTCAGGTTGTCCCATGGAGAAGAGTTAGTGATCATATACCAGCGTAACGGATCAGAGCCATATTGTTCAATAGTAGAGAATGGGTCAACAGCATTACCTAAACGTTTAGACATCTTGTTGCCATTTTTATCTAATACTAATCCATTGGAAATAACAGCCTTATAAGAGACGCTATCGAATACCATTGTTGCAATGGCATGTAAAGTAAAGAACCATCCGCGAGTTTGGTCTACTCCTTCCGCTATAAAATCGGCCGGGTATACCTGATGACTATCCAACAATTCTTTATTTTCAAATGGATAATGAATCTGAGCATACGGCATTGCGCCCGAATCAAACCATACGTCGATCAAGTCTGCTTCACGTTTCATCGGCTTCCCGTCCTTTGAGACAAGGATAATATCGTCTACATAAGGGCGATGAAGGTCTATCTTATTATAATTCTCTTCATTATATTCACCCGGTACGAAACCTTTATCTTTATAAGGATTCGACTGCATATATCCTGCAGCGACTGATTTTTCTATTTCATTATATAGCTCTTCAACCGACTCGATACATTTTTCGTCACTGTTATCTTCTGTTCGCCAAATCGGTAATGGAGTACCCCAATAACGAGAACGGCTTAAGTTCCAGTCATTCAGGTTTTCCAGCCATTTTCCAAAGCGACCGGTTCCGGTAGACTCCGGTTTCCAGTTAATAGTCTTATTCAATTCTATCATGCGTTCTTTGCAAGCTGTAGAACGAATAAACCAGCTGTCCAGCGGATAATATAGTACCGGTTTATCTGTACGCCAGCAATGGGGATAATTATGCACATGCTTCTCTATTTTGAAAGCTTGATTATTAACCTTCATCATCATACAGATACTTACATCCAATGACTCATCCTGATCGGACAGGTTTGGATCATATGCATTCTTCACAAAGCGGCCAGCATACTCTTTATATAAATCTACGTTAACGCGCTGTTTTATAAAGTCTTCATCCAATTCATCTAAAGTATAGAATTTACCGGTCAAATCTACCATCGGACGAAGTTCTCCCTTTTTATTAACCAACTGTAGCGGAGGTATGCCGGCAGCTTTTGCTACTTGGGCGTCATCGGCACCAAATGTAGGTGCAATATGTACGATACCTGTACCGTCTTCCGTTGTTACATAATCGCCCAAAATTACTCTGAAAGCACCTTCGCCCGGATTTACCCACGGAATTAATTGCTCGTATTCCATGCCTACCAAATCAGGACCTTTATATTCAGCTATCACTTTGAAAGGAACCAATTTATCACCTGCCTTATAATCTTCCAGCTTCAGTTCGGCTGCTTTCGGATTAAAATGTGCATTCAATAACGCCTTTGCCAATACCACCGTGATGGGTTGTCCTGTATATGCGTTGTATGATTGAACTGCTACATAATCAATTTTAGGGCCGACACAGAGTGCGGTATTTGAAGGTAATGTCCATGGAGTAGTGGTCCATGCCAGGAAATAAGGAGTGCCCCATTGTGCCATTTCCGGTTTGGGGTTCTTCATTTTGAATTGTGCCACTACTGTCGTATCTTTCACGTCCCGATAACATCCCGGTTGATTCAGTTCGTGTGAACTTAATCCGGTTCCTGCTGCCGGAGAATAGGGTTGGATGGTGTATCCTTTATACAGTAATCCTTTTTTATACAATTGTTTTAGCAACCACCACAAGGTTTCGATGTAACGATTATCATATGTAATGTATGGATGCTTCATATCCACCCAATAGCCCATTTTGTGGGTCAGGTCTTCCCATTCCTTTGTAAACTTCATCACATCCTGACGACAGTGAGCATTGTATTCGGCTACTGAAATTGTTTTTCCAATATCCTCTTTTGTGATTCCCAAAGACTTTTCAACCCCCAACTCAACAGGAAGTCCGTGTGTGTCCCAACCGGCTTTACGTTTCACCTGATAGCCCTTCATCGTTTTGTAACGACAGAAAATATCTTTGATAGAACGAGCCATTACGTGGTGAATACCCGGCATACCGTTAGCTGATGGAGGTCCTTCAAAAAATACAAACGAAGGACAGCCTTCACGTTCTGTCATACTCTTGGCGAAAACTTGGTTTTCGTCCCATTTTTTCAACACGTCCTTATTCACCTTCGAAAGGTCGAACTGCGAATATTCGGCAAATTTCTTGCTCATGGCTATATTTACAATTTTACTATATTACAATTTAAGATTGGGATACCCTCCCTATTTTAAGGGTGCAAATGTACAAAAACATTCGTTTTCATACAAGAAAAGGCTTTTTAATTTCAGTATGATAGAAAAGGCTATCTTGTGAAAAGAGTGTAAAAAGTAGTAAGGGGGGTGAAACAAAAAACTACATGTCTTGTTTATCAGTGAAATTTTAAAACCTATATGTTATGAATTACGGTATAAGTGTATTGTTCAGAGCAATTCCCTTGGCAATGGCTCTGTTTTGTTTTGGCTACGGGGCGTTTATCAGTGCATATGGCGATGACTCTAACCGACTGGTAGCAGGTCCGGTAGTTTTTTCATTAGGTATGATTTGCATTGCATTATTTGCAACTGCCGCTACTATTATCCGGCAAATCATACATACTTACGGGCGAGGTTCTTTATATGCATTGCCTATTATCGGTTATCTGGCCGCTGTTGTCACAATTATTGGCGGAATTTGCATGTTTACCCGATCTACCTCTGCCTCCTCTTTCGTAGCTGGACATGTAGTTGCCGGAGTGGGACTGATAACTACTTGTGTAGCAACCGCAGCAACATCTTCTACCCGTTTTTCATTGATTCCTGCCAACTCAAAAATGATTGGTAACGGTATTCCTAAAGGAGCGTTTACCAAGGGGCAAGAGCTTATATTAAAAACAATAGCTATCACTATATCGTTGATTGCCTGGATATGGGCTTTCGTTTTATTAGCCAAGAGCGATGTACATCCTGCTTATTTCGTAGCAGGGCATGTGATGGTAGGTTTAGCTTGCATTTGCACAAGCCTGATTGCTTTGGTTGCTACTATTGCCCGTCAAATCAGAAATGTGTATACGGATAGAGAACGTAAAAGATGGCCAAAACTCGTATTGTTGATGGGAACCGTTTCGCTTCTTTGGGGACTGTTTGTTATTTTTTCCGATTCAAGCACCACTAACGGAGTAATCGGATACATCATGATTGGGCTTGGGCTGGTTTGTTACAGCATTTCAAGTAAAGTAATTCTGCTGGCGAAAATTTGGGGAAGAGAATTTGCTTTGGCCAACCGCATCCCTCTGATTCCGGTATTGACGGCGTTGGCCTGTTTGTTTCTGGCTTCTTTCGTTTTTGAATTGGGTACGACGCATGATGATTATTTTATCCCTGCACGCGTATTAGCCGGTTTGGGTGCCATTTGCTTCACTCTCTTTTCAATTGTCAGTATTCTTGAGAGTGGAACATCTTCAAAATAAATATAAGGGTGTCAAAACTCACCACAGAGGACACAGAGTAACACAGAATCGATTTTAAATTGTTGATTATTAATAAAAAAAAAGGTTCTGTGATACTCCTTGTTACTTCGTGGTGAAAAGAGTTTTGATACCCTCTTATTCATAAAATTTGTTGAGTGAGATATAATATTCTAATCGGGAATTGGGTAATGTGAATGACATGTAATTGCCCAAATATACAGTTGGGCAGCCGGTTTCACCAAGAACTTTTCCTGCATGAGATTTTTTAATGGCAGATGCAAATGTCGAGGCTCCGGAATAAGTGGATTCATTTACCAATACTGTAACTGCTCCTTTATAAATGTCTGCTTTATCCCGGTTTCCCTCTACGAAAGAATCCCGAATAGCAAATAAAGAACCGTCAGGTAAATTTTTGATCTCTTCATAGGTTTCCGGATGTTTTTGTTCATTGTACCGTTTTGAGTACGAACTGATTTTTAAATCAGTTTTGATATATAATGTATAAGCATCATGCGATAAGTATGACAGAAGCATGTCAACTCCGGCACTTGACCCTCCTTTGTTATTCCTGACATCTATAACCAAATTGGGTACATGTTCTCTGTTAATCACCGAAAAGACTGAGTCACAAAATTGTTTTAGTTGTGGTAATTGATATAAGTTCATTATTTGCAGAGTAGCAGTCTGTTTATCCGGACTTAGAGTATAAACAAATTGTGGCAGACTTTTGCCAAGTCGTGCTTTTAAAACAGGGAAGGCATCTATTTGACTGATACCATTCAATGATTCTTTCCAGATCTTTTTTCCTCTTTTAATTGTAAAATCATATTTTTCACCCCAATTATATTTATACCATAGCAAAGTAGAAAGATAACTGGTCAATTGATTTTCCTTAATAGCGTTTCCTTTTTCAGCTCCCAGTAAGAGATACAATTGGCTTAATATGGTTTGACTATTTATATTATTCATACATATTATTTCATCATTTTCCTGTATTGAACAGGATATTAGAGGAAAATCAACCAATATCTTATTCTCTACTATTTTTAAGCGTAGAGGCAGAGTCAGCCCTCCATTATTCAAATAGTCAATTCTGTCTTGAGTAGCAGGAATTGTGAAATTAGTATGACCATCTTTAACAGATGCAACAAATGGAGAGACTATAAAGTAAAAATCAGAAAGGTTTCGTTCTTTATTCAACAAACGATATATTGAATCATGTTTCTTTTCAAATTCTTTTTGTGTTTGATACACAAATAAGTCCGGATGTACCTGATGTAGTAAGCTATATAAGGTGTCAAAATCTTCCTTTTGCTGGCGGGAGGTTAGTATCTGAGCATTTATTGGGATACTGAGATTACATAAAATAATTGTCATCAGAATTAAAGATGGAGTTTTCATGTTTTGCCGTTTTAAAATTAGACATTGGTGATTAAAGCTATTTAGTGAATGCTAATATAGATAATCTTTTTGGAAAACTACTTTATTCTAAGTACTAGTTTATATTTTATATTCCAGTCATCCCCAGCCGATATTATGAATAGTAGTGTGCCTTTCTAATTTAAATCTACTTCAAAATTGTATTTAATACAAATTAATAGCCCTTTTATACGTTTATTGGCATATTTTTACTTACTTTGCACCATATAAAGGCACAACTATGCACAAAAAACTATTAGTGACTGCATATTTTGTAATAGCAGCATTGTTGCAAACTCTGGCAGGTAATTTCCCCTTATCCTTTTTTGCATTCCCTCTGAATGTGATTGTGGCAGTTATATGGATTTATTCGTTATGGCGTCTCTATAAAGAAGGGAATAAGTTGCCGTTAACCCGTTTTCTGTTATCTTCCCGGACAAGTGTTCTATCGATCCTTTTATTAATAGGTGGCAGTCTGGTTATCGGCTTGTTTCCTCAGTTATCGGAAGCAGAAGCAGATTCCATTCCAGGGGTTTTAGCTTCGTTGGGATGCTATAATTTCATGACTTCCTGGATATTCATTGCCATTCTTTTCCTTTTATTGAGTAATTTGGCAATGGTGATTATTCATGCTTTTTATCATTGTGTGCCGGCAAAGAAGCGTTTTATCCTGAACCATTTGGGATTATGGCTCGCTTTATTTGCCGGATTTTTCGGTAGCAGTGATGTTCAGACTTTACGCATCCCGCTTTATGCCGGACAACCGGGACGCGAAGCTTATAGTATGGATGGGAAAGCCTATTATCTGGATTATGAACTGGAACTCTATTCTTTCAATACAGAATATTATCCGAACGGGATGCCTTCGCGTTTTGCTGCAGATGTGCGTATTGGAAACCGGAGAACTACACTTGAAGTAAATCATCCCCACAGTTACCGTTTGGGAGAAGACATTTACCTGACCGGATATGATACACACAACATGGGAAATACCCGGTATTGTATCCTTCAAATAGTTCGTCAACCTTGGAAATATGTTATGGTAGTTGGCATTTTGATGATATTGACAGGAGCTGTTTTGTTATTTATTAATGGTCCTAAAAAGCTGAAACATGATAACCTGGGATAACTTCTATTTGTTCGCAGTCGCTTCAATCTGTCTTTGGTTGACAGGAGCTATATTTGCACTTCGTTCGTCAGTACGAAGTAGAATGGCTGTTGTGCTCACTATAGCAGGCATCACCTGCTTGGGAATATTCATTGCCGGGCTGTGGATATCTCTGCAACGTCCCCCACTCCGCACTATGGGCGAGACCCGTTTATGGTACTCTTTCTTTATGGGTATTGCCGGGTTATTGACTTATATTCGTTGGAAATATCGATGGATACTTTCTTTCTCCACCTTATTGTCCACTGTCTTTGTAATAATCAATCTGCTGAAGCCGGAGATACATGACCAGTCGCTTATGCCGGCTTTGCAAAGTATTTGGTTTATTCCCCATGTCACCGTCTATATGTTCTCCTATTCCGTATTGGGATGTGCTTTCATCATAGCCCTCTGCGGTCTTGTCCATCACAAAGAAGAGTACCTGGTGACAGCAGACAATCTGGTCTATTCCGGAGTGGCGTTTTTGTCAATCGGAATGCTTCTCGGGTCTTTGTGGGCTAAGGAGGCATGGGGTAATTATTGGAGTTGGGACCCCAAAGAAACCTGGGCGGTAGTAACCTGGATGGGATACCTATTATATATACATCTGCGCTTGCGAAGGAAGTTTCGCAAAAAGATGCTGTACGTCATACTGATTTTCTCCTTTCTGGCATTGCAGATGTGCTGGTATGGAGTGAATTATTTGCCTTCGGCTCAACAAAGTGTACATTTATACAATCGTAATAATTAACTTAAAGAATGCACAATGAAGAAAAGTACAAAATTTATCATCGCATTGCTTGTGACGGTCGGGGCACTGGCTATCACTTACCGTGTTGTAAACCAAGCACCGTCGAAAGATCTTGCTGCTGATGCTCAGATGCAGGAAATCATTACTTCGGGGGGATGTTTACAATGTCATTCGGGCAGTCCGGACCTTCCTTTCTATGCCAACTGGCCCGTTGCAAGCGGAATGGTACAGAAAGACGTAACGCAAGGTTATCGTGCTTTCGACATGACCGAAATGGCTGAAGCTCTGAAAGCCGGTAAGCCTGTCGGAAAAGTAGCACTTGCTAAAGTCGAAAAAGTAATCATGGACGGAACGATGCCCAAACATGCTTATTACATGGTACATTGGGGATCGAGCGTAACAGATGCCAAGAAGGAAATGGCTATGGCATGGGTTAAACAACATCGTTTGGCACATTATGTTAACGGACTGGCTGCCGCTGAGTTTGCCAATGAACCGATACGTCCCATCGCAGATTCTATTCCTGTGGATATGCGTAAAGTCATCTTGGGAGATATGCTCTATCATGACACTCGCCTTTCGGCCGATAACACCGTTTCATGTGCTTCGTGTCACGGATTGAATACCGGTGGTGTGGACAATAAGCAATATTCGGAAGGTGTAGGCGGACAGTTCGGAGGCGTAAATGCTCCGACAGTGTATAACGCCGCTTACAATTTCGTCCAGTTCTGGGATGGACGTGCCGGAACACTTGCCGAGCAGGCTGCCGGACCTCCTTTGAATCCGGTCGAGATGGCCTGTCAGTCATTTGATGAAATCATTGCGAAACTGGAGCAGGATGCAAACTTTACCAAAGCCTTTTTGGCTGTATATCCCGATGGTTATTCCGAACAGAATATCACGAATGCGATCGAGGAGTTTGAAAAGACACTGCTTACTCCGAATTCCCGTTTCGACCTTTATCTGAAAGGTGAAAAGACTGCCATTAACGATATAGAGCTGGCCGGATACGAATTGTTTAAGAAATACGATTGTGCTACATGTCATGTCGGTGAGACACTGGGCGGCCAGTCTTACGAACTGATGGGCGTAAAGAGAGACTACTTCGCAGATCGGGGCATTGAATTGACAGAAGAAGATAACGGACGTTTCAAACAAACCCGGAACGAACGTGACAAACATCGCTTTAAAGTGCCCGGTTTGAGAAACATTGCCCTGACGGCTCCTTACTTCCATGACGGCAGTATGAAAACAATGAAAGAGGCTGTAGATTACATGGCCAAATATCAGATGGATCTGAATCTTCCGGAAGATGAACTGAATAAAATCGTTGCTTTTCTGGAGACACTGACCGGGGAGTACAAAGGTAAGCCCCTGACCAACGATAATCAGACCAAAGCATTATAACCTCTCTCAGGTAGATATAAGAAAAGGATACTCTTTACAGGGTATCCTTTTTAATTTTATGTTATAAATGGATTAGTTACGGGGCAGAGCTTCTTTAACAACCATCTGACGGCCTTCGTATTCAGCTCCGTTCAACTCAGAGATCACATTTTTTGCTTCATCGTCGTTCGGCATTTCAACGAATGCGAATCCTTTTGATTTGCGAGTCTCGCGATCGATGATCAGTTTTACTGAATCAACTGTTCCGTACTCTTCCATTACTTGTCTCAAATCTGCTTCCTTAACACGATAGCTAAGGTTTCCAATGTACATGTTCATAAAATAAAAAAAATAAAAATTGATAAATAAATTTAGAAACAACAGAAGTTTGAGATTAGATCTGGATTCAACTGATTCAGTAGAAAATAGAGTAAAATAAAACAATCAATTGTTTTCGTCGGTAAAGTACGTCATAATATTTGGATTATCAACTATAAAAGGGCATTTATTTTTCAATAAACGCCCTTTTCTTTTACAGATGTATCTCTGTTAATGCTTACTCAGATAGTTGGCTACTCCGTCTTCGGTAGCTTTCATGGCGTCTTTGCCTTTCGACCAATTGGCCGGACAAACCTCACCATACTCTTCAAAATGTTGTAAAGCGTCTACCATGCGCAATACTTCATCCACGTTACGTCCCAGCGGCAAGTCGTTGATGACGCAATGTCTTACTACGCCCTCCTTGTCGATCAGGAACAGACCACGGAAAGCTACCGGTGTCCCTTCGCATACCCAATTGCCATTTTCATCGGGGGCATAGCTTCCGGCCAGCACTCCATAACTCTCAGAGATTGACTTAGAAAAGTCGGATACAATAGGATACTTCACGCCCTGGATACCTCCTTCGTTCTTGGGCATCTGCAACCAAGAGAAGTGAGAATATTCAGAGTCGACCGAACAACCTACCACAGCGACATCACGTTTTTCAAACTCTTCGAGCTTTTCCTGAAATGCGTGCAGTTCGGTGGGACATACAAAAGTGAAGTCCATCGGGTAGAAGAAGAATACTACGTATTTTTTCCCTTTATACTGATCCAACGAAAAGTTCTGAACGATTTCATGCCCATTGATTACAGCCGTGGCATCGAATTTCGGCGCTTGTTTTCCAATTAATGATCTCATAATTCTCTTATTTTAGAAGTTATTAAATGATTCATTTCGGAAACAAAGCTATCAGAATCTTTGTTTACTGCCAAAGTTTAATGATATATAATATCTATCGGTCAATAGACAAAATCTATTAAGGCTTCTTGAAGCGCACTTCATATACATCATTTCGCCTGTCCTTCAGGTTGCGAACGCTGCCGTAAGTGTGTAGTTCGTTCAATAAGTCGAGATCTACATCCGAAACCAGGATCATTTCTGTATTCGGAGTTGCTTCGGCACGCTTTCCGTCTGTCGGAAAAGCGAAATCGCAAGGTGTGAATACTCCCGACTGAGCATATTGAATATCCATATTGTGCACACGGGGAAGATTGCCTACACTGCCGGCTATTACCACAAAGCATTCGTTCTCAATGGCACGTGCCTGTGCGCAGACCCGAACACGCGAATAAGCATTTTGTGTATCGGTGAGAAACGGTACAAACAGAATCTGCATTCCCTGGTCGGCCATCAGACGGGAGAGTTCCGGAAATTCCACATCATAACAGATCAGTATGCCTATCTTTGCACAGTCCGTATCGAATGTTTTAAGCTGTTTGCCGCCGCTCAGTCCCCAACTCTTTATCTCGTCCGGGGTGACATGGAGCTTTTCGTACATTTCGTAAGTTCCGTCGCGTCGGCAAAGAAATCCGGCATTGTACAGCAATCCGTCTTCTTTGATCAGCGGCATACTTCCTGTGATGATATTGATGTTGTAGCTGATTGCCAGATTAATGAAGCGATCGCGGATTTCTTCGGTATATTGGGCCAGCCCGCGGATGGCCTGTGATTCGCCTTTGTCATTGTACTTTGACATCAACGGTGCATTAAAGTATTCGGGGAAAAGCACAAAATCACTCTTATAGTCGGATACCGCATCTACAAAAAATTCTACCTGTTCGAAGAGATCGTCCAAGGTCTTATAACTACGCATCTGCCACTGCACCAATCCTACACGGACCGTTGTTTTGGGTGCCAGATATTCTTGCGTAGGCGGCTGATAGTAAATGTTGTCCCATTGCAAGAGACAGGCGTAGTGTTTTGATTCTTCATCGTTCGGCAAATAATTGGTCATCACCTTGCGTACGTGAAAATCATTGGAGAGTTGAAAAGTGAGCACCGGATCATAGATTTCGCGCTGACGAACACGGTCGATGTACTCTTTGGGACGCATCTTGTCGGCATACTTATGGTAATTCGGGATGCGACCGCCAAACATAATCGCTTTCAGATTCAGCGTTTCGCAAAGTTCTTTGCGATATTCGTACATGCGCCGAGCTAGTCGTAACCCGCGATATTCGGGATGGATAAAGACCTCGATGCCATATAAGATATTCCCTTGGGGAGAATGGGTATTGAAAGTCTCCTTCCCCGTGACCTGGGCATAGGTATGATCGTTTTTCACTTTATCATATTCTACAATGATAGAGAGTGCACAGCCGACTATCTTTTCGTCGACCACAGTAAAAATTTGTCCTTCGGGGAAAATTTTAATTAGTTTCTCAATCTGCTCGTGTGTCCAGAACACATCGCTTCCGTCCGAATATACACGTGTAAACGATTGGGATAATTGAGCGTAATCTTCAATCTGGAGGTTACGGATCTGTACCTTATTGATTTTATGAGGATAATCCATAGTAACTTGTATTAAAAAAACATTGCAAAGGTAAGCTTTATCTTTATAACCGGACAGCTTTCATATAATTTTATACCTTTGCATTTCATAACAACTATCAAGAGTATGCGTAAATTTATTATTTCTTTCTGCTGCTATGTCTTCTTTATTTTTACTTTGGCAGCGCAGGACAAGGCTCCGCATTACACCGTAATTGTTTCATTGGATGCCTTCCGCTGGGATTATCCGGCAATGTATGATACCCCTAACCTGAACCAGATGGCCCGCGAGGGAGTAAAAGCGACCATGCTTCCCTCCTATCCGGCGTCTACTTTCCCCAACCACTATACATTGGCTACGGGATTGGTGCCTGACCACAACGGTATTATCAACAACACTTTCTGGGATGTAAAACGTCGTCGCCAATACTCTATGGGAGATCCCGCCACGCGGAACAATCCCGACTACTATCTGGGTGAACCGATCTGGATTACGGCACAAAAGCAGGGAGTGAAGACAGGAAACGTTTATTGGGTTGGTTCGGATATTGCCATCAAAGGCGGTTATCCTACTTACTACCGGGAATATGCCGAGAAGCCTCGTCTTACTTTTGAACAGCGGGTGGATTCGACCATCGCTCTTCTGGAAAAGCCGGAAGCGGAACGTCCCCGTCTCGTTATGCTTTACTTTGAAGAGCCGGATGGCGTGACCCATCATCACGGTCCCCGCAGTGTAGAAGCTGCTGCCATTATACACCGTATGGATAGTTTAGTCGGAATGTTGCGGCAGGGAATTGCATCGCTTCCTTTCGGTAAGGATGTCAACCTGATTGTCACCGCCGATCATGGAATGACCGAGATCAGTGACGACCGCGTGGTAGACATGAATAAGTATCTGCGTCCGGAATGGTGTGAGGCTGTGGATGGACGGACCCCGACCTCTATCTTCACAAAACCGGAATATCGCGACTCGGTATACTATGCCTTGAAAGATGTACCCCATATTCATGTGTGGAAAAAGGAGGAGATTCCTGCCGAATTAAACTATGGAAGCAGTGACCGTATCGGTGATATTGTAGTGGCTCCCGAGTTAGGATGGCAATTTACCGATGTACCACGTGCCTTGAAAGGTGCTCATGGATATTTTCCGCAAAGTCCGGATATGCAGGTAATGTTTCGTGCCTGTGGGCCCGACTTTAAGGCAGGGTATGAATCGAAGGGATTTGTCAATGTGGATATCTATCCGCTGTTGGCCCATTTATTGAAAATTACTCCGGAGAAGACAGATGGACAGTTCGAAAGAATAAAAGACATTCTGAAAGATGTGTCTTTTTGATAATTTATTACGTGTAAAATCGCATCTTTCCGTCCATCGGGCAAGATGACTAAAAAAATCGTCTGCAATTTGAATCAGCATTTTTAAAAAGGAAATCCATCTATATGTATTTACTGAAATATATATAGATGGATTCTCTTTTTAACATCTCTATGATAAGTAAATAGGGTAAATAGTAATCATTCTTCTATTTTATTTCTATCGTACGAATATAACCAAATAGAGAAATATCGTCCTCGTTTTTGCTCCCATTCGATATCATTAGACCATACGGAGCATATGTAGTAACCATCCTGACCGGATGGTTACGCCTTAATGAGTGGATGAAGTAAGCTTTTTGCCCGTTTGCTTACTTTAATTCATCTAAAAGTCGGTAGCTCCACCCCTTTCAGAAGCAAGCTGAAAGGGGTGAAACTACCGACTACGGTTTGCTACGCTTCCGGTTTACCGGATTCTCAAGAAGTGCATGTTAGCCAAAAGGATGTATATGCTGCATTCGGTCGGCATTTACTTCGATTTGCTTTCAATGTGGAATGACGTAAGATCTACTCCGGTTAACGCTTCTTCCAAAGTTTGCTCATATCCTCCAATGTTTTTCCTTTGGTTTCCGGCACCCAACGCCATACGAAGAGGGCGGCAATCACACAAATGATTCCGTAAAGACTGTAGGCAAACATCGGACTGAAATCATAGAGCGCGGGGAACGTAGATGAAACAATGTAGTTGAATATCCATTGAAATGCCACAGCAATGGCCACCGCTTTGCCACGGATGGTGTTGGGAAAGATTTCGGATATCAGTACCCAACAGATGGGTCCCCATGACATCATGAAGAAAGCTGCATATACAATGACCGACAGTACGGGAAGTAGCCCCTTGATGCCCATACTGTCACACAAGGCGACTGCAAAGGCTCCGACAGCCATACCGACGGAACCGATGATAAGCAACGGTTTCCGTCCGAAACGGTCGACGGTGAAAATAGCTATCAGTGTAAAGACGATATTGACAATGCCCATGATGACGGTTTGCATCATTCCTCCGCCTTCGGCACCGGCATTTTCGAATATTCGCGGCGCATAATAGAGCACGGCGTTGATGCCGATGGCTTGCTGGAAGACAGAAAGCAGAATACCGATAACAATCACCGCCGCACCGTAGGTGAACAGCTTCTCTGTCTTTTCCTGCGAAGTGGCTTTTATTTCGGCAAGAATCTCTTGTGCTTTTGTGGCTCCATTCACTTTTTTGAGAATGGAATAAGCCTTCTGATCCTGATCAATCATCACCAGATAACGGGGAGTTTTGGGTACGAAGAAGAGTAACATGCCGAAGAAAGCTGCCGGAAAGGCTTCGGAACCGAACATATAGCGCCACCCTTCGGTAACAGTCCACATATCCGACTCACTACTTACAGAAAGTGTGCCGGCAGCATCTTTCAGGATAACAGGATTCTGGTGGTCGCCCGAGATCAGGTAGTTTACAAAGTAAACCACAAGCATGCCGAAGATTATGGCAAACTGATTGCATGACACCAGTGTACCGCGAATGTTGGAGGGAGCTATCTCGGCAATATACATGGGACAAACAGCGGACGCCAGTCCCACTCCGATGCCTCCCAGAATGCGGTAGAGATTAAAGGTGATAAGCAAGTTCATATTAGCCTTCCCATATTCAAAGAACAGGAATTCAGGATAATAAGACCCCAGTGCCGAAAGGAAGAAAAGTACGGCGGCCAGCCGTAGTGAGTTGCGGCGTCCCAGCCGTGAAGCGAAGATGCCGGACAATGCACCACCCAAGACGCAACCGATCAGTGCACTCGAGGAGGTGATGCCGTGCATCACTTTGTCGTATTGAAAATCTGTGGCTGTGAGGAAGAAGGCTTCGAGCCCTTTCTCAGCTCCTGAAATTACAGCGGTATCATAGCCGAACAGCAATCCGCCCAGGATGGCTACCGATGTAATGGAATACAGGTAGAGCTTGCTACCCTCGTTGGTATGATTCATGGCATTAGCTTTTTTTGAATTACGGTCTGCAGGCAACAAGAGCCTGCAGACCGTGAAATACGGACTTATAATGAGTAGATATTAACGAGTGCTTCATACAGTTCCTGTTGGCCGCTGGTCTGCTTCGGCTCTCCGTTGGTTTTGGCATAAGCAACCAATTCCTCCAGGCTGAGTTTCCCTTCTTCGAACTCCTTGCCTTTGCCCGCATCGAACGAGGCATAACGGTCGGACAACATTTTCCGGTAAGGAGACTCATTGAGCAGATTGGCAGCGCTTTCCAAGGCACGTGCCATAGCATCCATTCCGGCAATATGTGCGATAAAGATATCTTCCGGGTCAGTAGAGTTCCGGCGAGTTTTGGCATCGAAGTTTGTACCGCCGTTACCCAATCCGTCGTTACGGATAATCTGCATCATGGCTTGTGTCAGTTCGAAGTTGTCAATCGGAAATTGATCCGTATCCCATCCGTTCTGATAATCGCCGCGGTTTGCGTCGATAGACCCCAACATTCCGTTGTCTACAGCCACCGCCAGTTCATGTTCGAACGTATGTCCTGCAAGGGTGGCATGATTCACTTCGATATTCACTTTGAAGTCTTGATCCAGTCCGTGAGTCTTCAGGAAGCCGATAACTGTCTCTGTATCGACATCATACTGATGCTTTGTCGGTTCCATGGGTTTCGGTTCAATCAGGAAAGTGCCCTTGAAACCACGTGCACGTCCATAATCACGGGCAATGGTCAGCATCTGTGCCAGATGTTCTTTTTCGCGTTTCTGATCAGTATTCAGCAACGACATATAGCCTTCGCGTCCACCCCAAAAGACATAGTTCGTACCTCCCAGTTCAATGGTGGCATCAATCGCATTCTTTATCTGGACAGCGGCACGGGCCACAACATCAAAATCGGGATTGGTGGCTGCACCGTTCATGTAACGCGCGTGGCTGAATACATTGGCCGTTCCCCACAACAGTTTGATGCCTGTTTCGGCCTGTTTCTGCTTAGCATAAGCAACCAGCTCTTTCAGGTTGGCCTCATAGGCTTCGATGCTGTCGGCTTCCGTAACCAGATCGACATCATGGAAGCAATAATACCCGATGCCCATTTTCTGCATAAACTCGAAACCGGCATCCATTTTATTCTTGGCAGCCTGCACGGGATCAGGGTCACCGTTCCATGGGAACTGTTTGGTTCCGCCTCCAAACTGGTCACCGCCTTCGGCACAAAGTGTATGCCACCATGCCATTGCAAACTTTAACCAATCTTTCATACTACGCCCGTTAATCATTTTCTCGGCATCGTAATAGCGAAATGCCATCGGGTTCTTACTGTCTTTTCCTTCAAATTTAATTTTCCCTATACCCGGGAAGTACTCTTTTGTTGCCATCTTATTTAAAATTTTAGGGGCTTTCTTTCTTCTTCCCAAAGGAAGAAGAAAGAAAGCCGGAATGATTAATATTCTATTCTTAATGATTACTTATTCTCTGTTTCTGTCTGCATGGACTGAGTCAGACATTGTTTCCACCGTGCGTAAGCATCAGTGTATTCCTGTTGTTTGCCGGCATCCGGTTCTACGACTGTCAGCTTATCGAGAGTGGCGAATGCTTCTTCATGGTCTTTATATATGCCCGCTCCCATTCCTGCTCCTTTGGCTGCACCAACGGAACCGTCTGTGTCATAGAGTTCGATGGTGGCTCCCGTCGTACCGGCCAGTGTCTCGCGAAAAACGGAACTCAGAAACATATTGGCGTGTCCGGCATGGATCTTTTTAACGGGGATGCCCATCTCTTCCATAATGTCGATGCCATATTTAAATGAAAAGACGATTCCTTCCTGTGCCGCCCGGATCAGATGTGATTTGTCATGCCTGTTGAAGTCTACGCCGTGTATACCGCAGCCGATTGCCCGATTATTGAGCATTCGTTCTGCTCCGTTGCCGAAAGGAAGGATGCTGATACCTGCACTGTCGATGGGAACGGATGAAGCAAAACGGTTCATCTCGGCGTACGAAATACCTTCGGGGGCAACATTGCGCCTGATCCACGAGTTGAGAATCCCCGTTCCATTAATACAGAGCAATACGCCGAGGCGGGGATCGGCAGCAGTATGGTTGACATGGGCAAAGGTGTTGACACGTGACTGCGGATCATAATTGATTTCGCCGTTTACTCCGTATACGACTCCCGATGTTCCGGCTGTGGAAGCTATCTCACCCGGATTGAACACATTCAGGGAAAGAGCGTTGTTGGGCTGATCTCCTGCACGGTAAGTGATCGGAGTGCCTTCTTGTAGCCCGAGTTCCCGGGCAGCCGTACCTGTCAGTCGCCCCTGTTCGGCGAAAGTAGGCTGGATGTCGGCTATCAGCGAAGGATCGATTCCGTAATATTGCATCAGGAAGTCGGCCGGGCGGTTGTTTCGGAAGTCCCAAAACATTCCTTCGGAGAGTCCCTCTATTGTCGTACATACTTCACCGCTCAGTTTCATGGCGATGTAATCTCCCGGCAACATGATTTTATCGATCTGTTCATAGATATCCGGTTCGTTTTCTTTCACCCATGCCAGTTTTGAAGCAGTAAAGTTTCCGGGAGAATTAAGCAAATGTGCCAGACAGAACTTCTCACCGATTGCCTCGAATGCCCTCTGCCCGTAGGAGACCGCACGTGAATCGCACCAGATAATGGCCGGACGCAGTGTGCGTTGCCGTTTGTCCACACACACCAGACCGTGCATCTGATAAGAGATGCCGATGGCTTTGATGTCTTTGGCATCTACCCGTGATTCCGAGAGAATGGATCGGGTGGAGAGTTTCAAGTTCTCCCACCAACTTTCCGGTTCTTGCTCTGCCCATCCGGGACGTACGGCAATGATGCCCGCCTCTGTTTTCGGAAAGAACGCAGAAGCGACACATTTACCTGTTTCTGCATCTACCAGGCTCGCTTTAACCGAAGAGCTGCCTATATCATAACCTAATAAAAACATGATACTGTTTATTAATTTATTTGTAGTTTAATATTAAATCCCGATTGGGGGTTATCGTCTTGTCTTATTATATATCTTCCTGTCGAACTTATAATAACGGGCTGCCCGATGGGCTACTCCGGTTTGTTTCTCTTCCAGCGGTACAACGTAGTCCATCAGAGCTATCTTTTTATGGAAGTTACGCACATCCACTGCTTTGTCATATACCAGTTCGAACAGGATTCGTAACTGAGATGCAGTGAACTTACGCGGCAACAAGTCGAATAGCATCGAAGGATTAAACTCTACGAATTGCCGGATATAAGTCAGCGCCTCTCTGATTATCAAGTTATGGTCGAAAGCCAATGTCTTTATGTCTTTCAACGCTACCCAACAGGCTTGAAATTCATCCAGATTCTTGTCCAGTGCCCGGTCTATCTTTACCATCGACAGATAAGCTATGGTGACTATGCGTTCCACTTTCGATTGCATAGCCCGTTCCAACCAATGTACATCTTTGGGATTGCTCGTGCGATTTTTGGAACCGAATGCCTTAAATTGCATCAGGTTGACGTTTCGGATACCGGTCAGTTCGAATAAGACCCGCTGGGCTGCTTCGTCCAGGTCTTCATCCATGTAGATCAGACTTCCGGGAAGTTTCATGTCACGATAAACTTTTCCGTTTTCCTCTCCTATCCGATTAATCAGCAGAACCTTGAGTTGTTCTCCGTCAAAACCGATCACTACACAGTCCACTGAGATGTGATTGTTTGCCAATGGGATTTGTTTGGGTATGTCATGCATAATATTGAGTCTTTGATTGCTGCAAATATAGAGATATTATCATGCGGTAAACAAATAAATAATATGCTATAAAGCATTGTTTTTCATATATATACATATCGTAAATTTTACACTAAGGAGTATTCATCTTATTGTATCGATAACAATATGTATTTCTACCCTCGGTGAACGATAGTAATTGTAGAAAGTACAGAAAGCCGGGGAGTCTTTATAATCAGTTCTTTCGGTCGTCGCATACCCTCGAGCGATACGAGGGACTTATTGTATTTTATAGGGTATGTCATTTTGTATCTTCTTTGTTTTTATCCTATCTTTGCCACCAAACTATTAAAAAAACTAAAATGAAAACTTATCCGGTCGTTCTTTCCATTGCCGGCTCCGACTGTTCGGGCGGGGCAGGCATTCAGGCAGATATAAAAACGATTTCTGCTTTGGGAGCATATGCGGCATCGGTAATTACTGCTGTTACCGTGCAGAATACAAGAGGAGTAAAAGCTGTGCATATAGTTCCCGCTGAGATAGTGCAGGGACAGATTGAAGCGGTTATGGAAGATTTGTGTCCGGATGCCCTGAAAATAGGTATGGTGAGTGAACCGGCGCTTGTGAAGATTATTGCCGGGTGCCTGCTAAAGTATCCTCATTGTCCGATAGTTTATGATCCCGTCATGGTTTCAACCAGTGGACGGAAGTTGATGGCAGAAGATGCAATACAGTTGATCAAAGAAGAACTTTTTCCACTTACAAGCCTGATCACTCCCAATCTGGATGAAACGGAGGTACTGACCGGAAAGAAAATCACAACAGCAGAAGAGATGAAAGAAGCTGCCCGGCAGCTTTCAGAAGAGTATCATACAGCGGTATTGGTGAAAGGAGGACATCTGGAGGGAAACGAAATGCAGGATGTGTTGTTTACCGATGGGAACGCCTATATATATAAGGAGAAAAAGATAGAGAGCCGGAATTTGCATGGGACGGGATGCACCCTTTCTTCTTCGATCGCCACTTATCTGGCATTAGGACTTCCTATGGACCAGGCAGTTGGCAAGGCAAAGAGCTATGTAAGCAAAGCTATTGATGCCGGCAAGGAAATAATTATCGGACATGGCAACGGACCGTTATGTCACTTCTGGGGCCCTGAGAAAGCCCGGATATGGGACGATAATAAGGTAGAATAGGCTGAAAAACATATTGCCCATTGCACAATTTCACCAAATCTGTGCTATGATATTGCAAAAATATATAACTTTGCACCCGCAAATTAAATTAAAAAACAAAAATATGAAAGCATTTGTATTCCCCGGTCAAGGTGCCCAATTTGTAGGTATGGGTAAGGACCTGTATGAAACTTCAGCTTTAGCAAAAGAATTGTTTGAAAAAGCAAATGATATCCTGGGATATCGCATTACAGATATTATGTTCAACGGTACGGACGAAGATCTTCGTCAGACCAAGGTTACTCAGCCTGCTGTATTCCTCCACTCTGTTATTTCTGCACTTTGCATGGGTGACGACTTCAAACCTGAAATGACTGCCGGACACTCACTGGGTGAGTTTTCTGCATTGGTCGCTGCCGGCGCTCTGTCTTTTGAAGACGGCTTAAAATTGGTTTATGCACGTGCCATGGCTATGCAGAAAGCTTGTGAGGCAACTCCTTCTACAATGGCTGCTATTATAGCTTTACCGGATGAGAAAGTAGAAGAAATCTGTGCTTCTGTTACCGCTGAAGGAGAAGTTTGTGTACCTGCCAATTACAACTGTCCGGGACAGATTGTAATTTCCGGATCTGTACCGGGTATCGAAAAAGCTTGTGAACTGATGAAAGCAGCCGGAGCTAAGCGTGCGCTTCCGTTGAAAGTAGGCGGTGCATTCCATTCTCCTCTGATGGATCCTGCCAAAGTAGAATTGGAAGCTGCCATTAACGCGACTGAGTTCCACACACCGAAATGTCCGGTTTATCAGAATGTAGATGCCCTGCCCCATACAGACCCGCAGGAAATCAAGAAGAATCTGGTTGCTCAGCTGACTGCTTCTGTACGTTGGACACAGACCGTAAAAAATATGGTTGCCGATGGTGCTACCGACTTCACAGAATGTGGACCGGGTGCCGTATTGCAGGGATTGATCAAGAAGATCGACTCTACAGTTTCGGCTCACGGAATAGCATAAGTCTATTGATAGACCACTCTTAACACACAGCATCGGAATCTTTATGTAGGATTCCGGTGCTGTGTGTTTTTGTTTTAAGGTCATAAGTTACTCTCATCGTTCTATCTGTAAAGATCGCTCTGGGCTGCAATGAAGGGACGCGGACAGTTTACAACTTTTTTGCCAACACTTTTGTTATAATTGGATAATAAACCTATTTTATCCAATGAAAGTACACGAATATCAGGCAAAGGAGATTTTCTCCACTTACGGAATACCTGTCGAGAGGCATGCTTTATGCCATACGGCAGATGGGGCTGTGGCTGCTTATCACCGAATGGGGGTAAACTGGGTAGCCATAAAAGCCCAAGTGCTGACCGGCGGGCGGGGAAAAGCCGGCGGAGTAAAGTTGGCCAATAATGATAGAGATGTCTACCAATACGCTCAAACTATTTTGGAGATGACTATAAAAGGTTATCCCGTCACCAAGATTCTTCTTAGTGAGGCTGTCAACATTGCAGCCGAATATTACATCAGTTTTACGATAGACCGTAATACGCGCTCTGTCACGCTGATTATGAGTGCGGCCGGTGGTATGGACATCGAGGAAGTAGCCCGCCAATCTCCGGAAAAGATAATACGTTGCAGCATTGATCCTCTAATCGGAGTTCCCGATTATCTGGCACATAAGTTTGCTTTCTCTCTCTTTGAACAAGCTGAGCAAGCTAACCGGATGGCAACTATTATTCAAGATCTTTACAAAGCATTTATTGAAAAAGATGCTTCACTTGCTGAAATTAATCCATTGGTACTTACCCCTGTTGGGACATTATTGGCTATTGATGCCAAAATGGTTTTTGATGATAATGCACTTTATCGTCATCCGGACTTACAGAAGTTATCAGAGCCCACAGAAGATGAGAAGTTGGAAGCGATTGCCAAAGAAAGAGGATTCAGCTATGTGCGTATGGACGGCGAGATAGGCTGTATGGTTAATGGAGCCGGTCTGGCTATGACAACTATGGATATGATCAAGCTTTATGGAGGAAATCCGGCTAATTTCCTTGATATTGGCGGTAGTTCAAATCCTGTCAAGGTGATAGAAGCTATGAGATTATTGCTGGATGACAAAAAAGTCAAAGTAGTCTTTATCAATATTTTCGGAGGTATCACCCGATGTGACGATGTAGCCATCGGACTCTTACAGGCGTTTGAGCAGATACAAACGGATATTCCTATTATTGTGCGGCTTACAGGCACTAATGGAAATATGGGACGTGAATTATTGCGTAAGAATAACCGTTTTCAAGTGGCCCAAACAATGGAAGAAGCTACTAAAATGGCTATAGAATCATTAAAGAAAGAATCGATATGAGCATACTTATTGATAAATCTACCCGACTTTTGGTGCAGGGTATCACAGGCAGGGACGGACTCTTTCATGCCAAAAAGATGGCTGAATACGGAACAAATGTGGTGGGCGGAACATCACCCGGCAAAGGAGGAACAATGATAGATGATACCTTTCCGGTATTCAACACCATGCATGAGGCTGTTCGCCGAACGCAAGCCAATACATCTGTTATTTTCGTACCGGCACGCTTTGCTGCCGATGCTATTATGGAGGCTGCCGATGCCGGTATCCGGCTGATAATTTGTATCACAGAAGGAATTCCTACATTGGATGTAATAAAGGCCTACCGGTTTGTCGAACTGAAGGGAGCTAAACTCATTGGGCCGAATTGCCCCGGTCTGATCTCTCCCGGAGAAAGTCTGGTAGGTATTCTTCCGGGGCAAGTGTTCACTCCGGGCAATATAGGAGTAATCAGCCGTAGCGGTACGTTGACCTATGAAATCGTATCACATCTGACTGCTCAAGGTATGGGACAGTCCACTGCCATTGGTATGGGAGGTGATCCAGTTGTCGGACTTTATTTTCGTGATCTTTTGGGAATGTTACAAAATGATCCGCAAACTGATGCTATTGTGATGATTGGTGAGATTGGGGGTAACGCAGAAGAGTTGGCCGCAACATACATTCGTGAACATGTGACTAAACCTGTGGTGGCATTTATTGCAGGGAGATCTGCCCCGCCGGGTAAACAGATGGGACATGCCGGAGCTATTATATCCGGAAGTTCCGGTTCTGCAACCGAAAAGATTTCAGCATTGGAAGCTGCAGGAATCAGAGTTGCCGGTGAACCCTCGGAAATACCGGATTTACTGAAAGGCAGTTTCTAAACAATTCTTTTTTTAATTTATCAAACTACAAATTAAAAGTTATGAGTAGACGTAGACAATTAGAGCATGAAGTGTCTTTAGCTCAGGAAAGAATAAAAAAAGCTCCCAAAGATACTCCTAAAGAAATTTTGAAGACGTGGGAACAAGAGTTAGTCGACTTGGAATTAGAACTCAATAATTTGGTTGACGACGAAGAAGACAACAATGAATGAATCACTTCTCTTTAATCACAGAAAAGCCCGTACATAAAAACTGTACGGGCTTTTTCAAAGGAAATAGAATATTCTCCCGGCTACCTTCGGGAATGGCTACGCATAAAGGGTATACGGCTCCCTCAATTTATCAGTTGTGTAACATTTATAATAAGACGGAATTGGAGGTACTTTGTTCCGCTTCGGCTCATGTTTTAACTGTTTATTTTCATATTTACCTAATTATCCAATGATTTTCTTGTGAGATGTAATAGAATTACTCTATAATTTTTGATGTACATCAAAAACAAATAGTACAAAATGGCATTTTTATCCTATGTCAATTCAATCATCATATATCTCCCTTACATTTGTCATGTTTTCAAGGTATAACATAAAAAGTAGAGATTATGAAATGGGTAAAAAGATTGTTCGATAGAATCGGTAGTTCCGATTCTATGATTTGGGGCTATGTAATGCTCCATGAGTAAAGGATTATAAAACAGGATTTGATTGAAAAAAACGTTTGAAAAAGGAGGCTGGAATCATTCAGGCTCCTTTTTTAATACCGGAAAGATTTCAGCCAAAACGTATCCGGACTTTTAGAAATGCTATTTCTTTTAAATATCATTTTATATTTCATAGATTATCGTCTGAGACCTATTTTCTACGAAGGGGGCACGACTTCAGATTGAATGACATCTGGTTGATGAATCAAATAGTATTTTCTTCATTTTACTATTGCATTTCATTGGTTTGCTTCGACCTTTCTTTAAGTCTTTTCGGGATAAGGCTGTAGGATAAAAGCCCAAATTCGTACCTGAACTAAAAAATGTAAAACCATGATAAAAATACGTTTTAAAAACTTCGTAGTTAAATATTTTTTTGTATATTAGGGACATAACCAAATGATATAAAATGGAATTAGAGACAATTGGAGAAAACGCCGGCAAAGTATGGCGCACCCTGAATGAAATGAGGGGAGAAATATCTATTCAGGAACTTAGTCGGAAAATTAACCTCAGCGCCGAAGACGTTGCACTTGCGGTAGGTTGGTTAGCCAGAGAAAATAATATTTTTATTCAGAGACACAACTACCTGTTATACGTCAGTCATGATGCTTTCTGATTTTATCTCAAGAAGATTGACTGTCTGGGTCTAAAAAACATAATGGGGCGTATTGCTTGACAATACGCCCCATTATGTTTTTATGATTTGGAACAAGTCTGTGCACCGGTTTTCATTAAAAGCCTATCGGTAAGAAAATAGGCTAACTCTACCATCATGATACCGATAATGGCACCTGCCAAAACGTCGCTCAGCCAATGGCGATTATTCAACTGCCTTGTGAATCCGGTGACAACTGCCGGCAAGAAGGTAGCAATACCCGCTAGGGGGGTCTTGAAACCATATTCTTTATACAGTAGTGTGGCAGCCGTAAAAGCCGTAGCTGTATGCCCCGAAGGGAATGAAAGGAAATCGGAACCGTCGGGACGAAGAACCCCCGCCAGTGATTTCATTGTAAGCACTATGGTCCCCATTAATATATAAGAAAATGCAGTAGAGACGAGCATTCGTTTCCAGTTACTACTGCTCTTTACTCCTGTAAGTTTTAGCACGAACATAGCAACAATCGGAAGGTATGGCAAAAAATCATCATACCGATATGCAAAAGTAGAAGCATGCATATTACGTAAATGATAGATATATTGATCAGCACTTGTCAATAACCCGGCCCGCAGGGCACAAACTAAAAAGATACAGGCAAACAACCAAAACATTAATTTACGTGGACTCATATTGTTCTATTATAGGTGTATTGTTATGCCTACAAAGATAATTTTTTTGATGCAGAAGACATTAGGCAGAATTCATATGAAAATATTATTTGTCTTATTATAACATTCATATGAATATATGGGGATGAAACAACATAATGCACATCACATTTTACAATAAATCGAGGCGGGTATCATTCTCAGAAGTAATGCTACGTATTTCCATCTCTTCGAAACATACGCAACTTTTCTTCTTCGAAGGATGGCGCGATAAATCTGTTGTACAGCTTTATCCAACGGAGTAATCCAAAACAACCCCTCTCCTTTTGCCATTGCCGTATCGACAAATCCAGGACGTACATCAGTGATATAAATAGGATATGGTAGCTTGGCTGCTTTTTTTCTTAATCCTTCGGTATAGTTGATTTGATAGGCTTTCGAGGCATTGTATGCCGGGGCTATTCCTTCACCGCGCATTCCGCCTACAGATGAAATTACAATCAAATGCCCCCATTCTTGCTTCTGAAAAAAGTGAAAAGCCCAATCCACTACATTGGTAAATCCTATTACATTGGTTAAAAGAGTCGGTTTCTCTAAAAGATAATCAAGTTCAGGATTTAGCTCCCCTATTCCCGAACAGAATACAAGTATATCCATACCTCCCACTCTGTTCACAAGATTGCTCAGTTGTCGGACTGTATCGGTATCTTTGGTAACATCGGAAACACTATAAAAACAATTTTTATTTTGAGAACAGATCTCTTGTAGTTTATCTTCTCTACGCCCCGTAATACCAACTGTATTTCCTTCCCGGAGAAAGCGCTCTGCTAATCCTTTACCGATTCCGGAAGTAGCTCCTATAATAATAACTTTTTTCATTTTTATATCTTTTAAAGTTTGCACAAAGGTATCGGGTTCGGAACACATGGATCTTGACTGAAATCAAGATTTTACTTTTGTACTAATTTTCTTCGAAGACGACTCAGTGTTTCCGGACAGATCATCAGATAGGATGCCAATTCTTTTAGCGAGATCAAGTTCAACAATTCGGGACAGCGCTTTAAGATTGCCGTATAGCGTTCTTCAGGAGTCATACTATATAAAGAGATCATCCGCTCATATACTTCCCAAAGCAATATCTCAGCTATTTGCCTACCTAACTTTTGATTTGCTTCATTTCGACTGTAAAACTCCTCCAATTGCCTGTTATTGATTACATAAACCGAACAATTACAAATAGCTTGTATATCGACATTAGAATTGTCTCCCAGACGAAAAGCAGGATAATTTCCCACAAAAGAGTGATCAAACGTATAACCGACAATCTTACTTCCTCCACGGCTGTCGGTACAGCAATAACGAAAGGAGCCTTCCGTCACGTAGCCTACCATTTTGCAAGATTCATTTTGACGGCTAAAAAACTCTCCCTTTTTATAATCTGTCAACTGTCCATTTTGAAATATAAATTCTGTGACAGGTTGAAAGTCAACCTTTGACATATATCTATTAAAACCTTTCACTTCTTCATCCATGACATAATTTCATTTTGAAGTGCGAATATAAATAATGCGGATTGAAATATAACATTCAATCCGCATTAAAATGAGTTTCTTTAATTTATCCACAATGGAAGAATTTGCTCACCAGTGCCAGCATCTCTTCCGGTTTGTCCTGTATATCTTTGCGTAGAGTGGCATCATTATAGCTTCGTAATCGACTGATAATACCATCGATCATAGCAGGACTGAATACATTGTACTGTTCAAATACAGTACGCTGTTTCTGTAAACAATCTGCAGATGCTGCACAGCTATCGGGAAGTTGGGCTAAAGCTTTCAACTTGTCTGCATTTTCTTTCTGATGGATATTTACATTAACGTACGTTTGTTCTGCAATAGCCAAAGCGTTCTCTATCTCAAACCCATGCCGACAAGCTACTGCAAGACCTGCCAATAATTGATAAAGATCGGCTGAGCCATCCGGTGAACGCATCTCTACGGTCTGTTTCTGAGTAGTATCATAGTTACTGTCCGATTCCAAAGGATTGGCTAGTGCACACATATCCGTTTGTGCGGACCATCCTAACGGAACACGTACCAATACTGAACGGTTTCGGTCACCCCAACAAACATTGGTAGGTGCTTCCTGATGGGGTACAAGACGGAAGTATGAAGTAGGATTGGTATTGCCGAAAGCCGTAATGGAAGGAGCAAGCTGCATCATACCGGCAATGGCTTTACGAGCGGTATCCGAGAGAGCACCATCTTTCAGCATCTGGTTTTGTCCGTCTTTCATCATTCGCATATGAATGTGTAGCCCTGACCCGGCTTTACCTACTGTAATTTTGGGAGCAAAAGTAATATCATATCCATATTGGTAAGCTAAATTACGGATAACCCATTTGGCAATCATTAATTGATCGGCCGCATTTTCGGCATTGACGGGTAAAAATTCTATTTCGTTTTGCTCATAAACTTTGCCGTCAAGCATAAAATTGCCTACTTCCGAGTGTCCGTACTTTATTTGTCCACCTGTTTGGGCTATATAAGACATACATTGTGTACGGAAATCATTGAATTTTGCATAAGGTCCCGACTCGTGATATCCACGCTGATCGGTAGCCGGAAATAGACCGTCATCCTCGGAAATTACATAATATTCCAATTCTCCCATAGCCTGAAATTCCATACCTGTTACATCTGTAAATGCTTTGCAAGCCTTATGCAGAGTATATTCGGGAGAGCTTTCCAAAGGTTCTCCATCTTTATTAAAAAAGGAGCAAAGCATCACGAGTGTAGGTATTTCTGCAAACGGATCGACGAATGCTGTGCGAAAACGTGGTATTACATACAGATCGCTACTTCCGGCTTCTATGAAAGGAAACAGACTCGACCCATCTACCCGTTCACCACAAGTCAGGATGGCATCCAGATAGGAAGCATTGTTTATCACAAAATTCAGAGTTTTTAGACGTCCGTCCGCAGCAGGATACATAAAATTGACCATGCGGATTTCATTCTGTTGGATATAGTTAATGATGTCTGCTTTTGTAAACTCAGCAGCAGGCTTTTGCAGAAAAGTCACCAAACGGTTGGGACTCATTAATAATTCTTGGTTCATCATACGTTGGTTGTTGTTTCATTATTGGGGTTAACATATTATTTTGAGAACCAAAGATACACAAAAAGTCAGCAAACCAATATTTATTGCCGTAAAAAATAATAGTTCCCTCTTCGGTTAATAGTGATTCGGGTATTCCTTATTTAAAGTTGTTTCTATACTGCTAACTTCTTTCGTTTTTTTATACCTTTGCAGCCGGTTTTAAATAAGGTATAGATTATATGGTACAAAGTCAGACTCAGCCGGTTCGTAGAATTGCATTTCCTATATTAATTGCATTAAGTGTATCTCACTGTTTAAATGATCTTTTGCAATCTGTCATTTCGGCTGTATATCCTCTTTTTAAAGAAGATCTTTCGTTAAGTTTCGCTCAGATTGGATTGATAACCCTAGTTTACCAGATGTCTGCTTCTGTATTTCAACCACTGACCGGCCTTATTTTTGATAAACGTCCTATAGCTTGGTCGCTTCCTATCGGAATGAGTTTCACTTTGATAGGTATGCTGAATCTGGCTTTTGCATCCAATCTGAATTGGCTGCTTGCTTCTGTCTTTATCATTGGAATAGGTTCGTCTGTTCTCCATCCGGAAGCATCCCGTATCACCTTTTTGGCTTCGGGAGGGAAACGGGGATTGGCACAATCACTTTTTCAGGTAGGTGGAAATCTGGGGGGATCGTTAGGCCCTTTATTAGTCGCATTATTAGTGGCTCCTTATGACAGGCATCATATTGCACTATTTGCTATCCTTGCTTTGGCGGCTATTTGTGTAATGTTTCCTATTTGCCGCTGGTACCGTTCTTATCTGAACCATCTTAAAAAACGTCCGATCCATGCAAAAGCATATATCGAGCGCCCGCTTCCTCCTCAAAAGACTGTATTTGCTATCACGATACTGATGATTCTTATATTCTCTAAATATATTTATATGGCAAGTCTGAACAGCTATTATACATTTTATCTGATCCATAAGTTTAATGTAAGCATTCAGCAGTCGCAACTCTTTTTATTTGTATTTCTGGTAGCCACTGCCATTGGTACATTGATGGGAGGCCCCATTGGAGACAAGGTAGGCCGTAAATATGTTATTTGGGGGTCGATCCTGGGAACAGCTCCTTTTAGTTTATTGATGCCACATGCCGGACTCGTATGGACTATAATTCTTAGTTTCTGTGTCGGCTTAATGCTTTCGTCTGCTTTTCCAGCTATTCTGTTATATGCACAAGAGCTGCTTCCCAACAAGTTAGGACTGATTTCCGGACTTTTTTTCGGTTTTGCATTTGGAGTGGCAGGCATTGCATCTGCTGTTCTTGGCAATATGGCCGATAAGTTTGGGATTGATGCTGTATATAATGTTTGTGCATTTATGCCGTTGTTAGGATTGGTGACCTGGTTTTTACCGGATCTGAAGAAAGTGAGAAGTGAAAAACAAGAATAATCAGGAAAGAGACGAAGTTTGTTTTTTATTTTGGACTTTGTAAAATCCGGAATCACTTTTCCGGATTTTATCCTTATTTTATGCTATTTTCTACCAGTTTTTTCCTTATATCAATTCTTCCTTTCATTTATTTTACTAATTTCGTGGCGAACATATATGAATCAAGTAAATGAAAATGGAAAATAGTGTATTAACCGGAAAACCTTATAACATCGGATATGCCTTGAGCGGAGGCTTTATTAAAGGCTTTGCCCATTTGGGAGTTATTCAGGCTTTATTGGAACATGATATTAAACCGGATATTATCTCAGGAGTCAGTGCCGGGGCTTTGGCCGGAGTATTTTATGCCGATGGCAACGAACCCTATAGGGTTTTGGACTACTTTTCCGGACATAAATTTCAGGACTTGACAAAACTTGTAATTCCTAAAGTAGGCTTATTTGCTTTGGGAGAGTTTATTGACTTTTTGAAGTCAAATCTTAAAGCTCAGAAGCTGGAGGATTTAAAACTTCCTCTTATCATTACTGCCACTGATTTGGATCATGGTCGCAGCATGCATTTTCATAAAGGGAATATAGCTGAACGGGTAGCTGCTTCATGCTGTATGCCGGTGTTATTTACACCTGTAAAAATAGGAAACACACATTATGTGGACGGAGGACTTCTGATGAATTTACCTGTATCTACCATCCGAAACGAATGTGAAAAAGTGGTAGCAGTGAATGTCAGTCCGTTGATGGCAGAAAAATATAAAATGAACATCGTTAGCATTGCCATGCGTTCTTATCATTTTATGTTTCGTGCCAATACGTTTCCAGAGCGAGACAATTGCGATTTATTAATTGAACCCTACAATCTAGAGGGTTATAGCAATACTGAACTTGAAAAGGCCGAAGAGATTTTTGAACAAGGCTATAACACTGCTTCTGAGGTTCTGGACCAACTAATTGAAGAGAAAGGAAAGATATGGAAATAATAAAAACCGGATTGGCTGCTTTTGGTATGTCGGGACAGGTGTTTCACGCTCCATTTATCAGCACGAATCCTCATTTTGAACTTTACAAAATAGTAGAGCGTAGTAAGGAACTCTCTAAAGAACGATATCCGCAAGCATCAATAGTACGTAGTTTTAAGGAGTTGACAGAAGATCCTGAAATAGATCTTATAGTCGTTAACACTCCGGACAATACACATTATGAGTATGCCGGAATGGCTCTTGAAGCCGGGAAAAATGTAGTAGTTGAGAAACCGTTTACTTCTACCACCAAACAGGGTGAAGAATTAATAGCTTTGGCTAAGAAAAAAGGTTTGATGCTAAGTGTATATCAGAATCGCAGATGGGATGCAGATTTCTTAACGGTACGTGATATTCTTGCCAAATCCTTATTAGGACGTTTGGTAGAATATGAATCTACATTTGCCCGTTATCGTAATTTTATAAAGCCTAATACTTGGAAAGAGACCGGAGAGTCCGGTGGTGGATTAACCTATAATTTGGGTTCACATCTGATTGATCAGGCTATTCAGCTTTTTGGGATGCCTGAAGCTGTTTTTGCAGATTTGGGTATCCTGCGTGAAGGAGGAAAAGTTGATGATTATTTTATAATTCATCTGTTACATCCTTCGTTGGCACCAAATGTGAAAATCACCTTGAAAGCAAGTTACCTGATGCGAGAAGCCGAACCACGTTTTGCCTTACATGGAACACTAGGTTCGTATGTTAAATATGGAGTCGATAAACAGGAAGCTGCTCTATTAGCTGGTGAAACACCTGAACGTCCGAATTGGGGAGAAGAATCAGAGCAGGAATGGGGATTATTACATACAGAAATGAATGGAAAAAAAATCTGCCGAAAATATCCAGGCATAGCCGGAAATTATGGTGGCTTTTATCAAAATATTTATGAACATTTATGTTTAGGACAACCATTGGAAACACATGCACAAGATATTTTGAATGTGATACGAATAATCGAAGCGGCTTATCAAAGCCATCGAGAAAATAAAATTGTCAATCTTAAATAGCATATATAAAATGAAGAACGAAAACAAAATGATTATTTATCAAGTGTTTACACGCTTGTTTGGTAATAATAATAATCACTGTATCTACAATGGAGATATTTCACAAAACGGTTGTGGAAAGATGGCTGATTTTACTGCCAAGGCTTTGGGAGAAATAAAAAAACTGGGAGCAACACATATTTGGTACACAGGTATTATCGAACATGCCAGTCAAACTGATTATAGAAGATACAACATCCGTCCGGATCATCCGGCTATTGTAAAAGGTAAAGCGGGATCTCCATACGCCATTAAAGATTATTATGATGTAGATCCGGATCTGGCTACTGATGTCCTTGGAAGAATGAAAGAATTCGAAAATCTAGTAAGCCGTACACACAGAGCAGGATTAAAAGTAATAATTGATTTTGTTCCGAACCATGTAGCGCGTCAATACCATTCGGATGCACAACCTGACGGCACCACTCAGCTGGGAGCCAATGATGACCCTAACTACTCTTTTAGTCCGTACAATAATTTCTACTATATTCCGCAATCGGAATTGCATGGACAGTTTGATATGAAGGGAAATGCCTTGGAACCCTATCATGAATTTCCTGCCAGAGCAACCGGAAATAACCGTTTTGATGCTTACCCTAATATTAATGACTGGTATGAAACCGTAAAGTTAAATTATGGTGTGGATTATCAGAATGGTGGAACTTGCCATTTCTCTCCTACTCCGGATACTTGGACTAAAATGTTGGATATCCTCCTTTTTTGGTCCTCTAAAAATATTGATGGTTTCCGTTGTGACATGGCCGAAATGGTTCCGGTAGAATTTTGGGAATGGGCTATCCCTCAAGTGAAACAAGAGTATCCGAATATTATATTTATTGCTGAAGTATACAATCCGCACGAATATAAGAATTATTTATTTCGTGGTAAATTTGATTTTCTCTACGATAAAGTAGGATTGTATGATACATTGCGCAATGTAGCTTGTGGTTATGACTCTGCAAGTGCTATTACTCGTAGTTGGCAGTCTTTAGGGGGTATTGAAAAGCGGATGCTTAACTTCCTTGAAAACCATGACGAACAACGTATTGCATCTGATTTTTTTGCCGGAGATCCACGCAAAGGTGTTCCTGCCTTAATTGTATCTGCTTGCATGAATACTAACCCCATGATGATCTACTTTGGTCAGGAATTCGGAGAAATGGGAATGGATAGTGAAGGTTTCAGTGGACGTGATGGACGTACTACTATTTTCGATTATTGGAGTGTAGATACAATTCGGCGCTGGCGAAATGAAGGAAAGTTTGACGGGAAGATGCTAACTGAAGAGCAAAAACATTTATATGCAATTTATCAGAAAGTTTTGACGTTGTGCAATGAAGAACAGGCAATATCAAACGGCGTATTCTTTGATTTGATGTATGCTAATGAAAATGGATGGAGATTTAATGAGCACAAGCAATATACATTTATGCGTAAATACAAAAATGAATTGCTATTTATTGTCGTAAACTTTGATAATCAGCCAGTGAATGTTGCGATTAATGTGCCTTCTCATGCCTTTGACTTTTTACAGATTCCTCAATTTGATTCTTATAAAGCGGTTGATTTACTAACAGATAAAGTAGAAGAAATCAGTTTACTGCCATATAAGGCAACAGAAATCGCTTTAGGAGCTTATACGGGTAAAATATTGAAGATTAAATTTTAACTTTCTTGATATAAAATAGCCCTTGCAATCAGAATAATCGATGCAAGGGCTATTACTTTATTTACTTACTTTTTCTTATTTGGTTCTTCTCAATACCATTGCTGTACGTGCAGGAATATAGAGTTTCAACCATTCTTTCTTTTCTTTCTTATACAAGGGATCAGACAATGTGAAATGTTTCACACTATCATCTGACAAGCCATTTCCTCCATAAATTATGTTATCTGTATTCAGTACCACCTCATAAGTTCCCGGTGTTACTAAAAAGCCATAATCGGTGAATGATTGACTCGGATTAAAATTGAATACAAAAACAAGATCTTTACGTTGGTATGCTAACACTTGGTCGCCATCGTTGTGCCATATTTCTTGTACAGGGGTTTGCTGGATGTTTTTTACGCTCTTAATTACTTTCAACATATCTGCATCAAAATCACCCAGATAATGATAAGTCAAGTTTTTATTATCGACTAAATCCCATTGGCGGCGAGCATACTTACATGACCATCCATTACCTTCCCGTGGAAAATCGATCCATTCCGGATGTCCGAATTCATTTCCCATAAAGTTCAGATATCCACCGTTAATGGTGCTTACAGTTAGTAAACGAATCATTTTGTGGAGAGCAATGCCCCGATGAACCATATAATTTTCATCACCTTTCTGCATATGCCAATACATATCTGCATCAATCAGGCGGAAAATAATCGTTTTATCTCCTACCAATGCCTGATCATGACTTTCAGCGTACGAAATTGTTTTTTCGTCTTGCCGACGGTTAGTTACTTCCCAAAACATGCTGGATGGTTTCCAATCTTCATCTATCTTCTCTTTAATTGTCTTGATCCAATAATCGGGGATATTCATAGCCATACGATAATCAAATCCATATCCTCCATCTTCCACCTTGGCGGCAAGTCCCGGCATACCCGAAACCTCTTCTGCAATGGTAATAGCCTTAGGATTTACTTCATGAATCAATTCGTTTGCCAATGTTAGATAGCAGATGGCATTATCATCTTGATGTCCATTAAAGTAGTCGCCGTAATTGCAAAATGCTTCTCCCAATCCGTGGCTATAATAAAGCATGGATGTCACCCCGTCAAAACGGAAGCCATCAAAATGATATTCTTCCAACCAATATTTACAATTGGAAAGTAAAAAATGCATCACTTCATTTTTACCATAGTCAAAACAAAGTGAATCCCATGCCGGATGTTCTCTTCGTCCGCCTGGATAGAAATATTGATTTGGATCACCTGCAAAGTTTCCTAACCCTTCTACTTCATTCTTCACTGCATGTGAGTGAACGATATCCATAATGACAGCAATACCCAATCCGTGTGCGGTATCAATCAACTGCTTAAGTTCTTCTGGAGTTCCAAAACGAGACGATGCAGCAAAAAAACTCGATACATGATAGCCAAAACTACCATAATATGGGTGCTCTTGTATAGCCATAATCTGAATGCAATTGTATCCCTCTTTGGCAATACGCGGCAGAATTTTTTCACGAAACTCGTTATAAGTTCCGACTTTTTCTTCCTGCTGTGCCATACCGATATGACATTCATAGATTAGCAGTGGATCTGTACTAGGCTTAAAAGTTTTCTTTTTAAATTTAAATGGCTTTTCCGGTGCCCATACCTGAGCACTGAATATTTTTGTATTGTCATCTTGTACTACCCGATTGGCCCAAGCAGGGATTCGTTCTCCCTGTCCGCCTTCCCAGTAGACGTGTAATTTATATAAGTCACCATGTTGTATAGCGTCGATCGGTAATTTGATTTCCCAACTACCATTTTTCAGGCGTTTTAGTTTATAAGCAGGCTTTTCTTCCCAATTACTGAATGTACCCACCATATAAATATGTGATGCATTCGGTGCCCACTCACGGAATATCCATCCTTTATCAGTGCGATGCAAACCGAAATAAAGATATCCGGAAGCGAAGTCCGATAACGTAGATTTTCCCCCATTGGTCAATTCGGCCTTCTTATCCATGGCATGTTCAAAACGTCCAACGATAGCGTCTTTGTAAGGTTCCAGCCAAGGATCATTTTTAATAAGATTAAGAGTCTTTTCCATAAAAAGGATGTATTATTGTGTTTCAGAATTAATTTTTTATAGTCACTCAAGAAATATCTGCCCGATTATTACTCAAAATCATCGATAGTGAAATTCGTAAAGTCGGCAAAACGTTTAAATTGCCGGAACACTTCTTCTATTTTGTCCAGAATATCCGGAGTCAAAAAGAAACTGTCCGGGACGGAATAAGCACAAGTGAATTCTTTAGGTTTCAAATAATCAATGTATTTAAAATCTTTCGGGAATCCTTTGGGAGCTGTTTTCAGGAAATCTTCACCTACAATGGGGAAGAATTGCTGAAATTCAGGATCCTCCACTATCGAACGATATTCATCAATGTTATCATAGATAGACTGGCGAAGTGCTTTCAAAATATTAGAAGGCAAGCATAAACTTCCTCCAGCCAGCATGCAACCCTCAGGTTGTATATGTATATAGTACCCACTGTGATAGGATTTTTTCCCTTTTGCGTTAATATATCCCCCAAAATGATTCTTATAGGGAGTTTTATCGGAAGAAAAGCGGGTATCCCGGTAAATGCGATAAGTGCATTCTTTAGGTTGAATACCACGAATACTTTCATCAAAAAGTGAAATACGGGCAATTACTGTGGAAAGGAAATTTTCAAATTCTAAACGGGCTATTTCATATTCTTCCCGATGTTCATTAAACCACTCGCGATTGTTGTTCGCAGTAAGGTCCTTTAAAAAACGAAAGATAACAGGTATATTACTCATTGTGTCATTCTTTTCTGTTTATATCCTACAAATATATAAGAATTATTTGTAACTATCCATAAAACGAAAGAAAAACAGGTATAAAAAAAGCGTCGGCTGCAAAGAGCCGACACTTTAACACATTTATCAATAAAACAGACGCCTCTGTTTCTGACGTACTTACTTATCACAAGCTGGTACAATCTCTTTAATTAATCTTATATCTAATACTATGAAAAACACATCTATATAACATGCCTAAAATGGGTTTTGTTCAAACAGATCGAAAATAAACTTGTTAATAATCGTTATATCCGTATTAGCTCTCTATTGACATCAATCTTTATCTTACCAAAATCAATCATTGCATTGAATAAACAAATCTGGGAATAGTTAAACAATTGGTCTACGGTTATTTCTTTTTCTCTGATTAGATGTTTGTCAATCAATGCCGCTCTTTGGACACCTTTAAGGAGAGGGTGTCTGGGAGTGTGCCACTCTTTTCCGTTAAAGAGAGCAATATTAGCTATAGATGTATCTGTCAACAGGCCATTTCTAGTAATTAATATTTCATCTTGTTCCCGTTTATGCATATAAAGTTCATTTATTGCACTCCGATCTGTACTTTTGTAAGTGTAATCGATATTATCCGAATGAACAATCTGTAAAGAATGTACTGGGCGTATTTGATAAGGTGTGTATAGGATCTCTTCTATCCATCGACTATAGACTACTCTACACTTTATCATTTCTACATTCATTATTGGTTGCAGGCTTTCCGATAGATTTAATGGCGGTTCGTCTGGCCAAAAAACAGCACGCGTCTGGTTCATTCGCTCTGTGTGATAATCCAAATTATACACTACTCCTCTCTCTATACGTATCGTTTCAATAAATTGGCACATAAACTTTCTGCTTCATTTCGTTATATTCATTTTCCAAATCACTTTTGCAGGTGATTCCTCCCCCACTTTTAAAAAATATTTGCCCATTCTGCTCTTCAATAAAGCGGATCATAACGGCACTATCCAGTTTTCTCCCGTCAAAGTATCCGGTGATGCCTGTATAGAATCCTCTCTCATATTCTTCTGCTTGCTCTATTATTTCTATTGTCTTGTGCTTAGGAGCTCCTGTAATAGAACCGGCTGGAAGAAGTCTGAAAAGAATTTCTCCCAGATGATCAACATAGTTTTTCGGTAAAACTCCACTTATTTCAGAGCTGGTCTGCAATATGGGACCATGATTGGTATAGAGTGTATCTACATATCGATAGCGGGTTACAGATACATTATCTGCCACTATACTTAAATCATTTCGTATCAGATCAACGATTGTGGCATGCTCTGCTGCTTCTTTTTCATCCTCCATCAGTAATCTTGTGGCAGAAGGTAAAGTTGCATCTATTGTTCCTTTCATTGGATAAGAACTGATTCTTCCATTTTCTATACGAATAAATATTTCTGGAGAAAAAACGACAAAAGTCTCTTTCAACCAAAGTTTGTATAAGGCCCGAGAATGATAAAATATATCTTTTAACCCTAGATTAGTGTTGACGAGGGTCATGCAAGTGAGATTCGTTAAGAAGCTATTTCCACTCAAGATATTTTTCCGTATAATATCAAACGATCTTTTATATTGGCTTAAAGAAATAGGTTGGGGCTGCCATATTATTGGGTATCTTAAAGGTGCAACAACAGACGTGCAGTTTGTAAAACCGTTCAGATTGTAAAGTAGCTCCGATGAATCAATATCATCCACTTTCTCTATAAAAGAACATTCTTGTTTATAATCTATAATAAACAGAAATGCTTTTCCTGCTCCAGCCAGTTTGTTTATACGGTTAATAGCTTCATTTCTACTATAGAATTGCATTATTCTTTGTTTTACTATTTATTCGGGTGGCAAACTTACAATAAAAACAGATGCATACAAAAAAATAGGGTTGCTGATTTGAGCAACCCTATTTTCTTCATCATCTGAATATTCTTCTTACTTAATCATCGCTTTTACCTGATCTTGCATCTGTTTGATTTCAGTTCTATTGGGTGATAAAGTAACTGCCTCTCCCAAATAGTCAACAGCTTTCTTGAAAGCCGCATCCGCCTTTGCTTTTTCAGAAGCATATTTTTCTTTGTTCGAACTAGCTAAAGGAGTTGCTTTCCGTAGAACATCGGCTCCATTATTGTAGAACAATACTCCAAGGCTATATAAAGCGTCAGTCTTCCACTTCTTACTAGTCACATCAGTGGCATGTTTATAGTTCTCTTCTGCTTTCTCGATATTGCCGGCTTGTTGGAATTTCTGTCCTTCTTTCAAATAATAAATAGCATATAATTTTTCAAGAGTAGCATTGCCCGGAACAGCTTTGATACCCTCCGTCAATGTAGCAATATACTCTTGATTATTTTTCATATCGCGATAGGCAGCAGACTTACCTATATATGCATTTGCAAGATTATAATTTTTTTTAATCGCAATATCAAAGTAATCGGCGGCTTCTTTATATTTCTTTATGTTATCTGCACATACACCACAATTATAGGCTGTGACAGAATCCTGATTATTAGTCAATTTCAGATATTCGCTGTATTTTTCAAAAGCAACGGCATAATTTTTTGCATTCAAAGCATCATTACCTTCATTCTTCAACTGATTCGGATCTGTGGTTTGCGCAAAGAAATTATTTGCAGTAAAACATAAAGCAAGTAATAAAATAATTTTTTTCATGGTTATTGTGTTTTTAATTGTTTATCGTTCAAATGTAACACGAATCTGATGCAAACACAATATATTTTTCATCTTTTGACTTTTTTGAAAAGTCAGTAACGATAGTTATTTTTACGTTAAAGAATGCAAGAAAAAGCCAATTAATCGGTATTCTAATGGTTCACTGACATCTCCCTATGTTTGTTACAGAATACTTTTATCTGTTGATATTTTCTTTATAAAATCATTGCATATCTCGTATGCCTCCGTCTCATCTGCAGGATAAGGTTTAAAGAAATATTCTATTTCTTCCCGAGATAATTCAATATTTAACGATTGTTTTTCATCTTTGGATAACAAAAATAACCGGCATCCGATATTTAGTGTTATGTATATAATCTGTCAGTGGATCCGTAACAATTGTTATGATGGAAAACGTAGCATGCTGCTTGCCTGAGTCCTTATCTACCCAAATATCATAAATACCAGCCGTTGAAAAAGCAGTTTCATTTTTCATTATTTGCCATCGGTAGGCCATGCGTAGGTCTCGCATCGCTTCATACGCCAGTGTGAATACATGAATCTTATTCACTATCTGCAGGGTTCTAGGGAAACATTTCCGAACAATCTTTTGCATGCTGTTTGTCATGTCAGGTGTAAACTCTTTCACCATATTGCACAGTTTTATGTCAATGAGCAGTTCTCCTTTACTAGTGCCATCTCGTCCATACAGAATGGTATCCTATGTTTTTAGGATAAAGAAAATGTATCATTAAATTAATCCCAATCATTATAATCACACAGATGTTGTTTATACTGATTCTATAACTGCTTTCTATCTAAGCCATAATTGCTCTGTAACAATTTGACAGTAAACAGCATGATTGCCTAAGTAATACTTTTAACACACCTCTATTCTGAATGTTGCCGCCACAATATATGAATTTAGTTATGTTGAAACAATGTTGAAACAAAAGTAGCATCTTAAATCAAAACTAACAGGAATGATGATAGAAAAGAAATAGCTGTAAATTATGTCTTTTAAGGGATTTAGATCAACGCAAAATACTGATAATCAAACATGGTAAAATAAAAAAGACAGCCAATAGACTGTCTTTTTTGTGATTCCGAAGCGATTCGAACGCTTGACCCACGCCTTAGAAGGGCGTTGCTCTATCCAGCTGAGCTACGGAACCATCCTTCATTGCGAGTGCAAAGGTAGTGCTTTTTCTGAAATCTCCAAAAAAATCTGTGTCTTTTTTTACTTACATTTTCACATATATATTCTATAATCCTAAAGGTAAGCCAGTTAAGTACCAAATAAAAAGTAACATTGTCCAGCCTATCAGTATATATACCGAATATCGCCAAGTGTATTTTAAGAGTGAACCATAAGTGGCTTGCTTATCATACTGTTGCATGTAGGTCAACACTAAAGGCATATAGAACATGAATGGAGTGATAGCATTAGTTGCGCTGTCACCTATCCGGAAAGCACATTGTGTCATATCCGGTTCAATCCCCATTCGTGCAAATACCGGTACGAAGATAAATGCCATAAATGCCCACTTAGCAGTAGCAGAAACCATAATCAGATTAATGGTTGCGGTGAACAATATAAATAAAATCAAAGTCCATAAAGGACCTACCTGCACAGAAGACAGTAAATTGGCACCTATGATAGCCACACATTTATCTAAATGTGAATATTCCAGGCAAGCAAACATCTGAGCTGCAAAAAAGGCAATAACGAGATAGCCACCCAATAATTTCATGGGTTGTGCCAATCCTTCTATCACATCGTTATCCGAACGGTAACGTCCGGAACTAAACCCATAGACCATTCCCATAATAGCAGCTCCCAGCGACAATAAGAACAAAATCCCCATAATGAATGGTGAACGTATCAGCCCTCCATTTACTCCACGCAAGATACCCCAAGAAGAAAAAGTGGCCCATAAAATGATTGCAGCATAAAGCATTCCCACAACGATTGCCATTGTCATGGCCCGGCGTTCTTTGCGTGACAATTGTTTATAGCCTTCAAATATCTGTTTCCCCTCATATTGTCCCAGAGAAGGAATCAGTCGTTTGCAGGTTATCCTATAAATTATGGCTCCGATGACGAATGTAGAGACAGACATAAAATAATAATTGCACAATGGTCCCGTATTTCCCTGATATACTCCGGAATCAATGGCTGCTTCCTGTGTCGTACGGGCAATTAATGGGTCCATGGTGCTCAGCACTACATTGGCACTGTAGCCACAGGAAACCGAAACATATGCGGTAATAATTCCCGCTACCGGATTTAATCCTACCGAATAAAACAAAGTGGCTGCTATCGGAAGCAATATTATATAACCTGCATCTCCTACTATATTCGATAGCAATCCAAGAATAATCACCCACAGGATGATCCTCCTGGTATTTTTTCGATTTTTCACCCCTTGCCGGACACAAGCATCAATAAAGCCGGAATGTTGAGCTACCCCGATACCAAACATTGCTATCAGCACCATTCCCAACGGTGCAAATCCTGTGAAATTAGTAATTGCATTTCGCAACATCCAGCGAATACCCTCCGGACTCAGCAGACTTTGTACACGAATCTCTGCTCCTGTCTGTGGTAGTTGCACCCTTAATCCATAAATATCGAATATCCAGGATAGAAAGATGACTGCCAGCGTAAACAGGAAGAACATCGTTGCCGGATGTGGCATACGCCATTTACTCTTCATCTGCTTCCAGATTGTCCAAATCAATTATACGAAGTTCTAATGCACGGACCACCAGTCTGGTTGCATTTACTCCTACCCGTTCACCCTGTGGAAACAACCTTCCGATCAGATCATTCTGCCGCTTCTCTAACGATTTCACTCCGAAAGGCATACCCTTTAGGTTAGCTATCATTTCTTTGGTATACCCCAACGCCAGATGGCGGAGGAAACGTTCATCATATTCATCAATATCATAACTGATGACAGCCTCTTGACGCTTAGCGTCGTTAGCCACTGATTTTTTAAACCGCTCCACTATTTTCTCCAGAATCGGATAATTGAATACCAACTTCTTCCCATCCATTACGGCCTGTACATCCGTCTTGGTAAGTAATTCACCTGTTTTCAAGATAATTCCGTCTGCTCCGGCATTCAGCACATCTACCCATAGCTTCTCATTTAAAATTTCTCCGGTGAATATCAAAACTCTCACTCCCGGATAACGTTTAAAGATATTCCGGCATATATCGACACCGATTGTTGTAGAGCCTCCCAATCCCAAATCCAGTAACACCATATCAGGTAATTGTGTTTCCATCAAAGGCCAGAATTCATTTTCAGTCATTGCCGTACCTATTACCTCAGCATTGGGTATTTCATGGCGAAATATTTCTTCTGTTCCTTTCAGTTCCAGTTTTACATCTTCTACAATAATTACTTTAAATTTCTTATCTTCCATACTATTTTATCTATGTATCTTTAGTTTTTTATCTTTTGGGTACTGTAAAATAGACCGTGAATCCTCCTCCCTGTGCCGGCTCTGCATTAATGCGACAACCACGCCTTCCGGCAAATTCATCATGGTCACGAATAATTTGTTTGCAGATCAGATATTCAGTTCCTCGTAGTTCACCTTTCTCTCCTGAAGTCATACGTGCCAGATTCGGATAAAATAATTGATTCAGTTCCTCTACTTGCTTTTCACGCCTTCTGTCTGTGAACAAAAAACGAACATATTCTCCATCCATAATGGCTTTTAAAACCAATTCTCCATCCTGATGGAAAGAAAGGGCTTCATCAATGAGGTTCTCTATAAGAAAACGCAACTGATTGATATCTCCAATGACTTTGGCTTCAAGGGGCTCTATAGTCAATGTTATCTTATAGTCAACCCCTCTACTTATTCTTTTGAAGTATTTGCCGGCATATGCCATTATATCCGTAACCGGTATTGTAGCCCTTCGGAACGTTACTTCTTCCAGTTGTCGGGAAGCACAAGAACTCAATATCCTGAAGATTCCTTTATAATATTCTATCAATTCACTGATAGTCTCCACACACTCCTTTTCCTCTTCTCCTGATAGGGAGTGGGTATTCAGCCTGCCGATGATCTGTTTGATTTTGTTTGGATAATAAATTGTTTCATGCTTAATGGTCGAGAGACAGTTGTCCAACACCATATTCTGTACATGCAACATACTGTCTTCCCACGAAGCTCTCCTGGTCTCCTCGTGTGCCGCTTCGATGTCACGGTATTTTGTGGCAAGTCTGACAACCGCATTGAACACCACAATGCCTACATATCTGGAGATTAACTGAAACAACAAACGATCCGCTTCTTGCATACTGTCCTCCTGTCTTTCCAGATATAATACACCGACACACTGATGTTTCCCTCCTGCATCAACCAGCAAAGGTAATGCTTGCATATCTCCGTCCGAAAGATAAGTCTGATTATCAAAACACTGCTGTATGATTTCCGGAGGTGTATCCATACGGGGAGTGGAAGCAAATTCAAGCCGATGTCCCATTTCATTATAAACAGCAATCCCCAAACATTCTATAGTCAACAGCTCATTCATCGAGTCGAATGATTCGTTTACGATTCGTTGTGGTATCTCTTTCAATGTATCTTCTTCGCGTTGTAAAGCTTCCGCCGACTCCTGTGTGCGCACTAATGAAGAAGCGAATACCTTTTTATTGATTTCCAAGACCTGTTCCAGATTTAATCGGTTCAAGAGCCTTTTACGAACATACAAAAGATAGTAGCCACAGAGAGATGCCACCAATAAGAGGATACATAAGATAATTCCTACCGTTTTATTGGTTGTTGAGCGTTCCAATTGCCGGCAATAGCCTTCTAATGACTGATCTTCCCCTGTCAATTTATACAATGCCGTATAGGCAACATTATTATAAGTATAAGCATCCAACTTTTTAAGTCCCAAAAAAGCGACAGATGCTTCATTACGTACATCAAGTATCACATGAAAATCCGTATTATAAGGTTCTACCCACCATTCCAGTTCGGCCGGAATCCCACTTCCCACCAATTTCATAAATCGTTGGGGATGACGGGCATATTTTTTATAATGTGCATTGAGCCGGTTTAATGCTGAATCGGCATACTGCAACGCAAGTTCAAAGTTTTCTATAACATTGCAATAATAAACTGTATCAGCAAATCTGGATGCTTCGTCCAACAGACGTTCATATTCAGCTTCAGCTGCTAAGGTTACGGAATCTACCGGAATATCTTTCAGTTTTTCAGGCATCGGTTCGCCTTGACAGGAGAAGAAGCCGAACAATCCGACCAGACATAAACAAATCCCGATTATTTTACGGACTCCGGGAGGTAGTCGGAAGTAAAAACGGCTGCCTTTGCCCGGTGTACTTTCTATGTTAAATGTACATATTCGGAACAGATCATTGGTCTTTTTATATTTTTCAATGATTCCCTTGCAGTTCATCAATCCGAAGCCACTGCCCTTACTCCGCTTCAATTCTTCTTTATTCGGATTGTCTTTCATCCCTATCGATTGGGAATCATAAACCTTCTCACCGATAATCTTCGTTATATCTTCAGTCGAAAGTCCGCGTCCGTTATCCTCTACGGAAATCTCAACATATTCATCAGTCCGCTTAGCATATATCTTCACTATACCCCCTTCCGGAGTATATTTTCGGGCATTCTCGGCTAATGTATTAATCATAAACAAAGTCAACGCTTTATCAGCCTTCACCAATGCCTTTGTAGGTTCTATTTCAAGCCTTTGTTTCTTCATTTCAAAGGCTTTACGTCCTTTACTTATCAATTCAAAGAGTTCGTTCAATTCAAAATTCTCTATATTCAGACTAAGCGAACCTTGTTTCATCTTAATCCACAAAGCCAATATATCATTATATTCATTGATTGTAGTTACCAACTCGTCGATGTATTGATACTTTTCTTTCTTTATCCGATCGTTGTTTATAAAGCCCTTTTCCGTCAATTTATGAACTTCATTGATAATTCGGTCTATATACGGATTGATTCCATCCACAATGGCCAGACATGATTTTTTTATCAGGTTCTGCCGTTTGTTCCCGGCAATATGCTGTTCGTAGACGTACCTTTGTTTTTCCAACTTATTCCGTTCATCCCCCAATGAAATAAATGTCATTCCATTGTCCAATGCCCAGGCAATATAGGGAGTGATAACTTTCACCAATGCCTGCTCATCCTTATTCAGGCGATGACAGGTAAATAGTTTCAGAATCCCGATCGGTTCCGTTTTATCAGGTACATACAGATTAAATACTGACCCGATACCAACCTCTCCGATCGACTTGGGTTCATCAGTCTGTTCGCTCTCACATTCTTCATTAAATTCGATGTCTCCCGTTTCTTCATTTCTTATCCCGATACTGATTTCTGTAGCACCGAACAATTGCTCCATATCCGGTTGAATAGATTCCGAGATAGCGTATACGATTTCACTTTCATCTGTTACATCCACCGGTATGGAAGCTGTGATTTTCTGGCAAACATCCAAAGTTTGCCGTAGACGTGCAATATGTATCCGGTTCCGTACTTTTGATCTCTTATTGAATAGCCAAAACATGGCAGTCACCAGTATAAGTCCTATAATCACGAAAAACAATACCACGTTCAATTGTCTGGACTCTTGTTCTAATGAAAGATAGCGGCTTTCCAATTCTTTATCCTGACGGGTATACCGCAAAATATCCAAATAAACATTTCTGTTATAATCCGACGCCGGTTTCATTCCCAGGCAAGCATACGATACACTCAACTGTTCTCGTATTCTGGAAATCCATTCCGGCACGGTTTTCACCTTTTCTTTTCCAAGCCAGGTTACTTCTGTATATGCCACATCTTTATTAGGAACAAACACCTGTAACTTGTCGAGCGTATCCGCCACAGAATGATAGTATGACATATGATGTTGGTTCACACAGTCCAAAGCTTTTGCCAATGTATCCAATGCTTCTGTATATCGTCCGTGGGCATTCAAATATTTACCGATCGACACATACGCACCCGCTATCTGATAAAGATCGTTATATTTGCGAAAACGTTCCAGTGCCATCTGCCCCAAACGCAACGGTAACAATGAATCCACTGGTATGCCGAACCTTGTCAGAGCGTGTGAACGCCTGTTCAGAAATAGTTCATAACTCTCCTGAGATGCCATTAAATTGGTGAGTCCTTGCAAACCATTTCCTTCAAAATACAAATATCCTTGCTCCGACGCCATTTTCCAGGTTGTATATAACTCATCGAATTCTTCAAGTTTTCGTTCATCCGGTGTTTTACCCTCACACAGTCCGGCCGAACCTTTTATATAATGGAAATAAAGAATTTGATTTGTATCAGTCGCCAAGTCTTCATTTAATTGTATTTCATTCAGCGAAGCCATAGCCTCGGTACGTTGTTGCAGATAATAGTAATAAACTGCCGAAACGATAAAAAACTCTGTAAAGGCATAATCCAATCGGGCACTCTCGTGACGGTCGACAAACAGATTATTTTCTTCATCAATCCGCTTCATCCTCCTGATTGCACTGTTCCGGTAGTCATAAAACTCCTTGTTCATGGCCGTCCGCTGATAAATTTTCATCAATCCGATGTCGGCAATCAAAAGTTCCAATTCATTTTTCGTCAGGTCATATACCCCTTTATGCAGGCGTTCAGCTGTATCAAAATCCATCCGCATAAAAGCGCAAAAAGCAAGATTATTGGATGCTTCCGCTTTCCCCTGACTGTACATACTAACTTCTTTGTACGCTTGCGATGCAGCCTTGCAGGAAGAATCCAGATCTCTATACCGGTACATATAAGCCCGTGAATTTAGCGAATCAATGTGCTGTACCTCCTTAGTCGGAGCTGTATCGACACAAGAGAAAAATGTCGTCAACAACAACATACAGAAGAGTGGTATAAGCAAACGCGGATTCATTTCTTTCAGATACAATTAGTGTTTAGGTAGCAAAACTACAATTTTTTCTACAATAAGTCTTTTAAAATGCCTAGATAATTCATACCTTTGCGCGCAAATTATAACCAATAGGTAACAACTATTACACACAATGAGCGAAAAAGCACCCTTTATGGTATTCTCGGGAACTAATTCGAGATACCTGGCAGAAAAAATCTGCGCAAGCCTCAATTGTCCTCTGGGAAACATGAACATCACCCACTTTGCTGATGGTGAGTTTGCCGTTTCTTACGAAGAGTCAATTCGTGGCGCACATGTATTCCTGGTTCAGTCCACTTTCCCTAATTCCGACAATCTGATGGAACTCCTTCTGATGATTGATGCAGCTAAGAGAGCTTCTGCAAAGAGCGTTGTTGCAGTTATCCCTTACTTCGGATGGGCACGTCAGGACAGAAAAGATAAACCACGTGTTTCTATCGGCGCCAAGCTGGTAGCAGACCTGCTTTCAGTAGCAGGCATCGACCGTCTGATCACAATGGATTTGCACGCAGACCAGATTCAGGGCTTCTTCAATATTCCGGTGGATCACTTATATGCTTCGGCTGTGTTCCTCCCCTATATTCAGTCATTGAAGCTGGATGAACTCGTGATTGCAACTCCTGACGTTGGTGGTTCAAAGAGAGCAAGTACATTCTCCAAATATTTGGGTGTACCTCTGGTACTCTGTAACAAATCACGTGAAAAAGCAAATGAAGTCGCTTCTATGCAGATCATTGGTGATGTAAAAGGTAAGAATGTAGTATTGATAGACGACATTGTCGATACAGCCGGAACCATTACCAAAGCTGCCAACATCATGCTCGAAGCCGGTGCCAACTCTGTACGTGCCATTGCCAGTCACTGTGTAATGTCCGATCCGGCTTCATTCCGTGTTCAGGAATCAGGACTGACCGAGATGGTATTCACCGACAGTATTCCTTACTCTAAGAAATGTGTCAAAGTAAAACAGTTGAGCATTGCCGATATGTTTGCCGAAACAATCAAACGTGTGATGAACAATGAATCCATCAGCTCACAATACATTATCTAAAAGATAGAAGAACAAGAACAATAAAAAAACGTAGAACTTTCCAGTTCTACGTTTTTTTTATTTATTAATTTTTATTTTAATTATTCCAGCCGTCCGAATTTATAGGTGCCTTTACGAATCACTTTTCCGTTTTTATCTGTTTCTACAAACGGGCCATTCTTTTTACCTTGTTTGAAAAAGCCCTCATAGCGATTCCCGTTTTTATCTTCCTCCACACCATTACCTTCCTGCATTCCATTTACAAAACCACCTTTATATTTGGTTCCGTTCGTCAAAGTAAGAGTGCCTTTGCCGTTTGGCTGGTTATTCTTCCATTCTCCTTCGTACACGTCTCCATTACTCCATTTGTAAATCCCGTGTCCGTTACGTTTATTATCTTTCCATTCACCTTCATATACAGCACCGTTAGCCCAGGTAAATGTACCTTCACCGTCCTGCATACCGTCTTTAAAGTTTCCTACATATTTATCTCCATTGGCATGATAATAGATACCCGGACCGGTTCGTTCTCCTTGTAGATATGAACCTTCATAGCGGTCACCCCCTAAAAAGAAAATACCTTTTCCGTGTTGTAGATCATCTTTCCAGTCTCCTACGTATTTTTCACCGTTGGTATATTCAAAGGTCCCTTTGCCCTCACGAACGTCATTCTTCCAGTCACCATCATATTTACACCCATCGTTCCATACCAATACGCCTTTGCCATCTTTCTTATCATTTTTCCAGTCACCGACGTATTTGGAACCGTCTCTCCAGGTATAGGTACCTTTACCTTCACGTTTATCGTTCACCCAATCCCCCACATAGATATCTCCATTGTGGTAATACATCGTACCCGGACCATGCTGATAATCCTGAAACCACATACCGTCGTAACGGTTATTATTCATAAAATAGTAGATTCCGTTACCATGCTGCTGGTCTTGATACCATTGTCCTTCATATCGTTCGCCATCCGGAAAGGTGTAAACTCCGAATCCTTCTCTTTTACCTTTCACGTATTCTCCTTCGTAAACGTCACCATTCTTAAAAACGGTTTTTCCTTTACCATTTGGCTTACGCCCTTTCATTTCTCCGGTATATACGGAACCATCTTTAAACGTGTAATTTCCTATCTTGATTTCTGTTGAGAAGGTGTCCCGCACTTTGCTGAAGAATCCACCTTTATTTTGTGCGACAGCATTCCCTTGCGAAAGAGCCGCTAAAATGAGTGCTGTATAGATGTATCTTGTTGTTTTCATTTGGCAAATATACAATTTATACACTAAAGCTACTTTCTTTTGACAGATTTTTATGCTAACTTTTTACCTGCAATGACCTCTTTTAAACTCTCTTTACACAAATAGCGGCCTGCCAACTCCCGTATTTCTTCCGGGGTAACCTCTTTCACAGCTTGTAGCGAACGGGCAAAATAATCATCGTCCAGACCTGATGTCAGAATAAACATCCAGGCATCTGCCAGTGAGAAAGGCGACTCATAATTACGGCACATTTCTCCAAGCATATAGTTGCGCACCATGGCCAGTTCTTCCGGAGTTACTTTGTCATTCTGCAACTTATCAATCTCTTTGTAGACTTCCTGTATCAGAGGTTCTACATATTCATTAGCTGTTTCTGTACTGATACCCAGCAAACCGCTGCCCGGATAAAACATGATTCCGGCCGAAATCCCATACGTGTACCCTTTCTCTTCCCGGATATTAGACATCAGTCTGCTTCCAAAATATCCTCCGAACAGAGTGATCAGTACTCGGAGTTTCAGATAGTCCGGATGTGTCCTCATAATAGTAGTTGTACCCAGCTTTACTGCACTCTGCATCGCATCTTCTCTCTCTATGAAAAGGCGTTTCTCGGGTATGCTAACAAATGTAAAATCTTTCTTGACCGCCACTTGCTGATGATTTCCAAAATGTGTCGTACCGAAAGCGGCTTCTATACGGTGGGTAATCTCGTCCGTCACTTTACCGGAAAGGTAAACATAGCAATTTCCCGAATGATAATATGCATCATAAAACTCGCGTAATAAAGCCGGAGTGATATGATGATAGTCCGTTTCTTCCACATAGCGTCCACACGGATGCTCCTCTCCGTAAAGTGCTCTCAATAAACTTCTATGTGCCAGAAAATCTACTTTTGATGCATTTACCTGATATTGCTGAATATTGGCATCTATTACCGTACCCAGTTCTTTTTCCGGGAAGAGAGGTTCTTTTATGATCGATTCGAGTACATCGAGCGTTTCGGCAAAATACTTATTTAACGAATACAGTGTGATATATGCATATTCCGCCGAACTGGACAATTCAAGCCATGCTCCATAATAATCCAACTTTTCGGCTATCTCTGCCGCTGTATATTTTCGGGATCCTTCACGTAACATGCGATTGGCAAATAATGCCTGCAGTTTTTGTGATTGTTGCCATCGTCCGCCTCCAAACAAAATATCGACACGTACCACATCCTGTTCACCTGCGTTGATAATTGTCAACGGCACTCCATTCGGCATGACAGTATGCACCGGAGGAAGAATATTAAATTGGACCAGTTCCTGAATTTCGGGTTGAAGTGTCCGGTTCATAATAAACTATTTTTCTGTAAAAAACTCATATATTCTTATATTTAGTTGTGAGCCCGAGAGGGCTATTTCAATTCTTCAAGTCCTTTGCGAACATATTCTCTTTTCAGATCTTCCGGCCTCAAGATCCGGTCATCAAAAACAAGCAGATCAATATCCAGGCATACCTTTTCTTTCTTTTTATCTTCCTGCTCCCTGCCGGCCTCTCTTTCGATTGTTTTCAACTCCTTCACTACCCGTTCAGCATCTGCATCGGTATAGAAACGGGCCATTTGGTTGGAGAATAGTGCCGGGTTACGAAAGAATAACGGCCTTGTCTCCTGCTCACCCGTAAAACGGATAGAGGGGAACAGAGCCGTCAGTCTCCTGCGAGCCAGAAGGAGATTCTCCTTCCGGTTATAATTGCTTCCTATACAAATCAGACAGGAGTGCATCGCTCACATTACATTAATTAAACAAATCGTCCAACCCTGATTCCGGTTCATCTATAATGCTATCTCCCGAAATACTGAAGTCTTTGCACGGGTCAAATCCGTCAGGCAAATTAAAAGTCTCTTTCGGATCATATCCCAATGTCTGGTCGGCATACACCTTATGCATATATTTTGTCCAGATAGGCAATGCCAGAGAAGCCCCCTGACCATAAGTCATTGTATCGAAATGGATATCACGTTCTTCACCGCCTACCCAGCATCCGGATACCAGTGAAGGGGTGAATCCCATGAACCATCCGTCCGAGTTGCGGTTAGTCGTTCCGGTCTTACCACCCATATCGGCAGTTATTCCATACCTGCGGACACGTGCTCCTGTACCTTCATTGATTACGGCACGCAACATTACCAACATCTTATAAGCACTCGATGCACTGATCACCTCTTCCATCTGTGGCGAGAAGGTGGCCAATACATTGCCTTCGCTATCCTCTATTTTAGTCACAAACAATGGAGCCACCCGGATTCCCTTATTGGCAAATGCCGTATATGCACTTACCATCTCTCCCACCGAAATCTCACACGGACCGAGGCAGAGAGAGACTGTAGGTTGAATTTCTTTATTGCGTACGCCGAAAGAGTGAATCAAACGTGCCAAAGCATACGGATTCAGTTTACTCATCAAGTATGCCGAAATCCAGTTATTTGAGTTTGCAAGTCCCCATTTCAAAGTCACCATTTCACCATAATGTCCTTTTGAAGTGTTTTTGGGTGACCAAGGTTTTCCATTTTCATCAATTAGAGTGATTTCTACATTACGTGTCTCGTCACAAGGCGAGAATCCGTTTTCCATAGCCAATGCATACAGATACGGTTTAATGGTAGATCCCACTTGACGACGTCCCACCATTGCCATGTCATATTGAAAATAAGTGTAGTTCGGACCACCTACATATGCCTTTACTTGCCCGTTTATGGGGTCCATCGACATAAATCCTGCACGCAGGAAGTGCTTATAATATCGGATAGAGTCCATTGGGGACATTATAGTGTCTTTCACACCATGCCAAGTGAACACCGACATAGATTCCGGCTTATTGAATGCTTTTTTGATTTCCGCTTCCGAAATTCCGGCTTCCTTCATCGTTTGATAACGGGAAGTCTGTTTCACAGCCCTGTCCAGGATGCGGTCAATTTCCTCTTGAGTCAGCTGATTACTGTATGGTGCCTTTTTGCGTCCTTTCTTCTCTTTGAAAAACAAAGGTTGCAAGTACTCCCCAACATGTTCTTCCACTGCTTCCTCGGCATAGCGCTGCATGTGTGAGTTGATAGTTGTATAAATTTTCAGTCCATCCGTATAAATGTTATAGTTTGAACCGTCCTTTTTCTTATTCTTCTCACACCAACCATACAATGGATTCATTTCCCAGTCGATCGAATCTTCATAAAACTTCTGCATTTGCCAGCCACGATAATTGCTGCGGACCGGTTTAGGAGCAGTCATCACACCACGTAGATATTCGCGGAAATAAGTTGCCAATCCTTCTTTGTGATCCACTCGGTGATATACCAATTCCAACGGCAGATTCTGCAACGAATCACACTCTTCCGCTGTGATATATCCGGCCTTTCTCATTTGATCTAGCACTGTATTCCGTCGTCCGCGCGAACGCTCGTTGAAGCGCACCGGATTGTAAAGCGAAGGATTTTTACACATACCGATCAGCGTAGCAGCCTGTTCTATTTTCAGATCTTTGGGTTCGCATCCGAAATAGGTATATGAAGCCGTTTTAATTCCTACTGCATTATTCAGGAAGTCAAATTTATTGAGATACATACTCAAAATTTCTTCCTTTGTATAATAACGTTCCAGTTTTACGGCAATCACCCACTCTATCGGCTTCTGAAACAGGCGCTGCAGCGTATTTCTGGCAACTTCGTCCGTAAACAATTGCTTAGCGAGCTGTTGTGAAAGTGTACTGCCTCCACCTGCATTTTTCTGCATCAGCAATCCACGCTTTACCACAGCACGTATCAGCGCTTTGGCATCGATACCCGAATGTTCGGTAAAGCGAACGTCCTCCGTGGCGATCAATGCATTGACAATGTTGGGTGAAAGTTCATTATAAGAGGTGTATACACGATTTTCCTTACTAAGCGACCACGTACCCAAAACCTTGCCATCCTCCGAAAGAATTTCGGTGGCAAATTTGTAATTCGGGTTTTCCAGTTCTTCTACAGGAGGCATATATCCAATCCATCCGTAAGCGATAGAGGCAAACACTGCAATTCCTGCCAGCACCATCAGTGCAAAGAAAACCCAAAGGCCTTTTACTATCTTTTTAATCATTTTATTCCGTAGTTTTATTCGAAGTTGCAAAGATAATCATTCCCGTCCATCTGACAAGCGTTCTTTTCCATGTTTGCACACAAAAAAGTCTAAGCGAAGCAAAAAAGGCTTCCGGTCGTTCCCGTTTATTGGGGAACCAACCGGAAGCCATACACTCATGCCCTTTATCCGTCCGTTGGCTGCGGCGCCACAGCCAGCCTATCGATTGATTTAGGCTGTGGGGTCATCCACGATGTCTCCGTTTCCTCCATCGGCCGTCCCTTTCAGATAATCATCCAGACTGATCAGGTCCAGCTTCTCACCTGCACGGGTAGCTGTTTTAGTAATTTTCAGTTCTTTATTAGCCTGAAAATAGATACGCACACTATCCACGCTTTTAGCAGTGATGTCCTCTTGTTTTTCGGAGCCTTTCGATTTGGCAGCCAACATAAATACACCCAATCCCTCGATATTTACCGCTTTGCCTTCCAGCAACTGCTCTTTCAGTTTCTCTACAAAATTCTGAATCGTACTCTTAATATCACCTACCGAAAGTGACGAACGGTCCTGAATCTTTTGTGCAATAAACTTTAAGTCAACCGACCTTCCCAGTGTGATAAGTTGCGGATAATACCTTTTGGGAGAATTCTCAACGCGCGGATCTGACGGGCGCTTTACTGTTTTAAAAATTACACTCATACTACGTTTCTTTTTTTAAGATTTAAATTTCATTTTTTTACTCTCGTTTTGTTGATCAACAATGCAAATGTCTGCTTTTACGTAGAGACTGCCAAACAAAAAGGGCCTTCCGGAGCATGTTTTTCCAGAAAAATCATAAACGACTGACCATAAGACACATACAGAATGTGTGTTTCGAAACACTCCTGTTTCCCACAAATTGATACAAACTAGACAAACATCTTGCTACGAGAAAGTTCTGTAAAGGGAGCACAAGATCTATTCCTATGATCTTAATATCTGTTATGGTATGTGAGCTTAACTATATATCTTGTATGGGTGTAGCTATCCGGAGCAAAGGGTGTAACCCTAATGACCGGATAGCTATACCTAAGTAATGGTAGGGCTACACCCCTCTCGGATACAAGCTTTCGGAAGAGTCATTAAGAGTAGAACGTAGTATCCGGGAAGATACATTATTATATTAAAGAAATAAGTTCTTATCTGAAGTCATAGAGATTCTGCCGGGTCTGTTCAAAATCGTTTTGCCGGAATCGGTGCCACAAGGCCTGTCTCTATTTCTGAAAGAATCCACAATTCAGCCTATCGATCCCCATGCCGGAAATTTGGCTTCCAACCAACAGATGTGTTTAAATATAGGACGAAAAGAATGTTTTTGCTCACGTTCTTTGTCATCTGAAAGATTTTCCATAACTTGCAACTTTTATCGGTTAAGCTTGTACGATGTCCCATTATGTTAATCTTTCAATAGTATTGAGCTATCATACTTAATGCATAGAAAAAGAGGGAATATTGTCAACTGATAAACACTTTTGTTAAATCAAAATAGTTTTTAATATCATAAACAATTATAGTATGAAGAAAAATAAGATTTTAATTATTATACCTTCAAGGTTTGCGTCAACCCGTTTGCCGGAGAAGCCCTTAGTGAAAATAGCGGGAAAAGAAATGGTTTTGCGCGTTGCAGAGATTGCCAACTATGTTTGTAATAAGGTAGAAGGATGCAATTACATCGTCGCAACAGACCACGAAAAAATCGTTAATTTCTGCAAGGAGAATAATATAGCTGTAATGATGACTTCCGAGAACTGCAAAAGTGGAACAGAAAGATGCTGGGATGTCACAACCAAAATCGTTGAGAAACCGGATTTTATAGTCAATCTGCAAGGAGACAATCCGTTATGCCCACCCTGGTTTATAGAACAGTTGATTGAAGCTTGGAAAAATGATAAGGAAGGACAGGTCTTCACTCCCAGCCTCCATTTATCTTGGGAAGAGTATGACCGGATGAAAGAATCAAAGAAAATCACACCATATAGCGGGACAACGGTTGAAGTCGATAAATTTGGATACGCGCTTGCATTCAGCAAAGCTATGATTCCCGTGATAAGAAATGAAGAAAAGGTCAGAAAAATTCTTGATAAATCTCCTGTCAGACGTCATATCGGACTTTATTCGTATACTTACGACGCACTCAAAAAATATTTTGAAGTAGAAGCTTCTCCTTATGAGCTTCCTGAAGGATTAGAGCAAATGAGATTTTTACATAACAGGATACCTGTAAAAATGATAGATGTAGACTATAGAAACCGTAAATCCATGTCCGGAGTTGATTCACCGGAAGATATCGAAAGAGCTGAAAAAATAATCGCCGAATTTGGAGAATTCAATCTTTCACCGGAATGAAAACGGAAGATATAGCGATCAGCATAACCGGTTATTCTTACAGTAATATAAAAGAGACGATACCTGACGGAGTTGATAAGGAGGAAATTGCTGCCGTGTACGAGGAAATCATTGATGAATATTTGCAAAAAGGAATTCCTCGGGAAATACCGGCTTTAATAAATGTCAGTGGAATTCCGGGGGCAGGCAAATCGACTTTTTGCAAAAAACTGCTTGCTATGCCTGAAAATTCAAGTGCAATCTATATTGGATTTGATGCAATCATGGAAAACGAGCGTTTACCCTATATTAGAGAAGAGGTCAACCATGCGGAAGAAGCATTCAAAAGATGGGAGCTTTCTGCAAGGATCGCCGGTTATGAATTACTTAAGAGAGCTATAGAAAATAAGTATTTGATTATATTCGATCATTCGTCTGCGCTCCCCCAACACATTGATTTATTTAATCTGTTATTGTCTGAGGGATACGAAGTTCACTTTAATTTTATTTTTATCCCGGAAGAAGAAGCCAGGAGGCGAGCGAAAAACAGGAAACGTTATATACCTCCATATTATATTGAAGAAAGAAGCAAAACCCTTCAATATTTATTGCCTGAATATAAACGAATTTGTACCACTTTTAAACAAATAGAACCAATGAGAACCAGACTTATCATAGCCCGTCACGGGAATACGTTTCGCCCGGAAGAAACTCCGACAAGAGTCGGAGCAAAAACCGATCTACCATTAGTCGAAGAATTTAAGGGAAGAAGTATCGGAAGATATTTAAAAGAACATGATATGATCCCTGACGTAATCTATGCGGCTCCACTTTTGCGTACCATGCAGACAGCCCGGTTAGCTGTTCAGACCATCGGTCTGGATTCAGATATTTCTCCTTTAAACGCTTTTGTCGAGATCGACTATGGTGTTGACGAAAATAAAACGGAAGAAAAAGTGAGGTTACGTTTAGGAAATGGAAATATCGAAAAAGGGAAAAAAATAATTGAAGATTGGGATAAAAATGCAGTTGTACCTGATGGATGGAAAGTAGATCCGGACCAAATCATTCATACTTGGCTGGATTTCGCAGAGAAGACTGTGATACCTCATCAGACAACTTTACTTGTCACTTCTAATGGAATTATACGCTTTGCTCCCTATTTGACGGGAGATTTTGAGAAGTTCGCCCAAGAGCATAAAATAAAAGTGGCTCCGGGAGGACTTTGTATTTTTGATAAAAACGATGGTGATTCATTCTGGACTTGCTCTGCCTGGAATGTCAAGCCTTATGAACTATATGCAGATAGCCGCTACTGAAAATACGATTTACACCTCTCCTGACGCATCAAAGATTTTTTGTTATACGCCTTCCATTATTGTCACACCAACGGGACGTTTAATAGTTTCTTTCGATTTAGGAGGAGAAGGTGTAAAAAGTATAGAGGGCCATAAGTCATCCAGAGCTGGTGGAAGCAGATTTGGACAAGGGAAAATATTCATTTCTGATGATAATGGACAGAAATGGACTTTCGTTCAAAATTTCCCGTTTTGGCATGCGCGTCTGTTCACAATAGGTAACAGCATCTACCTGATCGGTCATGCCGGGGATATTTGTATCATGAAATCGGAAGATAATGGTGAAAGCTGGTCTGACATCTATTTCCTCACCCACGGAGAAAAGTGGCATTCTTCAGCCTGCAATGTCCTTTTTTCCAATGGGAATGTATATTTAGCCATGGAGCAACGTTGCCGATTGAACGAAGTGACAGGATGGGACGTAGCCGGATTATCCCCTACGCTGTTTCGAGCTTGTGTCGAGGACAATCTTTGCCTTGCATCTTCATGGAGCAGATCTGAAAAATTTATTTATAAGGAAGTGTTTGATGGAGCCAAATTGGATTTTTTCGGCATTCCGTTTTATGATTGTGAAACCAATAAGCCCAAGGAAATAGCGACAGGTATCAACAATGCTCCCCTAGGCTGGCTTGAAGCAAATGTAGTTAAATTTGTAGATAAAGACCATATTTGGCATACTGATTTGAAAGAAGTTTTTCATCTTTTTCTAAGAGCCCATACAGGAGGTGTCAATTATGCACACCTCTTTAAAATAGAAATACAAGACGACCAAAGTATGATTCCCTCATTGGAGCACACCCCTTCCGGACAAAAGATTTCATATATCCCATTTCCCGGCGGACATCTGAAATTCTTTATCATATATGATGAACTGACAAGATTTTATTGGTTAGTGTCCAATCAGGCCACAGACTCTATGAGACGTGTCAGCTCTTTATCAAATATAAAGAGATATGGATTACCTAATAATGAACGACACCGGTTACAACTTCATTTTTCAAGGAATTGCGTAGACTGGTGTTTTGCCGCAATGGTGGCTTGCTCTACAAATGAATTATATTCAAGAAATTATCCTTCAGCGGTAATCAAAGGAGATGATTTGCATATTGTCTGCCGATCAGCCGATGAACATGCACTCAACCCTCAATATAATAACATGATAACTCATCATATCGTGAGTAACTTTCGTCAGCTTATATATTGATTCATGACTGATTAACCGATATTGTTACAGATTATATCTAAAAATCGACAGAGGCATAATACCCGACATCATCTCCACAAACTTTGCCTAAAACAATCCCGGGTAAATCTCTCCTCCGGTATCGCTCACGTTAAGGGTCTGCAACAGTTTGCCGTCCGGAGCATAAAACAACTGAAACTCAGAGTCTGTATTATACTCTTCCACTTCTATCACAATTACCGCCGGCTGCTTAGGGAAAGTGATGATTCTTACATCTTCCAGCTGCATAGATGCCATCGTACTTTGCATAAAGGCCTTTGCCACAGCGGCAGGAACAGCCTCCAGACTTTCGACATCTACCTCCGTCATCAACCATTTGCCCTTATCACTAAACCAGACGTTTAATTCCCGTCCGTCCACCCTGATATCGGCAATGTGATAGTCTCCCTTTCGTTGCCAATCAACTGTAGTAACTTTGGGATACATTTTCTGAAAGGTTTCCTGTACTTTATCGGGAGGTGGAAAGCCGGCTGCAAAAACAGAGACGGAAATCAGCAACAGCAATCCTGTCAACAAATTAAATTTAAGCTTTTTCATAATGAGGTTCTTTTTAATTTCAAGTTTGATAAGTAACAATAAGAGGAGTATTTTGTTTGTGGAATAATTCCACAAACATGTGGCAAATTCCACATGCTTATCCCCAAATTATACTTCATTAGCGGCTCATACGATTCTTTCACAGCTGGCATAATCTTTGTCTATTTCATCCATTAGTTTCTTTTCAGAGAAACCCAATAATTGTATCACCTAAAAGAAAAATTATGAAAAAGTAGAAGAAGTAAGAACTAACTAGACTCCGATTCGGAAGCAAGAATGGAGTAGTAAAAGAAGTAGAAAACTGAAAAACATGTTTAACTCAAACCTATTTTATTTATGACGAAAAAAAGTAACCTATCCTTAAGGTTTACAAGAGTATGGGAAAAACACTGCCTGAAAACAGCAGCCGCAACTTTATTACTGTGCTGCGTGCTGCCCGTACAAGCAAAAGCCGATACTTACAAAACACAAGAGACTGCAAGTATACAACAGCAAACAGTGAAGACCACCGGTGTTATCATCGACAACACGGGTGAGCCTCTTATTGGAGTTTCCGTAAAAGTGCAGGGCACCAATACCGGAACCATCACTGACCTGGATGGAAAATTCTCAATTGACACTCCCCCAAAAGCTCTCCTTGAGTTTTCATTTATCGGTTATAAAACCATTACCATGGAAGTGACCGGAAAGGAACTCCATATCACTATGCAGGAAGATTCAAAACAATTGGACGAAGTGGTAGTAGTGGGTTACGGCTCACAAAAGAAAGTAAACGTTACCGGATCTGTAAGCATGGTCAATGCAGACGTTCTGGAATCACGTCCCGTACAAAATGTGTCACAAGCATTACAAGGGGTTATTCCCGGACTAAATATGTCTGTAGGAAGTAGCGGTGGCACGTTGGATGGCAAACTAAACGTGAATATCCGTGGAGCGGGTACGATAAGTGACGGATCGAGCAGCAGTCCGCTGGTATTGATCGACGGAATCGAAGGAGACATGAACACTGTTAACCCAAACGATATTGAATCGGTATCTGTACTGAAGGACGCAGCCTCTTCATCAATCTATGGTGCACGTGCGGCATTCGGAGTCATCCTGATCACTACGAAGAGTGGCAAGAGTGGTAAAACCCGTGTAAACTATTCGGGTAATGTGCGTTTCTCAGATGCTATTCAGTTGCCCGATATGGTGGATTCTTACACTTTTGCACAGTACTTTAACCGGGCTTCGACCAATGGTGGAGAATCTCCTACCTTTGATGAAAAAGCATTGCAAAATATCCTGGACTTCCAAAACGGAAAATTTACTGACCCTTCTACTCCCGAATATTATGGAGTGGAGGCCGGACCGGACGGCAAATGGAAAAGCTATGCAGGATCTTTTGCCAATACAGACTGGTTCAAAGAGTTCTATAAGAGCTGGACGCCTTCTACGGAACACAATCTGAGTATCAGTGGAGGAACTGAGAAACTGACCTATATGATCAGTGGCAGCTTCCTGAATCAGAACGGCCTTATCAGGCATGGCGAAGATAACTTCAACCGCTATACGATGAACGCCAAAATTTCGGCAAAACCTGCGGAATGGGTCACATTGAACTATACAAGCAAATGGACCCGTGAGGATTATGACCGTCCCACCTACATGACAGGTGCGTTTTTTCATAACATTGCCCGTCGCTGGCCCACTTGCGCTCCAATGGATCCAAACGGCCATTATATGCCCAACATGGAAATCATCCAATTGGAAGAGGGAGGCGTACAAACCAGTCAAAGAAATTGGTATACCAATCAGCTGCAAGCCATCTTCGAGCCCGTTAAAGACTGGCGAATCGTAGTAGAAGGAAGCATGCGTACGTATACGCGAAAACAACACTGGGCTGTATTACCGATCTATGGATATGACGTAAACAATAAACCTTATTTATTGTCATGGAACGGTGGAGCAGCAGGGTATTCGGAGGTTCAGGACGAACGTGAAGATGAAGATTATTTCTCCGGAAACATTTATAGTGACTATGCAAAAACAATCGGTAATCATTATTTTAAAGTGATGGGCGGTTTCAATGCCGAACTCTTCCGGCCAAGCGGAATGACCGGGTTTGGAACCGACCTGATCAGCTCGAATGTCCCTTCTTTAGGATTGACACAGGACAATCAGAAAGCAGGTGCATGGGCACGTGAAAGAGCAATTGCCGGTTTCTTCGGACGTGTGAACTATAACTATAAAGAACGGTATATGTTAGAAGCCAATCTGCGTTATGACGGTTCTTCACGGTTTGTTGGCGATAAGCGCTGGGGGTTGTTTCCGTCATTCTCCGCCGGATGGAATATTGCACGCGAAGACTTCTTCCGTCCATTGGCCGGTGTTATCGGCACTTTGAAGTTAAGAGGTTCTTGGGGGCAGCTTGGTAACAACAACACGGATAAGGCCAATGCCTGGTATCCGTTTTACCAGAATATGATTACGGGATCTGCCAATTCGGGATGGTTGATCGACAGTAAAAAGCAAAACACTGCCCAACTTCCGGGTATCGTCAATTCACTGATGACCTGGGAAACCATTGAATCATGGGACATTGGTTTGGATTTCGGTTTACTCGATAACCGTCTGACAGGATCAGTCGGCTATTATAACCGTTATACATACGATATGATCGGTCCGGCTCCTATATTACCTCCCGTGTTAGGGGCCCTACCTCCCCAAGTGAACAACTGTGATATGAAGTCATACGGTTGGGAGTTGGAACTTTCATGGAGAGATCGCATCAGTGAATTTGATTATAGTGCACGATTTGTTTTATCTGACGGGAAGCGTAAAATATTGAGATATCCGAATCCTACGAACTCACTCTCTTCGGATGTATACTATAATGGACAAATATTGGGTGACATCTGGGGATACAAAACGATCGGTATTGCACAAACCCAGGAAGAAATGAATGCACACTTGGCCAATGGAGGTACCCCAAACTGGGGAACGAACTGGGGAGCCGGTGACGTTATGTATGCCAATCTTGATGGAAAAGAAGGTGTCAACAATGGTTCGAATACTTTGGAAGATCATGGTGACCTGACAATAATCGGTAACAACACCCCAAGATATAATTTCGGTTTGACGTTGACCGGGGCATGGAAAGGATTCGACTTTTCGGTGTTCCTGCAAGGGGTAATGAAAAGGGATTATTGGTTGGACGGGCCATACTTTTGGGGAGCCAATGGAGGATTGTGGCAATCGACTGCATTCAAAGAACATATGGATTATTGGCGTCCTGAAGGCGATCCACTCGGTGCAAATACCAATGCTTATTATCCCAAACCCTATTTTAATACGGATAAAAACCAGAAAGTACAAAGCGGATATCTTCAGAATGCTGCATATTGCCGCCTGAAGAATGCTCAGATAGGTTATACTCTGCCCAAAACATGGACTCGAAAAGCGGCAATGGAATCGGTGCGTGTTTATGTGTCCGGAGACAATCTGGTTACCTTTTCGGGAATCAGCGGAGTATTTGATCCGGAATTATTGGGTAGCGACTGGGGAGACGGTAAGCTCTATCCCTTGCAAAGAACGATTTCTATCGGCTTAAATGTTAACTTCTAATTTTACCAGACAAATTATGAAAATAAAACTGAAACATATTTATTTCTGCTCATTAATCGGAATGGGCGGATTGGCACTGACTTCGTGTAATGATTTTCTGGATCGTTCGCCTATCAGTGACATCACTCCGGAAGATTACTTCAACACTGTAGATCAAGTGGGAAGCTATGTTATCAATTATTACGATGACTACCTTGAAAACTCAAATACGACTAAAATGTATCACCAAAGAGCATGGAACTCCGGAGTGGTACGAAATGATGCGAACACTGACAATTTATTGAGTGATGACGGAAACCTGGATTATTTTGCGGGAAATAAGCAAGTACCCGAAGGGAAGAATATTCAGGAACCTCTGAATCGTATTCGGGTATGGAATTATCTTTTTGAGAAAGTATTACCTAAAGAAAAAGAAGGTACAATCCCCGGAGATGCAGAACTGTTAAAGCAATACATCGGAGAAGCCTATTTTTTCCGTGCGTTGGCATATTATAACGCATTGGTACGTTTCGGTGATTATCCCATCATTACCGAAGTATTGCCAGATGATTCGGAAACACTGATCAAAAAAAGTCAGCGTGCCCCGCGCAATGAAGTGGCACGTTTCATCCTAAAAGATCTTGACGAAGCTGTCAGTCGACTGAAGGAACGTGGTTTTCAGAATAACCAACGCATCAACAAACAGGCTGCATTAGTGCTGAAATCAAGAGTTGCACTGTTTGAAGCAACTTTTGAAAAATATCATCAGGGAACGGGACGCGTACCCGGCGATCCCACATGGCCCGGAGCCGCCATGAGTTATAACAGTGGAAAAACATTCGATATTGCTGGCGAAATAAGCTTCTTCCTGACCGAGGCAATGCAGGCAGCGGCAGCTGTTGCAGACCATGTTCAATTGGCAGAGAACTCGCATGTAATGAATCCTCCATACAATACACTTTATGGATGGAATCCTTATTTTGAAATGTTCAGTCAACCGGATCTTTCGAATGTGGAAGAAGTACTGTTGTGGAAACAGTATAACCTGTCACTTACCGTGTCGCATTGTGTGGGCGCCCGCCTTAAAAACGGAGATCGTACCGGACTGACACGTTCGTTGATCAAAACATTCCTGATGAAAGACGGTCTGCCTATTTATGCAAGTAATAGTACTATTGATGACAGAACGGTGTCTGACGAAAAGAAAGACCGCGACGAGCGCTTGCAATTGTTTGTATGGGGAGAAAAAGATGCCTGGATGACAGATGAAAGAGCGGATACAGTGAAGAATTACAATAAGGATCAGGCGGGAAACTCAGTGACAAATCCGGTACCGGTACCTTGGGTAAAATCTACTGTAATCAGTGATCAGGAACAGACACGTGATATCACCGGTTATCGTTCCCGTAAGTTCTATCCGTATGATGACGAACAAAGTAAGTCGGACGAACTGCTGGGGACCAATGCCTGTCCTATTTTCCGTGCTTCCGAAGCATATCTTAACTACATAGAGGCTTGTTATGAGAAGAATGGTACGCTGGACAGCAAGGCACAGGAATATTGGAAAGCCATACGCAGACGTGCCGGTGTCGATGAAGACTATCAGAAGACAATCGCCCGCACGGATCTGGGGCGCGAAGACGATCTCGGAGTTTACTCAGGAGACCGGATGGTGGACGCTACACTTTACAACATACGTCGCGAACGTCGCTGCGAATTTATTGCCGAAGGCATGCGCTGGGATGACCTGAAAAGATGGCGCTCTTGGGACCGGCTATTTACGGAGCCATATATTGTGGAGGGCATTAACTTTTGGGATGAAGCCTATAAACTTTACACAACCGTAGATAAAGACGGCAATGAAAAATCCGCGGTGGTAGCTGATGGCAGCACGTCTGCCAACATGTCGCCAAAATCGGACGGGAAATACGTACGGCCATTGCGTAGGACACAAACCAATAATCAGCTTTATGACGGATATACCTGGAAAAAAGCTTATTATCTGGAACCACTCGGCTTACAGGACTTGCAATTGTCGGCCACCAATCCGGAGGATATCAATACATCTATGATGTATCAAAATCCATATTGGCCTGCCGGCACAGGCAAAGCGCTTGAATGATACCGCTAAACGTATAAAAAACGTAATATGATAAAGTTCACCACAGAGTTTACACAAAGCAAATTTGCCGGTGTATCCTGTGGTGAACAAAAACAAATCTCCGAGTGAACTTATCTTATGTTTTTTAAGTTATATAATGTATAAAGAAGACAATAAACGGAATGATAAAATCAAATCTGACCGACTACCATAAACAACAACTTAAAAAAATATAAGAAATTATGAATTCACATCAAGGATTATTCGGTGGAAATATTCCACAAGATGTAACTGGAAAACAAGGCGAAAACGCTATCTTCATTGTCTACGGGCTGAAACAATCGGATAACACTATAAAACAAGTAAAAGACCTATGTGCTAACTTTTCCGCACTGATACGCAGTATGCGTAACCGATTTCCCGAAATGCAATTCAGTTGTACGATCGGATTCGGAGCTGATGCCTGGAAACAACTTTTTCCGGAGCAGGGCAATCCTAAGGAATTAAAGACTTTTGAAACAATTAAAGGAGCTAAATATATTGCGGTTTCAACCCCCGGTGATATTCTTCTACACATCCGGGCAAAACAGATGGGACTCTGCTTTGAGTTTGCCTCCATTATCGACGAAAAGCTGAAAGGGGTTGTAGATTCAATCGATGAAACTCATGGATTCAGGTATATGGATGGAAAAGCAATCATCGGTTTTGTGGACGGTACCGAAAATCCGGCAGTAGATGAGAATCCCTATCATTTTGCGGTGATAGGTGACGAGGACCCGGACTTTATCGGTGGCAGTTACGTCTTCGTACAAAAATACATTCATGACATGACTGCATGGAATTCACTTCCGGTCGAAGCCCAGGAAAAGGTAATCGGCCGTCATAAATACAATGATGTAGAATTGTCGGACGAGGAAAAGCCGCAAAATGCACACAACGCTGTCACTAATATTGGAGACGACTTGAAAATAGTACGTGCCAATATGCCGTTTGCCAATACTTCGAAAGGAGAATACGGAACATATTTTATCGGCTATGCAAGTACCTTCAGCACCACCCACAAAATGTTGGAGAATATGTTTATCGGTGACCCTGTGGGAAACACCGATCGTTTACTGGACTTCAGCACTCCGATAACAGGAACCCTGTTTTTCGCACCTTCATACGATCTGCTTGCTAAACTCGGAGAGTAATAGTTACTCTCCATATAGTACAGTTTCTGCTATCCAGGCAAAAACATTAGCTATGAGTTTGGACGCATTATTATTAATGGTCCCGGAATTATTGTTTATACGGTTATCGGTAGTTGACGTCGAACTGGACGCCGAACTACCGATATCCGTATCACCCCAATAAACGATTCTCCTTGAATAATCAATGCCTAAAACAATACCTCCCGCAGGTCCCATCAATATAGAAGTAATGCCTTTGGATGCTTCCGTGTTGAGCTGTATTTCGCCATGATAAGCATCATAATTGCGTAAAGAGAAGTCGGAAAGGCAGATAAGTATATTTTTGTCGGGATAAATCTCAACACTGAAATAGTAGACAATATTACTTCTAACGGATTGGGGGGCATTCAGCTACAAAGAGTTTGCACAGGAAGTAACGAAACTGGCGGATCAGACAAATGGATTTGTCATGCTCAGTAGTACTTATCCGACTCTTACTCCTGCCGCTAACTTATATGAGAATAAAGCTGAAGCAAAAAGTAATCACATTTTAATTTCAGTAAATCGTATCGTAGCAAAGAGTGCAATATTCAAATCATCAAATCTTGTAATAAACGGAGACAGAACAGTGGAGAACCTAAAATTCGGTTGGAGAAATTTAAATAAAAAATTCTATTTCATCCAAGATAACAGGGATGCTCTCATCAAAGACTATAAATGGACGAATTATACCATACAGGACTTCGCTAGAGGAGTAGATGCCATCAATGTATATACTTCCAATTTCCACTTATGACGTGCCGTCGGGAGAATCTGATCCATTAATTGCAGACTTCAGCGTGATGAAACTGGAAAAAGAGAGAGAACCTCGGTTGCGCATTACTGACAGAACAGGTACGGTTCGTTATGATGAAAACTTTATTGGCAAACTTTTAGGAATGAATCCTGATATCAATTTTGAGTATAATCATGATTTTACTATCGAAATATCTTTCAACAACTACCTCCCTATCTCTATTAAAATTAATGGTTGGGAGGTAGTTGTTGAAGAAATCTAATAATTATAAGCTACAGAATAATGAAACAAAGAAGGGCACACTCATATCAATAAGAATACCATGAAAAATGGCAACGGGTATCATATCCTTTCCGGAATAAAGGGTGATGGATGGCAACAATACATCCATTGAATTTACTCCGGCTGCAGAAATTGGTGCCAGTTTTCCAAAGTATTTTCGGATTAACGGTGCACCCAGCAATGCCATCATCTCACGGAAGATATTAGCCAGCAGAGCAATAGTGCCAAGCTCTGTTGCCAACTGTAATCCGACAGAAGCCTCTTTGAATTGAGTAATCAAAATAGATGAAAGGGAATAATAAGCAAATCCGCTTCCTACCGCCATACAATCGAATACACTCCACTGACTCAACAATAAACTGGCAAAAGCTGAAAAAAGAAGGGTTCCGACAATGGTAGCTATCGGCACTAAAAGCATATTGGGGCGTAGGCTTTTGATCAGAAATTTCAGATTCTTATTGCTTCCGATACTGATGCCAACCTGCAACATCAACGCATAAAGTATGTACATAGAAAGATTGTGCATGTCAAACTGGAAATCATTGAAGATTCCGACCAGACAACCTATACAGAAAAATGCAACAACAATCAGACTGCTTTTCATAATTTTCCTCCTTTCTTGAAAAACAGGCGTAATACGATAAAAGAAGCCAACATGCTGCCCAAGATACTTGAAGTAGCCAACACAATGGCTTGCCATCCGAATTTACCCAGATTATTTACGATTAAACTATTGGAGCCTATCGAAAGGCCCAGCACGAAAAGTAGCAGGAATATCGTAAGCGAAGTACTCTTTTCTACTTTCTCCAAAAATTTTAGGTTACGCAGCAAATAACCGATGCCAATACCTAAAAACATGATAGATATAATGGAAAACATACTCGTATATTTTAAAAAGTTACACAATGCACTCCCTGGCAACTTTTATGTATAAGCTGCCGGACAGATCCTCCCTTTCACCTTATATTAATAAGTGAACGAAAAGAGATAAATCAAACTACAAAACAGGGAGTAATTCAGATAAATCCGCTAAACCAATGTACATGCACAATGCAGTGTCCGTACAGAATTTTATTTTCTTGCACGGCATTATGTATGCTATATGTAGTAAACAATCGGTTCATATTATTCATTAATTACAGTGCAAAGGTAATACTATTGCGCATATTTTCCAAATAATTATGCAAAATATAAATAATCATAGTAGTGGAATTACTCATAAAAAGACGATGAAAATCTTGCAGAACCTATTTTTTTCTTCGTATCTTTACAAACCGAAATAAAGGATATATCAATAAACATATAACGATATGGAAAACAGAAGTTTAGTAACCATAGCGGAGCATTCGAGGGAGAAAATTCTCTATATGCTCGAAATGGCGAAACAATTTGAAAAGAATCCCAACCGCCGGTTATTGGAAGGCAAAGTAGTCGCTACCCTGTTCTTTGAACCTTCTACTCGTACCCGACTAAGTTTCGAAACTGCTGCCAATCGACTAGGCGCACGGGTAATCGGATTTTCGGATCCCAAAGCCACCAGTTCATCCAAGGGGGAGACTCTGAAAGATACCATTATGATGGTAAGTAATTACGCTGATGTGATTGTTATGAGACATTATCTGGAAGGAGCAGCACGCTATGCAAGTGAAGTGGCTCCGGTACCTATCGTAAATGCCGGAGACGGAGCCAACCAGCATCCTTCGCAAACAATGCTCGATCTCTATTCTATATATAAAACACAAGGTACACTGGAGAATCTGAATATCTATTTGGTAGGTGATTTGAAATACGGACGTACCGTACACTCTTTACTGATGGCTATGCGCCACTTTAACCCGACTTTCCATTTTATCGCCCCCGAGGAACTGAAAATGCCGGAAGAATATAAAATATATTGCAAAGAGCACAATATAAAATATGTAGAGCATACGGACTTCAACGAAGAGGTAATTAAGGATGCTGATATCCTTTACATGACCCGCGTACAACGTGAACGTTTCACTGATCTAATGGAATATGAACGGGTAAAAAACGTATATATCCTTAAAGCAAAAATGCTTGAAAATACTCGTTCTAACCTTCGTATTCTTCATCCGTTACCACGTGTCAATGAAATTGCTTATGATGTGGATGACAGTCCGAAAGCTTATTATTTTCAACAGGCACAAAACGGACTCTATGCCCGTCAAGCTATACTTTGCGATGTATTAGGAATCACTTTACAAGATATTTTATAAAATCATGAGCGAGAATAAACAAGCATTACAGGTGGCCGCACTGAAAAATGGCACTGTTATCGACCATATACCTTCAGAGAAACTTTTTACGGTAGTTTCATTGCTCGGATTGGAACACATGACGACTAATATTACTATCGGATTCAATTTGGACAGTAAAAAACTAGGTAAGAAAGGAATCATCAAGATTGCCGATAAATTTTTCTGTGACGAAGAAATCAATCGAATTTCCGTAGTAGCCCCTCATGTAAAACTGAACATCATCCGTGATTACGAAGTAGTAGAAAAAAAAGAAGTGCGAATGCCTGACGAGTTAAAAGCTATCGTAAAATGTGCTAATCCCAAATGTATCACGAATAATGAACCGATGGCTACTTTATTTCACGTGATCGACAAAGACAATTGTGTTATAAAATGTCATTACTGCGAGAAAGAACAAAAAAGAGAAGATATTACAATCATTTAGTTATGCACTGCAAGCTACGAGTTCTAGACCGCTAAACGATGTCGGACGTAACTCGTAGCTCGTAACATATAAAGTGAATAAAAAGATGAAGCAAGACTGGAAGCCCGGAACTCTGATTTATCCGTTGCCTGCCGTATTGGTAAGTTGCGGAAGCGATGAAAGCGAATACAATATACTTACGGTGGCATGGACCGGAACCATTTGTACCAATCCGCCGATGTGTTACATTTCTGTTCGTCCCGAACGTCATTCTTATCCTATTATAAAAAAGAATATGGAATTTGTGATCAATTTAACAACCCGGGATATGGCATTCGCAACAGATTGGTGTGGAGTACGTTCAGGGAAGGATTATCATAAATTTGAAGAAATGAAACTAACCCCGGGCAAATGTTCTGTAGTGAATGCACCTCTCATTGAAGAATCTCCCCTTTGTATTGAATGCCGTGTGAAAGAAATCGTATCTCTGGGATCACATGACATGTTTATTGCTGACGTAGTAAACATCCGTGCAGACGATCGTCATCTAAACCGGGAAACCGGAAAGTTGGAACTGGCAGAAGCAAATCCGCTTGTATATGTACACGGAGGATATTATAATTTAGGAGAAAAGATAGGAAAATTCGGTTGGTCAGTAGAAAAGAAAACAAAGTGAAACGAATAGTTCTCCTTTTTATATCGATATGGATTGCTTTTGCTGCTTATGGGGAAGACAATCATAAAAAGGAAAGACACCCGGATGACCGCAAAATAAATGTAGGAATCAGGGGTGGATTCAACTCTTCTATGTTTCTGGTTTCTGATCTGAAAATTAAAGATGTAACCATTGACGAAATTCAGAACAACTACAAAATAGGATATTTCGGTGCTCTCTTTATGCGCTTGAACATGAAAAGGCATTTTATACAACCGGAAATCTCGTATAATATCAGCAGGTGCGAGATTTCTTTCGATAAACTCGGCTCACAGCATCCCGACATTGAACCTGACTATGCATCGGTCAGTTCCACTATCCACAGCATTGATTTTCCATTACTATATGGTTATCATGTAGTAAAACAAGGTCCTTACACAATGTCTCTCTTTGCAGGACCGAAACTAAGATACTTGTGGAATAAGAAGAATAAAATCACTTTTGAGAACTTTGATCAACAGGGCATCCACGAAAAGCTGTATCCCTTCAATGTCAGTGCAGTAATTGGCGTTAGTGTCAACATCTCCCGCATTTTTTTCGATTTTCGATACGAACAAGGGCTTCACAATTTATCAAAATCAGTAACATACGATAATATAGATATGGAAGGTAGACCGGAAGTAAGCAATATCACCTTTCGACGTCGTGACAATGTGCTTAGTTTTTCACTCGGAGTTATATTTTAAATAACTTTTTCTTCAAAAAGGTTGCACACTCTTTAAATAATATCTAAATTTGTGCGATTATAATAATAAAGGTTTCAAGATACACTTTAATCTTATTATAACAAATAATGAAAAGAGACGATTTAATTTTCGATATTATCGAAAAAGAACATCAACGTCAGTTGAAAGGCATTGAGCTGATCGCATCAGAAAATTTCGTAAGTGATCAGGTGATGGAGGCAATGGGATCTTGTCTTACCAATAAATATGCGGAAGGATATCCGGGTAAACGCTACTATGGTGGCTGTGAAGTGGTAGACCAAAGCGAACAAATTGCCATTGACCGCCTGAAAGAGATTTTTGGTGCAGAATGGGCCAATGTGCAACCCCACTCAGGAGCACAGGCTAATGCAGCCGTATTTCTGGCTGTACTGAATCCGGGAGATAAATTCATGGGGTTGAATCTGGCACATGGAGGACACCTTTCACATGGTTCATTAGTAAACACTTCGGGAATCATTTATACTCCCTGCGAATATAATCTGAAACAGGAAACCGGTCGCGTAGATTACGATCAAATGGAGGAAGTAGCATTGCGTGAAAAGCCCAAAATGATCATTGGAGGCGGTTCGGCCTACTCTCGTGAATGGGATTATAAACGTATGCGCGAAATTGCTGACAAGGTAGGAGCAATTCTCATGATCGACATGGCACATCCTGCCGGGTTAATTGCAGCCGGTCTATTGGATAATCCTGTGAAATATGCACATATTGTGACTTCAACCACTCATAAGACCCTCCGAGGACCTCGTGGTGGCGTAATCATGATGGGAAAAGACTTTCCTAATCCTTGGGGAAAGAAAACTCCGAAAGGAGAAATTAAGATGATGTCTCAACTACTTGACTCAGCTGTATTCCCAGGAATACAAGGAGGGCCGTTGGAACATGTGATTGCAGCCAAAGCTGTAGCTTTCGGTGAATGTTTGCAACCCGAATATAAAGAATATCAAAAACAGGTACAAAAGAATGCCGCTGTATTAGCACAAGCCTTGATTGACCGTGGTTTCACTATTGTTTCAGGTGGCACAGATAATCATTCCATGCTGGTTGACTTGCGTAGTAAATACCCTACTCTAACAGGTAAGGTTGCAGAAAAAGCACTCGTATCTGCTGATATAACAGTTAATAAAAATATGGTTCCGTTTGATAGTCGTTCCGCATTCCAGACTTCAGGTATCCGTTTGGGTACTCCTGCCATCACAACACGTGGTGCAAAAGAAGATCTGATGTTGGAAATCGCGGAAATGATCGAAACCGTATTATCTAACGTAGAAAATGAAGAAGTGATAGCACAAGTACGTGCACGTGTCAATAAGACAATGGAAAAATATCCGATCTTCGCATATTAAATAGCACATTTTAGTATTAAACAATAACATACGTGGGCTCGCAATTCTCTGTGAAGAAAGTTGCGGGCATTTTTTTGCTCTTTTAACATCGCATTAACACCTCCCTCAAAACCTTTCATTCCTGTTAACCGTTGATAAGTAACTAAAAAAAGAAGATGATATTTACTTAATACCTAAACTGATATGAAAATAAGAAATCTAATGGTCGCAGCAACCTTATTGGTTACTGCCGGAGCTATGGCTCAAAATCAAGATTGTGCCTTCTTCTTTCCCAACCAAGAAGGTGAACAAATCACCCGTAATTGCTACACTGCTGATGGTAAACTTACTAATATCCTAGTCTACAGAGTAGATCAGGCGTATGAATATCCGTCAGGTATGGAGGTAGTAGCAAACTATACATTTGCTGATGCCGCAGGCAAAACACTCAATTCCGGACAAATGGTAGCTCGTTGTAGCGATGGAAATTTTTCTATGAGTATGGGAGATGTGGCAACATTCCCCACAGCACTCAACATGATGAACGCTGATGTATATATGATGGGAGATTTAATGAATTATCCGGATGCCTTTTCTAATCCGATGAATCCGGGAGACGATGACGAATTTGATGACGGAACTCTGCGTCTTTACCAAAAAGGAAATAAAAACAACCGGGCTGAAATCTCCGTTTTCGACAGAGAATTTGTTACTACAGAAACTGTAAATACTCCTGCTGGAGCATTTTATTGTACGAAAGTAAAGTATGAAATGAATATCTGGACACCGAAAGAAACAATTAAGGGTTACGGATATGAATGGTATGCACCCAATATTGGTATTGTCCGTTCCGAACAATATAATAATAAAAAGGAGCTACAATCGTACAGTGTGTTAGAAAGAATTAAAAAATAGCACACTGGACTCTATATATCCGTCATCCCCGCCATTCGTTCAGAAAGAATAGCGGGGATTTATTTGACTAGTCTCCAAGAATTACAATCAATTTATGGGCCTCCAAGAAACTATCTCAGAATAGAAAAAAGAGGCAATATTACAGGTTCGGATATAATGATCCCCTCATTCTAGCTTTAATCTATTACAATACAAGGCTAGAACAAGGGGATTCTTATATTTGAAGTTTTAATCTATAAAATCCTCAATTTCCAGTTTCTTTTTTGAAACTACCTCTTCCTGTATATGGAAAAGTTTAGCTCAATCCTTCAATATTGCCATCCACAATATCAATATGGAGTGCTTGCGGCTCTTTTGGCAAACCAGGCATACGCATAATCTCACCTGCAATCGCTACAATCATTTCGGCTCCATTGTTAATAACGATATCTTTAATATGGAGTTCAAAGTTATCTACTGCCCCATATACTTTTGGATCGGCTGAAAAAGAATATTGCGTTTTGGCAATGCATACAGGATAATGACCGATTCCCATTTCTTCAATTAATTTAATCTTGTTACGGGTCAACGTGCTATAGGTCACAACGCTTGCACCATATAAATTGGTTGCGATTTTCTCAATCTTCTGCTGTACACTATCTTCATCATTATAGGTAAACTGTAATGGTTCGGATGGTTTGTTTTCAATTGTCTCAACCACCAAATTCGCCAGATCGACAGCGCCTTCACCACCTTCTGAAAAAGCATTATTGATAGCATAGCCTACTCCCAACTGCTCACAGTGCTCACGAAGCAACTCCATCTCTTCATCCGTATCACTGGCAAACTTATTGAAAGCAACAATAACAGTCTGACCAAACGAGCGCAGATTGCGGACATGCTTATCTAAATTACGCAAACCTTCTCTCAATCCTTCGAGGTTTGGCTCCTTAATGCGATCGAGGCTAACTCCCCCATGCATTTTAAGTCCTTGCGCAGTAGCCACAATCACTGTCAAACGGGGCTGCAATCCACTCTTGCGACATTTAATATTGTAGAATTTCTCTGCTCCCAAATCAGCACCGAAACCGGCCTCTGTAATTACATAATCACCAAAAGTCATTGCCATCTTCGTTGCTAATATAGAATTACATCCATGAGCAATATTAGCAAATGGGCCTCCATGCACAAAGGCGGCAGTACCTTCGGTAGTCTGTACCAGGTTCGGATGTATAGCATCTTTCAATAGAACTGTTATGGCTCCTGCCACACCCAGATCTTTAACTGTAAACGGTTTATTATCATAGGTATATCCTAAAAGAATATTTTCAATTCGACGGCGAAGATCATCCACGTCTTTTGAAAGACAAAGAATTGCCATGATTTCTGATGCTGGAGTAATATCAAATCCGGATTCCTGCGTAATACCGTTGGTCTTCGGTCCTAAACCAACTACGATATTCCGTAAAGAACGATCGTTCACATCAAGTACCCGACGCCAAAGAATCTCTTTTAGACCGAAACCCTTAGATTGATTTTGGTATAAATAATTATCCAGCAATGCGGAAATCATATTGTGAGCAGAAGTGATAGCATGAAAATCACCGGTAAAATGCAAATTAATCTTCTCCATTGGAAGTACCTGGGCATAACCGCCTCCTGCCGCTCCTCCTTTCATTCCGAAGCACGGTCCCAAGGAAGGTTCGCGCAAAGCGACAATTGCTTTTTTGCCGATCTTATTCAGTCCTAACGCAAGACCGATAGAAACAGTCGTTTTACCAATACCCGCCTTGGTTGCAGTAATGGCAGTAACCAAAATCAGGTTACTCTTTTTTACTTTCTCTTCATCAATCAGATACTCGGGAATTTTGGCAATATAACGACCATAATTTTCTACTTCATCGCGGGGAATACCGATGCTTTCTGCTACTTGTTTTATTTTCTTCAACTCAACACTACGTGCTATTTCTATGTCTGATTTCATATCGGGAGTTTTTAGGTTTTTAAAATGAAATTGCAAAATTAACAATTAACTCCATATCAAAGTTGACTTTATTACCTTTTTTTAGTAGGGAGCAAAAAGATACCGGAGGATTGACGGATTTCCCATTGAAAAAAGGCGTATATTTGTTACCTACAAACAACAAACAATATGATGCGATATATAATCCTCTTAGTCTTGTGCGCCTGGACCGGAATAGCATTGGCCATAGATAACCATGCAAAAGACAGTCTTTTATTACAATTAAAACAAACGACAATAGCTGCAGAACGAATCAATATTTACCGAAACCTGGCGGACATTTGTTTTGAAACCCCTGATGAAAAGACATATTTGCTCAACATGTATAGAGAAGCCCAAAAGGCTGGCGATACATCGGGTATGCTCAATGCCTTAAATGATCTTGTATGCGGAGAGGCAAAAGAATATCGTATGGATTCAGCATATCATTATATGGAACTGATAAAAGCAATCCGGGAGCCCCAAGAAACAGCCCCTGTATTGGCTTACCTTCAAATGCGATTTTTCGATACACTATGCAGCCACAATGAAACAGAAGAAGCTATCACAAAAGAATTGCAATTTATAGAAGAAAAGAAATCTGATGAAGCATCACTTTACAGCAAAATCGCCCAAGCTTACATCACCGGTGGTAGCCTTCATTACAATGACATGATAAAGGAGGCACTCCCCTATCTGGAAACAGCAATGAACTTATCTAAGCAATTGCCTCTGGAAAAGCAAATCTTATTTGCATCGATCATTGTTTGGAAATTATCCAATACATACAGTATGCTGAATAAATGTGATTCAGCCATCCGGATTTTAGATGAGAATCTGCAAACCCAACAACAATATTACAAAGATCACTATCAAACACAACGTCCTTTTTATAATATGGCGATACACGAATTACGCTTTTATACATCTCTATTGACTAATGCCATTTCGGAAGCTCCCGAAAAAATGGATTATTACTGGCAACAAATAGTTAAATTGAACGAAAAGCTAACCAATCCGTACGATCGATATAACTATTTTCTATCGATGGATAATTATTATCTGAATCAAAAGCCCCAACCCCATTATGAAAAAGCATTGATGGCTAATGATAGTCTGATACAAATTGCACAAGAAATAATCCCAAACAATCTACCGGGATTATACGACATTCAATCACAAACCTACGAAGCCATGGGTAACTTCAAAGAGGCATTGGCATACCTCAGAATAGCGACTCAATATAAAGATTCGCTGACTACTGAAAATATGCAAAAGCAATTGGGTGAACTCCAGATAAAATATGAAGTGAATGAGTTGAACAATGAAAAGTCACAACTTGAAATTAAAAACAAACGTATTCTGGTGATATGCCTGTCTATCATTCTGATCATTGTAATCTTTGTCTGTCTGTATTTATATCACGACCTGAAAAAAGAGAAAAAGATGAAGTTTCATCTCCGGAACCTCAAGCAAAAAGCCGAAGAAAGTGAAAAGATGAAGACAGCTTTCATAAACTCTATTTGCCACGAGATACGTACGCCACTCAATTCGATTGTAGGTTTCTCCGACTTGATATTCAATGATGAGATAGATAAAGAAACCCGTGAAGGTTTTTCACAAGAGATCCAGAAAAGTACAATTCTACTTACTTCATTAATCGATAATATGCTTGAAATATCCAGTCTGGATGTATCACAAGAGAAGTTACCTTGCAAAGAAGCGAATCTTAATTCTATCTGTATACAAGAGATGACATTATTAAATCGGTCTCATAAACCCGATATAGACTATCGGACCGACTTGCCGGAACACCCCATCATACTGACCACACACGAAAAATATTTATCATTAGTCATAGAGCATCTATTGAACAATGCAAATAAGTTCACTGAAAAAGGCATTATCACCCTCCATTGTCACATCGACGAAGCACGCCAACAAGTTCATATAAGCGTAACAGATACCGGATGTGGTATACCGGCAGACAAACATAAGGAGGTTTTCGAACGATTCTCCAAGCTCAATGCATTCACTCCGGGTAACGGATTGGGACTTTATTTGTGCCAACTGATCATCCGCAGATTGTCCGGAAAGATAAGCATTGACCCAACATATACAGGAGGTACCAGAATAACAGTGATTTTACCTGTTCAATGACACCTCCTTAATTCTCGAACACAGAACTATTTGAAACGGGAGGTATCCACTCCCTCCCGTTTCTTCTCTTTATAGCCTCCAAATTTATAGGTAAACGAAACACCAAATTCACGGAAAGCAGAGTAATGGTTGGTCACGTTCTGCATAGCATAATAAATTCGCGGTGAAATCTGACCTGTTTCAAACAAGTCATTACATCGAAGAGTCAGCAATGCCTTTCCATTGGCAAAACCATACCTGAGCGCTATGTCCAAGTTGCCGGATGCCGGTAAATCATAGATGCCTTGTATCGCCTTACTGCGTATCATTCCACTCACAATCAGCTTAATATCCGGATGTGAGAACAGAGTCACTGTATGATTCATATTCAACATCGCATAATATGCTTTCCGATCAAAAGGAATATCCCAAAAGTCACTGTCTTTTTGACGATCGTAAACGCCGGTCAATGTGAAACGCGATTTCAGCCAGCGTCCGATCGCAAATGGGACAACAGCCTGTACACCGGCTTGCTGTTCAAAATCAAAATTGAAATACTTATAAATTTCAACCAATCGCTCCGGTGATTGATAAAGGGTTTGTGTTGCATTATCCTTAGTATGACTATACCATGCATTAAACATATATTTACTGTTTAAAACATAAGTCAACTGTAGCTGGTAGTTAATCTCAGGTTTCAAATAAGGATTGCCGTGAATCTCGGAATACCCTCCACCCATATAAGAAACTGCATCCTGAGTAGCCCAGTAATCGGGATAACTTTTATCACTGCTGAGGGATAATTGCCATACATTTCCCGGTGCAGGAGCATAGTTAATGTTAAAAGTCGGATACAGGCTCCATTCATTCCATACAGTCGTGTGGAATTGTTCGGCAGCCAATGAGGCATCTAAAGACAATTTATCACCAAAAGCCTTGTTAAATCCGGCGTAAAAATTAAGTGTTTGTTCCCGACGACGAGACTTCATATTGCTATTTCCCGATATTATTTCATCAGTTTCAGGGTCATGATAATATTGATGGCTGTTGTCCAAACTTGTCGTATAAACTGCCCCATAATTCATTCCCCACCCATTGCCCAGATCATGTTCTCCGGAGAGGAAAAGTTTCCAACGATTGATACGCTGAGAGTCTTTAACACGAAAATCCAGTTCATCACTCCCCATCCGACTGTGAAGTAATTGTGAAGAAGGTGAATGATAATAAGTATATTCCACTCCGGCTTTCCATCCGAATGGCATATGATAATCGAGGCGTGCATTATGGAGCTGGTCGGTCATACGGGTACGGGCATTCGAAATTTGAGTGCCGTCTACAGTGCTCAGATTAAAACCATTCACAAATTGGGCATTGTATGTCACACTAAGTTGATGGTTTGCGGCAAATACATAATCGCCGGCTAAACGCAGGTTGTGTCTATTCGAACGGCTTCGTTGAGATTCATTCGTACTTATGAGATGTATCGTACCATCTGACAAAGCGTGCAAAGCCTCTTTATCCGTCAGGAAATAGTTTCGCCCATGACTGTAAGAGTAAAGAAAGTCTGCAGAGAATTTATGTCCCGAATACAGAAGGCTCGCACGCTCAGTCAAATATTCATAATGTTTTTGCCGATAATCACTGAAAAATTCACCCTGCAAGGTGGATTTCCCGGAGTCTCCCTGTTTCAGGCAGATATTTATCATAGCCCCCCGCACCTGATAACGTGCAGGAGCCGAATACATCACTTCGGCCTTTTCAATACGCCCGGCAGGAATGCTTTTTAAAAGAGTGTTCAGTTGTTCCTGAGTCATTGTGGTTACTTTGCCATCCAATACAACCGTAACACTTTTTCCTCCTAAAGTCAGATTATCATTCATTTCGCTCACTCCGGGGAGTTCCTTTATCGCATCATATGCATTGTCTACTGCAAAATTCTGAATAAGTCGAGGCAAATCATATACAAGTTTTCCCTGCATTGCTTTCACCACCGGACGTTCACCTACCACCATCACTTCGGGCAAGGATCTGTACAAACTGTCTAAACGTCCATCCATCGTAATCAGACTATCCGCAGAAAGTATCCGATCTTCATCCACATTCTGTGCCGCTACCTGAAAGCAGACAGCACCTGCAAACACAAAAGTCAAGTAAATTCGTTTCATTTTTTATTCCTTGTTTGGGTTACAGTTGCAAAGTACGGCAGAAAAGGCAAGACAATACGTTATCATCGACTTATGTAGTGTTATCTACTGTTATCGGTAGTGTTATTTAGTCTTATCAAATGTAACAACAACAAAGGTTAACCATTATCTTTGCCTGCATGAAACTCCCAATCAAACATATCGCCATACTTGTAATTGCTTCTCTGATGGCCATCTTTGCCTACCAAGCATACTGGTTGGTTAGTATGTACCATACCATGAAAAGTGATATGGAACATTCGATTATCGAGGCTATGCGCACAAGTGATTACAATGAGATGATGTTACGCATAGAACGCATGCGTCGGGATGACCAAGATCATGGTGAAATCTCTGTTTCCGCCGGATACAATGATGAAGGTGGAACACTGGTTCGCAGCAGCACTATGGTCCATAAAGAAAAGATTCCGGGAAGCACAGGAATACAACAAGATTCCATTCTCAAAACCGAACGGAAACTGGACACCCTGATCGTCGTTCGTAATGATCAGAAAGAAATAAAAGTAGTTCCGCAAGATTCCACTTCGCAGGAGGTAAAAGCTGCCATGCTGCAAACAAAAGGCGGGCTGGACATACTATTGAAAGATCAGAATACCATGCTCGAACTGGCCACTTACTTTCAAAGAGGATTGCACTCCGGCCTTGACGTTATCATGGATCCTGATTTTCAATCATACGATAGCCTGCTGACACTCAGTTTACAGGAAAGAGGAATCTCACTGCCGTATCGGATAGAATATCTGTATTTCGGCAATACGCCTGACTCCAGTTTACTTTTCACCGATACATTAGGAATGGGCGGTACGGCGAACTACATCCCCGGACCGGATGCCCATACGTACGACTACACTTTCGACATCCATTCCCATTCTCTCTACCGCCTTCGGATGGATTCAGTTGCAGGAGTGATCGTCCATCAGATGGCAGGAATACTTATTACTTCATTCGTCATTCTGTTGATTTTGGGATTCTCTTTCTGGTTCCTGATCCGCACATTGCTGAAACAAAAAACACTGGAAGAGATGAAAAGTGACTTCACCAACAATATCACCCATGAACTAAAGACTCCCATTGCCGTGGCATATGCAGCCAACGATGCTTTACTCAACTTCGGACAAGCTGACGAGAAAGCCAAACGGGACAAATATTTAAGTATCAGCCAGGAACAACTGCAAAGGCTTAGCGGACTGGTTGAACAGATACTGACGATGAGTATGGAACAACGCAAAACATTCCGATTCCGTCCGGAAGAAATAACTCTTGCTACTTTGCTTGAATCATTGACAGAACAGCATAAACTCAAAGCACAAAATCCGATTGACATCGACTATAGAGTAGAACCGGCAAACCTTACAGTATTTGCCGACCGGACCCACTTCAGCAATATATTGAGCAACCTGATAGACAATGCAGTGAAATATTCACCGGGAAAGGCTGTCATCCGCATTCATTGCCGCGAAACAGCAGATAACGGAAAAGTGGAAATTTCCGTCAGCGACGAAGGAACAGGCATCGCACAAGAGAAACAAAAACATATATTCGATAAATTCTACCGCGTACCGACCGGTAACCTGCACAACGTAAAGGGATACGGACTGGGGCTCTATTATGTAAAAACAATGATAGAAAAACATGGCGGAACAGTTTGTGTAAAAAGCGAACCCGGACACGGTAGCACATTCACCATCACGTTATGAAAGAGAAAATCAAAGTATTGTTGGCAGAGGACGAACTGACCCTCGCCATGATTATCAAAGACACACTCGAAGAGGACGACTTCATTCTCACTATTGCAGCCAACGGTGAAGAAGGATTACGCATGTTCTTCGATATTCGTCCGGACGTGCTGGTGGCCGATGTAATGATGCCCCGCATGGATGGCTTTGAAATGGTAAGACGTATCCGCCAGACCGATAAACAAACACCGGTACTTTTCCTGACAGCACGTTCGGCTATTAACGATGTGGTAGAAGGCTTCGAATTAGGCGCCAACGACTACCTGAAGAAGCCATTCGGCATGCAGGAGCTGATCATACGCATCAAAGCATTGGTTGGCAAAGCATTCAGTCTCAATGAAGAAAAGAAAACAACCACCCGGTTTGAGATAGGCAACTATTTGTTCGACTCTCTTGCACAAACACTGACATATGCCGGATTGAAGCAGGAGCTTTCTCATCGGGAATCGGAAATTCTGAAGCGACTTTGCGAGAATCAGAATCAAGTGGTCAACACACAGAATGTATTACTCGACCTATGGGGAGATGATAACTTTTTTAACTCAAGAAGTTTACACGTTTTCATCACAAAGCTCCGCCATAAACTGTCAGCCGACGAGCGAATTCGCATTGTCAATGTCAGAGGGATAGGATATAAACTGATCTTAAATTAAATACACAGAATGATGAAGAATAGAATATACTGCACATTTATACTGGCAATCATTGCAGTGATGGTATGTGCACAAACAGAACAACCGAAAGACAGTATCAAAAGGCATCGCGAAACTGTACCTGAAATTCGTCAGGAACTGCATATCAACGATAGAAACATACAAACAGACGGTACTCTTCCGGACAACACCCTACAAGCTGCAGCCGGTGACAGTATGACTTTCCGTATACCGTACCCGGAAAGTATTCCGTCCGGTTGGATCGTCCCTCAATTGGGGACCTATTCCAACCCCTTCATTTGGGATTACGACCGTTATTACAATTTCAACCTTTCTCCCAACAGTAATCTCAGTACTTTCAGCAATTATAACACCTATCTCAGCATAGGCACCATCGTAAAGGCGGGTGCTGCCTACTCGTTCTCTCCCAATGATCGCTGGATCTTTTCGGGAGGAGTGTTTGTTGCTAAATATACATTGCCAAGCCTTCGCATCCCCACGGCTCCAATGGCCGGTTCGCGCTTTGATGCCGGTATCCACGGAAAAATTACCTACAGGCTTACAGACCATTTATACCTGAACGTGTTCGGCCAATATTCGCTCAACGGGCAACGAAACTCTAAGAAGGGCTATATGGTCCCCGACTTATATATGCAGAATCATTTCGGAGGAACAGTCGACTACATGTTCAATGGTAAATTCGGCATTACCGGAGGAGCCATCCACGAATTCAATCCCGTAAAAGGACGTTGGGAAACGAACCCTGTTTTCGGTCCTGTAATTCATCTAAAAAAGAAATAAAGGATTCACGGCAAGCAGATTATTTTCATATCTTTGCGTTTCGAAAGATAACATAGAACGGATATGAAGAAGCTGATATTCTTTTTGCTGCTGTTACTGAGTACGGCCTCACTTTCTGCCCAGTCGGAACAACCTTCCGACAGCATCCGGCATTTGCCTTCTACCGTCAAGCAATACGAAGATTTCCTGATCGATATGGGATTGTTTATAGCAGCTCCTCCCAAACTGCCGAAATATAAATTCGAATTACCCGATGCAAGCAAAGACTATAACCGGATCTTCAGTTTGAATCCGGACGTCATAATGACACAAGGACTATCCAATGTGTTCACTCCCTCCCTTTCATACGGATTCGGTTGGGGCGGACACGATTTCTTCTCGTCTCCGCAACAGCTCCAGATGGGATCGTTTAAACTGAAAAACGGCATGCGTCTGAACACGTATGGGGAATATAATGCCGATGGCAAAAAAGTCCCTAACCCTGCCGCCATGCCATGGGAAAAGAACAACTTCAAAGGGGCTTTCGAGATGAAATCTTCCGATGGGAATTTCGGTATCCGCATTGAAGTCCAGCAGGGGCGCAACTATCCATATTAAAAAAAGAAAGAAATGAAAAACATATTGATTATCGGTGCCAATGGATTTACGGGGCGCCGGATACTGAATGACTTATCGGTTAACCCTATATACCACGTCACAGGATGCTCGCTGAGAGATGACATTTGCCCCGGCAAAGATTATCGCTTCGTACGTACCGATATCCGAGACGAAAATGAAGTACGGAAATTATTTAAAGAATGCCGGCCGGACATCGTAATCAACACCTCTGCCCTTTCGGTACCGGACTATTGCGAAACCCATCATGCAGAAGCTGAAGCTACAAATGTTACAGCAGTCGAAACGATAGCACATGTTTGCGAACAGTATGGCAGTCGTTTCATCCATCTTTCCACGGACTTTGTATTTGACGGTAAAAGCATCCGGCTCTACAAGGAAGAAGATGAAGCGATTCCGGTGAATTATTACGGTGTTACGAAACTGAAAGCCGAAAAGATTATAGCCAGCATTTGTAGTAATTATGCCATAGTACGTGTAGTCGTCGTTTATGGAAAAGCCCTTCCGGGACAGCACGGCAACATCCTTCAGTTAGTAGCCAACCGGTTGAGAAACGGAGAAACGATCCGTGTCGTATCCGATCAATGGCGTACACCGACCTTTGTTGGAGATATTTCAGTAGGAGTAGAAAAGCTGATGTTTCATACAGCCAACGGCATCTATCATATTTGCGGCAGCGAATGCCTCACAATTGCCGAAATCGCCTACCGGGTGGCTGATTTTCTGAAACTGGATCGTTCATTGATCGAACCTGTCACTACCGAGGAAATGAAAGAGGCTACTCCCCGCCCGCGTTTCAGCGGATTAAGTATCGAAAAGGCTAAAGCCGAAATCGGGTACACCCCGCGCACATTGGAAGAAGGTATGGAGGCTTCTTTGTTCTAACTTCACAGCAGAGGAGAGCAGAAAAGTAATTTCCCATTTATCAGGAGCAGGCAACAGCCATCATGGTGCAGTCGTTTCGGAGCTGTTGTGCCAGATTCTGAACGATAAGGGTTCTTGGGATGCCCCTCAGCGGTTAAACGGCTCTTTCGGCACTCCCGGCCTGCAATCTCTCCAACAGTTCTTCAATGCTGTTCAGCGTTACGGCTTCCCCTTCCTGCGGATGTAGGATGAATCCGTTACCGTCTTTCAGATCACCGGTTTCGATGTAGGTATCCGACTCGACAGTACGATTAGCCAAAATCCCGTTACGTTGCAGGGCTTTACGCACCATGGCATATTTCTGTCCATGCCCCACCAGGCGTATCTGCGATGTATATTCGTTGTCTACCCGGAACAAGCCCGTCTCCAAATCGAACACAATGCCTTTACGGGCAAAGAAACTACTCAGTTTGCCACTCAGTGACAGATCTTCCGGAGTACCGATAGTCACCCCGTTCATCTTGTCCATCAACCAGATTTTATCGGCAATCTGTAAAGCCAGCTCCAGATCATGTGTGGAAAGAAAAATCGTTTTATTGGTCTGGCGGCTCAACCGGTGAAGCAACTGCATCATCTCCACTTTACTGGGGAAATCGAGAAATGCCGTCGGTTCGTCCAGAAAGATCACCGGAGTCTCTTGTGCCAGCGCTTTGGCAATCATCACTTTCTGTCGCTCACCATCACTCAGGGTATGCACCATGCGGTGTGCCAGGTTCTGAATCTTCACCAAAGCAATGGAACGTTCGACCACCTCCTTATCTTCTCCGCGAAGTGTTCCCCAAAAACCGGTATACGGACTGCGTCCCAAGCCTACAAGCTCGTGCACCGTCATATTGCGAATATCACATTTCTCAGTGAGCACTACGCTAATGACGGTTGACAGTTCCTTGTCGGTATATGCATCGATCTCCTTGCCCACAATCTCTATCTTACCCCCCAATTTAGGTTGAAATGCCGAAAGTGTACGCAACAGGGTGGACTTCCCTACTCCATTAGCTCCCAACAGGCAAGTCAGTTCGCCACAGTTAATGCCGGCATTGATACGATCGGCCACAACTTTAACATCGGTCTTACCCAGGTAGCCTATCGAAAGATTCTCTATATGAATGGTTTTTTGCTTCATGATTCTTTATTCACTTAATTCACTTTTACGCTTACGGAACAACACTGATGCCACGACCGGCGCGCCTACCAGAGCAGTCACGGAGTTGACCGGAAGAGCTCCCTCAAAGCCCGGCATGCGGGCAACCAGATTGCATACCAAAGCCAACGAAGCACCTGCCAGCAAAGTGGCCGGCATCAGGATGCGGTGATCCGAGGTATGAAAGATGGCACGGCAAAGATGAGGAACCGCCAAACCAATGAACATAATCGGTCCGCAATAAGCGGTCACGATGGCCACAAGCACTCCCGAACATGAAATGACCAACAGGCGGGCACGCTTGATGTTCAATCCCAAGTTACGTGCATACCCATCGCCAAGCAGCATCAGATTCATGGTTTTAATCAACAGGAAAGAGAGCGGAATCAGCACAACCATGATACAGACGAACAAGGTCATCTGATCACCGGAGACGCGGGCAAAGCTACCCAACCCCCAAATGACGTAAGCGCGGATGTCTTCTTCCACACTAAAATATTTGAGTACACCGATAACGGCACTCGCCACATAGCCAATCATCACACCGATAATCAACAAAGTTACATTTCCTTTCACTTTTTGGGATACATACACAATAAGCGCCATCACCGACAGGGCACCGATAACGGCTGCCAACGAAAGAGCCACCTCGCCCATATATCCCAATTTGCTAAGTGCCACGCCTCCAAATGCTCCGGACAACAATACCACGAAAGCCACTCCCAGGCTGGCACCGGAACTGATACCAAGTACAGAAGGTCCTGCCAGCGGATTACGAAATACGGTCTGCATCTGCAAGCCACTGATAGAAAGTCCGGCACCCGCCACCAAAGCGGTCAAAGCCTGCGGTACCCGTGACTTCCAGATGATATTTTGCCAGATAACGGATTCATCCGTTCCGCCCCAAAGTATGTTCCATACCGAACCGATGGGAATGGAAACCGAGCCCAGAAGCAGATTCAGCAGAAAAAAGACAAAAATAGATGCGGCTATAAGCAGCATAAGAGGTATTGTCGGTCGTTTCATCGGACAGATTAATTGAGTCGTTCGTAATAGACAGGCGTATAATCGGGCAACAAGTCCGGATGAAAAGCCTTAATCAAATCTTCCAGTACCACTTCCGGCTGGGTAGGCATACTTTCATAAAACGGCTTTTCACGCATGTTGCAATATATCACCCCTTTCTCACGGAAAGCACGAAAATCGGCATATCTCGGATCTTCACTCTTCAATACATCATAAGAGAAAGTCCCGTCGAAACTATTGACAATACGCCAATAGTCGGCACTTTCCGCCTGGCTGTACACTGTTTCGAAGTCGAGCGTGACACCTCCCGACCGGGGATCGTCTTTCAGAAAATAATCGGCACCTGCATCACGAAAGAGCTGTGCCAAAAAACTTTTACCGCCCACGGCATACCAGTTGCCCCCGCGGATCTCTCCACTGAACACCACCGGACGCTTCTTTACATGGGCAACCCTTTCTTTCAATTCATTATAATGCTTTTCTATGGCTGCAAATTTCCGGTTGGCAGTCTCTTCCTCTCCGATGAAAAGTCCGATAAACTTAATCCATTCGGCCTGTCCCAACGGAGTCATCTCTTTGTATCCCAAATGCGGCACCAGCGGAATGCCCACTTCACGCATGGCATCGTATCCGCCGCGCTTGAAAGGAGAAATGAAGATGACATCGGGATTCACACTCATGATCACTTCATTATCAAAGTTCCCCTCGATACCTATCTTAGCCGTTTTACCCTGCTTCAAGCGTTCGTTCATTTCTTTGTTGAAGAGATGACGGGTGCTCGTGATACCCACTACATGACTTAAAGCATCCAGTTTAATAAAGTTGGATAACTGCAAGGAAGTCATACAGATAACACTCTTCACGGGAGTCGCTATCACTGTATAGCCGGCAGGAATATTTTCAGGTTTCGTCCCTCCGGGCACAAGAGCGTAATGAAAAGATTCACCTCCTTCTTTCTGCGGATCGCTGATATCGACCAAGCGGCATGTAGGAGTATAGGTCACTTTAAAACCTTTGGCATAAACTGGTGTGATACGGACAGAAGATGTATCGGACACCTCACCGGTTACTATCGTTACATTCTGGTTGTTCTTCGGACGGCAACCGGCTAAAGAGATACAGGCCAGCAGTGCGCATCCGATCAGGAATTGTTTCATCGGTATTTGTCTTTTAATTCAAATTACAGCGGTCAAAGATACTTAATAATTCTTGTTTCATAGAGATATTTTCCTCACTTTTGCAGAACATTAAGATGATAAACCGATAACAAATGATAACTACACATCCCATACGTTTCGTATCTTTAGGCCCCGGCGAACCGGATCTGATTACATTGAAAGGACTCAAAGCACTGCAAGGAGCCGACTGCATCTTCTGTCCGGCCACCATGACTCAAGACGGCAAGTCCTCTTCACGGGCACTCTCCATCCTGAACACTCTCGGATTCTCGGACACCGTACAGTGTTTCCGGCTTCCTATGGACAAGGACAGGACACTGGCATTAAGATCTTATGAAGCTGTATATGAAAGCAGCAAAATACTCCGTGCAGAGGGACAAAACGTCGTAATTGTGGCCGAAGGAGATGCGGGTCTTTACTCTTCCATCCACTACATCTACGACAAGCTGCAACAAGACGACATCCCTGTTGAACAGATTGCCGGTATTCCCGCTTTTATTGCTTCCGGAGCGATGGCGGGCCTGCACATCGTCAGTCAGGAAGAGCGGCTGATCGTGATACCGGGTCACGTCACCGCCAAAGAACTGGACGACTACCTGAAACATCAGACGGTAGTGGTCATAATGAAGCTATCGCAATGTATAGACGAGGTACACCAATGTATAATTAACCATCCGGAATACCAATACCACTACTTTGAAAATGTAGGGACCGAGAAGGAATACTACTCTTGCTCCACCGAAGAACTTCAGGAAAAAAGATATCCTTATTTCTCGGTAATGATTATCAGATTCGGATAAGGTTACACCTCGTTAAAGTCCCCGACCAATCACGTACCAGCTATACATCCCGGCACATACGAGTTGTACAACTCGTACATCACCAGTTGCACAACTCGTCGTGTACCAGTTGTACAACTCGTCTACGATTACATCGGATGATCGCATATTCAAGATAGATTGATTACATTTATATCCCCTAATACTCAATGATCATGAAAACTACCAAACTCCAACTTTCCCTTTTAGCCCTTTTTCTGGGGTGCGCTTCTCTACAGGCACAATACAAATGGGCAGACCCACTCAAACAAGACTTTCATACAGTACGCGGACAAGCATGGCAGGACGAACTGAAAGATTCTTATGCCCGCCTCCCGCAAAGGGCAGAAGATAAAGTACGCAAACCTTTATGGGATTTGTCGCGGCAAAGCGCAGGGCTGTCTGTCGCCTTCCGTTCCAACGCATCCGAAATAAAGGTTCGCTACGTAGTAAAAGGCGGACTCTCTATGCCCCATATGCCGGCTACGGGAGTTTCGGGCATCGATCTGTATGCTACAGACAATAACGGGCAAGAACGCTGGTGTGCCGGAAATTATTCCATGGGAGACACCATTGTCTACAATTTCAGGGGACTTTCATACGCGGCTAAATCCGGCAACGGATTTGAATACCAACTATTCCTGCCGCTATACAACAGTGTATCATGGATGGAGATAGGTGTTCCTGCCGACGCTTCTTTCCGTTTCCTTCCGGTTTCACAAGAAAAGCCTCTGGTCATATACGGCACTTCCATTGCGCAAGGAGCCTGTGCTTCGCGTCCCGGCATGGCATGGGGCAATATACTGAACCGGAAGTTGGGACATCCGGTCATCAATCTGGGGTTCTCCGGCAACGGAAAACTGGAAGAAGCACTCTTCGATCTTCTGTCAGAGATCGATGCACGGCTATATATCATTGACTGCATGCCCAATCTGGCAGGAAAAGAAGCATCGGCCATAGTGTACCAACGCACTTTGGAGGGAGTGAAAAAACTTCGTGAAAAGAGCCGGGCCCCCATCCTGTTGGTAGAACACGACGGATATAGCAATGAATTCAGTTCCGAAAGCGCGGAGGAATCCTATCGTGTGGCCAATGCAGAACTACGCAAGGCATACGAGACGCTGCAAAAAGAGCAGGTTCCTGCTGTCTATTATCTGACCAAGGAAGAAATCGGTATGCCGATGGATGCCATGGTAGACGGTGTTCATTCCACCGACCTGGGTATGCAGCAATATGCGGACAGTTACCGGAAGAAGATAGGTGAGATCTTACACGAAGAGAGTGAAGGGCCTACTTCATGTATCCCCTGCAAGCAGCAAAGAGATCCATACGACTGGTACGGACGCCACGAAGAGATCTTGAAACTAAATAAGCAAAGTGCTCCCGAAGTGGTGATGATCGGCAACTCGATCACGCATTTCTGGGGAGGCGAACCTATTGCACACAATCAGTTTGGAACAGAATCCTGGGATAAACTTTTCAAAGGAAAGCGGGTCCGTAATCTCGGATTTGGCTGGGACAAAACAGAAAATGTACTGTGGCGTATCTACCACGGTGAGCTGGACGGTTTTCAGGCACAGAACATTTTCCTGCTGATAGGCACCAACAATCTCTTGTTCAACACCGACGACGAAGTCATAGAGGGAATCTGCCGGGTCGTAAAAGCGATTCGCGAGCGTCAGCCCCGTGCAAAACTCTGCGTGATGGGCATCCTGCCGAGAAAAGAGATGGAAACCCGCATTGCCCAAATAGATGCGGCATTGCAAGAGCGACTGAACGGCAAAGATTGTACTTTCATTAATCTTGCTCCGCAACTGACGCATAAAGACGGAACAATAGACCATTCACTGTTCCGTGACGGGCTTCACCCGAATGCCGAAGGATACAAACGCATCGCAAAAGTGCTGAAAGGCTACTTATAAACAAAGGACTCAATCCTTAATAATTATGCCTCCTCCCCCTTAAAGTGCCACTGCATTTTTCCAGAGTCTGACAATGGTATATATTCGTTTTCATCATGAACCGTATGTTGCTCATACTGATCCGGACAAACGGATAGAAACGGGTAAATATCATTGCCGGCTGCCGCAGCCGCTCTGTAACGGCTGTAATCATAAGATACTCAAATGAAATATCTGAGATATACCTGTCACGGAAATCTGTATGCCGATGCAGAATGTAAAAAAGGCAACGAGCTTGTTAATGATCTGATTCCCTACCGGCCCGAGTTTCTGAATAATTCTTTGCCCTTGGGAAAGAAAGATATAAAGTATGGCTGCCATACAAACTATAACAAGTGCGATCACAAAATAATTGATTCCGGTTTGCAACAATTTACCTTTGACGCTGGCAGAAGCCATCAGAGTAAATATAACGGATATACTGCCCGGACCGATGCTGATGGGAAACGTGATGGGATAAAATATCTTCTGTTCTATATTCTTCCATTTGAGGCTATCCATGTTCCGGCTCGATTCTTCCTGATCCGGAGAGTTAGAATCGCCGAGCAACTCCATGGCCGTTTTACAGATAAGTATCCCACCGCCCAACTGAATGACAGGGATGGCCAGACCGAACATTAACAAAAACAGGTGGCCTATGACCAAAGTACCCACACCGATTATTATAAAGTTAAGAATCAGTTTCCGGATGGCGGTTTTCCGCTGCTTGGGATCCAGGTCGGTAAAAAAGCCATTCACCACAAAACCGTTTCCCAAAGGATTCACCACGGGAAACAAAGCCATAAAAGAGGAAGAGAATATAATTAGCAGATTACTCAGTGACATAGTTCTTGCATTTTTTAAAATACTCCATTAAGAATACAATACCTATGTAAAAACACAGATGGACTCTTATTGATGCTGCAATTGCAAGAAACATTTTCTTATTGTGATATTTTAACGGACTAACACTAATGGGAAACCTACATACGTGTGTATCCGCACTTCCCCGGAAAAGTAAATCGTATATTATGCGAAGACAACTCTCACTTCCGTCCCCTTCCCTTCTTCGGAACGAATGCTGACCTTACCCCTGTAGACAGAAAAGATTTTCATGGAAAGACTTAACCCGATCCCTTGACCGGCGTATTCTCTCGTATTACTTCCCCGGTAGAATGACTGGAAGATAAGTTCCATTTCATCCGCCGGGATGCCGATTCCGGAATCTTTGACAGCTATCCCCCATCGCTCATCTTCCTTGTAAAGCCTGATAAGCACCTCGCCTTGCGAATACTTGCAGGCATTGTCTATCACGTTTTGCAAGGCTATTTTAAACAAGTAAGGGCTGGCACTGACCACAGCGTACCTTGCGGCATCTTCCGGATATTGCAGCCGGATGCGCGGGTTAGCAGCTCCAGCCTCTTCCAACAGGTCTGCCAGACGAATCTCTTCTACGTTATTCTTCCGGATGTCCTCTTCCTGTCTCGACAGAAACAGCAGATGCCTGATCAGATTGGACAGGCGTTTACTTTCCCCGGCTATCCGCCGGAGTGCTTCGATGTACTCATCGGTACTCCGTTCTTTCAGGAGACTTATTTCACATTCACCCTGAATGGCGGTAATAGGATTATTCAGTTCGTGAGAAGCATGGCTGACAAATGATTTTTCTGCTCTAAATGCCGTATCGATACGGTCGAGCATACTGTTTAAGGTTTCTATCAGATGGTCCAGTTCATCTTTATTGCCGGTGGTCTTCAATCTGCGGTTCAGACTGTTGCCGCGGATCTGTTTCAACTGTAACAGGACGTGCTGCAAGGGAATCAATATTCTCGTAGAATAGAGTTGTCCGATGAAAAAGATCAATACCGAGCTGCATAATACCAGAAAGGCGGATAAGAGCAGCAAGTGTTCTTGTATCTTGACCCCATAACTGTTATGCGACATGATAATTACGATAAAATTGCCTTCATTATCGGGATAGTATAGTGCGGCTCCCAGCATATCCTGATATACGAAAGAGACCGATGACATCTCTTTTGACTCGAGAAGCTGCTTCTGCTGGCTGGCGGAAAGATATTTATTCAGCGTATCACGCACCACGGCATCACTATCCATATCCAACAAAATCTCTTTGGCCTCCGGCAGCAGCTCATCATACTTCCGTTGAATGGTCTGATAGCTTTGCTCATCCACTTCATCTCGCTCCCAGTGTTTCTGAGCGGTCAGAAAAGCTTTTTCCCGAAGGTATGACCTGTACAACCCATCGATATACCTTGAACTGAACAGGTAGAACACTCCGATAACTGCCATGGTGGTCAGTACCGTTACCAACGTATAAAAGAGTGCGATTTTACGTCCTATTTTCATAGCCTGGCTTGTTAAAGTTAAGCATACATGATATATCCCGAACCTACCACCGTATGAATCAACTTCTTGTCATGCTCCTTATCTATTTTACCACGAAGATAGTTCACATAAACATCTACCACATTGGTATTCGTATCGAAATTCTTATCCCATACATCTTTCAATAATGTCAGGCGCGAAAGCACCATGCCTTGATGGGTCATGAAATACTCCAGCAAGCGGTACTCCTTAACAGTGAGTTCGATCTCCACCTCCTTGCGTCTGGCACGGCGGGTGTTGCAGTTAAGCACCAGATCATCACATACCAGCTGCTGGACAGAGTCTTCCCGCCCTCTGCGCAGGATGGCCTTGATGCGCGCCTCCAGTTCCTGAAAGCTGAATGGTTTCACCAAATAGTCATCCGCCCCCGAATCGAGCCCTTTCACGATATCCTCCGTGGTGCCCAATGCAGTCAACATTATAACCGGGGTGAGATAACCGTATTGCTGACGATAAAGCCGGCATAGCTCCAGACCGTTCATCTTAGGCATGATAATATCCAGGATCAACAGGTCGAATGCTTCTTGCCGGATGAATTCCCATCCGGCATCACCGTCATTAGCCACCGACACAGAATGTCCAAACTCCTTCAAACCCCGTTCTATAAACGAAGCTATATTCACTTCATCTTCTACCAATAATATCTTAGCCATCCTTCTTTAGTTTTTAAAGTGGCAAATATACTGTTTACACTCGTCTTTGCCGCAATTTACCCTCTTTATCATACAACGTTTTACCATAAATAACTTCTACAATCAACGGAAAAATGAATAGAGTAAAGAAAGTATCGCACAATACGCCCCCGATAATGACAATGGCAAGCGGGCGTTGCGACTCAGAACCGATGCCATGACTCAAGGCGGCCGGCATTAATCCGATGGCAGCCATAGCAGCCGTCATCACGACCGGACGAACACGCGAACGGACGGTATTCTTTACAGCTTCCGATAAAGGTATGTGTGAACGTACGTTCGATTTAATGCCCGAGATCATAATCACTCCATTCTGGATGCAGATACCGAACAGGGCAATGAAACCGATCCCCGCAGAAATCGAAAAGTTGAAATGGGTAATCAACAAAGCAATAATTCCCCCGGCAGCTGCAAACGGCACATTCAGTAGCACCAGGCCTGCATCTCTCGCATTCGAAAAAAGGATGAAGAGAATGACAAAAATAATGGCAATGCTGACAGGAACCACCTGGGCAAGCCGCTTACTGGCACGTTGCTGATTTTCAAAATCTCCGGTCCATTTCAGCGTATATCCGTCCGGCAGATGTACCGAAGCCGCCACTTTCTTTTGTGCTTCGGCGACAGCAGACCCCATAGCACGTCCGCGTACGGAGAACTTAACGGCACAAAAACGGGCATGACTGTCACGGAATATAAGTAGAGGTCCCGTAATAGTCCGGATATCCGCCAGCTCTTTGATCGGTATCATCGTACCATCCATCGCGGGTACCAGAATCTTACCTATTTGCTCTTCGTTCTGGCGAAATTCTTCATTGTAACGCACCATGATATTGAATTTACGCTCGTCTTCATAAAGCAGGGAGGCCGATTTACCTCCTATAGCCATCTCGATAATAGACTGCACGTTCTCTTTAGACACACCGTAACGCGCCAGTTGCTTTTCATTCAACTCGATGCGAAGTTCCGGCTGGCCAATGTTGCGGATCACTCCCAAATCCTCAATACCTTGTACGGTTCCCAATACTTTGTCGATCTGCACAGCCAGTTTCTCCGCTTCATATAAGTCTTTGCCGAAAACTTTAACGGCAATAGATCCTTTTACACCCGAAGCCGCTTCCTCTACATTGTCAGTGATCGGCTGCGAGAAATTAAAATCGGTGCCGGGATAAAGAGCAAGGGCAGATTGCATTTTCTCAATCAGTTGTCCTTTGCTAAGTCCGCTTTCCCACTCCTTCTCCGGGAAAATATCGACATGAAACTCCACATTATAAAAACCGGTGGCATCGGTTCCGTCATTCGGACGCCCGGTTTGCGAAAGCACCTGTCTTACCTCGGGAAATGCCAGTAATTCTCTGCGCATTCTATTGGCAAGGGATACTGACTCATCCAAAGAAATGCTCTGCGGAAGGGTAGCGCGAATATAAATAGCCCCTTCATTCAACTGCGGCAAAAATTCCATTCCCAGAAACGAATAGAGAAACAGACCGACTCCTCCTGCCAAAGAAGCCAATCCGATAGACAATTTACGATGGGCATGAAAGATCGCAAACAAAGCCGCACTCTTTTCTCTGATAAAGTGCACCAGAAAATTACTTCTCTCACGCACATTCTTCTTCAAAAGAATAGACGACATGACCGGAACCAGCGTCAATGTGAAAATCAATGCTCCCAGTAAAGCAAATCCCAGAGTATAGGCCAAAGGAGAAAACATTTTTCCTTCTACTTTTTGAAACGAAAAGATGGGAATCAGCGCTGTAATGATAATCAGCTTAGAAAAAAAGACAGCTTTGGCCTTTTCTTTGGCTGTACTTCGGATCAGGCCCATTTTTGACATCCTGTTGAATACGGGCATTCCCACCTCTTTCGCTTTTCGGTCGAGGGCAACGAATATTCCCTCCACCATCACTACCGCTCCGTCTATAATGATCCCAAAATCAATAGCTCCCATTGAAAGCAGGTTGGCAGACATCCCCATTATGTGCAAGCAGATAAAAGCAAATAACAGGGCTAACGGTATAATGACCGCAACTACTGCCGTCGTCCGCCAGTCTGCCATAAAAATAAATACAATGAAAGTTACCAGCAATATGCCCTCTACCAAATTGTGTGTCACCGTATGAACTGCAAGATCCACCAGATCTTCCCGGTCATAAAAAGGTATGATCTCCACATCCGACGGCAGGATATTCTCATTCAGTTCGTCTATTTTCGCTTTCAACCCGGATATGACTTCTCCCGGATTCTCTCCTTTGCGCATCACCACAATGCCTTCCACTACATCATCTTCATCCATACGCCCCACCTGGCCCAAACGGGGTAAACATGATTCGCGTACATCGGCCAGATTTTTCACCAGTATGGGAGTCCCATTAATGTTTTTTACTACAATGTTCCGCAGTTCTTCCAAGTCATTAATCAATCCGATACCTCTCACAACATAGGCCTGCGAACTTTTGGTAATCACATCTCCCCCGACATTGATATTGCTTTTCGCTATGGCATCATAAAGTTCAAGCGAAGTGATGCCATAATTGATTAACTGATTCGGATTGACACTGACTTCAAAAGTCTTCACTTCCCCGCCGAAACTGACAATATCCGCCACTCCCGATACGGCACGCAAGTTACGGTCGATCACCCAATCCTGAATCGTTTTCAGTTCGCGTACACTCCGTTTGTCACTTCGCAAAGTATAACGGTAAATCTCACCCGTAGGTCCGTAAAGAGGTTGTACTTCCGGAGTCACCCCATCCGGAAGATCTGCGTCATTCAATAAATTGTATACCTGCTGACGGGCAACAAAATCATCCACATGATCTTCAAACAACACATTGATGACCGACAGTCCGAATAGGGTTGTCGAACGGATGTCCGTCTTCTTCTGTACCGAGTTCATGGCTATCTCCACCGGAATCGTAATGAACTTCTCCACCTCTTCCGCACTGCGTCCCGCCCATTGGGTAATGATGGTCACTTTCGTATTCGTCACATCGGGAAATGCATCTATCGGTGTATGCTTGAACGAAACCACACCGGCAATGACGGCAATCGTCGTACAAAAAAAGATGAAGAACTTATTTTTCAACGAAAATGCCACAATATTGTCTATAAACTTATGCATAGTATTCTTCCGTTTTTAGTCTGCATTTAAACTATTGTAGACCAATAATACATTCTGATTCAGCACTCTGTCACCCTCGGAAAGCCCGGAACGGACATAGCATTCCTGATTTTGCCGTTTGTATACATCGACTTCTTTCACTTTCAGGCGGTTGTCGGGGGTGACGGTTACGACGTAATTCTTACCTCCTTCAAATATCAAGGCATGTGCATCGATCCGAGGCATCTGTTTCCCGGAAGATTTGCACTCAACATTGACCGTGGTGAACATACCCGGCTTCAGCAGATAGTCTTCGTTACACAGCTTTACCCGTACGTTCATTGTCTTACTTTCAGTATTCAACATGTGGTATACTTTATCTATATTTCCGGAGAACACCTTACCCGGATATGCCAGCGTAGTGATATGTACCGATGCTCCTTCTGCTACTTTACTGATGTCGCTTTCATAAACATCTGCCATCACCCATACATGCTCCAGACCGGAGACAGTAAATATCTCCTCACCCTGATCGGGACGAAGCTGCATATTTCTGCTCACACTCTTTTCCACAATAAAACCGCTAACGGGAGATTTGACTTCATAGAATGACCGGCCGCTGAAGTTATTTATGGAAAAAATTTCTTTGATGCGATTCTCTTCCGCTTCTGCATTGATCAATTCCTGACGTGCCTGCAATACATCTTTATCGGATGCCAACCCGGAATCGAACATATCCCGGGTAGCATCTACATTTCTGCGGGCAATAATCACCTGTTGCTCCGCCTCTTTCATCTGTCTTTCGTAATCGGCCACTTCACCGCTACGCAATATGGCAAGTATGTCTCCTTTTCGCACATAATCCCCAACTTCAGCGCGAAGTTCCGTCACTGTTCCGCCAAACATCGGATAGACGTGTGCCACCTGTTCCTGATTAAAAGTAACACGTCCGTTCAAAGTCAATTCATCTGCCACATCATGCAGATGCACCGTATCGACGGAAACTATTTTAAGTAAACTGTCTGTCAGACACAGATCTTGATTTTCTCCGGGGTGCTTCACTTCTGATGAGCAACCACTCCCCATACCCAAAATCAATAGGCATGGAAGGTATTTTGTCCAATTCATAAATTATATGGATTTAGTATTTAAAAATAGGTTGTCCGGCCACCGCATTCAGGTTCTCTATACCAAGCAATACGTTTTTCTTGATTTCATAAAGCCGGATGCAAGTCTCTTTGTAGCTATCATAAAAGTCGATGAATTCTAAAAGACTGATGTTACGTTTGATAAAGTTCTCGTTGGCTCCGGCTATCAGTTTCTCAAAATTCTGTTCCAGTCCCATATCAGTCGACTGATACAACTGACATGCTTTCTCTAAAGCAGTATAAGCTGCGTATAGTTCGGCCTCGGCTTTATTTCGGGAATACTCTTGCTCCCGATCCGCCTTCAGAAGATTGAAACGGGCCATTTTAATATTCCCCTGGTTACGGTTAAAGATAGGCACCGACATACTGAATCCGATTGCAAAGTAGTTATTAATAAAATTACCTTGGCGATCATAACTACCTTTTACTGCGAATTCCGGAAAAGCCAACGCCTTCTGCAATTTCAGATCGGCTTGCGAAGCAGTGACACAGCTGCGTGCCAACTTCTGGTCAGGTCTCCCGTGTACCCTCTCTTGTAAATCGGCATAAGACAACCGGTCCATGTTTAATTGTCGAAGATCTCCTTCATCTATTACAGGCTCTGTCCGAAAGTCGGCAGGCAGATTCAGTAACAGATTCAATTCTCCTCTCCGGGACAAATAGTTGCTTTCGCATTCGTTCTTGTCTTTCTTCAGAGAAAGCAGCATAGACTCGAGTCTCGCCATTTCCATTAAAGAGATATTTCCCTTTGCATGCTGCTCTTTTATACCTGTCAGCAAATGCTCCAGCGAATTGATTTCTTTATCATAAACAGACAATGACTTTGAGAGATAGAAAACTTCTGTAAATGCCTCGCCAAGTTCCTGGCGTAAAGTCCTCATCACTTCTTCGAACTGATAACCGGCAATTTCCTTGTTTATCTTTTCCAACCGTATCTGCTTATTCCGTTGTCCGGCAAGGCGTATCACCTGCTCTATTTCGACTACCGACTCACCTTTTTTGCCGAAGTCAAAGTACTTTCCATTCAATCGGTTATACACATTTTGTTCGAATGAAATTACCGGATTATCGAACAGTCCGGCTTGAAGCAACCTGGCTTGTGCGATGTCTACATTGTAGCGCTCGGCCAATAGGGATAAATTACATTTCAGGAAACGTTGCTCTGCCTCCTTCAGAGTCAAGCCGACGGACGGCTGTTGGGCTTCGGCAAATCCGAAAAAGCCAAGAAAAAAGAGAATAAAAAACTTTCTGATCATAGTCCTTGTTATTTTGGAAGCAAAAGTACAACTCCCCCATGAAGCAAACCGTTTGAAAGCAATTATAAGATACTCAGATAAGATTAGAAAGTTATTAGAAAGCAGAAAAAACGGGACAAGGAAGAATTGCTAATATAATAGGAGAAATAGCTATCTGACAATAAGATCTATCTTCCTATCTTTGCAACATCAAAGAAATAAATAAGTAATCACTAAAAAAGTAAAAATATGAAAGTCATTGATTTAACAAAAGAAAGCTTCGTAGAGAAAGTGGCCGAATTCCAAGAATACCCGAATAAATGGGATTTTAAAGGTGATAAACCTTGCCTGGTAGATTTTCATGCTCCCTGGTGTGTATATTGCAAAGCCCTGTCACCTATACTCGACCAACTGGCTGTAGAATATGATGGGAAAATAGATATTTATAAAGTGGATGTAGATCAGGAACCGGAACTGGAGGCTGCTTTTGCCATTCGTACAATCCCTAACCTGTTGCTTTGTCCGATGGGAGGAAAGCCAAGTATGAAATTAGGAACTATGAATAAAACCCAGTTAAAAGCATTGATAGAAGAAGTTTTGTTATAATTTACCGGATCAATCATTTAATGAAGGGGTATCGAAACCCGTATTCACCACAGATTACACGGATTCACACAGATAAATAGAATAGATTAAGCTTACTCTGTGTGACTCTGTGTACCCCTGTGGTGAGTTATGAAACACTCTCTTGAAATTAATATGACTATTTTATTCCGGCAGCAAGTACCAACCTTATATCTGCGTATGAGACATCATCCCCCAAAGCTGCTTTAATAATCGTCAGTCCTTTATCACTTCCATGGGCCTGTACGTAACGGATGATTTTCGTGATTTTCTCTCTTGCCACCAACTGCTCTATTTTAACTTCACCAGAGCGTACATAGTGTTCCAGATGTCCCGCTATGGTTCCGGAAACCAGCTCGCGTTCCTTGGCTATTTCTTCAATACTCTTCCCCTGCCTGAAAAGACGATACGTTACCTCTTTGGTATCAGGCTTCGGTTCTTTCACCGATTTAGCCTCTTTTAAAGGTTTGGGCTCTTTCGACGTTTTAATCCCATTATTGACAGTCAACGTCGCTGTTGGTATTTGCGGACGTTCTATGCCATGTTCCTCTACGTATCGGTTCACCATTTCAAGCAAGGCATCACCGTATTTTTCGGCACCGCGTTTTCCGAAATACGGAATACGTATCAGTGAAGCCGCATCATTCGGCAAGAGGTTTACAATACCCAGAATTGCTTTCTGCTGTATGATGGTATATACAGGCAAACCAGCTTTTGCAGCTTCAGAATTTCTCCAGGCAATCAATTGCTTATATAATTCCGGATGAAGAATATCAGTCGGTACTTCTATTTTCTCGGCTGTCCGGGATTTACGCTCCGATCTTCCGGAAGAGGACGCAGCTTCTCCTCCCGAAACAGATAACGTAAGAACAGCCTTCTGTTTTAGAAATGCGGAAACAGAAAAACCTTCCTTCTCAGTATAGCACAAGGTTCCCAGCTTTACGTGCAATGCTGTCTTCATTGCATCTGCCGCTTCGGAGAATTTCTTTTTCAATTCTTTATTATCCGTTTCTACTTTTGTAGAAGTAATTAGCGGAGTTAATAAATCTTCCAGATGTTGACGGAAATAGTGGGCACCGGCCATAACCCGTTCATTCAATTTCGGGTTGGCGGTATAATCTTCAGCCTCCATCAATAGGGCGGAATATTGCAGTTTAAATGTATCGGCGACTTTCATTATCTGCGTTTTATACAGATCGGCAGTTGCTTTATATCGTTCCAACAACTTTGGATAGAGACGATATAAATGCTCGTCAAGCAAGCGAAGCAAACGTAAAAAATGCTGTTCAATCGGATGAAAATCAAACTGTTCGCACAACAATTCATAGAAATAATGTTGACGCAATAGAGCCAATTTATGCTTGTCGGGAGTCATCTCTCCGGCATTACGGGTAAATTCATCAATCGTATCGTCACTGATAATGGACTCTCGCCTTAAAGGAGAACTAAGCACCAATCCCTGAAGCGACTTACAACGACTCAGAGCGACATAAACCTGCCCATGGGCAAAAGAGGCATTTGCATCAATGATTGCACGTTCGAAAGTTAACCCCTGGCTTTTATGGATGGTTATTGCCCATGCCAGACGAATGGGATATTGTCGGAAAGTACCTTCCACCTCTTCGGTAATCTCTTTCGTCTGCGGATTCAGGCTGTATTTACTATTTGTCCATTCTTCGGTTTCAAGCAGAAAGTCCTGTGATTCTCCGTTCCCTTTCACCCGGATGCCATCTTTACTGACAGCCGTAACCAAACCGATCATTCCATTATAATATCGATGTTCACCGGAAGAATCGTTTTTAATAAACATTATCTGAGCCCCTTCCTTAACGGTAAGCATTTCATCAGCCGGGTATGCCGATTCCGGAAAAGTGCCTTCCACCTTCGCCTGGAAACTGAAAGCTCTTCCTGAAAGAGAAAGCAGTTGTCGGTCGTTATATTGCTGAGCCTGATAGTTATGTGTAGTCAGTCGGATATATCCTTCTTCCTCTCTCGGACGGAATCCCGGAAGATAACGTTTGTTCAATTCTTCCAGAACAGCGTCGTCTGCCTCTTTCTCTCTGATTTTATTCAATAATCCGACAAATTCCGTATCACTTTGCCGATAGACTTTCTTTAACTCTATCGTGATATATTCCGTCTCTTTCAGTGAATGGCTGCCAAAGAAAAATGCTGTATCATAGTAAGAGCTCAACAGGCTCCAGTCCTCTTCTTTCACCACGGGAGCCAATTGCTGCAAGTCGCCTATCATCAGGAGTTGAACACCGCCGAAAGGTTTCGAGCGATCACGATACCGACGCAGTACAGCATCAATTGCATCCAGTTGATCGGCACGTACCATACTGATTTCATCGATCACCAACAAGTCCATACTACGGATAATGTTGATTTTCTCTTTTCCGAATTTATGAAAACCTTGCTGAGCAGAATTAAATGTGCTTTCCGGAATGTAAGGTGCGAAGTTCAACTGAAAAAAGGAGTGTATAGTGACACCTCCGGCATTAATGGCAGCAATCCCCGTAGGTGCAACCACTACCATACGCTTTGGGGTAAGTTCTTTTAACCGACGGAGAAAAGTTGTTTTTCCGGTTCCGGCCTTTCCTGTCAGAAAAAGATGTGTACCGGTATTTTCAATGACTTGCCAGGCTAATTCTATTTCGTGGTTCTCTTCCATGCAATAATACTTTGCGACAAAGTTAAAGCAAAAGAAAGAAGAAAGCAATATAATAATAAGTTATTTCACGGTAGAAACCACAAAGGTCACGGAATGAAGGTTATCAACTTTTCATTAATAACCATTCCGTGACCTTTGTATACTTTGGTATGGAAATCTATGCCATACTGCCACCTACAATATCGAGCAATTCATTTGTAATGGCCTGCTGGCGGGTTTTATTATACTGCTTTGTCAACTCCTGAATCAGTTCGTTGGCATTGTCCGTCGCTATCTGCATAGCCAAAGTACGTGCAGCATGTTCGGATGCATTAGAATCGAGAGCAGCTGTAAATATCTTCTGACTCAACACCTGCGGAATCAAGTCTGCTATCAATTGAGCTGCAGAAGGTTCTATGATATAGTCATTCACTACTCCGCCTCTCTCTTCGTCATTTTGAACGGCAGACAAGTCAATCGGCAAATATCTTTCGCGCAACAGTTCTTGTACCCCCATTGACTTGAAATGGTGATAAATCAACTCCACACGGTCGATATTTTTTTCCAGAAAAAGTTCCATCAACAATTTGGCCAATGCAGCGGCTTCATCATACGACGGTTTATCTGCCAACTTCTGATAACTGCCTTGAGGAAAGAATCCTAACTTCTTGACAGCCTCCTCTATTTTTTTGCCCACCGGATAGATCAGGATATTATCTTGTCCCAACTCGCGATATTCTCCCACCGTCTGCAAAAACATTTTCAGTACATTCGCATTGAAAGCACCGCATAAAGAACTGTTGGAAGAAAAAGCCACAATAGCGACCCGCTTGACGGGACGTTCCACACAGAACGGAGACTCTACCGGAAGATCAGCACTCAGAAAGTTAGTCAGAATCTTATTCAACTTCCTCTGATAAGGCAACATATTCTCAATGGCTCCCTGCGCCTTGTGTAACTTGGCAGAAGCCACCATCTTCATTGCTGAAGTGATTTTTCGGGTACTTTGTACCGAATTTATTCTGGTTTTTACTTCTTTTAGTGAAGCCATAATCTTCTAAATGATTTATAATTAACTATACTGTTTGGCAACCATTGCCGCCGTTTCTTCAATGGCCTTCGTTACCTCGTCATTGATCACTCCGGTTTTCAATACATCCAGCACATCTGCCTGATGATCGAGAGCGAGTGTATTGAGGAACGCTGCTTCAAAATCTTCTACCTTATCCAACGGAACATTTCGCAATAATCCGTGGATACCGCAATAGAGAATGGCAATCTGCTTCTCTACCGGCATTGGAGAGTATTGGGGCTGAACCAGCAAACGGGCGTTTTTCTGCCCCTTGTCAATGGTCAGTGCGGTAACCGGATCCATATCTCCACTAAATTTGGAGAATGCTTCCAATTCGCGATATTGTGCCTGATCGATTTTCAATGTACCGGCCACTTTCTTCATAGCCTTAATCTGCGCATTACCTCCCACACGGGAAACCGATATACCTACATTAATAGCCGGACGATTACCTTGATTGAATAAATCCGTATCTAGGAATATCTGACCGTCTGTAATAGAGATCACATTAGTCGGAATATAGGCAGAAACGTCTCCGGCCTGAGTTTCAATAATAGGCAATGCTGTCAGCGAACCTCCACCTTTCACTTTACCTTTCAGGCTTTCGGGCAAATCGTTCATCTCACGGGCCACTTCTTCCTGATTAATAATCTTGGCTGCACGCTCCAGCAAACGGGAGTGTAAATAGAAAATATCGCCCGGATAGGCTTCACGTCCCGAGGGGCGACGGAGAATCAAAGACACTTCACGGTAAGATACTGCTTGTTTCGACAAATCATCATAAACAACCAGTGCATGTCGGCCGGTATCACGAAAATACTCACCGATGGCAGCCCCCGCAAACGGAGCAAAATATTGCAATGCAGCCGGGTCGCCAGCTGTAGCCGCCACCACAATAGTATAATCCATCGCACCATATTGGCGTAAGGTGTTTACGATAGAAGCTACCGTGGAACCTTTTTGTCCGATAGCTACATAAATGCAATATATAGGATCACCAGCTTCATAATTACTTCGCTGATTGATGATCGTATCAATGGCTATCGATGTCTTACCCGTCTGTCGGTCACCGATTATCAGCTCACGCTGTCCACGGCCGATAGGGATCATTGCATCAACAGCCTTCAGACCCGTTTGCAAAGGTTGATTCACCGGCTGACGATAGATGACCCCGGGAGCTTTACGCTCCAGCGGCATTTCATAAAGTTCACCTCCTATCAGCCCTTTTCCGTCCAATGGTTCACCCAACGGGTCGATAACGCGTCCCAACATACTTTCTCCCACACGGATAGAAGCAATTCGCTTGGTACGTTTCACCGTAAATCCCTCCTTGATTTTATCCGTCGGTCCCAGCAACACGGCACCTACATTATCTTCTTCCAAGTTCATCACAATGGCCTTGATACCATTGTCAAATTCAAGTAGTTCGTTGGCCTCGGCATTGCGTAGACCATAAATACGCACTACACCATCGCTTACCTGTAGCACCGTACCTATTTCGTCAAGCTGCACTTTGGTCTCGATCCCTTCAAGCTGCTGCCGCAGAATGTCGGATACTTCGCTTACTCTTATATTTTCAGACATAATTTTTCACTAATTATACAATTCTTCGATTCTTATCAATGAATTGTTGTTTCACTTTCTTCAACTGTGTAGCGATACTGGCATCCAGTCGGTAATCGTTAATATCGAAAACGAAGCCGCCTTCTATAGAAGGGTCAACCACTGTTTCCAACTCCATATATGCATGCAAAATATGTGCAGCAGTTTGTCGGATACGCTCTTCTGTAGCTTTGTCCACCGGAACAGCAGTGATCAGTTTCCCTACACCGATGTGTTTCTTCTTCCGGTAAAGATCCAGATACATCAGACTCATAAATTGCAGATAGGTCTCCCTTCTCTCCTTGAGTACCAACCGAATGAAACGAATAAATTCTTCACTCGGTTTATGGTCCCCATCGGCTGCCGTACAGATCAGATTAAACTTTTCGTTAACAGAAACAATAGGATTGTCAAGCACGGCACAAAATCCCTTCACAGTACGGAAACTGTGCGCCAGTGTGACAAGCTCATGATAAAGCCTCTCCTCCGCTCCTCTCTCTTCAGCATAAGCCATCAGAGCTTTCGCATACCGCATTGAAATTATTCCGACTTCCATCTTCTTCTGTTAGTTCTTCGTTAATACTTCATCAAGCATACGGTCAATCATTCCCATCTGCTCTTGTTTATCATCCAGATTTTTGCGAATGACCTTCTCGGCTATATCCACAGAAAGCAGAGCTACCTGCCGACGGATATCACGTATGGCTTCGTCTTTTTCAATCTGAATCTGTCGTTTCACTTCATCCAGTTCCTTCTGAGCAGCTATTTCAGCTTGTTTGCGGGCCTCGTAAATAATCTTTTCACGTTCCTGCATAGCCTCTTTCATGATACGTCCCTGTTCCTTGTTAGCGGCAGCCACAATAGCTTCGCCCTCCTCTTTCAGTCGTGACAACTGGGCGTTTGCTTCTCTGGCTACCTCCAATGATTCGTCAATGTAGGTTTTACGGCCTTCCACCATCTTAATAATGACGGGGAAGCCGTATTTTGCCAATACTGCGAATACAATTCCAAAAGAAAGGAGCATCCAGAATATCAGGCCACTATCGGGTAGTAACAATGACATAATCTTCTTTGTTTATTATAAGAAAAGTACCAATAGACAAACAACTAATGCCAACAACGCTACACCTTCAACCAAGGCAGCGGCAATAATCATATTCATACGGATATCTCCCGATGCCTCCGGTTGACGCGCAATACCTTCCATGGCCGAGCCACCGATCTTACCAATACCGATACCTGCTCCGATAACAGCTAAACCAGCTCCGAGAGCTGCTCCCAATTTACTTAATCCTACTCCTGCAGCAGCAGCTTGCAATAATACTGATAGTAACATAATTTTCAGTTTTAAAATGGTTTATATTATTCTTTTACTTCTTCTTTTTTACCGCCTTCCTGGGCCAGTCCGATGAATACAGCAGATAACATCGTGAACACATAAGCCTGAATAAAGGCAACCAACACTTCCAGCAAATTCATAAAGATGTTGAATAATACGGAAGCCACCGTAAGCGAACCATTGATAGCCGGTCCCATGCTTGCCGATATAAATATCAGGCAGGTAAGCACTAACATGGCCATGTGTCCGGACAACATGTTGGCAAACAGACGGATCATCAAGGCAAACGGTTTGGTAAATACACCGAAAAATTCGATAAACGGCATCATGGGTATAGGTACCTTCAGCCACCAGGGAACATCAGGCCAGAAAATATCTTTCCAATAGTGTTTTGTTCCGAATATATTAACAATAACGAATGTGAATAAAGCTAATACCAATGTTATGGCAATATTTCCGGTTACATTCGCTCCTCCGGGAAAGATGGGGATCAGTCCCATAATATTGTTAATGAAAATGAAGAAAAAGGCTGTGAGCAGATAGGGAGCAAACTTTTTATAGTTGGGTCCCACACAACTCTTAATCACATCATCATGAACCATCATAATAAACATCTCCATAAATCCGATAAATCCTCCCGGAGCATATGCACCCTGTTCACGTTTGCGATACCAATGCGCTACACTCAGAATGATCACCAGCAAAATAGCGCTATTGATAAAGAGAGACAAAGTTACCTTTGTAATGGAAATATCCCACGGACGTACTTCCTCTCCCGTCGCATTACGTTCTACTACTTTCCCCTCATACTTGCTCCCGGCAGGAGCTATATAAAATCCCTCGTATTTGCCGCCATTCTCTTCTAAGCGCGAAGACAGAAAAGCATGCCAACCAGAAGTTTCGCTATACACGATAATCGGCAACGGAATGCAAATCGAAGTTTTTCCTATATTCGTGATATGCCACTCGTAAGAATCTCCAATATGGCCGAACACAATGCCTTTTACATCTACCTGATTAGCTTCCTGATTGATTGTGTCTTTACCTACAATAATCTCCTGCTGCAAAGTAGCGGTGGTATCACCCGGTACAGGCTCCTGTGCAAAGGTTGTAGCAGGCAACATTCCTCCTATCAAGACAAGCATTCCGGCAACTATGTTACGCAACTGTTTCATATTTTTTTGATTTCTTTTTAAGTTTCTGATTCCACTCGAAAACGAAGAAAAACCAGCTTTCATATATAAGATAGCCCAGATAGAACGCCAGGAACGTCAGCAGAAATTCAATAGCGGAATCGGGCACAGCCACACAATAAATGATCAGTAAGAAAACTGATACAATCATTTTCAATACTTTTGCCACTAAAAAGAGCATCACCATCTTCTCCGGTGCATGACGCCTGCAGGCATCAAACATATAAATATAAAATACACCGAATATATAAAAGTACACCGGTATCAACGGATAACCTCCGAAATAATGTCCGGGTTCCAGATAATGCAAGACCAAGGCTCCTAATCCTCCCCCTACAAGAGTAAGGATGCTGAGATAACCCAGAAAATTGCGTTTTGTGATGCTCATATTCATAGTAAAAACAGATTATTGTGCGGAGATCAAGGCTCAGGATACGCAAACGGAAGCTTCACCATTGCTTAGCTCCACAAAACCGCTGTGAATATCCAGCGTATGCTCTTCGCCATCCGTTGTCGTGTAACTGACTGTCCCTTCTTGCAGGGAAGAAACAATCGGTGCATGCTGCGGCAGAATAGAAAAGACTCCACTGGTGCCCGGAAGGGTAACACTCTTCACTTCACCATTAAAGACCTCTTTTTCCGGCGATACAATATTCAAATGCAGTTCTTTCATGATTCCTTATTTTATTTGTTAGCCTGTTCAAGCAGTTTCTTACCTTTTTCGATAGCTTCTTCAATGGTTCCCACATTCAGAAACGCCGGTTCAGGCAGATAATCTACTTCACCATCCAAAATCATTTTGAATCCTTTTATTGTATCTTCAATGGCCACCATTGCTCCCGGTACTCCGGTAAACTGTTCGGCCACTGTAAATGGTTGAGACAGGAAACGCTGTACCCTGCGCGCGCGGTTTACCACCAGACGGTCGGCGTCGGATAACTCCTCCATACCTAAAATAGAGATGATATCCTGTAATTCTTTATTGCGTTGAAGAATCTGCTTCACACGTTGTGCGACATCATAATGCTCTTGACCCACAATGTGCGGATCGAGAATACGAGAAGTAGACTCCAACGGATCCACTGCCGGATAAATACCAAGCTCAGTAATTTTACGACTCAACACAGTCGTTGCATCCAAGTGGGTAAAAGTTGTTGCCGGAGCAGGGTCGGTCAAGTCATCAGCCGGTACGTAAACAGCCTGCACCGAAGTGATAGAACCCGTTTTTGTCGAAGTGATACGTTCTTGCATAGCACCCATTTCGGTAGCCAACGTAGGTTGATAACCTACCGCAGAAGGCATACGCCCCAACAAAGCCGAAACCTCGGAACCCGCCTGAGTGAAACGGAAAATATTATCGATAAAAAACAATATATCTCTCGCTCCCGATTTTGCCCCCATATCCCGGAAAGATTCAGCGACAGTCAATCCTGACAAAGCAACTGAAGCACGTGCTCCGGGAGGTTCGTTCATCTGTCCGAACACCAATGTAGCCTGTGACTTTTCTACCTCATTATAATCGACTTTCGAGAGGTCCCAATGTCCTTTTTCCATGCTTTCTTTGAATGCTTTTCCATAACGGATTACACCCGATTCAATCATCTCACGAAGCAAATCATTACCTTCACGGGTACGCTCTCCCACTCCGGCAAATACGGAAAAACCATTATGCTTCTTGGCAATGTTATTAATGAGCTCCATAATAAGTACAGTTTTACCCACTCCGGCCCCGCCAAACAAACCGATCTTACCTCCTTTTGAATAAGGCTCAAGCAGGTCTATCACCTTAATTCCGGTAAACAGAACTTCCTGTACAGTGGTTAAATCTTCAAATTTGGGAGGATCACGGTGAATAGAATATGCACCGTCGCGATTGAGTTCTTTCATTCCATCGATGGAGTCGCCGACTACGTTCATCAAACGTCCTTTGATCTGTTCGCCTACCGGCATTGTGATAGGACCTCCCGTCGGAAATACCTTCATCCCGCGCTGCAAGCCGTCGGTACTATCCATGGCAACCGTACGTACGGTATTTTCACCAATGTGTTGTTGAACTTCTACAATCAGCTTTTTGCCGTTGTGCCTTTTTATCTCTAATGCGTCGTGGATACTTGGCAATATCAAGTCCGATTCTGTACCTTCAAAATACACATCGACCACAGGGCCAATTACCTGAGAGATATGTCCGATAATCTGTGACATAAGCAATCTTTTTATATATTATTCTTCTAATACTCTAAAACGTTATAGCATGGTAAGTCGCGTTTTTACCAGTTTCACTATTAACATAACGTTCGATATCCGGTTTTGTTCACATAGATAGTTAAACAAACAACTTCGCAAAAGTAGAAACTTTTTTTCCCCGTTGTACCATTTTTCTGTTTTTTCTCTTTAGATAACATTCATTAAACTTATAAAGGTGTGAAAATGAACAACATTAGCACCCTTTTTACTACTATACAAAGCATATTAGAGCCAATATGCTCTATCCTCTGCCCAATCAGAGAATTGATTAAGTTTTCAAGTAGCAGTAGCGTTTTCAGTCAATTAGTCAAATGTTAGATAGTACAACATGCAACGAGTTTTATACAAACAAAAAGAAGTTGCGTTTTAAAGGCATTTTTCGCTCTTTACGCCATGAATTAGGATAGAGTATTAACAATTGCAAAAGTGGAGAGAACAAAGGTATAATCAGATAAAAAAACAGGGGTGTACCAAGACTCGTATTCACCACAGATTCATACAGATAAAAGTTATCAATAGATTAAGTTCATCCTGTGATACTTTGTGGTAAACAAGAGTTTCGGCACACCCCACTATGGTTTTTCAACCAATAATCCCGGTATTTAATATACTTCTACTTTATCGGCTATCCGCTTTGCCTTATCACGCAAGGCATCCAGATCCGAACCGTTTGGAGCATAGCAAAGCACTACCCCCATACGCCGATTCACACGTGTATACGGCTTACCAAATATACGCAGATAAGTATCCTCTTCTCCGGTAACTTCCTCCATACCTCTATACTGCGGACGTTCCTGACTGGCAATCGGTGACAGAATAACGGCACTCGCTCCTATTCTTTCTTGTTTTATTCCCGGAATGGGCAACCCCAATACGGCACGTAGGTGAAGTTCAAATTCATTCAGATTTTGTGTTCCGGCCAATGTTACCATTCCCGTATCATGTGGACGCGGAGACAGTTCCGAGAAGTAAACCCCGTTTTCATGGCTCAGGAAAAATTCTACTCCCCACAGTCCTGCACCGGTCAATGCACGAGTTACTTTTTCAGCCATATCTTCTGCTTCCTTCAAGTGTGCAGGATCAATGTGTGCAGGTTGGAAACTTTCCCGATAATCCCCACCCTTTTGTACATGCCCGATAGGCGGACAAAACAGGGTCGGACCATTCTTCTGTGTCACTGTAAGCAAAGTTATCTCACTATCGAATTTGATAAATTCCTCAATGATTAGTTCACGAATGTCTCCACGGCTGCCATTACACCCATATTCCCAAGCATGTTCCAACTCGGCAGCACTCTTGACCAATGACTGCCCTTTACCCGATGATGACATTAAAGGCTTCACGACACAAGGGAAACCGATTTTCTCAGCGGCTTCCTTCAGTTCTTCCAATGACTTGGCATAATAGTATTTCGCGGTTTTCAATCCCAGTTCCTTAGCGGCCAAATCACGGATAGCCTTTCGGTTCATTGTGTAATTAACGGCACGTGCACTCGGCACTACCTGAATCCCTTCTTTTTCGAAATCGTATAAACGTTCCGTACGAATGGCTTCAATCTCGGGGACGATAATGTCCGGCCGATGCTTTTTTACAATACGCTCCAGTTCTTCACCGTTCAGCATATCGAATACTTCGCATTCATCAGCAACCTGCATGGCAGGTGCCCCGGCATATGAATCACAAGCAATGATGTGTTGACCTTTACGTTGAGCAGAAATTACAAATTCCTTGCCCAATTCGCCCGATCCGAGTAAAAGTATTTTCTTCATGATTGAATATTTTAAGATATAATGACGCAAAAATACTACTTTTCTTCCAATAAATCCCGAACGAGCTACTAAATGATTACGATAAAAGAGAGAAAAAGACAATTACATAAAAAAGATTAACAGACCACAGAACAACAAACTGTTCTTCAAGAACAAAGTCCTCCTTTAAAAGAGAACGGGAACATTATTTAACAGCATATTAATCATGATTATCAAGCACTTACACCGATAGTAAAAAAGAGATTTTACGAAGTTAATATCGTAGTTCCAAGAAGTTAACTTCCTGCAGATACGATATTAACTTCGTATAAATACGTTGTTAACATCGTACATGACAGGATGTTAACTTCGTAAATGTCATAATATGATTTCCAATATTATAACAAATAAGACACATATAGCCAAAGAGAAGTGTTAATTTTTGGTCTAATTATATAATAAAGAATATTTAAAAGAATAAAAAGAAGCGGATATGGTGTATTATCCGGAATTAATGCCTTACTTTGCAACATCAAACAATAAGAGGTTTTTATTGGTCTAACTCTCACATGTATTTCCTCAATGTTCGCATTGAGAACTTTCATCTCTGATTTACACTTCCTAAAGCTTTATTGTTATTTTATTAATTTTTTATTTTTGTATATTTATGAATATGTACGTTGGAAATCTTAGCTACAATGTTAAGGAGTCAGATTTGAGACAAGTTATGGAAGAGTATGGAGTAGTAGAATCAGTAAAACTGATCACAGACCGCGAAACAAGAAGATCTAAAGGGTTTGCGTTTGTCGAAATGCCGGAATCTTCAGAAGCAAGCAATGCCATTAAAGAATTGAACGGAGCAGAATATGCCGGTCGTCCGATGGTAGTAAAAGAAGCTTTGCCAAGAAATTGATCTGAAAAGCAATAAATAATAAAAAGGGGATATTCGCCGTGAATATCCCCTTTTTTATTTTCCTTTGATTACTGATGCTGTTCACGCAACAGGTCGTTCACAGTCTTTACCGGATTGAAAGTGGAAAGTGGAACCTCCACAAATACCGTACTCCAATCGCTCATAGCACCATTCCACAAACCGGGAAGTTCAAGAGCTTTCAGATCCTTACCACTCTTCGACTTATAAGAGATGAAGCCGGTAGCTTTATCCACATATTTCGCCAAATCAAATTTATGACCCTTATAATCACGTACGGCGCAAACCAAATCGACCGGATTGAAGTGCGTACCTTTTTCAAACATTTCCTTTGCTTCCGGATTATTCATATCGATTTGTGAGCTTTCAAGGATTTGCAGGGAGATAGTTCCATCACTATTATATGCCAGGAACGGACCACCGCCCGGCTCGCCCACGTTCTTCACCATACCACAAACACGCATCGGACGGTTCAATTTATTCTTCAGGTAAATGACCAACTCGGCATCTTCCAGATCTTTTGTTTCAGGATTCTTACAGAAAAGTTTCTTTTGTACAAATTGCAGGATATCCATCACTTGCTCATGTGTATAACGACCACTATCCAATAATTCCAGATATTGAAAAGCTTGCTTCTGGAGAGATACCAGTACACCGGCAATCAGTTTCTTATAAAGCACTGTATCGCCTTTCAATTTATCAGGAACCACATTGTCAATGTTCTTAATAAAAATAACATCCGCATCCAGATCATTCAGGTTCTCAATCAGCGCACCATGCCCGCCGGGACGGAACAAAAGCTTACCGTTATCGCGGAATGGCCGGTTTTCCATATCAGCGGCAATTGTATCAGTGCTTGGTTTCTGTTCGGAGAAAGTGATATTATAATCCACGCCATAACGTTTGGCAAAAGCATCGACTTTTTCGGTAACCAATGATTTAAACAGTTCACGGTGCTCGGTAGAGACGGTAAAATGCACATTGACTTTTCCGCTTTTTCCGGCAGCATACATAGCACCTTCTGCCAAATGTTCCTCAAGCGGGGTACGCGAACCTTCTTCATACTTATGAAACTTAAGTAACCCCTTGGGAAGCGCACCGTAATTCAGTCCTGCTACATTAAGCAATCCTGAAACGACCGCTTTATAATTGCCTTCTGCAATCAGGGTAGGAATATCTTTGCCTTCTGTCCGCACACAAGCCGTATTCAAGTCATCATAAAAAGCAAATTTTTCAATCGATTCAAAAAAAGTTTGTTCGAACTTTGTAGTGGGTTCAGTATAGTCAGCATCCAAAAATTCAAATAGATTCTTGAACATACGGCTGGCAGCACCCGAAGCGGGTACAAACTTCACAATCGTTTTGTCTGAATTGGTATAGGCATCCCATGCTGCAAGATAAGCTTTCTGCTCCTCGGCATCAGGAGCCAAAATGCCTTTTTCTACAGATGCGGCAGCATCTAACTTCAAATAAGGAAAGCCTTTTTGGAAGCAAGCCAACTGCTCAGCGATTTGTACTTCCGAAATGCCCTTTTTGGCAAGCAATTCTTTGTCTTCAGGTGTTATCATACTATCTAATTTTATTAATTCATGCCCAAAAATACAAAAAAAGGAAGAGGACACCCTACAAAACCCGGAAAAAAACTATCTTTACCGACGATAAATTTGAGCTGCTTATGGAAAGAGATGAATTCTTTACGAAAGAAGAGAGAGAATTATTGTTCTCACTATACAAAAAACTACTGCGTCTCACCGGAGAAACCTTACAAAAAGGAGATTGCAGAAAGCTGAAAAAGCATCTTATCGACTCCACTCAAAACAATACGATGCAGAGGGACAGTTTTGGGCTGAATCCTGTTATCAAAGATATGCAGACTGCTGTAATCGTGGCTGAAGAAATCGGCATGAAACGGGCATCTATTTTAGGCATTATGCTACACACGCCTGTACGTTGCCACTCTTATACAATAGAATACATTCAACAGGAGTATGGTGAAGATGTGGCCGGAATTATCCGGGGATTAATCAAGATCAATGACCTTTATGATAAGAGTCCGACCATAGAATCGGAGAATTTCCGCAATCTGCTACTGTCTTTTGCCGAAGATATGCGGGTAATCCTGATCATGATTGCCGACCGTGTAAACGTGATGCGACAAATAAAAGATGCCGAAAATGACGAGGCCCGCAGACGGGTGGCCAATGAAGCGGCCTATCTATATGCTCCGCTAGCCCACAAACTGGGATTGTATAAGCTGAAATCGGAATTGGAAGATTTGTCACTAAAATATACCGAACATGACATCTATTACCATATCAAGGAAAAGCTGAACGAGACGAAAAAGTCACGTGACCGTTATATTGCCAACTTCATTGCTCCGATACAACAGAAATTGAAGGAAGCAGGACTGCATTTCCACATGAAAGGACGTACCAAGTCCATTCATTCCATCTATCAGAAAATGAAAAAACAGAAATGCCAGTTCGAAAACGTATATGACTTGTTTGCTATCCGTATCATCCTGGAATCTCAGTTTGAAAAAGAGAAGCAGGAATGTTGGCAGGCATATTCCATAGTGACGGATATGTATCAACCTAACCCCAAACGTCTGCGTGACTGGCTGTCGGTTCCCAAAAGTAACGGTTACGAGTCATTACACATCACTGTTATGGGGCCCGAAGGCAAATGGGTTGAAGTACAGATTCGTACGGAGCGTATGGACGATATTGCCGAGCGCGGATTGGCAGCCCATTGGAGATATAAAGGCGTGAAGGGTGAAAGCGGACTGGACGAATGGCTGACTTCAATACGTGAAGCACTGGAAAATACGGAGAACGACCTGGAAATGATGGACCAGTTCAAACTGGATCTGTATGAAGACGAAGTATTCGTATTTACACCGAAGGGAGACCTTTTTAAACTGGGCAAAGGGGCTACCGTACTTGATTTTGCTTTCCACATCCACAGCAAATTGGGATGTAAATGTATCGGAGCAAAAGTAAACGGTAAAAATGTACAGTTAAGACAAAAGCTGAACAGCGGGGATCAGGTAGAGATTATGACATCGAACACACAGACTCCGAAACAAGACTGGCTGAACATTGTCACTACTTCAAAAGCCCGTACTAAGATTCGTCAGGCCCTCAAGGAGATGGTAGCGCGTCAGCACGATTTTGCCAAAGAGACCCTGGAACGCAAGTTCAAGAACCGGAAGATGGAATACGATGAAGCTGTGATGATGCGCTTAATCAAACGCTTGGGATTCAAGAACGTGACAGAGTTTTATCAGAAGATTGCCGATGAGGTACTCGACGTAAACGATATTCTGGATAAATACATCGAACAGCAAAAGCGGGACAGCGAACGTGATGAGGTGACCTATCGCAGTGCAGAAGAATACAACCTGCAAAACCAGATAGACGAAACAACAGTCACTAAAGAAGATGTACTCGTTATTGACCAAAACCTGAAAGGATTGGATTTCAAACTGGCCAAATGTTGTAATCCCATATACGGAGACGATGTATTCGGGTTTGTCACAGTATCCGGAGGTATCAAGATACACCGAAATGACTGCCCCAATGCAGGACAGATGCGCGAACGCTTCGGCTATCGGATTGTAAAAGCACGCTGGGCCGGTAAATCGGAAGGTACTCAATACCCAATAACACTCCGCGTTGTGGGTCATGATGATATCGGTATTGTAACAAATATCACTTCGATCATCTCAAAAGAAAATGGTATCTCGCTACGTTCTATCGGTATCGATTCGAACGACGGACTTTTCTCGGGTACATTGACTATTATGGTAAGTGATACCGGACGTCTGGAAGCGCTGATCAAGAAGTTGCGCACAGTAAAAGGAGTAAAACAGGTTAGCAGAAATTAAGAATGGAAAAATTCAGCACCAGAAAAAGAATACGGAGCTTCGGATATGCCTGGAAAGGTATCCGAAGTTTTGTAAGCAAAGAACATAATGCCTGGATACATTGCACGGCAATTATTATAGTAACAGTGGCCGGATTCTGTTTCGGCATCACCCGGAACGAATGGATAGCTATCATACTTTGTTTTGGAGTAGTACTGGCAGCAGAGGGATTCAACACGGCTATAGAAAGATTGGTCAATCTTGTATCTCCGGAACGTAATCCGATAGCAGGTGATGTGAAAGATATCGCAGCGGGTTCCGTTCTGATATGTGCTATAGTTGCTGCCATTGTAGGAATTATCATCTTCATGCCTTATGTACTTGCTGTTTTACTGTGTAATATGGGATAAATGATACATTAAAAAAGCGGACTCCGTATATTATGCTACAATTCGTTGCAAATATACGGAGTCCGCTTTTTATAATGTATATCACATTTATCTTACCTTCTTCCTTTTAAAATAAGGATACGTAAGTAAAACGAAGAATGCCAAAGACACGATTGCCGATAACAATCCGACCCGATAAACGGCCTGTTCATTAGCCGTAAGATGTAAATGACACGCAGATGCAATACCCAATCCGACTCCAAGCTCCCATGCAAGTAGATGAGTGGTATTAGCCGTGCCGCGCTGGCAGTGTTGCGACAATTTGACAAACATCATAAGAAACTCCGGAGTGACCAAGCCGAGTCCTAAACCCATCAATACAGCTGCCGGAGCATTCCAGCTTGTTTCAGGAGAGAACAGCATAGCCATCGATCCGATTACTGTCACCAGCCCGACAACTATCTGCAACCACATTTTATTATCATAGCGGAAAAACAATTTCACAATTAATACTGATAAGAGAAATCCGCATCCGACCAAAGCAAAAAAAGGTACTGTCTCGCCTCCTACTGGCACATCACTCGGCGCACCGGCAAGCACAGGAAGCATCAATCCCGGTATAAAAGCAATCAATATTAAATTGAATGCCGGAATAAGTCCCCGGGGAAGCAGGAATCGGTCCATGGAACAAACTTTCATCCCGATAGGTGCACGAAAGGGAACATATACCCTTGACACAGATAATATTCCCAACGCTCCCAACGCCACAGCAACATATAGCAAAGTCTCAAAGCCATGTGTCCGAAACAAATATACTCCCAAAGCCGCTCCGATAATCATCCCCAAGCGTGCAGCCCAGGAAAAGACCACATTACCTGCGCTGCGAAAAGTGGAATTGGTGATATCGATGGCCAATGTGATGCCTGCCGTGGCAGCCATTCCAAAGGATACTCCCTGCACAATGCAAAGCATCAACAGATGTGTTGCGTTCTGCACCAACGTATAACCGGCTGTTGCTGCAACCATTACCCCAAACGAAAGCATACATATATATTTCCGCTTGTAAACATCGACCAAATAGGCATGGAACGGGCCGATAAAAAACATTGCAAGCGTAAAAAATATAAATATGACTCCCGTCTGACTGACAGGCACACCTAAACGTGAAGCCATCATCACCGGGAGTACAGGGTACAACAAATACAGGGATATGAACAACAATAAATTAGCAAGGCATATCCGCATAAAATGCAATGTCCATAATTTAGTCGCCATACGACAATTAATATTGTTCTTTCTCGTTCGGGAAGTCGCAGTTCTTTACATCTGAAACATAGTGACTGATAGCATCGGTCATTACCGTATAAAGATCGGCATAACGACGGAGGAAGCGCGGGCGGAAACCGTTATTCATACCCAACATATCCTGAATTACCAATACCTGTCCGTCTACATCTCCACCGGCACCGATACCGATCACCGGAATGGTCAGTTCGCTTGCGACACGTGATGCCAATGCTGCAGGAATCTTTTCAAGAACAAGTCCGAAACATCCGGCCTCCTCAAGTAAATGTGCATCACGAATCAATTTCTCTGCTTCGGCATCATCCTTGGCACGAACCGTGTATGTACCATATTTATTGATAGATTGTGGCATCAGTCCAAGATGTCCCATCACGGGGATACCGGCACTCAGAATACGTTTCACAGTATCTATAATCTCTTCACCCCCTTCCAGTTTCAATGCATCGGCATGACTCTCCTTCATTATGCGGATAGCTGAAGCAAGCCCTTCCATTTCATTACCCTGATAAGAGCCAAAAGGCATATCCACTACTACCATTGCACGCTTTACACCACGTACAACCGATTTTCCATGATAGATCATCTGATCCAGGGTAATAGGAAGTGTAGTCACATTACCTGCCATCACATTCGATGCGGAATCGCCTACAAGAATTACATCGATACCGGCACCGTCGACAATCTGTGCCATTGTGTAGTCATACGATGTAAGCATAGATATTTTTTCGCCTCTTTGCTTCATTTCGATTAGGCGATGAGTCGTCACTTTTCTTGTGTCATCTGATATATAACCAGCCATATCCAATCTTTTTAAATTAAAAATCGGGCGCAAAGGTATAACTTTTAATTCATACCATACAAGTAAAAGTGAATAAATTAGCGGATCTACATTAAAAGGTCAGCAACCATTTTTGTAGTTCATCAGTCCATAACTTCTTATATATGAAACTGTCACGAAATCCGAAGCTATGTCCGCCTTCCGGATAAATATGCAGTCCGGCAGAGACTCCATGTTTCAATAATGCTGTATAATAGACAATACTGTTGAGAGGAGATACGGCCTGATCATCTTCGGCCAAAACGATGAATGTACGAGGAGTATCGGCTGTGACGTGAAGTTCAAGGGATAGTGTTTCTTTCAAACCTTCGGAGATAGTTTCTCCCAACATACGTTCGCGTGAAGGCCAATGAGTCAGCCTGTCGGTCATGCTGATAACGGGATAAAGCAATACTTGAAAGTCGGGCCGGTCTGTTCCGATATAAAGAGTTGCGGCAGTAGCAGCGATATAGCCTCCGATAGAAGCTCCCATAACACCCAGTTGATGGATTCCCCACTCTGCCGACTGACGGCGGATCAGGCGAATCGCTTCACGAATATCCTCACGAATCACTTCAACATCACCGTGAGGCATGCGATAATTCAGTACGGCGTATGTGATTCCCTGATTATTAAACCACGCAGCAAAATCACGTCCTTCATGATCTGAAGCTATCTGATTGAACCCGCCACCGGGACACATAATAATGGCTTTACCTCTTGGCTTGCGAACCGGATAAACCCAAAGGACAGCCGAAGAAGCATCTTTTCCTAATGAATATTCGATAAAACTCTGTTCCATAACTTTATTCCTTATCATTTAATTTCCTGAATCATTTTTTTCACTATACCCGGCCCTTCATAAATAAACGAAGAATAGATTTGTATCAGATTGGCCCCCGCATCCAACATCCTACGGGCATCAGCGGGAGTAATGATTCCGCCTGCCCCTACTATCAGAAGGCTTTTTCCGGCATGGGCACGCAAATAGCTGACGGCTTTTAATGACCTCTCCCCTATCCCGCGTCCACTGATTCCACCGGGGCCGATCTTCTGTAATTGTGCAGGTGAATAACCTTTTAAGCAACTCCGCTCCATGGTAGGTCCGGTAGCTATCACTCCATCTACCCGGTACAGACGAGTACAGTCGATCACATCATCCATTCCTTCTTCTGTGATATCGGCAGGAAGTTTGAGTAGCAACGGAACATGTATGTTTTGCTCCACACGAAAAGCTGCCAACCCCTGGAGCACCTGTTTCATCAGAGCAATATCCACAGATCCCCAATTAAGTGTGAAATAACCGACATGAGGATGTAACTCCTTGTACAAACGCAAAAAGTCTGTCACCGCCTGCTCTCCTTCCGAAGAGGGATTCTTATTTATATTTACACCTAAAACATACGAACCGCTTTTCTGTTCAAGACGGTGTTTAATAACATCCAATCCGGGATTATTGAAGCCCGTACGGGAAATTAAAGATTCACACTGAGGCAAGCGAAAAATACGCGGACGGGGATTTCCATCCTGAGAATCGGGAGTTACAGTACCTACTTCGATAAATCCGAAACCACAATCGGCCAATTCATCAAAAATTTCGGCTCCTTTATCGAAACCGGCCGACAGACCGATACGGTTTCGAAAAGTAAGATGATTCCATATCAACTGTTTGTCGGAACAAGTATAAAGGTGACGTATCCAGCATCTGCACCATGGCAAATGCCGGTAACATTTGAGGCAGGAAACCAACAAGGCATGTACCTTTTCGGGTTCCATCAGAAATAAAACAGGACGAATCGTTTGCTTATACATGGCTTTCTCTCTTTTTAAATACCATGCAAAGCTAAGGGATTCTTCCCTGAGATGCTATTCAATCTTTCTTATCAGATATAACGTGAAGTTATAGTCAGCAGTTTTTCGTAAGTCATCCCTCTGAAATCGTCTATTACATAGTCTGCCTTGTCGGCAATGGCTTCGCGTGAATTCGTAGTTGCCAATCCGACAACAATGGCTCCGGATGATCTACCGGCCTGCAAACCATGAAATGAATCTTCGAACACATACGAATCTTTTGAATCGGAACCGAAAATTGTCATTCCCAACAAGAAACATTCAGGATCAGGCTTAGAACGCTTAAAACGCTCTGCAGTCAATATTTCATCAAAAAGGGATTTAAACTCGGGATGGGCATGATAAACATTCTCCATTTTTGCCGTATTGGAACTGGTAACCAAAGCTATTTTCACACCATGCCGACGCAGATCTGCTATAAACTCAACTATTCCGGGAACATAGTCATAATTCATTTTTATTTCAAAACGGTTCAATGCCTCGGTGATATCCCGCTGTTTTTCCGGTTCTCCCGCAAAGTATTTATCATAAATCTGTACCAGTGTCTGGCCCTTAACCTTAGAACCAAAGTTTTCATCATTTACATACTTTTGCCCCATTTCATTCCAGAAAACGGTATATTGCCCTTCTGTATCGACAATTACACCATCACAATCGAATAATGCCGTTATTTTCTTTGTTGCATCCATAAACATTCTTTTACCTGTTTGTTAAACTCTGTGGGCAAAGTTCAGAAGAATCATCGAATCAGGCAAATTATTTGTACCTTTGCTGCACTTAAAAATATGTAACGCTTCACTATATGGCACAACAAACCGATCCCCGCATACTGGGTACAGAACCTATTGGCAAACTTCTGTTACAATATTCCATCCCGGCCATTATCGGAATGACTATTACGTCACTTTATAATATCATCGACAGTATTTTCATCGGGCACGGTGTCGGTCCCATGGCTATCTCCGGACTGGCGATCACCTTCCCGCTAATGAATCTGGTCGTAGCGTTCTGTGTACTGATTTCGGCAGGTGGAGCTACCATTTCATCCATACGCTTGGGACAAAAAGACATCAAGGGTGCGACCGATGTTCTGGGAAATACATTGATGCTTTGCCTGACGAATGCAGTACTGTTCGGCGGACTGGCTTATCTATTCCTGGACCCGATATTGTTTTTCTTCGGTGCCAGTACCGGTACACTTCCCTATGCCCGTGATTTTATGCAAGTGATTCTCTTGGGAACCCCCATCACTTATACCATGATAGGGTTGAACAACGTGATGCGTGCTACGGGATATCCGAAAAAGGCCATGTTGACATCCCTGGTGACAGTTATTGCCAATGTCATCATCGCTCCTGTCTTCATTTTCCATTTCGGCTGGGGGATTCGGGGAGCTGCTATGGCTACAGTCCTGTCACAGTTTATCGGAATGATATGGGTAGTAAATCACTTCCGTAACAAAGAGAGTTTTGTCCATTTCATGCCGGGTTTCTGGAAAATGAAGAAACGCATCATCGGCAGTATCTTCTCCATAGGAATGTCTCCTTTTGCCATGAATGTTACGGCATGTATCATTGTCATACTCATTAATAATAGTTTGCAAAAATACGGTGGCGATATGGCTATCGGTGCCTATGGTATCATTAATCGCCTGCTGATGCTGTATGTAATGGTGGTAATGGGGTTGACTATGGGAATGCAGCCCATCGTCGGATACAATTATGGTGCACAGAAGATCGACCGTGTAAAGCATACGCTCCGTCTCGGTATCATTGTCGGTGTATTGATAACGAGTAGCGGTTTCATTATCTGTGAACTTTTTCCGCACACAGTTTCGGCCATCTTTACCGATAGCGATGAATTGATTGACATGGCATCGTCCGGGCTGCGCATTTGCACGTTGATGTTCCCGTTTGTAGGTGCACAAATCGTTATATCAAATTTCTTCCAGAGTATAGGAATGGCTAAGATCAGTATTTTTCTGTCACTTTCGCGCCAGTTAGTATACCTGCTCCCGGGATTACTTCTGCTTCCACCCTTATATGGTGTAAAAGGGGTATGGATCAGCATGCCTGTCTCTGACGGATTGGCTTTTGTAACAGCGGTAGTGATTTTGATGGTGTATATCAAGAAAGTAAAAGAAAAAACATCCGGACAGAAGCTATAAACCGGTGAAACAGAGACCTGATACAGACAAAAGAAAGGCCCGGTTTCGCTGAAACCGGGCCTTTCTTTCATGGAATTGAAACATTACTCAGACTTGATGCTGTTCACCGGATTTTCATTAGCGATATGCCAGGATCTCCCTATAATGAAAACAAAGATAAAGACCAATAAACAAATAGCTGTCACTACATACCAACCTGCATAAACACAGATTGTATCTTCAAATTGACTTATCCACAACAGACTCATGTAGTAAGCTCCGTATGTACCGATGGCAACCGAGAGAATTGCAACCCAGAAGATATCTTTAGATAATAAAAAGAGAATAGATCTGGCTTCGGCACCATTTATTTTACGAATAGCTATCTCTTTGCTACGCCGACGGACTTCATCATTTATATAACCAATCAATCCCATCAGAGTGATAAACAGTATCGTTATAAAAGCCAAAAAAGTGGCGTCACGAAAAATTATTGTGGGTCGATAGTATCGTTCTAAATCCTGTTCTAAAGACCTAAACTCTATATCCTCTTGCGGATATATCTTTCTCATTTCATTATTCAGTCTATGCAAGTTCTCTGTAAAAGGTTCCTTGAGACGAACATGGACATTCCTCAAATTAGTACCATATTCAATTTCCAAAGGTTCATCATCAGCCGGAAGCACACCACAACAAAAAGGAGCAAGCACGCCAACCACCGTACCTCGATTAGGAACTATCTCGCCAACCCCACTACCCTTCCAGCCCATCTTCTCTACATATGGCTGATTAACCAGAAACTGTCTTTCACCTGTAAAATTACGCCCGGCCTTGATATGAAGTCCCAATAATGGAACAAAGTCTTTGTCGAATGCCGCACAACGAGGAGTGAAAAGAACTTTTCCACCTTCATCAGTTACCTCCCGATTCCCAAACCAGGTCATACTTCCACGAATAGAAGCTACCCCCTCCACATAAGGTAAAGATTTCAGGTTATTACGTGCGTTGTCAGGTTCAGCAAAATCATGCTTACAAGATGCAACACCCTTCGGCTGATATCCCATATCCCTATTTATAATGTAGTGACACTGAAGATATGCCACACACATCAATCCAAAGATAAAAGCCACCCCTGCAAATTCAATAAACAACAATATCCTTTTCCATCCCCTATTCTTTTTAATATAGGGATGGAAGACCTGAGTAACGGGAATCAAAGAAAATACTTTTCCGGGCAATATGCCTCCAATAACAAACAGAAAGGTAACTACCGATAATGGAGCCCATAAATTATGCCAGGTAAAAAGAGATGATAAGGATACCTCTGCCAATTCTTCGATCTTTTCCTGAAATTGGAATAGAAATATGATCATAAGCACCAGGGAAACACCGATAATCAAAGCTGTTTCATATATAAACATAGAAAATATAGCCTTATCGGATGCACCGTTACACTTATGAATTCCAATTCCTTTGGCACGCTGAGAAAGTGAAGAAACAAAAATAAACACATAGTTCATGGTGGCCGCAAAAAGAATGGCGAATCCTAACAAAGATAATATGAGAATCGTCCTTTTCACATCTGAATGTTCCAGGTGAATAGTCCGCAAAGGAACCACAAACATATGTAAGTGCATATTCATGTCTGAGGGAATATGTTTTGCAATTACTTTATCAATGTCAGTATTAATAACATCAGCACTCCTTTCTCCATCTTTTAAACGAATAAAGGCATTGTAATTACCACCACTCGTCCAGCCAGGACGTCCCCAACCATATTTACTATGACTGGCAAAAGACAGGACGGCTTCGTGACGTTCCAACGATACATTATACGGAAGATCGGCAAATACTCCTTTTACCAAAGCTTCTACGGGAGTGCCCCAAACCATCATATGCAAAGTCTTTCCAATAGGATTTTCTTCACCGAATGCTTCTCGTGCAACCGACTGTGATAAAAAGAGCACATCAGGATTGGTCAAATCATTCGGATTACCACTAATGACCTCAATTCCCATAGTACGGAAATAAAGGGAGTCTGATAAAATAAAAGATTTATTCATCTTCCGATTACCTATTTTGAAAATAGCTTCAAAAGATATACTTGAGCAAACCGCACTTTCCACCTCCTTCGGAAACTCCTCAGCAACTGTCGATGCTATCGGTATTAATGTATATGATCCTGCATTTCCTTTGATTACTCCATCCTTAATCCATTCCGTCTTTACAATGTAAAGGTTGTCCACATCCTGAAAACAGTTATCATAGCTCAGTTCGAAAGCTACCCGAGAAAATAAAATGATAGATACCAATAATCCCAACGACAATGAGATCACCTTAATGACACAACTTCTACGATCGCGAATTAATGTCTGAATGGTATAATGGAATTGTTTCATTGTTTTGTCTTTTTACATATTAAATCATCACTATTCGTTCTTGATACTGTTCACCGGATTCTCATTAGCCACATTCCAGGACCTCCCGATGACACTTCCCATGATCAACAACAAGATAATTATGATCACGACAAGAAAATGTCCCCCATTGACTGATACCCGGTCAGAAAACTGTTCCAGCCATTTATTACTTACAATATACGCAAATACTATTCCGACCAGAACAGCACTTAGTGCCGTCCAGAAAATATTTCCGGAAACCAAACGAAGAATATCCGGTACTTCGGCACCGTTCACTTTACGAATGGCAATTTCTTTGCTACGACGTTGAATTTCATCATTTACAAAGCCGAACAGTCCCATCAAAGCAATCAACAGGATAGCAATAGAAGCTATAATCACGACATTACGGAAACGGCGGACCTCTTGATATTGCTTATCAATCTCCTGACGGGCAGAACGGAATACAATATCTACTGTCGGAAAAGCCTCTTTCATCAAAGTGTTAATCTTAGCCAGGTTCTCACCAAAAGGTTCTTTCAAAATAATATTCCGTTTATTAAGCACATTCATCCATTCCAAATTACTCATCAGTGCTACAGGAGCCTGTGGCATGTATGCACTTTGTACAACATAGTCTTTCACAACTCCGACAATCGTACCAAAGTTATTTTTGCCATCTTCCAGATTCTTACCGATGGGACTATCCGTCCAACCAATTTGACGAACCATCTCTTCATTAATCAAGATCTCTTTATCTTGCTGGATATTCCTGCCTTTTATAATCTGAAGTCCCATAACCGGAACATAATGTTCATCAACAAATTCGATACGTCCCATAAATTCTTTCCCATGTGCATCTGTGTAAGGTTGCCCCATGTAGCCACCATAAATAATCGTACTTGCATTACAAAACTCCTCAACTATGGGCAGTCCTCGGAGAATACCGTCCATTTTATCAATTTCTCTATATGGCGACCACCCAACTGCCAAATTATCGACCTTATATCCCATGTCACGGGTCATCACCTGATGATACTGTAAAAGAATAACCATCAACAGGCCTAAAATAAATGCAATTCCCGCAAACTGTATAAAAAGCAATGATCGCTTCCAGACAAAACGATGTGCAGTAAAACGATGGAAAACTTGTGTCACAGGAATAGCGGCAAACAACTTGCCCGGAAATAGTCCGATGACCAGAAATAAAACCAAAGAAACCAAAATCGGTACCCACAGAGTTTGCCATGTAAATAAAGCCTTTAATGAAGCTCCGGAAAGATCTTCTATCTCCAACTTAAAAGAGAATAACAGGACTGTCACGAACAATAAAGAAAGCAATATCAATAGTGCTGATTCATACAGAAACATACGATAGATATGTCCATCAGAAGCACCATTACACTTATGTATGCCAACAGACTTAGCTCGTTGAGCCAATGATGAAACAGAAATCAAGACATTATTCATGCCGGCAACCAACAAGATGGCAAATCCGAGTATTGAAAGAATCATAACTATTTTACGAGATTCCGGTTTTTGCAAATGATACTGTGAAGGAGTCATAAACGAATACTCCTCTGATTGACCCTTATAGTTGTGTATATACTTTTTCAGCATTTCAGGCATACGTACCTCCACTTTCTCTCTTTCATCGGGATGGCGGAAACGAACCATACAATGATAACTAAGATCATATCCCCAGCCACCACGTTCAGAACCATATTGCTTAGATCGGGTATCGAAGGAATAAACTCCGTCAAAATGAAATTCGGTATTTTCCGGAATATCCTCAAAAACTCCTTGCACAGTCAACGGATAATCAATTTCAATATTGATTGTTTTTCCGATCGGATTTGCGTCTGCAAACAAACGCCGGGCAAGTGAACGGGAGATAAAAATAACATCCACTCTGTCGAGTTGGGAAACATCTCCGAGTAAGACTTTAATACCTAAAGTAGAAAAAACGTGACTTTTAGAGGTTGCTAAGATTACATGTTCCATCTTCTTACCCTCATGATAGAGAGGACTCTGGCTAAAGAGATCAAGCACGGTCGCATCTTCTACTTCATCTGGGAAATTTTCGCGAATGGCCTCTGCTAACTTACCATAGTTATCGATATTCGGCTCTTTTTTTATCCCATCCGAAATGCCCGTTCGTAAAGTTATACACAAATTCTCCGGTTCCGAATAATAACTATCATAATTCAGCTCGAATGCAACGCGAGCAAACAGCAAAATTCCTACCAGCAATCCCAGTGTCAGTGAAATTACTTTAATTACATTACTTCCACGTCCCCGTAGTAATGTTTGAATGGTATAGTAGAGTTGTTTCATTATGTTTTTTTATTGGTTAAGCTTTCACACTGGCCACTATGCTACCATCGAACAGATGTATCGTACGATGTGCAAACGAAGCATCGTGCTGAGAGTGCGTAACCATAATTATCGTTGTACCTTCGCGATTCAGCTCTGTCAACAGATTCATCACTTCCGCACCATTTTTAGAATCAAGATTTCCTGTAGGCTCATCAGCAAGAATCAGTTTTGGATTGGTAACCACAGCGCGGGCTATGGCCACACGTTGTTGCTGTCCACCCGAAAGCTGTTGGGGAAAGTGTTTGGCACGATGGCTAATATTCATCCGATGAAGAATATTGTCTACCATCCGGCGGCGTTCCGAAGCCTTGATATTTAAATAAGTAAGCGGAAGTTCCACATTTTCATAAACATTCAATTCATCTATCAGATTGAAACTTTGGAATACGAACCCCAACTTCCCTTTACGCACACGGGTACGTTCCTTTTCATGAAGATCGGCTACCTCCTGTCCTATGAGTTTATAAGAACCCTCCGTAGGATTATCGAGAAGTCCCAGGATATTGAGTAAAGTAGACTTTCCACAACCGGAAGGCCCCATAATGGCCACAAATTCACCTTCTTCTACATTCAAGCTTACATGATTTAACGCTACGGTTTCTACTTCTGAAGTACGAAACACTTTACTAATGTCATTAATTTCTATCATAATCATTATTTTTAATTACTCGTTCTTAATACTGTTTACCGGATTTTCGTTAGCAATGCGCCAAGATTTGCCGGTGACACTTCCTAAAATCAATAATAATATTAATAAGAGAAGCAAAAGAAAATGCCCTGCGTTGAGATTGATCTGATCGGTAAATTGTTCCACCCATTTATTTCCGACAACATAGGCCAAAGCGATTCCAACAAAGATAGCCGGTAAGGCAATCCAGAAAATATTATGATTCAAAAGATTAATAATATTTCCCGACTCAGCCCCATTCACCTTACGAATGGCAATTTCTTTGCTGCGCCGTTGTACTTCATCATTCACAAATCCGAATAACCCCATCAATACGATTACTACAATCGAAACGGAAGCTACAATCACAATATTGCGGAAACGGCGTACTACCTGATACAGATTATCGACCTCCTGACGAGCAGAACGGAACTGAATATCCTCCGTAGGAAATGTTTCTTTCATCAAAGCCCTGATTCTAGAAAGATTCTCTTTAAATGGTTCTTTCAAAATCAGATTCCGTTTATTGGCTTCCCATCTCCTTTCCAAGCTATTCACCAATGCCACAGAGGCTTGTGGCTGATACGCACTTTGTGCTACATAATCTTTGACTACCCCAACCACAGTCCCCCATTCATAGTTATCTTCCATCAGTTTCCGTCCTATAGGCGAATCAGTCCAACCTACTTGCCGTAGCAATTCTTCATTTACCAGTACTTCACCATCCTGATGAACGTTACGACCCTGCAAAATCTGCAATCCTAAAATCGGGACGTAATGCTCATCTATAAAATCGATACACCCCATAAAACGTTTTCCGTTAATATCAGTAAAAGATTGTCTTGTATGACCATTATAGATAAATGAAGCACTATTACAAGATGCTTCAATAAAAGGCAATCCCCGGAGAATGCCATCTATTTTATCCATTGAATCAAATGGCCCCCACCCTATAACTAAATTATCTATTTTATAGCCCATACTTCGATTCATGACTTGATTGTACTGTAAAAGAATGATCATTAGCAATCCCAATATGAAAGCAACTCCTGTAAATTGTACAAACAACAACGGATATTTCCAGGAAGCACGATACCCGGTAAAACGATGGAAAACTTGTGTCACAGGGATAGAAGAGAAAAGCTTTCCCGGAAGCAAGCCAATCAGTAAAAATAAAAAAATGGTTACTGATGCAGGAACCCATAGGGTACGCCATGTAAACAGGGTTGCTAAAGAGGCACCAGACAAGTCTTCTATTTCTGGTTTAAAATAGAGCAGAAGGACTATAACCCCCAAAAGAGAAACGAGAATCAATAATGCCGATTCCCATAAGAACATACGATATATATGTCCGGTTGAAGCTCCGCTGCATTTATGCACTCCTACTGATTTGGCCCGCTGTGGCAAGGAAGAAATAGAAATAAGTACATTATTCATCCCGGCAATCAGCAAAATAGCAAATCCGAGAATCGATAGAATACTGATAATTTTACGTGATTCCTTTTTCTGCAAATGAAACTGTGAAGGAGTTATAAACGAAAATTCTTCAAACCAGTCTTTATTATACTGTATATACTTCTTCATCATATCAGGCATACGTGCCGCCACTTTCTCTACATCTTCCGGATGGCGAAAACGAACCATACATGTATAGCTGATATCACCCCGCCATCCACCACGTTCATCTCTGAATCTATTAGCACGAGTCACAAATGAATAGACCCCATCAAACCGAAACTCGGCATTTTCCGGAATATCTTCGAAAACACCTCGAACAGTCAATGGATAATCAATATTAATCATTACTGTCTTTCCAATAGGATCGGCATCTGCAAAAAGACTTTGAGCAAGAGAACGGGATATAAACAGTGCATCCATATTATCCAATTCAGACACATTTCCGGAAAGTACTTTAACGCCCAAAGTGGAAAAAATATGGCTTCGGGAAGTAGCCAGTATTGCATCTTTCTTTTCCTGGCCTTCATGGTAAAGCGAACTGCGACTAAATAAGTCAATCAAAGTTGCATCTTCCACTTCATCAGGAAAATTTTCACGAATTGCTGCTGGAAGTTTTCCGTAATTACTACAAACAGGCTCTTTCTTTTCACCTTGCGAAACAACTGTACGTAAAGTTAGAAAAAGATTTTCCGGTTCTTGATAATAGCTATCATAGTTTAATTCAAATGCAACCCTGGCAAATAACAGGATGCTGACCAAAAGCCCTAAAGTTAACGAAATTATTTTGGTCAGATTTACACCTCTTCCACGGAGAAGAGTTCGGAAAGTGTAGTACAATTGTCTCATATCAGCCCTGTTTGTATTTTAGAATTTTAATAAATATAAGGTGTCTCTTTCATGCAGATCACCTGAAATTCTTAATTGCACAAAACGTGCCAAAAGAAGTAACGCACAATAGAACAACGGATTACATAATTCATAGTGCGAGAATATTGTCTAATTATTAGACACAGTCGTCTATTAATTAGACAGCAACATTTTGTTTTTCATAAAGAAAACTCTATCTTTGCATCGAGTTTTCATGCACTAAAATAAAAATTATGAGACAAATAAAAGGAATTACCGCAATCTTTCTTTGTTGTCTGCTAGTTGCCGGATGTGACTTGATAGATTATCATCCATATGACGTCGACATAAAAGGAGAAAGAGACATTAATGCGAAAAATATTCAAAAGATCGAGGCCAAATGCCTGGGAAAGTCTACTATACGCTTTATCGCCATGGGTGACTCGCAACGCTGGTATGACGAAACCGTTGACTTTGTAAACGCTGTCAACAAAAGAGACGACATCGACTTTGTAGTTCATGGAGGCGACTTCAGTGACTTCGGACTTACCGATGAATTTCTTTGGCAAAGGGATATAATGAATAAACTAAAGGTTCCTTATGTAGGACTTATCGGAAACCATGATTGTTTGGGAACCGGAGAAGATGCATTCCGGCAAATATTCGGTGATACAAACTTTTCATTCATAGCCGGAGGTGTGAAATTTGTATGCCTCAATACCAACGCAATGGAATATGATTATTCGGAACCGATCCCTGATTTTGACTATATTGAAAGACAACTCACAGAACGTGCCGACGAATTTAATAAAACCGTATTCTGTATGCATGCCCGTCCCCTTTGTGATCAGTTCAATAACAATGTGGCCAAAGTGTTTCAAATGTATGTTCGCCAATTTCCCGGTTTGCAATTTTGCACTGTAGCTCACGAACATCGGATCAGTGCGTCAGATGTATTTGACGATGGCGTAATGTATTATGGAAGCAATTGTATGAAAAATCGCAGTTATTTAGTATTCACGATAAAACCTGATGGTTATGATTATGAAGTGGTTGAATTTTAATTCCATTATTGGCATAGCAATAGTATCGCTCCTGTTTTACACAGAAAACGTCACAGCACAAACCAACAAAAACGATACCAAACAAAAGATAGATGCCATCCAGACAACACAGCCGGAATACAGCAAATATGACAAACGTATTCACCGTTTTCGTAAAGGATGGAATTCACTTATACCTACACACAACAAAATACAATATGCGGGTAACATGGGAATGTTCTCGTTCGGAACCGGTTGGGATTACGGAAAAAGAGATCAGTGGGAAACGGATCTGTTCTTCGGCTTCATACCCAAACATGACTCCCATCGGGCTAAGATGACCATGACCTTAAAACAAAATTACATGCCTTGGAGCTTGGAGCTTGGGAAAGGATTTTCAACCGAACCTTTGGCATGTGGTATCTATTTTAACACTGTTTTCGGACACGAATTCTGGGTACACGAGCCTAGCCGTTATCCGGAAGGATACTACGGATTCTCGTCCAAGATACGCACACACATCTTTCTGGGACAACGGCTGACATACGATATAGATAGAGAACGCCGGTTCTTTGCAAAATCTGTGACTCTCTTTTATGAGCTGAGTACCTGTGACCTGTTATTGATCAGCCGCGTAACCAACAGTTACCTGCGGGCTCGGGATTATCTGAGTTTATCCTTCGGACTTAAATTCCAATGGCTTTAGTTGATACGGAAGTAAAATAGGTGCATAAAGACAAAGACACCTTATTTAAACTCTTTCGAAATTCATAAGAATAAGGAAATGTTGCTAACTTTGTTGCCGACAAATTATTATTCGTATTTAATATTCTATTGACCAAAATGGGAACTATCATCATTGTTGACGATAACAAAGGAGTGCTGACAGCCGTACAATTACTATTGAAAAATCATTTTTCGAAAGTCATTACCTTATCCTCTCCTGTCAATCTGTCCACAGTGCTTAGAGAAGAAAACCCGGAAGTTGTCTTATTGGACATGAATTTCACTTCCGGAATCAATAATGGTAACGAAGGTCTGTTTTGGTTACATGAAATCAAACGGCAATACAGAGACCTTCCGGTAGTACTATTCACAGCTTATGCTGATATTGATCTTGCCGTACGGGGTATAAAAGAGGGAGCATCTGATTTTGTAGTGAAACCATGGGATAATCAAAAGCTGTTGGAAACTCTTTTAAATGCCGCTTCACAAGCAAAAGACGGAAAGAAAAAGAATCGCAAAAAGGAATCATCTCCGGTTTCTGCCATGTATTGGGGTGAAAGCAGTGCTATGCAGCAGCTCCGCACGTTGATTGAGAAAGTAGCAACGACCAATGCGAATATACTGATAACAGGTGAAAACGGAACGGGAAAGGAAATGCTCGCGCGTGAGATTCATGCTTTATCACCACGCTCTGCCGAGAGCATGATATCCGTTGATATGGGTGCTATCACCGAATCCTTGTTTGAGAGTGAACTGTTCGGACATGTGAAGGGTTCTTTTACCGATGCCCATGCCGACCGTACAGGTAAGTTTGAAGCAGCAGACCGAAGTTCCCTGTTTCTTGACGAAATAGGAAACCTTCCCTTTCATTTGCAGGCTAAGCTACTGACAGCCATTCAGCAGAGAAGCATAGTTCGTGTAGGTAGCAACCAATCTATCCCCGTAGACATTCGCCTAATCTGCGCAACTAACCGAAACTTGCAGGAGATGGTAGACAAAGGCTTATTCCGTGAAGATTTATTATACCGTATCAACACCATTCATGTAGAAATTCCTCCACTTCGCAAACGTAAAGAAGATATTGTTCCGCTAGCTGAGCGTTTTATAGCCCGCTTTTGCAAACAGTATGACAAAGCCTCTATCAGCCTGAGTCCGGCCGCTTGCGAGAAACTGACCGCGCATGCCTGGTATGGCAATATCCGTGAATTGGAACATGCCATTGAGAAAGCAGTCATTATTAGCGATGGTGAAACCATCCCCGCTGAAATGTTCCAATTAGTGCAGAAAACAGAGAACCCGGAAACAGAGACCTCTACTCTTGAAGATATGGAAAAAGCCATGATTCGCAAGGCTCTCGACAAATGTGGAGGAAACCTTTCGGCTGTAGCCGCCCAATTAGGCATTACCCGCCAAACATTATATAATAAGATGAAAAAGTTTGGTTTATGAAAATCCATTTAAAGTTACTCACAGAGCGCTATTGGTTTCGTCTCGGACTAAGCCTCTGTTTCGCCATAACTGCGGCTCTGTCTTATGCCGACAGAGACTTCATTTGGATGGGATTGAGCCTCTGTTTGCTACTATTCAGCATTTGGTGGCAACTTTCACTTTACCGTATTCATACCAAACGAGTTCTTTTCATGATTGACGCCCTCGAGAACAATGACAGCGCCATTCACTTCCCGGAAGAGCAGATAATGCCTGAGACCCGAGAGGTCAACCGTGCACTCAACCGGGTCGGACGCATATTATATAATGTAAAGTCGGAAACGGTACAGCAAGAAAAGTATTACGAACTGATAATGGACTGTGTAAACACCGGTGTACTCGTTCTCAATGAAAATGGAGCGGTTTATCAAAAAAATAATGAAGCGCTTCGCCTGCTCGGATTAAATGTGTTTACCCACATCCGCCAACTGAATAAAGTGGATACACAGTTGATGAAAAAAATAGAATTCTGCCGTCCGGGAGATAAGATACAAACTATTTTCAACAATGAACGGGGTACAATCAATTTATCCATTCGTGTATCAGGCATCACTGTTCGCGAAGAACAATTGCGCATTCTCGCTTTTAACGACATCAACAGTGAATTGGATGAAAAAGAAATCGATTCGTGGATACGACTGACACGTGTATTGACTCATGAAATCATGAATTCGGTTACTCCCATCACCTCTCTTAGCGAAACACTACTATCGTTGGCCGATACCCGGGATGAAGAAATACGCCGGGGCTTACAAACAATCAGTACTACGGGAAAAGGCCTGCTCTCCTTCGTAGAATCCTACCGCCGTTTTACCCGTATCCCGACCCCGGAACCATCCTTATTTTATGTAAAAGCTTTTATTGACCGAATGGTAGAGCTGGCACGCCATCAAAACAAATGTGACAACATAACGTTCCATATAGATATTGCTCCTACTGATCTGATTGTGTATGCCGACGAAAATCTGATTTCGCAAGTAGTAATTAATCTATTGAAAAATGCCATACAAGCTATCGATGCACAGGCCGATGGAAAGATTGAAATACAAGGACGATGTAATGCTGCTGAAGAAGTATTGATTGAAATAAAAAATAATGGCCCTGCCATTCCTTCAGATATAGCAGATCATATATTCATTCCTTTTTTTACCACCAAAGAAGGAGGTAGTGGTATCGGATTGAGCATTTCACGTCAGATCATGCGTTTGTCAGGTGGAAGCATCACTCTGTTGCAAGGCAAAGAAACTAAATTTATTCTGAAATTTAAATAAGTACATAGATTCATAGTGTAATTACTTGCATCATTAACAATGTAATAGCAAGGATATCCGGCAAACAATAAGAAAAGATTTCTGTTATTAATAATATCATTTCAATCTTAAAATTATGACCTACCTCGCTACCAACCCCCTATTCCATGGAATCTCTCCAGAAACGCTTTCCCGTGATTTTGACGGAATCGTATCTCACCTCCGCATGTTCCGTAAAGGAGACATTCTTGCCAGGCAAGGTGATGTATGTAATCGGCTGATGATATTGCTGAAAGGCAGTGTCCGGGGAGAAATGATCGATTACTCGGGCAGATTGATTAAAGTGGAAGATATTATTGCTCCTCGTGCAATTGCCCCTCTTTTCTTATTTGGTGCAGACAATCGCTACCCGGTAGAAGTTACTGCAAACGAAGCTACCGAAGTTTTCGAAATTCCGAAAGAAAGCGTACTGAAATTATTTCGACGGAATGAGAAATTCTTAGAGAACTACATGAATCTTTCTGCCAATTATGCCCGAACACTTGCTGACAAACTGTTTTTTATGTCCTTTAAGACGATTCGGCAGAAACTTGCTTCCTATCTGCTACGGATGTTGAAACAACAAGGAGACAGTCCGATACAACTTGACCGCTCGCAACAGGAACTGGCTGATTATTTCGGAGTATCTCGTCCCTCTCTGGCACGCGAGCTGGCTCATATGCAGGATGACGGCCTGATCAAAACGGACAGGAAATTAGTGCATATCTTGAGAAAAGAAGATATGATACAACTGATACAATAAGTTTGAGCAAAATTTAAAGCCTGTTTAAGTATCAGACAGATGGAACGGTAACAGAGTGAGAATCGGACCTTTTTCGCTAAAGACACGGAGGAAAACAAAATGCTTTTATAGGCATAAATAGATAGAATAATAGATACATCACACTATATATCAAACCATTGCGCTTGCTTTCTCTACTAAAACAAAAGGTGGAAGATGGAAGATCGAAATGCATTTTTGTAGGGAGAGTGTACAAAAGCTCCTCTTTGTATCAGTCACTCAACCGTCCGGATCTTTGATACCTGTCTGTATCATCCGGATAGAAGGTCCGCTTATGGAGCAACGTTCGGTTGCCACATCCTCGTTATCGAAATAACGGACTGAAATGATTCCGGAGGAAAAATAAAACAGTCTCTAAAACAAACTCTAAAATTTCCAATCTTTTTTCTCTTGTTTGTAACATTGGTTACAGAATTACCCCAAATCCTCCTCCTATCTTTGCATCCAGAAAAGAAACCTATTAATACGTAAAAATTATGAGTATGTTCTGTTTTCAGTGTCAGGAAACCGCAAAAGGTACAGGTTGTATCTTAAGCGGAGTATGCGGGAAAACTCCCGAAGTAGCCAATATGCAAGACTTGCTACTTTTTGTAGTACGCGGAATCGCAGTCTACAATCAGGCATTACGCAAAGATGGACGTTCTTCTGCCCGGGCAGATAAGTTTATCTTTGACGCATTGTTCACTACCATTACAAATGCCAACTTTGATAAACACGCCATTATCGAGAAAATAAAGAAAGGACTGGAGCTAAAGAAAGATCTAAGTAACCAAGTCACAATAGAACATGCGCCCGACGAATGTACTTGGTATGGTGACGAAACAGAGTTTGAAGAGAAAGCCCAAACGGTGGGGGTGCTGCGAACTTCTGACGAAGACATTCGATCATTGAAGGAGTTGGTTCACTATGGTATCAAAGGAATGGCTGCTTATGTGGAGCATGCCTATAACTTAGGATATGAGAATCCGGAGATATTTGCATTCATGCAATATGCTTTGGCTGAATTGACCCGCGAAGATATTACTGTGGACGAACTGATAACCCTCACACTCGCTACGGGTAATCATGGTGTGCAGGCTATGGCCCAACTCGATACTGCCAATACCAGCCATTACGGAAATCCGGAAATCTCCGAAGTAAACATTGGTGTTCGAAACAATCCGGGTATCCTTGTCAGTGGACATGACTTGAAAGATATTGAAGAACTGTTGCAACAGACTGAAGGCACCGGTATCGACATATACACACACAGTGAAATGCTACCGGCTCATTATTATCCTCAGTTGAAGAAATATAAACACCTGGCAGGAAACTACGGTAATGCCTGGTGGAAACAGAAAGAGGAATTTGAAAGTTTCAACGGTCCTATCCTCTTCACTACTAATTGCATTGTTCCACCACGCCCGAATGCGACTTATAAAGATCGCATCTATACGACAGGCGCAACCGGCTTGGAAGGTGCTACCTACATACCCGAACGAAAAGACGGAAAGCAGAAAGATTTCTCCGTTATTATTGAGCATGCACGGCGTTGCCAGCCACCAGTGGCAATAGAAAGTGGTAAGATTGTAGGTGGATTTGCCCATGCGCAAGTAATCGCACTGGCCGATAAGGTGGTTGAAGCTGTAAAAAGCGGTGCTATCCGTAAATTTTTTGTTATGGCCGGATGTGACGGGCGAATGAAAAGTCGCAGTTACTACACAGAGTTTGCAGAAAAGCTACCGGCAGATACGGTAATCTTGACAGCAGGGTGCGCCAAATACCGATATAATAAATTACCTCTGGGGGATATTAATGGCATTCCTCGTGTACTGGATGCAGGACAGTGTAATGACAGTTACTCATTGGCTATAATTGCTATGAAGTTGCAGGAAGTCTTCGGACTAAAAGACATCAATGATCTTCCGATTGTATATAACATTGCGTGGTACGAACAAAAAGCCGTTATTGTTCTGCTGGCTCTGTTGGCACTCGGAGTGAAAAAGATTCATTTAGGGCCGACGCTTCCTGCATTCTTATCTCCTAACGTGAAGCAGGTACTGATCGATAATTTTGGAATTGGCGGTATCAGTACAGCAGACGAAGATATTGCAAAACTTTTGGCATGATAATGTACAAGTAAGTAAGAGGAGCGTTATAATTCACCACAGAGTAACACAGAGTGAACTTAATCTATTTATCTGTGTAATCCTGTGGTGAATATGAGTACTGACACCTCTTCTTACTTTTTTCATTCATCTCTCTTCTCTTGGCAGTACCAGATTCAAGCCTACCCCTACCAATGCGGCAAGACCGATTCCCGACAGTGAAAATTCGCCCCATGCCAATACGGCACCACCGATGCCAATAGTCAGAGTCAGTGAGACAATAATGATATTACGTGTCCGGCTCAAGTCAATACAATTATTGACAAGGTTAGCAATTCCTGCGCAAGCGATCGTACCGAATAAGAGTAACATGATTCCTCCCAATACAGCCGAAGGAATAGACTTCAATAAAGCGCTGACTTTACCGATTACGGAAAACAGAATGGCCGTAATCGCCGCTATTCTTATTACTTGAGGATTCGTCACTTTAGTAAGCGACATGGCTCCTGTAACTTCCGAATAGGTAGTTACAGGAGGTCCTCCCAATAAACCGGCACAAAGACATGCCAAGCCATCACCTAATAGTGTGCGATGCAACCCGGGATCTCTTACATAGTCTTTTCCCGTCACAGTGTTTACCACATACACATCCCCAATGTGTTCTATCACCGGAGCAATAGCCACCGGCATCATAAACAAAATAGGTTCCCACGAAAACTGTGGAAACACAAACTGTGGAAAACCCAACCACGCAGCGTTTCTGACTCCCGACATATCAACATCATAAAAGATCAGCGCAGCAATATATCCCACAATAATTCCACAAAAAATAGGTATTAACTTCAATAGTCCCTTAGCCCGAATAGATACAATCACGGCAGTAAACAACGAAAGCAACGCCAATGTCCAGTTTTCCTTTGCCATATTCACTCCAGTCCCGGCAAGTGAAAGCCCTATCAATATAATTACCGGACCAATAACTACCGGTGGAAACAGGCGCTCGATCAACCTGATACCCTGCCATTTAACTAAAGCACTCATAACAAAGTAGACCAGTGCAACGCCTACCATTCCCGAAAGTGTGCCGGCAAGTCCATACAGTTCGGTTGCTTTAATAATAGGAGCAATAAATGCAAAACTACTACCTAAAAAAATAGGGACCTTCCCTTTTGTTACCAGATGAAAAAGAAGTGTGCCGATACCGGCAGTAAACAAAGCTGTAGAAGGATCGAGCCCGACCAATAAGGGGACAAGTACAGTAGCTCCAAAAGCCACAAAAAGGAACTGTACTCCTACTACTCCTTTGCGTAAAGGAGAAAGATGATTTGAATCCATATAGAATAGAATGATATTATTTAAGCTGCAAAAATAACATTTTTAAACTATTTTACAGCTATTTGGAACATAAATACATCCAAAGAGCGTTTCTATTTGTTACATAATTTAAGTAACTTCGCACAGTGAAATGTAAAATAACAAATTAACAACCCTTAGTACTCATTGCTTATGATTTTTACCGCTGAAAACATTCTACTCATTGGTTCTATTTTACTATTTGTCAGCATTGTTGTCGGAAAAACCGGATATCGCTTCGGAGTGCCGGCCTTATTATTATTCCTTCTTGTAGGTATGCTTTTCGGAAGCGACGGATTGGGATTACAATTTCATAATGCCAAGATAGCCCAATTTATAGGTATGGTTGCCCTTAGCGTCATTCTGTTCTCCGGAGGTATGGATACTAAATTCAAAGAAATTCGTCCTATTCTTTCTCCGGGAATCGTACTTTCAACAGTGGGAGTATTTCTCACGGCACTTTTTACCGGATTATTCATTTGGTATCTTTCGGGAATGAGTTGGACCAATATCCACTTTCCATTGATCACTTCCCTATTACTTGCATCTACCATGTCGTCAACGGATTCTGCTTCAGTATTCGCCATCCTCCGTTCGCAAAAGATGAATCTGAAACATAACCTACGTCCTATGCTTGAACTGGAGAGCGGAAGCAACGATCCAATGGCCTATATGCTTACCATAGTCCTGATACAATTCATTCAATCAGATGGCATGGGTACAGGCAACATAATCGGTTCATTCATCATCCAATTCTTGGTAGGTGCTGCTGCCGGATATATCTTGGGAAAACTGGCGATATTGATACTCAACAAAATAAATATCGATAACCAATCACTTTATCCCATTCTGTTATTGTCTTTTGTATTCTTCACTTTTGCCATCACCGATCTGCTTCGCGGTAATGGGTATTTGGCTGTATACATTGCCGGCATGATGGTAGGTAACCATAAAATAACTTTCCGAAAGGAAATTGCAACATTCATGGATGGTCTGACCTGGCTGTTCCAAATCATTATGTTCCTTATGTTAGGACTGCTTGTCAATCCTCACGAAATGATTGAAGTTGCCGTTGTAGCATTGCTTATCGGAGTATTCATGATCGTTATCGGACGACCATTAAGCGTATTCCTTTGTCTTTTACCATTTAGGAAGATTACTTTAAAATCCCGTCTGTTTGTCTCGTGGGTAGGGCTACGAGGAGCTGTACCCATCATTTTCGCAACTTATCCGGTAGTGGCAAACGTGGAAGGATCGAATATGATTTTCAATATCGTGTTTTTTATTACGATTGTTTCATTGATTGTACAAGGAACAAGTGTTTCGTTTGTGGCACGCTTGTTACACTTGTCCACTCCACTCGAAAAGACCGGAAATGACTTCGGTGTAGAACTTCCGGAAGAGATAGATACTGATCTTTCGGATATGACCATTACTATGGAAATGCTGAATGAGGCAGACACCCTGAAAGATATGAATTTGCCAAAAGGTACTTTAGTAATGATCGTCAAACGTGGTGATGAATTTCTTATCCCCAACGGCACACTAAAACTACATGTAGGAGACAAACTGCTGCTGATCTCAGAGAAAAATAAGCAGGAAACGGTTAAGAATGAATAGAAAATCATGATAAAAACACAGAGAACGTGAAATCCACATATCATTTTCGATATTGGCAGAACGTGTCTCTGTGTTCATTCTATCTTAGATAATCGATAAATAGAATGATCTACCCTCCGTTAATTTAACGTAAAACTTTACGAGAGAATTCGGTTTCCGTTAATAGAATATTAATTTTGCGCAGTTTTTAACTGAATGTGCAGAAATTACAAAATGGAACAAGAACAACGGTTCATTGGTTATATTGAACAAAGCATCATAAACAACTGGGATGCAAACGCCCTGACAGACTACAAAGGAATCACCCTTCAATATAAGGATGTAGCCCGCAAAATAGCCAAATTTCACATTATATTAGAAATGGCCGGCATTCAACCGGGTGATAAGATCGCTGTCTGTGGCCGCAATAGTGCCCATTGGGCTGTAACCTTTTTGGCCACCGTGACTTATGGTGCTGTAATTGTTCCCATTTTACATGAATTTAAGGCTGACAATATCCATAATATCGTCAATCACTCTGAGGCAAAACTCCTCTTTGTAGGTGATCAGGTATGGGAAAACCTTAATGAAGATCGGATGCCTTTACTTGAAGGTATATCTTCTTTGACAGACTTTACTCCACTTGTGTCGCGCAATGACAAACTGACATATGCACATGAACACCGTAATGAGATATATGGACAGCGATATCCTAAAAATTTTCGTCCGGAACATATCTCCTACCGTAAAGATATGCCGGAAGAGCTGGCTGTTATAAATTACACATCAGGAACAACAGGTTATTCCAAAGGAGTGATGTTACCCTATCGTAGTCTTTGGTCAAACATTGCTTATTGTCACGAAATGCTTCCGGTAAAACCTGGTGATCACATCGTTTCGATGCTTCCCATGGGACACGTATTCGGCATGGTCTACGATTTTCTTTACGGATTTTCTGCGGGTGCACACCTCTACTTCTTGACACGTATGCCGTCTCCCAAAATCATTGCACAATCATTTGCCGAAATCAAACCGAAAGTAATTGCTTGTGTACCGTTGATTGTAGAAAAGATTATTAAAAAAGATATTCTCCCCAAACTGGATAATAAAATAGGTAAGTTATTGCTGAGAGTACCCATTGTTAACGATAAAATTAAAGCAGCTGCCCGGCAGGCAGCAATGGAAATTTTTGGTGGAAATTTTGATGAAATTATTATCGGAGGAGCTCCGTTCAATGCAGAAGTGGAAGCTTTTCTTAAACAAATAGGATTTCCATACACCATTGCCTATGGTATGACAGAATGTGGTCCCATCATTTGTTCCAGCCGCTGGGAAACTCTCAAACAGGCTTCATGCGGTAAAGCTACCAGCCGAATGGAAGTGAAAATAGATTCTCCTGATCCGGAAAATATTGCAGGAGAAATTATTTGTAAAGGTACAAACTTAATGTTGGGATACTACAAAAATACGGGGGCCACTTCACAAATCATCGATGTAAACGGATGGCTCCACACCGGAGATTTGGCTACCATGGATTCGGAAGGATATGTAACAGTACGCGGTCGAAGCAAGAATATGTTACTTACTTCAAGCGGGCAGAATATTTATCCGGAAGAAATAGAAAGTAAGTTTAATAACATGCCTTATGTGTCCGAATCGTTGATTCTACTCCAGAAAGATAAACTTGTAGCACTAATCTATCCGGATTTTGACGATGCTTTCGCACACGGACTGTTGCAAAGCGATATTGAGAAGATAATGGAAACCAACCGAATAGAACTCAATCAACAACTTCCGGCCTACTGTCAGATTACTAAAATCAAAATCCACTTCGAGGAGTTTGAGAAAACAGCGAAGAAGAGCATTAAACGATTCATGTATCAGGAAGCAAAAGGATAAAAGGATCAAAGAACCAATTCCTCGAACAACCGCTCCAATGTTTCCTCTAAATTGTCAGAATAGCCAACATGAGGTCTTGAGGTCTGAATGCAGGAACTACGATGGGCTGTCAACCAACGAAAACGTTCCGGAACTTCCAGTTTAGCAATGACTCCTCCCGTCGGACAGCCTGCACACACTTTACTGAAAGCCTCCAAATATTTCCGGAAAGAATCGATATCAGGTTCCGGTGATAAGGCCTCCAACCTCTTCTTATTAATTTCATAACGCATCCGGATGAAGGCAGCCTGTTTAGAAAACAAGATAACCCCAACGTTGATAAATTCCTCACGTTCCACTTTCGGAACTATCCGAACAACGGCGTATTCATAAATATGCTTTTCTGGCATGTTGTGCTTCTTTTACAAATATTTCAGAATGTTCAATCCTTTCTTTCAAAAATCGATAATAGATATCACGAATATCTTGAGGAGTTTCATCTTTATCACGCCACTCTATCCAGCTGTCAGGAATCAGATCCACTATTTCACGTATTTTTTCCGAAGTCAGTAATTTCCGAAATTCGGCATCCACTTCGTCCAACTTACCGGCAAGCGGCAATAAGGCATGGTCTTTAACTTGGGTAAAAGAACTAAGTGCATGTTTATGCCAATTGACCCATGAATGATGAAAAAATAGAGATGCACCATGATCTATCAACCACAACTCTTTATGCCACATAAGCATATTGGTATTCTTCACTGTACGATCTACATTAGTCAATAAAGCATCTAACCATACCACCTGTGATGCCAGTTTTTCATCAACCTCAGTGACAACCGGATCGAATGGTAGAGCCCCTGAGAGAAAATGTAGTCCCATATTTAATCCGCGGCTTCCTTGCAATAAATCCTGTATCTCTTCGTCACCCTCCGAACGTCCGAAAGCTTCATCTAAATTCAAAAACACTAACTCCGGTACACGAAAGCCTAATACTCGTGCAACCTCACCGCCAATCAGTTCTGCAATTAATGCCTTGGTTCCATGTCCCGCTCCCCGAAACTTGACAACATACTTAAAACTGTCATCAGCTTCTGCCAATGCAGGCAGTGAACCACCTTCACGCAGAGGCATAATATAACGAGTGACATTGACAGTACGCAACTCCATAGATAAAGCTCCTTTCTATATGCTATTACAGGTGATAAAGATACGATATTGTTTCTATTTCACCAATTTCAATCGATAACACTTTCTTATGAATATATGTTTATAGAACCTATTGATAGACAAAAATACAACTATGCCTGATTTTGGCAGAAAAATCTCTTAAATTTGCACAAAATTCAGAGATTACATGAAAACTGTCAAAACACATATCACCCAATTGTTGCATGCCATGAACAAGGGAATTTTCGAAAAAGAACATCCCATCGCATTATCACTACTCTCCGCAATTTCAGGAGAAAGTATTTTCTTCCTCGGGCCTCCGGGAGTTGCCAAGAGCCTTATTGCAAGGCGCTTGAAACTGGCTTTCGACCAAAGTACTGCTTTTGAATATCTGATGTCTCGTTTTAGCACCCCTGATGAAATATTCGGTCCGGTATCTATCTCTAAATTGAAAGATGAAGACAAATACGAACGCATTATTGAAGGTTATCTCCCCTCGGCAACAATCGTTTTTTTAGATGAAATATGGAAAGCAGGACCAAGCATACAAAACTCACTGCTAACAGTTATCAACGAAAAGGTATACCGCAATGGACAATATACCATACAGTTACCATTAAAAGGATTAATTGCAGCTTCCAATGAATTGCCGGCTCAGGGAGAAGGGTTAGAAGCCCTGTGGGATCGTTTCTTAATACGCTATTTTATAGGGAATATCGAACAGGAATTCGCTTTCGATCAAATGATAGCCTCTGTCAATGACATGGAAGCAGAAATTCCCACCGGACTTTCTATTACAGAAGAACAATATACAGATTGGAGAACTCAAATCAGCCAAATCAAGATACATTATACTGTTTTTGAATTAATTCATTCCATCAAGCGGCAAATTGAAAAATATAACATACAGAAAGAAGAGGTTCCACACTCAACGCTCTATATTTCCGACCGTCGATGGAAGAAAATCGTATCGCTGCTCAGAACTTCTGCTTTTCTGAATGAAACAGATACCATCCGCTTTTCAGATTGTACTTTATTACTCCATTGCTTATGGAATGAAATAGAACAAATACCAATTATCGAACAAATGGTGTCATCGGCACTTGACGAATGTATCAGCCATTATCTTTGTGGCGAACGGACTTTAGAACAAAAGCTGAGCAGTATTCGGGAAGACATGAAATCAGAACACAGTTTGCGTGAAACAAAAGATCCGGCCTTGCAAATTGTAGACACCTTCTATCATCAAATTGAAAGATATCCTGTAGCAGGCAATCTGTTGATTTTTGCTTCCGACTACCAAAGTTTACAAAAAGATACTCAAAAATTATTTTACGTTCAAAGAGATAAATATCGTCCTGTTAACTGGATATTAAAAGTATATGACCATGTCCGCAACCGGAACATATCCCAATCAGCCATAGTTTCACTCAAGAAAGGCACACGTTCTGTATTCATCAACAATCAAGAGTATCCACTAGCTTGCAACGCAGGATACGACATAGCTTACCCTCAAGAAGCCTCTTTACCCTTTGAATTTCGTTTTCAGGAAGTGATCGATTTATATCACAACAGGGAGAACGAATTAAAGCGCATGACCGACATTGAACTGACCTATTGTAAAGAACATCTATTCATGGATGACAAACAACGTAATATGGTCAAACAAATATTAAACAGACAAAAAGAAATGTTGGAAATTTACCAAAATGAAATCAGAGAAATAGCTTATACCCATGGATTGGAAAATAAGGAATATTAGGCTACAAGAACTCAGGGAGATTTATCAAGAGAAGCTGAAAAACATTGCTTATAGAGTATATGAGTCACATTTTCAAAATGGTATCGTGAAACAAGAGGAACTTGAGGGAGAAATTATGTCTTATTATCAACATACACAACCTTCTCTACAAGAGTTTTATTCACACTACGCTACACAGTGAGAACATTTTTACGAGGGACATGAGCTTACAGACAGTGCATTTTTACGCTTTCTTGAAAATTCGGCTTACCCTCTACAAATGAAATATAACCGTGGTGATTTAAATCTTCAATATTATATTGACCGATTTCATACACTCAAAAAACGATCAAAAGAGTGGAAACACCTTCGTAATCTTTTTTTTGATAAATGGTATCATCTGTTGGCAAATAATGAATATAATTACCAAATAGAACGTATCAACAATCTTTGTGAGAGATTCTATCGCTTACAGAAAAATATTGCAGATCAACTTCCCCAACGAGGCAATGCCCGTTTAATGTGGCTGTTGAGAACACACCAAGAACTTGCCAAACAACTGTTTCATTATGATGAAATAGCCAAAAATCACCCGGCTATCAGAGAATTGACAAAGATACTGGGAAAGCAGCATTATGGTAAAGAAAAGAAATTCCGTATGATTGCAGGTATCCACCGGGAACAAATCATCACTCATGCCACTAAAAGTGATATTACCGGAGTATGTGAAGGTAATGATTTAAACAGCCTCCTACCCATAGAGTATTGTTATCTGTCAGATCCTGCTTTGCAACCACTTTTCTTTGAGCGATTCAACAAGAAGAAGCTGCAAATGATGGATTATGAATCAAAAGATCAACATCGCATTAAAGATATAAAAATACAAGGGAATGAAATTGTAGAAGAACAATCAGGTCCATTTATCATTTGCGTGGATACTTCAGGATCCATGAGTGGAGAAAGAGAAGAGTTCGTGAAATCGGCCATTCTTGCCATTGCAGAACTTACAGAACAACAAGATCGAAAATGTTATCTTATAAATTTCTCCAACGACATAGCTTGTATCGAAATCGAACGTCTGGGACAAAATATACAGGAACTGGCAAACTTTCTTTGTCAAAGTTTTCATGGGGGTACAGATTTAACTCCCGCACTTCTACACGCAATACACATTCTAAAAACAAAGTCCTATCGAAATGCCGATTTAGTAATGATGTCAGATTTTGAAATGCTTCCTTTAAACGAAGAACTTTCAGAGGAAATAAAAAAAATAAAGCAAAATAAGACTCATTTATACGCCCTCTCTGTACATAAACAAAGTGAAAATACCTATTTAAACGTCTGCAATAAGTTCTGGTTTGTTTAAAGTATGTTATAAAACACATTTTCCATTCTGAATAATTTGCTATTTAAACCAAAGTACGTACATTTGCAATGTGTTTTTCATAGTATTAGATTTTAAGGTTAACAAAGGTTGGAGTACGGCGGTACTCCTTTTTTATTTCTATCCTTAACAGGATTATATTTCCACCATAAATTTCATTTGTCCTCTTGCTTCTTTATTACCCATTGATAAATGCAATAAAGGTTATTTGCCAGATCCTTTTCTTCGTCTGTCTGTCGATAATACCATATATACCATCTACAAAAAGTCCGATTGATTTTTCTAAAGTTTTGATTTTATACTTTTAGACCGTCAAGAGTTTCTTTACATACATTTTATAGAGTCCATCTCCACATCCTCTATAAAACAGCTAAAGACTATATCCCAGCTTGGTAACACAGAATAATATATTAATTAAAAAGCCGTAGGGTCCTTTTATAAACTCTACGGCTTGGGGTTGTGTGTGTTCAGATTTTCATGTGTATTAGTTAGCTAATCCCGGATTGGCAGCAATAGCATCTCTCGGAATAGGAATTGTATAACGAGGATCGTCCTGTTCCAATATATAAGTTTTACCTTGAAGTACTTTCACCATCCGAGGACGTGTAGTACGACGAAGATCAAACCAACGATGTCCCTCAAAAGCTAGTTCACGAGCACGCTCGTTCAGTATTTCACTAATCAAGGCATTTTTATCCATCACATTCACTGCATTCTCTTTCTTGGCATATGCTTCGGGAGTATAACGCTTCCGCATTAATTCTAAAAGACGCATACGTGCATGTGGCAGTTTATCCATGTTTGCTGCAGCTTCGGCTGCGTTAAGATAAAGTTCACCTACACGAAAAGTACAAGAAAACTCTCTTTTTCCTCCTTTAGAACTTTTTCGGTTCCCATTTTCATCCGGAGCAGCAAAATAAGCGGCCAATCTCTTATCTCCTTCCTGATAAAGAGCCAGAAAAGTAGCAGGTACCCACACAGCATTGTTGACAGAAGAACCCATAACCTGTTCCAAAGCAGTTATCGATTCAACCGACTCAAAATGATTGGGAAGAGCCAAAGGAGTTTCATTCATATCGACAAGAACAGATTTCTTTGCCAATACTGCTTCGGCCGATTCCAAACACTTCGGCCATGCTCCCATGTATAAGCTGACACGAGACTGTAACGCATCTACAGACAAAACATTGAACCGATATGAAAAGACAGTTTCCCACTTTTCCTTATTTATTAATTCACGGGCATGCTCTATATCCGATAAAATAGAAGTATAAACTTCTTCTACCGTATTACGTCCCAACGTTTTTTCAAGATCCGTGTCCAATTTTAAAGGTATTGATTTTGAATTTAAAGCACCGGACTTCGTATATGGCTGTCCATGCAGGTTCACTAATACAAAATGCAGATAAGCCCGAAGCAAATGAGCTTCACCCACCAACTGATTCACGACCTCCGGAGTTCCTTCTGTAATCTCCTTTTGACTCTCAATTACTTGATTAGCAATAAAAAGTACATTATAGAAATTAGACCAGGTAAACTGGCTGGTTCCCGGAAATGGTGACACATCGTTCCAACGTTCAATGTCTCCATACGAATTTCGGTCATATTCATTATCATTAACCAACATTTCATCAGAACGAAGACAAGCCAGCCCTCTGTCATTGGGCACATTCAGATAAGCACGTGCCAGCAAAGCACGATACTCCTCAGCGGTTTGAGGAATCACGCTACCCACGGGTCTGATATCAAGATAACTGTCACAAGCTGATAACATCAACAGACAGCTCAACAAAGCCAAAACATATATTTTCTTCATCTTCTTTTTTTCGACTTAATGATTAAAAATTTAAATTCAAGCTAAACGTAATTGATTTAGGGATAGGCGGTGCATACGGATTATACATCGACTCCGGATCAAGAAAATTCTTATAACTTGAACCAAAAACAAGTAAATTGCGTCCTTCAATAGCCACAGAAGCCGATCCCATTCCTAAAGATTTAGTCATTTTCTCAGGTAGACGGTAACCTAAACGCAAATTTTGCAACCGGAAATAATTTAATTTCTTTACCCAAATATCTAAATTCTTGTAAATTTCGCTCTTCTGATCATACCAATAATACTCGTCAGCCCGTTTCTCACTGGTGATTAATGCCGGCAGACGCCCATCGGTATTCTCCGGAGTCCAACGATCTAAAATATCACTATTTACGTTCTGCCCTCTATCAAAGTTAATGAAATTATAGGAAGGCGTTGTACGCACATATCCTCCCAGATTAAATGATAAATTAGCGGTTAATTCCCAATTTTTATAACTGAATGTATTGATCAGGCCACCCGTATAAGGAGTATCTTGTGAACCAATATACGAATAAAAGCTACGCTCTTCTGCCGGAGTTACATCCGAATTAACCGTAAAACCTAATCCAAAAGGATCCTGCAAGCGATACAGTTCTTTCAAAGTTACTTTTTTCCCTTCTTTATCATAAAACAAAGGATAACCTTCTTCATCCAGACCGGCAGTTTTTATCGCGAAGATAGCATCTACCGGATACCCCTCACGTCCCGGAATAGTTTGCGCTTCAGGAATAGCTTCTCTCAATACCTTGTTATTGTTATAAGCAAAATTTAAATTAGTATACCACGAGAAATTTTTTGTTGCAACGTTTCGCGTAGAAAGAGATACCTCAACACCTTTATTGACCATACTTGCCCAGTTGATATTGGTCGAAACAAAGCCGGTTTCAAGTGGAAGCATTTGTTTTCCGATTAGGTCTGTACCTTTACGATAATAGTAATCTACACTCAGATTAATCGCCTGATTGAGTACCGAAAAATCAAGTCCAACATTTACTGATTGAGTTTTCTCCCAACGAAGTTTCTTGTTTGGAGCAGAATTTATATCAATCATATGTTCCGAACCACCCGGCAAAATATTATCTACAATATATTTACCTAACAGAAAGGGAGATGTATTTTTATCAATATTTCCCTGAATACCATACGAAACACGGAATGCAAGGTTATCCATCCATTTTCTAGTTCCCTGCATAAAAGGTTCATTTGACAATCTCCATAATCCACTTACAGAGTACAGAGGCAAATAACGGTATTTCTTGTCTACGCCAAATAAGTCAGAACCATCAAAACGGATACTTCCTCCGAATGTATAACGGTTCATCAACGAATAGGAAGCTGTAGAGAAGAAAGAGACATAGGCATTTTCTTTATACGTTTTCTGATGAAGAGGAAACTGTCTGGCACGGTCTTCATCCGGAAAGACAACCGGTTTTGTAGTCAACGTCTGGCGATCAAAACCATATCCTGCAGAGAAAAGTGTTTCATACCAAGTCTTACGCAACTCAGTACCTACCATTACTTCCAGTTCGTGCATATCATTGAAACTGTCCCGGTACTCTCCCATTGCTTTCCAGGTAATCTGGGAGTTCGTATTCTCATACGCTTTATGCACTCCTCCGTCCGGAATAAAGTATTTATTGCTTTGAGAGGCAGAATCCCAATATTTACTGTTTTTGCGAATTATACGCATTGAAAAACTCTCCTTATCGGCAATCTGTTCTTTCGATGCTTTATCCAATTGCAAACCAAGTTGAGTTGTAAACTTCAGTTTATCATTAAAACGCAACTCTGCATCAAAAATAGACGAAAGCGCATTAATCGTTTCCTCATTCGAAGTATTTTTACGCTCTTCAAAAATATTAAACCCTAAATCCGTATCAGAATTATTCTGAACATCGAAATCATATACATAATTTCCGTTTGCATCGAAAGGTTGATAGTATGGATTAGCCTTACGCGAATAGTATACCGGATTCACCAATCCATAAGTATCGGTCAGGTAGGTTTTATTGTTACGGCGATTAACAAATAAAGAAACTCCGAATTTCAACATCCGGTTGACTTTATATGAAGTCTTCGCTACAATATTCAGACGATCTAGCCCGACGCCTTTAACATTACCATTTTCTTGATAATATCCGATAGAAGTATAATAAGTCACCCGTTCGTTACCTCCCGAAAGACTTAAACTATACTCCTGATTGAATGCATCGCGGAAAAGAATATCGCCCCAATCAGTTTCTGTATTCCGCAACCGACTTATATCCGTTTGGGCTTCGGGAGTCAGCGCACCCCACCCCCCTTTTTTATAGGCATCAGTCAATCCGTAACCGGAAATTATTTTAGAAACTCCCCCCTTATTGTCACCGTACGCAAAATTAGAACGAAGCAATTCAAGTTCCAAATCTACTTTCTCTTGTGAATTCAACATATTGAGTCGGTTTGTACTCAATGTAGGCATATAAGTAAACTTCGAGGAGAAATTAATCACCGGTTTTCCCACTTTTCCTTTTTTAGTCGTTATCACAATTACACCATTTGCAGCACGTGCTCCATAAATGGCTGTAGCTGCCGCATCCTTTAGCACGGTAATATTTTCAATATCTGCAGGATTCAGTCCGGCAATAGACGATTGCTGTATATTAGAAACATCATTCAATACATTCGACTGAGGTACATCCGTACCTTCCAACGGAATACCATCCAATACCCACAATGGATCCTGAGTTCCGTTCAATGACGAAGTTCCACGAATACGTATTTTTGCAGGTGCACCCGGCGCTCCGGAAGTAGAGGTTACGGAAAGACCGGCAATTTGCCCGGCCAGTGCCTGGTCAATACTTTTCACAGCACCGATGGTTTCATCCGAAATGTTCAGTTTCCCGACAGCTGCTGTCAACTTACGGCGTTCCACTGTCTGATAACCAGTCACTACCACAGCATCAAGCATCTGAGCTGATGGGAAAAGAGTGATTTCATATTGATTTTTTCCGGGAACGAGCTTGAGTTCCTGTACTTCATGTCCTACATAACTGCAGAATAAACGTGTCACCCCCTCCGGTACTGAAATATTGAATTTTCCATCTATATCGGTAATTACTCCTGTTATTGTCGGAGAATTACCATCTTTCGACAGGTCTTCTGCTTTTATATAGACAGAAGCACCGATCAACGGCATATTATCTTCTGAAGAGATCACCACTCCTTGTACTTGCCTACTGGCAGCAAAAGCAGAAGTCAAAACTCCGGCAAAAGACAATAAAAGAATAAAAACGTGTCTTTTCATTTGTTACATCCTATAAAATTAATACTCATTTTGAAAACTGTCTGTTTTGGTATAAATACACAAAGCCCCTCGCTCAGCAAATAAATTCGTTGAGTGTTTGTCAGAGAGAACTTTGTGTTTTGGTGTTTTTATTTCGAAATGCCCAACGCAGTATTTATGCGTAAAATCAAATCTTTATAGTGATATTTGGTAGCTACATCCGATGTGCCCAAACGGCTTTGAAGCAAATCTTTAATGCGAAGCAATTCACCACGTTTTACTGAAATGGCGTCGGAAATACGGTTTATCTGAGACCCATAAAAATTCAGTTCACGGCGAGCCCCCATGCGATCAGTATGTGCCAAACGATGTGCATGGTCATCACAACTACAAATCGGTGTCTGAAAGTCGAACAAGAAGTGATTATCAATCAATTTCTTGTTAACTTTCACTCCCTCGCTTTCGGCAGCAGCAGTAATCAATGCATCTACAAAACCTTTCTGTAAGTTACGTGTCATAACATCGGGCAGTCCACCACGCTCTGTTACAGCAAAAATACTTTTATGCAAACCATCCATCAATTCAACAGCTGTGAAGGCTTTTTTCCCGTTTACCGATTCATTCTCAAGCATACGCATCAGGCGATTATTCGACAGTAAATCCCAGAAAACATAAGCCTGTGCATTTTTCAGCACTTGTGTTGGGGCATTCTCTACTACTCCCAAAGGAGTATTTTTAAGCAGATAAGTATATTGAGCTATTTCAGGGTCGAACAACCATTTCGGATAGCATAGCACCTCATCAAGCAAAAACCTCAAAGCAGCCTGCTGCTTCTCCTTTTCCACAAACGTATAAGTTTTCTCACCATCACCTACCGTTGTATTTTCAATATAAATACCTCCAATGTTCGCCATTACATGATAAAGATAATTATTCCATTGATTAATAACGGCATAATACAAACGAGAAGCCTCTTCGTACGTCTGTCCTTTCTCTCCGGTAGTTGTCCATTGAATGATTTGGGGAACAATACATTTCAAATTGGCAATGCCATACTGTGAAGAACGGATCGGATCATCGCCAAGATCTTCGTTCTGTGCACGAGGGTCAACGGCATCCCGCGGATCCTGTGCCTCACTATATTTATAAAGCCGATCAGTGTGTTTCGCTAAAAAATCCTGCAACAATTCTTTTTCTTCTTCCGGTGTTTGCTTGCCATACCAACGATAACCATATTCTATAGCAAACATATCATACGGTCCGATGTGGGGAGAAAGTGCCTTTATACCATCACCCGGCTGTGCCACATAGTTAAAGCGGGCATAATCCATGATAGACGATGAAGTCGAATTCATTCGGTCGGTAAATGTTTTCGAACGGAGAGAATCTGTAGGAAAAGCCCATGATCCCATCATGTTATGGCGCAGTCCGAGTGAATGTCCCACTTCATGACAGGCAACAAAGCGCATGGCATCTCCCATCAGACTATCCGGTAAAGCAACACCACGAGCCTCAGGACGCACTACACCTGTTTGTACCGTAATCCACTCCTGAAGCATTGAAAGTACATTATGCCACCACATGATATCAGCCTCAAGGATTTCTCCCGAACGCGGATCAAGAATAGAAGGTCCCATTGCATTTGCTTTGGTAGATGCGGCATAAGTCAGCACAGAATAATTCACATCATCCATATCTACCTCCATGTCCTCGGTAATATCTTTAGCGATAATGGCATTTTTAAATCCGGCACGTTCAAAGGCTACTTGCCAGTCTTCAATTCCTTGTTTAATATACTTCCTCCAACGATAAGGTGTCGAATTTTCTATATAAAAGACAATAGGTTTTCGGGGTTCTACCAATTCTCCACGTAAATACGCTGCCCGATCTTCAGGCCTAGGCTCCAGACGCCATCGAGTAATAAATTGTTTTTTATTTACCCGTTGTTGTCCATCACTGAAATTAGTCAGAGGATTAGTGAAATATCCCACACGCGGATTATCCAAACGTCCGGTCATCGGCACTTCAGGAAGCAACAAAATAGAGGAACTAACCTCTACCGTCACATAGATAGTAGTAGTACCTTCGGTCACACGAGTAGTCAGTTCCGAGGTTGCTACCACATTATTATCAAAGGACTTGATGGATAGAATTCTTGATAAATTCTTGATGGCCGATGTGCCAAGATTAATATTGGTAAATACGTTATTTATGCTTGTCTCTGTACCATCATATATATCGTTCACTTTAATCAGCATGCTGGTAGAATCATTATTATATGCTTCTACCTTAAACCCGGCTATCAGCGGAGAAATATAATTATCCTTCACCGATTGGCTAATGGCATCTTCAGATGGTGAAATAGGTAACGGACGACTTTGACGGATTAATAATTTATTAGCCGATTTATCCAACTCAAAGCGGATCATCTGATTCTCATAATTAGTTCCACGATTCACTCCGGCTTCATTCAGTTCTGCAGGTACCCGTTGCAGTTTATTCACCACCAGCATATCACGCCCCAACAGGGTGGAAGGAATCTCAAAGTAATAATCGTTCTTCTTTTGGTATACATTGAACATACCACGACGAACGACACTATCGCTTCCTGTTAATTTCTCATACTCATTCTTAACCTTAATACTGTCTTGGGGATTACTCTTTTTTTTCTTTTTCAAAAACCATCCCATTTCAGGAGTTGCGGGAGGTTCAATACACATAGCAGCAACAGGCTCGCACAAAAATGAACCGGTGGCCATAGTGGTCAGTAGGATTGTTTTTAGTCTCATGTTAAATCTAATTAGCACTTAACCTTATTCTACGCTATGGAATAAGGGGGCGCAAAGGTAACAAAATAGCTCATATTACCTAATAAGAATGATCTATTTTTATCTTTTTTCTCTATTTCGCGAATGAATCTCACATTTTTATGCAAAATTCTAATCGAAAAGAAAGTATCGGCATACTCTCTTTCTGTGCTGAAGTGTCCGTTTTCTCGTACAAAAACTGTATATTTGCCACGAAACTAATTAATAAATTAACCCCATGAAAAACTATTTAGGACTGATTTTCCTCTTGTTTGCTTTTACAGCAACCGCACAAAACAATCGTTCAGCCCTGTTGCCTATGCCCAATCACATAGAGCAAGTGCAAGGTAAACCTTTTAGCTTAACAGGTAAGAACATCACGATTCACCCCGGACAACCGGAATTAAAGTTTGCGGCTACTACTCTGCAAAGTATACTGAAAGACCGCATGCAAGTAGACATTCCCCTTTCCGGCTCTCGCCAATCCCCCATCCGGTTAATTATTGATCCACAATTGGAAGGAAAAGAACATTATCAACTCAAAGTTGACCAGAAAGGGATGACCATTAGCGGAGCCAGTGCAGCAGCCGTTTTCTATGGTGTAATGACTGTCGATCAAGTTCTCTTGGGAGATGCATGCGCCAGCAATCGGAAAGAAATGACTCCTATCAGTATCGATGATGCGCCTCGCTTTGGCTACCGGGCTTTAATGCTAGACCCTGCCCGGCATTTTTTACCAATAGAAGATGTAAAGTTCTACATCGATCAGATGGTACGCTACAAATATAATGTGCTTCAACTCCACCTGACAGATGATCAAGGATGGAGAATCGAAATTAGAAAGCATCCGAAACTTACCGCAGGACAATCTTTTTATACTCAAGAAGAGTTGGCCGACCTGATTCGTTATGCAGCCGAACGCCATGTTGAAATAGTGCCGGAATTGGATATTCCGGGACACACTGTCGCTGTATTAGCCGCTTATCCTGAACTGGGATGTACACACACCGATACCATTGCAAAGAATGTAGGTGAGACTGTAAACTTAATGCTTTGTGCCAATAATGAAAAAGTGTATGAAGTGTACAAAGATATTATTGATGAAGTAAGTGCTCTCTTTCCTTCACGTTATATTCACTTGGGTGGTGACGAAGCAGTTATAGAAAAGAACTGGACCAAATGTGAACGCTGCCAAAAGATGATGAAGGAACTGAAATACGAAAAGGCTTCCCAATTAATGATTCCTTTTTTCAGTCGTATGCTCAGTTTCGTAGAGGCTGATGGAAAATACCCTATTCTCTGGTGTGAATTAGATAACATTCGCATGCCGGCCAACGATTATCTGTTCCCTTACCCTAAAAATGTAACACTTGTGAGCTGGAGATACGGATTGACGCCAACTTGCCAGAAACTGACCCAACAGCATGGTAACCCTCTGATTATGGCTCCGGGAGAATTTGCATATCTGGATTATCCGCAGTTCAAAGGAGATCTTCCGGAATTTAATAACTGGGGAATGCCGGTAACTACACTCGAAACATGCTATCAGTTTGATCCGGGATACGGAAAACCCGCAGCAGAACAGGCACACATTCTGGGAGTAATGGGAACACTTTGGGGAGAAGCAATAAAGGACATTAACCGAGTGACATATATGACCTATCCCCGCGGTCTGGCACTGGCAGAAGCAGGATGGACCCAAATGGAACATCGCAATTGGGATTCTTTCAAAGAACGTTTATATCCCAATCTGAATAACTTAATGAAAAAAGGCGTTTCAATACGTGTACCATTCGAAATAGTAAAAAGAAAATAATCATTATCCAATACAAACTGTGAATGAGCGAACTCATTGTCTATAAAGCCTCCGCCGGGTCCGGAAAAACCTTCACCCTGGCTGTTGAATATATCAAGTTACTAATCCGGAATCCGCGCGCCTATCGCCAGATTTTAGCAGTAACCTTTACTAATAAAGCTACTGCTGAAATGAAGGAGCGTATTCTTAGTCAATTATATGGAATACAGATAGGCGATCCGGATTCGGATGCCTATCTAAAACGCATAATTGCCGAGACAGGGCATTCAGAAGACGAGATACGAACAACGGCAGGCATAGCTTTGGGTTATATGCTTCATGACTACAGTCGGTTCCGCGTCGAAACCATTGATTCTTTTTTTCAATCGGTCATGCGTAATCTGGCTCGTGAACTTGAATTGAGTCCCAATCTGAATATCGAACTGAACAACGTAGAAGTATTGAGCGATGCTGTGGACAGTATGATTGAAAAGTTGGGACCCAATTCACCTGTACTGGCATGGCTGCTCGATTATATAGATGAACGTATCGCTGACGATAAACGCTGGAATGTTTCGGATGAGATCAAAAGTTTCGGACGGAATATTTTTGATGAAGGATACATCGAGAAAGGTGATGGTCTCCGCCGGCGCCTCCGTGACCCGAATGTAATCCATAATTATCGTAAGACATTAAAAGAGATGGAAACAGCCGCTCTTGAACAGATGAAAGAGTTCGCTCAACAGTTTGAAAATGTACTTTCCAGTCAATCACTGAAACCAACTGATTTAAAGAACGGAGCCAAAGGAATAGGAAGCTATTTCAATAAACTAAAAAACGGTATACTCGGAGACGAGATAGTCAATGCTACTGTAATCAAATGCCTCGATGACGAGACTAATTGGGCTGCAAAAACATCAAAACAATATACGGATATTATATTGTTGGCTTCTTCCATCTTAATGCCGCTTCTACAAAATGCCGAACAATATCGCTCACGCAACAATCGAATAGTGAACAGCTGCCGACTGTCGACACAGCACCTGAACAAAGTCCGGCTTTTAACCAATATTGATGAAGAAGTACGTCAACTGAATCGTGAAAACAATCGTTTCCTCCTTTCGGATACCAACGCTTTGCTCCACCAATTAGTGAAAGACGGTGATTCCTCTTTTGTTTTCGAAAAAATCGGAACTAACATCCGCAATGTGATGATAGACGAATTTCAAGACACCAGTCGAATGCAATGGGATAATTTTAAACTCCTGCTACTTGAAGGATTGTCTCAAGGAGCCGACAGCTTGATTGTAGGTGATGTCAAGCAATCTATTTATCGTTGGCGAAACGGCGATTGGGGAATTCTGAACGGATTGAACAAGCAACTTGGATATTTTTCTATCCGTACAGAAACGTTAAAAACCAACCGCCGAAGTGAAACCAATATCATACGATTCAACAATAGTATATTCTCCGCGGCTGTGGACTATCTCAACGAAATGTATAATAAGCAGTTGGGAAGTATTTGTGAGCCTCTGATCAATGCATATGCCGACGTGGAACAGGAATCCTCCCGAAACAAACAACAAGGATACGTTAAGGTAGAGTTTCTCGAACCGGACGAAGAACACGATTATACAGAACAAACACTTATCAGCCTGGGAATGGAAGTAGAACATCTGTTACAATCCGGCGTCAAACTGAATGATATAGCTATTCTCGTAAGAAAGAATAAAAGTATTCCGCGTATTGCCGATTACTTCGATAAACAACTAAATTATAAGATTGTGTCTGACGAAGCCTTCCGTCTGGATGCCTCGCTCGCCATCTGTATGATGTTGGATGCCTTGCGCTATCTTTCCGATCCGGAGAATCGGATCGTGAAAGCACAGTTGGCCACTAATTACCAATTACAAATACTTCATTCGGAGTATGATCTCAATTCGCTGCTCCTCCATAAAGCCGAAGAATTATTTCCACCGGCTTTTCTGGAACGAATGGCAGAACTACGGTTGATGCCTCTGTATGAACTGTTAGAGGAACTTTTCAGTTTATTTGAACTGCACCGTATTGAACAACAGGACGCTTACCTGTTTGCTTTCTTTGATGCAGTAACCGATTATCTGCAAAGCCACTCTTCTGATCCGAACAGCTTTATACGATATTGGAACGAGACGTTATCCGGGAAAACAATTCCGAGTGGCGAAGTGGAGGGTATACGTATCTTTTCAATACATAAATCCAAAGGACTGGAATTTCATACGGTACTCCTACCCTTCTGCGACTGGAAACTGGAAAATGAAACAAACAACCAACTCGTCTGGTGCGTACCTCAAGAAGCCCCTTTCAACGAGTTGGATATTGTGCCGGTAAATTACTCTTCCGCCATGGCAGAATCAGTATACCGCACAGATTATTTACACGAACGCCTGCAACTATGGGTAGACAATCTGAATCTGCTTTACGTAGCATTTACACGTGCCGGCAAAAATTTGATTATCTGGAGTCGGAAAGGACAAAGAAATACAATGGCCGAATTGCTAACCGGAGCACTACCACAGGCCGCCAACAAATTAGATCAGGAATGGGATGAAGAACAGGTATATGAATTAGGTGACCTTTGCCCATCCGAAAATGAGAAAAAAATCGATTCAGGTAACAAGCTGACTCGCAAACCGGAGAAACTTCCGGTCAATATGGAATCTATGCATCCGGATATAGAATTCCGACAGTCCAACCGATCTGCTGATTTTATCAAGGGGCTTTCTGAAGAAGAATCCGATGACCGCTTCATAAATCACGGACAATTGTTGCATACTTTATTTTCTGCCATTGAGACCAAGGATGACATAGAACCGGCCATTCAGCGCTTGATATTCGAGGGAATCATTGGCAGCAAAGAAGCGGAAGAACGAATACGTTCTCTGACCGTAAAGGCCTTTTCCTTACCTGAAGTACAAGAGTGGTACTCCGGTGAATGGAGATTGTTCAACGAGTGCGCAATCATTTACAAAGACAAAGGTGTATTACAAACCCGTCGCCCTGATCGTGTAATGATGAAAAACGAGCAAGTAGTTGTGGTAGACTTCAAATTTGGTAAAGCAAACAGAAAATACAACAAACAGGTAAAAGGATACATGCAGCTCCTCTCCCGAATGGGATACAAAAACATCACAGGTTATCTGTGGTATGTAGAAGAAGAAATAATCGAAAAAGTATGAAAACATTTCTCCAATTGGTCGCGCAGGACCTTTACTGTAAAATAGGAAATGATCTGTCACGCACAGCTATCATATTCCCTAACAAACGTGCCAGTCTGTTCTTTAATGAACATTTGGCAAATCAGTCCGATCAACCTCTTTGGTCACCGGCATATTTAAGTATCAGCGAATTATTTCAGCATTTATCGGTGTTAAAACTAGGAGATCCGATTCGGTTAGTATGCGAGCTTTATAAAATATTCCGTGAAGAAACAAATAGTGACGAATCACTGGACGACTTCTACTTCTGGGGTGAGTTATTAATCAGTGATTTTGATGATGTAGACAAAAATCTGGTTCATGCAGATAAGCTATTTACTAATCTGCAGGACTTAAAGAATGTCATGGATGATTATGAATTTCTCGACCAAGAGCAAGAACAGGCTATCCAGCAGTTTTTCCAAAATTTTTCTATCGAAAAGAGAACACTGTTAAAAGAAAAGTTTATTTCTCTTTGGGATAAATTGGGTGATATTTATCGCCGATATCATAAAAAGCTGGAAGAATTAGGATTTGCCTACGAAGGTATGCTCTACCGAAACGTTATTGAACAACTTGAACCGGATTCATTGAAATATGACTGCTATGTATTTGTCGGCTTCAACGTACTGAACAAGGTGGAAACTCACTTCTTCCAACAATTGCAGAATGCGGGTAAGGCTCTTTTCTATTGGGATTATGACGTGTTTTACACTCAGCTTCCTTCCCGGCAAAAACAACGCCATGAGGCCGGAGAATTTATCAACCGCAATCTCAAACTCTTCCCCAATGAGCTTCCTGCCGAATTGTTCAATGAATTGATAAAACCCAAAAAAGTTCGTTTTATCTCTTCCCCAACCGAGAACGCACAAGCCCGTTATCTGCCTCAATGGGTACATGAGAACCTGAGTAACGAAGAAAAAGAAAATGCCGTTGTGCTGTGCAATGAGGCTTTACTTCTCCCTGTTTTGCACTCTATACCGGAGGTAGTAAGGAATGTCAATATCACCATGGGATTTCCGTTAGCACAGACTCCGGTATATAGTTTTATCAACGCCATACTCGAACTGCAAACCAGCGGATACCGGACAGACTCGGGACGATATATCTATGATGCCGTACAGACGGTATTGAAACATCCCTATACCCGCCGCCTCTCAGATAAAGCTGAGCCGCTGCAACGGGAACTTACAAAGACCAACCGTTTTTATCCTTTTCCATCCGAATTAAAGAAAGACAAATTTCTGGACATATTGTTTACGCCCCGCAATGGTATCCGTGAACTCTGTGTCTACATCACGGAACTGCTGAAAGAAGTATCTGTTTTATATCGTCAGGAACAGGAAAGCGATGACATTTTCAATCAGCTGTACCGTGAATCTCTCTTCAAAAGTTTCACATTAGTCAACAGGTTGCTCAATCTGATAGACAACAACGAATTGCAGGTACGCATAGAAACCCTGAAACGTTTATTAAATAAAATACTGAATGCAGCCAACATTCCTTTTCATGGTGAACCGGCTATAGGAATGCAGATCATGGGAGTATTGGAAACACGTAACCTCGACTTCCGTAACTTGCTCCTTCTATCGCTTAATGAAGGCCAATTGCCCAAATCGGGAGGTGAGTCATCATTCATCCCTTATAATTTACGCAAAGCTTTCGGCATGACTACTATTGAACATAAGAATGCTGTTTATGCCTATTATTTCTATCGCCTGATTCAGCGTGCAGAAAATATAACCTTAATGTATAACACCTCATCAGATGGGTTAAACAGAGGAGAATGGTCGCGTTTCATGCTACAGTTTCTGATTGAATGGCCACATGAAATCAGCCGTGAATATCTTGAAGCCGGACAATCGCCACAAAACAGCAAGGAAATCCGCATTACAAAAACCCCGGAAATCATTGACCGTTTATACCGGACTTATGACTTCTCACGCAACCCGGATGCCCTAATACTTTCGCCTTCAGCATTAAACACCTATCTTGATTGTCGGCTGAAGTTTTATTTCCGTTATGTGGCACGCCTTAAAGCTCCCGATGAAGTCAGTGCTGAAATTGACTCCGCCCTGTTCGGAACCATCTTCCACCGTTCTGCCCAATTGGTTTATTTAGATCTGACAGCCAACAAACGAGATATCCATAAAGAAGATCTTGAACGCCTATTGCGCGATAATATCCGTCTTCAAAACTACGTGGATATAGCTTTTAAAGAAATATTTTTTCATGTTCCTATCGACGAGAAGCCCGAATATAACGGAATCCAGCTAATAAACTCAAAGGTTATCACTTCGTATCTCCGCCAACTACTGCGTAATGACCTGCAATATGCCCCTTTCCGAATGATAGGTATGGAACAGGAAGTAGTGGAGGATATCCGGATAGAAGGGCCTGTGGGAAAGTTATCACTAAAAATCGGAGGCACCATCGACCGTATGGATAGCAAAGAAGGTACACTCCGAATTGTGGACTATAAGACGGGAGGCAGCCCCAAAGTACCGGCAAATATAGAACAATTATTCACACCTGCCGAAGGACGCCCCAACTACATCTTCCAAACTTTCCTATACGCCGCCATTATGGCACGGCAACAGGCACTAAAAGTAGCTCCCTCGCTACTCTATATTCATCGGGCAGCTTCCGAGAGTTACTCTCCTGTAATTGAAATAGGAGAAGCTCGCAAGCCTAAACTGCCGGTCGATGATTTTTCGGTTTATGAAGATGAATTCCGTGAGCGTCTCCTGAAATTGCTTGAAGAGATATACGATGACAAAGAGGAATTCACTCAAACTGAGGATACAAAGAAATGTGAATATTGCGATTTTAAAGCAATGTGCAAACGATAATAAAAACCTCCTACCCATATATAATCCCAGAAACAACACCGGAATCCGGCAATAGAAAAAATGGAGCTGTGTCGAAATGAAGTAAACCCCGAAAGTTTTTTGTCCAACTTTCGGGGTTTACTTATTATGTTAAGACATCACAGATAAAGTTCACCCTGTGATGAATGGGAGTACATCTCCATTTTTATTAGAATAATCTATATTCGGAACGATTCTTCCATCGCTATCGGAATCCTTATTTTTTCAGTGGAATCGAGAAATAGAAAGTTGAACCTTCATCTTTAACAGAAGTAAACCACAACTTTCCTCCATTTTTCACAACAAAATCCTGGCACAAAAGTAACCCGAGTCCCGAACCTTCTTCATTATTAGTACCGAATGTACTGAAATGTGTATCGGTATGCAATAGTTTTTTCTGGCTTTCTTCGTCAATACCGCATCCGCTATCTTTAACACTAACTACCGACATTCCATCCGACTCTTCAACTTTTATAAGAACTTCGGAACCTTCATTACTGAATTTAATGGCATTGCTTATTAAATTGCGTATCACCGTCTTTATCATATCGATATCGGCATGTACCGCCTGACATTCCGGCGATTCAATTCGCAAACGAATATTCTTCAGGCCGGCAACCATTGCGAAGATTTCTCCTACTCCTTCTACAACTTCCACCATGTCGATATCCTGATATACGACTTTAAGCTTACCTATCTGGCTTTTTGTCCATTTCAGTAAGTTATCCAACAACGAAAACACATCTTCGGTAGTCTGATTGGCCATAGTCAGCAGCTCATACATATCTTCGCCGATTTTTTCTTTGGGCAAACTAAGAATCAGCATATTAAGCACCATCTTAATAGATCCCATAGGCGAACGGAGGTCATGGGCAATCACAGAATAAAGCTTATCACGCCCGATAATCGTCTTTTTAAGTTCCTCCGTTTTGGCTTCAATAATACGTTTGGCCGCTACTAAAGAAATCTGATGACTGACCCGAATAATCAGTTCTTCTTTATTAAAAGGTTTAGAGATAAAATCGTTGCCGCCTACCTGAAATCCTTTGACTATATCGGCAGTACTATTCAATGCAGTCAAAAAGATGATCGGAATATGGGCCGCTTCGGGATCCGCCTTCAACTTTTGAGAAACTTCAAAACCACTCATATCCGGCATCATCACATCCAGCAATATCAGGTCGGGATTCTCTTTCTTTACTTGGTCCAATGCCTGATTCCCATTGCTAGCTGTCACTATGTTAAACTTCTCATTGGTCAGCAATACCTTCAATAAAAGGACATTGGACATAACATCGTCTACAATGAGAATTTTATATTCCGAGGGATTAATTTCCATATTCATCTTTATGTAGCTTTAATCTTGAGTTCTTATTTTATTATAACTTATACTTCATTTTGAAATAGTCAATCATACGATCCAAACCTTCATCCAGCAAAATAGTCGGTTGCCAACCCAATTTCTCCTGTGCCAGTCTGATATCAGGCTTACGCTGTTGGGGATCGTCGTGCGGCAGGGGCTTAAAAGTAATCTTCGACTTCGATCCGGTCTTCCGGATGATCTTCTCCGCTAACTGAAGCATGGAAAATTCATTCGGATTGCCAAGATTTACCGGTCCGGTAAAATCATCACCCGTATTCATCATCCGGATCATTCCCTCGACCAAATCATCAATATACTGGAAGCTACGGGTTTGCTCACCTGTCCCATAGATAGTAATATCGTCGTTCTTCAGTGCCTGGATAAGAAAATTAGAAACCACTCTCCCGTCATTCGGCAACATCCGAGGACCGTATGTATTGAAAATACGAACAATTTTAATGCGTACGTTATTCTGCCGGTGATAATCCATAAAGAGAGTTTCAGAACAACGTTTCCCTTCATCATAACAAGAACGGATGCCGATCGGATTGACATTTCCCCAATAAGATTCAGGTTGCGGATGAACCTCCGGATCTCCGTAAACCTCACTGGTTGAAGCTTGCAATATTTTAGCATTGAGTCTACGGGCCAACCCCAACATATTGATAGCTCCCATTACGGATGTTTTAATGGTTTGAATGGCATCGTACTGATAATGTATGGGAGAAGCCGGGCAGGCAAGGTTGTATATTTCGTCTACTTCAGCACTATATGGAAATGTTATATCATGACGTACCACTTCGAAATGGTGGTTATCCATCAAATGGATAATATTTTCTTTTGATCCGGTAAAAAAATTATCCAGACAAATAACGTCGTGCCCCTCGTTGATTAGCCGGGTACAAAGATGCGAACCAATAAAACCCGCACCTCCGCTAACTAAGATTCTTTTCATGTAATTATTTTATAATGACAAAGGGCAAATACATGCTCTCTTCTCATCTATATCTGGACAAATGTATAAGATTTGATTAAAATATGCAAGTTTTTCGAACATATATTTTTAATAAAAAGAAACTGATTCTAAAAATTCTTTTATAAGCCGGACGTACTACGCCAGCTTTCTAATTCTGCTCTTTTTTCTTTTGGAATGCAGATTTCAATTTCATCTTCATGAACCGTACTCACCAATGTATGTTCGATAAACTTCTCAATCATTGCATTACTCAACATAACGCACTTTAATACAATCTCATACGCCTGATAAATGCGATCATACGCGTTGAACTGAGAATATAAAAAGCAAAGATGCCGTGCGGAATTATCGTGCGCACTCCAGCAATCTCCCTCTTTATACAGAAAAATACGACTATCATTGTTTATCTCTCTAATTAATACCTTTTCTAAATCCATCGTAATCGCTTTAGGGGTTTGACATAAAAAAACAAGCTTTCCGGCTTATGTCGCAAAACTACATCGGGATTGAAGGATATTTGTGACCGGCAGAATGTTTCTGTCCCTCCGGTCCTTTCTCTATATGTAGATTGATCGTGACAGACTTCCTCTTTTTGCAAGTAAGGGCACCAAATAAAAAATAGTTGCGAATTGCGAAACAAGCCGGGGGATAAAAGTGTTAAACAGAGAAACAGTACAAACTGAAAATTATGATAACAAACGAATTAAATATAGGCTTAATAGAAGCCGCAAAAGAAAAGATGTCGAGCGGAACCAACCTGGCAAACACTCTAATGGACATTTTATATATAGGTAAGGAGGCCATCTATCGCCGACTGCGGGGAGAAGTACCGTTTACTTTGGCAGAAGCTGCCGTCATCTCGAGAAAATTGGGAATATCGCTCGACAAGATGATCGGTGTGAGTTTCAGCAACAATGCGGTATTCGACCTGAACGTCGTACACCATACCAATACATTCGAAACCTATCACGATATTCTCACGAAATATGTCGATGCATTCGATAACATCCGGGAAGATCCCACTACAGAAATGGCAACCTCTTCAAACATATTGCCTCAAGCATTATATCTCAAACATGATGTACTTTCAAAGTTTCGTCTGTTTAAATGGATGTACCAGAATGAAAATATCAAATGCAAGCATTTTGATGAACTGGAAATTCCCCACAAAATATATAACATCCAGAAAGACTTTGTCAATATGACACAGCAGATGAAGACGACTGATTATATCTGGGACAATACCGTATTCGAACATGTAGTGAGAGACATACAGTTCTTTTCGGAAATCCACCTGGTTTCGGAAGAAGACAAAGAGTTGATAAAAGACGATTTATTGCTTCTGACGGATGAATTGGAAGAGTTGGCCGGAAAAGGTAAGTATGAAACCGGTAACGATGTACGTATCTATATCTCAAATATCAAGTTCGATGCCACCTATAGCTATGTGGCAACCAGCAACAGCCATATCAGTATGATACGCATATACTCCATCAATGCCATTACAACGCAGGATGACGGCATGTTCCGCAGCCTGAAAGAGTGGGTACAATCACTCAAAAAATTCTCAACTCAAATATCCGAAAGCGGAGAGATGCAACGTATACGTTTCTTTAATGAACAGCGTGAAATAATAAATACCTTATAACTTTATTAAAAACGAAAAACGAAACAATGTAGGAGAACAGTGACAATTATCGGAAACAGGTGGCAATGCCATCTGTTTTTTTTCATTCTCCAGCCATCCCTCCGACAAGAATTCTCCAATCAGAAAATTCCTCTTTTTTCTACACATGATATACCATACAAAAGTTCGGTCTACTTACTCTATATTTGCATATGTCACAAGCCATTGTGACTCTCGCAATATTATTAATCAATAACCCAAACGGCAGTTATGAAAAATTATATCGTTAACGAACTTATTGCAGCAATGAAAGAACGGATTCCCCGTGGAATAAATCTGGCCAACTACCTGACAAATGCCTTATGTATGGGAAAAGAGGCTGTATACCGAAGATTACGAGGCGAAGTGGCTTTCACCTTTGACGAAATTGCCATGATTTCATGCAAACTGGGAATATCAATTGATCAGATTATTGGAAATCACCAGTCGAACCGTGTGACTTTCGATTTAAACCTGCTTCACTCACCCGATCCTCTGGAAAGTTATTATGAGATTATAGAACGCTATCTGCGCATATTCAACTACGTAAAAGATGATATCAGCACGAAGATATATACCGCTTCGAACGTAATTCCTTTCACCCTCTATTCTTCGTACGAATACTTATCAAAGTTTCGCCTGTGCAGATGGATTTATCAAAATGGGAAAATACGTACCCCAAACAGCTTATCGGGAATGCACATACCGGACAAAGCGGTTCATGCCCATAAACTGTTGAGTGAGGCTGTCAAAGCGTGCAGAAAGACCTGTTTTATATGGGACAGCAATGTCTTCTACTCGTTTGTAAAAGAAATGAAGTATTTTGCCGGCCTCAATCTGATTTCGGAAACAGACCTGATACATTTAAAAAACGAACTGGAACTGTTGCTGCATGAACTGGAACAGATATCCGCAAAAGGTGAATTCAGTAACGGAAACAAAGTAGCCATTTACTTATCCAATATCGATTTTGAAGCAACCTACAGCTATATAGAAAAGAAAGATTTCCAAATCAGTCTCCTCCGGGTATATTCTATTAACTCAATGGACTCTCAAAGCCCACGAATTTGCGGCATACAAAAAGACTGGATACAATCATTGAAAAGACACTCCACACTGATTTCAGAAAGCGGAGAGTCCCAAAGAATTACTTTCCTGGAACAGCAGAAGAGTTTCATCGACACCCTGTAACCCCCGACCGACCAATACCTGTATAAAAATATGGCTACACCCTGCAGAAGAAAGGGTGTAGCCATATCGGCATTAGGGTGTAGCCATCCGGAACGGATAGCTACACCCTGATACTTAAACTCCATCGACCTCTTGCTTCCGGATCAGCCAACCGTTGATCTGTACATCCACACTTATATAATTTCCGTTGCCATCCATACCTTTAAAGAATAGAATAATACCGTGTTTATCGGCACGGTCCAGATATTCCTGCAAGGGTATATCAGCATATTGCTGAAGCCTCAGCGCATTAAGATATTTATTCAAGGGGATGTCAAGAATCACATTACCCGATGACTTATGCGTGATAACCAATCTGTTTTCGGTATCAGTCATCAGACGCAACGTATTCAGTTCGGCTATAGCTCCGGTCTCAGGATCGTCTTCGGTATGATAAGCAGTATATTCCACTTTCTCGTCTGTTTGCCATGCCACAGTAAATGGAGTTCTCTGTCGACCACCCCTCCTCCAATCCGGGTTTTCAGATTGTTGACACTGACTTCCAGATCTTCCAACGTAGATACCCCGGGAGTCAGGGTAACTTTGTCATACGACTCGCCATACAACCCCGACCAAGCCACAAAAATATATCTTCTACCTGCCATGGCTCCGGGTAAAGTCATCAGGTAATCCGGTGCAAAAGCACCGGATTCTTCTTTCAATTCTGTCACAAATACACCTTTTTCATCGAATACATACAGGTTCATCTTGGTTGCCTGCTTATGAAACAAGTCTATGTATTCCAGGTTGTAGTCGTATACAAAGCGGACATAAGAGTTGCAATCTTCATCCATCCCGTCTCTGACGCAGGAAGCACATAGCAGAAGGCAGCAACATGCAACCTGTATGTATCCGATAAATCTGTTCATAGTTACTTCAGTTTAGTTTATAAGAAAGAATTTATAAAAGTTCCTCTACATTCTGATTACGGATATACCACCGCATAATGTTGACGTCAGCCGAGATCCAGGAAGTGTCTTCGTCATCAGGATCTGTTCCGGGAGGATTGATCACCGGCTGTCCCGGACCGATAATCTTATTGATACTAAGCTGATATACATTATTCCGTACCACGCCATAGCGTCCGTATCCCATCAATACAGGTACCATGTTATTGGAGAAATGACGAATCAGAACCGTATAATAGCACACTCCCTGATAGTAGAAATTAATGCCACCCTCCGAAAAAGAAGCCGTAGGTGAATTAAATGCATTCGGGTTCCAGGCCAGTACGTTCTCTATAGCCTGTTCCAAACCTGCATCACGTAATTCCTGAGGAATCTGCCCCCTATCATTTACCATATCCCGCATGGCTTCCACTCTGATAGCATTGCCTTTGAAATAGTAGAAACTGATGCCCCCTCCGTTACGAGTCGCAACCGATCCGAAGCCATTCGGCGTGTAAGTTCCGCTAATCACTACACGGGTAGTTACGTCATGCCGCTGGTCGGCAGCGTCCATCGTATTTTCCAGCGTATAATCATAGTCATCAAAATTCTTGCTCAACTCCGGAGTTCCTGACAAATACTCAAACTGTCCGACAGGGTTTCCTCCATTCCAGGAACTGAATCTTGTAAAGTTAGGATCTTCGGCATAGCGTTCCTCTCGGTATCCGGCATTGAGTTGTTCCATTTCATTCGGAACACCACCTGAGTTAGCTATAAAAGTCATCTTACGCATCCAGTAGGTATACATATTGGTCACATCCAGTCCCCATTTCAGATTGTCAATCCGATCACCGTGCGGTACTACCTCAGGCACTCCGCTGACAACGACTTTAGCTACCGCACGTTCCACCTCGACCCTTACCGGATTTTCTTCGGCCATCCGTTGATTATCCCTCAACTCCACCTCAGGAATAAAAATAAGGTCCTGATGATTAGTCATATAAAAGTTATTATCGGCAGCAATACCATAAGGCTGTATCAGCGACTCTTTTGTCATATTGGCCGCACGCGATAAATAACTTCTGGGATTTCCCTGTTCGGTAATCTCCAGCAATTCACCGGGAGGATTGATCAATATCAATAACTCATAATCCTGTTTCACCACTTCACGACCTACTGTAACAAAACGACTCACGGTCGGCGTAGCCGATGGCACATCTTCTCCTCTCACTACATCTCCTCCGGTAAATTCATTCATTCCGTCAGTAGATACATTCAGGTCCCAAGAGTAACGCACGGTATTATTCTTGGTTTCATACAGCACCATGCGTACATGATTCACGACTTGCTCTTCAGTACGTCCCGAAGTTGTCGGGTCGACTGCCACCCGGGTACCGGCCAACGAACCGGTAGACAGGCGCATGGAGAGAAATGCTTTCTCGGTCGGTTCCGGAGTTTCCTTACCGGTACTTCCACCAGGGTCAAAATTCTCTTCATCGCTACAAGATGCCATCATCATTCCGGCTCCGATTGCGAGGCCGAACATTAGTTTTTTCCATTCTACTTTCATAGTTCTACAATTGTTTAATTAAAAAAAATACATTTATAAGTCACTCCTGGGTCTTTAGCCAAGCTGCTAATTGCCCCATATTATATGCTGCCGCTTGAATGCCGGCATCAATCGCTTTTTCCAGATACTCTCCTCCTTTCTTATAATCTTGTTTCAAGATGTATGCGATTCCTAAATTATTCCATGCTTCAGGCATATCCGACTTCTGAAGTCGGACTATGGCAGCATCTATAGCGCCATTCTCCAGTTCAAGTGCCGCAGTGTTGAGCCGCGCTACCGGGTCATCGGGATAAATGCGGGCAGCAATGTCAAATACCTCTTTAAATTCACCGCTGTCCTTGGGGTAAGTATTCGCCACGAGAAACATTTCATTCAGACTGAGATACTGAGGTTTGGTTTTAATAAGTTGCTTCGCCTCGTCTACATTGAAAGCACGCGCCACATAAGAAATGGTATATTCATTACGACGTAAAGGCGGATAATAGTCCCTCAGTAACATCCGGTAGGTAGTTCCTCCATTCAGCGCCTGCAACCGATTTTTTCGTGTGGCGAAATCCGTATGTCCGTCGATAACGGCAAGTATGGCTCCCTTATCAATCAGACTCGAAGCCGCAACTTCACGACGCAGGCCGGACCAGTCTTCTCCTTTCCAATCGACTGTCAGCAGAGATTCGTCAACTCCTCCGTGATTCTGCAGATAACCGACAAATGCCAATGCACGGTTTTCGGACAACTTCATGTTGCGGCTATAGTTACCTTCAGGAGATGCATAGCCTGTCACCCGAAATTCCGTTACGGTCAGGTTGGAATCGTTTTGTATCTCATTGACAATCCGGTCGACATCAGCAAGCACGTTGGCATTATTCTTATAGTTGCGCAGCAATACATATTTGTCCACCTCAAAATTCAGATAGGCTGTATGTGTCTCGCTACGCTGCTTCAACGGTTCTACCGGCGGAGTCACATAACTCAGCTCATAACGAGGTGTAAATTGTTCGTCGAATACCGATGTTATAACGGTATGGTCACCCTGACTGACAGGACAATCGGCACAACCGGTCACCTCTTCACGTAAAATCAGCTCTGCCCGGCGCATCCATTCATGATAGGGGAATCCGAAGTGGAGATTCACAGTCTGGGGAGTACCGCTCTTTCGTTTCTCGACAAGCATAGGAGACATTTCAAAATTGTCAGTGCCGAAAGCTAAAGATCGTTTCAGCACCCGATAGCGACGGGGTCCGGCTATCACTACCGGAGCTAATTGCTGTTGTTCTTCTCCTTCTGTAGATCGCAAGACCGGTGTAAGCACAATCATTTGCTGTGCAGCCAGCTTTACAGCCCCTAAATCAAGGGATACCTCCACGTTCAACTCCCCTCCTTTCCGGACCACATGGTGTTGTCCGAAGCCGATATGACCTTCGTATGAATTTTGCGCCTGCGCAACCATGCCGCAGAGGACGATGCCCAATATCAGAAAATAAAACTTTTTCATATCTTTCATTTTTTATCAAATTCAACCTAGCGAATAAAGTAGACCAATGAAACAGCCGCTTTGGTAGGACCGACATAGTTTTTATGCCCACTCTTTATTTTAGGACTGCAATTCACACAACGATACTTATCGTATACCCAATGAGCATATCCCACTCCGACCGAGGCCTCCAGGCTCCAATGTTTACTCAACAGCCATTGATGTCCCACACTGACACCTCCTCCATAGAAGTATCCTTCATAGCGATGGTCTTTAAGAGAAGGGAATATTTTGAAAGGTAAACTGATACCGGCCACGCTAAACTCACCTCCATGCAGATGTACCCCCCAGAAGGTTCCATTGAAACGCTCACAGGTCCAGTAACGGAATTCCGGCTGTGCCAGCCAGTGCTTGAAACGCTTGTGATTTCCGAACGTAAACGGATTATAGCCGCCATACAGGTCAAGCGTGGTCTTCTTCCCCAACCCTACCTCTAATGCCAGATTGGGTGTGGTGGTAGCATCGTACAGGAGATTATTTTTCAGAGCGACGTGCTGTGCACTTACAGCTACTGAAATCGATATTGCGGCTCCAAACAGAATTAGCTTTTTCATACTCGTTTCTTCTATTATATATACTGACTAAAACTTGCTCAAAATGAATATGACAAATATCGCGGAATTGTATCATTCCGGAAATTGTATTCATTTCTCTTATAGAGGAAGAAAGAGTAATAAAACTTCTAATAATGGGGCTTTAATGAAGTGAAGTTGCTAAATATAAAAAAGGGAGGAGAAAGTTCTGTGCAGTTTCATTTTCCGCAAATAAGGTAACCGAACGTTGCAATTCGGACAAACAGAGAAGCAAAAAAACAGGCATAGATTCTATACGGCATATATCTGCTGACGACAGTATATGCATCTATAAAATCCACGCCTGCAAGGCAAACTTTAACGAGTAGGTTTCTTATCTACATTTCCCGGCTGGTCATCTTCGGGAACACTGAAGTCACGATTGGCAAACAGATCGGCCAAACCCGATATTTGCTTTAAGCGCAACAACTCGTCCCGATCCATACCGATATTCTTCATAATCCATTGATCGGACATGCCTGCCTTATCAAGTTCGGCAACAATATGGCACATCAGTTCTATATTGTGCGTACCCCGGGCACGATTATGGCGGATAGTGGAACTCATACGATTGGAAAGATCCTTTTCGATTACCACAATAGGCAACATCCCGTTTTCTCTCTGAAAGATACGTTTCGAAGTCTTCAGGACAGAATAACGGTGGAAACCGTCGACAAGGATATAAACATCCTTTTCCTTATCATAATAGCAGACGCAGGGCATAGTGAAGCCGTCTTCCCAGATAGAAAGTTCAAGAAGCCTCATCTCCGGAGGAGCCACCACATTCGGATTGTAATCGTTGGCCTGTACTTTTTCTACGGGAACTGCTATTACATTATATACCGGACTTTTCTTTATACTCATTGCAATATGTTTTTATATTGTTCGATTACTTGATTTCGTTTACTCATTTCCTCTTTTGTCGGAGAGAATCCCATATACTTGCAAGCATGATCATTTTTCAGAATACAGATGCACATGCGCTTGTAGGTGGGGATTTCCCTGAACTCCGGAATATCAATATCATCCTGATATTCCATGCGGACCGGCTTCTTGGTCGTTTTATAATTGGAGTTGTCCATTACAATAATAGGTACCTTGGCTTCATTCAGCCTACGAATAGTTTCGTCACTCAGACACCCTCCCTTATTACGCCAGAATTGTACACTGACCTGTAACTTCCGGAGATATCCGTTTCGGGCACGGTCGGGCAAAGTGGAAAGCAGAAAATACATGAATTCCCGCCAGGTATATCCTTCCGGAAGCTTAATGGACTGCCATCCCATCGCATGGGTTCCTCCATACATACTCGTGAAGTTCACTCCATTGACACGGCCTATCATTTTCCCCCACGTATTCGGATCGATGGCTCGGTAAAGTGCCAGACTCTCTTGTGCCTCACCTATGAACGGGCTGGCAACGCGCTGACGTTCCAGATTGACTCCCGCCCAGTAGTAATAGTCGTATAGTTTATTGTAATCCCACTTAAACTTTCCGTTAGCAGTCCATACATCCGTAGTTTTCCAGTCGTATATAGGATATGCATTAAAGATATCGTTTCCTACCTTCGAAGTCCACCGATAACGATGATACATCTGGTACTTGCGATTGAGGTAAATACAGCGCCAACGATTGAAACTCTCCTGCGTACGAATACCGATCAGACAGCAGGTGCGCACGGCATCCTTTTTCTCATGAAGCCAACTGGCAAAACGCATTTGGAACTCATAATCCCACATTTGTGTATTATAAAAAGGAAAGTCTTCTTTAGTCATGGCGTTCTCAGGTAACGGACGCACCCAGAGGTCTTTTTTACTATCTTCCCACGGACGCCAGAAAGACTGGTACATGGAAGTACAGGTAGCTACCCTGAAAGGTACACAAACCCGGTATACTTCAAGAATATCCTTATTTTCTTCCAACATACGGGCTATATAGTCAATCGTCATCTTATATTGTATCTCATAATCCATATGGAAAACCCCGAGTTTTATCTTCAGGTTATTCCGGCGAATATAATCAATACATAAGCTCAACAGCACTCCGCTATCTTTTCCTCCCGAAAAGGAAAGATAGACATTATCGAACTCATTGAAGACGATACGCAAACGTTCTTGCGCCAGTTCATACACATTTTTAGGTACAGTTGTAGTTTTAGTCATCATTCATCTTTTTGCATTTTTACATAACGTTTCCATGCCTTCTCCATTATAAACCCGTGTTCCTCAAATACAGCCTGATGGTTGACCATAACAACGGCAAACAAACGTACTTCTTTTCCGATTGCTTCCAAAACACTGGAGATTAATAATGAGAGTGTTTCACGGTTATCACCGCTGACATAATAGTTGTTGATTACACATCCGCTCCTTCTATGCTCCACCGGCATAAAACCAACAACCGATTTTTTATCGATAGCAATGAACCACACGTATTGTTCTGTCGTTTTAAAAGGATAATTATTATTTGCACTTAAAACATCCGGATTCATCACCAATGGAGCAATAAGTTGGTATAAGCGTTTTTCTGTTCCTTGTACTTGTATTGTCTGTATCATGATATTAATTCCCTTTGGGTATATAATCTATGAAAAAGACAAAAATAGATAAAAAAATGAAAGCGAAAGGCAGATATAACTATAAAAAAACAAAAAGAAAAAAGATGGCACGATTATAGAACATTGTGTCTTTTTAATATAAAACTTCCCGCTCTGTTTTTTTGTTTTCGTATAATTATTAAACAAGAAATAGTTTAACTATGAAATTATTACATATAGAACGACACACCACTTGCCTCAATTATGTATCAGATTACAATATATGCTTTATTCATCAAAGACTCTTCTCCGGGGGCGATTTTAAGATAGATAACCATCACCACTCGTGTATCTTATTTCTTTTAAAAGGGGAAATACTGACATCCTGCAGCGAGTTTCACGATCAGCACATCGTTGAAGGGCACATGGTTCTCTTTCCCCAAAATGATCCTAATCAAAGCAAAAGCATGACAGAAACAGAATTTATACTACTGTTCTTCGACAATCAAGTCAATCTTCACAATAAAATGTCGATTGAATTGTCTGCCATTCATCTTGAGTCTGAAAAGAGTTGTTTTTATTCCTTATCTATCTGTCCTCCGCTACGACATGTGTTGGAAAGTATTTGCTTCTATCTCAAGCAGAAAGTTCAGTGTAGTCATATGCATGAACTGAAACAGAAAGAGATATTCATGGTATTCGGTACATTCTACAATCGAACAGATATGGCCCACTTCCTGATGCCCATCACAGGGCGAGATCCGAATTTCAAAAGTTTCGTATTGGAAAACTACCTGCAGATACGAAACATCAAACAGTTTGCACAATTATATCATTGTTCCGAACGTTCTTTCAATCGTAAATTCAAAAGCTGCTTTCACGATACTCCCTACAATTGGATTCTTAATCAAAAAACACGCCATATTAAAGGGCAATTAGCCAATCGTAATATACCGATCAGTGAAATAGCCAGAACCTTTCATTTTGCTTCACCTTCACATTTCACTACTTACTGTAAAAAAAGACTTGGAATCACTCCGAGCGAATTCAGAGAAAAAATTACAAAATAAGAAGTTCCGACCCTAAAACATGGAAAAAATAGAGATTGTATTACGCCGGGAACAAAATAACAGAAATGGCATTTATTTAAATTACATCAACGGATATTGGTATACTTACGAATGGTCAGCCTTTTTGCTATGTATGCTTCATCCGGAAGTCGAAGTCAGAAAATGTATTGGAGTGCAACCCGATGAAAACTATGCTATAGCCCGCGTCAATAAAAAAATTATAAAAAAATTAGAAAGGAAGTATCAGACATCCATGATGGATGACTCCATAAAAATACTACTTCCGCCGTTCAACGAAGATGAAAATATCTTCCTGAATTGGAAAGCGCTACTCCCTCCATAATTTCTTTATCGCAGCTATTCATCACTCATCTGCGCATAAGGTCATCGGTCTATATTCAAAACTGTCGTATGTTTCATCTCACTAAGAACAAACGAACTCTGAATCTTAACTATACCGTGAACTTTAGTCAGTTTCCCGACGTTCTTATTATCCGCCAAAGCGACATATCCTTTTATATACCCATCATTTTCGAGTCGTTTGATGCGTTCGTATATCAGCGGTTTTAATATATAGAGCTTCTCAGAAATTATCTGCTCACACAGGTTTCGGATGTCCTCGATCTTTCATGTATAGAGTCCGACACGATGACTTTTAAGTTTACAATATATCCACATACCCGACTTCTGACAAAAGTCTATCAGAAATATGAAAACAGAATAACTCAGGAGGTACAGTCTAAGTTGCTGCTAGCCACAGATAATGTTGAAATAGAAACAGATGCTGTGCGCTTACGACAAATGGTAGAGCACTTGTTGGATAATGCAGCAAAATTTACAGTAAAAGGGCATATGGATATCGGATATGCCCTATCGAATCATATATGTATTCGTTGTCGATACCGGTTGCGATATTCCAAGCAATCAATATAAATAACCCACTATAATGTCCATCCCAATGTACTTTCTTGAATGTTCCAGAGCTTCCGATATAAACCATCCCGGCACATCAATTCCGAATGCGTACCTTGTTCTTCCACTTTTCCATCGGATAAGACAACGATGTGGTCGGCCCCCATTATTGTCTTGAGACGATGGGCGATAACGATAACCGTTCGTCCTTTAATCAACGTATCGATAGCCTTCTGTATCTCTACTTCGTTCTCGGGATCAAGCGAAGCAGTTGCCTCGTCCAGCAGAACGATCTGTGCGTCTTTCAGCATGGCACGCGCAATGGAAAGCCGTTGTTTTTCACCACCTGATAACGTACAGCCTCCCTCTCCCACCATTGTATCGTAACCATGTGGCAGATGCATGATAAAGTCGTGACAACAGGCCTTTTTGGCCGCTGCTACAATCTCTTCATCTGTGGCATCACTTTTACCAAACCGAATATTGTTGCGTATGCTATCCTGAAATAAATAAACATCCTGAAAAACCATCGAAATACGACTCATCAATTTTTCAGGTTCAATCTCCCGTACCGGTACTCCACCAAACAGTATACGCCCTTTTGTCGGATCATAAAAACGGGCACAAAGTTTCATTACCGTGCTCTTTCCACTTCCTGACGGGCCAACAAGAGCTGTCAGTGAATTTCGTGATAAAATGACAGAAATTCCATGTAAAACCTCTTTCTCCTGATAGCCGAATGACACGTTTTCAAAGATGATATTACCGTCTTCGGGAGCTTCTTTTGTCCCTTTCATTTCGGGTTCGTTCATAAGAGAAAGAATACGTCCTCCCGAAATAGAAAAATGACGGAACTCTGTAAAATTGGTAAGAGCGGAAGTCAGTGGGTCGAATACACGGGAACCGACAACAAGGAACATGACAAACGTGAGAATCGACAACTGGCCACCTAAAAGCAGGTATGTTCCGCACAATACCATCAATGTCAATCCTGCACGCACGAGTGTAATGGCCAATAGAACAAAAGGTCCCAATAGAGCCTCCAACCGAATGCAGGCACGACGTAATTCGGCAAAAGCATCACGCAACCGAACAAAACGATCACCCAGCAGATTGTAGGCTTTCATCACCCGGATGCCTTGCAGGTACTCTTCCAGGCGGTTTCCGGCATTGACTTTTGCTTTGATCTGCCTGCCACTCAGCCTCTCCTGTACGCTCGTGCTCAACCACAAAATGCCCATCGCAAACGGAAGAGCCACGAACATGGCGACCGCCATGCGCCAATCGATCCAAAGAAGCGAAACAAAAGCCAGTACAGGCATCACCAATGCTCCCATCAGTTGAGGCAAATAATGCGAGATACCTGTTTCCGCCATTGTAAAATCGGTAATAAGCATGGATGATAAATCACCCGGATCCCGTTTACCCAGAAAACCTAACGAAAGTTTGCGTAAATGTTCTGCCAAAGAGATGCGTCCCGATGCACTCATTTCGTAAGCACCACGGAAATTGGCACGATAAGCAGCCCTTTCCGCCAGTATCATAACAACTATATAACCTGTCATACAGCCAAATATACACCACAACCGGGTGGTATCAAGCGATTGCCCGCCTCCGTTGAAAGCACGGAATATAATACGAATCGCCTCGATAGAAAGGCAAAAAGGAACAATGTTCACCAAATTGGCAAGCATAGTGTAGCCTACAGGTTTATAAAGCCTTTCCGTACGGCCTATTGTAATATTTCTTATTGCACTCATTCTCTATTCTTTTTCTTGTTTCACATTCAATTGCCAGCGGAACGCACTCGTATAAGCATTCCACATCTTTTTATATACCCCTTCTTGAGAGGAAAGTTCTTCATGCCGTCCGCATTGTACTGCCCTTCCATCTTTCAGTACGATGATCCGGTCGGACGACACAATGGAAGAAAGGCGGTGGGCTATGATGATGACCGTCTTATCCTTAATAAGTGATTTCAAAGCCTGCTGCATCTTGTACTCGTTCTCGGGATCGGCAAAAGCCGTTGCTTCATCCAGTACAAGTATAGGAGCATTCTTCAAAATAGCCCGTGCCACACAGACTCGTTGTGCTTCACCACCGGAAAGGAAAACACCTTTATCTCCGATGCGTGTTTCGTATCCGTTCGGCAACTTTTCGATAAACTCATGGCATTGCGCAGCACGAGCGGCAGCAATGACCGTATCTCTCGTTGCCTTGGACGAACCTACGGCAATATTTTCATAGAGTGTATCGTAAAAAAGGAACGTATCCTGAAAGACGAACGAAACGAGATCCATTAACTGCTCCGTTGCAATATCCTTCACATTCACATTGCCGATAAGGATTTCTCCCTGCTCCACATCCCAAAACCGGGGAATCAGATTGGCGACGGTAGATTTACCACTTCCCGACGGACCGACAAAAGCGGTAATTTTACCTTGAGGGGCCGTGAAACAGAGATCGTGCAACGCTTCGGTACGAGTAGCCTGCTCCTTGTTTTCATAAGAAAACGAGACATGACGAAACTCTATATCATACGTCGCGGGAATTTTCGGACAAGCAGGTTCCGAGACCGGCTGATTTTCAAGAATACGATCGATACGCGATACACCTTCATTGATTTCCCGCGTACTGCTGCCCAGATACATCAACTTATAGACGGGTGAAGCCACGCCCGGACCGAGTATGATAAAGAAAAGCCATACAGCTGCCAGCGTAAGACTCCGGGAGTCATTTTGCATTAGTAAAATGCCGACAGGGAGAATGAAGGTAACAATCGAATTGAGCAGTACGGTAAAATATGTCATACCCGATTCGTAAGTGTCGCAAACTTTCAATGCATAGGTCTTGTAAGCTTCGATTTCGGCATTGAACTGACGGAATGAGCGGACACTCTGTCCAAAGATTTTCACCACAGGCATTCCGCGCACATATTGCACGGCAGAAGCACTCATCTGCTCTTGCGCGTTGTAATAGATGCGTGTAAATTCCCGTGCCTTTTTTCCCATGAAATTGGAAAATTGCAAGAATATACTTAGTACGATCACTGCCAAACAGACACCTGCCAGCCATCCATCGAGCGAAAAGAAAATGAGGAACATCACCACTACTGTTGCCATAACGTTCACCAAATCGGGAATCGTGTGGGCTATGAAGTTCTCTATCTTTTCTACATTCTGCTCCATCGTCTTCTTGATGGCTCCCGTTGATGTCCCGTTCAGATAACCCAGCGGCAATCTCCCGATATGTTCCGTCAACCGGATACGCAGTCCGTAGAGAATACGGTATGCTGCCACATGAGATGACATCAGGGAAGCATACAGCAACAATAATCCGCCAATCAGCCCGCCAAAGGCTATCCAACCCCAACGAATCATATTGGTCTCATCGATGGACGACAGCTCCCGGCTATGGTTCAACAATTCATAGAGTATCCGGTAGATCGCCCAATAAGGTATGAGCATACACACCGCACTCCCAGCCGATAACAAGCCTGCCAACAGAAGCAGACTTTTTTTCTGTCCTGCAATCTCAAACAGACGGGACAGCCCTTCTTTCTTCTTATTTACCATGATCAACCGATTTATTTATCCTATTTTATACCCGAGCATGGAACTGAACTTGTAGCACAACCTCGTCATCCTGCCCAATATCTGCCCGAAAAAAAATCCCCAACGGGAACGGAAAAATTTCATATAATTGGCCTGCTCCAACAAATGCAATCCGGGTTCCCACAACTCCACCATATGCCCTTCATCTATCCCCGAACGTATCTGCGCCTTATGTTCCCTCAAGGAATCGGGCTTCACACCACGTCGGCTCATCATCGTTCCGCATACATCGAACCACAACTCGCCGCCTTCGAAGCGCATGGTTATGTTATGTAGAAATGTCCGTACCTGTTCCTCACGAAAATACATCAATACTCCTTCCACAACAAAGATGAAATCTCCATTGGGATGAAGGAGCCGGATCCGATCCATCCAATCGGTTTCCAACAACGATGCAGACAGGTAACAATCATTCTCCGGTTCGGGTATCAACCGACGACGTATAGCAATAACCTCCGGTAGATCCAACTCATAAAATACGGCCTTTCCGTCATTTCCGACACGCTGATAACGGGTATCGAGTCCGCAACCCACATTTACCACTACCGGGCGGGTGTGAGTGTCAATGAACCGCCGGATAGCATGATCAAAATACCAACCGCGTATCACACAACCTACTTCACTCAACTTGGCCCCATCGAACCTGGAATAATCATATTCGATGTTCTCAACCAGTTGTTCAGCCAATTTGTCACATAGAATCGGATTTTTCCGACGGTTCTCCTTGGCTCTCATGTAAAGCGGAATCAATAATGTTTCCGCCACGATGTTTTCAAATTCATGTTTTTGTTTCATTCTATACTTTTATGATGTTAGTGTCAGAGTAGCGCTGAAAAATGAACGGTATTCAAAATCGTTCACAAAAAAAGAAGAGAACCTTCGTAAAGATTCTCTTCTCAATTTTAATCCGGTAAACGGTGATTTATATTTTTGTCTTCTATTGCTCATACTCTCAGCAAAGCCCTCCAACCTTGAATTTCAAACAATATATACTCATGCACGATATACTCCATTTCCTTGCTATCGATAGCATGCTTCAACATTTCTTCAAAAAGGGTGAACATCCAGACTGCTTGCAGATGGATCATAAAATCCGATACCACCACATTGATTTCCGGATGCTTCTCTTTCATTTCGGCAAACCATGTTTTAACAATCTCCGTCGAACGGCTTGTATAGTCTTCCCTGAATGTTTCCAATGAAGAGCCTTGTGAATGGAACAATAGAATCTTCATCAGCTCACCATGCTTGTTTATCAAGGATATATATTCATCGACAGCAGACTTGAGATACTCTTCGGAACATATAAGCATGATATCTGCTCCTTTGGCTCCATGATGTTCCTGCAGCATTCGCTCCAAAGCATCCGATACAGGACGAAGTATCACACAAAACAACTCATCTTTATTCTCAAAATAGTTATAGAGATTTCCTACGCCTACATCTACAGCATCGGCTATTTCGCGCATAGAGGTCTTCAAATATCCTCTCTGCATAAATTGCTCTTTTGCGGCCGACAGAATCCGGTTGCGTATATCCGATTTGAGTGTTTGCATATGACGAACAGCGTTTTATTTCCGGACGTAAAATTACGGTATTTCACTTTGACACACAATACCTATAAATAGTGGTTTTGGAATGACACCTTCAAACATTCGGACGACAGCAATACTCACCCTTTATATTATTTTCCCCAATACTGTGTTCCCCAATTCTACACTATTCCACATAATTTATTTCACACCACCATTATTCCAGACAACCAACACATTAATTTTCAACAATTTATATTTCAAGTGTTTTTTGGCATCCCGTTTGCAATACTATTTGTACAAGAGATAACAGGTTAGAATTTTAATAATCATTTAAAAAATTACGATCATGAAAAAGGTATTAGTAGCAGTAGCATTGGTAATGGGATTAGGTAGTTCTGTAGCATTTGCACAGGAAGTTGAAAACTCTACGGCAGTAGAAACGCAGGCACAAGCTCCACAAGATGAGTTTACGAAAATTGATGCCAAAAAACTTCCGGATGCAGTTATGAATGCCTTGGCTAAATCTTATGAAGGTGCCTCAATCAAAGAAGTTTATTCGGCTGACAAAGAGACCGGTAAGATTTATAAGGTGGTTCTTACAACCAAAGATTCTCAGGAAGTTACCGTACTTCTGGACGAAAAGGGCGAAGAGATAAAAGAGGCATAACGAAAACTTTGAATGCAAAGAATCAATGAAAAAATCCGGTTCGTTATGAACCGGATTTTTTCATTGATATATGAATATAAAAGCATAACCCTGAAATAAAAGGTTTCATTTATTCTTTAAAACTAATAGGTTATTATATACAAGACAACACCCTGTAAGAATGATAGAAGCCGCTATAAGAAGCAATTCCTGCTTATGTCCACCCGGATTTTCCCACAGACCGGGGAACAAATGAATACGATCAAACACCTCTACCGCTATCCAAAAAATAATGACGGTGGCAAAGCCGAACCGTAAACTCATATCCCACGAGGCATGACGCAGCAGTTTGGCAAACATAAAAATCGAACCGATAAGTCCCAACATTCCCACCAACAGTGTCACCGGATGGTGATCGCCAAAGAACCGTTCATCATAACAAAACATCAGTACCAGGTAACACGTCCATAACATAGTGATCACTTCCATAAAAGCTACAATACTTGTGTGGCGCGTCATGGCCCGGACAACAATCTCCTTTTTGTGCTTGCCGAAAAATAATTTCTGCCACCAGTTCAAGAAGTTGCATCCGTTCCGGGTACAGAACAGATAGAGTATCATCACCATAACCCAAAAACCGAAGGTAGCAGGCAGTAACAGATACTCCGGCCGGCTGACGACCTCTCCTGTCACCGGATCGAGTTGTGCCTGCGTACCGAAACGGTTGGCAAAATACATAAACAGAAAGTCGACAGCTCCCATCCAATAGAACATTCCTCCGAACAATCCCAATAAAGTCTGCCGGATATGCCCTTTCACAAACACTCCCGCAATCACCATGAATAATCCGAAAGCCCCCATTCCCATTCCAGCATAGAACTGCTCCACTCCTGTGGTTCCCTCTTTCAGGACACGTGCCAGGCTATGGGTCAACGGCATAGCAGCCAGTGTCACTACTATGGACACAACCGCTTTACCCCAGTGAAGTTTCCGTATACCTGCCGTTTTTAATTTACTATCTTTCATTTTACCGTTTTTTTTTCTTTGCACTCATGTACCAAAGATAAACAGCAAGGATAATGAACACAGCAAGAATAATACCCATCTCCATTACGTGGTTCATCGGATCAATCCATATCTCACTGAACAGATTCATGCGTCCCAGTATCTCCACCGGTGTCCAGAACACCACCACTGTAGCAATAGCCATACGTATATTCGCTCCCCACGAGGCAATGCGTAATTGCTTGACAAAGATAAAGAACGCTCCTACCAGACATCCTAATCCCACTAACAGTGTCACCGGATGATGCTCGCCGAGAAATACATCGTCATAACAAAACATCAGCACAAGATAAGAAGTCCACAGGATCATCATCAGTTCCATAAAGGTGATGATCGACACATGGCGTGTCATGGGACGTGCCGCTATATCGGCTTTTCGTCCGCGCAATAACAAACGCTGCCACCAGTTGATGAAATTGCAGCCATTCTTCGTACTGAACAAATACATTACCATCACCATCATCCAAAAGCCAAAAGAAGCGGGCAGTATCAGATATTCAGGACGGGTCACGATTTCTCCCGTCACCGGATCCAGTTCAGGTTGTGTACCGAAACGATTGGCAAAATACATAAATAAAAATTCCACCCAACCCGTCCAAAAAAGCAGTCCTCCAAAAAAGCCCCATAGCGTCTGGCGGGTATCTCCTTGGGCAAACACGCCTATAATTACCATGACCATCCCCACCGCTCCCATAGCAAAAGCAGAATAATGCAACACGGTCTCATTCATGACATGTTCCATGATAATCATCAGTGCATGCCCCAAAGGCATAGTAAACAGTACCATCAGGAAAGAAGCTATTGCTTTCCACCAATAGCGTTTAGAACCGGCAGATGGCATCAGGTTCATTTCTGTCGTCTTTACATCGGTTATTTGTTCCATATTTCGTTAGTTTACTTTAATATACTTAATTATACAACATGGCGCCACTGACAGGACGGCATGCAACTATTTCTATCACATTACTTCTTCTCATGGTTGCAGTTCGTCACAGTAATAACTTAGGCGTCCGCCTTCATCACCTATCTCCACATTCGCATCATACCAACTGATGATCTGAATCTTGAAGTAATGTTTGCCATCAGCAGTACGTACCACATAAGTATGATATGAGGGAGTATATACAGGAGGCGGGCCGGCAAAACTCATGGCTTGAGCCAGTACGGGATTAGCGTTGGTTGTAGTCTTCTGCGGTCCGTTATTCGGATCAAACCATGGATTACTGTTGAAGTCCAGACCATTTTCTATCAGATAGTGATTCCAGTCATTCTGAGACATAGTGACATACACCTCTTGATTGTCTTCCACCCATTTCAGATCGGAGGGTAATTGAGTCACACTTGTCCAATTTTCGTAGTTCCCATAGCCCAAATCGGCAGCTCCTCCCCGACCGATCCCACTCGTACCGGAATTGGTACGCATCACGTAACCGCAAAAAGCCAGATCCCAGTCTGTGCGATTCATCTGCCCACCTTCCTTGATATCCCGGTTTACCCCCAGTGCATTGAAAATCTCTCCCGTACGCAGGTTGAAGTAAATCCAGTCATTTGTCACTCCGGTGGTATAGCCCGACTTGCGGGGTAAAGTTTTCCCATCGAAGGGTTGTATATCACTGTAGTCCACGCAGGCAGACAGTAGAAGACAGCCTGCACAAAAGCAGAGGGTTTTGAATAATCCTGTATGTTTCATTTCTTTTTCTTTAAAGAGTTTATCACATCATCCAGCATGAACTCTACCTGTACCCATCCACGTGCTCCGGCTGTGGCAGGCACATTGAACATGGTGATCCCTGAGCCAAGTGTTTTAGGTACATAGTTGAAGAGATTGTCCATTCCCAACGTCAATTTCACCTTATTCCAAAAAGTCTGCGAAACGGATAAATTACAAAGTACATATTGTGGCAGGTCGCACCGAAAATAGGCATCATAGCTTTTATTCTCCTCCTTTACAAACACCCGGTCCTGTACATCAAACTTTTTCCCTCCCATATAAGAGGCACTGAACACAGCGTTCAATCGATAATTTTTCTTCATGTATTTGTAATCCATGCTTGCCGTAGCCGCATGGGGCGAGGTGGTATTCACCTGTATGCCTTTATTCTTACTTACATCTACAAAACTGTAAGTTCCATTCAGCGTCAGACAGTCCAGCACACTCCATCGTGCCAGCACTTCCAGTCCCAGCAGGCGTTGTTGGCTCAGGTTGGTATACTCAAAATTGTACTGCATATCGTAAATACGCCATACACCTTCAATCTTATCACGAAAATAGTTACCGTATGCTGTTCCGGAAACAAACAAACGGTCGTTACTGTACTCCGCTCCGAGCGAGAAATAATTGTTTTTCTCCGGTCGCATATTTTCATTACCGCGGATCATGAACATTCCCAGATGATCCCAGTTGAAGAACAACTCCTTGATACTCGGTGAGCGATAACCCATCGAATAGTTGGCACGAAGGCTCCAATGCTTATCAGGCGAATATTTGGCTGCCACTTTGGGCATTCCCATGAAACCAAATGCTTTCGAGAAGTTAGTACGGATACCAGCAGATATCATCCACCGAGGATTGATGGTCCATTCATCTTGCAGAAAGTATTCTGTTTCTTTCAATGCACGCGTTTTCAGGTCATGGTTAGCATTGCCGGAGAAACGATCGGAAGTCAATTCATCCGACGTATGCTCCATACCCAATATTAAGCTGTGTCCGTTGAAGTAATTGCTCGTAACGGTCAAACGTGGCTGATAAATGCTACTTTCATAATCCTTCTGCCGCTTGTCGATACGTTCATGGCGTTTGAAGCGATCGTAAAAATCAGCGTGCAGACTCCCTGTCACACTAAACCAGTCCTTCACATAATAAGTCACTTTAGTCCCGGCTGTCCAATCTCGTGCCTGGCTGAATGTCATATCCTGTATCAAGTCATACGTGTTCATGAAGAAAGAACTGCCATAAACCAGCACCGACAGATTCGGATTCGGATTATAGTACAGTTTCTGCGATACCGTAATGTGCTCTTTGCCTTCGATACCCATGGGTGGACGGACAGCATTGCTGACCACAATTATGTCATGTGGCAAGAAGGGATTCGCTTCCTTTGTGTAAACTTTCTTGTCATTTTCCGCCTGATACATATAAAAGGCATCACTCTCGCTATACCATACATCGGTCTGCGACGTGAATTTTCCGGCCTTGAATCCGGCAGATACCCAGCTTTGTAAGTTAGGGCGATCGGCATTTTGCTCAAACATGTAAAGGAAGTCCTTCGGTTGCGGATGCTTGTAATTGCGTTCATTCATCTGCCCATAACGTATTCCGGCATCTATCGAGAGAGGTTTGTCTGTTTTCTTGGTAATCAAATTAATGACTGCACCGGCCGCACGTGATCCGTAGAGGGTACTGCTCGCACCTTTCACTATCTCGACGCGATCTATGGCATGCAGGTTAAAACGTTCGTAATCCAAATTACCCGCCATGTCGCCTGTCATGCGCTCTCCGTCCATCAAAAACAACACGTGGCGTGCGTCCAACCCTTGCATGGAGATTTCATTACCGAACCCCACCTTCTGTATGTTAAGTCCAGGCGTTTCCTGCTGCAGTGCCTGTTGAAGATTACTATATCCGGCATCTACCAGTGCTTTGCCGCCAAGTACCTGTGTCGTAACCGGAGACATCTTGATGGGACGGGCTGTACGTGAACCTGTCACGACAACTTCATTTATTCCCAAGTCATCTTCTTTCATATAAATGACTTCTTCATCTTGTGTCCCTCCAATCTTCCCCGTCACAGGTACATAGCCGATATAAGTCACCTTATAATAGCAGATTCCCTTAGAAGGAAGCTTTAATTCAGCCTGTCCGGATGTATTCGTAATGGCATATTGGGGATTTCGCAAAGCTTCATTATCGGCATAGATTACATTGGCTGCGATAATGGGTTGTTCCGTGCCCTTCTCCAACACCTCTAACTTGACTTTTTGTTGTGCTGCCGTATGAACACATATCAGCAACATTAAGAATAGAATTGTAGTTACTCTTTTCATTCGTCGTTAAAAACATATTATGCAACGGAAGAAAGATTAGGCCTTTCCTTGGTCTTTCTTAGCCTCTTCCAAATCTTTCTCGTATTGTGCAAACTCTTCCTTAAAGCGATCGATACGGGTTTTATCGATTGTTTGCAAAAATGTTTCAGTGCGGACATTCATCATATTGTAATCTACAATAAACTCTATTTGGTTGGTATTCACGTTCAAATAACCATCTACTCTCGCTCCGCTCCCTTCTTGATTATCTTCGGCATCATCACCGGAAGTCGTAACATTACCATCTGTACCTACAAACTTAATCCATCCATCTCCGGGATATTCATCCTGTTCCCAACTGTTGAGCTGCATGATTTTCGTAGCACATTTGAAGCTAATGGCAAATGGCATAGCACCTACGCTGAAATCACTCAGGTTCAGTATCATCATACCGTCCTCACGCCAAGAAAAGTTAAATTTGGTTGGGCAACCACTCTTCAACAATGTCTTGTCCACACCATTCATTGTTGCTCTGGTAGAGAGTACGATATCTCCTGCAAGAATCTCTTTTGCCTTTTTAACGTATGTCTGGGAAGGTGGCTCCTGTGTTATCTTTTCATCGCTATCACACGCACTTAATCCGAGAATTGTTATCATAAAGAAGCAAATCAACATAAAAGTATCAAATCTTATTTTATTATACATTTCAGTTTTCTTTTTATATAGTTTATAAATGATTTTCTTTTATTGGTTTCTTCTACAGATACCTGTAGAAAGAAATAAAACATACTGCAAACCACTATCGAACTAAAGGAAGTTAGCAAAAGCAGGGCAGCTGGATTAAAGCAAGTTCCCCATACCTCTCCGATTGGATTACAATAAATAAATTATATAGGATAAGGAGTTAAGGGGTATTCACTAAAAACTCCTCCTTAACTCCTTTAGAACTTTAAATTAGTGTCAGGCAAAATATAATAATCTTACTATGATACACTTGCTGCTATTTTGTACCTACAAAATGCACAGATGCAGGGAAATTAGCTCCCAAGAATGTACCGGAAACGTCCAGTGTAAATTCTATTTGTTTAGAGCCACCATTATCCGTAATCTTTGCATCTCTCAAGTCGTCCAAATACAATTTGACCTTTATTCCCAACGGAAGCGACAAAGTGCCTGCTTCGTCCCCGTTGTAAGCTGTAATCTCACCGGTTTCCTCATCTACTTCCACAGCCAAAGAAATAGTAATTGTACCCGGCATACTACCTATCTGCGGAAAATCACATTTCAAACGGCCACCCTCTATTTTATAAGTTGCAGCCCGTGATTCATAAGGCTTACCTTTCATTATGATATTATCCATCGTACCGCTATAAGTGCCTTCATAGTCACTTATAGCCAACACGTTGGTTATAGAGTTAGCACTCATCAACGGTGCAGCGAAAGAAGACTGCATAAATCCGAAACTTGCTGCAAAAAGAGCAATAAACAAAATACCTTTTTTCATAAAATTAAAGCATTAAATTAAACAAAAATTATAAACATCTCCTAAGACTTCTTCTTAAGAGCTTTTCTCCAATTGTACCCATCATTCTTATTACAACTCATAGAGATACTAAATCCTAACTTTTCAACTCCCGTACCTTTAGTATAATATCTATCAAGAAACGTCTTTGTCGATTCTCTATTGAATGTACTTTCTGAACAACAAAAAGAAGTTGCAGACCTCCCTTCCGGAGAATAAAAAACAGTCAGCTCTGGATAAACGAGATTGAAATTTTCCGGTAAATTTCCAAAAATAAGATTCTTTACCATCTTCAGATTAGATATATCAAATGTTTCCAATGCATCCAAACATTCAAGATCTAAGAAGCACGTTTTCAGCTCATCTTTCTTTGGCAGTTTAATTTCTTTCAGCGAAGGACAATCATAAACGATCAAATAACTGCCTTTGGATTCCTCTGCTTCTATCTCCTTTTCACGCTGTCCCCAAATAGTGTGGGTTAAATCTAATGTGCTCAAACCGGCAACAGTTCCGATATTAAGTACAAAAAGACTTCCGGCATTCGACAAGTCCAAACTTCTCACATTCAGATTATTCAATACAAGATTGGTGACATATTTACCCAATTTGACAGAAGGCATGTTAGCACCACTTTGCGCAGCAGAATAAAGAGCGACTGCTGCACCTTCCCAATAAGGATTCTGTATAATGTATTGTATTCCCTCAAAGTTAGTCACTCCGGCATTAGCTTGAATAAGCAGAATCGTAGTCTTTTGAGCATATCCCAAATGCTTGCTAAGATCTATTTGGTCACCATTGAATAAATCAGAAAAATTGGCCTGTAAATAAGTACGCAAATTTTCATCTGGCACCTCCCTCAATGTGGTATACGTTTGTAAGGTTCCGCTCTCATCTTTTATCTTCATATCTATTTTCCCATTTGTTATAGCGTCCTTATTTTTAATATAGAAACGTACCAGATCCTTAATATTGTCTTTAGCTGTCCGGGGAAGGTAAAGTTTGGTAATATCATGCAAATTTGTTACTGTTTCATTACCATTTTCTTCTACTACAACGTTAACAAGATTATCATAATCATAAATATCATTACCGGTCAGATCAATTCCTGTAATCTGTTTGGGCAGTTTTGAAAAGTCGAATACAGGACCATAATCGTTATCTGACAATTTTACTTCTGTCAGATTGGGAAGAATATCAAGTTCCGACAAGTCAGAAAGTTTTGTTCCCGATAAATCTAAAGTAGTAGTATTATTAGCTAAATCATCCAACAGTAAGTTACCCTGTTCATTAAATTGGTATCCTTTCTGTTGCAAAATTGTCTTCAACTCACTATTCTTCATAGTCGTTTGGCTATATGACGGTGTATTGTCGTCATTGCACGACATTAAACACAGGCCCATTGTAAGAGCACTCAAACCGAGATAGTTTCTCAAATTGTTCATTTCATTACACTATTTATAATATATATTTTAATAGTTGCAAATTTACTGTAGGCAATTATACCTGACAATACCTATTAATCGGTAAATTAAATAGAAATGAAGAGGTGATTCCCCTATAACTGTCTATTAAAACGATACTTAAAAGATACAATGAAATAACTGCCGATCTGCTGAGTATATCGTTCGGACAATCCATGGGATGTAACGTTACGGCTATAGCTCTTTTTCTGACTGAGAATATCCGCCCAATACACAGAAAGTTCAGCTTTCTTATATTTGAGAAAACTCCATGACAAGTGGAGGTTCCAAACTACTTCGTTATCCTCACTTCTATTGATATTGGTACCGTTGCGAAACGTATGGGTTGTCTCACTTTTCAAACGTATATTACCCGGAAAAACGGCGTAAGCGGTCAATCCGAAAGAATAATCACGAATATAATTGTTTGTTTCCCTTAAAAGATTCGTAGAATGGCGGAATCGCCAGTCACCGCTCAAATCAAAACCTCCCCATTTAGGTTGGTAGCCTACACGTAGACCGGCATTATACAGTCGATTATGGGTAACGCTACGTTCGGGCTGTTCTCGTTGTCCATCGTTTACAAGACTCACGCTTTGGATAAATGAAGTACCGGTACGTGCAGACAAATTGAAGTAATGATTAATACGCTTTTGATAACGCATGGCAGCTTTTATATTCCAATTCCCGTTGACATTCACAGGACGGCTCTCAATACCTCCTGTCTGACTGTCATATATCACAGCCCTCGTCACATTGTTCAACATGCTCGTCCAATTCACGTCACCGCTTAGCCCGGTTTTCGTATCCCGAACTTCAAGCCTTACCTTTTGGGTGTATGAAGATTTTAGATCGGGATTCCCACGAATGATATTCAAAGGGTCACTGTTGTCTGTTAGCGTAAGCAATTCTGCCAGTCCCGGTTGTTGAGTATTCCCTTCATAACTTAGTTGCACCCATGTCTTTCTTTTGCGCCATAAGATGGTAAGAGTGGGATGATAGTTTACAGAATATCTCAATGTATCAGCCTGTGTCCACCCTGTCTTTTGGTCAAGAGTTTGTCGTTTGGGTGTAACGGACAAACCGGTAGTAATCTCCCACGTTTTATCAGTATAATTAAGATTAAGGGAAACTCCATGTGCCATCGTATGACTACGACTTTTGTTACTCAAACTATCGGTATATTCCACTTCGTAACCTTTCGGAAAATTACCGGTAGGTGTATGTTCTTCACCGTCTACTACAGGAGAAAGAACGTAAGTGTTACGGTCACGACTTTGGTTATCCAATTTAAATATGTATGACAACTGCGCCCTCAAGTTCTTGCGAAGTATTTGCGTCAGTATTAGTCCCAACTTAATAGTACGGTTTCTGTTCGGACTTTCTTGATATTGGTTACGGTAGAGTATGGAGTCATTGCCCTTTACATTCTGTAACTGATAATAGGTAGTGGATGATAAAGAGAAAGCTTTATTGTTGCCTCGTTCCTCCGAATATTGAACGGTCAGTCCCAAACTTGTACCTTTTGCATTCAGTCGTCGGGTAATGTCAGCACCGATAGAATATAGTCGGTTAATGCTTGATGACCTCGAAGTCATACAGATGTCATTCACCCGTATACTATCCTCAATTTGCTCACTCGCATCTCTATTAAAGGGACTTGTTACATCTAACTTTGGATCTGCATTATAAGTAGCTTGCCTGTTACTATCATCATTAATACCTTTTAGAGCATTAAAACTTCCCGAAATATTAAGCAAGGTCTTTTTGTCAATGTTCCATCTCGCACTTAACATGGCACTTATCATACAATTCGTATGATAACCATTATCGGTCGCATACCGATAACGGTTTCCTGTCATCAGGTATTGCTCATAATAGGAAGTCCCGTTAATACCATTAATCGCATTGTTGTACATGATATTCCCATTGATATGTACTGTTTCTCCAAACTTCTTCAAGAAATTGACCGCTATGTTGTCTTGACGATTCTTTTTATTCTCAGTGGTTATATCACGATTACCACTTTTGGCAATAACGGACAGGTTTTCTCCATCAGCTTTGAAAAAGTTGCTTATTAACTCTGCCTCTTTCTTTTTCTTATTTCCCTTTTCCCACAGCACCGAAGTTATCAGCGTACCATTAAGCTCTTTTTTGGTTTGCAAATCGAGCACATAGTTCTCATCAACAGTCCTGACTCCGGTAAACTTTTCCATCTCACTACGCTTATCATAGACCTTTATCCTACTTATTAAATCGGCCGGCAAGTTTTCTAATGCCAATACATGATTCCCTGAAAAAAAAGCCTTACCATTCACATTGATTTCGCTAATAACAAGACCGTTGTATGATAAGGATTTACTTCGGTCGTCGTATTCCAGTCCCGGAATCTTTCTCACTAACTCCTCCAGATTTGAGCCTTCTGGAGTCCGGTAGGCATCAGCATTAATTACGGTCGTATCCCCTGCCATATCTATCTCTTTGACGGGAGCAGTCACCAGCACTTCGGCCAGTTTGATACCACTTTCCATCAGAATATGTCCACAATCAATATCCATCATATGCGGATCTAACTTACGAAAGATAGTTGACATACCGATATAAGATATCCGCAACAAGTATTCCATTCGCTTTTGTGGTATAAACTCCAACTTGAAGCTCCCATTTGCATCACTCGCCATCCCCTTTACAAAAGCGGAATCCTTTCCTTCCAAAACGACCACGCTTGCATAAGGCAAACTTCTCTCTATCGAATCTTCGGAAAGAACGCAAACATGTCCTTTGACTATTTTCACCTGCTGAGCGGACAGGGTAGCTGAAAATAGCCATAAAAAGCATAAAAGTATGTTCATTCGTATATTCATTCCGAAGAAAACTAAACAGACGCAAAATTAGACAGTTTTCATTGGCTGCTCAATACCTTAAAATAGGTAATATGCCGATAATGCTTTACTATCCTTTTCAAAAAGGACTAATAATTCACGCTAGGAATGGAAATTCTTATCATGGCACTAAATCTGTAGCTTATTTCATTTAAAAAATTCAAATCAAAAAGAATCGGTCTGCATGCGACACGTGATAAAGGAAAACAGAAACGATATCTGGGTATAAACATCATGGGTATAAATACACATTCTATCGAAATGAAGAATAGGAAATCCACTTAAAAGCATCAACATATGAGGCAATATTATCAATATCATCTAACATATTTATGGTATTTTTCATATAAATCCTAAAAAAAAGCAATGAAATGTGTTTGTTATGTGTCTTAGAATAATAGTTTTGCGAAATGTAGAAGTTCTTATTTTAATCAAAACCTATATTATTATGAAGAAATTTAAAATTTATAGAGATAATCAGCATATGGACGAATTCTTTCTAAAAAAGGGATTTGTCAAGTGATATTGCCAGCATAAGATATTTACTATTGCTGAGCATGCTATGGATATGAATAGCATACAACTCCATAGATGATTAAATTGTTGTGCATTTCTCGTGACAACCATTCATATACACTCAATACCTGTTCCTACTATACCTAATATTTTATCCATTATAAATTATTTATTCCGAACCATAACAAACAATTGGTTCTATGTTTAATTTAAACATTAATTTTATGAAAAAACAATTAGTAATTTTCATTCTGCTAGGAATTATTGCAATTCCTTCGTCAGTAAAAGCACAGAAACTAAAAGTTAGTTTAAGTGCCGGTCTATCCAAAAGCATTTTGAATAGCGATGTTTCTAATTTGGTCAATACACGTTATGATACCAAAACAGGTGTTGCAACAAGGGTAAATCTTGAATATAATTTTTTAAAAGATTTTATAGTAGGAACAGGGCTGGGATTCATACAAAAGAATTATGAATACAAAAAGACGGATAATATTACAGGAACACATACACTGTATAAAAACAACTTTATGGATATACCGTTAAATGTAGGCTTGTATCTTTTTAATAACCCTCATAAAGAAAATGGTATATGGCTAAAAGTTCAAGGTGGCGTCTTCTATGAGTACTTCACAAGAATGCATCGGAAAGGCGAATATCCAATCTTTGCACAATTACAAGAAGATGGTTCCTACATCAAAGCTCAGGTAAATGAAACATACGATTTTAAAAGAAATGAAAACAACTTGAAAAGAAACCTATTCGGGATAGAGGGGACAGGAGAAGTTGGCTATTCTTTCAATAGGATCGACGTTTTTGCTTCATATACCTATCAGTATGGTCTTACCGATATATACAAAGCAAAAACTTCTTCTAATCGTAAATCAAAAAGAATCTCAAACATCATATCGTTAGGCGTTGCCTATAAATTTTAAAATTATAGATTATGAAAGCTAAAAAATATAATTGGACATTACGTCATTCCTTTCTTTTATTTCTTGTGATCTTTATCTCCAGCAGCTGCGTTGAAGATGTTACAGAATCAACCAAAGAACCAACACGGTATACAGCAAACGATATAAAATCATATTCTGACCTGTTTGATGTGTTTTGGAATACAATGAATCAAAAATATAATTATTTTTACGAGCAGAGCAGTTTTAATTGGGAAACGGTATATAATGAATATGCTCCGAAATTCAAAAAATTGAAAACGTTCAACAGAGATAAGCAGTATAGCAAAGCGGAAATCTCAGAAGATTGTAATAAAGCGATAGAATATTTTACAGAAATCATAGATCCCATCATAGACAGGCACTTCTATGTAAAGATTTCACTTCCTGTATCGCATAGTTTTATCAGAAATGTCTACTTTCATGGTGGTATGAAGAGTAAAGAAAAGATATATACTTACCCTTTTGAACTCAAGTATGAATACATGAGATCTAAAATACAATCTGAAACAGGAGTATTCGGACAGGCCAACGATATGTTAGGTGGTTTCTTATCAGACAATCCTGACATATATTACTTTAGCTTTAAATCATTTACAATAAGTAATCATTATATATTGTCATTTGGCAGCGAATACTTGGTTATAGACGATAAAAGTCCGTACTATTTAACAGAAAAAGAGATCAGAGATACTGTCGAAGCGAATAAAATTAAAGACCCCGCAGTAAAAAGTGCTCTAATTGAGAAATCGATAGAATACATGAATAAGTTTAACTCCTTCATGAGGTCTGAAATCGCACAAGATGCAATAAAAAAAATAGCGGATTTTAATCAATCAGAAAATCCAGACAATAGTTTTATTGAGGCATTATCCAAAGCAAAAGAAAATGCGCCTGATATAAATATTGAATTATCACAGTTAAGTGGTTTGAAAGAATTTAGATTAAATCCTAATTATACTACATGGTTTAAACAGCGCTCAACCGAACATTTACAATTAGCATGTGAATATACCGTCTTTCTATCAAACATAGATAATGTCATCAACAATCAATATAAAATAGATTTCTATAGAAACTTTTTGGTACCCCTCAAAGTTGGAAAAATAAAAAAGATAATACTGGATCTTAGAGGAAATGGGGGCGGTATGGTACTTGATGCAAGAACATTTACAGATCGTTTTATCACTAAAGATGCTATATTTGGTTACCAAAGATTTAAGGAAGATAACAATCCATTCAGTTATACCCCATGGACACCTTGCATGACAAAAACAACAGGCATTGGGATAAAAAAGGAAATACCGATAGTTATTCTTTTAGATAACAATAGTGCTAGTATGTCCGAAATCAGCACTTTAATGTTAAAAAGCCAAGGAAAACATGTCACAGTCGTAGGAGGCTATAGCGCTGGTGCAACTGCTGGATTGGGAGATTCGGATCAATTCAACGGAGGAATAAGAGGAAAGGTTAGTGACTATTTAGAGTTTTATATGCCTTTACTTGCAATGCAGGATGCAACCCATACTGTAATAGAAGGAATAGGTATCAAACCGGACCTACTAGTAGACCCACTAACAGAAGATGAAGTTCGTGAAATGGCTCTTTCACCTTTTACTCATATTGATCGTACATTAAAACAGGCAATAGAAATCTTGAGCAATAATTAACACTTCTTTTTACAACTAAAACCGATGAGGTTCGAAAACCTACTAGATATTGGTTACCGCATTGATATTCCAATCACGATGTACTCTATTCTGTATACATCTATTGATAGAATATCAAGCGGTAATTTATCAAAAAGTGTGATTTTTTGTAGTCCTGCAGAAACTTATCGTTCATGCAGGACTTCCTAAACCATATCACATATCAGACGTCATACCCCATATAATAACATATAAAAACGCTCCTATTACGCCACCAATAAACATTTCCGGCAATGGATCATAATTAAAAAAACACTCCTCATTTCCACAGCGAGAAATAAAAATCCAAAAACAAGTCCCTGCTATAATCCCTAAAACAGTAGACAAAATAAACAGCCATTTGGCAGACAGACCTCTCCAATTTTGAGAATATGGCTTTTTTAGTTTTCTCATAGGTTGCTTTTTTAGAGTTCAACAGCAGACAAATCTGCCAAAGCCTTTTCAAAATCACGCTCGGCAGCCAACGTCTGATTAACTGTATCATAATACAGGCCTATCTCAACGATATAGTTTAACAAGGATATCTCACCCACATCCAGTGCTTTCATCAGTAACGCGGTATTATTGAGTACCTTGAGGGACTCACGATAGGCAATGGCTGTCTGCTGGAGACCACTGGCACGCATATATAAATTCCGGAGCCTGTCATAGAACTGCTGTTTGCTATCCTGCTCTCTGGCCTGTGCCGCCACAACACCGGCTTTAGCCTGCTTCACCCGATTCTTATTCTCCCATAAAGGGATGGAAATTCCCACACTTATTCCCTGATATTTTTGTCCAAGGGTCCTTTCCAGCGAATAACCGGCTGAAAATTTCGGAAGTGTCATGGCCTTACCGAGCTTAACCTGCTCCTTACTGACCTCTATTTGTTGCTTTACATATTGCAGTAGCGGATTCTTTTGTTGAGCCGACAGATACCAGTCTTCAAAATTGACAGGCAGCGAAGCCGGAGAATAGTTGCTCGCCTCAAAAATCACATCCATACCACCATTCAATCGTTTGAGTTCGGAAAGAAGAGCGTTCCTCTCCACTTCTATTCTTGACATCTCCCCTTGCACGGTGGAAAGATTCAACTGAACCTTATTGTACTCCAGAATACTGGCGTCTCCACGATCCAGTCGTTGTCGATAAGCATCGGCTATGGCTTGTGCATGTCGTAACCGGACTTTAAGTTCTTTTTTCAAACCGTTATAATAAACCAGATCAATGCAATATTGCTTCGCCTCCAAAAGCAGGTTAATTCTTTCAGAAGCATACTGAAGTTCTACCAGCTTATTCTGGTTGCCGGCCAAGCGACTTCGCATCCCGGTAAGGGTCGGAATGTCAAAAGTCTGTTTGATACTGAAATCCTGGCGATTACCGATCTTTCCGGGATTTCCCCAAAGATAACCAAACTCTACATCAGGGTCGGACAAGTATATACCTGTCTTATTCCCCAATTTCTGAGCGTTTGTTTCTTCTCTCAATGCTTTCAGGGTTGAATTATTCTCCTCAATGGAGAAAAGTATGCTGTCTATGTTTTCTTGGGCGACAAGTGACACACTTGCCAGCAACGCCATTATTAATATAATTGTTCTCATTTTAGTCTTCAGTTAGTTCAATTGTTTCAATTTTCTTTTCTTGTTTACGACTGATATACAGGTACATAATAGGAATAATAAATCCATTGAGGATAGTTGAACTCAAAAGTCCTCCCAAGATAACTTTGGCCATAGGACTTTGAATTTCATTACCGGGCAGTTCACCTCCCAATGCCAGCGGTATCAATGCCAATCCGGAAGACAAAGCTGTCATCAGAATCGGATTCAGACGGTCCAGAGAACCGTGCAGGATACTGTCATTCACAGACATTCCGGAAGCTCTCAGGCTATTATACCTGTCTATCAACAGCATACCGTTACGGGTTGCAATACCAAAAAGAGAAATAAACCCGATAATGGCCGGGATACTCAATATACCGGATGTGAAATAGATACTGAACACACCTCCAATCAGTGCAAGTGGCAGATTCAGCAGGATTACCAATGACTGAGTCGCACTCTTGAACTCTTTGAACAAGAGCAGGAAAATAACCAGGATAGAGAAAATGGAAGTGATAGTGATAATACGCGAAGCAGCCTGCTCACTTTCAAATTGTCCGCCATATTCAATATGATATCCTTCGGGTAATTGTATCTCACTGTCAACTTTCGACTGAATATCATTTACTACTCCCCGTAAATCACGACCGGCAACATTGGCTGAAATAACAATCTTACGAGCCACATTCTCACGGCTAATCGTATTAGGCCCCATCGATGATGTCACATTGGCAATATTTTCCAACGGCACTTTACGACCATTGGCGTCCACTATCAGCTTGCGTATTCTCTCGGCACTAGCACGACTGGCATCATTCACCTTCAGCGTCAAATCAAAAGACCTATTTTCCTCGTATACCTGAGACACTGCCTCACCTCCCAGCATGACATTTACAATATCACCAAACTGAGGAAGTGTAACGCCATATTTAGCCAACATCTCCCGTTTGGGCTCGATCTTTAACTGTGGACGTTCTACCTGCTGCTCCACATTCAGGTCGGCTACACCTTCAATACCCTGAATCGAATTTTTTATTTGGTTTCCGATTTCATACATCCTGTTCAAGTCCGTACCAAACAACTTTATGGCGATATTAGCTCTCGATCCGGATAACATAGCATTGATACGGTGTGTAATAGGTGCACCAATTTCAATATTCACACCCGGAATAACCTTTATTTTCTCCCGGATTTCTGTCAGAACTTCATCCTTTGAACGCTTGTCGAGTATAAACGGCGCCTCTATTTCGGAAGTGTTCACACCCAAGGCATGCTCATCCAGTTCAGCACGTCCGGTCTTTCGTCCTACAGTCTGTACCTCCGGTACCGAGAGAAGTATATCTTCGGCCATCCGGCCTATCTTATCAGACTCTTCCAGAGAAATACCGGGCAAAGTACTGATGCTCACGGTGAACGAGCCTTCATTGAAAGGCGGAAGAAAACTACGTCCAAAGGAAGCCATCATCACCAACGAAACAATCAAAATGGCTCCGATAGCTCCCAAAACCACTTTCTTATGGCATAACGTCCACCGCAAAGCCATCCCATAACCGGATTTCAACTTACGAACCCAATAAGGGTCATGTTCCTCACCATTGTTCTTTGGTTTATTCAGCAGGTAACTGCATAAAACCGGTGTAAGGGTCAGAGCAACCACAGTGGAAGCAAAAAGTGAAATAACGAAAGTAATGCCCAATGGTGCCAACATCCTGCCTTCCATTCCGGAAAGGAAGAAAAGAGGAACAAAACTGGCTACAATAATCAGAGTGGAATTTAAGATAGGCATACGTACTTCCTTGGAGGCCTCAAAGACAACTGTCAGAACATTTTTTTGTTCCTCTTTAGGTTTTTGCCTGTTCTCCCGCAAGCGTTTGAATACATTCTCCACATCCACAATTGCATCATCCACTAAAGAACCGATAGCAATGGCAATACCACCCAGACTCATCGTATTGATGGTAAGCCCCAAAGCCTTCAGGGTAAGAATAGCTACAATAACCGAAAGCGGTATGGTAATCAATGAAATAACGGTAGTACGTATATTCATCAGGAATAAGAGCAGTACAATAATTACAAAGATACCGCCTTCATATAAAGACTTCTGAACATTATCAATCGAATTATTAATAAAACGGGATTGACGGAAAATATCGGTAGTAACCTTCACATCTTTAGGTAATACCTTTTGCAAATCCTCCAAAGACTTATCCAACTTACCGGTCAGATCAAGGGTACTTGTGTTGGGTTGCTTGGTGACAGTCAACAATATACCGGCTTTACCGCGTTCGGAAGCCAGTCCCATCTTGGGAGCCTTAGCACCGGTTTTAACCTCAGCAATATTCTCCAGTGTAATGGGCACTTCATCAACATTCTTAATTACAGCTTTACGAAGGGCCTCCACCTTATTAGTGGATAATACGCCACGAACAATAAATTCATTTCCAAATTCATACAAAACACCACCGGCGGCATTCTGATTCATATCTTTCACTACGTCTATGACCTCGTTCAAGCCGATTCCATAATGTTTCATCTTACCCGGATCAAGTAATATCTGGTACTCTTTAATATCACCCCCTAAAACTGTTACCTGGGCTACACCGCCAGTAGACAACAAACGGGGACGGATAGTCCAGTCTGCCATCGTTCGCAAATCCTGTAGGGATACACTATCGGAGGTCAAACCAATAATAAGCAACTCTCCCAGAATGGAGGACTGTGGACCCAAGGTTGGCTTACCCACATTGGAAGGCAAGGCGTCACCCAACACAGCCAACTTCTCGGAGACTATCTGACGGGCACGATAAATATCCGTACCCCAATTAAATTCGACCCATACAATAGAAAAACCTGTAGTAGAAGAAGAACGCACACGACGTACGTCAGTGGCACCATTTACAGCGGTTTCTACCGGAAAAGTCACCAGGCGCTCCACCTCTTCAGGAGCCATCCCTTTAGCCTCCGTCATCACAACAACAGTAGGGGCATTCAGATCCGGGAAAACATCCACTTCCATATTCACAGCAGTATAAGTTCCCGCAATAATCAACAATAGAGCCCCTATCAGAACAACAATACGGTTGTTCAGAGAGAATTTTATAATTTTATTCAACATGATTTCTTCCTTTTATAATTAATGACTATGCCCTTCGGGCAACACCGATGAACTAGAAGCCAGCTTTACCTGATAAGCACCTTTAACGACCACTCTCTCACCCTCTTTCAAGCCAGAAAGTATTCTCACGTTTTTACCGTCACTCTCTCCGATACCGACTTCACGCTTCACGAACTCCTCCTCTGCTATTTGCAGGTAGACAAAATAGATACCCTGTTCTTCCGTCAATGCAGTAACAGGAATGGAAAATACGTTATTTTGGGGAGTGGTGAGCAGGTATACCTCTACATAAGAACCGGGAATGAAATCACCGATATTATCGAATTCAAAAGTAATCGGGATATAGAAAGAAGATTCAGCAGCGGCTTTGCCAAAGGATAATAAACGCCCGTGCAGATCTTCCAACCTATAAACCTTGTTATTGTAGGATACCATGAAGTTGGCTCCCCTGATTTTTTTAAGTTCATTGAAATAGTTTTCTGAAACATCGGCTCGCAGTTGCAATCTCCGGTTCTTGGAAATTGTAGCAACAGGCTGTCCGACAGTCACGTATTCCCCCTGACTCACCAGCCTGTTTTTGACATATCCACTGATGGGAGAAGTAACTTTTACCCCGGAAACAGTTACATTGGCAGCTTGGGCTTCATAAGCAGTTCTGGCATTTTCATATTTCATACGAGTCTGTTCGAACTCTTTAGCGGAAATAATCTTATCCTTTACCAGACCTTCTGCACGCTGATACTCTTTCAAGGCAGTTTCATAGGCAATCTTGGCTTTTGCCACCGGATCTCCTTCATAAAGATTTTTAGCTGAAATGGTTACAATAGTACTTCCCACGCCAACAGTTGCTCCTTCGATGATGTTTTGTCCGGGAAAAGATACGACACCATTGGTCGTGGCGACAATAATTTCTTCATCTCCTTGGGCTGCCTGTATCTGTCCGCTGGTTCTGATTACCTGTGCAAAAGATCCGGGTACCACATTATATATCTCCAACCCGATAGCTTCCGCCTGTTGCCGAGTGAAAATGATTTCGTCCTCATGTCCCTTGCCGGAGTTCTCTATTTCACTATGGTTGTCTCCATCACTTTCCCGATGATCATGACCGTCGTCATTCCGGTGAACCTCTGTGGAAGAGGCCGAGCGGGTGTCACTCTGTTTCGAATCGCAAGATATCAGGGAGATTGAAGTGGCCGCAGCCAGTATAATAAATATATATATTTTCATTTTTGTTATATTTTAAAATTGAATTGAAAAGGAAGGACAACCTTGCCAACCATTGTAAAACAACGCAAAGACAAGGCTACTCCCCATTTTTTTTGTTTGAGAGTTTCCTCTGTAATACAGAATAGTGCCAATAAACAACACGAATACTCAGAATACCCATTCCGGCATCTGTAAGCATATCACCGAACTAATAATCGTTGCCCCCAAGAAGCCCTGTTCAGGCAGCAATGGTCTATCTGAAAGGGAAAATATCGTCTATCCAAAATTTCGATTTCACATTGATTGACAACCTCATATTTTGTTCCATAATTGATTAGCCAAGAAAGTTTTAACCGTGCCATAAACAGTCAGAGCACATATCCCTGTCATTATCGATTCTGGTTCGTTTGGGCTTTCTCCCAAAGTGGTGAAATCTAATTATCAAAAGATAAATATTGGAGGTAACTGATTACAGTTACCGAAAAGAATAGCAGATATTACAGTATTATAAACCCTGCAATAAATACTTAAGAGAAAAAACAGGGAGGAGCACGCAATCCGCTGCTCTCACCCAGCACTACGGACGTATAAGAGACAACATACCTATCGTATGTGTTTTCAGGGATTGGTATATCGAAATGAATAGTCAGAATGTCAGCAAACAGATATAGAACCGGCAAGTGAATATTCATCAGGCTTCCATCATGCAGATTACTTTTATCAACGCTGGAAGGAAAAATATAACCAGCTTGTGATACACAGGTGTTTTCATTATATGCATCTTGCTCCGCCTCATGATCCGTATGCCCATCATTGTAGATATCGTCTTGTTCACATAATTCCATCACCGTACACATCATCTCTTTATGATGGTGATGCGGAATAGCGGAAAGCACTATTAAGAATAGTGTCGCTATGGCAAGTGGATATACGAAAAAGATACGCTTCATCTGTTTGGTTTTTACTTTCGGGACAAAAATAGAGTATATTTCTTGCAACCAAGTTGCAAACATATTACAATGTTATTTTTCTCTTTTTTTTGTTCTAAACCCTGTTTGTTATAGAACCTATTATTTTAACTTCACAAACAGATTCATATTAATATATCAAGTTACTCAAAGGCCATTTGGTGGTAAGTTTTCTTTTACTCATGGAATCTAATTCAGTTTTCGGAAGTGTAAACCCTCGTTTATAGTTGACAAAAAAGCAGGTATCCCAGCTTTCGCCTGAAGAATCCATCCGTGAAGTGAAGAAGCGTATTTTATACTAAACCATCTGAAAATCAATATCTTTAAAAAGTAAGATTTCTGTCTTCAAAAGCTTTGTTTTAACACAGAGTTAAAGCTTGTTCTTTGGATGTGAATAAGAAGTTCTTTAAATGCAAAAGACTTGTTATTTACGCACAGGAACCTGACAACCTGCAAAAGGCGTTAACAATGTTAATTGAAAAAAGGTATAAGGATGAAGACACCGGTTCAGACGGCGTAAACTCACTTCCGAAACTTAAGTTATCTTATTCAGCCTGTGTCTGTTTTTTCTTATAAAAGCAAGCAAAAGGGACAATTATCAACTTGAAAATAAAGAAATAAAGAATTTACCACCAAATTTAAAGAAGAACCGAAAAATAGACAATCAACACTTTTTTATCCCCGGAAGGTTCGACAGGTTCTTCTGGTTTTTCAACCGGAGGTGTACTTGGCAAATCCGTTTAGGGTTCACCCGCGGAACAGCCCGTAACGGGCAACACAAGCCATACAAAGAAAAATAAGAGTTTCGTTTTCATGTCTGCTATTTTTAAGTTATTCCTTTGATACAAAGGCAAAAGCAAAGCCCCACAACGTCTTTGCTGCGAGGCTCAATTTGTTTTGTCAGGAAGTTCACTACCTTTTTTCTTGATTATTCAGTACCGGACTGAATGTGACTTGATTCACTTATCTGTTTCTTCACTCCATTGTTTACCGAAACTCGTCTGTTCCGTTTCCACACACCCACGATGTCCGTGTACCTTACATTCATCCAACGCTGATTGTAGCTGCCGGAATTCATCATCGTAAAGCGTGACATTCCAAGCTCCCAGATTCTCCAGAATCCTTTCCTGATTCTTGGAACCGGGAATAGGTACGACATTGGGATATTTATGGAGCATCCACGCAAGCGATATCTGGGCGTTGGTAGCATGTTTCTCCACAGCGAACCGATGCAGCAAATCGAGTATGGGCTGGTTGGCCTCGATATTCTCTTTCGATAATTGGGGGACGAATTTCCGCACGTCATCGAAGCCGAACTGATCCTGTGGCGTTACCTTGCCCGAAAGGAATCCGCTTGCAATCGGCGAGAACGGTACGACTCCGATTCCTTTTTCAAGGCATACCGGAAAAATCTCCGTTTCGCAATCGCGTTCCACCATCGAATAGATGTTCTGGACGGCGGATAATGGAGTAATCTTATGTGCCGCCCGTATCTGGTCGGCCGATACTTGCGACAATCCCCAACCACGTATCAGTCCTTCCTGAATAAGCCGTCCCATGACGGTTGCCACATCCTCAAGCCGGACTGCCTCACTGATACGGTGCAGGTAATACAGGTCGATATAATCCGTACGAAGTCTGCTCATGGAATCTTCAAGATGCCGGCGTACCTCCCGGTAGAGATTCGTCTCGTCCGGTTTCGAAAGTTCACCAATATGAAATTTGGTGGCGAGCACCACCTTCTTACGGAACGGTTCAATCGCCTTACCCACCAATTCCTCGTTATGTCCGGCGTAGAATTGTTCTTTGCCATAGGCTTCCGCCGTATCGAAATGCGTGCAGCCGTAGTCGTATGCCCCGCGGATGGCTTCTATGGCATACGCTTCGGGTGGCACTTGCCCGTAACCGTGGCTGAATCCCATACACCCCATTCCTATCGGAGATACTTCCAGCTGTCCTAATTTCCTTTTATCCATACTATTATTTTTTTAGAGTGAGATTATTATTGAATTACTTTATTTCCTTATTTTTAACCACTTCCCATAAGTCAGCATCCGCCAGCCCCATTCCAGAGGCCCAAAGCGGAAATAGGAGAGCCATAAGGCACTGAATGCCATCTGGACAAGAAAGACGTAGAAAGCTATGGATTCTGTTCCTGTCAATCCAATGCCGGCCCCCAGTCCGAAGCCGATACCGTAGAAGAGAACCATGCCCCATACCGACTGTCCCACGTAATTAGTCAGTGCCATTCTCCCCGGAGCGGCAAGACAGCGCCACAAGCGCCACTCTCTACCATGCAGGTACAGGAGACAGATAGCGGAAACGTATGCAAAACCTAAAGGATAGACACTTGCCGTATAGATGGCGGTGTGTGCAGTCGTTCCGAAAGGATGCCCGTTTACCGCACTCCAGGCATAGAGAACGGATAGGGGAAGTCCCAGCAGAAAACCGTATGTCACCGTTTTTTTCAGTAGTACCCGATTGGCCTCAAGATCGGCGTATATTTGCTTTCGTCCGATGTAGAAGCCCAATAAGAACAATCCCAATACCTTAAAATAGCGATTGCCGTCGATAAATTCCTGCAAGCGTATCCATGCACCCTGTATCAGAAATTGAAAGACCCCTCCGTAGTTTTCCGCGTCGCGTAGCCAGATTCCGAAGTTATATTCCGTTATACCATATAAATTGCAATAGTGCTGTTGCATTCGCACTGCGGGAGCCGACCGGGACACTCCGAATGTACCGGCCAACCAATCAATCAGAATAGGAAGTAGCAATAAGACAGCGGAAGTCCCCAGCAACACTCTGTCCGAAACATGCCGGAAAAGAGGGAGCAGCATGCCCAATAAGGCATACAACAACAAGATGTCCCCACTCCAGATAAACATCAGATGCAGAAAACCAATGGCGGCCAGAACAATCATCCGCCGGTAAAAGATACGGAATCCGTCCGTTCCCTTTTTGGCCGCGTTGCTGATAATGATTGAAAATCCGATACCGAACAGCAGCGAGAATATGGTGTAGAACTTACCATCCACGAAAAGGTATTGAAGAAAGCGAATTACCTTATCTATTTCCGCCGTAGGCATAGCCTCCGTAGTTTCCGGTTTTTGAAAAGTGTAAAGCGAGAATTCCGGAAAGTTGGCAAAGCAGATTCCCAGCAATGCAAATCCTCTTAGAGCATCGAGGATGACATGGCGTTCCGAGGCCTTCACGGGTGCCATGTCTTTTATGTCTATTTCCTTATTCATTGATTCTTTCTTTTACCGGATTCTCACAAGCATGAGTGGAGAAAATTCCTACCAAATTTTACTAAAAATTTAAAGCCTATTTCTCCTTTAAGGCATTCTTAAAGAAAGCATCTATCTTGTCGAACGGAATCACGTTGAGATTATCGTATAAATCGACATGGTTGGCTCCGGGTATAATCAACAGTTCCTTGTTACTACCCGTCAGCCGTTTGTAGGCATCCTCGCTGAAATAGCGGGAATGAGCTTTTTCTCCATGAATCATCAACACGGCACTGCGGATTTCGCTGATATAGGTGAGCAGTGGCGTATTGATGAATGACAATACGCTGGTTTTCGTGATTCCCTCGTTGGAGTTCGGTGAACGGCGATGGTAGCCTCGTTCCGTCTTGTAGTAGTCGTGATACTCCTTGACGAATTGCGGAGTATCGTCCGTTACGGGGTCAAGTACGCCACCATCGCGTACATAGCTGTCATCACGATAATCCTCAGTACGCTGTGCGTTGAGTTGTTCGCGCAATTTGTAACGGTCATCGGAGCTCATGGCGTCGAAATACCCGTTGGCATTTACCCGGCTCATATCATACATAGTGGATGTTACCGTCGCTTTGATACGAGGGTCATTGGCCGCAGCATTAAGTGCAAACCCGCCCCAACCGCAGATACCTAAGATTCCGATACGTTCCGGATCGACGTCCGCACGGGATGTCAGATAATCGACTGCCGCGCTGAAATCCTCCGTACTGATTTCGGGTGACGTAAGATAGCGAGGTGTACCACCACTTTCGCCGTAATAGGAGGGATCGAAAGCAATGGTCAGAAAGCCTCGTTCGGCAAGTGTCTGGGCATAACGGCCTGACACTTGTTCTTTCACCGCACCGTAAGGGCCACTGACGGCAATGGCTGCCAGACGTCCTTGCGTATTTTTCGGCTTGTAAAGGTCTGCGGCAAGCGTGATGCCGTAACGGTTGTGAAACGTGATTTTCGTATATTCCACCTTATCGCTCTGCGGAAAGGTCTTATCCCATTCCTGCGTCAATTTCAATGCTTCCATATCGGTTGAATTTATATATTTTGCTGTTGTCGTTTCTTGTGCCATGACATTCTCAAAGATCAGGAACGTCAATATGGCGATTGCTTGTAACTTCATAGCCGTATTATTTTATTTTATAGCGGAGCCAGACAATATCTGTTTCCCATTGTTCCACACTCTCTAATTTCAGCTTGTACGGGTTACATTCCATACGGGAAATTCCATCGAAAACCGCCGTTTGTCCCTTGCGACCGTCGATACCCGGGGCTACCATAATACTCACTTCGTCAATCAGTCCGGCCTCCAGGAAACCGCCACAGATATGCCCTCCCCCGACAATCGCCAAGCGTTCGACGCCGAAATGTTCGTGAAGCAACTCCATCGCTTCCGGCAAGTCAATGCGTTCCGTACCAGCGGCAATCCACGAAATACCCAATGTGCGCAGCGTTTCCAGATATTCCTCGGACACCCGTTCACTAACAATACAAAGTAGAGGATACCCGTCAGCTTCCCCCTCCTGCCAGCGCAGTTTCCCATAGGTATCGACAATGATCGTATATTCGTCCGATTTACTGGCGACACATACGGATTTATGACCTATTGAAGTTCCCTCCATGGGGGTACTTTCCTCTTTGACGGCGGAACATTCGAGTGCGGTAGTTATTCGTCCTGACAGTTTCGAGCAAGGCCCCAGTTTTTCCAAGGCTATGTAATATTCATCCGTACTCAGTTGCCCGACCATCGGGCAGTCGATGCGGCCATCGACCGAAGTCATCATGTGACTGATTATATATGGTCTCATATTCTTGGTTTTTATTTATAATGCAAAAGTAAGGCAGCTTCTCCACTCTGCCGGTAGACAAATTACGGATTATACTACCTTATTTACTGATTCTTTATCGGCCTACCTGACGTTGCTGTTCCGCATTGTACCGGTCTCCCACAACGGGAATAGCAGCCATGGCATCCTCTAACTCTTTCCACTCCCCGGAGCTGATGTTGAAGTCGAGTGTGCGCAGGTTTTCCTCCAGATGAGACAGTTTTGTCGTTCCCGGAATCGGTACAATCCACGGTGCTTTCTGAAGCAACCAGCCAAGAGCCACCTGTGCCGAGGTCATGCTCCGTGTACGCCCGAAAGCTTGCAGCGCATTTACAATGCGGGTATTCGCACGCATCGCTTCCGGCTGGAAACGCGGCAAGGTCTGACGGTTGTCGTTGCTAATGCTATTGATGGTAATTTTTCCATATCCAATTTCTTTTTTCGTTATTCAATTTCTAATTCACATTGCAAAATTACACGGTTCAAAATGATCCGTTTGTAGACGATTTACGGATATTTATATCCAAATACTCGATTTCAATCTTTTAACAGCATTCCAATACACGGGCCATCCGCTCCAGACCATCGGCAAGTAATGTGCGGGGACAGGCAATGTTCAGACGGATGAATCCCTCTCCACCGGGTCCGTACATCGTACCGGAGTTGACCATCAGCTTCTGTCCCTCTTGTAGGCGCAGGGTCGTGGCATCCGAACCGATACCGAGTGCACGGCAGTCTATCCAGACCAGATAAGTCCCTTCGAGCGGCAGCACGGGATATTGCGGCAGTCGTTCCTCGAAAAAGCGGCAGAGATATTCGTAATTTCCCCGCAAGTATTTCCGCAAGGCATCAAGCCACTCGCCACCCTCGTTGTAAGCGGCTATCGTAGCGATCACGCCGAACGGATTGACGTCGCACACTTCGTTGATATTGATGGCACGGTCGATGCGGCAGCGCACCTCCTCGTCGGAGGAGATAATATTGGCGATTTGCAGTCCGGCAAGGTTGAACGCCTTGCTTGGCGAAATGCAAGTCACGGAATTTTGTTGGAAGCGTTCGGAGAGAGAGGCAAAAGGCGTATAGTCGTGTCCCTCGTAGGTCAGTTCGCAATGAATTTCATCTGCCACAACAAACACTCCGTTGCGCAAACAGATGTCGCCGATATGCCGCAGTTCTTCCGGTGTCCAGACCCGCCCGACCGGATTGTGAGGATTACATAGTAACAGGATTTTCGCCTTCGGATCAGCCGCTTTCGCTGCGAGGTCGTCGAAGTCTATCATATAGCGACCGTCCCGATAAATTAGATTATTGGCCGATAGCTCGCATCCGTCGTTGCGAATCGACGAATAGAAGCAGTTGTATGCCGGAGTTTGGACAATTACTTTATCGCCCGGTGCGGTCAGGGCTTTGATAATGGCCGACAGAGCCGGTACGACACCGCTTGTATAGATAATCCACCGGGGATCTATCTGCCAGCGATGACGGCTCTCGAACCACCGGACGACCGCATCGTAATAGGTTTCGGGTACTTTGGTATAACCGAAAATACCGTGTGCAACCCGCCTTTGCAAGGCTTCTACAATGGCGGGTGCCGTACGGAAATCCATATCCGCTACCCACATAGGTAGCACATTTTTCTCTTTGGGAGTATCCCATTTGTAGGAGTTCGTCCCGCGACGCGGGACAATCGTATCGAAATCGTATTTCATAACTTATCTATTTATTCGTAATTTATAAATCCAGTTACTGCCCCAAAGTCTCGCGAGGAAGATTACTCCCCGGAAACAAAGCTCGATGCACATGGCAAGCCACACGCCGCGTAGTCCCATCGTGGGGGCGAGCCATGCCGCCAGTGTCAGTCGCACGCCCCAAATGCTGCCGAAGTTCATCAGACTGGGTACGAATGTATTACCCACACCCACGAATATACCGTAGGCAACGATAGACGCCGCGAACATCGGCTCCGCAAAGGCTTCTATCCGCAGAATCTCGATTCCCAACGTGTGGATTTCCTCCACGGGAGTCATCACTCCGATGATTTGTGGAGCTGCCATATACATCAATGCTCCCATGACACCCATAATCAACATTCCCGACCAGACGGTAATATTGGCGAAACGACGGAGCAACCGGATACGGTTCGCTCCGAGGCTCTGACCGACCAACGTCGTGGCAGCCTCCGAGATACCGTAGCCTGGCATATAGCAGAGACTTTCGGCAGTGATGGCGAACGAGTTGGCGGCAATGGCGATGATACCGAGTGGAGCGACGATCACCGTCGTTGCAATCTGCGCCCCGCAAATGGCCATGTGCTCGAATCCCATCGGCAGGGAGATGCGGAAAGCTTTACGCAGCGTCTCTTTTTGAGGTAGGAAACTTCCCCATTCTCCGGATAGTCTCAACATGGGCGAGCGATGGCAAAGATACCACATCATTCCTCCGGCAGTGATGAGTTCGGCCAGCACCGTTCCCAATATCGCGCCTTCCACGCCTAAGCCTGCACCTGGAGCGGTAAATTCCACCCCTAACCATTCCACCTGCCTCGAAGGGAAAATCAGGAAGAAGTTGAATACGATATCCAGAAGACACATCAGCACGTTCAGCATACTGGGCACACGCATATTTCCACTGCATCGCAACATGCCACCCGCAAGGAAATTCAACTGCAAGGCAGGAAGGAAAAGTGCGAATATCCAAAAGTAGAGGGATGAATCGCTCCGTATTGCTTCATCACCGCCCAACCAGCCGGGAAGCATACCACTGATGGAAATGCCGACAGCCCCCAACAATGAGCTGAAAACCAATGTGGCAGCAATCGACTGGCGGAGTATCTTTCGGGCTCCCACGAAATCCCCGGCTCCGATCTTATGCGCTACTTGAACGGAGAAGCCCGTTGCGGCGGCTGTACACAGCTCCCAAAACAGCCATGTCGTGGTCGAGACCAGCCCGATAGAGGCAGCGGCATTCGCGCCTAGGCTGCCTACCATCGAGGCGTCGATATACTGCATGGCGATGGAGGATATCTGTGCCATAATGGCAGGGACACTGAGGTATGCAGTCAGGCTCAACTGTTGCCCCAGTGTCATCTGCTTCCCTTCGCGGATAAGCGATAGCAGGTAATCTGTCTTTCCCTTTCCTGTTCCCATCAGGTTATGTACAAGGGCATTAGTCTGTGAAACAAGTTTTCTCGTCCCAGAGTTTCAGCTTGCAATCGGCGGGAGCCTTGATATTCTCGTCGAGGATAATCTCCCCGTAGCTCTCGGCGGTGATACAGCCCGTTCGCGGATTCTTCACCCCACCTATTGCGCCTTTGATGGTCGCCTGCACCGAACTGTACTCGAAAGCCCGGTCGCAGTCGGGGCCGAACGTACAATTTTCCAATACGAGGTCGTGGGCGTAGCAGAGCGGCTGCTCGCCGGTAATGTGACAGTTTACCAACCGAAGGTTGTGCGAATGCCAGCCCAAGTATTCACCGTTGAGTTCTGAATCGTAGATTGTCACATTCTCCACTTCCCAAAAGGCATCTTTCGTGGTGATTTTGGCATTGCGCAGTTCTACATTCTTCACGTACTGGAATACGTACTTACTGTCACTCTCCAATCCGTCTATGCGGATATTGCTGCTGAACATGAACGGATAAGTGCCGCCATGCAGTTTCAGATTTTTGATGTCCAAATTCTTGCAACGCCAGAACACTTCGTCGGCATCTTTTATCTCTACGTTCTCAATTTCGATGTCGTGCATCTCGCGGAACATCTTGGGGGCGTCGATGCGTGTGTTCGTCATTTTCAGATTATCGGAGTACCACAGAGCCGAACGCCCGCCGACGTCGAAGAAACAACGGTCGATAACGAAACCGTGCACGTGCCAGAAGGGATAATTTCCCTCGAACCGGCAATCAACGGCTTCGATGTTGCTGCATTGCTTGATGGCTGATTCTCCGGCACGGATAATTACATTCTCCAAACGTAAGTCATGTGATTCGAACAAAGGTCTTTCACCTCCGAATTCTGCATTTGATATTACTTTCATACTTTCCTTATTTTTAATTATTATTCATATTCAACTTGTAACAACGCAAAAGTACGAAGCACCCTCCATAACAACTTTGCTTCAAGGCTCAAACTACTTTGTTCTGAAGTTCACCTTGTAATGGTGAGGTAATATTTTATCTCTCTGATGCAAAAATAGATGGTATCTGCCACATGCTTTGTAGACGAATTCCCGGTATTCATACCCAAATTACGGATTATGCTTATGCCTATTCCTACACAAATTGCCTAAAGCCTAATCTAACTCTGTTTTAACGTGTAGTAGTGGATTATATTATTCCGATACCGGATCTTTGGTCCAAACGATTGAATGAAGTTGCCAATTGACCGAAGAAGAAACAAAATCTGGATTTTGGGGATTCCCGATAAGGGGCTGTCCTTTGTCAAGGGCCCGCAGTATCTCCATTTCGTTATAGAACATTTCGAGATTTTCCTTCATACGTTCGATGTGTGTCGTTTTTGGGATAACAACCATACCCGACTGGATTTGAAAGCGCAATACCACTTGGCGTACCGTCTTGTGATAGCGGTCGACGATATACTGCAATACTTCGTCATCGTAGATTTCATTGATCTTACCCTGTCCCAACGAGGCCATCACTGAACTTGAATACCTTTGGCAAAAGTGTTGCCCACGACCTCCTGATGTTCCATGTAGGGATGAATCTTGATCTGGTTGACGACAGGCTTGATACGAGCGTATGCCAGCAATTCGTCCACATGATGCGGATTGAAGTTGCTCACCCCGATGGCACGGATCTTCCCCACATCGACATACTTTTCCATGATTCTCCATCTCCCCTTGACCTTTCTGGCTACCGGCCAATGAATCAGCATCAGGTCAACATACGTTCCCCCGAATGCTTCAATAGTCCGGTCGAGCGACTCGCGTACCTTTCCGCTACGTACGGCATCGGGAGAGACTTTCGAAATAATGAACACTTCACTCCGGCCGATACCGCTTTCCTTGATTCCGTACCACACTTCGGCCTCGTTGTCGTAGCCTTGCGCCGCATCGACCAAACGGTATCCCAGTCCGATGGCGTGTTTCACACACTCTGCGGTAGTCTCCTTGAGAGTAGACGTGCCGACCCCAACTGCGCCATCTCTATCCCGTTGTTCAGCACGACACGGAGAATGGCAGGCAGTGTATCGGCCGTTTGAGCCGTTTGTCCGTTGTTGGAAGTTCTGCCCCACAACCTGTCAGTATGGTTCCTGTCAGGAAACACTTTTGTAGGATATGCCGACCAGCATCCTTTGGTCAGCGTGATAGATTACGATACCGTCACGCCCATCTTGCATACGCACAGCCAATTTTCAGTCTATGCACTTTATAAAGGGATGGGCGTTACTCTTCTCTCCGGACTTGTTGCATGGAACTCCGTTGGGTAATCACATCAAAGACTTCTCTTTCTTTTCTTATCAGTCCAATGAAGCCGGAGAGCACATCCGTTGTCATATCATCGATATGGCCAAAAGTAAACTTATCAACGGAGAACAAATCATGTAGACCGCTTATGACTTGGGGTTCGAATACCCGCAACATTTAAGTTGTATATTCAAAAAACAGACCGGACAGACTCTCTCGGAATACAGTAGAGATATAGGGAAACGAAAGTTCCGATAACCTTATCGATTACCGGAACTTCAGAAAAATCGAGAAAATGTCTGTCATGCAGGACACTCAATACCATAGAGTCGCTGTACTTCTTCCGGAGCGTGTAGGTCGAGAATCATATTGTATCCCATATTCATGGAAGCAATTGCGGCCATATCCTCCGGTGTCAGCATGAAATCCCCGATGTTGAAATTCTCTTGCATCCGCTGCCGATGTACCGATTTGGGAATGGCGACAACTCCGCGCTGTAAGTGCCAGCGCAGTACGACCTGTGCTGCCGATTTATCATATTTGCGAGCGATACCGGTCAGAATATCGTCCGTGAACAATCCGTTCCGTCCTTCGGCCAAAGGCCCCCATGCCTCTGCTTGTATGCCGAGTTCCTGCATGGTCCGTATCGCATCGGTTTGCGGAGTATAAGGATGCACCTCTATCTGATTGACCGCCGGAATAACATTAGCATTATGGCATAAATCCAGCAATCTGTCCGGCTCGAAATTGCATACCCCGATAGCCCGCACACGTCCTTTCGCATAAAGTTTTTCCATAGCCCGCCATGCTCCGTAATAGTCGCCGAAAGGCATGTGGATCAGATAGAGGTCGAGGTAATCCAATCCCAAACGGGCGAGCGAAGTGTCTAATGCTCGCAATGTCCGTTCATAACCCATTTCTGAAATCCATGCTTTGGTCGTGATGAACAGTTCCTCACGCGGAATACCACTTTTCCGAATAGCCATACCGACCGCCCGTTCATTTCCATAGACCGAAGCGGTGTCGATGAGCCGATAGCCGACGGCAAGCGCATCGGTAACAACTCTTTCGCACTCGGTGGCATCGGGTATCTGAAAGACACCAAAGCCTTGTATCGGCATCTTTACTCCGTTATTCAATTCTTTGAAATCCATACCATAATATCGTTATAATTAGTTTTTCAAGATATTCAATCATGATTGTAGATACACTCCGAATCCATTCCAATAACCTGAATAAAAAACATTATCTATTGCATGAAGTTATTGAGTTTGTTGGCCGGATTGAGCGGTGTCTGGTCGGACAATACCAACGATTTGACCATATGCAACGTTCCCTGCTTGTACTTCTGAAAGTGTTCCGAAGCGATATGCTGCTCGTATGCTTCACGGCTCGCATAGGTTTCGAGAATCGTTACTTTACAGGGATTCTCCTTTTCGCCGACAGCATACATCGTCAGTACGCCCGGTTCGGTACGCAGGGAGATTTCACCTACCTCGGTTGCATAGTTCATATACTCGTCAAGATACTGCGGATAAACCTCTATTTTCGACAGCCGTACGATACCATCGGTCGTCATCGGCTCTTTAACGCACATACCCGGCTTATCCGGATTCAGACATTTGCCGATGATCTCTCCTGTCGCAAGGTAGGAGTAGGTCGGGAACTCAAATAATACGGGTTTTAGTTTCGTATAGTCGAGTTTGCCATCGCTGTCAAGCACATCGGAAGCAGCGTATGTATTGACTATCGCGCAAATGAAATTGTCGAAACTGTCGGTTTCATAAATGTCCACCACTTCACACTCCATCGTGAGTGGTGATGCGTCTATAACGGGCGTATCGTTCTCTCCGATATGGTAAGCAAACACCTCCGACTTATTGACCGTCGCACCACTTACACTTCCTACATAGTCAGCTTTCGGTAACATCTCACGACTCACAAGATTGACGGAAAGTCGTTTTGATTTTTTAATACCTTGATTGGTATAATGACTTTTACTCATGCTGACCAGTATCCGGTCATGGCCGATGACTCCCGTGTGTCCTACCACAAGCCAGTTTACTTTCCCTTCGACCTCCGCCCCGACAACCGTCATTGGTTTGGGATAGAGTGCCAACAGATTTCCGAGATTTTTCTTGTTTGTCTCCATTATATCGGGTTGTGTAGTGTTCTCTTTCACGGCAGTGCTGCACGACAACATGACAAGCAGTGACAGAACACCTAAGATTATTTTTACCATGATTGATTTATTTATCTATTTGACTTTCGGTGAACGGATCGGCACGATGCCCCATCAAATCGATTTTGGCATACTCCTTATCAAACTCCTCCATCTCCCAAGCTGAGAGACGGACCGTTCCCGCACCGAGCAGGTCATCCAAGTGTGCCGGATTGGTCGTTCCGGGTATCGGAGCAATCCACGATTTGCGAGATAACATCCATAGCAAAGCGAATTGCGCGAGTGTCACTCCCTTGCGCTCGGCCCATTTGCGAACCAAGGCGATAAGCGGCATATTGTGCTTCAAAGCTTCGGGCGTGAATTGCGGCAAGTTCCAACGCCGGTCTCCCTCGTAGAAACGGCTGTTTTCATTGATTATCCCAGTGAGAAACGCACGCCCCAGCGGACAATAAGGCACGAAGCCGATACCGAGTTTTTCCAATGTCGGGAAGATTTTGGTTTCAGGCTCCCGCCACCAAATGGCATACTCGCTCTGCACGGCGGAAAGCGGGCAGACGGCATGCGCCCGACGGATGGAACGGGCACTCGCTTCCGACAGCCCCCAATGCAGCACTTTGCCCTCCTGCATCAAATCCTTGACAGTTCCGGCCACCTCTTCCATCGGCACTTTCGGATCGACACGGTGTTGATACAAGAGGTCGATATGGTCAGTATGCAGGCGTTTCAAAGAGCCCTCCACCGCCCGACGAATATGATCGGGACGGCTATTGATAGCAGTCGGTTGTTTCTCCTCGACACCGAAGCCGAACTTCGTTCCGATTTTCACTTTGTCGCGAAACGGAGCGAGTGCTTCGCCGACCCACTCTTCGCTGGTGTAAGGGCCATAAACCTCCGCCGTATCGAAAAAAGTGACACCTTTGTCGTATGCCCGGCGAATCAGAGCGATCATATCCTTTTTGTCGTACTTCCCACCGTAATATCCCACCATTGGCAGACAACCCAGACCAATAGCTGATACGTCCAGCTCTCCGAGCTTGCGATACTCCATCGTATCGTCCGCATTTGGCGTATTTTTATCAGATAAATTTCCTGATAAAGAAGAGATAGGTGTACCGAGCAAATTTACAGGTCCCTTTTTTGTGCAATTTAACAGTACCCACTTTCCTTAGTTCTCTTCTTTACTTT